>Ga0181518_10000011_pt1 | contig 230498 bp, 233 predicted proteins | sample PEATcosm2014_Bin_28_FD_119751 | JGI IMG/M metagenome (GOLD analysis project Ga0181518, IMG submission 119751) | Peatland microbial communities from MTU Mesocosm Facility, Houghton, MI, USA - PEATcosm2014_Bin01_60_metaG | ecosystem: Environmental > Terrestrial > Soil > Wetlands > Peat | place...
TCCCTCGGCCGCGGCATCACCATCCACCGCGAAGACTGCCCCAACGCGACGCTGCTGCGCAAGAGCCCCGAGCGCTTCACCAGCGTGGCGTGGGAAGGCGACCAGTCGACCGGCTTCGTCGTCGAGATCCAGATCGACGCGTGGGACCGCCACCATCTGCTGGCGGATCTCTCGCGGGCGTTCTCGGAGTCGGGCGCGAACATCCTCGAAGCCCGTTGCCTGTCAATGCCGCCCATGGTCAAGAACCGCTTCGTCGTCGAGGTGGCCGACACGCACTCGCTGAAGAGCGCGATCACGCGCCTGCGCAACACGGAGTCGGTGTTCGACGCCTACCGCGTGACGCCCGGCGCCGCAGTGGCCTAGGAGTTTCAGCTGACGACGTTGAGCGCCTGCGGCAGGATCGAGTAGCGCGCCTCGGTGACCTCGCCGAGGTAGTCGCCGTCGACCTGCAGCGGCAGCGGCCGCTCGTCGGTGCTGCACACGACCATCTCGCTCAGATCGGACAGGCCGGTGATCTGGCGGTTGCCGGTCACGCGCGCGCGGCGCGAGAACGCGCGCCCGGCGATGAACGGCATCGACAGCAGCGTCGCGCGGTGCAGGACGCCGCCGGCGAGCGCGCCCGAGTCAAGCGAGGCGCCGTCGGCGATCTCGATCGGGCGGTTCTGGAAGTAGGTGAACGGGGAGCCGTTCTGGACGATCGCGGTGACGCCTTCGAGCGTCTGGCCGTCCGCGCCGGCCTGCACCCGCAGGCGCGGAGGGGAGACCAAATAGCGGCGCAGGAACGTGCTGACGGCCACCCACGTGAAGAAGTACGGCCCCAGGCGGGCCTTCATCTTGGGGTTGGCGTCGACGCGCTCGACCACGCTCGCGTCGAGGCCGAGGCCAGAGGCGAACGTGAAGCAGCGGCCGTTGACGACGCCCAGATCGACCTTGCGCGGACGCCAGTCGTCGGCCATCGCGAGCAGGTGCTCGGTCGCGTCGACGACATCGCCGGGGATGCCGAGCATCTTGCCGAAGACGTTGGCCGAGCCGCCGGGCAGGCAGCACAGCGGGGTCGTGGAGCCGAGCAGCCCGTTGGCGGCTTCGTTGACGGTGCCGTCGCCGCCGAACGCGACCACCACGTCATAACCCTCGTGCGCGGCCTCGCGGCACAGCTCGGTGGCGTGCCCGCGGGCCTCCGTGTCCACGGCGTCGACCTCGAAGCGGCCCTGCAGCGCGTACACGACGAGGTGGCGCAGGCGATCGGAGACGGTCGTCGCGTACGGGTTGACGATGATCAGCATCCGCCGCTTGGTGTCCGGGGACGCGAAGCGGAAGGGCTCACCGGACTGGCCGGTAAGCTCCTCGCGCGTATCGGCGGGGGTGCTCACGGCTTCGCCTACACCGGTGGCGACGGGACGTTACCCGCGAGTCGCTCGCAGGTAACGTCCCATCCGGCTTCGCTCGCGCACGACTTGCGTTCGCCGGCGCGCTTGCTAGACTTCCCCCTTACAGATGGACACATCCAGAGGGGTGGAGGGCCTGGCCCTGTGAAACCCCGGCAACCACCGCCACGTCACAGGCGGGAAGGTGCCAATTCCAGGTGATGTGTGGCCGGGCCTCGTGCTCTTCGCCACACGTGACAAGGCGAAGGCAACAGCGAAGGAGGCCCCAAATGGCTGCAAGTCATCTTCAGTGCAAGGAGTGCAAGACCGAGTATCCGCTGGAGGCGCTGTACGTGTGCGAGCGCTGCTTCGGGCCGCTGGAGGTCGCCTACGACCACAGCCGCACGGCCGGCGACGTCGGCGAGCTGCGCCGCCGGATCCAGGGCGGTCCGCAGAACATCTGGCGCTACGCGGACTTCCTGCCGCTCGCCGGCGGGCCTCCCGGCCCCTCGGGCCGCCTGGCCTCGCGCGTGGGCCTGCCGGCCGGCTGCACGCCGCTGATCCGCGCCGACAGGCTGGCCGAGCGCCTGGGCCTGCGCGAGGTGTGGGTCAAGAACGATGCGGCCAACCCGACGCACTCGTTCAAGGATCGCGTCGTGTCGGTCGCCGTAACGCGCGCTCGCGAGCTGGGCTTCGAGACGATCGCGTGCGCCTCGACGGGCAACCTCGCCAACTCGGTGGCAGCCCACGGAGCGGCGCTGGGCCTCGAGTCCTACGTGTTCATCCCCGCGGACCTGGAGGAGCAGAAGATCCTCGCGACCGGCATCTACGGCACCAAGCTCGTGGGCGTGGAAGGCAGCTACGACGACGTCAACCGCCTGTGCACGGAGCTGTGCGCCGAGCGCGACTGGGCGTTCGTGAACATCAACCTGCGCCCGTACTACGCCGAGGGCTCGAAGACGCTCGCGTTCGAGATCGCCGAGCAGCTGGGCTGGGAGCTGCCCGATCGCTGCATCGTGCCGGTGGCCTCCGGCTCGCTGTTCACGAAAATCGCCCGGGGCTTCCAGGAGTGGACCGAGCTCGGTCTGCTCGACGGCAAGCTGCCGCGCATGAACGGCGCGCAGGCGGAGGGCTGCTCGCCGGTGGCGAGCGCGTTCGCGGACGGCCACGAGGTCTGCCGGCCGGTGAAGCCGAACACGATCGCCAAGTCGCTGGCGATCGGCAACCCCGCCGATGGCCCGTACGCGCTCGAGCTGGCGCGGCGCACGGGCGGCTCGGTGGACGCCGTCAGCGACGAGGAGATCCGCGCGGGCATCAAGCTCCTGGCCGAGACGACAGGCGTCTTCACCGAGACCGCTGGAGGCGTCACGACCGCCGTGCTGGCCAAGCTGGCGGCACGCGGCGACATCGACCCGGACGAGCGCGTCGTGCTGGTGATCACCGGCGAGGGCCTGAAGACGCTGGACGCCGTGCGCGGCACGTTCGAGACCAGCACGATCGAGCCCACCGTCGCAGCGTTCGAGGCGGGTGTCGCGGAGGCGGTGACGGTCTGATGAGCGTCGTCGTGAAGATCCCCACGCAGCTGCGCGCGGCAGCCGGCGGCGAGGCCGAGGCGCTCCTCGACGGCGCGACCGTGCAGGAGGTGCTGGACGGGCTGTTCGAGCTCCACGAGGAGCTGCGCGTGCGCATCGCCGACGACGACGGGTCGTTGCGGCGGTTCGTCAACGTCTACCTCGCCGGCGAGGACATCCGCTTCCTCGACGGCCTCGCCACGCCCGTGGTCGACGGCGCGGAGCTGACGATCCTGCCGGCGGTCGCCGGAGGTTAGGACACCGCTGAGCGGCGCCCTGATGGGTTGCTCAGCGAGACGAGCTGTGATGTGCGACGGGCGCGCGCGCGGGCGGCGTGCGCGGTGGCCGGCGTGGAGCCGCTGAAGCCGATCGTCGAGACGAGGCCGGCGGCGCACATCGCGCCGATCGTCAGGCGCCGCATTCGCCGCGGCGTGAGCCACGGGATGTTCTGGCTCTGCATCCACGTCCTGAAGCCGCTCGCGGCGGACGCCGCTGCCATCGCACAACCGGCGCACATGGCCCCAGCGTAGCGGCTACGGGTGCTCGGATGCGCCGGAGCTGGCCTGCACGGGCGCCGGTGCGCCCGGGGACGGCTGCTGCGGCTGCTGCTCGCCCGCGTCCGCGCGCGCCTGCAGGCGCCGGCGCAACTCGCCGCCGCGCCCGGCGGCAACCGCGCGTGCGGCACGCTCGTCGCTGAGCTCCAGGCCGCGGGCGTTGGCGTAGTCGAGCAGCTCCTGGCGCTCCTCGCTCTCACGCGCGGTGCGCAGGAACAGCCAGCAGAACAGGCTGAGCGTCAGGATCGACTCCTCGACCATCATGATCGCCCCGGCGATGCTCTGGTCGGCGAGCGGCGAGATGTGGAAGTGCGCGTCGCCTTTGAGGTAGTACGGGTAGAAGACCGTCCCCGACCACAGGAAGATGTTTCCCAGCACGGTGCCGGCGAGGCGCACGGCGACGATGTAGATGAGCTTGCCGAGGTTCCCGAACCAGCTCGGTGTCGGCAGCGGCCCGAACAGGCACATCCACATGTTGATCCCGAAGCCGAGGAACATCGCGTGCTCGAGCGCGTGGATGCCGGAGTGGCGCAGCGCCGCCTGGTAGAGGACGGGCAGGTGCCAGGCGTACAGGTCGATCGCCCACAGCGGAAACGCGATCGCAGGGTGCGAGAGCGCGCGCAGGCGATCGAACAGCCGGATGCGCAGAACCGGCGCGAGCATCGGTCCGGTCAGCCCGAGCACGATCAGCAGCGCGGCGATGTCGCCGAGCAGCAGGTGCTCGATCATGTGCACCCACAGCAGATCCTGGCTGGCTGCGCCCAGCGACGTGAGCGCCGCGCCGATCACGACGAAGCCGCCGTAGAAGCACGCCTGGCGCCAGCCAGGCACCGGGTGGTCGTCTTCGGCAAGCGTGTGCGCGCGCCGCGCGTACAGCAGGCCGAGAATCGCCAGCGGCCCGAGCTGGAACGCGGCGGAGGTGGCCGTGGAGACGGCAAACGGAGCGCTCGACATGCAGGGTCAGGGTACGCGAGCGCGGCCTGATCGGCGAAGCCGAAGCAGGCGCTCCCATAGACTGCCGCTGGCATGAGAGCCCCGTCCCGTCGCATGCTGGCGCCGCTGCTCGGCGGGCTCTCGCTGCTGGCGCTCGCGCTCCCGGCGAGCGCCGACGCGCACGGGATCGTCGGCAAGGCCGATCTGCCGATCCCCGTATGGCTGTTCAGCTGGACGGCCGCGATCGTGCTCGTGGTCTCGTTCGTGGCGCTGTCGACGATGTGGACGCGCCCGCAGCTGCAGCGGCCGCGGCTGCGGCGGCTGTTCAAGCTCCCGCGGCCGCTGGAATGGCTGGCGAGCCTGTTCGGCGTGTTCCTGTTCGGGGTGGTCGTCTACAGCGGCTTCGCCGGCGCGCAGGTCACGCAGGCGAACTTCGCGGTGACGTTCATCTACGTCATCTTCTGGGTCGGCATCCCGGTCGCGAGCGTGCTGTTCGGGGACGTGTTCCGCGCGCTCAGCCCGTGGCGGACGTGCGCGCGCGTGTGCGCGGCGCTGATCCGCCTGCTGCGGCGCGGGCGCCCCGGCAGCCCGCCGCTGCGCTACCCGAAGTGGCTGGGCCTGTGGCCCGCGCTCGCCGGGATCGTCGGATTCGCCTGGCTCGAGCTGATCTACGTCGAAAAAGACCGGCCGTCGATCCTCGCGGCGCTGTCGGTCGGCTACTTCGTGGCGATGCTCGTCGGGATGGCGGTGTTCGGCGTGGAGGAGTGGAGCTCGCAGGCGGACGGCTTCGGCGTGTACTTCAACCTGCTGTCCAAGCTCTCGGCGCTCGTGCGCCGCGAGGACGGCGTCGTGTACCTGCGCCGGCCGCTCAGCGGCGTCACCGACCTGGAGATCCGCTCGGGCACGGTCGCGTTCATCTGCGCGCAGATCGGCACCACCACGTTCGACGGCTTCAGCAACGGCGGCATCTGGCGCAACAACGAGCCGAGCCTGCAGAGCCTGTTCGAATCTCTCGGCTTCAACGCCACGCCCGCGCAGGAGCTCGCCTACTCGGTCGGCCTCGTGTTCTGCATCCTGCTGATCACCGCCGTCTACCGGATCGGGATCTTCGGCGTGCACAGCGTCAGCGACCGCTACGACCGGCACACGCTGACGCGCACGTTCGTGCACTCACTCGTGCCGATCGCGTTCGCGTACGTGCTCGCGCACTACTTCTCGCTGCTGCTGTGGCAGAGCCAGGCGATGGTCTACCTCGCCTCGGACCCGCTCGGCAACGGCTCGAACCTGTTCGGCACGAGCGGCTTTCAGATCGACTACCACCTGATCTCCTACGCGGCCATCTGGTACGTGCAGGTGGCGGCGCTGGTCAGCGGCCACGTCGGCGGCCTGGCGCTCGCGCACGATCGCGCGCTGGTGCTCTACAAGGACCCCGAAGAGGCGGTGCGCAGCCAGTACTGGATGCTCGCGGTGATGGTCGCGTTCACGAGCTTCGGGCTGTGGCTGCTCTCCGCGGTCGGCACATGAGGCGCAAGCCCCTGCGCTACGGTTTCCGGCTGTGACCCGCCGCCTGCTTTCGGCCCTGCTGGGCGTCGCGTTCCTGGCGCTGTCGCCGCTCGCGAGCGCCCCGGCGCTCGCCGCGCACACCTACGCCTACGAGGATTCCAACCCGATCAACGACCAGGGCTCGAGCTACGACTACCGCTCCTACATCACCTCGGTGACCCCGAGCGTCCCCAGGCTGAGCTTCCAGGTGCTCGAGTTCGCCGACCGCATCCTGATGACCAACCACACGGGCAGGACGGTCACGATCTACGGCTACGAAGGCGAGCCCTACGCGCGCGTGCTCGCCAACGGCACCGCCGAGCAGAACGTGCGTTCGCCTGCGACGTATCTGAACACGAACTTCTACGCCCAGGTGACGGTCCCGCCGATCGCCGACGCGAGCGCCCCGCCGAAGTGGGAGGTGATCGACCGCACCGGCCAGTTCGAATGGCACGACCACCGAATCCACTGGATGTCGCCGATCCCACCGACGAAGGTCAAGAACACGAGCAAGCGGACGCTGATCTTCGACTGGGCGGTCCCGATCTCGGTGGGGACGGCCAAGGGCGCGATCGACGGGCAGCTGTTCTGGACGCCGGAGAGCTCCAAGGCGCCGCTCGCGGTGATCATCCTGGGCGCCGTGATCGTCCTCGGGGGGCTCCTGTTCGTGGTGTTCGTCCGCAGGCGCCGCGCACGCACCGCCGCGACCGGTGGCGCGGGCACGCCCGGCCTGGGCGGATTGCCAGAGGAGTCGTGGTAAGGGCGTGATAGATTTTGCCGGGATGGCGCCGCTGGCCTGCCTGATGCACTGGTACATCTCGATGATGTACGTCGTACCCGTCGTCGCGGTGGGCGGTTGGGGCTGGTATAGCTCGAAGCGGATGGCACGTCGCAAGGCCGAAGGCAAGGGCCGCGGCGGGGGCACCGGCGGAGCCGCAGCCGGCGGCTCACAGACGGCGACACTCGCCTAGCAGCGCACCGGACACGCCTCGGCCGCGCCGACGTGCGGCATCCCTGCGGTCGCGCCTTGTTTGCGTATTTCTTCACGTTGGTTGAGGTTTGCGTGAGCGGCGTCGGGTATCCCTGTTGGCATGACTTCGCAGACCCTCACTCCCGCCACCGTCGATGGGATCACCGAGCGCTTCGATCCGACCGCCTGCCTGGACGAGCGCGTACGCCACCAGGCGGTGCCCATGCAGCCGGTCGAGCCCGGCCGCTACATCGAGATCCAGGGCCCGGATCGAACGCTGTTGATCGCGCTGGCCGACGGGCCGATGCACGTCGGGCGCGGCCTCGCCGCCGAGCTGCGCCTCGACGACGTCTCCGTCTCGCGACGCCACGCGATCGTCGTCCCGCGCCCCGGGGGCGCGAGGATCCTCGACGACCGCAGCGCGAACGGCACGTTCGTCAACGGGCGCCGGGTCCAGCAGGCCGACCTCCGCGACGGCGACGTGATCGTGCTCGGCCGGGTCGTGCTGCGCTTCCTCGATCTCTAGGGCCTCCTCGCCCCGCTCAGCGAGTGCCCGGCGCTAGGGCGGCGGGACGGCGGGAGCCGGTGTATCTTGGCCTGCGATGCAGGACGCGGCGGGACCTGACGCCTTCCAGGTCGAGCACGCGGAGGTGCGTCCCGGCGTGAACATCGCCTTCGTGCGCGCGGGGAAGGGCGGCTACCCGCTGCTGCTCGTCCATGGCTGGCCGGAGACCAAGCGCATCTGGTGGCGCAACATCGCGCCGCTGGCGCGCGCGGGCTTCGAGGTGATCGTGCCGGACCTGCGCGGCTTCGGCGACTCGGGGCTGGCGCCGGACGGCTTCTACGACCTGGCCGCGCACGCGCGCGACATGCACGCGCTGGTGTCAGACGTGCTCGGCCACGAGCGCTGCTGCGCCGCGGGCGGCGACCTCGGTGGCGGCGTGATCCAGGATCTCGGGCTGCGCTTCTCCGGCTTCGTCGAGCGCCAGGTGCTGTTCAACAGCATCCTGCCGCTGCTGGCGGCGGAGTACGAGGCCGCGGGCATCTCCTCGTCGCCGCCGCCGGAGCTGCGGATGGCGGCCGACTACTTCGTGCGCCAGGGTCGCGAAGCGGACGCGCTGGCCGCCGAGCTCGACAGCCCCGAGCGCCGGCGCCGCTACGTGGGCGAGTTCTACGGTCACCGCTTCTGGGCCACGCCCGGCGCGTTCTCGCGCGAGCAGGTCGACTTCATGACCGAGCCGTTCGCCGACGCGCAGCGGCTGCGCGCCGGCTGGGGCAACTATGAGAGCGCGCTGGGGACACGGGCGCTGTCGGAGCCGCCGCGGTTCTTCGACGTGAGCGCCGTGCCGACGCTCGCGCTCTACGGGGCCGACGACCACGTGATCTGGAGACAGTTCCCGCAGATGTGCGAAGTCGCGTTCTCCGAGCTGGTCGGACCGTTCCTTGTGCAGCGCGCGGGTCACTTCCTGCAATGGGAGCGCGCCGGCGTGCTCAACCAGGCGATCGCTTACTTCCTGGGCGACGTGCGCTCACGACCTGACCGCTGCGGGCGACCCGGGGGTTGACATCTGGTGATAGGATCGTCCCGTTCGAGGGAGGAGACGATTGCCCGGGCGCAGTCGGTCGGGCGGCAAGGAGGAGGACATGCAGCTGCGTGGGGGTTTCCGGCGAAGGATCGTTTCGGTACGCAGGGCGCAGGGGCTCTGGCGGCTGGTTGTGGGAGTGGCGGCCGGCTGTCTGCTGCTGGCGCTCGGGGCGGCGTCGGCGAGCGCCTCGGTCCTCGACTACTCGGGTGGCGCCTACCAGATCCTCGCCCCAGGCGAGGGCGGGAGCATCGTCCCGGAACCGTTCTCCACCAACCAGGGCATTCTGTACAACAAGCTCACTCCGCTGGGAAGCAAAATCGCGCAACGCAACCTCGAACGCGACTACGTCTCAGAGAAGCTCCACGAACCCCACCAGGCGGGCGACACGGAGGAGTTCACCAGCAGGGCGGGCCTGGAAATCTGGCGTGACAGCGCCGACATACCGCACATCTTCGGCGCCACGCGCGGCGACGTCATGTACGGCTCAGGCTGGGTCGCGGCGCAGGACCGCGGGCTGCTGTTGAAGCTCGGCCTCGGGCCGGCATACGCGGCGGCGCTGAGCATCCCCAACGTCAACCCATTCGAACTGCTGCTCACCGGTCGTTCCTTCACGCCGAGCGCGCAGGCGATCGCATTCGTCAACGAACAGAAGAAAGTGCTGCTCGAAGCCGGCCCCGAAGGCGAACAGGTGATCGAAGACCTCGAAGAATGGGCGGAAGGCGTCAACGGCTACGAGCAGACGCTGCCCGAAGGTCAGCGCCTGCCCACGGTCAACCTCGCCGACGCGATCGCCGGCTTCGCGTTCATCGGCTCGATCTTCGGCAACGGCGGCGGCGAGGAAGTCGCCAACTCCAACTTCCTGGCGCGGCTGCAGGCCAAATACGGCGCGACGGAAGGTCTGAAGATCTTCCGCGACCTGAAGGAGGTCAACGACCCGGAAGCGCCGACCACCACCACCAAGCCGTTCCCATATGACACGGTCCCGACCGGGCCGACCCCCGGAGCGATGGTGATCGAACCCGGATCGGCGAGCCCCTCAGCCGTCAAAGCCGTCGCTGCGACGCGGGCGTCCAGGCGCCACGCATCCAACTTCATCCTCATCGCCTCCAAAGCCACCAAGGAAAAACACCCCGTCGCGGTGATGGGCCCGCAGCTCGGCTACTACTACCCCGAGATCGTCTACCAGGCGCAGCTGAGCGGCCCCGGCATCGAAGCGGAGGGGGTGATCGCCCCGATCTCGCCGTACGTGTTCATCGGCCGCGGGCGCGATTACGCCTGGAGCCTGACGAGCGCGGGCAGCGAGAACACCCAGCAGTTCCTGCTGAAGCTCTGCAACCCCGAACACGGTCCGGTCACGCGCGAAACCGCGGACTACGAATACGACGGCGAATGCGTCCCGATGACGACGTTCGACGCCGGTGAACTCGGTGCCAGCGGCAGCGAACCGGCGCACGAGGTGTACTTCAAAGAAAGCGTGTACGGGCCGGTCAGCGGCACGGTGATGGTCAAAGGCGCGCCGTACGCGATCGCCAACGACCGCGCCGACCGCGGGCGCGAGCCGGCGGGCGAGCTCGCGTTCAGCGAGCTGGACTCAGAGCGCGTGCACTCGCCGGAAGAGTTCTTCGAAACGGCGAACAAGCTCGAGACGACGTTCAACATGGCCTACATCGACAGCTCGAACACCGCCTACTTCTCGACCGGGCGCCTGCCGATCACCGCGCCGGGCACCGACCCGAGCCTGCCGACGCTGGGCAACGGCGAATACAACTGGCGCGGCTTCCTCTCGCAAGAACAGCACCCGCACGACATCAATCCCGCGAGCAACGTCTTCACCAACTGGAACAACAAGCCCGCGCCTGAATTCGGGGCCGCCTCGGAAAACTTCTCCTACGGCCCGGTGCAGCGCGTGCAGCTGTTCACCGGCTTCAAAAAACGGGGGGTGACCGAGCTCAGTGTCGTGAAGGTCATGAACAAGGCGGCCACGCAGGACCTGCGCGCGGTGAAGGTCTGGCCGGTGATCGAGCAGGTCCTCGCCGGCGGCCCCGCGCCCAGCGCGCTGGCCAACGAAGCCGCGCAGCTCGTCGACAAATGGGTCGAAGAAGGCGCGAGCCTCTACGGGGTCAACCAGCCGAACGCCCCGGCGGCGGCGGTCATGGACCAGGTGTGGACGCCGATCGCGGAAGCGGTGCTCGGCCCGGTGCTCGGAGAACTGATGCCGGAATTCGAGTCGATGAACGGGACCGACAACCCGCCGAACTCCAGCGGCTCGTCCTTCGACAACGGCTGGTACGGCTACGTCTACAAGGACCTGCGCAGCGAGCTGGGGCTGCCGGTGGAAGGGGCCTTCAGCCGCCACTACTGCGGCAACGGCAGCCTCGAAGCCTGTCGCGCGTCGCTGTGGTCGGCGATCCAGACGGCCGCCGAACAGCTGAAGACGGCGCAGGGCTCGAACATGTCGGCATGGCGGGCGCCGGAAGTCCGGATCACGTTCCCGCCGGACCCGGCGTTCCGCTACACGATGAGCTGGACCAACCGCTCGACGTTCCAGCAGGTGATTGAATTCACCGGCCACGAAGAATAGGCGCGACAGGCGCGAGCTCCAAGTGTGGGCGCAGGCCGGCTGACGCCGGCCGCGCCTAGCTTGCGCCCCGCCGGCCCGGGTCCAGCCCAGAGGGCGAGGGTTCGGCCGGCGGGCGCGGTTGTGCATTGCTTCCAACCAGGGCTCAGATGCCCGTATCATGCGGAGCGGCGGAAGCCAGAGGGGGCACATGGAGGCTGCCCGAGGCCGCCGGGCGTTGAATGGGACGGACGACGACATAGTTGGGAGCGGCACTTCGATGACGGCTCGGAGGAAACTTGCGTGCGCGAGCGCGGCTGTGCTCGCGATGCTGGCCGTGCTCGCCGTGGCATGCGCGGGGACCGCGCTCGCCGCCGCACCGACGCTCGCGATCGAAAGCCCGCATAACGGGATCTTCAGCAAGGACCAGAGCCTGCCGTTCAGCGGCAGCACCAACGACCCGCTCAACGCGGTCACGCTCGCCATCTACGCGGGGCCCGACGCCGTCGGCACAGCCGTGCAGACCGTCACGTTGCTGGCGCCCGTCGAACTCGGCCCGCTCGAAGGCACCTGGGAAATCGCGCCGGAAACGCCGCTCGCGCAGGGGCAGTACACGGCGGTCGCCGAACAGACCAACGCCGAAGCGGAAACCGGCACGAGCGCTCCGGTCACGTTCACGATCGACACGACCCCGCCGGCCGTCTCGATCGAACAGGTGCCCACTCCGACGAAAGATGCCGAACCGACGCTGACGGGCGGCGCGGGCGTGGAAACGGGCGACGAAGCGCTCGTCTTCGTGACGATCTACAAGGGAGCATCGGTGGGCGGGAGCGTCGCGGCCTCGGAAGACCTCGTGCCCAGCGGCGCCGCGTGGTCCTACAAGGCGCCGCATCTCAGCGACGGCATCTACACGGCGCAGGCTGTCCAGAGCGACGAAGCTGGCAACGTCGGCAGGAGCGCCGCGGTCACGTTCACGGTCGACACGACCCCGCCGGCGGTCACGATCCACGCGCTGGCCTCGCCCACGAAAAACGCCACGCCGACCCTGAGCGGCGCCGCAGGCACCGCGAGCGGCGACAAGGCCGCGGTGACGGTCACGATCTACGACGGCACGGTCGTCGGTGGCACCGTCGCACAGTCCGCGATCGTAACGGCCAGCGGCGCCGAATGGTCCGACAAAGCCACTCATCTGCTCGACGGGACATACACGGCCCAGGCCGAACAGAGCGACGAAGCGGGCAACCTCGGCAAGAGCGCCGCGATGACCTTCACGGTCGACACGACGCCGCCGGCGGTCACGATCCACGCGCTGGCCTCGCCCACGAAAAACGCCACGCCGACGCTGAGCGGCGCCGCGGGCGTCGCGAGCGGGGACGAGGCCGCGGTAACGGTCACGATCTACAAGGGCAAAGGCACGACCGGGAAAGTGGCGGTGAGCGGCGCCGCCGTCGTCAACGGGGCGGAATGGTCGTACAAAGCCACGCATCTGGCGGACGGCATATACACCGCCCAGGCCGAACAGAGCGACGAAGCCGGCAACGTCGGCAAGAGCGCCGAAATGACGTTCACGGTCGACACGACCCCGCCCGCGGTGACGCTGGACGCCGTGCCTACTCCGACGAACAACCCGGAACCGACCCTGACAGGCGCGGCGGGAATCGCGACGGGCGATGACCCGGTGGTGAGCGTCAAGATCTACAATGGCCCCTCGGTGGGAGGTACGATTGCGGCTTCGGGGGGCGCGACGGTGACCGGCGCCACCTGGTCCTACAAGGCGCCGCATCTGAGCGACGGCACGTACACCGCGCAGGCCGAACAGTCAGACGACGCGGGCAATAAGGGCACGAGCGGCGCCGTGACGTTCACGGTCGATACGGCCGCGCCGACGGTGACGATGAATCCCGTCACCTCTCCGACCAACGATTCGACGCCGACGCTGAGCGGGACCGCGGGCGTCGCGGCCGTGGACCATCCGACCGTGACGGTCACGATCCACGAAGGCTCGCTGACGGGGAAGGTCGTCGCCTCTGGGGGCGCGCCGGTGAGCTCCGGCACAGGTGCATGGTCCTACGAATCACCGCACCTGACGGATGGCACCTACACCGCCCAGGCCGCCCAGAGCGATGAAGCGGGCAACGTCGGCACGAGCAGCGCCGTGAGCTTCACGGTCGACACGACTCCGCCCGCGGTGACGATGAACCCGGTCCCCTCTACGACGAACAATCCGGAACCGACCCTCACCGGCGCGGCGGGAACTGCCACGGGCGATGACGCGGCGGTCACTGTCACGATCTACAAGGGTCCCGCCGTCGGAGGGACGATCGCGGCATCCGGCGGCGCGACGGTGACCGGCGCCACCTGGTCCTACAAAGCGCCACATCTGAGCGAAGGCACGTACACGGCACAGGCCGAACAGTCCGACGATGCGGGCAACAAGGGCGCGAGCGGCGCGGTCACGTTCACGGTCGATACGACCGCGCCGGTAGTCTCGATCGTCGCGCTGCCGGCGTACACGAACAACGCGGAACCGACTCTCACCGGCGTCGCGGGCGTGGCGACTGGGGATGATCCCGCGGTGACCGTGAAGATCTACGAGGGCACCTCGGCGAGCGGCACGGTCGCGGCTTCCGGTGCTGCAGCGGTGAGTGGCGCGAGCTGGTCCTACAAAGCGGCGCATCTGACGGACGGGGTCTACACGGCGCAGGCCGAACAGTCCGACGATGCCGGCAACGTCGGCAAGAGCGCCGCCACGACCTTCACTGTCGACACGGTCCCCCCGGCGGTGACGGTCAACCCGGTGACCTCGCCAACGAACGACGCCACGCCGACGCTGACCGGAAACGCGGGCGTCGCGACCGGTGACCGGGCGAGCGTGACCGTCACGATCTACAAGGGCTCGACGGCAAGCGGCGAAGTGGTGAGCTCGGGGAGCGCGTCCGTCAGTGGCGCGACGTGGTCCTACAAGAGCGCGCATCTCGCGGACGGCAAGTACACGGCACAGGCCACCCAGAGCGATGAAGCCGGCAACACCGGCAAGAGCGGCGAAGTGAAATTCACCGTCGACACGACGCCGCCGGCCGTGTCAATCAACGCGCCTGCCAAACCGCTGGGCACTTCCGAACCGACGTTGACCGGGGACGCCGGGGAAGCCGAAGGCGACGATTCGAGCGTCACGGTCACGATCTATGAAGGCAAGACGGTCGAAGGCAAGCCAGTCGCCTCGGGGAGTGTGCCCGCAAGTGCCGGGGCCTGGTCGTACAAAGCTCCGCACCTGGCGGACGGAACGTACACGGCGCAGGCGGCGCAAGGCGACGATGCGGGGAACGTCGGCACGAGCGCAGTGACCTTCAAGACGCCGCCGGCGGTGGCGGTGACCTCGCCGGCTGGAGGCGTCAATGTCTCGACGCCGACGATCTATGGGACTGCCGGGAGCGCGACGGGAGATTCGCCGACGATCACACTGAAGATCTACAAGGGGGAATCGACCTCCGGGACTCTCGTCCAAACCGCTGATATCGCAAATGAAGCTGGCCACTGGACGGGCGGCGGGAGCATTCTGCCGCTCGCCAACGGCCCCTATACCGTGCAAGCAGAACAGTCAGACTCCTATGGCAATATCAGTGTCAGCAGCGCGGTTAAGCTGACGGTCACGGCCGTCGTCACAATCGACCCATCCAGCTTTGTGAAACTGGACGGCCAACTGGTCACAAATGCCACTCCATCGTTCGACGGGACCGCCGGCACGGCTCCTGGCGAGGGTCCAGTGCACGTTTCGGTTTACAGTGGCAGCGCGGCTTCTGGGGTACCAGTCTGGCAAACCAAAGTAGAACCAACCAGCACGGGCACGTGGACTGTTGGCCCGACGACGACTCTCGTCGGTGGCGCCACGTATACGGTGCAAGCAGAACAGGAAGATCCCGAAATCACGTACCTCGCTCATGTTACGTTCACCGTCGATGCCACGGTGCCAACGGTCACCTTGACCTCGCCCACCAACGGCAGCACGGCGGCCGCCACCTCGCAAACGGTCTCCGGCTCCGCGGGCACCGAAGCAGGCGATCTCGAAACGGTGACAGTCCATCTGTACGCGGGCTCGGAAGCCAGCGGAACGCCGCTTCAAACCACCGGCGTCAACGTCGAACAGGCGGACGGCCACTGGTCGGCCACGTTCGGCGGCCTCAGCCCCGGCACGTACACCGCGGAGGCCGAACAGAGCGATGACGTCGGCAACGTCGGCCGCAGCCAACCGATGACGTTCTCGCTGACCGCGCCGCCGATCCCGCAGACGGTCGCGCAACCGTCGCCGCCGGTGGCGTCGTTCCGCTGGGTTCCGACGGCGCCGCACCCGGGCGAACCGGTGACGTTGATCTCGACGTCGACGGATCCGAGCAGCGCGATCACGGGCTTCGCGTGGGCGCCGTTGGGCAACGAAGCGTTCAGCACGGGCGAATCGGCGTTGACGACGACCTTCTCGAGCGCGGGGGCGCATCTGGTGCAGCTGCGCGTGACCGCCGCGAACGGCCTTTCGAGCACGGCCGCGGAGACGATCGACGTGACGGCGCCCGCGCCGGCGCTGATCCAGCCGTTCCCGATCGTGCGGATGGCGGGCTCCTACGACGCCGCGGGCGTCAAGATCAGCCTGTTGACGGTGCAGGCGCCGGTGGGGGCGACGGTGGCGGTGACCTGTCGCGGCGCGGGATGCCCGGCGAAGTCGGAGAGCGTGGTGGCGTCCTCGGGGCCCAAGGGCAACAAGGCGGGGACGGTCGTGGTCACGCTGCGCCGCTTCGAGCGGCCGCTGCGCGCGGGCACGATCCTGGAGATCGAGGTCTCAGACCACGGCGAGATCGGTAAGTTCACGAAGTTCGTGATCCACCACGACAAGCTTCCGTCGCGCCAGGACCTGTGCCTGAACCCGGCGGGTACCACCCCGATCCTGTGCCCGTCATGAACACGGTCCGCGTCTCCAGGCCCACGATGGGTGTCAGCAGAGGACCGGCGGGCATGTATCTGCGCATGTTCGTCCTCAGCGCGTGCCTGTGCGCGGCGGTGTTCGCGGCGAGCTTCGTGCTCGGACGCGCGGAGCGGCCCGGGGCAACGTCCTCAGAACAGTCGCCGCCGGGCCTCCCGGCGGCCGCCGCGGGTCCGGCGATCTCCGCGCATCTGGGGAGCGTCCCGACGATCGTGAGCGAAGCGCCCGCCCCTGTCCACACGGCGCCGGCGCCGGCCGCCACCCCAGCTCCCGCCTCGCAGCACGTCTCCGCGGCGGCGCCGACAAGCGCCTCGAGCGCGCCCGCGACACCGACGCCCGCCGCGACGCCGACGCCGGCCGCGACTGCGCCGGTGACGCCGGCGAAACCGACGACACCGGCCAAACCGACGACGCCCGCTACGCCGCAGCATTCCACGACAGGTGGCACCTCGCCGGCCAGCTCCGGTGGATCGTCGGGGGGCTCGACGAAGTCGCAGTCGAGCGGCAGCACCCCGTTCGACAGCTCGGGCTGAGCGGTGTTCAGTGCGCGTCGCGGTGTGCCGCCTGTGGTCGTGCCGGTGCTCGTGCTGGTGGCGATCGGCGGCTACCTGATCGGCATCCACCGCGGCTCTGGCGCGCCGGTGAGCTCGTCGTCAGGCGCACCCGCGCAGGAGACGCGCATCGCGTCGGGGTCGAGCGTGCTGCTGGAATATCCAGCCGGCTGGGAGCCGGCGAGCACGCCTCCGGCGATACCGGGCCTGTCGATCGCCAAGCCGCTGCTGCTGGCCCCGGGCGGCGACGCCGCTCACGCGGGCCTGATCAGCGGCCAGTTTCCGCCGGGCGGGTCCAGCCCGCTGCCGGCGGCGTTCCTGGCGCTCGTGCGCGGCATCCCCCACACGGAAGTGGTGACGCTCGACAACCTGCAGGCGTACAGCTACAGCGGGCTGAGCGGCTATGACCGGACGCTGGACGTGTACGTGATCCCGACAGTGGGGCAGAGCCCGACGGCGCTGATCTGCTACGCGGCGAACGGCTACACGAGCGACCTGCAGCAGTGCGAGCAGATCGCGGCGAAGGTCACGCTGGTGGGCGAGACGTCATACGACCTGAGCCCCAACGCGGCGTATGCGACGCAGCTGAGCGGGCTGCTGGCGAGCCTGGAAAGGGAACGCGCGAGCCTGAGGCGCCAGATGCACGCACAGCAGGGGGCGGTCGGCGCGCTGGCGAGCACGCTCGCCGCGCGCTTCGCAGCCACCGCGGCGTCGGTGACGGCGCTGGAACCACCGCAGGCGGCGATCGCGGCGCAGTCGGCACTGGCCACGGCGCTGCTCGGGGCGCGCGACGCCTACACAGCGCTCGCGGCCGCGGCGAGCGCGGAAGGCCCGGCGGGCTACCCGGCGGCCGAACGTCGCATAGATGAAGCGGAGACGGGCGTGAACACGGCCCTGGAGAGCTTCGCGCTGCTCGGCTACAACCACACGTAGCCGGCGGGCAGCCGGCGCCTGATCGGGCCGGTGTCAGCCACGGGCACGCAGGCTACTGGCGCGCTGGATGCGCCCGAACCACGCGAGCCCGGCGAGGCACAGGATGCTTGCGACATAGAGGTTGAGCCGCAGCCCGAGGATGCGGTGCGCGGGATCGACGCGCAACAGCTCCTCGCCGACGCGTGCCAGCGAGTAGCCGGCGACGTACAGGGCGAACAGGCCGGGCGGCCTGATGCGCCGGTGGTGGCCGAGCCACACGAGCGCGCCGGCGAGGAGCAGGTTCCAGATCAGCTCGTAGAGGAAGGTGGGCTGGAAGGTGGCGTACTGCGCGTAGGCGGCGGGGCGGTGCGCGGGGGAGATCTCGAGCGCCCACGGCAGCTTGCTGGGCAGGCCGAAGAGCTCCTGGTTGAAGTAGTTGCCGACCCGTCCGATCGCCTGCGCGACGAGCAGCGCGGGCGCGGCGGCGTCCATGAACAGGGTCACGTCGGCGCCGCGGCGGCGCAGCACCCAGATGCCGGTGAGCGTGCCGAGCGCGATCCCGCCCCAGATCCCGAGGCCGCCCTTCCAGACGGCGAACGGGCCCCACCAGTGCGGCGGTACTTCGTTCCAGCTGGTGGCGAGGAAGTACAGGCGCCCGCCGATGACGCCGGCGGGGAAGCCGAAGAGCGCGACGTCGTAGACGAGCTGACGATGGCCGCCGACGGCCTCCCAGCGGCGTACGGTGATGGCGACGGCGGCGAGCACGGCGAGCACGTAGGCGAGGCCGTAGGCGTGGACGAACAGCGGCCCGACGTAGAAGCCGTTGCGCGACGGGCTCGGCAGGAAGCCGCTGGAGAGATGGATCATCGGCGCTCGTTCCGTTCGAGCTTCGGGCAGAGCGCCCGTCCGGAGGTCCTCAACGCAGGCGCCTGCAGCGTCGCGCGCGCGTGCGCCAGGGCAGCAGGACGTCCGTGCGCCCGATCAGCTCGGGCTCTTGCTCCCACAGCCGGTCGAGGCTGGCGAGGACGTCCTCGCGCTGCTCCGCGGGCATGGTGGCGAGGCTGCTGCGCGAGCTGGCGAGGTCGCGCAGGCCGGCGCGGTCGATGCGCTGCTGATGCGGGAACTCGCCGTCGTCGACGTCGTTGAAACGGTCGTGCAGGTCCTCGACGGAGGGCCAGTGGCCGGGTCGCTGGATCGCGGGCGGTCCGAGGATCTCGCGCACGCGGGCGACCCAGTGCGGCGAGACGTCGAACGCGTTTCCGAGCAGCCCGAGCACGCCGGGCGGGCGCAGGACGCGCGTGATCTCGGCGAGGGCGGCGCGCTCGTCGAACCAGTGAAAGGCGGCCCCGACGGTGACGGCGTCGACGCTCGCGTCCCCGAGCGGCAGCTGCTCGGCGGTGCCGGCGAGCGCGTGCGCGGCGGGCAGGCTGGAGGTGAGGATCGCGCGCATCTCCGCCAGCGGCTCGACGGCGGTCACGCGGTGTCCGGCGTCGAGCAGCGCGCGGGTCAGCTTGCCGGTGCCGGCGCCGAGGTCGAGCACGTCCAGCTGCTGGGGGCCGAGCAGCCAGTCGATCGCCTCGCGCGGATAGCCGGGGCGGCCGCGCTCGTACTCGTCTGCGACACGGCCGAAGGAGCTCGCTCGCTGGGCGCGGCTGGCGGCGGGCGCGTGGGGGTCGGGTGTCACGGCTAGATCAGTAGCAGCATGGGCCCGCGGGCGCGCCGGGAGACGGCGCTAGACTCGCAGGCGATGGCGGACTCCGACGACGAGCTGTTCGGCCCCGAGCATGTGCGGGTGTATCGCGAGACGGGCGGCGAGCGCGGCTATCGCTGGCGCGGCACGACGATCCTGCTGCTGACGACGCGGGGGCGCAGCTCGGGCGAGCCGAGGACGACGCCGCTGATCCACCGCACGGACGGCGACCGCTGGGTGGTGGTGGCATCGAAGGGCGGCGCACCGGCGAATCCGAGCTGGTACGAGAACCTGCTGGCCGACCCGCAGGCGACGATCGAGGTGCTGGCGGAGACGATCCCGGTGCTGGCGAGCACGGCGGAGGGCGAGGAGCGCGCCCGCCTGTGGTCGCTGATGGCGGAGGTGTGGCCGGCGTACGACGACTACCAGGCGCGGACCGAGCGGGAGATCCCGGTGGTGATCCTCACCCGCAGGTAGCCGTCTCGAACTCTTGCACGAGTTCGAGTGCCCAGAACGGAAGTTACGGTCCTGATCTTGGCCTTGACTGACCGGATCGCTTGTGGGACTGTTGGCGTGCGGCGCCGGAGCGAAAGTGGCACGGATGGCGTCGGGGGAGCCGGTCCCACGGAGGAGTGCGCGGACGCGGGCTGACGAGCGCGAGCCCAAGGAGGCTCTTGTGAAATACCTGAGGCGTCTGTCGTGTTGTCTAATGGCGGCCGCAGCGTTTGGAGCGCTGGGCGCGTCGGCATCCTCAGCGGCGCTGCCGGAATTCGTTGGAGCGCTGCCGCTGGCGTTCAACTCGACGCTGAAAGCGAGCACCCTCGAAACGGTCGCCGGTCCGAAGATCACGTGCACCGGTGGTGTGGATGCGGGGCAGGTGACGGGAGTGAAATCGCTGACGGTGAGGATCACGTTCACGGGCTGCATTCTGAACGGCATCTCGTGCAGGTCGGGCTCGGCGGCGGGCGTGATCGAATCGCCGGTGCTGGCGGGGACGCTCGGCTACATCAAGGCGGCGACCAAGGATGTCGGCCTGGACCTCTCGCAACCGGCGGGCGCGCCGATCCTGGATTTCACGTGCGGCGAAGACCTGGGTCTCGTGGTCGAGGGCTCGGTGATCGGCACGATCAAGCCGGTCAACAAGAACGTGGCTCCGCCCAAGCACTTCACGGTCAAGTTCAGCGAGAAAAAGGGCAAACAGAAACCAACGAAACTGGAAGGCGGCCCGGTCGACGTGCTCGGCACCTCCTTCATGGGCGGACCCCTCGAAGAATCAGGCCTGGCGAGCACCGACGAACTGCACTTCGCCGGCCCGCTGCTGATCGCCGCGTAAACGGACTGCGACTATGACACGGCGGCTCGGCGCCGCCGCGGGTCAGCCCCGATCCTAGGATGGGGGCGCCGCGGCGGTGGCCGGGCGTCGCCGCGGGCGCCGGCGGATCTTGGGCAGCAATCCCAGCCGGGTCTAGTCGTGTGCTCGCGCGATCCGCCGGATTCGCCAGCTCAGCGACGCGATGTTCAACAGGCTCGATCCGGTTCCCACACTGACGACAACCAGCAACCACGTCGGCCAGTACCCGAACGCGATCGCGTCGATCCACACCAAGGACACTGGGGCCAGCGCGAACAGCGCGCAGCGGCGGACGAAACGAAGCCGCTCCTCCTTCGAGGCGCCTGGCCCAGGGGGTCGCAGGATGCGCAGGACGATCGCAGGCATTTGCATGCCTGGAGTCCTACTGGATGGGACGGACCGCTACACCCGCGTGCCCGATGCGACAGGGGGTCGTGAGCAGGGCTGACACCACGTACTTTCTGGCTGCCTACGACGCAGAAAGGCTACGCCGAGATCCGCGAGTTTGAGACATCGGTGCGTCGTTCGAGAGGCTTCTACCAGCCGGCCCGGTCGAGTCGCATCCGAAGGAACGGCCATGCTGAGTGGCCATGGAGGACACATCCACCGCCGGTGAGACGACCGACCCGGACGGGAAGCAGGTTGTGCTGCTCGAGGTGGTCTGGCGCGAGAAGATCGTCCGCGATCACCCGGAGATCCGCGCGCATCTGTCCGCTGTCCTACGAGCCGTGTCGACGCCCGATCATGTGGCTCCTGACCCGATCTTCGCGGAGCGAAGACGCTATTACACTCGCGGGGCTGGCCCGAGTCAATGGCTGCTGGTCGTCGTAAGCTATGAGCAGACGCCAGCGCGGATCGTGTCCGCGTTCGCCAACCGGAAGGACCCCAGGTCATGGAGCGCGTAAACATCACGATCGGGCCGTTGAGCTTCGATCACGCCGACTACGACGCCGACAACGACGTTCTCTACCTGCACGTTGGCGCGCCCCAGGAAGCTGAGGGCGAGGAGACGCCGGAGGGCCACGTTGTCCGCTACGAGCCCGGAACCAGCCGCATCGTCGGCTTGACGGTGCTCGGCGCGCGACACGAGTTGGAGCGCGACGGGCACCTTGTGATCACGGTTCCCGAGACGGTGGAGACAACGGCTGAGCAGCTCGCCCCCGCGCTCGCTGCTGTTTAGCAAGTAGGGGCTATCACCCCGCACGCGGGTGTTCGACTCCCGACGAGCAAGGAGCGGGACGCCCTAACAGCGTCCTCGGTAGTACGTGCCGTCGCTACCCATGCAGCACAGCCAAAGCGCGCATGTGCAAAGACGGCCCGGTTTGAGCTCGTGGGGCATGGGTATCACCACGAGCCGCCGGGTCCGCACGCTGCGCCGTTGCCGCGGCGAGGGTGAGGAGACTGAGTCGACCAGGGATCAGACCAGGGGCCTTCCCGGGGGCGACGCGGCCAGGAGGCGATCAGGCTTCCCATCACCCCAATCGAAGGAGATCCGAGATGTCCGTCACAACCGAGCAGCCGGCGGGAGCAACCGCGGTCCGCCCTTTCCATATCGACACCCCTGAGGAGGCCCTGGAGGACCTACGCCGCCGGGTCGCCGCGGTGCGATGGCCTTCTGAGGAGCTCGTCGCCGATCGGTCCCAGGGTGTGCAGCTCGCGACGATCCAGGCGCTCGCCGGCTACTGGACGTCGGAGTACGAATGGCGGGCGTGCGAGGCCAGGCTGAACGCGCTGCCGCAGTTCACGACCGAGATCGACGGGGTGGACATCCACTTCATCCACGTGCGCTCGCCGCACGCGAACGCCCTGCCGCTGATCATGACCCACGGCTGGCCGGGCTCGGTGATCGAGCTTTTGGAGACCATTGGCCCGCTCACCGACCCGACGGCTCGCGGCGGAAGCGCCGAAGATGCGTTCGACGTCGTGCTGCCCTCGATGCCGGGCTACGGGTTCTCCAGCCAGCCGGCCGAGGTCGGCTGGGATGCCGGCCGCGTCGCGAGCGCATGGGCAGAGCTGATGCGCCGGCTCGGGTACGACCGCTACGTCGCCCAGGGCGGCGACCAGGGCGCCTCCGTGACCAACGCGATGGGGCAGCAGGCGCCCGACGGGCTGCTGGGCATCCACATGAACCTGCTGCTGGCTGGGCTCGCGGGCGGCTACCACGAAGCGAAGCCGTCCGAGGAGGAACAGGCGGCACTCGACGCGATCGCCACGTTCAACACGAGCGGCAAGGGCTACTTCATCGAGCAGGCCACGCGGCCGCAGACGATCGGCTACGCCCTGCTCGACTCGCCCGTTGCGCTGGCATCGTGGATCCTTGACCACGACACCGACAGCTACTACAAGATCTCCCGCGCGTTCGTCGACGGCCAGCCCTCCGGTGGCCTCACGCCGGAGCGGATCCTCGACAACATCACGCTGTACTGGCTGACGGGCACGGGCGCGTCGGCGGCCCGCTCGTACTGGGAGGGCGCTCGAGCCGCGTCGCTTGCGGCCGGACACGCTCCCCCACAGGTCTCGCTCCCGGTCGGCTACACGACTTTCCCGGGCGAGATCTTCCGGGCTCCGCGCAACTGGGTCGAAAAAGCGTATCCCAACGTGACCTACTTCAACGAGGTGGACAGGGGCGGTCACTTCGCGGCGTGGGAGGAGCCGGAGCTCTTCTCGGCCGAGCTCCGGGCGGCGTTTAGCTCGCTGCGTTGATCGGTGGGCATCGGCGGCGGCGCGCGACCGGTTGTGCGCCGCCGTTGGACTGGTTCGCAAAAGGGATGCCGACGGCCACACGCCCGGGCCGATTGAACGGCCGACCTCTCGCTCTGGAGGACCGCAGAAGGTAGGCTGCTGCCAGTGTGGCGCGTTGTTGAGGGGTCATCTCTAGTGCTCATCGGTGCGCTCATCCTTGTCGGATGCGGCGGCAGTAGTCCGGTCAGCTCGAGCGTTGGCTCCTACATCGGCCATGCGAGCAACGCCGCAGTGTTCATCCAGTGGACGCGGAGCGGCGACAGCCTGTCGGGTTCGCTGCAGGAGGCGATCACGAAGGAAGGCGAAGGTGGTGGACTGGAATCGAGTTCGCGTGCGTTCACGGGCACGATCAACGGGAAAGGCCTGACGCTCACCCTGCACGAAGCGCTTGACTCGACCAGCGCGCTTGTGGGGCGGCTCTCGGGCACGGGGTTCACGATGACGTGGCCGGGCGCGCAGCACGGGCTGATCTCGATCACGTTCGCACAGGGTGAAGTCGCTGGGTACGACGCGGCCGTGCGCGTGCTAGAAGACGGGACTGGACCCGCCGCCGCCGAAGAGTCGTCGTCGAGCGCGACGGGCGGGTTCCCCACGATGGTGCACAGGTGCGGTCTCGTCGAAGATCGCCAGGCCGAGCTGTCGGTTACGGCTCAGGACGGCGCCACGTGCGAGGAAGCGCTACGCGTGTTTACCGACCTATTCGACGGCGAGGGTGAACGCCACCAAGGCGCCGACGAAGCGGAATCCGCGACCGACGTAGACGGGTGGGGATGCGGTACTGGCGCTGGCGGATGGGGATGCCGGCGGGCGGGTGAATACATCTCGGCCCTGACGTCGGAACCGAAGGGCTGAACTCTTCGCTCTCGCTGGCCTGCGTTGCGGTTTGCGCCCAACTGTACGTTCCGACCATGCGTTTAGACTCGGCGCGCTATGGCTCGCCGAACTTTGGACCGACTGCGCACCATCGTCTATGTCGATGGCTTCAATCTCTACTACGGCTGCCTGAAGGATTCCGCGGAGAGGTGGCTAGACGTCGGTGCGCTGTGCGGGCGGATGCTCAGCAGCGACAGCGACATCGTAGGGATCAAGTACTTCACCGCTCGCGTGAAGGTCAGGCCCGGAAATCCTCACGCGGGCCAGCGTCAGCAGACGTACTTTCGCGCACTCGCGACGGTCCCCAATCTTACAATCCACTACGGGCGCTTCCTCGAACGAGCGGCCACTCGACGGTGTGTAAAGGACGATAATCGTGGACGAGCGCGATTCGTCGAGGTCTGGGAGACCGAGGAGAAGGGTTCGGACGTGAACCTCGCCAGCCATCTGCTGATCGACGGATGGCGCGCTCGCTACGACCTCGCCGTGGTGATCTCCAATGACAGCGACCTCAAGGAGCCGGTGCGACTCGTGCGCGAGGAGTTGAACGCTCCAGTCGGTGTCCTCAACCCGCACGGCAACCGAAGTTGGGCGCTGTCGCCGAAGCAGCTGCCGCGGGGCTCGTTCTACAAGCCGATCCGGCGAGCCGCGCTCCGCGCCAGCCAGTTTCCTACCCAGGTGCCCGACGCTCGCGGGATCGTGCACAAGCCGACTAGCTGGTAGCTGCCCTGCCCCTTAATCGCAAAGGCCGCCACAAAGGACGGCCTCGCATCCCTGCCGCCGAGGCGAACAGGGGGGGTACGAACATGGTAGCGCCACAGACCGGCGTCATGTCAAACAGGCGCAACGAGACGATCACATCCTTGCAGGAGCCCGCCAGCCGCATCCTGACGCCCGCTGCGAAACTGGCGAGCGAACGTCTGGAGCAAGCGAGTGGGAACGCCGCTGTCCGCGGGTCTGACGCCACAAGCTGTGGCACACCTTCGCCTCGCTGCCAGTGGCGGTCGGGACCGACCCCGGCGCTGTGACGGATCAGCTCGGCACACCGACTCACGTTCACGCTGCGTGTCTACCGCACGGGATTCGGCGCGACGCCGAGTCGAAGGTCCGGCTTGCTCGCCTCGCCGGCGCGGCGGGGACGATGCCAGTCAGCGAGGCTCGGGCGACGGCAATGCTGCGATGAGCTTACAGAGGCCGCTCCTACTGGCGGTGCCGGCTACTGGATCGAATGTCCAGGTCACCGGCTCGCCAAGCGTAGTACTCTCCGAGAGCGGGACCGCGTACCGAAGCGTTCCGAAGAGTTGCACGATCAGGCCGCACCCGTGGGCGAAGTCGCCGAGGTAGACGATGTGGGCTGGCGGTGGCGCGATCAGCGCGAAGGCGTCGCCGGCCTCGACCTGTTCCGGGAGCGGCCGTGCTTGGGGTGCGTCAGGGTCGTTCCAGAGCAACCGGCGCAGGCGCGACGCCTCCTCTGACCCAAGCCACTCGTCGCCCAAGACCTCGCGACCGAAGGCGAGTCCGAGCTTGGCGCCGAAGCGCGGCCAGACCGTCATGCCCAGGCTCATCGGGATCGAGAGCGTGCCCTCGTCCTTGATGAGGTCGGTGCTCGTCTCGACCCGGAATGCACCCTCCCCGTAGAGTTCGCAGGCGCGCTGTTCCATCCTCGGCAGCTCCCTGGCAACGACCTCCGCGCCATTACCGATCTCGGTGATGAGCGTCGTGCCCGTCTCGTCGTTGCGAGTACGTCGGGGAACGCGGCTGACGCGCGGCTCGGCACCGAGTTCGAGGAACCCGCGGGCTCCGTCGTGGCTCTCGCCGTACAGTCGTGGCGCTGGCGGGACGTCACCGCGCGCGTCGCGGACCCCGTACCTGTGGCGCAGCACCCTCACGAAGTCGTGCTCCACGAACGGGCGGTCCACCTCGCGGCCGGCGCGCTTGTTGCACGGGTCGTCGTAGTCCGGGCTTGAGAACCCGTGGCCGCCGACCGCACGGGGCAGCGGGTGCTCGACCGACTCCTCGGCCCGGCCCTTCTCCTCACCGCAGTACGGACAGATGAAGGTCGCGGTCAACGTCACGCCACGGAGGCTAGCGATGGCCGGCGTCACCGTAGCGGCTGCTCGCGCGCCAACGCCTCGAAGCTCGTCCAGAACGGAACCACGTGTTGGTCGTACCAGGCTCGACCGTGGAACAGGGCGAGCGCGTCTCCGACGGAGTCGATCACCTCGCCGACGATGGAGAGCATCACTGAGGCGGCCGCGGCCTGGCGCTCCCACGTTGGGTCGGGGCCGCGCACCATCGTTCGCAGTGCCGATGCGACCTCCCCCTCGACGGCAGGTCGCTGATGGTGTCCGGCTTCAGACATCTTCGTGTAGATCCGTTTGGTGACGGGGCCAGTGCGTGGCAGCTCTTGCTTTCCTTCGGCGGCCATTGCGACGGCAAGCCGCTGCTCGTAGCGTTCTTCGGCGGCACGGACTGCGCCGGGGCTGACGTACTCCCCTGCGAGCCATTTGCGCAGTAGGGCGTCCTCCTGGCGATCGCCGAGAGCCGAGAGCAGCCGAGTGGCCTCATGGAGCGCGCGACCGAGGTACAGCACCTCGGCGGTGAACCCTTGCTCGACGAGGCTGACCAGGGCGCGGGCGATGCCGAGGCAGCGACCGGACATCTGCCAGACGGCGGCTGGGCGCGTGTTGCCGGTCAGGTCGAGGTCGCACCCATCAGCGAGCGCCTGGTGGGATTCGGTGAGGGCGTCGAGGGCCAGCCGTCGTGCCGTCAGGTGCGCGGCGATCGGCTGCTCGAGGCGCGCGCGGTCAGCGGCATCTCGCGCGGCCTGCTCGACCCGGTTGCGCGCGATCCGCGGCGGGAGCTTGCGCGTCGTGACGCGAGGGTTCAGCTCGTCAGGCGACATCTAAAAAGGCAGCAATCATGGTGGCAGCCCTTGCGCATCATCGGGAAACCCAAACGCGCCCGGGCCGATTCGAACGGCCGACCTCTCGCTCCGGAGGCGAGCGCTCTATCCACTGAGCTACGGGCGCAGACGACGTCTCACAGACGGCATCCCGGATCCTGAGCTTACCGCCGCTCAGCCTCCCCGGCGCTCGGACGCTCGCCCCGCACCTTCCCCGCACAGCCCACTGCGCGCCCCGCCGCCGCTACCGTAGCCACCATGGACTTGTCGCTGTTCTTCGCCGGCACCGCCGGCTCCGTGCCGAGCGCCCGCCGCGGCCTGCCCGCCGTGCTGATCCGCCGCGGTGGCGACCGCCTGCTGTTCGACTGCGGGGAAGGCACGCAGCGCCAGCTGCTGCGCTCGGTCGGGCTGCTCGACCTCGACAGCGTGTTCATCACGCACTTCCACGCCGACCACTGGCTGGGGCTGCCGGGCATGCTCAAGTCGTTTGCGCTGCGCGAGCGCACCGAGCCGCTGACCGTGTACGGCCCGGTCGGGCTGAAGCAGCTGATGGGGGAGATGCGCATCATCTTCGGCCGCCTGCCGTACCGGTGCGACATCGTCGAGCTCGAGCCCGCCGAGACGGTCCAGCGCGACGGCTACCTGATCGCCGCCATACCGGTGCGCCACAAAGGCGCCGCGTTCGGCTACGCGCTCGTCGAGGACGCGCGGCCCGGGCACCTCGATCCGCAGCTAGCAGAGGAGCTGGGGGTCACGCCCGGGCCGGACTTCGGCCGGCTGCAGAGAGGGGAGACGGTCAACGGCGTCATGCCCGAGCAGGTGATGGGCCCGACCCGCGAGGGGCGCAAGGTCGTGCTGTCCGGCGACACCGCGCCGTGCGAGGCGCTCGCGATCGCCGCGCACGAGGCCGACGTGCTCGTGCACGAGGCGACGTTCCTGCAGGAGGACGCGGACCGCGCGCGCCAGACGCTGCACAGCACCGCCCGCCAGGCCGCCGAAGTAGCGCGCGACGCCGACGTGCGCCTGCTCGCGCTCACGCACGTCTCCAGCCGCTACGCCGGCGGCGAGCTGCGCGACGAGGCGCGCGCCGTCTTCCCCGCGACCGAGGCCCTGCGCGACTTCGACACGATCCACGTGCCGTTCCCCGAGCGCGGTCGCGCGACGCTCGAGCGCTGGCCAGAGCGCCAGGCCCGCGAGCGCGCCCAGGCCGACGCGCAGGGCCCGTCGTCCCGATCCGAGCCGCAGCCCGCCCCCGACGCGGCACCGGAGCCCGTCGCATCCCCCTGATACATTCCTGCTGCTCCTTTAACCCGGTCCCGCGAGGCCAGGAAGGAAATGAATGGCAGCTGACGAGAAGGTCGTCCTCCACGAGGAGGAAATCAGGCGGGCGCTGACGCGCATCGCGCACGAGATCCTCGAGCGCAATCCCGATCCGCCGGTGCCGGCGCTGGTCGGCATCCACCGCCGCGGCGCGTTCCTTGCGCAGCGGCTGCACGGAATCCTGGAGGAGCTGCTCGGCGCCGCGGTGCCGCTCGGCGACCTGGACATCGGCTTCTACCGCGACGACGTCGCCACGCGCCCCGACGCGCCCGTGCTGCACGCGTCGCACATCGACTTCGACATCACCGGCCTGACGGTCGTGATCGTCGACGACGTGCTGTTCACCGGGCGCACCGTGCGCGCGGCGATCGAGGCGCTGTTCGCGTACGGGCGGCCCGAGCGGGTGCAGCTGTCGGTGCTCGTCGACCGCGGCCACCGCGAGCTGCCGATCCGCCCCGACTACGTCGGCAAGAACCTGCCCACGTCCAGGGCCGAGCACGTCCACGTGCGGCTGATGGAGTTGGACGGAGTCGACGAGGTCGCAATTGCAGAGGGCGGGCCGGCGTTGATCGTGGAGGCGGCGGCATGAGGGCCGAAGGCCCGGTCACGGGCGCCACGGAGGGCGTACGTTCCCATCAAGGGGCCGACTGGATGGAGGTCCAATGAACCACCTCATCTCGATCGAGGATCTCGACCGCGCGGACATCGAGCGGATCGTCAGCCAGGCGGAGCGCTTCGCGGAGGTGTCCGACCGCGAGATCAAGAAGGTGCCGGCGCTGCGCGGGCGGATGGTGCTGAACCTCTTCTACGAGGCGTCGACGCGCACGCGCAGCTCGTTCGAGCTGGCCGCCAAGCGCCTGTCGGCGGACGTCGTCAACTTCGCCGCGAGCGGCTCGAGCGTGGAGAAGGGCGAGTCGTTGAAGGACACGGTGCTGACGCTGAGCGCGCACAAGCCCGACGCGATCGTGCTGCGCACGCCGTGGGCGGGCGCCTCGGAGCTGGTGTCGAGGTGGTGCAGCGCGGCGATCGTCAACGCCGGCGACGGCAAGCACGAGCACCCGACGCAGGCGCTGCTCGACGTGTACACGCTGCGCCGGCGCCTGGGCGGCATCGACGGCGCGTCGATCTGGATCATCGGCGACGTCGCGCACTCGCGCGTGGCGCGCTCGAACGTGCTCGCGTTCCAGCGCATGGGCGCGAAGGTCACCGTCGCGGGCCCGCCGACGCTGATCCCGCGCGGCATCGAGCAGCTCGGCTGCGACGTGCGCTACACGCTCGACGAGCTCGACACCGCGGACGTCGTGTACGCGCTGCGGATGCAGCGCGAGCGCATGAGCGAGACGTGGGTGCCGTCGCTGCGCGAGTACGCCTCGTGGTATCAGATCAACGGCCGGCGCCTGACGCCCCGCCAGGTGCTCATGCACCCCGGCCCGGTCAACCGCGGCGTCGAGCTCTCAGGCGAGGTCGTCGACTCGCCGCAGGCGGTCATCACCGCGCAGGTCGAAGCGGGCGTCGTCGTGCGCATGGCCGTGCTGTACGAGCTGCTCGCCGGCAGAGACGCCCGCCCGGCAGCCATCCCACCCGCAGGGGAGCCCGCAGCGCAGCCCGTGGCCGGAGGCCGAGCAGCGTGAGCGCGCCAGAGCCGCTGATCGGCGGGCCGCGGCCGCCCGCCGAGCTGTTGCTGCGCGACGTGCACGTGCTCGACCCGCGCGCGGGGATCGACGCGCGCCATGACGTGCGCGTGCGAGGGGGGCGCATCGCGGAGCTGGGCGCGCCCGGGGAGCTGGAGCGCGAACCGCACGGTGTCGACGCCGACGGCGAGCCGGAGGTGATCGACGGCGGCGGGCGCCTGCGGCTGCTGCCCGCGTTCTTCGACCCGCACGTGCACCTGCGCACGCCCGGGCAGGAGCACAAGGAGGACCTCGAAACGGGCACGCGCGCGGCCGCCGCGGGCGGCTTCTGCGCGGTGATCGCGATGCCCAACACCGACCCGGTGCTCGACTCCGCGCCGCTGCTGCGCTCGCTGCGCGACGCCGCCGCGCGCGAGGCGCGCGTGCCGGTCGGCTTCCTGCCGGCGATCACGCGCGGCCTGGAAGGCGAGCAGCTCAGCGAGATGGCGGAGCTCCGCCAGGAGGGCGCGCTCGGCTTCACCGACGACGGGCGCCCGGTGCAGAGCGCGGGGATGCTGCGCAAGGCCTTGCAGTACCAGCGCCTGTGCGGCGGCGTGCTGTCGCTGCACGAGGAGGACCCGACGCTCTCGCGCGGCGGCGCGATGCACGAGGGCGCGGTCAGCGCCGCGCTCGGCATCGGCGGCATCCCTAGCGTCAGCGAGTCGACGATGGTCGCGCGCGACGCCGCGCTCGCCGGCTACGAGGACGCGCGCGTGCACTTCCAGCATCTCTCCTGCGCCGCGTCCGTCGACGCTGTAGCCGCCGCCAAGGCGCGCGGCTGGCGGGTCAGCGCGGAGGTCTGCCCGCACCACCTGCTGCTCACCGAGGAGGACGTGCGCGGCATGGACACGCGCATGAAGATGTACCCGCCGCTGGCCACCGACGCCGACCGCGTGGCGCTGATCGAGGGCCTGCGCGCGGGCACGATCGACTGCGTCGCCACCGACCACGCGCCGCACGCGCGCGATGAGAAGGAAGTGCCGTTCGAGCAGGCGCCGATGGGCAGCACGGGCCTTGAGACCGCGTTCGCCGCGCTGCACACCGGCCTCGTGCTGCCCGGCGTCATCGACCTGGCGCTGCTCGTCCAGCGCATGACCGCGGGCGCCGCGCTGTACGAGCTGCCCGCCCCGTCGATCGCTCTCGGCGAGCCCGCCAACCTCGCGCTCGTCGACCTCGACGCCGTGTGGATCGCGGGCGAGCACGGCTGGGAGAGCCGCTCGGAGAACTGCTGCTTCGCGGGGCGCACGCTGCAGGGCCGCGTGCTGCTGACGCTCGCCGCCGGCGCGATCGCCCACCGCGACCGCGCGCTTGCGATGGTGGGCGCCTGATGGGCCTGCTCGAGCGCGACCGCGCGGCGCTTCTCGTCGTCGACGTCCAGGAGGGCTTCCGCCCCTACGAGTCCTTCGCGGGCGTCGCGAGCGCGTGCTCGAAGCTGGTGCAGGCCGCACGCATCCTCGAGATCCCCGTCATCGTCAGCGAGCAATATCCAAAAGGGTTGGGCCACACCGCGCCCGAGGTCGGGCTGCAGGGGGAGCGGCGGATCGAGAAGACGGTGTTCTCGGCCGCGCGCGCCGACGGCTTCGATCTGGGCGGCGCCGAGCAGGCGGTCGTGTGCGGCATCGAGACCCACGTGTGCGTCAGCCAGACCGTCCACGACCTGCTCGCCGACGGGATCGAGGTGCACGTCCCCGCCGATGCCGTCGGCTCGCGTCACGCCCTGGACTACGAGTGCGGCCTGGAGCGCATGGTGCGCGCCGGCGCCGTCGTGAGCACCGTCGAGGCCGTCCTGTTCGAGCTGCTCGAGCGCGCGGGCACACCCGAGTTTAAAGCAATCCAAAAGCTCATAATCTGATGGCCGACGCGACCGCCTACGTATTGCTGGAGGACGGCGCGCGCTTCGACGGCGAGGCGTGCGGGGCCGAGGGGCATGCGGTCGGCGAGATCGTGTTCACGACCGGCATGTCCGGCTACCAGGAGTCGATGACCGACCCGTCGTTCGCGGGCCAGCTGATCGCGTACACCTACCCGCACATCGGCAACTACGGCGCGAGCTCGGAGGCGATGGAGTCAGAGCGCGCGTGGGCGCGCGCGGCGATCATGCGCGAGGCGTGCAACCGCGAGGACGCGCCGACCGCCGAGCGCGGCTGGCTGGACTGGCTGACCGACTGCGGCGTGGCCGCGATCAGCGGCGTCGACACGCGCTCGCTGGTCATGCACATCCGCGAGGCGGGCGCGATGCGCGGGGGAGTGTTCCCGGCGGCGATGCCCGAGAGCGAGGCGCGCGAGCTGATCGACGCCGAGCCGCCGATGGCCGGGCAGGATCTCGCTCAGCTGGTCACACCCGAACGTCCCAGTCGCCACGGCGGCGGCGACGGGCCGTCGATCTCCGTCATCGACACCGGCATCAAGGCGTCGATGGTGCGCGAGCTCGTCGCCCGCGGCGCGCGCGTGACGCTGCACCCGTGCACGAGCAGCGCCGAGGAGCTGCTCGCCGACGATCCCGACGCGGTCTTCCTGTCGAACGGGCCCGGCGACCCCGCCGCGCTGTCCTACATCGTCGACACCGTGCGCGCGCTCGTCGGCGTCAAGCCCGTGTGGGGCATCTGCCTCGGCCACCAGCTGCTGTGCCGCGCGGTCGGCCTGGAGACGTTCAAGCTGCCGTTCGGCCACCACGGCGCCAACCATCCCGTCCGCGACCTGCAGAGCGGGCGCGTGGAGATCACCTCGCAGAACCACGGCTTCGCGGCGCTCGGGCCGGGCGGCTCGCGCACGATCGACAGCGACGACCCAGTCGTCTGGGACACCGACTTCGGCGCCGCCGCGCTCTCGCACGTGAACCTGTACGACCGCACGGTCGAGGGCCTCGAGCTGCTCGACGTCCCCGGCGGCACCGTCCAGTATCACCCCGAGGCGGGGCCCGGACCGCACGACAGCCTGTACCTGTTCGACCGCTTCCTGGCGCGGATCGCGCAGGCCGCCTGATGCCCAGGCGCGACGACATCCACAAGATCCTGATCCTCGGCTCGGGGCCGATCGTGATCGGGCAGGCCGCCGAGTTCGACTACTCCGGCGTGCAGGCGTGCAAGGTGCTGCGCGAGGAGGGCTACGAGGTCGTGCTCGTCAACTCCAACCCCGCGACGATCATGACCGACCCGGAGTTCGCCGACGCGACGTACGTCGAGCCGCTGCTGCCCGGGCCGGTCGCGCAGGTGATCGAGCGTGAGCGCCCCGACGCGCTGCTCGGCACGCTCGGCGGCCAGACCGCGCTGAACCTCGCCAAGGCGCTGCACGACGACGGCACGCTCGCGAAATATGGAGTCGAGCTCATCGGCGCCAACTACGACGCGATCGCCTGCGCCGAGGACCGCGAACTGTTCAGGGAGGCGATGGCCAAGGCGGGGCTGCGAATGCCCAAGAGCGCGATCGCCACGAGCCTCGAGCAGGCCCGGGTCGCGCTCCCCGAGGTCGGGCTGCCGTGCGTCGTGCGCCCCGCGTTCACGCTCGGCGGGCGCGGCGGCGGCATCGCGCGCACACAGGAGGAGTTCGAGCGGATCGTCGCGCATGGCCTCGAGGCCTCGCCGATCGGGCAGGTGCTGCTCGACGAGTCGGTCATCGGCTGGGGCGAGTTCGAGCTGGAGGTGATGCGCGACGGCGCCGACAACGTCGTGATCGTGTGCTCGATCGAGAACGTCGACCCGATGGGCGTGCACACCGGCGACTCCGTCACCGTCGCGCCGCAGCAGACGCTCACCGACCGCCTCTACCAACAGCTGCGCGACCAGGCGCTCGCCGTCATCAGGGCGGTCGGCGTCGAGACCGGCGGCTCCAACGTGCAGTTCGCGGTCAACCCCGAGACCGAGGAGATCCTCGTGATCGAGATGAACCCGCGCGTCTCGCGCTCCTCCGCGCTCGCCTCCAAGGCGACCGGCTTCCCGATCGCCAAGATCGCCGCGCGGCTGGCCGTCGGCTACCGCCTGGACGAGATCGACAACGACATCACCGGCGCCACGCCCGCGTGCTTCGAGCCGACGATCGACTACGTCGTCGTCAAGTGGCCGCGCTTCGCCTTCGAGAAGTTCCCCAGCACCGACGCCACGCTGACCACGCACATGAAGTCCGTCGGCGAGGCGATGGCGATCGGGCGCACCTTCCAGCAGGCGTTCGCCAAGGCGCTGCGCTCGCGCGAGCTCGACAAGACGCCCTCGCTCGCCGGCGTCCCCGACGAGCGGCTGCTGGAGAGCCTGCTGACGCCCGCCGCCGACCGCTACGAGACGGTGCTCGAGCTGCTGCGCAGGGGCGCGAGCACCGAGGCCGTGCACGAGCGCACGCACATCGACCCGTGGTTCCTCGACGAGCTGCGCGCGCTCGCCCTTGACCCCGACGCGCCGTTCGCCGGCGAGCGCTCGTTCCGCTCGGTCGACACGTGCGCCGCCGAGTTCCCCGCGCGCACCCCCTACTACTACTCCGGCTGGGAGCGCACGCGCGCCAGCGAGGTCCGCCGCGGCGAGCGCGAATCGGTCGTGATCCTCGGCTCCGGGCCCAACCGCATCGGCCAGGGGATCGAGTTCGACTACTGCTGCGTGCACGCCGCGATGACCGTGCGCGCGTCCGGGCGCGACGCGGTGATGGTCAACTGCAACCCCGAGACCGTCTCCACCGACTACGACACCTCCGACCGCCTGTACTTCGAGCCGCTCACGCTGCAGGACGTGCTCGCCGTCGTCGACGTCGAGAAACCGCTGGGCGTGATCGTGCAGTTCGGCGGGCAGACGCCGCTGAAGCTCGCCGCCGGCCTCGTCGAAGCCGGGGTGCCGCTGCTCGGCACGAGCGTCGAGGCGATCGACCTCGCCGAGGACCGCGCGCGCTTCGGCGCGCTGCTCGAGCGCCTCGGCTACAAGGCGCCGCCGTACGCCACCGCCGAATCGCTGCAGGAGGCGCTCAAGTGCGCCGACCTCGTCGGCTTCCCGCTGATCGTGCGCCCGTCCTACGTGCTCGGCGGGCGCGCCATGGAGATCGTCTACGCCCACGACGGCCTCGCCGACTATCTGCGCAGGGAGCTCGGCGGCGCAGGTGGTGCCTCTGGCGCCGCCGGAGCTCGCGACGCGGAGTCCGGACACGACGCGACCCCGCCTCCCTCCATATTTCTCGACCGCTTTCTCGAGGACGCAACCGAGGTCGACGTCGACGCGCTGTGTGACGGGACCGACGTGTGGATCGGCGGGATCATGCAGCACGTCGAGGAGGCCGGCGTGCACTCCGGCGACAGCGCGTGTGTGCTGCCGCCGCACTCGCTCGGCGCGGAGATGCTCGAGCAGATCCGCGAGGCCACCAGGGAGATCGCGCTCGCGATCGGCGTCGTCGGGCTGCTCAACGTGCAGTACGCGATCGCCGCCGGCGAGCTGTACGTGATCGAGGCCAACCCGCGCGCGTCGCGCACCGTGCCGTTCGTCTCCAAGGCGATCGGCCTGCCGCTCGCCAAGCTCGCCTGCCGGATCATGCTCGGCGAGCGCATCGCCGACCTCGATCTGCCTCAGGAGCGCCAGGGTCTCGGCTTCGGCGATCACATCTCCGTCAAGGAGGCCGTGCTGCCGTTCGACCGCTTCGAGGGCTCCGACGCGCTGCTCGGCCCCGAGATGCGCTCCACCGGCGAGGTCATGGGCATCGCGCGCGACTTCCCGACCGCGTTCGCCAAGGCGCAGGCCGCAGCCGGCGTGCCGCTGCCGCAGAGCGGCACCGTCTTCATCACCGTCACCGACTCCGACAAGTCGGGCGCGTTCGCCGTCGCGCAGAGCCTGCACGAATGCGGCTTTCGCATCGTCGCCACGCGCGGCACCGCCGAGGCGATCTCGCGCATGGGCGTGCCCGCGCAGGCGATCAACAAGATCGCCGAGGGCTCGCCGCACGTGCTCGACTGGATCGAGCGCGGCGACGTGCACCTCGTCGTCAACACGCCCACCGGCGTCGGCGCGCGCACAGACGGCTACGAGATCCGCCGCGCCGCCGTCGCCCACGGCATCCCCTGCCTGACCACGCTCGCCGCCGGCATCTCCGCCGCGCGCGCGATCGCCAGCGCCCACCGCCACGGCGCGCCCGAGGTCCTGTGCCTGCAGGAGCTGCACGGCGGCAGGAGCCGCACGGCCGGTGGCGGGCGGATCGTCGGCGGCGCCCCCGACGGAGAGCGCGCCGCCAGTCCCGACGGGGCCGGGGTGGCGTACCCCGTATCGGGGCGCAGGTGAGCCACGCTCCGTTCGGCAGGCGCGAGCTGACGGTCACGGGCATCGACGAGCTGGGCGCCTACCGCGTCCTGCGCGCCGCCGACGACGGGCCACACCCAGAGCCGGGCCAGTTCGCGATGCTCGCCGCCGTCGAGCGCTGGGGTGCGGGCGAGGACGACCGGCCGTACGTCCTGCGCGCGTTCTCCGTCGCCCGCCGGCGCGACGGCGAGTCGCACTTCCTGATCGAGGACGTCGGACCGGGGACGCGGCGGCTGTGCGAGCTGCGCGCCGGCGATCGGCTGTGGGCGCTCGGGCCGCTCGGACGCGGCTTCGTCGCTCCGAGCGACGGGCGCCGCGCGCTGCTCGTCGGCGGCGGCGTCGGCATCGCGCCGCTCGCGATCCTGCAGGACACGCTCCAGGGTGAGGGCGCGGCCGGCGCGACCGTCCTGCTCGGCTTCCGCGACGGCACTCGCGCCGAGGGCGCCGCGCTGCTCTCCGGCGCGCGCGTGGCCACCGACGACGGCTCCGTCGGGCACCGCGGCTTCGTCACCGAGCTGCTCGCCGCCGAGCTGGACGAGGACCCGCACGCCGTCGTCTACGCGTGCGGGCCGGCCGGCATGCTCGAGGGGGTCAGGGCGCTGTGCGAGCGGCGCGACGTGCCCGCGCAGCTCGCGCTCGAGGCGGGCATGGCGTGCGGCTTCGGCGCCTGCTTCGGCTGCGTCGTGCCCAAGCGTGGCGGCGGCTACCTGCGCGTGTGCGTGGACGGCCCCGTCGTCGACGCCGCAGAGCTGGAGCGTGTCGACGAGCACGCCGGAGCGCCGGCGTGAGCGTCGAGCTGTGCGGGCTGCAGCTCGCGCACCCGATCATCAACGGCTCCGGCACGTTCGACGCGATCGCCGCGCGGCGCGCCTTCGGCGAGCGGCTGCGCGAGGAGTTCCCGTTCGCCGCGTACGTGTCGAAGACGATCACGCTCGCGCCGCGCGCGGGCAACCCGCCGCCGCGGCTGTGGGAGGCGGCGGCCGGCCTCGTCAACTCGATCGGCCTGCCCAACAAGGGCCTCGACGGCTACATCGCCGAGGACCTGCCGCAGCTGGCCGAGCTCGGGATCGGCGCCGGCGCGAATGCGGGCGAGGGCGTCGTGCCGCTGATCACGAACGTCATGGGCGCCAGCGCCGACGAGATCTCCGCGCTGCTGGAGGCGTGCGACGAGCAGGCGCAGATCGCCGCGATCGAGCTCAACGTGTCCTGCCCCAACGTCGCCACGGGCCTGGACATCGGCGCCGACCCGCGCCAGCTCGAGCAGGTGCTCGGCGCCGTGCGCGGACGCACGCGCAAGCCGCTGATCGTCAAGCTCACGCCCAACACCGCCGACGTCGCCGCCTGCGCGCTCGCCGCCGAGCACGGGGGAGCCGACGCGGTGTCGCTGATCAACACGCTGCGCGCAATGGCGCTCGCGCCGCGCACGGGTGGGGCGGGCGGGAACGCCGCGCGCTGGCTCGGCGGCGGCACCGGCGGCCTCTCCGGACCTGCCATCCGCGCCGTCGCGCTCGCCCAGGTGGCCGCCGTCGCCGCGCGCGTCGCGATTCCCGTTATCGGAATGGGCGGCGTGCAGAACGCGTCCCACGCACGCGACCTGCTGGACGTCGGGGCGAGCGTCGTCGCCGTCGGCACCGAGAGCTTCCGAGACCCCGCAACCGGCTCGACGATTGCCCGGGAGCTGGCGTCGGGCGGCGCCGAAGGTCGACGATCGACGCAGCCGGCATAGCCTCGGGCTGCGAAACCATAAGCGTCACGTAATGACTGATCGTCCCGCCTGGCCGAAGATAAAAACCCCTGCAAACTCCGGGGGCGACCATACACTAACCTCGACGTATCTAGACCTCAGCTTGAGGTACAGGTGAATTCGGCGATTTTTCTTTGCGCGCTGGCGCCGGGTGTGTAGACTCGCCGCCCATGGCGCCGGCCCCAGGAACGACGTCCGCGAACACCTCAACCGCCCCCGAGCGGTCGCTGAATCAGAGGATGGACGCGTTGGCGCGAGCGAACCAGATCCGCATCCAGCGGGCCCAGCTCAAGCGCGATCTCAAGTCCGGCCGGCGCTCGATCCACTCGCTGCTGCTCGACCCGCCCGAGTACGTCGAGACAGCCAAGGTGTTCGACATGCTGCTCGCCGTCCCCAAGTACGGCCGCGTCAAGGTCAACAAGATCCTCGCCCACTGCCGCATCGCCCCCAGCAAGACCATCGGCGGGCTGTCAGAGCGCCAGCGCAGCGAGCTCATTTCGTTGCTGCATCACTGAGCGTCGCGGAGCGTTGGGGCTAGCGGCTCGATGGCCAAGCGCGGCAAGGACGCAGCGAGCGACTTGTGCTCGGCACACGAGCGAGCGAGGACGCCGCCGCGCGCCGTGCAATCGTGCCGCTAGTGGCGCGCGTGTTTGTCATAACGGGACCGTCGGGGGTCGGCAAGGGGACGCTCATCCGCGGGCTGATGGAGCGCCTGCCGCAGCTGGAGCTGTCCGTATCGGCGACCACGCGCGCGCCGCGAGAGGGCGAGCACGACGGCGTCGACTACCACTTCCTCACGCGCGAGGAGTTCGACCGCAGGATCCTCGCCGGCGACTTCGTCGAGCACGCCGACTACGCCGGGCGCAGCTACGGGACGCTGCGCTCCGAGCTCGAGGAGCGGGTGCGCGCCGGCGTCCCCGTCGTGCTCGAGATCGAGGTCCAGGGCGCCCGCCAGGTCCGCCGGGCGATGCCCGAGGCGGTGCAGGTGTTCATCGCGCCGCCGTCGCTGGCGGCGCTGCGCACGCGGCTGATCGGCCGTGGCACCGACGATGCGCAGGAGGTCGAGCGCCGGCTGAAGGTCGCCGAGGACGAGCTCGGCGCGCAGCCCGAGTTCGCGCACGTCGTCGTCAACGACCGCCTCGAAGACGCGCTCGATCAGCTCAGCGCGATCGTCGCCGGCCAGCTCGACTGACGCGGCGCACTACACTGCAAGGTCAACAAGGAAAGGCACAGCAACCGTGATCTCCCCTCGCATCGACCGCCTGCTCGAGCAGGTCGACTCCAACTACGCCGGCGTCATCGTCGCCGCCAAGCGCGCCCGGCAGATCAACAGCTACTACCACAACCTCGGCGAGGGAACGTTCGACGAGTTCCCGCCCCCGATGGTCGAAACCGGCTCGAAAAACTACCTCACCATTGCCTTGGAGGAGGTCGCAGCCGGGAAGATGAAGTACCACTACAGGTAGGCCTTTAGCCGCAAGGCCGGGGCCAGCGCTTGCTACGGCGGGCGGCTGGCTCTACAACCTCTAGTCATGTCGCGAATCCTGCTCGGCGTCAGCGGCGGCATCGCCGCTTACAAGGCGCTCGAGCTCGTGCGCCTGGCGACCGCCGACGGGCATGCGGTGCGCGTGGTGCAGACGCCCGCGAGCCGGCGCTTCGTCGGCGAGGCGTCGTTTGCGGCGCTGAGCGGCGCGCCCGTGCTCGCGAGCGAGTTCGAGCGCGACCCCGCGCGCGGCGCGTTCCCCGACCAGCCGCAGCCGACGCACGACCCGCTCAGCCACCTCGAGCTGGTGGCGAACGCCGACGCGTTCGTGATCGCGCCCGCGTCCGCGAACACGATCGCCAAGCTCGCGGCAGGCCTCGCGGACAACCTGCTGAGCAGCTGCGCGCTCGCCGCGACATGTCCGCTGGTGATCGCGCCGGCGATGAACAACCGCATGTACGAGCACCCGGCGACGCAGGCGAACCTGCGCACGCTGCGCGAGCGCGGCGCCGTCATCGTCGAGCCGGACACCGGGCGGCTCGCATCGCGTGGGGAGGAGGGCGTCGGGCGCCTGGCCGAGCCCGCGCGCATCCTCGCCGCCTGCGTGCGGGCGTTCACCGACGAGGTCTCGGCCGGCGACGCCGATGCGGCGACCCGGGGCACGCTCGAAGGATTGAAGGTGCTCGTCACCGCCGGCGGCACGCGCGAGCCGATCGATAGCGTCAGGTTCATCGGCAACAGCTCCTCCGGGCGCATGGGCTTCGCGCTCGCTCAGGCCGCGCGCGAGCGCGGGGCGGAGGTGACGCTCGTGGCCGCCAACGTCGCGCTCGAGACGCCCGCGGGCGTGATCCGCCGCGAGGTCGGCACGGCCGCCCAGCTCAAGGATGCGTGCGAGCGCGAGTTCCCCGGCTGCGACGTGCTGCTGATGGCAGCCGCGGTCGCCGACTTCACCCCGGCGCGGCCGGCCAACGGCAAGATCAAGAAGTCGGCGCGCGAGCGCCTGGAGCTCGTGCTCGAGCCCACCGCGGATGTGCTGTCCGGCCTCGGCGCCCAGCGTCGCGACGGTCAGACGCTGGTCGGCTTCGCCGCCGAGCACGGCGAGCGCGCGCTCGAGTGCGCGCGCGGCAAGCTCACCGGCAAGGGCCTGGACGCGCTCGTCGTCAACGACATCTCCCGCTCTGACATCGGCTTCGACGTGGACGCCAACGAGGTCACGATCCTCACGGCGGGCGCCGGCGCGGGCGCAGAGATCGAGGAGCGCCACGTGCCGCGCGCGAGCAAGGCGCAGGTCGCCGCGGCGATCCTCGACACCGTCGAGAGCCTGCGAGGGAGCGGTTAAACTGGGCCGATGGAGAGCGTGTACGACCTCTACCGGCGAGGCTGCGAGCTGCTCGACCACGGCGACCACCAGGCCGCGATCGTGCCGCTCAGCCGGGCGCGCGATCTCGAGCCCGACAAGGCGTCGATCCGCGAGGCGCTCGGACGGGCGCTGTTTCACGCCCAGCGCTACGAAAGCGCCGCCGCCGAGTTCGACGCCGTCGCCTCCAGGACGCCCACCAACGACTACGCGCAGTTCTGCCTGGGCCGCGCGATGCAGCTGCTCGGACGCCACCGCGAGGCGTGCAAGCCGCTGGCGCTGGCGTGCTCGCTGGCGCCCGAACGGGCGGACTACAGGCTGTACCGCGAACGTGCGCGCCGTGACGCCGAGCGCGCCTGAGCTCGCTATGGGCGAGCACGCCACTGCTATCCTCGCAGCAGAGCTTTCGAGCCCGCGCGCAGGCGCCGGCTGCAGTACCGAGAGTGGGCGATCGCCCGCTTTTTTTGCGTAAGGAGTGAGTTCGTGTCCACAGTGCAGGCAGACATAGAAGGGCGTCTGGCCGATTCCGAGCCGGACATCGAGGTGCTGCTCGCGGAGGTTGCCGGCGGGCGGCTTCTGCGGGTGTTCATCGACCACCCCGACGGCGTGACGCTCGCGATGTGCGAGCGCGTGACGCTGCTGCTGAACGACCTGCGCGAGCGCTACTCGCTGGAGGTCTCCTCGCCGGGCAGCGAGCGCCCGCTGACCAAGCCCGCGCACTTCCGCCGCTTCGTCGGGCGCCGCGCGCGCGTGCGCACGCGCCATCCCCGTCCGATCGTGCAGCAGGACGGGCAGCGTCCGGCCGGCGCGCGGCCGGCGCAGAGCTTCACCGGGGAGCTCGTGGGGGCCTCCGAGGAGGAGGTCACGCTGGCGGCCGACGGGGGGATCGTCGCGATCCCCTACGCGGAGATAAGTCGTTCGAACCTGATCGCGGATTAAAGGAGCACACCCGCCAATGTCACGCGAAATCCTTGAGGCCATGCACGCGCTCGCACGCGAGAAGGGCATCGAGCCCGAGAAGCTGATGATCGCGCTCGAGGATGCGCTGCTGTCCGCCTACAAGAAGCAGCCCGGCTCGGCCAAGTACGCGCGCGTCGAAATGGACCGCGACACCGCCGACTTCAGGGTCATCGAGCTGATCATCCCCGAGCGCCTGGAGGCGCACCTGATCGTCGAGACGATCGACGAGGAAACGACGATCGACCCGGAGACCGGGGAGATGCGCGAACCCGAGGAACCGGAAATCGACCCGAAGAAGTTCGCCGAATACCGCGACCAGATCGACGAGCGCGACGTCACGCCCGACGACTTCGGCCGGATCGCCGCGCAGACCGCCAAGCAGGTGATCCTGCAGCGCATCCGCGAGGCCGAGCGCGACATGATGTACGAGGAGTACCGCGACCGCGTCGGCGAGCTGATCACCGGCATCGTGCAGCAGTCGGACTCGCGCTACACGCTCGTGCAGCTGCGCGAACGCGTCGAGGCGCTGCTGCCCAAGTCCGAGCAGGTCGAGGGCGAGCGCTACGACCACTCCCAGCGCATCAAGGCGGTCATCAAGGAGGTCTCGCCGTCGACCAAGGGGCCGGCGATCATCGTCTCCCGGCGCGACCCCGAGCTGATCAAGAAGCTGTTCGAGCTGGAGGTTCCGGAGATCGCCGACGGCCTCGTGGAAATCGCGAACGTCGCGCGCGAGCCCGGCTACCGCTCGAAGATCGCCGTCATCTCCCACACCGACGGCGTCGACCCGGTCGGCGCGTGCGTCGGCCCGCGCGGCTCGCGCGTGCGCATGGTCGTCTCCGAGCTGCGCGGCGAGAAGATCGACATCATCCCCTTCAACGAGGAGCCCGCGCGCTTCGTCGCCAAGGCGCTCTCGCCCGCGCGGGTGCGCGAGGTGCTCGTCGACGACGAGGCCAAGCAGGCGACCGTGATCGTGCCCGACGACCAGCTGTCGCTGGCGATCGGACGCGAGGGCCAGAACGCGCGCCTGGCCGCGCGGCTGACCGGCTGGCGCGTGGACATCCGCTCGGAGACCGAGTTCGCCGCCGAGGAGGCCGAGCACGGCTACGAGGAGGAGGAGGTGCAGGGCCGCTGCGCCGCGATCCTCTCCAACGGCCGCCGCTGCCCCAACGCCGCGCTGCCCAACTCGCGCTACTGCGGCCTGGAAAGCCACCAAGCGCTCGCGAACATCGCCAGCGACAACATCGGCGACCTCGCCTCCGTCGCCCTCGCCGACGAGGCCGTCGCCGAGGCGGAGCTCGCCGTCGAGGACGCGGTCACCGAGGCAGCGGTCGAGACCGCCGCCGTCGAGACGCTCGAGTCCGAGGCCCCGCCGGTCGTGCCGGCGGAGCAGGCGCAAGAGGCAGCCGCCGAGGAGCAGGCGACATAGAGCGCCACGTGCCCCGGCGCCGCTGCGTCGGCTGTGGGCGGATCGCCCCGAAGCCAGAGCTCCTGCGCATCGTCGCGGTCGATCAGCGATCGGCCGGCGCCGGCGAGCGCGCGCGCAGAGTCGCGGTCGCCGACCGCGACGCGACGATGCCAGGCCGCGGCGCTTACCTGTGTCGGGGCGGCGATCCCGCCGCAGGGTCTGTCGATCCGGCGTGCCTGGAGCGCGCGACACGCCGCGGCGGCATCCCGCGCGCGCTGCGCTCGTCGGTAACGCTCGACCCCAAGCTCGTAGAATCGGTCATGAGGGTGGCGCAGCCGGCCGAAGGCCGGCCAGCCGGGCCCCTCACTCTTCCAAGGAAACCATGAGCAAGAAGCGCGTACATGAGATCGCCAAGGAGCACGGGCTCTCCAGCAAGGAGCTGCTGGAGAAGCTGAGGGCCGCCGGCATCGAGGCCAAGGCGGCCGCGTCCTCCGTCGAGGAGGACGCCGTGCTGCGCGTGCTCGACGGGGGAGGGTCGGCAGTACCGGCGAGCTCAAACGGCGGGCCGGCTGCGCCGGCGCCAGCCCCTGCCGCCAAGGCGCCCGAGGCGTCCCCGCCGGCGTCAGCGCCGAGTGCTGCGGCTGCGCCGCCCGCGGCGCCGGTCACGCCGGCTGCACCCACGTCCCCGCGTGCAGCCGCGCCGCCCGCACCGGCCGCGACGGGCTCGGCGCCCACAGCCGCCGCTGCCGCTCCCGCTGCCGCCGCTCCAGCTGCTCCCACCGCCGCCGCCCCTGTGACACCCGCGCCGTCGGGCGCCGCCGCTGTGGCCGCCCCCCCGGCCGGATCGGCCGCTGCCGCCGCCGCGGCCGCCGCTGCCGCCGAGCGCGTGCGCCCGACGCGCGACTCGCGCACGGGCGAGCGCACGCCCGGCGATGTCGGCCCGGGCGGACGCCGGCGCGTGGTGATCGACTCGCAGGCCTCGCGCCGCCAGCAGGGTGGCCCGTCCAACCAGCCGCAGCGCCGCCCGCGCCGCGGCCGGCGCCGGCGCGGCACCTACGACGAGACGATCGCGCCGATCGACACGACGGCGATGGAGGCGACCGACCTGATCCGCGTCAACTCCGGGTCGACCGTCAAGGACATCGCCGAGTACCTCGGCGTGGCGGTGCCGGAGGTGATCAAGAAGCTGATGTCGCTGGGGGAGATGGCGACGCTCACGCAGACGCTCTCCGACGACGCCATCCAGGTGCTCGCGGACGAGTTCGACAAGCAGATCGAGATCGTCCACGCGGCGGACGACGTCGAGCTGGAGCCGCTGTACGAGGACGCCGACGAGGACCTGATCGAGCGCCCGCCGGTGGTCACGATCATGGGTCACGTCGACCACGGCAAGACGTCGCTGCTGGACGCGATCCGCGAGACGGAGGTGGTCGCGGGCGAGGCCGGCGGCATCACCCAGCACATCGGCGCCTACCAGGTGCGCCACGCGGGCAAAGAGATCACGTTCCTCGACACGCCCGGCCACGAGGCGTTCACGGCGATGCGCGCACGCGGCGCGCGCGTGACCGACCTCGCGGTGATCGTGGTCGCCGCCGACGATGGCGTCAAGCCGCAGACCGAGGAGGCGATCGACCACGCGAAGGCTGCGGAAGTGCCGATCATCGTCGCGGTCAACAAGATCGACAAGGAGGGCTCGCAGCCCGAGCGCGTGCGCACGGAGATGACCCAGCACGGTCTGCAGCCGTCGGAGTGGGGCGGGGACACCGAGTTCGTGGACGTCAGCGCCAAGACCCATGTCGGCCTCGACACGCTGCTGGAGACGATCCAGGTGGTGACCGACCTGGAGGAGCTCAAGGCCAACGCCGGCGCCGAGGCCTCCGGCGCGGTGATCGAGTCCAAGCTCGACCCCGGGCGCGGGCCGGTCGTGACGATCCTGATCCAGCGCGGGACGCTGCGGGTCGGAGACGCGCTCGTCGCCGGCGCGCACTTCGGGCGCGTGCGCGCGATGCACGACTTCACCGGCGGCAAGCTCAAGCGCGCGATGCCCGGACAGCCGGTCGAGGTGCTCGGCTTCGACGGAGTGCCCGAGGCCGGCGAGCACGTGCGCGTGGTCGAGAACGAGCGCCGCGCGCGCCAGCTGGCGGGCGAACGCGCCAACCGCCTGAAGACCGAGGCGCTCGCCCGGCGCTCGGGCCGCAAGGTCTCGCTGGAGGATGTCTTCAAGCTCGCGCAGGAGGGCACCGTCAAGGAGCTCGGCCTGGTCGTCAAGGCCGACGTCGCCGGCTCGCTCGAGGCGATCGAGGACGAGATCGCCAAGCTCCCGCAGCAGGAGGTCAAGGTCAACATCATCCACCGCGGCGTCGGCGGCATCAACGAGTCCGACGTGATGCTCGCGTCGGCCTCCGAGGGCGTGATCCTGGCGTTCAACGTGCGCCCCGTCGGCGACGCGCGCCAGATCGCCGACCGCGAGGGTGTGGAGATCCGCTCCTACGCGGTCATCTACCGCGCGATCGAGGAGCTGCGCGCGGCGATGCAGGGCATGCTCGCCCCCGAAGAGGTGGAGACGCCGCTGGGCCAAGCGGAGGTCCGCCAGCTGTTCAAAGCCTCGCGCATCGGCACGATCGCCGGCTCGTTCGTGACCGAGGGCAAGGTCACGCGCGGCGCGCGCGTGCGCGTGGTGCGCGAGGGCACGGTCATCTACGACACGACGATCGAGAGCCTGCGGCGCTTCAACGAGGACGCGCGCGAGGTCGCGGCCGGCTTCGAGTGCGGCATCGTGCTCGCGAACTTCCAGGATCTGCATGAGGGTGACGTGCTCGAGACCTACGAGACTCGCCAGGTGGAGCGCGAGTTGTCGGTCTGAGCGCTCCGGTCGTGAGACGGCTCCCACGTACGGGTGAAGCTGGCAGGGACCGGGGCCGCGGCGGGGAATTGGAGGGGTAGGATGGCCACAGGACGGATGCGTCGGGTCGACGAGGCGATTCGGCAGGTGATCGGCGACGCCGTGGCGGGAGACCTCAAGGACCCGAGAGTGGGATTTACGACCGTGACCGATGTCAGAACCAGCCCAGATCTACGCCATGCGCGCGTGTACGTGAGCGTGCTCGGCGCCGACGGTGGGCCCTCCAGCCCGGACGAGCGCGAGGCGACGCTCGACGGTCTGCGCAGCGCGCATGGCTTCCTGCAGGCGCGCATCGCCGGGGAGCTGCGCCTGAAGCGCACGCCGGCGCTGGAGTTCTTCTATGACGAGACGACCGATCGCGCGATGCGCGTCGAGGAGCTGATCGCGGGGATCCCGGAGCTCGGCGAGATCGAGGAGAGCGAGGAGTCGTGAGCGAGGTTCCGCCGGTCTCTGAGACACGCAGGCTCGTGCTCGCGCGGGTGCGCGAGGACCACCGCTTCGTGCTCGCCGCCCACGAGAACCCCGACGGCGACGCGCTCGGCTCGCTGGTGGCGATGCAGGGCCTGCTCCAGGCCCTGGGCAAGGACTCGGCGATGTTCATCTCGCCCGATGACCTGCCGCTGCCGCGCGAGTACCGCTTCTTCGAGCTGGACGGGCTGATCACGCAGCCGCCGGCGGACGTCGCCGAGCGCACGGTCGTGTTCCTCGACTGCGGCAACATCGACCGCAACTCCGCGAGCGTGCTGCGCGACGGCGCGCACCTGCTGAACATCGACCATCACCACGACAACACGCGCTTCGGCACGCTCAACCACGTCGTGGCGGAGGCGTCGTGCACGGCGGAGATCGTGTGGGACCTGATGCACGGGCTCGACGTCGCGCCGACGCCGGCGATCGCGCAGGCGCTGTACATCGGGCTGATCACCGACACGGGGCGCTTCATGTACGAGAACACCGGGCCGCGCGCGCACGTGATGGCAGCGGAGCTGATCGAAGCGGGCGTCGACGTTCCGGGCGTGTACCGCAGGCTGTACGAGGGCGTGCCGCTGGGCAAGCTGACGCTGCTCGCGCTCGCGCTCTCCCAGCTGCAGCGCTTCGACGCGGGCGAGCTCGCGATCGCCAGCCTCAGCGCGGAGGACTTCGAGCGCGCGGACGCCGAGGAGAGCTACTCGGAGGGCATCATCGACCAGCTGCGGGCACTGGAGGGAACGAAGGTGGCGGTGCTCGTGCGCGAGCTGTCGAGCGGCGAGCGCAAGGGCCAGCACAAAGTCTCGCTGCGCGCGACCGACGACGACGTCGACGTGTCGATCATCGCGCGCGCGCAGGGCGGCGGCGGCCACCGCCGCGCGGCGGGCTTCTCGACACCGCTGGAGCCGCAGGAGCTGATCGCGTTCCTGCGCGAGGCGATCGCGGCGCAGCTGCATCCGTCCTCGGACGAGCACGCGGCCGCCACGCTTGCCTAGCGCGGGAGGGCGGGCTCTCATCGGGCGCGGCGAGCACGGCATGGGGGAGAAGCAGATCGACGGCGTGCTGCTGATCGACAAGCCCGCCGGGATGAGCTCCCACGACGTGGTCGCCGCAGTGCGCCGGGCGCTGGGCGGTGCGCGCACCGGTCACGCGGGAACGCTCGACCCGTTCGCGACGGGGCTGCTGCTGGTGCTGGTGGGCAGGGCGACGAAGGCGCAGAACGCGCTGATGGCGCTGCCCAAGCGCTATGAGACGGTGGCGCAGCTGGGGGCGACGTCGAGCACGGGCGACACCGAGGGGGAGATCGCGCACACGGGCAGGCTGCCGGCCGACCCGCCGGCGCTGCCGACGGGCGAGCTGCGCCAGCGCCCGCCGATCTACTCGGCGGTGAAGATCGGCGGCGAGCGCGCGTACAAGCGCGCGCGCCGCGGCGAGAGCTTCGAGATGCCCGAGAGGATCGTGACCGTCACGCGCTTCGAGCAGCTGTGGCGCGATCCGGACGTCCCGGCCGGCCTCACCCCGCCGGGCGAGCCGCCGCGCGCGGGCTTTGCGATCGAATGCGGCTCGGGGACGTACGTGCGCTCGCTGATCGCCGACCTCGGGGACGCGTACTGCCTGACGCTCAGGCGCACGGCGATCGGGCCGTTCGACGTCGCCGACGCCGTCCCCCCGCCAGAGCGCGGCCAGCCGTGGCCCGATCCGCCGCTGATCTCTCTCGAGCAGGCGCTGGCGGTGATCTCCAAATAGGCTTTGCGGCCGTGAAGGTCACTCGCCTGCCCGACGTGGAGCGTGGAATCGAGCGCAGCGTCGCGGTGGGCACCTTCGATGGCGTGCACCTCGGCCATCGCGAGGTGATCCGCGGCTCGGACAGCGTGCTGACGTTCGACCCGCACCCGGTGTCGGTGGTTGCCCCGCAGCACACGCCGAAGCTGCTGACGACGCTCGCGCGCAAGGCGGAGCTGGTCGCCTCGCTCGGCGTGCGGGAGCTGATCGTGATCCCGTTCGACGCTGAGTTCGCCAAGCGCTCGGCGGGCGAGTTCATCGACGACGTGCTCGTCGGCGCGCTCGGCGCCAGGCAGGTGGCGATCGGCGAGAACTTCCGCTTCGGCCACAAGGCGCAGGGCGACCCGCTGCTGCTGTCCGCGGACCCGCGCTTTGAGACGGTCGTGCACCCGCTGCTGGAGGTCGACGGCGAGATCGTCTCCTCCAGCCACATCCGCGGCCTGGTGCTCGCCGGGGAGGTCGCGGAGGCCGATCGGCTGCTCGGCGCGAGCTTCGAGCTGCGCGGAGAGGTCGTGCACGGCGACGAACGCGGGCGCCAGCTGGGCTTCCCGACGGCCAACCTCGTCCCCGACGAGGCGCTCGCGTGCCCCGGCCACGGCGTGTACGCGTGCGTCGCCGAGAGCGAGGAGCTCGGCATCAGGCCGGCGGCGGTGAGCATCGGCGTGCGCCCGACGTTCACGACCGGCCGCGGCGAGCTGATCGAGGCGTACGTGCTCGACTTCGATGGCGACCTGTACGGCAGCGAGCTGCGCCTGCGCTTCCTCGCGCGTCTGCGCGGCGAGCGGCGCTTCGAGGATCCGGCGGCGCTGGTCGAGCAGATGCACCGCGACGTGGAGCGCACGCGCGAGATAGTGTCGAGAACCACGACGAGGAGACGTTGAGATGAAGCGGTTTGCGGATATTCGACGCGGGGTTGCAGTCGCTGGGTCGGCGTGCTGTGTGGCATTGGGGCTGGCGCTCTGGACGGCGGCGGGAAGCGCGGCGGGCGCGGTGCCGCCGAGCATCTACTGGGGAAACCACGCTGAAATCGGAGTGGCCCTTCTGGATGGGACGGGCGCGAACCCGAGCTTCCTCGACAGCGGCCTCGTGATCGGCGTCGCGGTCAACGGGACCCACATCTTCTGGGCGGAGCCCGTCTCCAACGAAATTGGGGAGGCCAAGCTCAACGGCGAAGAACTCGACACCGGCTTCATCAAAGGGCACGCGAGTGTTCCCTGGGGTGTGGCCGTCAACAGCCAGTACATCTACTGGACCAACCAGAACTCGGCGAGCTTGGGCAGGGCGAAGCTCAACGGATCCGAACCGAGCGAAACCTTCATCACCGGCGTCAACGACCCGTCGGGGCTGGCGATCGACGGCGAATACATCTACTGGTCCAGCTACAACAACGAGGACATCGGGCGCGCGAAGCTGAATGGCAGTGAAGTCGAGCTGAAATTCATCGAACTCGGGGACAAACCCGGCGGGGTGGCTGTCGACGGCCAGCACATCTACTGGGCCAACCAGAGCGCGACCTCGATCGGGGAGGCGAACCTGAGCGGGTCCGGCAAGAACGAAGACTTCATCACCACGACAGGCCACCCGGTCGGCGTGGCGGTGGATGGCGAACACATCTACTGGTCCAATTCCAACGGCACCACTCTGGGCAGGGCCGATCTCGACGGGACGGCGGTTGCGCCCGCGTTCGTAATGGGCGCCACCGAACCGGAGGGCGTGGCCGTCTCGGTGCCGATCGCCACCCCGAGCACCCCCACGCTTGCGTTCGAGACCACTCCCGAGCAGTCCTTGAGCGCGCCGCAGACGCTGACGCTCACAAACGAAGGCTTCGCGCCGCTGGACGTCTACGGGGTCTCGTTCGTCGGCGCCGATCCGCAGGATTTCCTGCTCCGTTCGAGTACCTGCGACGGTCTGATCGACCCGGAATCCAGCTGCCAGCTGAGCGTCAGCTTCGCGCCGCAGGCTTCGGGGGCCCGCACGGCGACGCTACAGATCGCGAGCGACGACTACGCCGAAAGCCCGCTCTCGATCTCGCTGTCGGGCGCCGCCGGCGGGCTGCCGCAGGGGCCGGTCGGCCCGACGGGCGCCGCCGGTTCCGCGGGTGCCACGGGCGCGACCGGACCGACAGGCGCGACCGGCCCGCGGGGCGCGGCGGGGCAGGTCGATCTCGTCACGTGCACGACCACGACCACGACGGTCAAACACAAACCGAAGAAGGTCACCAAGTGCACGTCACGACAGGTGTCCAGCCCGGCGACGTTCACGTCCGACAGCGAGGTTCGTGCGACGCTCGGGCGGCGCGGGTTCGTGTTCGCGACCGGCTGGGCCAGCGGCGGGCGCGTGCTGCTGCACGCGACGCGCGCACTGGCGGCGGGCCGCTACACGCTGACGCTCGTCAGCGGCCACGGGCGCCGTGCGCGCGTGCGGCGCAGCACCGTGGAGCTGTCGTAGACGCCGCCCGCGGCGGGCGGTTGGGCGGGCGGCGTCTGCTACGGTGCGGCGGATGACAGCGATCACAACAGAGCGCAAGCGCGAGCTGGCCGCGAAGTTCGGCAGCGGCGAGGCGGACACGGGCAACACCAAGGTCCAGATCGCGCTGCTGACAGAGCGCATCAACCACCTCACCGAGCACCTGCGCGCGCAGGGCAAAGACCACAGCTCCCGTCGCGGCCTGCTGATGCTGGTCGGGCGTCGCCGGCGCTTCCTGGCCTACCTGCAGCGCCACGACCTCGAGGGCTACCGCGCGCTGATCAAAGAGCTCGGCCTGCGCAAGTAACGCGGATGGCCGTGATCGCCGCTGGCACGCCCGCGCCGAGCTTCACGCTCGCGCGCGCGGACGGCGAGAGCTTCACCGAGCAGGACCTGCAGGGGCGCACGAGCGTGCTCGTGTTCTACCCGTTCGCGTTCAGCCCGGTGTGCACCGACCAGCTGCAGCTGTACGAGGACGTGCGCGGCGAGCTGGCCGCGCGCGGGGATGCGCTGTATGGCGTCTCGTGCGACTCGACGTGGGCGCAGAGCGCGTTCGTGGAGAAGCTCGGCGTGGGCAGCGAGCAGCTGTCGGACTTCGAGCCCAAGGGCGCCGCGTGCGCGGCGTTCGGCGTGCTGCACGCCGGCGGCTTCCCCGAGCGCGCGCTGGTGATCGTCGGCCCCGACGGGGTCGTGCGCTGGAGCTACCAGGCCGCCTCGCCGGGCGAGCTGCCGAGCGTCGAGCTGTTGCGCGAAGGCCTCGCGGCCGCCGCGTCCTAGCCAGCCGCGACGCCGGCGCCCCGGCCTGCCCGGCGACGCGAGTTCGCTAAGCTCCGTCCGTTCGGGAAAAGAGAAAAAGAGAAACGGACCGCCGACCGACGGGCGGAACAGGAAGGCAGTGAATATGAGTAGCGATGCCGTTACACGGGTCTCCGTGGAGATCGCCGGTAGCGAGATCTCGTTCGAGACCGGCAGAATGGCCAAGCAGGCCTCCGGCGCAGTGGTCGTTCGTCAGGGCGACACGATGGTGCTGTGCACCGCCGTCGCGGGAGGTATTCGCGACACCGACTTCATGCCCTTGACGGTCGACGTCGAGGAGCGCATGTACGCCGCCGGGAAAATCCCCGGCTCGTTCTTCAAGCGCGAGGGCCGCCCCGGCGAGAAGGGCACGCTGACCGCGCGCATGATCGATCGTCCGATCCGCCCGCTGTTCCCCAAGGACTGGCGCTACGACACGCAGCTGGTCGCGATCCCGCTGTCGATCGACCACGAGCACCCGTACGACATCCTCGCGATGAACGGCGCGTCCGCCGCGCTGATGATCTCCGACATCCCGCTGCCGACGCCCGTCGGCGCGGTGCGCATCGGCAAGATCGACGGCAACTTCGTCGTCAACCCGAACGAGGCGGACCTCAGCACCGCCGACACCGAGGAAGGCCGCTCGGACCTGGACCTGATCCTCGCCGGCACCGAAGACGCGATCCTGATGGTCGAGGCCGGCGCCAACGAGATCCCCGAGGCGGAGATCCTCGACGCGCTGGACATCGCGCACGCGGCGATCAAGAAGCTGTGCGAGCTGCAGCGCGACCTGGCCGCGAAAGCCGGCAAGGAGAAGAAAGTCTTCGAGCCGATCACGGTCGACCCCGCGCTGCTGGAGCAGATCCGCGCCTCGCACGGCGCGGCGCTGGACGCAGCCACGCAGGTCGAGGACAAGCTCGAGCGCCAGGACGCGACCAAGGCCGTCGAGACGGCGATCCTCGAGCAGTACGCGACGCCGGCACCCGAGGGCGCCTCCGAGGAGCAGCAGCAGGCGGCCAAGGAGCGTCGCGCGGCTGCCCAGCTCGCGTTCGACAAGCTCGAGAAGTCGATCATCCGCGAGCGCATCGCCGTGCACAAGAAGCGTCCCGACGGGCGCTCTGAGAACGAGATCCGCGACATCTCGATCGAAGTCGGCGTCACCCCCAGGACGCACGGCTCGGCGCTGTTCACGCGCGGGCAGACGCAGGCGCTGAGCGTCGTGGCGATGGGCACGCTCAAGGAGGAGATGCGCATCGACACGCTCGGCCTGGAGACGAAAAAGTATTACTGGCACCACTACAACTTCCCGCCGTTCTCGGTCGGGGAGGCCGGCAGGATGGGCGGCGTCAAGCGCCGCGACATCGGCCATGGGGCGCTCGCCGAGCGCGCGCTCACGCCGATGGTGCCCTCGATCGAGGAGTTCCCGTACTCGATTCGCGTGGTCTCGGACATCCTCGAGTCCAACGGCTCCTCCTCGATGGCATCGGTGTGCGGCTCCTCGCTGTCGCTGATGGACGCCGGCGTGCCGATCAAGCGGCCCGTCGCGGGGATCGCCATGGGCCTGATCAAAGAGGGCGATGACTACATCGTGCTGACCGACATCGCCGGCGTCGAGGACCACCTCGGCGACATGGACTTCAAGGTCGCCGGCACCGAGCGCGGGATCACCGCGCTGCAGATGGACATCAAGATCACGGGCGTCACGTTCGACATCCTGCGCGACGCGCTGTCGCAGGCCAAAGAGGCGCGCACGTTCATCCTCGGCAAGATGGCCGACGTGATCAAGACCCCGCGCGAGCAGCTCTCGCAGTTCGCGCCGCGGATCCAGACGATCCAGATCGACCCGTCGCAGATCGGCCTGCTGATCGGCAAGGGCGGCGAAACGATCCGCGGTCTCTCCGAGGAGTTCGAATCGCAGATCGACGTCAACGACGACGGCCAGGTGCTGATCTACTCCGCCAACGGCGAGCTCGGCGACGCGCTCGTGGAGCGCGTGCGGATGATGATGAAGGAGGTCGAGGTCGGCGACGAGTACGTCGGCAAGGTCGTCAAGACGACGACCTTCGGCGCGTTCATCGAGCTCGCCAAGGGCACCGACGGCCTGCTGCACATCTCCAACGTCTCGCCCGGCCAGCGCGTCGACAGCGTCGAGGACGTGCTCAACAAGGGCGACGAGGTCAACGTGCGCGTGGTCGAGGTCGACCGCGAGCGCGGGCGCATCGGCCTGCGCCTGGCCGAGGACCCGGACATCGCCGGCAAGTCCGTCGAGGAGCTCGCCGGCGTCGGCACCGGCGGCAGCGGCGGGGGCGGCGGCAACCGCGGCCCGCGCGAGGGCTCAAGGCCTTCCAGCAACGGCCGCGAGCGCTCCGATCGCGGCAGGCGCCGCGAGGGCGAGCGTGGCTCGGGGCGTCCGCGCCACGGGCGCGAGCGCGACTGACGCCTGAGCGCCGCGGGTGAGCACAGAGCATCGGATAACCACGCTCGATTCGGGCGTGCGGGTAGTCAGCGAGCGCGTGCCCAGCGTGCGCTCGGTGGCCCTCGGCTTCTGGATCGGCACGGGCTCGGTGGCCGAGCACGAGGATCAGGCCGGCATCTCGCACCTGCTCGAGCACATGCTCTTCCGCGGCACCGACCGCTACGGCTCGCAGGAGATCGATGAGATCTTCGACGCGATGGGAGCGGAGATCAACGCGGGGACCGACAAGGAAGCGACCTCGCTGTACACGCGCGTGCTCGACCGCCACCTCGAGCACGCGTTCGAAGTGATGAGCGACATGGTCTGGCACCCGCGCTTCGGCGAGCTGGAGGCCGAGCGCGAGGTCGTGCTGGAGGAGATCGCGATGTACGAAGACGACCCGCAGGACCGCGTCTTCGACGTGCTCGGCAAAGCGATCTTCGGCTCGCATCCGCTCGGGCGCGCGGTGATCGGCACCGCCGAGGTCGTCGGCTCCGTGACGCGCGAGCAGCTAGGCGCGTTCCACGCGCAGCGCTACCGGCCGGACAGCATCGTGATCTCCGCCGCCGGCTCGATCGACCACGACGCGCTCGTCGACATGGCCCGCGCCGTCGAGGCGACGCGCGAGCCCGTGCCGGCGCAGGCCAACGGCCACTCCTCGCAGGCGCCGGCGATCGCCGCCGCGGCAGCCCCGGACTTCCGCCCGCGCGCGCAGTTCCTGCAGAAAGACACCGAGCAGTACCACGTGTGTCTCGGCGGCGCGGGGATCGCGCGCGACGACGAGCGCCGCTTCGTGCTGCGCGTGCTCGAAGGCGTGCTCGGCGGGACGTCCTCCTCGCGCCTCTTCCAGGAGGTGCGCGAGCGCCGCGGGCTGGCCTATTCGGTCTTCACGTTCGCCAACCTGTACGCGAGCACAGGAGAGGTCGGGCTTTACGTTGGTACGCGCCCCGACAACCTGCGTGAGGCGCTCGCCGTCGTGGCGGCCGAGCTCGAGCGCTGCGTCGAGGATCCAGCAAGCGACGAGGAGCTGACGCGCTCGCGCGAGAACCTCAAGGGGCGGGTGGTGCTCGGCATGGAGTCGACCGGCGCGCGCATGAGCCGTCTGGGCGCCTCGCTGCTCAACGGGCTGCCGATCCTGTCGGTCGACGAGATGATCGAGCAGATCGACGCGGTCGAGATCGACGCGGTGCGCGCGCTCGCGGGAGAGCTGTTCACGCCGAGCCGGATGTCGGCCGCCGGCGTCGGACCGGCGGAGACCGAGTTCCTGGCGGCGATCGAGCCGCTCGGCGCGTCGGCCGGCACACCGGGCGTCGCGCGATGATCAGGGTGGCCGTCGCCGGCGCCGCCGGGCGCATGGGCGAGACGGTGTGCGAGGCGGTGCTCGCCGCGCCGGACATGGAGCTCGTCGGACGCGCGGACCCGCTGCTCGACACGGCGCTGGCCGACGTGCTCGCGGACGCCGAGGTGGTCGTCGACTTCACCCAGCCCGACACCGCCCTGGAGAACGCGCTCGCCTGCCTGCGCGCGGGCGTACACGTCGTGATCGGCACCACCGGGTTCGATCCCGCACCGCTTGAGCAGGCGGCAGCAGGGAAGGGCGGCTCGTCCGCAAACGTGCTGATCGCGCCCAACTTCGCGATCGGCGCGGTGCTGATGATGCGCTTCGCCGCCGAGGCCGCCCGGCACATGCAGAAGGCCGAGATCGTCGAGCTGCACCACGACCGCAAGCTCGACGCGCCCAGCGGCACCGCGCTGCGCACCGCCGAGCTGATGGCGCAGGCCAGCGGCGGCGCGCCGCCGCCGATCCACTCCGTGCGCCTGCCCGGCCTCGTCGCCAGCCAGGAGGTGATCCTCGGCGATCTCGCGCAGACGCTCACGATCCGCCACGACACGATCGGCCGCGAGTCGTTCATGCCCGGGGTGCTGCTGGCGGTGCGCCGCGTGGGCAGCCTCGAGCGCCCGCTTACCGTGGGCCTCGAGAGCCTGCTGTTCTAGCGCCTCGCGCCGTGTGTCGGTGCCTGGGCCGTGCCCTTCGCGGTCGCCGGCGCGTCGGCCGGTAGATCCTGTGCCCGTAGACGAGCCGGTAGCGTTCGCACAGCGGCACGTGAGCGAGGTCGGGGCGTTCGTACTGAATCGTGTCCGGGGCGGCGCCCACGTCGGGGTATCCCTCGAAATGCCCGTACTCGTGCAGCATCTCCTTGCAGAAAGCGGGGAAGTCGCCGTCGTCGGTGCGCCAGCTCGGCCACACGCCGCTGTTGATGTGGACCACGCAGTCGGTGAACGTCGCCGGTGGGATCGGCTGTCCGGCGGCATCGAACTGGTTGGCGCCCGCAGGGGTGAGCCAGGTCGACCACATCGCCGCCCGATCCCCGGCCGGGCTGGGCGCGTTCGTGCCCGCCGGGGGCGCTTCGCTGCTGGGGCCGGCGGTGACCGCGACGCTCCCGTCGCATGGCGTGCCGCCCCAGTATTTGACGGCGCGCGCGACAGCTTCGGCGACCGGGTTGGAGTCGACGGTCGGCGCGCGCGCCGTCGCCACCGCCGGCAGCGTGAGCGCCAGGAGCAGGCTGGAGAGGGTGACGCGCATCGCGGCCAGCGTAGCGGCCGATCTGCGAGATGGATCAGCTGTCCTGCAACTGCTTCAGGTCCGTTAGGTCCTGTGCGCGACCAGCCGCGCGCTTCATCGCGAGGAGGTGGTCGAGGGCGCAGACTTGAATCTGTGTATCCCGGAACTGCACGGCGACCGCCTTCGGCGCAAGCTCCGAATACGCGAGATCCGTCTCGATACCGGCCACCCATTGCATGATGTCCAGGGGGCCGTGGCTGGTCTCCAAGCGGAAGTTGGCTCCTTCACCAAGCTGATCTGGATCGGTCGGGTCGAAGGGAAACTCCTCGGGCGAGAAGTCGCCGACGCCGACGGGTCGGGCGTCGAGCTCTACGAGTACGCGGGCGAGCCGCGCCAGATTCTCTGGGGATGGATCGGGAACGATGTCCAGGTCCTTGGTCGCACGCACATAGCCGTGCACTCCGACAGCGATCCCTCCGATGACGATGAACTCGACCTTGGCGTTCGTCAGGCTGAGCAGCAGGTCATCGGGCTCGAACATCGCCCGGCACGCCCTGCCTCAACTCGCTGATGAAGCGGCTGAGACGTACGGTCTCCTCCAGGCGCTCCTGTGGAGTCTTCTGCTGGTCGCGCACGGCACGCGCACGATTGGCCCGGTCGTCACGGGCGATCTCCTCAGGCGTCCATGGCCCTTTCGGATGAACGTTCGGCTTTGCTGCCATGTCCGAATTGTAGATAGGGCGCCGGCCAGCGAAGGTTCGCGTGGGCGCTCGGTGGCGCTTCGGGCCCGAGCCTGGCTCGGCTTCGTGAGATACTGCTCGGCATGTACGGCCCCGATCTCGGCACGATCCTGACGGCGATGGTCACGCCGTTCGACGATGAGCTGCGCGTGAACGAGGAGTCGTTCGTCGCGCTCATGCGCTACCTGGGCGAGAACGGCTCTGACGGGTTCGTGGTCGCCGGCACGACCGGCGAGGCCTCGACGATGACCGCCGAGGAGCAGCTCGGGCTGATCGAGCTCGCGGTCGCCGAGCGCCCGCCGGGCAAGACGATCATTGCCGGCACCGGGACCAACGACACCCGCCAGGCGGTCTACCTGACCGAACGCGCCACCGAGCTCGGCGTCGACGCGACGCTGTCGGTGACCCCCTACTACAACAAGCCCAGCCGCCTCGGGCTCACGCGCCACTACGAAGCCGTCGCGGCCGCCACCGACAAGCCGATCCTGCTCTACAACATCCCCGGGCGCACCGCCACGAACATGCCGCCCGACCTGCTCGCCGAGTTCGCGCAGATCCCCGGCATCGTCGGCGTCAAGCAGGCCAACGCCGAGGAGCTGCAGCCGATCGACGGCCTTGACATCTACGCTGGCGACGACGCCACGTTCGCGCGCACGCTCGACATGGGCGGCGCCGGCGGCATCCTCGTCGCCAGCCACATCGTCGGCAACGAGATGCGCCGCATGGTCGACGAGCCCGAGCATCGCGCCGAGATCGACGCGTCGCTCAAGGACGTCTATGAGACGCTGTTCCTGACCGCCAGCCCCACCTGTACGAAGGCGGCGCTCAACCTGCTCGGCCACGACGTCGGCGGCCTGCGCCTGCCGCTGGTGCCCGCCACACCGCAGGAGACGGAGGCCGTGCGCGCGATGCTCGCGCGCCACGGGCTCGTGCCGAGCCAATCCGCCCGCACACCCGCGTGAGCTCAAAGCTGCGCGTCCTGCCCCTCGGAGGGCTCGGAGAGATAGGCAAGAACATGACCGTCGTCGAGTACGACGGTCGCATCGTCGTCGTCGACGTCGGCCTGCGCTTCCCGACGCCCGAGATGGTCGGCATCGACCTCGTGCTGCCCGACTTCTCCTACCTTCGCGAGCGCGCCCGCGAGATCGAGGCGATCGTCGTCACGCACGGCCACGAGGACCATCTCGGCGCGCTGCCGTGGGTGCTGCGCGAGCTCGGCAAGAGCGCCCAGCCGCCGATCTACGCCGGCGCGCTGACGGTCGCGATGGCGCGCTCCAAGCTCGACGAGCACAAGCTGCGCGACGTCGAGCTCAACGAGGTCGAGCCCGGCGAGACGCTCGAGCTCGGGCCGTTCTCGCTGGAGCTCGTGCACATGACGCACTCGATCCCCGACTCAAGCGCCGTCGCGCTCGGCACCGACCTCGGCACCGTGCTGATCACCGGCGACTACAAGTTCGACCAGACCCCCGTCGACGGGCCGCCCGCCGACGTCTCGCGCCTGGCCGAGCTCGGGCGCGAGGGCGTGCTGCTGCTGTGCGGCGACTCCACCAACGTCGACCGCGAGGGCTTCTCGCCGTCGGAGTCGGTCGTCGGCCCGCACCTGGAGGAGGTGTTCGCCCGCTGCGAGGGGCGGATCGTGGTGACGAGCTTCGCCTCGAACATCCACCGCGTGCAGCAGGTCGTCGACGCCGCCTACGCGCTCGACCGCAAGGTCGCGCTGGTCGGACGCTCGATGCGCAAGAACGTCGGCATCGGGCGCACGCTCGGGCACATCGAGATCCCCGACGGGATGCTCGTGGGGCCGCGCGAGATCGCCGACTTCCCCGACGAGCGCGTCGTCATCGTCTCGACCGGCTCGCAGGGAGAGCCGCTGTCGGCGCTGCGGCGGATGGCCTACCGCGACCACCCCCAGGTCGAGCTCAAGTCAGGCGACACGGTCGTGTTCTCCGCCACACCCGTCCCCGGCAACGAGCGCGCCGTCAACGAGACGATCGATCGCCTCTACCACATCGGCTGCGACGTGATCACGCCCCGCGAGGCGCCCGTGCACGCCTCCGGGCACGGCTACGCCGAGGAGGTCAAGCTGATGCTCAACCTCGTCAAGCCGCGCTACGTGATGCCCTTCCACGGCGACTTCAAGCGCCTGCGCCTGCACGCCCAGCTCGCCGAAGCCGTCGGCGTGGCGCCGCGCGACATCTTCCAGGGCGACAACGGGCTGCCGCTGGACATCGACGAGCGCGGGGCGCGCTTCGGCTCGCGCGAGCAGGCCGGCATGATCTTCGTCGACGGCGTCGAGATCGGCGAGATGGCCGACGCCGCGCTGCGCGACCGGCGCATGCTCTCCGCCGACGGCATCTTCATCGTCGTCGTCACCATCGCCGAGCAGGACGGCAGCTCGGTCGCCGACCCCGAGGTGATCTTCCGCGGCGTGCCGTTCCTCGACGAGGCCGACGAGCTGGTCGAGGAGATCCGGCTGACCGTCGAGCAGTCGCTGCGGCGCGCCGCCGGCGAGGAAATCCGCGAGGTAGACCTGCTGCAGCAGGTGCTGCACGACGATCTAGCGAAGTTGGTCTACGACCGTCTCAAGCGACGGCCGATGGTCCTGCCGGTCGTCGTCGAGGTCTGAGTAGGCCGGCAGCGTCACGACGAAGCGCGCGCCCGTCGCGCCCTTCGGCCGATCCCCCTGCGACTGGTCGAGCACGACGTCGCCGCCGTGCGTCTGCGCCACCGCCTGCACGATCGACAGGCCCAGCCCGAACGAGCCGCCGCGGTCGCCGGCGCCGCGGACGAAGCGCTCGAACAGCGTCGGCGCGAGCTCCGGGGGCACGCCGGGCCCGTCGTCTTCGACGACCAGCTGCACCTTCTCGTCGGGGGTCGTCAGCACCGACACGCGAATCGCCGTGCCGGGCGGGGTGTGGCGCAGGGCGTTCTCCAGCAGGTTGATCGTCATCCGGTGCAGCTCGTCGCGCGCGCCCATCACCTTCGCGGGGTTGATGTCCAGCGAGATCTCGTGCGCGTCGCTCACCGGCCCAAGCTCGGCCGCCGCCTCGATCACGATCTGCGCGAGATCGCACGGCTCGCGCGCGACCACGCGCGCGGCGTCGCTGCGCGCCAGCAGCAGCAGGTCGGCCACCAGCCGGCGCATGCGCTGCGAGGAGCGCAGCGCCGAGCGCGCCGCTTCGCCCTGTTCGTCGTGCAGCGACTCCGCGAGCAGCTCGAGGTTCGCGAGCACGCTCGTCAGCGGCGTGCGCAGCTCGTGCGAGGCGTCCGCCACGAACTGGCGCTGGCGCGCGAGCGTCGACTCGGTCTCCGCGCGCGCCGCGTCCAGCTCTCGAAGCATTCCCTGCAGCGTGCGCGCGAGCTCCGCGACCTCGTCCTCCGCCTGCTGCTCGGGGACGCCGCGGGAGGGGTCGCGGGTACGCGCGATCTCCGCCGCGGTCGAGGTCAGCGCTGCGATCGGCGCCATCGCACGTCGCGCTATCGCCATGCCCGCCAGCAGCGCCAGCAGGCTGCCCGCCAGCACGCCCAGCACCAGGAACAGCTCCACGCGCTTGACCGTCGCCTCCGTCGGGCCCACCGGCCGGCCGTACTGCACGGTCAAAAAGCCCCGCGCCTGTCCGGCCTCGAACACCGGCACCGATCGGCTCAGCACGCGATAGCCGTCGATCGTGATCGGGTTCACGCGCGGGGCGCCGAGCCGCGGCGCCCCCGGTGTCTCCGCGACGAGCACGCCTCCCTGCGTGAGCACCCTGATGACCGCGTGGTTGTCGGTGAACTCGCTCAGCGGCGTTATGAATTCCAGCGGATACAGCGTGATCCGCAGCTGCGAGGGAAGCTGTTCGGCGGTCTCCAGCACCTCGCGGTTGAAGTCCGAGCGGATCCGCTCCACCGTCAGCGACCCGATCGCCAGCGCGAACGCGCACAGGATCACGAACGTCAGCAGCGCCGAGACGCCGGCCAGGCGCGTGCGGATCGGCAGCCGGTCGAAGCTCGCCGAGACGCGCCCGATCGCGCGCTCCAGCGGGCCGGGCAGTCTAGGAGCCTGTCTCGACATGGGCGGCGCCGACCTTGTCGAAGCTGGTTCTAGGCGCGCAGGACGTAGCCGGCTCCCCTGATGGTATGCAGGAGGCGGGGCTCGCCCTCGGCCTCCAGCTTGCGGCGCAGGTTGGAGACGAACACCTCGATCGTGTTCGTGGTCGAGAAGGGGTCATAGCCCCACACCTCGTCGAGCAGGCGCTGGCGCGAGATCACGATCCGCTCGTTGCGCATCAGGTACTCGAGCAGCTCGAACTCGCGCTGGGTCAGCTCGATCGTCCGCTCCCCCCGGATCACCTCGTGCGTGTCCGCGTTCAGCGTCAGGTCGCCGACGCGCAGCGGCGCCGAGCCGCGCGGGGGACGGCGGCGCAGCAGCGCGCGCATGCGCGCCAACAGCTCCTGGCGCTCGAACGGCTTGACCAGGTAGTCGTCCGCGCCCGCGTCCAGGCCCTCCACGCGCGACTCCAGCGCGTCGCGCGCCGTCAGGATCAGGATCGGCACGTCGTCGTCCGCGCGCAGCTCGCGCGCGACCTCCACGCCGTCGAGCTTCGGCAGGCCGAGGTCGAGGATCACCAGGTCCGGCGCGAACGCGTGGCCCTGTTCGAGCGCCGCGTGCCCGTCCGCCGCCGTGCGAACCTCGTAGCCCTCCATGCGCAGCGAGCGCTGGAGCGCCTGGGCGATGTCCTCGTCGTCCTCAACCACCAGGACGCGGGGTGCGCGAGAGAAGTCGTTCATGGTCTTTATGTAAGTGACCGCGTGTAAAGCGATGGTAAGGGTCCCAGGCAGGTTCCGGGCTGCCGGTGTCGAAGTTGCGCGGGATGGCCTCCACTCGTACCCCTCGGGGCACAGGCAAACGCGCTTCCAGCGCGTCCAGCGGCCGACGCGCGGCCGCGCGGCGCGGCGCGCCCGCGCGCTCCCGCACGGCCAGCCGGCGCGGGCGCGGCGGCGCCGCGAGCCTCGGCTCGCTGTTCTCCGGCGGGCTGCCGCGGCTGCCCGCGCTCGACCAGCGCGAGCGCGACGTGCTCGGCCTCGCGCTCGTCGCCGCCGGCGTGTTCATGGGCTTCGTCCTCTACGCAGGCTGGAACGGCGGGCGCGCCGGGCACGGTCTCGCCGTCGCCCTCGGCTGGACGCTCGGGCGCGCGCGCGTGCTCGCGCCCGTCACGCTCGTCATCGGCGGCGGCGCGCTGCTCTTGCGACCGGTGCTGCCCGCGCTGCGACCGCTGCGCACCGGCGCGCTGTGCGTGTTCGCCGCCGTCACGCTCGCCCTCGCCGCCGGGATGCTCGGGATCACCACGGCGCCGGGGAATGGGGTGGACGCGTGGGCATCCGCTCATCTGCAGACGCACGGGGGCATCGCCGGCGAGGCGCTCTACCAGCTCACGCATCGGCTCATCCAGGATGTCGGCGTCGACATCCTCGTCGTGTTCCTGCTGCTCACCGGCGCGATCCTGCTCACGGGGGCGTCGATCGCCAGCGTCATCCGCGCGACCGGCAGCGGCGTCGTCGATACCACGCGCATGGTGCGCAGGCGGCGCGAGCGCGAGCCGCAGGCCGCCGCCGGGCGTGGCCGTGCGCACAGCGCCGCCGCCGTCGCCCGCGAAATGGAGGACTCGCCGCTGCTCCCGCCCGAGCCCGAGCCGCGCGAGCTGATCGTGCGCGCCACGCACGTCGAGGCGCCCTCGCACGACTGGCGCGACGAGGACGAGCCGGCGTCCACGCCCGAGCCCGCGCTCGAGCCCGAGGAGGAGCTCGTCGCCGATGCGGGGTCACCCGCCGATCAGACCCACGAGGACGAGGAGGAGCGGATCGCCGGGGTCGCCCACGCCGATCCCGCGTCGCTCACGCCGCAGGGCAGGCTGCGCGGGTCGGTCACCGACGACCCCGACTTCGTCTGGGAGCTGCCCGCGGCCGCAAAGCTGCTGACGCGCTCCAGCGCCGAGCAGACGCGGCCCGACACCGCCGGGCAGGAGCGCACCGCCACCAACCTCGTCGAGGCGCTCGGGCACTTCGGCGTGCAGGCCAAGGTCATCGGCACCGTCGCCGGCCCGCACATCACCCGCTACGAGCTGCGCCTCGCGCCCGGCACCAAGGTCGCCAAGGTCGCCCAGCTCAAGGACGACCTCGCCTACGCGCTCGCCGCCACCGACATCCGCATCCTCGCGCCGATCCCCGGCAAGCAGGCGGTGGGGGTGGAGGTGCCAAACGTGCACCGCAAGATGGTGCGCCTCGGCGACGTCTTCCAGGAGCCGCCCAAGGACTGGTCGCCGCTGACCGTGTGGCTCGGCAAGGACGTCGCCGGCAAGGCGATCGGCGCCGACCTCGCCAAGATGCCGCACATCCTCGTCGCCGGCACCACCGGCGCCGGCAAGTCCGGCGCGATCAACGCGATGCTCTCGAGCATCCTGCTGCGCGCCACCCCGCACGACGTGCGCCTCGTGCTCGTCGACCCCAAGCAGGTCGAGCTCAACCACTACGAGTCGATCCCGCACCTGCTCACGCCCGTCATCACCAGCCCGCGGATGGCCGCCAACGCGCTGCAGAACCTCGTCAAGGAGATGGAGCAGCGCTACGGGATCATGTCGCTCGCGCGCACGCGCAGCCTCGTCGAGCTCAACAAGGCGCGCGCCAAGCGCGGCGAAGCGCCGCTGCCCTACATCCTCTGCGTGATCGACGAGCTCGCCGACCTGATGATGGTCGCGCCCGCCGACGTCGAGGACTCGATCATCCGCCTCGCGCAGAAGGCGCGCGCCGTCGGCATCCACCTCGTGCTCGCCACGCAGAGCCCGCGAGTGGACGTCATCACCGGCATGATCAAGGCCAACGTGCCCTCGCGCATCGCCTTCTCCGTCTCCTCCCAGACCGACTCGCGCGTGATACTCGACCAGAACGGCGCCGAGTCGCTGCTCGGGCAGGGCGACATGCTCTTCAGCCCCGTCGGCTCCTCGCGCCTGCAGCGCATCCAGGGCGCCTACATCGACGAGTCCCAGATCGCCAAGCTCACCGACCTCTGGCGCCGCCAGGGCGAGCCCGAGCTGCGCGAGGAGCTGCTCGAGGAGGTAGAGCCGGAGGTCTCAGAGGGCGCGCCCGACGAGTTCGACCCCGACGAGGACCCGCTGCTCAATGACGCCATCCGGCTCGTCGCCGAAATGCAGACCGCCTCCACGTCCATGCTGCAGCGGCGCCTGCGCCTCGGCTACACGCGCGCCGGGCGCATGATCGACATGCTCGAGCGCCGCGGCGTCATCTCCGGCTACGAAGGTTCCAAGCCCAGGCAGGTGCTGATCAGCGAGGCCGACCTGCCGCGCGTGCTCGCCAGCCTCGAATCGACACCCGCGGAGTCCGCCACCGCCCTCAGCGACTAGCCTCTTGACCTGAGATGCCCGAGATCGGAGCAACGCTACGCGAGGCCCGTATGCGCGCGCGTATCGACGTGTCCGAGATCGAGGCCAAGACGAAGATCCGCGCCAAGTACCTGCGCGCCCTGGAGAACGAAGAGTGGGGGCTGCTGCCCGGCCCCACGTTCGTCAAGAGCTTCCTGCGCACATACGCCCAGGCGCTCGACCTCGACGCCAAGGCGCTCGTCGAGGAATACCGGCGCAACCACGAGCGCCCCAGCGAGGCGATGCTCGAGCCGATCGTCTCCACGCCGCAGAGCAAGCGCCCGCGCGGGCGCTCGGGCGCGGGCGGGCGCTCCGGCGGGCGCGGGGGAACGGGCGGGCGCGGAGGCTCCGGCGAACGAGCCTCGCGCGGCTACATCATCGCCGTCGGCGCGATCGGCGTGGTGATCGTCGTGCTGATCGTGCTGCTGGTCGCCGGCGGCGGGAACTCCCCCAAGACCGGCACCGGCGCCACCAGGACCGCCGCCACGCACAGCACCGGCACGCCCGCCAAGCACGGCTCGGGCGGGTCCGCCGGGTCGGCCGGGCGGCGGCGCGCGCTCGCCGGCGAGTCCGTGGCGCTGTCGCTGCGCCCGAGCGCCGTCGTGTACGTGTGCCTGATCGGCGACGACGGTCGCAAGCTGATCCCGGGACTCGAACTCCAACCCGGCGAAACCACGCCCGTCTACCATGCCAAACGCTTTGAGATCACGCTCGGGAACAGCTCGGTGACGATGTTCGTCGACGGCATCCCGCGGACGGTGCCGCCCTCGGCTCAGCCGATCGGCTACTCGATCACCAAGCTCGACGGTCGCCGACCGCTCCCCGCCGGCCACCTGCCGACGTGCACGTGAGCGCGCCTTGAGCGTGCGCGCCGGCATAGTCGTCACCGGCACCGAGGTGCTCACCGGCAGGGTCGCCGATCGCAACGGCCCATGGCTGGCCGAGCGCCTGCGCGAGCTGGGTGTGGATCTCGCCTACACGACGATCGTCGGCGACCGCCCCGAGGACATGCGCGCCGCGCTCGAGTTCATGGCCGCCGGCGGCATCGACGTGATCCTCACCAGCGGCGGGCTCGGACCGACCGCCGACGACCTCACCGCGCAGGTCGTCGGCGAGTTCCAGGGCGCCGACATGATCCTCGACGAGCCGCTCGCCGAGTGCATCGCGCAGATCGTGCGCCCGCTGCTCGAACGCTGGCCCAACATCGACCCCGAGGCGATCGCCGAGGCCAACCGCAAGCAGGCGACCGTCCCGCGCGGCGCGACCGTGCTCGAGCCCGTCGGCACCGCGCCCGGGCTCGTCGTGCCGCCGACGGGAACGGCGGCACGAGCCGGGGACCGGAAGGGGCCGACGATCGTCGTGCTGCCCGGCCCGCCGCGCGAGCTGCGGCCGATGTGGGCGCACGCGCTCGCCACCGACGCGCTGCAGGCGGCGCTCGCCGGGGCGACCGTCTACCGCCAGCACACCTTGCGCCTGTTCGGGATCCCCGAGTCGGAGATCGCCGAGACGCTGCGCATCGCCGAGCGCGAGGGCGTCGCGCTGGCGCGGCTGGAGGTCACCACATGCCTGAAACGCGGCGAGGTCGAGATCGTCACCCGCTACGAGCCCGACGCCCAGGACGCCTACGACGCGTTCGCCGCGGTCGTCGCCGCCCGCCACTCAGACACGCTGTTCTCGCGCGACGGCAGCACCGTCGACGAGCAGGTCGCAGCGCTGCTGCGCGGCGATGGGACCCACCCGCGCCGCACGATCGCCACGGCCGAGTCCTGTACCGGCGGCCTGCTGGCCGCGCGGCTGACCGAGCTGCCCGGCGCCTCCGACTACTTCAACGGCGCCGTCGTCGCGTACTCCAACGACGTCAAGGTCGCCGAGGCCGGCGTGCCTCGCGAGCTGATCGAACGGCACGGCGCGGTCTCCCAAGAGGTCGCGCAGGCGCTCGCCGACGGGGCGCGGACGCGCCTGGGCGCCGACGTCGGCGTCGGCATCACCGGCGTCGCAGGTCCCGGCGGCGGCACCGACGAGAAGCCCGTCGGGCTCGTCTGGTTGAGCGTCACGCTCGACGGCGCCGAGCCGCTCACGCGCTCGGTCAACCTCCCCGGCGGCAGGGCCGACATCCGCGATCGCGCCACCACCGTCGCGCTGCACCTCGTGCGGCGGGCGCTGGCCGATTGACGACTACGCAGTAGTCGCCATGAGCCAAACGCCGGAAACCGAACGAGCAAGCGGTATGCAGTGGGCGTTGTGCTTCTTTGGCTTGCGCCGAGGTGCACCACGCAAAGCACCGTCCAAGACGACACTGTGGTTGTATGCATCGCTTGCCGTGGCTGGTCTTGCCGTAATGGCAATCACCAGCTTCCACGGATTCGTAAACGCCTTGGGCGTTGGTCTTTTCGGTGGATGCGGTGGAGGCTGGCTTCGCGGCGTGTGGGACCGGGACCACGCTTAGCGCACGAGTAGCTCGTGCGCTTGAGTACCAGCCGAAGCGCCCCTTACGCTGAAAGGTCGTGTTCGAGACCGTCGCAGCCATCATCGTCGCCATCAGCCTCGTGCTCCCCGGCTTCATAATCGCCGACCTTGCCGAGGCGCGGCGCGCGCAGCCGCAGGACCGTTCAGATTGGGAGCTCGTTCTGCGCGCCCTCATCTACGCCCTCGTGCTGCAGAGCATCGTGCTCCTCACGGGCTGGACCACCGGGTTGATCGACAGTGCCGGCCTGCTCCGGCATGCAACGCCCGGCACGAGACCGACCTGGGAGTCGCATGTCGACGCGATCGCGCTGTGGGTGGTCGTCGTCATCTTGCTCGCGCCGACGATCGTCGGGCTGCTGCTCGGCTGGTTCCTGCGTCGAGCGGAACGACGCGGCAGTCTCACGTGGGTGCACTATGCCCTTGGCGGCCGTGATGCACGCGACGCCTGGGACTACATCTTCCTACGCTACGGCGCCGGATTTGTCCTTATACACCGGAAGCCGGGCCCCGATCCCGACAGCCAATTCCTGGTCGGGAAGTTCGGCCGGGCTTCTTGGGCGCCACAGACACCCTCGGCGTCAAGGGACATCTACTTCGAGGGAGTGTGGCCCGCTGCAGCTGACGGGCAGATCACAAAGGAGTTCGCCGTACGAAGGGGCGTATGGCTCGACTCGACCGAGATAGAGGCGCTCTTCTTCATCGAACCGCCGAGCGCACCTCAGCGCCTGCATGAGCGGGCACGGGCTCGTATCGAGGCGAGCTGGAGAAAAATCCGCAGTTCGACGGTTGATACACCGGCGGGCGCGTAGAATGTAGTCATGCCTACACGCGATCCAAGCATCATCAAGAAGGGCGGTTATCAGGGTTCAAGCGATCCCGGCCGTCCTACGAGCCTAATGCAGCAGCAGATTCGGCCAGCCCAACAGACGCCTGCGTCTGGTAACGCGCAGCAGGCGTCAATACCGCAGGGGACGAACAACGGGAATGGCTGACGAGAAAGACCCCGGCTCCCCCCTCGGCGAGGTCGCAAAGCGCGGCTATCAGGGCACTCATGAGCCGGGGCAGCCCGCAAATCTCATGCAGCAGCAGACGAATCCGACCGGCCAGGCCATAGACGCAAACCAAGGTCAGGGGGCCACGCAAGGCGATGCCACCCCGAATTCGGGAGTGGCTGAGGGATCTATCGGGCAGGTCTCGCAGGAGGGTTGACCGCCCATGACGTGCGCCGAGGGGCTGGGAGCATGTGCCTCCGGGCCAGCGTATGGTGGCAGGCGTGGTGGGTTTTTTGGGGGCGGGAGCAGACATCGCTATGAGCCTAGCTTTGGTTGCTGTGCGCCGCCAGCCAAAGGGGCAGTAGCATCGCCTGAAGCGATGTCCCGGGGTGCCACAGCGAGGCTGTTCGTGGCGGTTGACCCGCCGCTGGAGGTGCGCGAGCAGCTCGTCGAGTGGGCGCGCGGCGTGGCGGTGGCGGCGAGAGAGGCCGGCAGCGCCCGCGGGTCGCTGCGGCTGCTGGACGCGGAGTCGCTGCACCTGACGCTGTGCTTCCTGGGCAGCCGCCCGGTGGGGGAGATCGACGCGCTGGCCGCGGTGCTCGCCGCGGAGGTCGCGCACGCCTGCGAGCTGTCGGTGGGAGCGCCGCTGTGGCTGCCGCCACGCCGGCCGCACGCGCTGGCGGTCGAGATCCACGATCCGGACGGTGAGTTCGCGCGCGTGCAGGAGCGCGTCAGCGGCGCGCTCGTGGCGGCGAGCGGCTGGCGCCCGGAGCGGCGGCGCTTCCGGCCCCATATCACGCTCGCGCGCGTGCGCGGCAGGGTGGGCGGGAGTCGTCCCGGCCGCGCCGCTCGGCAGGGGCGCGAGCTCTCGCTGCCGGCGACGCCGCGCCTGAGCTTCACGCCGGAGGCGATCGTGCTGTATCGCTCCTGGCTGGCGCCCGAGGGCGCCACCTACGAGGCGCTCGCCAGCGGCGGCCTCGTGGCCGGCGCGCGCTGAGCGCGCGCCGCGGCGGTCAGTCTTCGGCTTCGCAGGTGAAGCTCGAGCTGTCGGCCGCGGAGGCCGTGCAGGCCTGTTCGCCCGGGCCCGAGCCCGTCGTCGTGCAGCCGAGGCCTTCTTCTTCGCATTCGGCTTCGCTCGAGCCCGCTTCGCTTTCGGCGGGTGCGGAGCAGAGAAGGCGGTTGCCGTTGCGCGAGGCCGTCGGCGTCGCGCCGTCTTCGCATTCCGGTTCGGAGCCGTCGTCGCAGGAGAAGGACCCGTCGGCGGCACGCACCGGCGCGCTGCCGTCTTCGCACTGCGCCGGCACCGTGGCCTGGGACGCGGACGTGCCCCCCTTCCCTGTCTTCTTGGACGTGTGCTTGGCGTGGTGCTTGCTCGCGTGACGCGTCTGCGCCTTGGCCCTGTGTGAGGGCTGCGTGCACGCGTGCGCGCTGCGCTTCTTGGCGTGGGCGGAGGTTGAGCAGGCGGCCTTGTGCGTCTGCGCAAGCGTCTGGGCGGGTCCGAAGAGCGCCAGGACGAACACGCTCAGCGACAGGGCGAGCATCGCGGGCACGGCGAGGCGCCTGGCGTGTGGGCGATCGGTCAAGGGAGTGGGGAGGGGCTCAAGGGGATGGCGGGGAGGCTTGCCTCCATCCATCGTCGGTTTGCGCCGTCCGCGCGAGCCCGGCGCCGGTCGTCTGGACGAAGGGGCGGCTCCGGCCGGGGTGCGGCGGGATGCGGTCGGCGACGGCGGCAGGCGCGGGCAATACGAACAACTGTTCCGTCCGGAGCCGGCTCTAAGTTGTCCGCTCCATCTCGAACCGGAGGAGTAGACGATGCCCGTAACCGACCAGGAGAAGGCCGCCAAGGCGCGCGACGCCGCCCTTCAGGGCGCGCTCACGCAGATCGAGCGGGAGTTCGGCAAGGGCACGGTCATGCGCATGGGCGACGAGGGCGCCCAGGTGCGCTGCGATGCGATCCCCACGGGAGCGCTCTCGCTTGATCTCGCGCTGGGGATCGGCGGCGTGCCGCGGGGACGCATCGTCGAGGTGTTCGGCCCGGAGTCCTCGGGCAAGACGACGATGATCTACCACGTGCTCGCCGAAGCGCAGAAGCTCGGCGGCGTGTGCGCGTTCATCGACGCCGAGCACGCGATGGACCCCCTGTACGCGAAAGAGATCGGCGTCGACATCGACGAGCTGCTCGTCTCACAGCCCGACTATGGCGAGCAGGCGCTGGAGATCGCGGACATGCTCGTGCGCTCGGGCGCGGTCGACGTCGTGGCGATCGACTCGGTCGCGGCGCTGACGCCGAAGGTCGAGCTGGAGGGCCAGATGGGCGACCAGACGGTCGGCGCGCAGGCGCGCATGATGTCCCAGGCGATGCGCAAGCTCGCGGGCAACCTGAACCGCACGCAGACGCTGTGCATCCTCACCAACCAGATCCGCGAAAAGGTGGGCGTGATGTTCGGCTCGCCGGAGACGCAGCCGGGCGGTCGCGCGTTGAAGTTCTACGCCTCCCAGCGCCTGGACATCCGGCGCATCGAGACGCTCAAGGACGGCACCGAGGCCGTCGGCAACCGCGTGCGCGTGAAGGTCGTCAAGAACAAGGTGGCCGCCCCGTTCCGCCAAGCCGAGTTCGACATCGAGTTCGGCAAGGGCATCTCAACGTCGGGTTGTCTGATCGACCTGGGCCTGGAGCACAACATCGTGTCCAAGTCGGGCTCGTTCTTCTCCTACGGCAACGACCGCCTCGGCCAGGGACGCGCCGCCGCGAAGGCCTTTCTCGACGAGAACGAGGCGATGGCGAAAGAGATCGAAGAGAAGATCTACGCGGCGCTGGGGCTCGGCAAGGACCTGGTGACGCCGATCGACCGGGACAAGGAGGCAACGAAGCCGCCCATTGTCAGTGAACCGGCCGTGGCGGCTGCGTAGCGGGCATTCCGAAGCCCGTCGCGGTGCCCGGAACCCTGGCACCGCGACGGGCTCTGATCGACCGAGCTGCGGACCTACGGCGCCGTGACGGTGTAGGTGCCCACTGCTCCCGGGTCGGGTTCGGTGAGCGTCCACGCGATGCGAAAGCCGAATCGTCCCGCGCCCTCTTGGCCGAGCGTTTCCGTGCTGGTGATGATCGGCGGCGTCTCAAGCCCTTCCGAGAAGACGCTGTAGACGCAGAGGAAGCCTTTTTCGGCATGACCGGGGCCGCTGCAATGCGCGACGGGGGAGTCCACGGTCGTGTACACGACCTGGCTCACCGGCGCGGCCAGCGGAATCGGGAAGCTGGCGGCGGCTTCGAGGGTTTCGTGTGCATTGCCCCCCGCCGAGCCGGCGCCGTAGCTCCCGCTCTCCGAGTCGCCGGACGGCAGCGGCGACAGAGCCGACAGCCCGGCCGGTCCTTCTTTGCCCGTCAGTCCCGGAGAGCCGGGCGCGCCAGCCGGCCCCTGCGGTCCGGTCTTGCCCCGAAGGCTCCTGAGCACGCTCGGCTTGATCTGCCTGGTCGAGTTGATGAGGTAGTGCTTCGCGGCCACAGCGGTTCCGCCCATGGCGAACACGAGCGCCATAGTGGCGACAACATTGGCGTAATTGAGGTGCCTGCGTATTGAGTTCATGCGTGGACCCTACGTTGCCAACGCGCTGAAATGTCCCAAGCTGTGCGTAGCGTCCGCCGGGTGGCCCAGTTTCCGTCCCTGAAGGCGAAACGACTGTTGCGCGTGCTGATGTCCGATCCGTTGAACTACGCGGTCTACCGCCAATCCGGATCGCACCGCCGCCTGCATGCCGAGGCACGGCCACCGCTCACCTGGGCGTTCCATGACGGTCGAACCCTCGCGCCAGGTGAGGTACGGCGTGTCCTCGTACATCACGTCGGGCTTGCGGAAGACGAGGCGCTGCGTCTACTCTGAGCGAAGAAGAACTATGGACACCATCCGCATCCTCCACCACCACGCGCCCGGCTACGGCTGGAGCTTCGACTCCCCAGATGTCCCCGGACTGACTGGTGGCGCCGAGGCGTACGATCCCGCCCACGCAGAGGATGCCGCCAGGTTCGCGCTGGCCTGTGCCGCCGAGGAGCAGGGCAAAGCAGCTCCTGCCGACGTAAGCTTCGAGCACTACGTCCCGGCGGGCGTCGCCGTCGCGGCATAACGCCCGCCACGGTTTCCGCGAATCAGTCGTACGTGTACTGCGCGAGCGGGTTCTTCTTCCCGGTCTTGCCGTTCACCTTCGCTCTGACGTCCACCGTCCCAGTCTTGGCGGCGGCGGGGGAGACCATCGTGCATTCGTTCGTCGAGGTGCAGTCGACGGCGAGGGCGATTCCGCTCCCGAACTCGAAGACCGTTTCGCCGCTACCGACGGCGAAGCCGTTGCCGGTGACGGTCACCGGGGTGTCACCCGCTTTGGTCCCGCTGTCGGGGCTGACGCTCGTAATTTCGGGAGCTTCGTAGGTGAAGCGGTCCTTGCTCGTGACCCCGCTTTCGCCGTTTGGCGTGGTCACGATCACTTCCACGGGTCCGGTCGTTCCAGCCGGGGATACGGCGGTGATCGACGTGGTCGAGTCGACTTCGTAGCTGGCCGCGCTCGTCGAGCCGAACTTGACCGAGGTGACCCCGACGAAGCTCGTGCCAGTGATCGTCACGGCTGTCCCACCCGCGGCACGGCCCTTCTTGGTCGATAGTCCCGCGACGACGGGCGCGCGACTGGGAGTGAAGCTGATCTCGACCTGGGGTTCTTCCGAGGACAGCGCGAAGGCGCCGCCTTCTGGGACCAGCGATGAGCCGCCACCACCGCCGCCGCCCGCGCGGCCGTGCTCTCCCGAGCCGCCGCCCGCTCCGCCGCCGTAGTAGCCGCCGCCACCGCCCCCGCCGGGGTGGTAGATGCAGCTGGATGATCCGCCCGTCCCCAGGGCGCCGGCTTCAAGTTCGCCGCACGCGCCGCCACCGCCGCCTGCTCCGCCCGCGAAGCTCGAGCCGGGGTTCCCGCCGAGGCCTGTGAAGCATTCGCCGCTCCCGCCCGCCTGCCCGGCATCGCCGCCGGGGCCTCCGAAGGCTTTTTCTTCAGTGGCCGTGCAGGAGGGGTCGGGAGCGCTCAGCCCTGCGCCGCCCCCGCCGCCGGCGACGATCACGCGCCTGTCGGGTTCCAGCCCGGCTTCCCGCGACGCCAGGCGGACATCAGACGCTCCACCGCCGCCTCCGCCACCGCCACCACCGCCGTTGAAGCCCCCCGGGCATTCTGATGGGGGGAAGAACCCGTGCTGGCAGCGGTAGCTCACGCCATTGCCGCCGACCTCCACATACAACGTCTCGCCCGGCGTCACGCCGAGATCTCCGCTCACTCGGGCGCCTCGGCCGCCAAGGGCGATGTCTCCGTTGCCGCCGCGCCCTCCGATCGCCACGACGCCGACGCTCGTCACACCTGTGGGCACGACGAACGTCTGCTCGGACCCCGTGTAGTGGAAGGTCTGGCTGACGGTTGCGCTCGCCGCAGGCACGCTGCCTAGCAATGCGCAGGTAGCCAGCGCGAAACCCAACTTCCACGAACGCCGTACGCGCGAATCCCCTTGCTTGGCAGACGACATCTGAGCCCCCGATCGAGATATAGGCCGGTCAGAGCCCAATATGCAGAATCGGCCAAGCGTATAGCAGGGGAGCCAGCCCGGAAGGAGAAATAGCCGAATAGAGTCCCGACTCAGGCAGGCGAGCGGCCTGCCATCGTCCGTCCAGTCTCGCTTCCGGCCAAAGGAGCCCACGATGAGTCCAGCTGTCACGCCAGCGCCATACCGAAAGGGCGGCTCCAGTCGGCGGGTAGCCGGAAGGCGCCTACGGCTGGGGATCGCGGGCGCCACGATCGTCGGTCTGCTCACGGTCGCGGCGAGCTCTGCCTCGGCGTTGACCCTGGGCTCCACGACGATGCCGGCCGGAGCCATGGGTGGGCCCTGCGCGAAAGGCGGGCTCATCATCCAGAAGGCCGCAGAGCCCGCCTACACCTACACGGTCCCTCCAGCGGGAGGGGCGATCACGTCATGGAGCGTCAACACGCTCGGCAGCACCGGGGGAACCCCCGTGACGCTCGCCGTGTTGCAGCCAGACGGCTCGAAATACACGGTCGAGGCTGTCAGCTCGAAGCAGCTCGCGGCGACACTCCCGGCTGGCGGGATCGAAACCTTTACGCTCGCCTCGCCGATCCAGGTCGCCGGCGGAGACATCCTCGGCCTGACCTCGACCGGCGTGCTGGTCTGCGACTGGCACGGCGGTGCGCTCACGTCGGCCGACGTAGCCGCCCTCATCGGATCCGGGGTTTCGGAAACGCCGGGGGTGGGGGCGAGCTACGAAACCGTTGAAGAAGGGTCGTCGGTGATCCTGAGCCTCTCGGCCGAACTCGTCCAGAGCCAGGACGACGGCGTCACCGCCGCGGCGATGCCGTCAACGATCACGGCGGGTGGGATTGCCGAGTACTCGTTCACGGTCTCGAACGCCGGTCCCGGGGGCGGCCCGATCACATTCTCCGACGCGGTGCCCAGCGGACTGACGATTCTCTCGGCGGTCGCTGGCTCGGGCACGTGCACGGTTGCCGGGCAGACGGTCAGCTGCACGATCAGCGGGCTGCCGGCAGGCTCGAGCGCCCCCGTCCTGATCATCGTCTCGGCGGCAAGCGCCGGTAGCTACGCGGACGCGGCATCGGTGTCCTCGGCAGTCGAAGACCCGCACGTGGCGAACAACTCGGCGAGCGCCACGCTGACCGTCGACGCGCCGGCCCCGACGACGACCTGCAAGACCGTCAAGCTCGCCGGCGTCACGCTGTCGATCGCCAAGCTCGTGATCCCGGCGCTCAACTGCAAGGTTGGGAAGGTCAAGCACGCGACGTCGAGGACCGTGCGCAAGGGCCTCGTGATCTCGACCAGCCCCGGACCGGGAAAGACGCTGACCGCGGGCACCGCCGTGACCGTGACGATCTCCTCGGGTCGGCCCAAGCCAAGGAAAAAAAGGTAGGGCTAGCGCGCGGAGACCCGCAGCAGCACCGTGCCGTCGCCCGGCACATCAGCGCTGATCAAGCCACCCGTCGAGCTGACTCCGTGCGTCCACACGTTGCGCACGGCGTAGCTCGGCGCGCTCGGCAGGCCCACGGCGCTCGCGCTCGTTTCGATCCGCGTAGTGTGCGAGCCGCGGTTCAGCAGCGCGACCGCGCGTGAGCCGCCGACGAGCGGCTTCACCCACACCTCGCCGTTGCCACTGGAGGACAGCAGCGTGCCCTGCACGCCGGCGGGGTCCTGGTCGATTGCGATTACTTCCGTGTTCTGCACCGCCGCGAGGCTCGCCGCGCTCAGCTTGCTCAGATCGGCGCTCACCATCAGCGGCGCCGCCAGCATCGCCCACATGCTCAGCTGGCTGCGGAACTGCGCGTCGGACATGCCCTGGCCGGGGGCGAGGTAGTCGGGATCGTTCCAGTGCCCCGGCCCCGCCGCCTGCGGCGCCGCCGCGTCGGCGTCGATGTTGCGCAGCACGTCGGAGAACGGCACGTTGCCGGGGAAGCCGACGTCGGTGTCCGTGCGCCAGCTGTTGCCCACGCTCGGGCCGAACGAGTATGAGGAGAACGCCGATTCGTCGAGCATCGGGCGGCCTTCGCCGTACTGTTCCGGCTGCAGGAAGTCGCAGATCGACAGCAGCATCGGGCGGTGGCTCGCGTTCGCGTCGATCGCCGCGTGGAACGCCGAGTACGCCGCCGCCGGTTGCAGGTGGTATTCCGAGCCGCCGCAGAAGTCGACCTTGACCGCGTCGAAGCCCCACGCCGCGAACGTGTTCACGTCCTGCTGGTAGTGGCCGTAGCTGCCCTCGCCCGCGCCGCCGCAGCCGTTCGGGCCCGCGTCCGTGTACAGGCCGACGAGGAAGCCCGCCGCGTGCAGCGTGCGCGTCAGCCACGCCAGGCCGTGCGGCCACTGCTTCAAGCTGACCGTGATCTCACCGGCCGCGTTGCGCGTCCCGTGCCACCAGCCGACGTCCAGCCACACGTAGCGGTAGCCGCGGCGCTCCAGGCCCAGGGACATCAGCTCGCTCGCCTGCTGCAGGACCGTCGACTCGCTGTAGGAGCCGCCGAACGCGAGGTACGTGTCCCAGCCCATGTACGGGGTCGCCGCCAGCGGGCCGGGCGCCGCCTGCTGCGCCACGGCCGCGGCCGGCTGGACGACGCGCGCGGATGCGCCGTGCGAGGAGGAGCCGAGCGCGAGCAGCTGCTGGGCGAGCTGCGCTTCGATCACGCCGATCACCGTGCCGCTCACGTACGCGTATGCGCTGAAATGCCGCACGGAGGCGAGCAGGCGCCTGCCGGTCGTGTCGAGGGCGGCCACGACCGTCGTGTGAGCGCCGCGCGCCACGCGCACGCGCACGCTCGCGAGCGTGACCGTCACGTGGCGCAGCGCCGCCGTGCTGCCGTGGGCGCGAGGCTTCGCGCGCGCGGCGACCGCCACGATGCGGCCGCCGCTGAGCGTCTCGACGGCCTTCACCCGCAGCGCCACCTCGCAGCCGCCGCTCGCCTGCGGCGAGCAGCCGATCGGCACGCTGACCCTGCCACCCCTGAACAGGGCCGCGCCGACGGACGTCTCGCCCGCCGACGCCGGCGCGCCGCCGACGGGGATCGTCACGAACGCGCTCTTCGCTGACGCGCTGCCGCCGCCGTCGGTCGCCGTCACCTCGCACTGCAGGTGGTGGCCGGTGTCCTGGCCTTTCACCTGGTACGTCGACCCGGCCGCGCCTGCGATCGGGATCTGATCGCGCAGCCACGCGTACGTCAGCTGCGCCGTCGCGCCCGCCGGGAGCCCGGGATGGCACGTGAGCAGCTGGCCGTTCGCGGGCGTGCCCGTGATCGACGGGCTCGGATGTACGAGCGCCACCAGCGCGGAGGTCGCCGTCGTGAAGCGCTGGCCGGCGCCCGAGCCCACGCCCGCCGGGCTGGATGCCCGCACGACGTATTCATAGGTGGTGTTCGCCGACAGCCCCGACACCTGCGCCGAGACCGCCTGCACGCCGCCGGTCGCGACCGGCAGCACCGCGCAGGGGAGCGACTGGGTGTATGGGCCGCCGGCGATGCCGAGCTCGAACGTGCACGCGCCGAGCACCGCGCCGTTGGGATCGACCGCGCCCGCGAGCGTCGCGCTCGCGTCGGTGACTTCCGTCGGCGTCAGCGTAGTCGCCGAAGGCGCCGGCACGCGGGCGGTGAGGAAGCGCCCGCTCTCATCGACCGCCATGCAGAAGCCGCCGGGCAGGCACCAGACGCCCGCGAGCGGTTTCGAGTCCGGGCCCGATTCGTCCCACGCCGGGATCGGCGCGGCCGGGTCGTCGCTCGCGTGCGCCGCGCCGACGCCGTCGACCGCGACGCACACGCCCGACGACGCGCACGAGATGCCCGTCAGGCGTTCGCCGCCGATCGTCGTCGCGCTCCACGTCGGCGCCGGGGCGCCCGGGTCTGCGGTGGCGAGCGCGTTGCCGCCGGCGTCGACCGCCACGCATGCGCCCACTGCCGAGCAGGAGACCGCGAGCAGTTCCATGGAGTCGATCGTCTGCGGATGCCACGCGGAGGCGCCGCCCGTGGGGTCCTCGCTCGCGAGCTCTACGCCGGTCTTGTCCGCTACAGGGCCGGTCTTGCCCACGGCCACGCACAGCGACTGCGAGGCGCACGACACGGCGCTCAGTTCGTCGCCGGGGTGGGCGCTCGCCAGCGTCCAGCCGCCCGACCCGGGGGTCGCGGTCGTGGCGATGTCGCCCTCGCCGTCCACCGCGACGCACAACGACGAGGTGGGGCACGAAACGCCGGTGAGGGCCCTGCCGCCGACGGGGACCGTCGACGATCGCCATTCCGCGGCGGCCGGCCCGACGCTCGCGAACGCCTCGCCGCGTCCGTCGACGGCCACGCACGGGCCGCCCGGCGCGCACGAGACGGCTTTCAGGGACTGGCCGTGGTCGATTTCGTGTTCGCTCCACGCCGGGCTCGCGGCCGTCGGATCGGTCGTGCCGAACGCCTGCCCGCCGGTGTCGACGGCGACGCACAGAGATTCCGACGCGCACGACACGGCGCTCGGAGTCCCGCCGGAGTCGAACGTCACGGCCGCGGACCAGGCGAACGACGGCGCGGCCTCCGCGGAGGCCGGCGCGATCGATGCGCCGAGCGCGAAGACCGTCGCGATCGCGAGCGCGAGCGGCCGGATGGAGTCCATGCCGCTCGCAACCCGGCGCGCGGCCGGGTGTTGCGGTGTGCACATCCGCGCGGGGTACCCTGTCGCCATGAAGCGCTACCACGTTACGACCTTTGGCTGTCAGATGAACGAGCACGACTCCGAGCGGATGAAGGGGATGCTCGAGGCTCTCGGCTACACGGCGGCCGGCGAGCGTCACGAGGCCGACCTGATCCTCTTCAACACGTGCTCGATCCGCGAGTCGGCCGACAGCCGCTTCATCGCCCACCTCGGCGAGGCCAAGCGGCTGAAGCGCGAGCAGCCCGAGCGGATCGTCGGCGTCGGCGGCTGCTGGGCGCAGTCGCTGAAGGAGGAGGTGTTCGAGCGCTTCCCGTTCGTCGACGTCGCCTTCGGCCCGGGTCAGGTGCACAAGCTCGCGGAGTTCCTCACGAGCGACTCGCTCACGGCGCAGGGCTTCTTCGAGTTCGAGGGCTTCACCGGGCACCTGCCCGCGCGCCGCGAGCGCCATTTCCAGGGCTGGGTGCAGATCAGCGTCGGCTGCAACTGCGCGTGCTCGTACTGCATCGTCCCCTCCACGCGCGGGCGCGAGGTCAGCCGCCCGCCGCAGGAGCTGCTCGCGGACGTCCGCGCGATGGCCGCCGACGGCGTCAGGGAGGTGACGCTGCTCGGGCAGAACGTCAACTCCTACGGGCGCGACCTGCGCGAGCGCACGAGCTTCGCCGAGCTGCTGGGCCTGATCGACGCGATCGACGGCATCGAGCGCATCCGCTACACCAGCCCGCACCCCAAGGACATGCGCGAGGACGTGATCCGCGCGCACGCCGAGCTTGCCAGCGTGTGCGAGCACATCCACCTGCCGCTGCAGTCGGGCTCCAGCCGCATCCTCAAGGCGATGCGCCGCACGTATGACCGCAGGCGCTACCTCGAGCGCGTGGCGATGATCCGCGAGCACGTCCCCGACGCGGCGATCACCACGGACATCATCGTCGGCTTCCCCGGGGAGACCGACGCCGACTTCCGCGAAACGCTCGAGGTCGTCGAGGAGGTCGGCTACGACGCCGCGTTCACGTTCGTCTTCTCGCCGCGGCGCGGCACCGAGGCGGCCGCCATCACGGATGGGCTCGTGCCGCATCCGCTGAAGGTGGAGCGGATGCAGGAGCTGCTCGAGGTCGTGCAGCGCCGGGCGCGCGAGCGCTCCCAGCGCTTCCTCGGGCGCACCCTGGAGGTGCTCGTGGAAGGGCCGTCGCGCACCGACCCCGAGCGCCGGCGCGGGCGCACGCGCCACAACAAAGCCGTCAACTTCACCGGTCTCGCGGCCCCCGGCGAGCTGGCCGACGTGGAGATCCTGACCGCCACCAGCCAGACGCTCGGTGGGGAGGAGCGCCTGCTCGCACGCGCGGGGTCCTGAGTGGCGCAGGCCGGCGGGGCGCGGTTGCGGCGCCCATCGAGCGAGGATGCGGCGCTCGCGCCATACGACGAGCCGCTGCTGTGGTGCGAGGACGGCGACTTCCGTCGCGAGCATCGCGCCGAGGATGTGCAGGCCGTTCTCGTCGCCGACTCGTTCCTGCTGGACGACGGCCGCGTCCGCGGCTGGGACGAGCACCGGCGCCGCTTCGAGGAGAGCTGCCGCGGGCTCGGCCATGCCCCGGCCGCGAACGTCTACGAGCGGCTCGCGCAGATCCTGCCGGCGGCCGGCAGATGGTTTCCCCGCGTCGAGCTCGTCGCGCTGTCGAGGGGCGATCGGATTCGCCTGCACGTCCGGCCGGCTCCCGCCAGGCGGGCGGAGATCGCCGTCTGGCCGGTCACCCCCGCTGCAGCGCTGATCAACCCGCGCCACAAGGGACCCGACCTGCAGTTCCTGGTCGCCCTCAGGGCGCAGGCGCAGGCGCGGGGGGCGCACGAAGCGTTGATGCTCGACGACCGCGGCTTCGCGATCGAGGGGGCGCTGTCGAACCTGATGTGGTGGGAGGACGACGTACTGTGCGCCGTTCCCGACGACGCCCCGATCCTTCCCGGCGTGACACGAGCGCTGCTGCTGCGGATCGCGCAGGCGAGGGGGCAGGCGGTGCGCCTGGCGATCCCCCGCCTCGCCGACCTGCGGGGACGCGAGGTGTGGCTGACCAACTCCCTGCACGGCGTCAGCCGCGTGAGCGCCTGGAGCGACGGGGACGGGAGCCACAGGGCGGCGAGCGTGTTCGGGTCGCGGCGCGCCGAGGAGTGGCACGCGCGGCTCGACGCGTTCGCCCGGCCGATCTCCGGCGCGCGCTGAGCGCTCAGGCGGCGAGCACGGGCACGCGCCTGTGCTCGGGCACGCGCACGCAGTTGGAGCCGGCGTGCTTGGCGTCATACAGCGCCGCGTCGGCGTCGGCGAACACCGCGTCGTAGTCGAACGCCTCCCCGCGCGCGGAGGCGCTCGCGCCGAGGCTCATCGTGACGTGCAGCCCGCCGCCGGGCTCGCTCTCCTGCACCGCCGCGCGCAGGCGCTCGGCGAGCTCCGCCGCCGCGTCGAGGTCGCCGCCGGGCAGCAGCACGAGGAACTCCTCGCCGCCGAGACGGTAGGCGAGGTCGAACGCGCGCAGCTGCTTGCGCAGCACGTACGCGACGTCTTTGAGCACCGCGTCGCCGGCCGCATGCCCGTGCGTGTCGTTGACGCTCTTGAAGCGGTCGAGATCGCCGACGATCACGCCGACCGGCTCGCCCGTCAGGTCGGCCTGCTGGGCGAGCTCCTGCACGCGCACTTCCAGCGCGGTGCGGTTGAGCATCCCCGTCAGCTGGTCGAGCACGGCGTCGCTGCGGTGCTCGATGTCCGACTGCATCAGCGGCGTCGACAGTACCGCCACGCACACGACCAGCGCCACCGGCACGATCGCGAACACGGGGTTCGCGAGCACGACGTGCCGATCGATCGTGAACGCGACGGTCAGGATCATGACGATGCTCAGGGTCACGCCGACGAGCACGCCGCGGATCGAGAAGCGCGTGCTCAGGGTCATCACCGGGATCGCCATCCACGACAGCGCGGCGGCGCCCAGCGGGCCGCTCAGCGAGACCGCCGCGGCGATCGTCAGCCCGCTTGCGACCCACGCCGCGAACATCAGGTACTCGGGCCGCGCGAGGCCGTCCATCAGCCGGTCGGCGAACGCGAAGCAGGAGAGGATGCAGACGACGAACACCAGCGGCCACCAGCCGAGCCACGGGCCTGCGGCCAGGATCGCAAGGCTCATGATCACCGCCGCGCGTCGCCTCACCGGGCGCACCCGGGCCTCCATGTCGATCATCCGGCGGCGATCGAAATCGTCGCGGCACAGCCACGAGCGCGTCCCGGGCAGCGACTCCGGCGGGTTGGCAGGACTGGACATGTCGCGGCCGGATCGACCTACCGCGGATGGGGGATGACGGGCCTCCGGCGGGGTGGACGAACGTTCGGCCGGACAATAGGATCGCCCGACCCGAGAGGAGAGCCATGAAGATCCGCGCCGCCGTGCTGGAGGAGTTCGCATCGCCGCTCGTCGTGCAGGAGGTCGAGCTGGCCGAGCCCGGCCCCGGGGAGGTGCTCGTGCGGCTGCAGGCGTGCGGCGTCTGCCACACCGACATGTACACGGCCTCCGGCGTCGATCCCTCCGGCTACGCGCCGACGGTGCTCGGGCACGAGGGCGCGGGCGTCGTCGAGCGCTGCGGCGAGGATGTCTCGCTCGTGCGCGAGGGCGATCACGTGGTGACGCTGTTCTCACCGCAGTGCGGCGAGTGCGTGCACTGCGTCAGCCCGCTGACGAACCTGTGCCTGGCCATCCGCGAGCAGCAGAACCTCGGCTACCTGCCCGACGGCACCACGCGCCTGTCGCGCGCCGGCGAGCCGCTGCGCCACTTCATGGGCACCTCGACGTTCGCCGAGTACACGGTGATGCCGGAGATCGCGCTCGCGCGCATCCACCCGGAGGCGCCGCTGGACCGCGCGTGCCTGTTCGCGTGCGGCCTGTCCACGGGCCTCGGCGCGGCGATGAAGACGGCGGCCGTCAGGGAGGGCTCGACGTGCGTGGTGTTCGGCGCCGGCATGGTCGGGCTGGGCGCCGTCGCCGGCGCGCGCCTGCAGGGCGCCGAGCGGATCGTGTGCGTCGACCTCTCGCCCGAGCGCCTGGAGCTCGCGCGCGGGCAGGGCGCCACCGACGTGCTCATCGGGGGCGAGGACACCGTCCAGGCGATCCTCGACATGACCGGCGGCTTCGGCGCCGACTACACGTTCGAGGCGACCGGCAGCGTCGCGGTGATGCGACAGGCGGTGGAGGCGGCGCGCATGGGCTGGGGCCTGTGCACGGTCTGCGGCGTCGCCGGCCGCGGCGAGACGCTCGACGTCGTGCCGCGCCTGCTGATCACCGGCCGGCGCGTGTGCGGCTCCTCCTTCGGCGGCCTGAAGGGGCGCGAGGACGTGCCCGCGCTCGTGGACCGCTACCTCGCCGGGGAGATCGACGTCGACCCGTTCATCTCCCACCGCCTGCGCCTGGATGAGATCAACCGCGGCTTCGAGCTAATGGAGGCTCAGGACGGCATCCGCAGCGTGATCGAGCTGTGAGGCGACGCACACGCGGTTGCGCCCGCCGCGCTTGGCCTGGTAGAGGGCGGCGTCCGCCTCGGCGAACACCGCCGCGTAGTTGAAGCGCTGACGTTGCCTGGAGGTGCCGACGCCGACGCTCATCGTGACCGAAAGGCCGCCGCCGACGGGGTTGGTCGCGACGCCCGCGCGCAGGCGCTCCGCCAGCTCCGCCGTCTGCTCGAGCCCCGAGCCTGGCACGAGGATCAGGAACTCCTCGCCGCCGAGGCGGTAGGCGAGGTCGAACGCGCGCAGCTGCTTGCGCAGCAGGTAGGCGACATCCCTGAGCACCACGTCGCCGGTGGCGTGCCCGTGGTTGTCGTTGATGCGCTTGAAGTGGTCGAGGTCGGCGACGATCACCCCCACGGGCTCGCCGGTGACCTCCGACTGCTGCGCGAGCTCGTACGCGCGCGCGTCCAGCGCCTTGCGGTTGAGCATCCCCGTCAGCTGGTCGATGACAGCGTCGCTGCGGTGCTGGATGTCGGAGCGCATCAGCGGCATCGACAGCACCGCCACGCACAGGACCAGCGCCAGCGGGGCGACCACCAGCTGCGGGCTGTGCAGCACCGCGTGCGCGTCGACGCCGAAGCCCACCGCCAGCACCAGCGCGATCGCGATCGCCACGCCCGCGAGGACGCCGTGCATCGAGAAGCGCGAGCTGAGCGTGATCACCGGGATCGCCAGCCACGCGAGCGCCATCGTCCGCGGGCCGCCCTCGAGCGACACCGCGCCCGCGATCGCCAGCTCGCTGCCGATCCACGCCGCGAACATCACCAGCTCCGGGCGCGCCACGCGCGTCAGGAAGTGGTCGGCGGCGGCGAAGAACGCCGCGGAGGGGATCAGGAACAGCAGCGGCCACCAGCCGAGCCACGGCGCGCACGCCGCGATCGCCACCGCCAGGATCGCCAGCGCCCACCTGCGAGAGGGGCGCACGCGCGCCTCCATGTCGAGCATGCGTTCGCGCTCCTCGTCGCTGCCGCACAGCCACGACGAGCGGCTGTTTGCCTTCCCATCCGAATCTTGCGGGCGAGCGTGGCTCATGTGTATTCGCTCGGCCCTGGCTGCCGCGACGATTACCGCTCACGGGTCGCGTGGACGTAAATTCACAAGCGTAGAAACCCGCAGTTTGCGGGGATTTGCCACCGACCCTCGGCGACGGGGCGGAACCACGCTCGGTCCCGCCCCGTCGGAGGTCCTGCGCCAGCTTGCGCCGGCGCGTCGGCGGCTTGCGCCTACTGGGCGGTCGCGCCCGCCGGCGGTCCTGCGTAGCTCGAGCCGGAGTTGGAGCCTCCGCTCGAGCTCGAGCCCATGTTCGGGCACGGTTTTCCGGTCGGCGAGCCCGATTTCTGGGTCGGGGCCGGCGTCGTCGGGGTCGTCGGCGTTGTGGATGCGGACGGCGTGCTCGTCGTGCTGCCCGAGGTCGTGCTCTGAGTCGTCGTCGCGGCGCCCGCGTTCGCGATGCCCGCGGCTGCGCCGCCGGTGGCGAGCGCGCCCGCGACCATCGTCGCGCCGAGCAGTCTTGAGATTTTCATCGGATCGAACCTCCTGGGGTTGATTGAGGTGGGGTGTGATGAACATCGTGCGGGAGGTCGCTAAGTCTCAGCGCAGGTGCGTGTAGGGCTTTTGTAAGGGCATTTACGAGGGGAAGACGGGCGTCGTGCGGGGATGGGGCACCTCTCCGAGCGTCCGCCCAGCCCGTATGCGAACATATGTTCGTGCGTTGGAGCAACCTCACGCTCGACGGCGACGAGCAGCGGCAGTTGCCGGGCTACCGCGACCCGGCCGCCGTCCGGCGTTTCGAGGCTCCCGAGGCGCTCGACATGCGTTTCTACGAGGTGCACGCCAAGTCCGTGCTCAACCGCGTGCCGCCGCAGTCGCGGATGCCGTTTCGTTGGACCATCAATCCGTATCGGGGATGCAGCCATGCCTGCAATTACTGTGTCGGCCCAGATACCCGGATCCTGATGGCCGATGGCCGCACCAAGCGGATCGCCGATCTCGAGGTGGGGGAGGCGATCTACGGGACCGAACGCCGCGGTGCCTACCGGCGATTCGTGGTGACGCAGGTACTCGACAAGTGGTCGAGCATCAAGCCCGCGTATGCGGTTGGGCTCGAAGACGGCACCGAGCTGATCGCGAGTGGGGATCACCGCTTTCTCACGCCGCAGGGGTGGAAGCACGTCATCGGTGCCGAGGACGGGCCGCGCAAGAGGCCACATCTCACGCTGGATAGCCAGTTGCTCGGGCCGGGCGAATCTTCGCCGAGCGAGGGGGATCTGCTGAATGAGGACGTCGGACGCCGCGTCATCTCGGTCCGAGCCCGCGGCGAGGACATGCGCCTCTACGACATCAGCACCGGAACGGGCGACTTCATGGCGAACGGCGTAGTCAGCCACAACTGCTTCGCCCGCCCGACCCACAAGTACCTGGACTTCAACCCCGGCCGCGACTTCGAGCGCGAGATAGTCGTTAAGGTCAACGCCCCGGAGGTCCTGCGCGTCGAGCTGGCTAGGCGCTCGTGGAAGCGTGAGCACGTGGCGCTGGGGACCAACACCGACCCATACCAGTGGGTGGAGGGCCGCTACCGGCTGATGGAGGGGATCTGGGAAGCGTTGCGCGACGCGGCCAACCCCTGCTCGGTGCTGACGAAGTCGCCGCTGCTGCTGCGCGATCTGCCGCTGATGCTTGAAATAGCGGAGCGCACGAGCTTCAGTGCGTGCCTGTCGATCCCGACGCTCGACGAGAAGGCGTGGCGGGCGACCGAGCCGCACACGCCCAGCCCGCGCGCACGTCTGGAGGCGGTGGGGGAGCTCAACCGCGCTGGCATTCCGACGGGTGTGCTGATCGCGCCGCTGATGCCGGGGATCAACGACGCGCCGCATCAGGTGGAGCCGCTGCTGGAGCAGGCGGCGCAGGCGGGCGCGACGAGCATCGCCGGAGTCGCGCTGCACCTGCGCGGCGAGGTGCGCGGGGTGTTCATGGACTGGCTGCGCTCACAGCGTCCCGACCTGGTGCCCCGCTACGAGGAGATGTATCGCCGTCGCGCATACGCTCCGCAGGAGGAACGCGAGCGGCTCGCGCGGCTCGCACGTCGCGGCGGCGCGCCCAGCGCGTTCAGACTCAGAGGCCGGGAGCCGGAAGAGGATGCCGATGCGGATCTGGTTTTCGCTTCCTCGACGCCGTTTGCCAAGCAGGAGAGCCTGTTTTGAGGGTCCGCGGGGATGGTCGCTAGATTGAGGCCGATGTCGCACGACCCCTCCACGACGGCCGACGGGCGCTCCGCCCTTCGGCCGCAGGGGAACGGCTCGCGCGAAGCGGCCGTCAGCGCCAGCGGCCTGGTCAAGTCCTACGGCTCGGTGAAGGCGCTCGTCGGGGTCGACCTCGAGGTGGCGCACGGGACCGTGATGGGCCTGCTGGGGCCTAACGGCGCGGGCAAGACGACGATCGTCCGCATCCTGACGACGCTGCTGAAACCGGATGCGGGGACGGCGCGGGTCGCGGGACTCGACGTCGTCGCCGACGCGGCGGTGTTGCGCGAGCGGATCGGCCTGGCCGGACAGTACGCGGCCGTGGACGAGAACCTGACGGGCCTGGAGAACCTGACGATGGTCGGACGCCTGTACGGCATGGCTCGCGCCGACGCCAAGCGGCGCGGGAACGAGCTGCTGGAGCGCTTCGACCTCCTGGACGCGGCCGGCAGGGCGGCGAAGACCTACTCGGGCGGGATGCGTCGCCGGCTCGACCTGGCTGCCGCGCTGGTGGCCAACCCGCCGATCCTGTTCCTCGACGAGCCGACCACAGGCCTCGATCCCCGCAGCCGCCTGCAGCTGTGGGAGACGATCGAGGGCCTCGTCGCCGACGGCACGACGGTGCTGCTGACGACGCAGTACCTGGACGAGGCCGACCGGCTGGCGACGGAGATCTCGGTGATCGATCACGGCCGCGTGATCGCGGGCGGCACGCCCGACGAGCTCAAGGATCGCGTCGGCGGCGAGCGCCTGGAGATCCAACTCGACGATGCGTCACGCGCCGAGGCGGCGGCGCAGGCGCTCGCGTCGATGGCCGACGAAGCTCCGGGCATCGGCGGCGACCTGGTGACCGTGGGCGTGCACAGACGCGGCGGCGCGATCGTCGAGGCCGTGCGCCGCCTGGACGAGGCCGGCATCGGCGTTGAGGACATCGCGCTGCGTCGCCCGACGCTCGACGACGTGTTCCTCGCGCTGACCGGTCATGCGGCGGAAGGCGACGACGAAGACGATCGGGAGGCCGCGTGAGACGTCTGTTCACGGACACGCTCGTGATCGCCGAGCGCAACCTCGTGCGGCTGCCGCGCGCGCCGGAGTTGCTGGTCGCGTTCACGGTGCAGCCGATCATGTTCGTGCTGCTGTTTCGCTACGTGTTCGGCGGAGCGATCAAGACGCCGGGCTACAGCTACGCCGACTTCCTGATCCCGGGCATCATCGTCCAGAACATCGCCTTCGGCGGGTTCGTTACGGCGCTCGGCCTCAACGAGGATCTGCACAAGGGCCTGATCGACCGCTTTCGCTCGCTGCCGATGGCGCGGGCGGCGGTCCTCGCCGGCAGGACGCTCGCCGACGTGGTGACGAACGGGCTGTCGGCCACGATCCTCGTGATCACCGGGTTGATCATCGGCTTCTCGTTTCATACGAGCGTGCCCCACGCGATCGCGGGCGGCGCCCTGCTGCTGCTCTTCGGCTACGCGTTCTCGTGGGTGTTCGCGTTCCTGGGGATGCTCGTCTCGACGGCCGAGGCAGCGAACTCGGTCGGCTTCATCGCCGTCTTCCCGCTCACGTTCATCTCCTCGGCGTTCGTGCCCGTGCAGTCGATGCCGTCGGTCCTGCGGGCCTTCGCCGAAGTCAATCCGTTCACGCTCACCGTCGATGCGATGCGCTCGCTCTGGCTGGGCGCTCCCGCCGGAAACAACATCTGGGGCGCCGTAGTCTGGGCGTTCGCGATCATCGTCGTGTTCGCGCCGCTGGCGGTGGCGCGGTATCGGCGCGCGGCGGGGCAATGAGGGACGGCTGTGGGGGAGAGGTTGAAGGTTGGCTTGCCAAGCACATTTGCGCCGTGTGTCTAGCTGGGGCCGGCTGTCCGAGCCCGGACTTCCAGGCGGATACGGCGGTTTCGTTCGCAGCATTACGGACAGCGTTTCGCGCCCAAGCCACTAAAACCATGCGCTGATCTGACCGTCAGATCAGCACCGCGACGAGTCCTCGGTAAAAAGGTCGGCACTGGCTCATCAAGCGCTTACGCCATCGCATTGGTCGTGGGCACTTTCTGAAATCACCGGCCGCTCTCCCGGGCTGAGCTATACGGTATTCAGCACATCGCTAATCGCTCGGGCCGTTGTCTGGTCACAGTCCTCGCGTTCCCGCAACGTCTCAAGTGCGTCGCGGATCGCCTGCTCGTAGATCCTTCTTTCAACCGCAGCGGCGCGATGCCTAGGTAGTTCGAGTACAACACGTTCGATGAGTCGAATGGCGCCAATACGTATGGCGCGGTTGTCGGAGCCGATCTGATCGAGGAGCTTGCTGAGGATTTCGGCCCGTTGCTGACTCCGCTGGAAAGCTAGTCTGTTTGCAGTGAAGTAGGCGCCTAGTAGCACAACGATGCCACCGACAGCCTGGATCACGTGGGTTCGGGCTTCGTGATCGCTTGGGAAAATGTCGTTCGCCTCAATAAGGCAGACGATGGCGGCGAGTAGTAGCGCCAACAGGAGTCCAGCGACGACTGGGTCGCCCGCGTCCTTGATCAGTGGGACGCATTCCGGCACTCTCTCAAGGCGATCTTTGAGCGTCCGAGGCGCCATGCGGCATAGTTCGGGATCATTGTCGGCATACCTGCCGATGGCACCCGGTTCAGAGCTATGCCGGGCCGGCTATCGCCGATTGTTCGCCGCGGCACGAAATCGAGAGCCGGACCGTCGCCGGTGTCCGGTGCTGACGGGGGCTAGACATTCAAGAGACGCGCGACGGCGTGTGAACCTACTCGATCGCAACTATCTTGCGGTAGCGTCCGTTTCATGGGTCGTGACGATCATGACGACGGGCGAGGCGGGAATCTCAGAGAGCGGTTTTCGCTGCTGTCTATTGCTCAGAAAGTCGCCGTCGGCACGGTCACGGCGGTACTCAGCGCAGCCATTCTTGCGGGCCTCGGTCTTCCAGCGTTCTCGGAAGGCTCAGGACGCTCGACCTCCACAGACACTGTTTCCATAGGCACGTCATCATCACCAGGCGCAGCTTCGACGCCATCAGGCGCGGACGGCGAGGCAGGGGCGGCCACATCAAGTTCGGGCGACACGATCGGGACCACTTCGCCCGAAGTGGGGGAATCCGGCACAGCGCAGCAGCTTGCCAGCTCATATAGCGGTACCGGGCGTAACACTACGCTCAACGCCGCGGGGCGACTTATTCTTGCGAACGTCACTGAGAACGCCAGTGGTGTAATTGCCGGTCAGGTAATCTGGTCCGATGGCCTAAGGGGGTCAGGGCCCTTCAACGGCACTGTGAAGGGGGATGCTATCTCATTCACTAGCTCTATCACCTCGCCCGAAGAATGCGCCGACCGTTGTACATCAATTACCTACATCGGTACCGTAAGCGCTGGCGGTACACTTTCTGGGAATTATGTCGCATATCAGACGTCTGGCAAGCCAGAGCGTGGCACATGGGAAGTTGCCCCCTCGATCGGCGAATGAGCCAAATCGTGTCCTAGATTCGAGGCCTTGTACACGAAGCCGTGGGGATCGAACTCCACCTGGCGACGGAATGCCAGCTCATCGGGCGGGAGGTCGCGCGCTTCTGGAGGCATAGGGAATCCTGGCATGAGCATGCTTGTATCCGGCTACCAGCATGCTATCATCATGCTATGAGCGCGATCCAAATCAAGAACGTCCCTCCCGAGCTGCACGACCGTCTGCGCAAACGCGCGCGCCGAGAGGGAAGGAACCTGAGCGAGTACGCGTTGGACGTACTCGAACGCGACCTCGCGCTCCCGACGACGCGGGAATGGCTGGAGCGCCTGAGGGAGGACGAGCCCGTGCCGGGTATCACCTCCGACGAGATTGTGAGCTTGATCCACGAGGGACGGGCCGAGCGGGATGAGCAGATCCTCCGCGCCATCTCCGATCGTGATTGACGCGTCGGCGCTCGTGGAGCTGCTGCTGCGGACTGACGCCGGCGCGAGGGTTGCGCGGGCGATCGACGGCGCTCCGCTCGTGGCACCCGATGTCGTCAACCCAGAGGTCATGCAGAGCCTGCGCGGCCTCGAGCGCGGGGGCAAGTTGACAGGCGCGCGTGCGTCCAGGGCCGTCGCGCGCCTCGCTGAAAGCGATGTCGCATGCGTGCCAACCCGAGCGCTGCTGCGCGAGATGTGGTCGCTGCGCACCAACCTCTCCGCCTACGACGCCTGCTACGTGGCGCTCGCTCGCGCGCTGGGCGCTCCGCTGCTGACAAGCGATCGGCGCCTGTCGCGTGCTCCGGGCCTGGACGTCACGCTGGTCCAGGTTTAGAAGCGACGCGTCGCCCTCAGCGCTTATCCCGCTGCGCAACCTCGAATTCCCGAGCGATCTTCTCGCCCCCCAACCGCCGAGACACGCCAGCAGCTACCTCCGGCGCCAACCCGGAGAGAACCGCACCCACCCGCAGCCCGAGCGGCGCGACGTCGACCTCGCCGCGGTCGCGCTCGATCGCGCCGATCACGGCCTGGGCGACGTCCTCGGGCGAGCGCGTGCCGACGCCGCGCGGCAGCTGTATGCCGGTGTCGGCGAGGAAGCCGGCGTCGCGGATGAAGCCGGGGAAGACGGCGGAGACGCCGACGCCGCTGCCGTGGAGGTCGGTGCGCAGGGCGGCGGCGAAGCCGCGCAGCCCGGCCTTGGTGGCGGTGTAGATCGAGGACCCGGGCGCGGGCGCCTTGCCGGCGAGCGAGGAGACGAACAGCAGGTGTCCGCGACGGCGCTCGAGCATCTGCGGCAGCAGCGCGCGGGCGAGCGCGATCGGCGCGCGCAGGTTGACCTCGAGCGCGCGGTCGATCTCCTCGATCGAGAAGGTGTCCAGGCGCCCGGACGAGGGCAGGCCGGCGTTGGCGATCAGGATGTCGACGGCGCCGACGTCGTCGAGCAGGCGCTCGACCTCGACGCGGTCGCTGAGGTCGGCGGCGAGCGCGCGGGCGCCGAGATCGGAGGCGCGCGACTCGAGCACGTCGTCGATGCGCCGCCCCGTGAGCGTCAGCCGGGCGCCGCGGGCGTGCAGCGCCCGTGCGATCGCCCCCCCGAGGCCGCCGGCGGCGCCGGTGATCAGCACGGAGGAGCCGGCGATCTTCACAAGCTGTGAGCCTATTGGCATGCGAATCGTGGCGCTGTTCGGACCTACGGGCGTCGGCAAGACCGCCGTGGCGGTCGCGCTGGCGCAGCTGCTGCGCGCCCGCGGCGAGGACCCGGTGGCGGTATCCGCCGACGCGCTGCAGGTGTACGCGGGCCTGGAGATCCTCACCGGCGTGGCGAGCGCGTGCGAGCTCAAGCGCCTGGAGCACCGCCTCGTGTCGTTCCTGCCGCTGGATGCGACGTTCAGCGCCGGGCAGTACGCGCGCCTGGCGCACGCGGAGATCGACGACCTGCTCGCCGCCGGCCGCCGGCCGATCGTGGTGGGCGGCACGGGCCTGTACCTGCGCGCGGCGCTCACCGAGCTGAGCCTGCGCCCGCCGCCGCCGGAGGGCGTGCGCGAGCGCTGGATGGCGGAGCTCGAGCGCGAGGGCGCGCCGGCGCTGCACGCGCGGCTGGCGGAGCGCGCGCCGTGGGCGGCTCGGGGCATCGACCCGAACGACCGCCAGCGGCTGGTGCGGGCGCTGGAGCTGTCGGACGCCGGCGAGCTGGAGCCGCCGGAGGGCCCGTCGCAGCTGTGGAGCGAGGAGCTGCGCCGCCCGACGCTGCTGGCGGGCCTGACGATGGAGCGCGCGGCGCTGTACGCGGCGATCGACGCGCGCGTGGATGCGATGCTGGCGGCGGGCGCGCGCGAGGAGGTCGTGCGGGCGCATGCGGCGGGGGCGTCGGAGACGGCGCGCAAGGCGCTGGGCTTCGAGGAGCTGCTGAGCGGAGACGTGGAGGCGATGAAGCGGCGCACGCGCAACTACGCCAAGCGCCAGCTGACGTGGATGCGCAAGCTGGCGGGCGTGCGCGCGATCGACGTCACGGATCGCGACCCGGCGGATGTCGCGCGCGAGATCCTGGCCGAGCTGCCCGCCTGACCCAACGTGGGTCGCCGCCGAAAACCAGTGAGCAAACCCGGGGTTTCGACGGGTGCGACGCTCGAACGCGCCGTTCATGCTTCGCAGGGTCATCCATGACCCACCGAGCAGGACCACGATCGGGAGGCCCGAATGTCGACCTTGCATCCAACACGAAGCGCCCTGTCGGCGATTGACACGGCTGACGTCTGGCTCAACTCCGAGCGGCTGACGGCCGAGGGACTGCGCGGGCGCGTCGTGCTCGTCGACTTCTGGACGTACTCGTGCGTCAACTGGCTGCGGACGCTGCCGTACCTCCGGGCCTGGGACGAGCGCTATCGCGACCGCGGTCTCGTGGTTCTCGGCGCCCATGCGCCGGAGTTCGGGTTCGAGCACGAGCTCGAGAACGTGCGGCGCGCGGCACGCGAGCTCGGCGTCGGCTACCCGATCGTCATCGACAACGATTTCACGATCTGGCGGGCGTTCGAGAACCACTACTGGCCGGCCGTCTACCTCCTCGATCGCGACGGGGAGGGCCGCTTTCACCATTTCGGCGAGGGCGCCTATGAGGAGACCGAGCGGGCGATCCAGCAACTGCTGGGCGTCGAGGAGGAGACCGTCCGCGTCGACGCCGGCGGCGTTGCCGAGGCCGCCGACTGGGAAACGCTCGGATCTCCGGAGACCTACCTGGGCTCGGCCCGCGGCGAGCGCCGCAGCGAGCCGCGCGAGGATGGCCTCGCGCTCAACCAGTGGGCGCTCGCGGGCGTATGGTCGGTCGGCGGCGAGGCCGCCGTGCTCGAGGCGGCCGGCGGCTCCGTCGCGTATCGCTTCCAGGCCCGCGACGTCAACCTGGTGCTTGCGCCGCCTGCCGCGGAGGCTGGCGTCCGCTTCTCCGTGCGCCTCGACGGGCAGCCGCCGGGCGATGCCCGCGGCCTCGACGCCGACGCGGCGGGCGAGGGGACCGTCTCCGAGCCGCGGATGTACCAGCTCGTGCGCCATCGAGCGGCGGTCGCCGAACGCGACTTCGAGATCACGTTCCTCGACCCGGGCGTGCGCGCCTACGTCTTCACCTTCGGTTGAGAAGCGTGCATCGAACAGTGCCGTGGAACGGAGATGGAATCCCGATCAGGTCCAACCAATGGAGGTGGCAGATGGCCGAGCCCAGACCGCCCGCAGAGGAAATCGTGCTGACCCACTTCATCGTCTCCGACGACGTCGAGCGCTCTCGGCGCTTCTACACGGACGTGCTCGGTGGCGAGGTCGTCTTCTCAGGTCCGGGCGGAGGGCCGATCAACGTGGCGCTGGGCAACAGCTGGATCGTCATCAATGCCGGCGGAGGCCCGACCGACGACAAGCCCGAGGTCACCCTCCAGACGCCACGCGACCCAGACCGGGTCAGCAGCTTTCTGAACATCCGGGTCAGGGACATCGAGGCCGTGTACGCTAAGTGGAGCGCCCGCGGTGCTCAGTTCCTGACGCCGCCGAAGCAGCACAAGTACGAGATCCGCTGCTACATCCGCGATCCCGACGGTCATCTGATCGAGGTGGGGCAGACCACGGACCCCGGTGACTGGACCCCGCCTCAGTGGCTGTCGAGCACGGCCGGCGGGGAGCCCGACTGAATGCGCCGAGCTCGGCGGCGAGGCCCGTCGCGTCGACCTCGCCAACGCTCCGAGTCGAGGCCGCTGCGGGAACGCTGAACTAGACTGCGCCGCTCAATGGCGGCGATGCGATTCGAGAAGTGGCAGGCGCTCGGCAACGACTACCTGATCGTCGAGCACGAGGATCTGCCGTTCGAGCTGACGCCGGCGCGCGTGCGCAGGCTGTGCGAGGGCCACTTCGGCGTGTATGCGGACGGCGTGCTGCTGCTGTCGCGCCCTGCGGACCCCGTGCACGTGGCGGACCTGCGGATCTTCAACCCGGACGGCTCGGAGGCGGAGCTGTCGGGCAACGGCGCGCGCGAGGCGATCCTGTACCTGCGCGGCCGCGGCTGGACCGACGCGGACACGTTCACGATCAACACCGCGGCGGGAGAGATACGCCCGACGATCACCGGCCCTGACACGTGCACGGTGGACATGGGCACGGCGAGCCTGACGTCGAAGGACTTCAGGGACGGGCCGGCGGACGGCAGGGGGAGTGTGATGGCGGGGGGGCGCCTGTGGCGCTTCCAGCACGTGTCGATCGGCAACCCGCAGTGCGCGATCGGTGTCGGCTCGATCGCGGAGCTGGAGGCGCTCGACCTGCCGGCGATCGGCCCGGAGATCGAAGCCGGGGCGATGTTCGGAAATCGGACGAACGTGTCGTGGTACACGGAGCTCGAGCCCGGCCCGCCGGCGCGCATCCGCGCGCGCATCTTCGAGCGCGGCGTGGGCGAGACGCTGTCGTCGGGCACGGGCGCGACGGGCGCGGCGATCGCGTACGCGCTGCAGTGGGAGCCGCCGCTGCGCCCGGCGCGCGTGACGGTGCTGCTGGACGGCGGCGAGCTGGAGGTGGAGGTGGGGGAGGACCTGCACGTGAACCTGACAGGCTGGGCGCGGCCGGTGTTCGAGGGCCGCCTGAGCGAGGAGTTCGAAAAGGAGCTGCATGAAACCGAGTAAGCGCCTGGAGCGCATCCCGCCGTACGCGTTCGCCCAGCTGGAGCGCAAGATCAGAGAGAAGCGCGCGGAGGGCGTGGACGTGATCAGCCTGGGCATCGGCGACCCGGACCGCCCGACGCCGGCGCTGATCGTGGCGGCGATGCAGGAGGCGGTGAGCGAGCCGGAGACGCACAGATACCCGACGAACCGCGGCCGCGAGGACTTCAGGGGTGCGGTGCGCGACTTCTACGCGCGCCGCTTCGACGTGGCGCTGGACCCGGAGCGCGAGATCATCCCGGCGATCGGCGCGAAGGAGGCGATCTTCAACCTCAACCTGGCGTTCCTGGACCCGGGCGACTACGCGCTGGCGGCGGACCCGGGCTATCCGGTGTACACGGGCGGCCCGTGGCTGGCGGGCGCGGAGCCGGTGCTGATAGCGCTGCGCCCGGAGCTGGGCTTCGTCCCTGATCTGGAGGAGATCGACGCGGAGGTGGCGCGCCGCTCGAAGCTGATGTACCTGAACTACCCGAACAACCCGACGGGCGCGGTGGTCCCGGAGGGCTTCTTCGAGCGGGTGGTGGAGTTCGCGCGCGAGCACGAGATCCTGGTGGTGCACGACAACGCGTACTCGGAGATCGTGTTCGACGGCTACCACGCGCCGTCGTTCCTGCAGACGCCGGGGGCGAAGGACGTGGGCATCGAGGTTTTCTCGCTGTCGAAGGGCTACAACATGACGGGCTGGCGCTGCGCGGTGGTGGTCGGAAACGCGGACGCGCTGGAGACGTACTGGCAGCTGAAGACGAACATCGACTCGGGCCTGTTCGAGGCGGTGCAGCTGGCGGGCGTGGCGGCGCTGTCGCCGGAGGCGGACGCGGAGGTGGCGTCGATGAACGAGCTGTACCGGCGCAGGCGCGATCTGGTGTGCGACGCGCTGCGCAGGATCGGCGTGGACGTGACGCCGCCGCACAGCACGATCTACGTGTGGGCGCCGGTGCCGGCGGGCTTCGACAGCTCGGAGGCGTACTGCGGGCACGTGCTGGAGCGCACGGGCGTGGTGCTGACGCCGGGCGCCGTGTACGGGCCTGCGGGGGAGGGCTGGTTTCGCATCTCGCTTACGACTCCCGACGAGCGCCTGCTGGAGGCCGTCGAGCGCCTGGGCACGCTCGGGGGTTGACAGCTTCTGGGAGACCCGGTCGCGCGAGCTTCGCACAGCCGCAGCTTCACCGGTCATAACACCTGCTGGCGTATCGGTGGTCCTAGACTGAGAAGTGGATGGATAGAGGTCGCAACGGCCGCAGCGCCGTAACCCCGAGACAGGTCGAGTGGATGGCGGACGGCTCGCAGTCCTCGCCGCGGGCGCGCCAGCGCGCGTTCTGCATCGGCGCGCTGCCCGAGGGGGATGACCTGTCGGAGCTGGAGGAGCTGCTGCGCACGGCGGGCGTGGCGGTCGTCGGCGAGATGGTCCAGCGCCGCGAGCAGCCGCACCCGAACACCTACCTTGGACCGGGCAAGGTGACGGAGGCGAAGGCGGCGGCGCTGGCGAGCGACGCGAACGTGATCGCGTGCGACGACGAGCTGAGCGCGCGCCAGGAGCGCAACCTGGAGGAGGCGCTGGGCCTGCCGGTGGTCGACCGCACGACGGTGATCCTCGACATCTTCGCCGCGCACGCGAACAGCGCGGAGGGCAAGCTGCAGGTGGAGCTGGCGCAGCTGGAGTACAACCTGGCGCGGATGCGCGGCCTGTGGAGCCACCTCGAGCGACTGGGCGGCGGCATCGGCACGAGGGGCCCGGGGGAGACGCAGATCGAGACCGATCGCCGGCTGGCGCGCGACCGCATCGCGGTGCTGCGCCGGCGCCTGGAGCACGTGAAGGGCACACGCGGGGTCCAGCGCGCGGAGCGCGAGCGCGCGGCGCTGCCGACGATCGCGCTGGTGGGCTACACGAACGCGGGCAAGTCGACGCTGCTGAACGCGCTGACGGGCTCGGACGTGGGCGTGCGCGACCGCCTGTTCCACACGCTGGACCCGACGACGCGCACGCTGAAGCTGGGCGGGCGCCCGCACCTGCTGACGGACACGGTCGGCTTCATCAGCAAGCTGCCCCACCAGGTGGTGGACGCGTTCGCGGCGACGCTCGAGGAGACGCGCCGCGCGGAGCTGCTGGTGCACGTGCTCGACGCGTCCGCGCCGGAGGCCCAGCAGGAGATCATGCAGTGTTCGGTGGAGGCGACGCTGGAGGAGATCGGCGCGGGCGAGCGCCCGCGCGTGCTGGTGCTGAACAAGATCGACCTGCTCGAGCCGGAGGAGCGAGACGATCTGCGCTTCCGCCACCCCGAGGCGGTGCTCGTCAGCGGCGTCGACGGCGAGGGCCTCCCGGACCTCGAAGCGCGCCTGGAGCACGAGCTCGCTCACACGCTGCGCCCGCTGGACCTGCTCGTGCCGTACGCGGACGGCGGCAGCCTGGCGGAGCTGCACGAGCTGGCCGGCGAGGTCATGCGCGAGGACACGGCCGAGGGTGTGCGCGTGCGCGCGCTCGTGCCCGCGCGGCTTGCACAGCGCTTCGCGCGTTTTGCCGTGGCCTCGTAGCACGCGCCTCCCCAACCTTGGCATCCACGGGGTCTGTGGCGAAGCGGGCCGCCATGGGAGTCGGAGACGCATGTTGCGGGTGCGAAACGCCAGGATTATAAACAGATGTCATTAGTTGGACTGATCGGGCTAATCGGTCATCGCGGCTCGATCGGCCTTGGGCGCTGAGCGCTCCTGGAGCCGAATCGTGACAGCCGAACAGCCGATCACCATCGTCGTGGGTCAGCTCGGGAGCGTAATTCGCCAGGGACTGCTCCAGATACTTGGCGAGGACCGAGGCCTGTGGGTGGTGGCCGCCGACCTCGACCACGCTGCGCTCGAGCTGGCGGTCTCTCGGCGCGATGCCCAGGTTGCAATTCTCGACGAAGACAGCGCGATCGCCCCGTCTCTCGCCACGCGATTGTCCGCTGCGCCATCGAGGGTCGGGCTCGTGGTGCTCGCGCATCGCCCGACTCGGACGTATGCCGTCAGGACGCTCGCGCTCGGCGTCACCGCCTGCCTGTCCACCGACTCGCCTGCTCCAGATATTCGGCGGGCAGTCCGCCTCGCGGCCGACGGCAGGCATGCGTTTTTCTCGCTGTCCTCTCGACCGTCGCACGCACACGTGCTGGCCCGCATGAGTTCGTTGACGCAGAGCGAGCGGGCCGTGCTCGAGCTGCTCGGCGCCGGCCGCAAAAACGCTGAGATCGCGCGAGCGCTTCATGTCAGCGTCGAGACCGTGCGCACGCACGCCAAACACATCTACCGCAAGCTCGGCGTCAGCTCCCGAACCGAGTTACTCGCCATATCACCCATTCTCTCACCCGAAGATCACCCGCTGGGGAATGGAACTGACCCGCGCGGCCCGGTAGAGATTCCCGAGAGCGGGTTCGCCCTGGACTGACGGTCCCGGCGAGAGGCCCGGCACGTTGCGCGGAGAGCGCGCGCAATCACATGACGAAAGGGATGATCGGTATGGGGGCTACGCGCTTCAATCGAGTCTGGCTAGACAGTCGAAGCGAGCGAGTCTGGAGGCATCGATCTGGCCGGCTGGGCTGCGCCCTGGTTCTCGCCACCGCACTGCTGGGGTCCGCCTTTCCGCAGGGCGCGAGCGCTCAACCCGAAGTGTCCCTGACCCCTTCTACGACGGAGCCGTACTACGCCTGTCCCTATGAAGGGTGTCAGGCGATCAACGAGCCGCCTGCGATCAAGACAGCCACTGGTTATGTATTGCCCGATGGTGCTCAGCTTGTCGGCAGTGGCGTGGATGGCAGCTACACTCCCGAAGAACTGGAGCTGGCGTACAACATCCCCAAGGCGGGGGGCAAGGAACAGACAGTCGCTGTGATCGACGCGCACGGTGACACAACGGCCGAATCGGACCTCGAAACTTATCGCAAGGAATACAAACTTTATTATAACAGCACCGAAACTGCGTGTAGAAAAACAAGCAAAGGAGGAAATGGATGCTTCAAAAAGGTCAACCAGGAAGGTAAAGAAGAAGATTATCCCGCGGCGGGTTCCGCGGGTTGGGGAGAGGAGACCTCGCTCGACTTGGATATGGTCTCCGCAGCGTGTCCGGAATGTCATATCCTATTGGTCGAGGCGAACAACGAAGAAGAGTCCGAAATGGGAGCGGCGGTCAACAAGGCTGTGGAACTCGGCGCGACCGAGATCAGCAGCAGCTATGGCTTTCCTGAAACCTACGCAACCAGATGCCCTGAAACTGGCTGCTCGAAATACCAGTCGGACTACAACCACCCCGGGATACCTATTACGGTCTCCGCTGGCGACTTTGGGTATGATGACCACTATTATCATTTTGAACTAAGCAAACCTGCTCCTATGTTCCCCGCGTCGTCGCCGACCGTGATCGCCGTGGGGGGTACCGCGCTTCACATTGAAAAAAACGCGCGCAGCTCCGAGAACGTGTGGGACGAAAGCGGCAGCGGGTGCAGCGTATTCGAGTCGACCAAACCTGCCTGGCAGAAAGAAACAGAAGAAACAGAGGGCAGAAAAGGCTGCACCGGCGACCGTGCCGACAGCGACGTAGCCGCCGACGCCTCGTGTGAAACGCCCGTATCTATTTATAGCACGCCAGGCTTCGGCGGCTGGCACTACGAGTGCGGTACGAGCGTGGCCTCTCCGTTCGTCGCCGGGATCGAGGCGCACGCCAATGCAGATACAAAATCTCTGGGGGCCGATGCCTTCTACAAGAGGCCGAGCATGTTGTTTCACGTCAGCGAAGGCAGCAACTGGGAATACTGTACCGAATCTGAAGCGACGTGGTATCTGTGCCACGCCACCAAAGAAGGCTATAACGGTCCGACGGGTATGGGCACCCCCGATGGTGTGTTTGACGCCGCCCCACCTGCAGTGACTACGGGGTCGGCGACGAGCATGACGGAAACGGAAGCGACGCTGCATGGCAGTGTTAATCCAAACGGCTTGGAAACCACGTACTATTTCGAATACGGTACAACAACGGCGTACGGCAAAACGACTGCCGAAGCGAGCGCGGGTTCGGGCGCAAGCAACGTGGAAGTGAGTAAAGTCGTTACCGGCTTGGCGAAAGGTACCAAGTATGACTTTCGGATCGTTGCGACGAACAGCAGCAGTGAAACGAGCAAAGGGTCTAATCAAGTGTTCACGACACACCCTTTCTGGGCGCCACAGGAACCACCGAACCCGACGGGCGCGTCGAGCAGCAATCTGAGCGGAGGGCTGTCGTGCAGCTCGTCCTCGAGCTGTTTCGCTGGCGGATCCTTCTACACGGTGGAAACGGAAACGAACAAGCTATTGATCGAGCAGTGGAACGGCACGGCCTGGTCGCTGCAGGAACCGCCCGATCCGACGATCTCCAAACACGACGCCCTCTACCTGACGGGCATCTCGTGCGCCTCGTCCAGCGCATGTGTCGCGGTAGGGTATTTTACGAATAGCTCAGGCGTGGAAGTGCCGTTGAGCGAGAGCTGGAATGGCACGTCGTGGTCGCTGCAGGAACCCCCCACCCCAACGGGAGCGACACGGACCGCCTTGGAGGGTGTCTCGTGTACGTCCTCGACGGCGTGCATCGCAGTCGGCTTTGACATCAACGCGGGCAAATTCGTCGCGTTGGCCGAGACGTGGAACGGGACGTCGTGGTCGCTGCAGAGCCCCCCGAGCCCCACGGGAGCGACCGGGAGCATCCTTTTCGGTATGTCGTGCACATCCGCTACGGCGTGCACCGCTGTCGGGGTGTTCGGCAACAGCTCAGGCAAGAACGTGCCATTGGCCGAGCGCTGGAACGGGACGACCTGGTCGGTCCAGGAACCACCCGGTTCGACGGGAGCAAAAGAAACCGAACTGGATGGCGTGTCGTGCACATCCGCCACCGCGTGCCAAGCCGTCGGAGTCTTCCGCACCAGCTCGGGCAGCTTCGACGCGCCTTTCGCTGAGAGCTGGAACGGCACCTCATGGACGACCCAGGAAGTGCCCGTCCCGGTCGGAGAGACAGGACATGTAGGACTGCTTGGCGTGTCGTGTACGTCATCTACAGTGTGCGCCGCGGTGGGGTCGTTCGACGAGTCGGGCGAGGAAATGCCGTTGGCCGAGAGGTGGAACGGCACGGCGTGGTCGGTCGAAGAACCACCGATCCCAACAGGCGCGGGAGCAGGCACCCTCAGCGGCGTGTCCTGCACCTCATCCACGGCCTGCTTCGCCGGCGGCAAAGCCGGAGTCGGCACGTTGGCCGAGGACTACCACTGACAAGCCCTACAGGCCCGCCCAGACACGCGGCCAGCCCCCCGCCCACAGCAGGGTCCGGGGGCTGGCCGCCACTGCAACGGCGGTGAGCTCACAACGTTATTCTGGTTCTGCATGACGGAACGATCTCAGGCAGGCAAGCGCGGGCGGATCGCAGCGCTCCGTCTGGCTGGGCTGCTCTGGCTGCTGCTCGCGGCTGGGCTGCTGGTCGCTGTGGCGCCAGCGTGGGCTGTCTCGCCCTCGGTGGTGTGGGCGAGCCCGGTCCACGCCGATGACGAGCCGCCGTTCGCGGACCTGACGCCCATCACCGGCGTATCCTGCCCATCGACGGGCTTGTGCATCGCCGTTGATGGCGCCGGGGATATCCTGAGCTCGACCGATCCGACGGGCGGTACTGGGGCCTGGGCCAGAGCGGCGAGTGTGGCAAACCGCTTGACCGGAGTGTCGTGTCCGTCGGCTGAACTGTGCGTAGCCATCGGTGGGGGAAGCATCGCGACCTCGACCGACCCCACCGGCGGCGCCGGCGCATGGACCGTGACGAAAGTCCTTCCCATCATCTCGGACTACGGCGGAGACGAACAGCTCGAAGCTGTGTCGTGTGCGTCGGTGAACCTGTGCGTCGTAACCGACGACAACGGTGATGTCCTGACCTCGACCGACCCGGCGGGCGGCGCGGACGCTTGGACGACGACCCACGTGGACTCCCGCGGACTCGGCGGCGTGTCGTGCCCCTCGGTGCGGTTGTGTGTCGCCACTGCCCCCGAAGGGGATGTGGTGACCTCGAGCGACCCGACGGGCGGCGCGGGCGCGTGGACGGAAACCAACGTCGACGGCACAGGCGAAGACAACCAGGTTGAAGACGTGTCGTGCTCGTCCGAAACGCTGTGCGTCGCAACCGACAACGACCGCAATGTCCTCACGTCGATCGACCCGACCGGGGGCGCGGGGTCGTGGAAGGCGATCGGGCTGACCGAAGGCCGGACATCGATCAGACACCTGTCGTGCATCGCCGGCTTGTGCGTCGGGGTGGACGGCGAAGGGGTCATAACGTCGACCGAGCCTACGGGAGGTGCAAGCGCGTGGACGCAGACACCTATCGACCTTCCCAACGAGTACGGTGGCCAGGAATCGATCGAGGGCGTGTCGTGTCCGGCGGCGGGTCTGTGCGTTCTGGCCGACAGCGGCAGTGCCGTGGTCACCTCGACCGAACCGACCGCAGGCGCGAGCGCGTGGACGGTGAACAGGTTGGAAGCTGGCTCCAACGCGCTGCAGGGCGTGTCGTGTGCATCGGAGGAGCTGTGCGTAGCGGTCGACGATGCGGGTAATGTGGTGAGCTCGACCGATCCGGCGGCTGCGCCCGGGACGTGGACGAACGTGCATGTGGACGGCAACGGCGGGCTGGACGGCGTGTCGTGTCCCTCGGCGGGCCTGTGTGTCGCGGTCGATGAAGCGGGGGACATTGTGACCTCGACCGAACCGGCGGGCGGCGCGGGCGCCTGGCACGTCGCTGACGTTGACGGCACGCGTGCGTTTCGGGGCGTGTCGTGCGCGTCTGAAACGCTGTGCGTGGCGATCGACTCGGCAGGCGATATCGAGACCTCGACCGACCCGACGGGTGGCGTTGGTGCGTGGAGCTTCGTGCGGCTGTACCCGGGCTTGACAGGGGTGTCGTGTCCGTCTGAACACCTGTGCGTCCTTACGGCTGAAGAAGGCTACATAATCACTTCGACCGAACCGGCGGGCGGCGCGGCTACGTGGAGCCTGAAACATGTGGGCGCCAACGAACAAATCTCCTGTCCTTCGGTGAGCCTGTGCGTCACGGTCAACAGTGGGCTCGTGCCGCTCGTCACCGCGGGTGACCCCACCAGCGGCGTGTCCCCGTGGATGGTGTCGGACGTAAAGGGACTCAACGGGCTCGATGTCGTCTCGTGCGCGCGGACAGGGTTGTGTGTCGCGACGAGCGAGGGCGGCGGCAACGGGTCCCCGGGGAACGTGGCCGTATCCTCGGAACCGGCCGGCGCAGCGCCGGCATGGTTCGAAAGCAATGTCTACGGGGTGCCACTCGAACCCCCTGTTCTCGGCATATCGCTTGGCGGGGTGGAAATGCCCGGCGTGTCGTGCGTTCCTGAAGGGATGTGCGTCGTCGTCGACACCTACGGCAGGGTGATGGTCGGAGCTCCGCCGCCGATTGTGGCGCCCGTGGATACCTCCGCGCCGGTGGCTTCCGGTACTACGACACCCGGGCAGACACTCTCGTGCTCGACTGGGTCTTGGACTGGCTACCCCCCGCCAACCTTCACCTACCAGTGGTTGCGCGGCGGCGCGCCGATCGCCGGGGCGGACACGAGCGCCTATGTCGTCCAGGCCGGCGATGAGGGCCACGGCGTGGCGTGCGAGGTGACCGCCATCAACAGCGCTGGCTCGGCGAGTGCGACGAGCGACGCGCTGCAGGTGCCGGGTGCTGAAGCGCCCCACGGCGGCAGCTCGCCCGGCGGCGGCTCCGGCGGTGGCTCAGTGGGTGGCGGCGGCTCGGCTGGCGGTAGCCAGGTCGGGCTGACCGGCATCGTGAGTAACGCGTTCGTGCTGGGCGGTACGGAGAACCTCGCGGTACGTGGCGCGGTCAAGCTCAGGTTGACCGTCCCGGGGCCTGGAGTCCTTGCGATCGTGGGCGACGCGAGCGCACGGGTCGCCGGCGCATCGCGTGCGAAGAAGCACCGCGGCCCGATCGTGGTAGCGCGCTTGCGGCTCACGGTGAGCAAGCCGGGGCCTGTCCTCGTGACGCTCACCCCAACCCCCGCCGCAAGGGCGATCCTTGCCGAGCGCGGCAAGCTCACAGCCACCGTCACGATCACCTACACGCCGCGAGACGGCGCCCCCCGATCGATGCAGCGGATCGTGACCTTCGAGCTCAAACACCGGCACTGACGCCGAGCGCACACGCTTGTGGGGACCGCTCAGCGCTCGTCGCCGCTGCCCGACAGCACCCCGCGGCGCTGGCGGGAGAGGAGCTTGTCGAGGTTGGCCTGCGCGATGTCCTCCAGGTCGAGGCCGAGCTCGCTGGCCAGCTGCGCCACGTACCAGAGCACGTCGCCGAGCTCCTTGGACATCGCGCCGCGGCGCTCGTCGCTGACCTCGCCGCCGTCGTCACGGATCGCCTTCTTGGCGTGCTCGGCCACCTCGCCCGCCTCGCCGGCGAGCCCGAGGGCGGGATAGGCCAGCCACGCCTCGCGCGGGTACTCGGCGGTGCGACGCGACAGGCGCTGGTACTCGGATAGCTCCACGCGCCGATCCTACGCGCCTCCTCAGACGCTCGCCGCGTGACGCGCGCTCAGGTTGGTCTGGCGCTCGATCGCGTCATCCAGCGGCGCGAGCTCGCCGGGGTCGACGCCGAGCGCGCGGGCGATCAGCCAGTCGGCGAACCACACGTTCTTGGGCAGCAGCGGGCCGTGCAGGTAGGTGCCGATCGTGTTGGCGCTCCTGGCGCCCTCATATCCGCTGCGTCCGTCGTTGCCGTGGCCCTTGAGCACGCGCCCCAGCGGCTGCTGGCCGGCGCCGAGGTGGGTGCGGCCGCCGTGGTTCTCGAACCCCGCGAGCACGCGTGGCTCATCGCCGTCGAGCGTCACCTCGATCGCGACGTTGCCGATCAGGCGCGGGCCGTCCTCGCGCACGGTGCGCACGTCGAGCAGCCCGACGCCGGGGATCTCATCGGCGCCGAGGACGTAGGAGTGCCCGAGCAGCTGGTAGCCGCCGCACACGCCGAGCACGACCGCGCCGCGCGCGGCGGCGGCGTGCAGCCCGTCGCGCTTGGTCTGGATCAGGTCGTGGGCGCACAGCTGCTGGTCGCGGTCCTGGCCGCCGCCGATGTAGAACAGGTCGTGCGCGTCGGCGTCGAGCTGCTCGCCGAGGCCGCTGGCGGAGAGCTGGAAGTCGATCCCTCGCCACGCGCAGCGACGATCGAGCACGATCAGGTTGCCGCGGTCGGCGTAGATGTTCATCAGGTCCGGATACAGCGCGCACGCGCGCAGCGGACCGGGGGAGGGGGTCGGCGCGCCCGGCTCAGGCATGGAAGATCACCGCGGCGCTGGCCGTGTGCTCCTCGGTCGCCGCGATCAGGCGGGTGCCGGCGGTGACGAGTCCCGCGTCGCGCCCCTCGCGCTGCAGCTGCGCGACGCTCACACGGTCGAGCTCGACGACGTCGCGCTCGCGCGTCGGCCGTTCCGCCGCCCCGGCGCGCGGAGGAGCCAGCACGCTGCGCTCGCGCTCGATGCGCACGGCGCGCCTGCCGACCTGCACGCGCGTGGCGCGGCTGACATAGCTGGTGTCCCCGACCCGCGCGGTCTCCGGGGAGGGCCCGAGGTCGCCGGCGTAGCAGTCGAACGGGTCGATCTCGGTGACGATCGCGCACGCGAGCACGCCGCCGGGCGCGAGGTGCGCACGCGCGCGGCGCAGGAGCTCCAGGCGCTGCGCCGCTCCGCCGAGCAGCTGGATCGTCTGCATCGGCATGACGCACAGCGCGAAGTCGCGGCGCTCGAGCGCGAACGTGCGCGCGTCGGCCCGCACGATCTCGACATCCATGCTGGCGGCGCGATCGCGCAGCGCCGCCAGCAGCTCGGCGTCGAGGTCGAGCGCGGTTACGCGATGCCCGTGCCGGGCGAGGTCGAGCGCCACGCGGCCGCTGCCGGCGCCGATGTCCAGCACGCGCGCCGGCGCCCCACCCGCCCGTGCGCTTTCGCTTGCGTTGCGGGCGAGCTCGCGCCACAGCGGCAGATCGGCGGCGTAGGAGCCGCACTCCAGGTCGTGCCAGATGACGGCGCGCGCCTGAGGCGCGGCCGGCCCGCCCGCCTGTGAGCCATTCGTGCGCGTGTCCTCGTTCACGACCATGCGCTGCTCGCCTCCCCGCGGGCGACCAGCAGCTCGCGCAGCGCGAGCATCGCCGTGTACGTCGGCAGCGCGAACAGGGGCGCGCCAGCGGCGCCGGGGTCGCTCGCCGGATCGGGACGGTCGGCGGCGGCCGCGCGCAGGGCGTCGGCGAGGTCCTCGCGCACGTCGATGCGCTCGGGGTCGATGCCGGCGTACTTCAGCCGCGCCGCCAGGTCCGCCGCGCGCGTGCCGCTGCACGTCGCCCGGCGGATGCGTCCCGCCAGCAGCTCGAAGTCGGCGTCCCAGATCCACGACACGTCGCGCCCGTCGGCGATGTGATCGTTGAGCACACCCAGCACGTCGTGCTCGCCGGGCTCCAGCGCGAGCGTGCGCAGCACCTCGTTGGCGCCGGCGGGGTTCTTGATCAGCAGGATGCGCAGCTCGCGTGCGGCCGGCGGCGCGCCGGCGCCGTTGCCCGCGGCGCCTGCTGTGGGGGGGAGCGCGGGGACCGACACGGTCACGCTCTCGGCGCGCCCGAACGCGGCCTGCGTCGCCTGCAGGCCCGCGACGATCGTCTCCAGCGGGATCTCGAGCGCCGTGCACAGCGCGGCGGCGGCGAGCGCGTTGTAGACGTTGTACAGCCCCGGCAGCGCGAGCGCGACCTCTGCCCGGCCGGCGGGCGTGCCGAGCGTGAAGCGCGCCGCGCGCACGCCCTGCAGGCGCACGTCGGTCGCCGTGACCGTCGGCGCCGGCCGGGACTGGCCGCAGCTGGGACAGTGGTAGTGGCCGAGGTGGCCGAGGTAGATCGCGTCGAACACGTACGGCGCGCCGCAGTGGCGGCAGTGCTTGGCGTCGGCGGCGTGCGCCATCCCGGGCAGCGCCAGCGAGTCGTCGTCGACGCCGAAGTACAGGACCCCCGGATGCTCGCGGCCGAGGTCGGCGAGCAGCGGGTCATCGGCGTTCAGCACGAGCTTCGCCTCGCCGCCGCGCAGCACCCGCTCCCAGCGCTCGGCGATCGTGTCGAGCTCGCCGTAGCGGTCGAGCTGATCGCGGAACAGGTTGCCGAGCAGGATCGCGCGCGGGCGCAGCTGGGAGGCGAGCTGCGCCAGCCACAGCTCGTCGACCTCGAACAGCCCGAGCTCGCCGGCGATCCCGCCGCCGGGCAGCGCCGCGTCGAGCAGCGTCGTGGCGATCCCGCCGGCCATGTTCGCGCCGGCGCGGTTGTGCACGAGCGCGACACCCGCGCGCTCGAGGATGCCGGCGCTCATCGTCGCGGTCGTCGTCTTGCCGTTGGTGGCCGAGATCAGCACGCTGCCGCGTGGCAGGCGCGCGCCGAGGTCGCCGATCGCGTCGGGCGCGAGACGCATCAGCAGCTTGCCCGGGGCGCTCGTGCCGCCGCCGCCGCGCAGCCGCGAGATCGCCCCGACGCTGCGAGCGAGCGCGAGCTTCGCCGCCGAGGTGCCCGCCATCAGCCCTCCGCGGCGCCGGTTGGCTGCGGGACCGGCGAGAAGGCGGCGTCCGCGCCGAGCACGCGCGGCGTCAGCATCGTGATGGCGCCGTGCAGCGCGCGCACGCGAACCGGCAGCTCGCCGATCGGGTCGCCGTCCGCGTACATCGTGAACGGGCGGTCCGCGCTGAGCGCGATCTCGCGCGCGCGGTAGACGTGCACGCACGGCTCCCGCACGTGGGTTCCGCTGAACACCTTCGGCAGGATCCGTGTCAGGAACGTGAGCTTGCCGACGCTCTCGAGGGCCATCACGTCGAGCAGCCCGTCGTCGAGCATCGCATCCGGCGCCGCGCGCATGCCACCACCGTAGGCCTTCGAGTTGGCGGCGCCGACGGAGAAGGCGCTGAGGCCGATCTTCTCCCCGGGCGGGTCGAGCTCGATCTCGAAGCGCGCGGGCCGCCACGCGGCGAGCGCGCGCAGCGCCCCGTACACGTACACGAGGCCGCCGAGCCACGAGGGCGCTTCGTTGGCGATGCGGTTGGCGTCGCTGTCGAAGCCCGCCGAGGCGATGCCCACGAACGCCTGTCCGCCGGCGCCGGCGCGCTGGTCCTCGACGAAGCCCAGATCCATGCGCCGGGTGTGCCCGTCGGCGACGATCGCGGCCGCCCCCTGCACGTCGTCGGGTATCTCCAGCACGCGCGCGAGGTCGTTGCCGCGCCCGCCGGGGATCACCCCGAGCACCGCGTCCGGCAGCGCTCTGAGCGTGTCGGCGATCACTCCGATCATGCCGTCGCCGCTGAGCGCGACGACCGTCTCGCCGGCGCCCGCTGCCTCGGTGGCCAGCTCGCGGGCATGCTGCAGGTCGCGCGTGTCGGCGCGGCGCACCGTCAGGCCGCGCTCGCGCAGCGCCAGCTCGGCGGCGGGTGCGAGGCGACCGGCCCGGCCGCCACCGGCGGCAGGGTTGACGATCAGGCAGACGGGGCTTTGCGTGCGCGGTCGCGCCGGCGCCGTCCGATCGTGGCGATGATCGCGAGCACCGCGAGCACCAGGAACAGGCCGAGCAGGATCCCCGGCGCCAGGCCGAGCCCGCCGAAGGGCAGCGAGATGAGCTCCACGATCCCCAGGCCGAGCGCGAGCAGCACGGCGATCAGCAGGATGATCAGCAGGATGCCGCGCACGCGCGCGAGGATGCCCTGGGAGGCGGTAGGGATCAGCAGCCCCATCGCGCGCAGCGCGAACAGCTGGCGCCCGCTGGGAGGCTCCTGGCCAAGCCGCTGCACCGCGTCCTTGAGGTCCCCGGCGCGGCGCTCGGCGAGCGCCAGCGACGCGTCCGCCATGCGCCTGAGCTGCATCCGCTCCTGCGGGCGCGCGGCGGCGATCGCGCGCTGGAAGTAGCCGCGCGCGGCCTCCGCGTCGAAGCGCTCGGACGCGCGCGCGCCGAGAATCGCCAGCGCGGCGGCCTTGTATTTGGTCTCGGCTTCGAGCTCCTCGTCCGAGCGCTGCTCCAGCGCCTGGATCGCCTCGAGGCCGCCGCGCTGCTCGACGCGGACCTGGCGTTGTTTGGGGGCCATGGGCGGCCATTCTATGGTGTCGCGAGGCCGCGGCGCGGGAGATCGCGCCGGCGCGATCGTGTCCTCCTCGCGCGGGCGCCCAGACTGTATGCTCGCGACGTGTCCAGTCGTCTCCGTCGCTCATCCCGGAGCCTGCCCACGAGGGCCTGCGCGCTGTGCGTGGCCGCGCTGCTGGCGCTGGCGGTCATGCCGGCGTGGGCGGCCGGCGCGAAAAGCCTCGGCGCGAACGGCGCGCTGGGCAACCTGACGAAAGGCGCGTCGGAAACAGAAACCGCGACCACGGCCACGACGGCGACCACCGCCACCAAAGAAGCCGAACCGCACAACTCGCGCTCGGTCATCCTGATCGTGGCCGGCGCGGCGGTGCTGGTGCTGTCGGGCGTCGCGTTCGTGATCGTGCGCGACGCGCGCAAAGTGGCGCCCGCGGGCGACGTCGACCTCATGGAAGGCAGCACGCCGCGTCACACCGAGGCGGCATTGCGCAAGCGGCGAGCGAAAGCGAAGGCCGCGCGCCAGCAGCGCAAGCGCAACCGCTGAGGCGCTGGCGCTCTCAGTGCTGGACGCGTAGCGGACGCGCGCTGCGAAACGCGGTGCGCACGCGGGGCGGGGAGGGCGGCGAGGGCGAGCCGTGCGGACCGCGGCGCGGGCGCGGGGTGCGCGGCGCGCGGGGATGGGGGTCGAGCGGGCCGCCGGGGAGCGCCTTGGAGCCGCCGTCTTCTTCGGAGGAGTCGGGGATGTCCTCGGCGGTCGCCGCCTCGTCGTGGCGGAAGGGGATCCACAGCATGAAGCCGGCAAGCGGAATCTTGACGAGGGCGGCGAGAAACAGGATCCAGAGCCACAACGGCATCTCCCGGCCGATGGTACTACTGCCGTGTGCAATCGGAAAGAGTCATTCGACTGAACGAGCTGGCGAGGGATGTCGCGGCGTGCCGGCGCTGCCCGCGGCTGGTCGCATGGCGCGAGCAGGTCGCCCGCGAGCGCCGCGCGGCGTTCGCCGATCAGGAGTACTGGGGGCGTCCCGTCCCGGGCTTCGGCGACCCCGCGGCGCGTGTGCTGCTGTACGGGCTCGCGCCGGCCGCGCACGGCGCGAACCGCACGGGGCGCATGTTCACGGGCGATCGCTCGGGCGACTTCCTGTTCGCGGCGCTGTGGCGCACCGGCTTTGCCAACCAGCCGACCTCCCGCTCTCTCGACGACGGGCTCACGCTCAGCGACGCGCGGATCACGGCGGCCGTGCGCTGCGCGCCGCCGGCGAACCGGCCGACGCCACAGGAGCGCGAGAACTGCCTGCCGTGGGGCGTCGCGGAGATGGGGCTGCTGAGCGAGGTTCGCGTGATCGTGTGCCTCGGCGCGTTCGCGTGGGACGCCGCGCTGCGGCTGACGGCGGCGCTCGCCGGACCGGACGCCGTCCCGCGCCGGCCGCGGCCGCGCTTCGGTCACGGCGCCGAGCTCGAGGGGGAGCGCTACACGATGCTCGGCTGCTACCACCCGAGCCAGCAGAACACGTTCACCGGCACGCTGACCGAGGCGATGATCGACGCCGTTCTGGAACGCGCACGGGCGCTCGCCAGCCTCCCCGCTAGCATCGGTGGCGGATGAGGAGAGCCATCGCACCGCTGATCGCCGTCGCAGCCGGGCTGGTGGCCGCGAACATGATCGGCGTCGCCGCCGCGGAAGCTCCCACGACGACGCCCGTGCGCACCGTCAGCGTGCAGGGCGTCGCGACCGTGCCGATCGCGCAGGGCGCGAACCTGGCGACGGCAACCGCGGCGTACCGCCAGGGCATGGCGGTCGCGGTGGCCGACGGGCAGAGCAAGGCCGAATTCCTCGCCGGCAAGGTGGGCGCGACGCTCGGCAGCGTGCAGAGCATCGCTGAAGGCGGCGGCTCGATCGGCTGCACCGGCGGCGAAGAATCCGGCTACGTCGAATATCAGGGCGAACAGCCCGACTTCGGCTCGCCGACCGAGTCCGTCACGCCGCTTCGCGCGGCGGCGGCACCGTCTACCTCGGTCGGCAAACCAACTGTCAAGCACCGCAAGAAGAAGCACCCCGCCGCCAAGACGGCGAGCGCGACGGCATGCACGCTGAGCACCCAGGTCTCGCTCGTGTTCGTCATCGCGTGAGTCGCACGCACTAACCTGCTGGCGATGGCATACACGACCGCCGACGCCAGGCAGCAGCTGCTCGACACCGTTGCCGAGGCGGCCGACAAGCTCGGCGCGGCGCTGTCGTCGCTGAGCGAGGCGTACGAGCGCCTGGACGAGTACACCGCCGACGCGGTCGAGGAGGCGCTGTTTCGCCCGACGCAGACGGCCTACGGGCGCGCCCGGCGTGCGCACGCCGGCTTTGCCACACGCCATGGCCTGCCCCAGCGCACGTTCGAGGCGGCGATCGCGGGAGCTCCGGCGAGAGGCGCGCGCGGCTTCATCGACAGCGCCGTGTCGTCGATCGCCGACGCCGACCACCTGCTCGCGACGCTCCAGGACTCGATGCTCCCGGTCGAGGTCGGAGACGTGGAGCTGCGTGCGGATCTCGAGCAGGTTCGCTCGCTGCTCGGCGGCCTCGGCCTGCGCGCCCGCGAGCTCGAGCGCACGCTCGGGCGCTAGCAGTCCCAGGAGCGCTGGTCGGTAGACGCCCGCGCGTTGACGGCTATGCGGCGGGCGGCGATGGGGGAGAGCGGTATGCCGCGATCCACGAGTCGACCCACGCCGCGATCCGATCGACGCGGGTGAACACGGACGGGTGTCGCGTGGAGCACCTGCCGTAGACGTGCACGGAGATGCCGATCTCGACCGGTTCCCCGCCGCTGTCGCTCGTGGACAGCAGCGGGCCGCCGCTGTCTCCGAAGCAGACACCCGTGGCGTAGCTCGGGGCGTCGATCGTGCAGATCTCTTCGCTCGCGTAGAACGGCGGCGCGTTGCGCTTGCACCACCGATCGCCCTGCACGACCGTGGTGGCCCGGTGCAGCGCCCTGGTGGGGCCTCGCTGTCCGAAGGAGGTGTCGCCGAAGCCCGCGATCGTCGCGGTCGCTCCGGCGCGCAGCGCGCCCGCGTCGGAGCTCGCGAGCGCGATCGCCGGCGCCGTCGTGGGCGTCGAGAGGACCAGCAGCGCGGCGTCGCCGGCGTCGACCCTGCGCCGGAAGCCTTCGTAGACGATCACCCCGGACACGGCCGAGATCTGCCCTTCGGCTTGACTCCCGCCGGCGCCCTCGGTCATCACCCTGTAGCCGGCCGCGGCGTTTGGGATGCCCGTGCGCAGGTTCTCCGCGCAGTGGCCGGCGGTCAGGATCAGGGTGGGGGCGACCACGGTCCCCGTGCACAGGCCGACCTCTTGCCTGCCGAGCTGATCGATCACCTCCGCGACATACGGGAACGTGTCTGCCGGGGCGATGGTGCCGCCGACGATCGCTGGGTGCGCGCGGTCCTGCGCTCCGGAGTGGGCCCTCTGCGCGGTCGTGCCGCAGGCGAGACTTGGGACGAACGTTGCCGCGCTTAGCACCAGGGCCAACGTGCCGGCCAGCTTGCCTGTGGATATCGGGCTCGTCATCACCTTCGCCGGACCCGGCCTCAACATGATGCAGCTGCGCCGGTCGCTCCTCGTGGCCCCCTATCGGCGTGCCTCGTGGACACCTTGAAGGAGCGGCCTAAAAAGCACGCTCCGTCAGCCGGTGTGCGACCCAATGGGCATCGGGTCGCTTGAGAGGGGAGGAAGCGAGCGGCTGAGGTCGAATCACGTCGATATTCAGCATATTGGAGCAGTTTGAGCACCGCGGATCGGAGGCAGAGATCGTGACGCCGAAGCTTCGATCGCGGGCATCTCGTTCGAAGACACGGCACTGACGCGGAAGGGACTGCGAGCAACCGATGGATCTCAGTGAACTCAAGGCGGGAACGGCCCAGCATCTCGTGACATACGCGGGCCTCGAAGCACAGGACGCGGGCAAGCTCGTCGACGCGCTCTGCCAAGCCGCGCAGGGCGAGCTGCTTACGATGGTCAGCGGTAGCGAGCCCTACCCGTCCAGCATGACGGACCTTCGGGCGCTGCGCCTTCGCTATATCTGCCAGGCCGCCGAGCGCCTGCTTTCACCACGAGAGGTCGCGATCCTGTTCAAAACCACCGACTCCGGAGCACAGACACTGCTTACCCGGATGGAGCGTCTGTACCCGGCAGCCGTCGACCGCTACCTCGACAGACTGGTCGCAACCGCAGGGCGCTTTGATACGGACGGTGACGCGGAGCATCCGCGCGTGATCTTCTACTTCCCGCAGCTCGGCGCGTGGGAACACGCGATCGCGAAGCTCGAACGGGCCGGCGCCACCGACATCCAGCGCTCGAAGGCGGGGCTGACCATCGAGACGCCGAAGCTGCTGCCCTCCCGGGAAGCGGCCCAGCATCTGCTCGGAATCCCCGACTCGGCTAAACGCAAATGACTCTTGGCGATCGCATCACCGACTTCGCGACACTCGTTGCGCTGGTCCTCGTGCTGCTCACGCTGTTCACAAGCCAGCGCGCCACCAAGCTGGGTGTTCTGAATCGGCCAGACACCAAGCTCGCCGAAGCGTGGCAGGAGGTCTTCCTCGACACAAGCATCGCGATCGTCACGATGATCCTTTTCGCCACGGGTCTCCCTCTCGCATTCGAAGCCGTAGAGAAACTGCACCCGCTGAGCGACTCAGGGCCGCTGCAAGGTGCGTTTGCGATCACTTGGCTGATGCTGATCGGACTACTCGCCTGGCAGGTCGCACTCGCGGTTGGGGCATGGAAACTCCGCGCGGCCATCAAGAAGAACGAGCCGGCCGGCACGGAATGAACCAGTGATCTCCGCCGTCGGCGGGGATCATGCGCGCTACTCGACGGGCGCGCCGTTGGCGGTGAGCGCCACGTCGATGTTGCCGCGCGTGGCGTTCGAGTACGGGCAGACGGCATGCGCGGCGCGAACGAGGTCGACCGCCGCGGCGGTGTCCTCCACCGACGGCAGCGTCACGTCGAGACCGACCGACAGCAGGAAGCCGCCGTGGCCGTCGGGGGACAGCGAAACCTCCGAGTCGATCGCCGCGTCGCCGGCGTCGACCTTCGCGCGGCGCGCGACGACGCCGAGCGCGCCCTCGAAGCACGCCGCGTAGCCGACGGCGAACAGCTGCTCGGGGTTGGTGCCGCCGCCGGGGCCGCCCATCTCGGGCGGCAGGCGCAGCTGCACGTCGAGCGCGCCGTCGCTGGAGTGGCCGTGTCCCTCGGCGCGTCCGCCGGTCACGTGCGCCTTGGCCGTGTAGAGCTTGTCTGCCATCACATCCCTCTCGTCGCGGGTCCGGGTCAGGCCCAGATGCTAGAGGGTCGGGCACGCGCGACGGGCGCGCTCGGGATCCCCGTGAGCCCGCGGTACGGGCAGGGCCTCGGGCCTCCTATATGTGTCTGATATAACGGACAGATGCCTGTGATCACAGAAGGCGGGAGCGGCGACATGGAGCTTCTGGAGTGGGACGCCAGCGCCTACGACTCGCTGGATCTGCCGCACACGCGGTGGGGCAGGGATGCGCTCGAGCGCCTGTCGCCGCGAGGCGATGAGGCGGTGCTGGAGATCGGCTGCGGCAGCGGCCGCGACACCGAGCGGCTGCTCGACGCGCTGCCGCACGGCAGCGTCGCGGCCGTCGACGGCTCCACGCAGATGCTCGCGCAGCTGCGCGCACGCCTCGGCGATGGCGACGGTCGGCTGCGGGCGCTTCACCGCGACCTGCGCCAGCCGTTCGAGCTGAGCGGCCCGTTCGACGCAGTCATGAGCGTCGCCACGCTGCACTGGCTGCCCGATCACCGGCACGTGTTCGCCGAGCTCGCGCGCGTCGTGCGCCCGGGCGGCCGCGTCGTGATCGAGTGCGGCGGTCACGGCAACATCGCGAGCTTCCTGCGCGTCCTGCGCGCTGTGCACGGCGACGATGGCTCGCGCTTCTGGAACTTCGCCGGCGTGCAGGACACGCGCGCGCGGCTGCACGCCGCCGGCTTCGAGCAGATCTCAGTCAGGCTCGCGCCCGACGAGGCGCGCCTGGAGGACCAGGCTCAGCTGGAGGCGTTCGTTGCGACGGTCATGCTTGCGGCGGCGCTGCGGGAGCTGCCGAGCGACGAGCGCGCGGGATTCGTCACGGCCGTGTGCGATCGGCTGCCCGAGCCGGCGATCGACTTCGTTCGGCTGCAGATCGAGGCCGTGCGCGGGCCGGGTCTCGTCCCGATCGGCTCCTGAGCGGGGATCTCGGGGGAGCAGGCCTGCGCCGCGCCGCGGCCCTGTTTCCGTTGTTGGTTTACATAACATGGATTATCGGGCGTGGAGGGGTAGTGCATCATTTGGACGCTGCGCGCAGCGTCGCCGTAACGACCTGCTCGGTCGCTGGCAGGCCCTTACTTCGAGCCCGCCTGGGCGGCCGCCTTCATGCAGGACCGCGGGCCCTACGGGCGCTGCATGGCCAAGACCATCACCAAGGACGACGGTACCCAAGTCGTGATCGCCGACGTGCACTTGTTTCTCAAGGATGCCCCAAGTCCCGAGCAAACGTTTCGCCACGAGGCGCTGCACGTGCTTATCCATCGCCGCGGCGAGTCGCTGAACCGCAGCCGCGACACGATCGCCAACCACGATGGGATGCACCCCGACGTCGTCGCGCTCGCCGGCATCGCCGCCGAGGAACCGCGTAGATCGCTGCGTCATGCCGTCGTGGGACGAGCTGTGGTCATCCTTCGAGGCCCTCTGCATCGCCGGACACGACGCGATCCGCCGAGCGGCCGTCGCGTACTTTTACGACCACGACATACAGGCAATCTGGGACACCGTTATGCGCGCCTTCGCGCCTCTGACGGTGCAGGCAGCCTACGCGGCCGCGTGGATCGATGTGGGCGACTTCGACATCCCGAGCCTGAAGAACGCCGCGCTGGGGAAGCGGATACTCGGCGAGACCTGGCCGGAGATCGTCGCCGGGTTCCGCGCACTGCCACCCGCAGACGTCGAAACGAGCCGCAACGACCTCAACGCAGCGGTCATCGAGATCGCCCACCGCTTTGACCGCTGGCTCGGCGAGATCGGCTTCGGTTGCGAGCAGCTCGACGACGGGAGTCTGTACTTCCACATCTACGAGCACCAGGACTGGGCGACCCTCTCGTCGCCGACAGCCCCGTCGCCTGAACCGTGACCGCCGCCGACCAGAGCAACATCTGAATCACGCGCCGGCCAGAGAGATATTTTCTCGTGTGTTTTGAGGGCTGTTTTAGGGTTGGCTATATGGTAGTGTGTACGTGACCAAAGGAGGAACATAATGCCCCTCGTTCTCAGTACCGCCGAGCAGCTCGAGCATGACGCGTCCGCGCAGCCGATCGCGGTGGTCGCCGGCTTCCTGCAGGACACCCTCGGGCAGCGGATGACCGCCTACCTCGCCGGGCTCAACGACGTCAAGCAGATCGGCCGCTACCGCAAGCCCGACGGGCCCACACCCACCCCGCAGGTCGAAATGCGGCTGCGCGAGGGCTACAAGGCCGTGCGCATGTTGCTCGACTGCTACGACCAGGCCACGACCCGCAACTGGCTGTTCGGCACCAACAGCCGCCTCGACGACCAGGCGCCGATTGGGGTGCTGCGCAACGGCAAGGTACCCGAGGACTTCGTCGCCGTAGTCCGCGCCGCGCGCCAATTCGCCAGCGCGGACGTGTGAACACCCCCGGCCTGGAGACGCCGGGCGAGATCCGCTGGCGGGTCGGCCACATCTCCGACCCGATCGGGTTCATCCCCAGGGAGCGATGCTCCTGGAACCATCGCTTCGACGACTCCAAGCAGCGATTCCGCACGCTCTACTGCGCGATCCGCCCAGAGACCGCCCTGCGCGAGGTGCTCGCCGACCTACGCCGCAACACCGATGAGATGGCCCGCTATCTCAAGACATTCGGCGACGACGCCCGCGCCGACCTGCCGGCCGAGGAAATCTCCGCCGACTGGCGAAGCCAGAACGTGCTCGCTCCCTGCCGGATCGACAGCGACGGCGAGATCCTCGACCTCACCGACCCGGCTGTGCGCCACCAGATCGAGCGGCGCCACGCCGCCCTGCTGGCCGCCCACGGGATGCCCCACCTCGACATCGCCCAGGTCACGGTCAGGCGCCGCGCAGTGACCCGCGCGCTCGCCACAGACGCCCACGATGAGCTCGGCTGCGCTGGGATTCGCTTCCCCTCCAGGCTCGACGGCCTACCCTGCTACGCCCTGTTCGAGGGCCGCGCCCGACTCGAAGCCATCGACCCGCCGATCCCTTTGACGGACCCCCCTCCCCCGGCTCTCGAACACGTCGCCGCCGATTGGGGCCTCTTGCTGCAGCCAACACCAGCGCTTGCCCTGGCGCCGAAGAAAGCGCCGTAGTCTCACATGGACGGGACGCTACCGTCTCACATGGGCGAGATCGGGCTGTCTCAGATCGGCGGGACGCAGCAGCTGCTGTGCGACGTCTCGTCGGGCCCGCTCGTCTTGGCTTACGCAGGTCGATCAATGCGGGGCGAGCTCGCCGTAGAAGTAGGAGGCGGTGACACCGCCGTCCATGAGGAAGTCGCTGCCGGTGATGAAAGCGCCGTCGGCGCCCATCAGGAGCGCGCCGACGTTCCCGACCTCGTCTGGAGTGCCCGCGCGTCCAGCCGGAGACAACTCGATCATGCGTCGGTATCCCTCGCCGCGCGGACCGGTCAGCTCGTCCCTCGCGAGTGGGGTCATGATGATGCCGGGGCTGATCGTGTTGATTCGCGCCCCCCGTTTGCCCCACCGTACGGCCTCGGCCATCACGCGCAGCGAGTTGGCACGCTTGGCCAGCTGGTACGCGTGCAGGGAGTCCGTCACCTGATCGGGTGCGAGCATCGGCAACGCCAGCAGCTCCTGTGGCGGTGTCGTCGCGAGAGCAGCGTCCTGCTCGGCGGTCAGGGCCTCCAGACGGTGCCCGGACTGCGACGCGATGACGACCCCGGCGCCGCCGCGTGCGATGACGGTTCCGAACTCCTCGAGCAGCACCGCCGTTCCGTAGAGGTCGACGTGGAGGATCGTTTCCGGCGACGCTTGGCTGGGCGATACCCCCGCGGCGTGGATGACACCGGTGATCTCGCCGAACGCAGTGGAGGTCTCGACGAGCGCGTGGGTCGACTCGCGCGAGGACACGTCGACGGTCGCTGTGCTCACCTCGAAGCCCGCGTCGGCCATCACCCCGGCCGCGGCGTCCGCGTTGCTCTCGCGCAGGTCAGCCAGCACGACATGCTTGCCGGCGCTGACCCGGCGGGCAATAGCCTGGCCGATCGAGCCGGCTCCAATGACGACGACGACTTCGTTCATGGCCATCTCCTACTCCTGAGTTGCTCGACTGAATGCGGACCGGGTACTGCAAGGCAGCGGTCTTGGAGGTTGACGGGGCGTCATGTCCGGGGTATCAGCCGGAGCGTGGTCGCGCGGTGATGTCGGTCCAGGCGGGCATCAGAGGCTCCCTACCCGGACGAGCGACTTGATCGCTCGGCGCTCGTCCATCGCAGCGTACGCCTCGCCGATCCCGTCGAGGTCGGTTTCGTAGTCCAGCACGCGGCCCGGGTTGATGCGGCCGGAAAGCACGTCGTCGAGTAGCTCCGGCAGGTAGACGCGCACGGGCGCTCCCCCGCCCCGCACGCCGACGGTGCGCGAGAACATCTGCCCGATCGGCAGCTCGACGCCGTGCGGGACGCCGACGAACCCGACCATCGAGCCGGCACGGGCGATGTCGATTGCGGTCTGCATCGACTGGCCGGTGCCGACGCACTCAAGCGCTGCGTAGACGCCGACGCCGTCGGTCATCTGCTTGATCGCGGCGACGGCTTCCTCGCCTCGCTCGGCGACGATATCCGTGGCGCCGAACTCCCGAGCGAGGGCCTGACGATCGGGATGGCGAGAGAGGGCGATGATCCGCTCGGCTGCCAGGCGCTTGGCGGCCAGAACGCCGGAGAGGCCCACGGCGCCATCGCCGACTACCGCGACCGTATGGCCGGGCTTGACCTGCGCGCAGACGGCGGCGTGGTGGCCGGTGGCGAACACGTCGGAGAGCGTCAGCAGCGAGCGCATCATCTCGTCGGAGTGCCCGGAGCCGGGAACAACCACGAGGGTGCTGTCGGCGAGCGGCACGCGGACCGCTTCGCCCTGGCCGCCGTCGCCGTTCATCGGGTAGAAGCCGCCGTTCATGCACGCGGTGGTGATGCCGTTCTGGCAGTTCGGGCAGGTGCCGTCGCTGAAGGCGAACGGCGAGATGACCAGATCGCCCTTGCGCAGTGTGCTCACGTCGGCGCCGATGTCCTCGATCACGCCGATGAACTCGTGGCCGATCGGCCCGGGCTCGAACGGGGAGTCGCCGCGGTAGTACCAGAGATCCGACCCGCAGACGCACGCCAGCACGACGCGCACGACCGCGTCGGAGGGCTCTCTGATGGCGGCGTCCGGCCGGTCACCGACCGTGACGTTGTGGGGTTCGTTGAAGATCGCAGCACGCACCGGCCAACGCCTCCTCAGTTCGCTTTCGATTCGGTCACCTCCACCTTGACACGCTCCCGGCAAAACAGGGAGGCCCTGTGAATGGGGTACCGACAGGGCACCTTTGCGCCGCTCCGGGAGGGGCATGTTTGATCTCCGTGAACACCACCAGCGACATCGCCGAGTTCCTTGCCAGCCGTCGCGCCCGAGTCACGCCGGAACAGGTCGGGCTGCCGGCCTATGGTGCGCGCCGCGTGAAAGGGCTGCGCCGCGAGGAGGTCGCCTCGCTGGCCGGCGTCAGCGTCGAGTACTTCAAGCGCTTGGAGCGCGGCAACGCCAGCGGCGTCTCGGACGGCGTGCTCGAGGCGCTCGCGCGAGCGCTGCAGCTCGATGATGCCGAGCGCGCACACCTGTTCGACCTCGCGCGCGCCGCGAACCCGATGGCGCCCAAGCGCCGGCGACCGGCGCAGCAGCGCGTCCGGCCAGCGGTGCTCCGAATCCTCGAATCGATCACCGCACCGGCAATCGTGCGCAACAGCCGCGTCGACTACATCGCCGCGAACCCGCTCGGCCGCGCGCTCTACGCGCCGCTGTTCGACAGCCGTGAGCAGCCCGCCAACAGCGCCCGCTTCACGTTCCTGGACCCGGCCGCGCAGGAGTTCTACGTCGACTGGGAGCGCACCGCGAAAGATCTGGTCGCCCACCTGCGCTCTGAGGCCGGCCGCAACCCCTACGACCGCGGCCTCTCAGACCTGGTCGGCGAGCTCTCAACACGCAGCGAGCCGTTCCGCACATGGTGGGCGGCGCATAACGTCCGCTACCACCGCAGCGGCACCAAGCGCCTGCGCCACCCGGTCGTCGGTGAGCTCGAGCTCGCTTACGAGGTCATGGACGTGGCCGCCGACGAGGGGCTGACGATCGCCGCCTATAGCGCCGAGCCGGGCAGCCGCTCGGCGGAGGCGCTCGACCTGCTCGCCAGCTGGAGCGCCACCCCTGAGCCCGCGGGCACCCCCGCCGACGAATAGACCTCTTATGCAGATCACCCGCAGCAGCATCGACACCACCAAAGGCCCAGCAGATTGGTTCACCGGAGACGTCTACGTCGACGCCGTCGCCGCGCCCGCGGGCAGCTCGACGTTCGCCGCCGCGCTCGTCCACTTCACACCGGGCGCGCGTACGGCATGGCACACCCACCCGCGCGGTCAAACCATCTACGTCACCGAGGGCGTTGGCCTGTGCCAGCGCGAGGGCGGGCCGATCGAGGTGATCCGCCCCGGCGACCGGGTGTCCTTCGAGCCGGGCGAGAACCACTGGCACGGTGCTGCGCCGAACCGGTTGATGGTCCACATCGCGATGCAGCAGAACGACGATTCCGGCGAGGGCGGGCGGGCCGTCACCTGGGGCCGGCACGTCACCGACGAGGAGTACGCCGCCGCTCCGAGCACCGGCGGTTGACCACCGCGCCGGCCAGACGCCGGCCCAAAACAACTCAAGGAGTACCCATGGAACACCGAATGCTGGGACGCACCGGCGTCTCGGTTTCAAAGCTGTGCCTCGGCGCGATGATGTTTGGCGCCTGGGGCGAGCCTGACCATCAGGAGTCGATCCGGATCATCCACGCCGCAATCGATGCCGGTGTCAACTTCATCGACACCGCCGATGTCTACTCCGCCGGCGAGTCCGAGGAGATCGTCGGCAAGGCACTCGCCGACGGCAAGCGCGACGACGTTGTCCTGGCGACGAAGGTCGGCTTCCCGATGGGCGATGACCCCGGCCGGCGTGGCGCTTCCAGGCGGCGCATCATCAGCGGCGTCGAGGACTCCCTGGCGCGCCTGAACACGGATTGGATCGACCTCTACCAGATCCACCGCCCCGACCCGAACACCGACATCGACGAGACCCTCGGGACGCTGAGCGATCTCGTCCACCAGGGCAAGATCCGCTATTTCGGCCACTCGACCTTCCCCGCCTCAGAGATCACCGAGGCCCAGTGGACTGCCGAGCGGCGCGGTCGAGAGCGCTTTCGCTGCGAGCAGCCGCCCTACTCGATCCTCACCCGTGCGATCGAGTGCGACGTGCTTCCCACCTGCCAGCGATACGGGCTCGGCGTTATCCCCTACAGCCCGCTGGCCGGCGGATGGCTGTCCGGCCGCTACCGCAAGGACGCCGACACCCAAGGGCCGGCGTCCCTCGCCCGCCCGGCTGCCCGCTTCGACATCTCGGATCCCGCCAACCAGCGCAAGCTCGACGCCGTCGAGCAGCTCACCCAGCTCGCCGAGGAGGCCGGGACCACACTGGTGCAGCTCGCGCTCGCGTTCGTGCTCAACCACCCGGCTGTCAGCGCGCCGATCATCGGGCCGCGCACGATCGAGCACCTCGAATCGCAGCTCGCCGCGGCCGATGTCGTCCTCTCCGGCGAGGTCCTGGATCGGATCGATCGGATCAACCCGCCCGGCGTCACGATCAACCACCTCGACAACGGCTGGACCCAGCCCGCGCTTCAACCCGCCGCACGCCGGCGCTGAGAGCAGTGCGGGGTAGATGATCATCTCGGCCGGAGCACCGTCTGACCCCAACAGCAAAGGAGCACACCATGAAGACGATCACCCTGAACAGCGGGGTCGAGATTCCCGCCCTCGGTCTGGGCGTCTTCCAGACGCCTCCCGACGAGACCCGGGACGCCGTCCGCGCCGCACTCACCGCGGGGTACAGGCACATCGACACCGCGGCTGCCTACGGCAACGAGCGCCAGGTCGGCGAGGCGGTCCACGCGTCCGAACTCGACCGCTCAGACGTGTTCCTGGAGACCAAGATCTGGATCAGCGACTACGGATACGAGGAGACGCTCCACGGCTTCGAGAAGAGCGCCCGCAAGCTCGGCGTCGACCAGATCGATCTCCTGATCTTGCACCAGGCGCTGCCGTCGGCCTTCGACCGGACCCGGGAGGCCTACCGCGCCCTGGAGGCACTACTCGCGGAAGGCAAGGTCCGCGCGATCGGAGTCAGCAACTTCATGGTCGAACATCTCACCGCGCTACTCGATCACGCCACGGTCGTGCCCGCGGTCAACCAGATCGAGTGCCACCCCTACTTCCAGCAGCCAGACGTGCAGGAGTTCGGAGCCGATCACGGCATCCTCACGCAGGCCTGGTCACCGATCGGAGGCATCACGTTCTACCGCGACGGTAGCCACGGCAGCACCCTCAACGACCCAGTCATCGCAGGCATCGCGAGGGCACACGCCAAGACTCCGGCCCAAGTGATGCTGCGCTGGGGTCTGCGGCACGGTCGCTCAGTCATTCCGAAGTCCACCAAGCCCGGCCGCATCGCAGAGAACATCAACGTGTTCGACTTCGAGATCTCACCCGACGAGATCGCCGCAATCGACGGCCTGGACACCGGACGTCGCGGCGGCCCCGAGCCCGACGCAATCACCCTGGACGCTTTCGGCCGCGAGATCCCCGAGGCATAACAGCCAGTCGCCTCAACCAGCGCTCTGACCGATCTCATATGGATGAGACGCCCGCGGTCTCACATGATTGAGATTGGGCGTCTCACATCGGCGGGACGCCGCAGTGCGGCGTCCCGCGAGCGGCCGCACGGGGCGGTCTCGCCCCTCTACAACTTCAAGTGCGCTTCGAAGAACGCGAGGATGCGTCGACGTGCGTCGCGCGCAGATTTCTCGTGGTAGCCCGATCCTGGCGAAAGTATTCCGAAGACAGGCTCCAACACGGCGAACGGGAGCGGCGCCTTGTCTCCGGCTCCTTCATGGTCGTTGAGAAAAGAGTGCCCGGCTTCGGGGTACTCCTTGACATCGTGTTCGACCCCGACTGCCGTCAATGCCCGGTCGAGGCGATCAGCGGCCCCCCGCAGTGAACGATCCTTGCCGCCGTAGCTTCCGACGATCGGGCAAGCCCTTTTCAGTGAGCTGGCCGTGTAGGCGTCCTTTGGAGCGGTGCCGTAGTTGACGCTCGAGACCGTAAACCCGCGATCGGCTGCGAGCAGCAAAGCGAACCCCCCTCCCATGCAGTAGCCGATCACGCCGATCCTGCCCGTGCAGTCCTCCCGGGCCTGCAGCCAGACGCGAGCCGCCTCGATCTCGTCGAACGACCTTCCCCGTCCGGCGCGCACATCGCGCATGACCGAGACCATGCAGGCCACCCGACCTCTCCCATGGAAGAGGTCGGGCGCTACGGCCAGGTACCCTGCGCCAGCCAGCCAGTCAGCCTGGTTGCGTAGGTCTTGGCTCATTCCCATTGCGTCGTGGATGACGACGACACCCGGCCAGGGGCCCTCGCCCGCAGGTGTCGCCAGGTAGGACGGCAGCTCACCCTGAGTGGGGATCGTCACCTCGGCCATCAGTTCTCCCCGAATGTCGGTGGTTGTCTCGGACGGTCCGCATGGGTGATGCCGCTCGATACAACGCTCGCCGCGAGGCGTTTGCCCCATTCTTGGGCTCGAGCCTCCTCGCCCGGTTCGAGGTGATGCTTCGAATCGACCAAGAAGCTCTCGGGCTTGGCGACCACCTCGAACCCCTGCTTGCGAAGCGTGCGGCTGATTGCCTTTGACGCCCTACCCGTAAGACCCGCCAGACCGATGAAGCGGGTGTCGAAGGCAGCAACCTTTGTACGGCCCTGGCCGAGCGACGTAAGCCAGTCACGCACGCCTGGGCCTTCGGCGTCGCGACCGAGCACCAGATCGTTGCTGGGCTTTTGCGCAATGCCGGCCGCCCATTTGCGGGAGCGAGGGCGACTCATGCCGTGGAAATGGGTGGGCCCGCCCACCACAAGCAGGTCGGCGTCGCCCAACCGCTCGCGGGCCGCCTCAGCCAGCGGAACCACGACGACTTCCAACATCGGTTCGAGGCCCTTGCCAACGGCATCAGCGATCGCGTGCGTGTTACCGAACATCGACTCGTAGACGATCACCGCCTGCATGGGTCCACCTCCGGTCGATCTTCACTCATGCCTGCGCTCCAGCGCGCGGAGAGCACCTTGCCGCCTTGAGCTGCTCCGCTGCGCGCCGTACGCGCGCGAGATCGTGGAAGCCGGCAAGCGCGGTGGCGAGCAAGAGGACGCCGGCGGCGATGCCCGTGGTCGCGATCAGCGGCGTGCCTGACATCGTCGCTACGAGGACGAACGGTCCGACCGTCAGGGCCCATCCGACCTGCCGGTAGCGCGGGACATGCACGCGGTGGTCGAGCCACAGCAACAGCGGTCCGATCGTGATCGCGATCGACGGCAGCACCCAGTCAGAGTGCCCGGCACCGCTGACGATCACCGGCAGGACGATCGCCGCGGCGAACTCGATCACCGTGGCGATCGTGACGGATCGCTCGATCCGCCTGCCCTCCGGACTTCTCGGCCGCGGAGCGGTGCCCCCAGTGGTCGTGATCGCGTAGGAGAACACACCGATCACGATCACGCCAAACACCGCGATCAGCACATCCGCTACCCGGCCGCCGATCACCACGCTCCCGCCCACAAGCCAGAAGGCGGCGAAAGCCGCCTGAATCAGCCCGCCGATCCACCGCACCCGCCTCGACCACGCCGCAGTCGGCGTCAGATCCGCCGCGCTCGTGGTCGGGCTGAAACCCTCTTTGGGGCCCCGCAGCTTGCTCGCCGCCGACGTCATCCGCCTGGCGCTCGCTCGCCAGCGTGGCCGGCTCCCTTCCCAAACTCGCTCCTTGTCATCGCGGCAAGGCTCGCACGGAAGGCGCCCACGTTCATCGGTGGACGTCCCCGGGTCGCGCATCGGCTTTCTACGGAATCACCGGCACACTGCCCCGGTGTCCGCGCGAAGCAGGCGGCTCTCGGACCAAGGGGTCAGCCTTCCCGACGAGCGAAGTGGGTGCTTGAGCTGGCTGCTCCTGCCAAGCGGCAGCAGAAGCCAGCGCTCCGAGGTCGTTCAGCGCCTGGCTCCGGCCGGGCCTCCATGCCGATGTGACGTCGCAGCAGGCGAAAACCCGGCCGGCCGCCGCCGGCCAGTTTGCAAGCATTCGCAGTGCGCAACGCCGTCGCCTGGATCACCACCGAGGACATGACCAAGTACACAGACGAAAAGTCGAACTTCGGAGCCGATGGGCCGTTCTTCCACATCATCCGCGAAGGGCTCAAAGGTCTCGCGGACGGAGATGACTACTTCGACCTTCTCGCCGACGACGTGACCTTCGAGTACGTCATCTCCGTGCCCGGCTACCCCAGGCATGTCAAGGGGCGGCAAAACATCATCGACCTGTACAGCGACTACGACGACTACATGACGGTCCACACCGCTGACAATCTCCGCGTCTACCGGGACCCGGAAGCCTCGGTCGTCGTCCTCGAGTACGAAGTACACGGCGAATCGGTACAGACCGGCCGGCCGTACAACAACCGCTTCGTCTCGATCATCACCGTCAAGGACAACAAGGTGACCCACTGGCGAGACTACCTCGACCCGACCGCCGTGTTCGACGCCGCGGGCTGGCCCAACCCCCGCGCCTAAGCGAACGCAACCAACGCAGGTCGATCAATGCGGGGCGAGCTCGCCGTAGAAGTGGGAGGCGGTGACGCCGCCTACGGAAGCAGGTGAACCGATCCGGTTACGAGGCGCTGCCCGGGTCAGCATCGAACGCTGCAGCAATGAGGTCGGCCAACGGCCCGTCGCTGCCGCTGGGGAACGCCATTCGGGCGGTCGGGCCGGTCACGGCGAGCGTGGTGCCCGTGTCGTGGTAGCTGACGATGTCGGGGAGGTTCATCTCGGATATGAAGAGGAGCCGGCAGGGCTCCGACGACGCGTTGCGCAGCCGGTGTGCGCCCCCGGGACCGCGCGGGAACGAGACCACCTCGCCTGGCTGCAGCTCACGGAGCCCCTCGGGCGTGCGCAGCTCCGGCGTGCCGCCGAGCACAATCAGCAACTCCTCGTTGGCGTGATGAAAGTGGTACGGGCTGCTGAGCGTGCCTGGCGCCAGCTCGACGATGCTCGCGCCGAGGCGCTGCGAGCCAGCGGCCGCGGCCAGCCTCGCAACGGGGTTGCCGCCTCTCTCCCCCTGCCACTCGGGTTCGAACGCGTTGCTCATGCGCCGGCACCATAACGCCCCCCGGCAGCCGGCGAGGCCGGTGCTGCCGTACGAGCGTCGGCGCCCGCCTGTGGTTACCACCCGCTGTGGATCGCGCGTTGGTCGGTCTCTCGATCGCGTCGCGTTACCGCTCGACTCGCCGTCTGACCGCCATCAGCATGCGCATCACGACGATCACGTGGCCGCCGGTGCCGATCACGATCCGCCTGTAGGCGCGGCCGCGAGCACCCGGGAAGCTGGCCCTCGTCTCGGCGGTCAACCGACTCGAGGAGCCGGAGCCGACTGGCTCGACGCGCAGCGTCAGCGAGTAGCGCGCGAAGCGGTGCTCGCCGGCGAGCACGATCAGCGACGGCTGCTCGGCCCGCGCTACGCGAAAGCCGACGATCGTCTCGGGCACATCTCGTCCCGGCGGCGGCGCCTCGACGTACGGGCAGCCGCCCAAGCGGGTCGCGTACGGGCCGAGCGGCCCCATGCCGGCGCCGAAGTTGCGCAGGGTGTGCTCGACGATCTCATCCCACACGCTCGCAGCCGGCGCTTGCACCTCGATCGTGTGCGCGTCGATGTACGGCAGCTCCTCGGCTGCCAGAGCCGGCGCGCTCATCGCCCGCTCGCAGGCTCGGCCCAGAAGTCGCGTGCGAGCGAGCGCCGCTCCTGCCAGCGCTCGCCCTTCGCGACGAAGCTCACGATGCCGTCGGACTGGTCGGCGTCGGGCACGGCCCACGCACCGTTGACCGCGCCCGTCAGGCCCGCGGAGAGCGCCTCGAAGCCCTGAGCGGTGTGCAGGTCGGCCTCGGCCCCCTTGTCGATGATCAGCTTCAGCTGGCGCACCGCCTGCTGGTTCTTGGAGAGAAGCACCTGTATGAGCGCGTCGACCTCCGCCCCCAGCCGCTCGGTGTCAACCGCGCGGTTCCACAGACCGAGCTCGACCGCGCGGGCGGCCGGGTACAGCGCGCCCAGCAGGTTGACCTCCTTGGCCATGCGCCGTCCGACCAGGCGCGTCAGGCGCGTCGTGCCGCCCCATCCCGGCGTGATGCCCACGTCCACCTCCGGCATGCCCCACCGCGCACGCGTGGCGGCCACAACGAAGTCGCACGCCATCGTGATCTCCAAGCCGCCTCCGACCGCGAAGCCATCGACCGCGGCGATCGTGACCTTGTCCAGGTCGGCGAGCGTGTCGGCCATCCGCTGATAGCCGCGCACGCGTCGCACGATCTCGTTCGCGTCGCCCCACTGGCTCATCTCGGTGATGTCATCGCCAGCGCAGAACGTCCCGCCCGTGCCCTGGATCACGAGCACCTTCACGCTCGTCGAGTCGCGTGTGAGCTCGAGCGCCGCCGCGAGCTCCTCGGAGAGCCGCATCGACAACGCGTTGCGGCGCTCGGGGCGGTTCAGCGTGATGCGTGCCAGCGGGCCGTCCTGCTCGTACAGGAGCTGCTCGAACTCTGCCGGGTCCGTAACGGCCCGGCTCGTCGTCTCGCGCCCTGTGACCGTGGAGGTGGGGTCGTCGATCACGTACAGCCAGCCGCCGTCATCCTGGCGGCGCGCCACCTCCGTGCTCGAGCTCTCGAAGCTTGCCCCTCCCCCCTCCTCGGTCCCCAGCCGCAAATGCCAGCTCCCCGACATCAGCGCGATGTCGTCGACAACCATCGTGCGGCTGTGCGTGGGCGTCATGCGCGGCGTCATCGCCAGCAGCTGCTCCAGGCGCTCGCGGATCGCCTGCTTGCCGGCGGCCGCCACGCCGTCCGGCGCCACCAGCGTCGCCCTGTCCTCGTATAGCGCCATCAGTCCCTCGATGTCGCCGGCGCTCGCGCGCTCGGCGAACAGGTGAGGCAGCTCTGCGGGGTCGCTGACGCTCATAGGTTCTCCTCTGTGGTTGAGCTGTCTTTGCAGTGCCCGGCGGCGACGCACGTACCGTCAGGTGGTGCGGATGGTAGTCTTTTGCTACTAGTTTTACAACGAAACTATTTGAGGATTGAAACTAGTTGCCAGATAAGAACTACACCGAAGAGGAGATCGCCGCAAAGACCGCCGCTGCCCAGCAGGCGCTCGCGCTGCTCGCCGACCGCTGGAGCTTTCTGATCATCCGCGAGGCTTACCGGGGCGTTCACCGCTATGGACAGCTGCAGCGCAACCTCGGGATCGCACGCAACGTGCTCGCCGAGCGACTCTCCAAGCTCGTCGAGCACGGCCTGCTCGAGCGCGTGCGCTACCGCACCGACCCCGACTGGTACGAGTATCGGCTGACCCAGCGTGGCCTCGACCTGTACCCCGCGATTCTCGCGTTCTTCCGCTGGGCCGACACACATTACGGCGATCCCGATCGACCGGCCATACGCATCCGTCACCGCGCCTGCGACAAGCTCACGCGACCACTGCTCGTGTGCTCAGAGTGCCACCAGCCGGTAGGCGCACAGGACATCGAAGTCATCGACTGAGGCCAAGCCCTCGATCTTCACGTCCGGAGACTCCCCGGCGAGCCGGACCCAGTTCGAGCAAGCTTCCCATCCCCTGGTCGTCCCTGCCGTCATCTACCGTGGCGCCCGTGCCGCGCCAAGCCGACGCCCGCCGCGATGGTCGCGTCTTCGACGACGTTGCCGAGGAATATGACCGTCATCGCCCGGCCTACCCGGACGCGCTCGTCGACCGGGCGTGCGAGGGCATCGGCCCCGGCGCGGCGGTGCTCGAGATCGGCTGTGGCACGGGACAGCTCACGCGCAGCCTGCTGGCCCGCGGGCTGCGGGTGACAGCCGTGGAGCCAGGGGAGCAGCTGATCGCGCGGGCTCGCAAGCAGCTGAACGGCGTCGGCGATGTGCAGTTCGTCAACGCGCGCCTGGAGGACGCCGCGCTGCCGTGTGCCGGGTACTCGGCTGTGTTCTCGGCGTCGGCGATCCATTGGATCGATCCGGATGTCGGCTGGCGCAAGGCGGCCGACGCGCTGGTGGACGGCGGCAGCCTTGCTCTGCTCTCGTACTTCGGGCTCGACGATCCCCGCAGTGCCGACGATCAGCAGGCGCTGCGTGCCGCCATCGCCACGATCGCGCCGGAAGCTGGCGCCGATTGGCCCATGTACCGCGACCTCGCCGGCACTCTCGCGGGCGCTCACGCCCGGCGCGAGAACCTCTCGGAGGTGTGGGCATGGCTGGGGAGCCACGACATCGCACGCGGGCACGTGGCAGAGCTGTTCGATGAAGCGCAGGTCGTCACCGCTGTGCCGATGCAGCTGGAGCACACCGCTGATGAGCTCAACGCTCTGCTGGGCACCATGTCGTTCTGGGCAGGGCTGTCACCCGGACAGCGCGATGCGCTCGTCGCTGAGATCCAAGCCTTGCACCGGCGGCTCGAACGGCCGGTCCGCTCCAGCGCGGTCGCCTGCCTGGTGATGGCACGGCGCCAGCCCCGCGCCTGAGCGGCTGAGTCGCTTGCCTACCATCGAGCACATGACGATCCAGCGCATGGACCACGTGGGCATCGTCGTCGACGACCTCGCCGACGCGGTCGCGTTCTTCGTCGATCTCGGGCTCGAGTCGCAGGGCGAGACGCCGGTCGAGGGTGACTGGGTGGATCGCATCGTCGGGCTCGACGGTGTCCGCGCGAAGATCGCCATGCTGCAGACCCCGGACGGGCACGGACGAGTCGAGCTGGCGAAGTTTCACGCGCCGTCGAGCGACGGCGGCGATCAGAGCCCGCCGGCGAACGCTCCCGGCATCCGCCACGTCGCGTTCGTCGTCGAGGACATCGACGCGGTCCTCGCTCGCCTCCGAGCCCGCGGCGCAGAGCTGGTCGGCGAGCTGGGGCGCTATCGGGACATCTACAGGCTCTGCTACGTCCGCGGGCCCGCGGGGATCATCGTCGAGCTGGCGCAGCGGATCGGCTGATCGCTCCTACGCGCCAGGCCGGGCGGACCCGAGCGCGCGAAGCGACAGCGCGCTCAGCCATCCGAACCCGGCCGCGATCGAGATGCGCTGGAAGACGCCGCCACGCCCCGCGAGACGCGGCGCGCCGCCGAACGCCGCGCCGAACAGCACGAAAGCGCCCGTCATCGCGATGGCCGACCCAGCCGAGTACGAAGCCCAGCGACCCTCCCCCCTCCGAGCGGCGGACGCGGCGCAGATCAGGGCCGCAGCGGGTATCCCGGCAAAGATCGGTATGGCGCACAGGTTGTGCAGCTGTCCGCTGCGAGTGGGTTCGACGTGCCGCGCACGGTCATCACCATCATGATCGCCAGACGATCGCGAAAAGCCGGCCACCGGGTCGGTCACGAACAGCCCAGAGCCCACCAACCCGGCGCCGGCCCCGAAGATCAGCGCCGGCACCGCCCACGGCCCCACGGCTTGCCTTGGGCTTCGCGCCAGGCCCCGTGCCGCGATGCAGTACAGCGCGCCCGTGAGCATGAAGTTCGCGCGCTGCAACCAGCCCGCGCGGCCGCGTGCGAGCGAGCTCACCGCGCAGCGCCGCCAGTCATACCCGGCTCGCCTCGCCCCGATCGCCGTGAAGCTGCTCACGAACAGCGGGCCTGCAACGACCCCGCAGGCGATCTCCAGCGGGAGGGCTCCCGCGCTGCTCCGACCCGCCCACATGCCGGACACGGTAGCGAGACCCTGCCTACACTTCCGGTGAGGCGTGAAACGGCTCAGCGCATACGCTCAGGGTCACGGTCACGCAGTGGCCGCGGTGCGCTTCGGCGTCGGCATCTGGCTGCTCGGCCTCGGCGCGTGGGTGTGCTCTGGGGGCAGCTGGTGGGGAGCGCTGTTCCTAGCTCCGGCGGCGCTGCACTTCTACCTCGGTCATCGCGCCCTGAGCTCCTAGCCTCCCATCGGGCTAGCCGCCATGGGCTTCGCTGTCGCCTGCGTCGATCAGACGGCAACCCGGGGCGCGACGCTCTCCGGGCTGCTCGACGCCGGCTCGGCGGCTGGCTCGACGCCGACGCGCGGTATCCACTCGAGCCAGCTCGGCAGGTACCAGTTCCAGTCGCCGAGCAGCTTCATGGTCGCGGGGAGCAGCACGGCGCGAACGACCGTCGCGTCGAGCAGCACCGCGACGGCGAGGCCGACGCCGAGCATCTTGAAGACGATCTCGTCGAGCGTGGCGAAGATCGCAAACACCGCGACCATCACGACTGCGGCGCTCGTGACAACGCCTGCGCTTGCCCTGATGCCATGCGCCACGGCGTCTTCGGTGCTCATCCCGCGGTCGTGAGCCTCGCGGATGCGGCTGAGGATGAACACGTGGTAGTCCATCGAGAGCCCGAACAGGATCACGAACAGGAACAGCGGCAGCCAGTTGATGACCCCGCCGATCGACGTGAAGCCGAGCAGCGATTGCAGGTGGCCCTGCTGGAAGATGAGCACCAGCACCCCGTAGGCGGCGCCTACGGACAGGAGGTTCAGGACGATCGCGGTGATCGAGATCACGATCGAGCGAAAGGCCACGAGCAGCAGCAGGAACGCAAGTCCCAGCACGAAGATGAACACATACGGGGCGTGGCTCTTCATCGTGTTGTTGAAGTCGACGGTCTGGCCGGCCTCGCCGGTGGTGTGTGCGGTCACTCCGGGGACGCGACCGATCGTGGCGGGGATGACGCGGTCGCGAAGGAGCGCGAGCGCTCTGAGCGAGGCGGCGTCGGTGCCCGTGCCGACGAGTGGGATCGATACACGCGCGGCTCGGTGAGAGGCGCTGGTGTCGACCAGGATCGGCTCGTGCATCTGGCCGGTCGCCAGCGCTGCGCGCTCCAGCGCGGCGATGCCCGCGGTGATCGCCGGCGTCGCGACGTTCGAAGCGCTGATGACCACCGTCTCGGGCTCCGCACCGCCCGGGAACGACTGCTGGACACGCTGGTAGGCCTGCATCACCGGGAGGTCCGGTGGGAGGCCCTGCATGCCGGCGCTGACCGTGTGCAGGCTGAACGCCGGGATCGCGAGGGCGACCAGCAACGCCACAACCGCGGCGCCCCAAGCGCCGGGCGCCCGCAGGACCGCACCCACGATCGGCCCCCAGAACCGAGACTCCCCCGGCCTGCCGCGCAGTCGCTGGATGCCCGGCACTCGCCCGCTGTCGACGCGATCGCCCAGCTTGGACAGCACGGCCGGCAGGACCGTGAGCGAGCCGACGAGCGCGATCGCGACCACCAGCACGGTGCCCATGCCGAACGAGGTGAACACCTGGTTGCCCATCAGGAACATCCCCGTCATCGCGATCATCACCGTGAAGCCCGAGATCAATATCGCCCGGCCGGAGGTCGCGGCGGCCCTCCGCAGCGCCTCCTCGGGTGTGCGGCCGCGGGCGCGCTCTTCGCGGGTTCTGCGCACGTAGAACAGCGAGTAGTCGATCCCGACCGCCAGGCCGATGCAGAGGATTACCGAGCTGATCGACTGCTCGACGTGCAGGACGTGGCTGAGGAGCTCCGTCAGGCCGAGCGCCGCGAGGACCGCCGTGAAGCCGAGCAGCAGCGGCACGCCGGCCGCCACCAGCGCCCCGAACGCGATCACGAGGATGAGCAGCGTGATGGGCACCGAGGTCGCCTCAGCCTTGTGGAAGTCGTCGCCGAGCAGCGTATTGAGCGCCCTGGCGGTGCTTGCGGTGCCGAGCTCGCCGACGAACAACGAGGGATATGCCCGCTGGACGGCCGTCGTCGCCGCGAGCGCCGCCGCGACTCGATTCTGCGCTGTATCGGGGTCACCGGTGATCTGGAAGGTCACCAGCACCGCGCGACCGTTCCTCGAGATCAGCCCCGCGTCGCCGCGAGCCAGCGGCGACCTGATCGCCGCGACCGACGGGGCGCTCGACAGTCGCGTCACCAGATCGGTCACCGCCGCGCGATAGGCGCTGCCGGTGAGCACGCCGTGCCGGTTCTCGATCACGACCTCCTCGCCCGCCCGTTCACGCGGGAACTGTCGCGCCTGCGTTTCATCGGCGAGCCGCGACTGTCCGTTCTCCGCCTCCACCTGTGTGAGCTGAACCATCCCGGCGGCGCTGCCCAGCGCGAACGCGACGACCACGAACACCAGCCACCCGAGCACGACCGACCGGCGGTGAGCCGCGCTCCAGCGCGCCGCGCGTGACGCGAAGTTCTCGGACTGTCTCATCGCTCCCCCGGTTGCACCTCACGAGCATGAGCCGAGGCCCACCATCTGGTCATCGGTGGAAGCCCGCAAACCCTGGGCAGGTTTACCGCCGCCTGCTACGCCCTTCCGCCCTCTGTCCGAACGAGCGCGGCTTGAGCCCGGCCGTGGGCAACGCGTCAGCCGCTTCGTCGAGCACCGTGGCCAGACGCGCTCCCCTCCCCCAGCAGCGATCTGAAGTCCCCAACCGGACCCAGGTGCGCGAGCTTGTCGGGGTTGACGATCGAGCTGACGCTCGCGATGCGACCGTCGCGGATGTCGAGCGCGATCACGCTGATGAGGCGCTGCTGTGCGTCCGCGAACAGCACGCCCGCTCCGCCGTTGACCTCGACGAGATGCCAGGAGGCGCTTGGGAGACGGGCGGCGAGGCCGAACCAGTTGACCAGCGTGCGCGCCACACGGTTACGCCCGCGCAATGACCTGGCGAGCGCCGGAACCTTGCCGCCGCCGTCGCCGGTCAGCTGCACGTCGGCGGTGAGCAGCGTCTCGAGCCCGGCGAGATCGCCCTGCTCGGCGGCCGCGAGGAAACGCCGCGCCATCTCCTCGCGCTGCTCCCGTGTCGTCTGGAAGCGGACCACCCCGTCCCGGCGCTGCTCGATGTGATGACGCGCTCGTGTCGCGAGCTGGCGGACGTTGGCCTCGCTCTTGCCGATGATCTCGGCGATTTGCGCGTGGCCGTAGTCGAACACGTCGTGAAGCAGCAGGACCGCGCGCTGCTCCGGGGTCAGGCTCTCCAGCAGTACCAGCAGCGACAGCGACAGCGAGTCGGCCATCTCCGCATGGCGCGCGGGATCATCGCCGCCGTCGGTGAGGATCGGCTCGGGCAGCCACTCGCCGAAGTAGCTCTCGCGGCGCACGCGCGCGGAGCGCAGCTCGTTGATCGCCAGCCGGGTCGTCACGGTGGCTGTGAAGGCGTGGGGGGACTCGATCTTCTCGCCGGCCTCGAGCGCCTGATGCACACGCAGCAGCGCCTCCTGGACCACATCCTCGGCCTCGGAGACGCTGCCGAGCATCCGGTAGGCAATCGCGAACGCGACCGGCCGCAGCTCGTCGAGCAGTCGCTCGCGCTCGCTCATGCCATCGGCCTCGTTGCCTGGCCCTTACCCGACATCTCAGGCTGCCTGGGCCGCCTCGACGATCCCGGCCACCCACTCGCCGGTGGGCTGCCTGGTGGCCGCGTTCAGGCGGTTGAACGCGTTGATCGTCGCGATCGCGACCACGAGCGCGGCGAGCTGCGGCTCGGTGTAGTGGCGCGCCGCCTCATCCCAGATGTCGTCCGGTACAGGATCCGGGCGGTCGGCAAGACGGGTTGTGGCCTCCGTGAGCGCGAGCGCTGCGCGCTCGGCGTCGGTGAAGTACGGCGCCTCGCGCCACGCCGCGACGAGGTGGATGCGCTCGCTGCTCTCCCCCGCTTGCTGGAGCTCACGGGTGTGGATGTCCACGCACACGCTGCAGCCGTTGATCTGGCTTGCGCGCAGATTCACCATGTAGAGCGTGGTTTCGGGGATCTCGGCGGAGGTGGCCGAGGCTCCGAGCTGCTGAAGCGCCTCGAGCGCGCCGGGTACGCTCAGCGCCGGGTTCTTGATTCGTGCCTGCATGATCATGGTCCTTCCGGATTGTGTGGTGTCTGTGCTCTAAGACAAGCCAGACGGCCAGAATGTGACACCCGAGGACCCTGACACCCGAGGAGGCCGCGCGATCAAGCTGCGGCGACATCCTCCTGGCGGAAGTAGTGCCCCTGGTCGAGGTCCGCGATCAGCCCGGGCCTGGTCGGCTGCCAACCGAGCAGCTCACGGGTCAGCGCGCTGGAGGCCGGGCTGTCGAGCCCGAGGAAGCCGGCCATCCACGCGAAGTGCTCGCCCGCGTCCTCGGGAGAGACCGAGACCACGGGGACGTTGAGGTGGCGGCCGATCACCTCGGCGATGTCGCGGATCGCGACGCCTTCGTCGGCGACGGCGTGCAGCGTCGAGCCGGCCGGCGCCTGCTCCAGCGCGAGGCAGAACAGGTGAGCCGTGTCGAGGCGGTGCACGGCGGTCCAGCGGTTGGACCCGTCGCCGATGTAGCCGGAGACGCCCTTCTCGCGGGCGATGCCGACGAGCGTCGCCATGAACCCGCTGTCGCCCACGCCGTGGTTGGTCGGCGCAAGGCGCACCACCGACGAGCGTACGCCGCGGGAGGCGAGCGACAGCGCCAGCTCCGCGGTTTCCCACCGAGCCTGCGGGCCGCCGCCATAAGCGGCCATGGCCGCATCGGGCCCATGCCCGTCCCGCTCGGTCGCCACGCGCCCCGGTGCGACCCCCAGCGTCCCCGAGGCGATGAGCAGCGGCCGGTCCGAACCGGCAAGTGCCTCGCCGACTGTCTCGACCGCGCGGCGGTCGGCGTCGGCCGCGCTCTGGAAATCTCCCGAGAAGGCGAGATCGTGCTTGAACGCGAGGTGGATCACGCCGTCTGACGTGTCGGCCGCATCCCGCAGGACGTCGAGATCGTCGAGCGTCCCCCGCTTCACCTCTGCGCCGGCGGCGGCAAGGGCGGCCGCTGCGGCGTCCGAGCGGGCGAGCCCGACGACCTGATGACCCGCGCCGAGGAGCTCGGGGACAACGGCGGAGCCGATCCAGCCGGACGCGCCGGTGACGAAGATGCGCATGAGAAGACCTCCAGGTAGACGATCGATGGCAGTGACTGACATGACCGTAGCACGGATGTCAGTCGCTGTCATCGGATAAGATCTGGGCATGGGCCGATGGGAGCCAAACGCGCGCGGTCGGCTCCTGCAGGCGGCCTTCGCGCTCTATGGCGAGCGAGGGTTCGAGCAGACCACCGTGGCGGAGATCGCCGAGCGCGCGGGACTGACCGAGCGAACGTTCTTCCGGCACTTCGCCGACAAGCGCGAGGTTCTGTTCGCGGGCGCCGACGCGCTGCGGGAGACGCTGGTCGGCACGGTTGCCGACGCGCCCCGGTCAGTCGCGCCGATCGAGGCGGCGGCCGCCGGTCTCGAGGCTGCCGGCGCTTTCATCCAGGAGGGCGGAGCGCTCGCGCAACAGCGCCAGGCGATCATCGCCGCCAGCGCGGAGCTTCGCGAGCGCGAGCTGATCAAGCTCGCGTCGCTCGCCTCGGCGCTCGCTGAGGCGCTGCGTCAGCGCGGCGTCGATGACCCGGCGGCGAGCCTGACCGCCGAGGCGGGGATCGCCGTCTTCAAGGTCGCGTTCGAGCGCTGGGTCGAGGAACCGAGCGAGCAGGACCTGCCGCTGCTCATCCGCAAGTCGCTCGACGAGCTGCAGGTCATCACCGCGGGCCGATAGAGCCGCGGTCAGTGGGCCACCTCCCAGACCCGGTAGCCGCTCTTGAAGCGCGACACGAAGACGACGCCCTCGGACAGGCTCGTGCTCGGCAGCTCCTTCGGGAAGCGAAGTTCCACCACGACCGTCCTCGCCTGGATTGTCTTGCCGCATTGGAAGGCGACCTCTCCGCCACGCGGTCCCGCTGCGGTCGCCACCTTCGACCAGACGACCGTTGCGCCTGTCACGTTGAGTTCCGCGTAACGCTCGGGTGCCGCCGCTAGGGCAGCCTGCGCGGCCTTCCTGGTGGCGTGGGCAGACAGCGGCAGCGCGGCCTTGGCCTGCCGCGGGCAGGTGCTTGCCGCCCTGCCGGCGCTGAAGGCAGCCGCGCCCGGGACTGCGGAAAGCCCCACGGCGACGATGAGTGACGCGACGGCAACGGACGCTGCGGGTCGTGCATGCCGGATGTAGACCGTGATCGTCACCGTTCCGGATCATTGCAGAGCTGTGAGAGGCTCACCTAACCTAAAGGGCGTGGCCTCCCCCACCTACGCGCCCGTCGAAGGCAACCTGCACCGTCACGGCGAGCTGCGCCACGCCCACCCGCACCGCGGGCCGCACGAGCACGTCGACCCTCGCGGCGACGAGCGCTCACCAGGCGACCGCGGCCACTTCCCCTTTCACCGTCACGTCCCCCATCGCCACGTACATGCCGAAGCTCACTCTCATTCTCACCCCCACTCCCACGGCCTGATCGACGACAGCATCAAGCGTTCGCGCGAGGGCGTTCGCACGGTCACCCTCGCGCTGGCGATCCTCGCCGCGACGGCCGCGGCGCAGGCGCTGGTGTTCGCGCTGACGGGGAGCGTCGCGCTCCTAGCGGACCTGATCCACAACGGCGGCGACGCGCTCACGGCGATCCCGTTGGGCATCGCGTTCGCGGTGCGCTCTCACCGCGCCGAGCGCCAAGCGGGACTGGCTGTCGTGGCGGCGATCTTCATCTCGGCGTCCGTGGCCGCGTACGAGGCGATCACACGGCTCATCCACCCCTCCACGCCCGGCCATCTGCTCGTGCTCGCGCTCGCGGGCGCGATCGGGTTCGCAGGCAACTGGCTTGCCGGCGTGGTGCGCACGCGCGCCGGGCGCCGGCTGGACAGCCCCGCGCTGTTCGCCGACGGCGAACACGCGCGGGTCGATGCGTACGTGTCGCTCGCAGTCATCGCCAGCGCGATCGCGATCGCCGCCGGCGCTCCGCTCCTCGACCCGCTGATAGGCCTCGCCATGACGGCCGTGATCCTGCGCATCACTCGCGAGAGCTGGCGCACGGTGCGCGGCCATTCACACCACTGAGCTCAGCTCAGCATCGGCGAAGGCGGGATCCGCGTGCTTCCGTGCACCGAGTCGATCTCCAGCGCGACGTCGTCGACGAAGCACCACGACCAGTCTTCCCCCGGCTCGATCGAGCGGATCAGCGGATGGCCGTCGCTGTGCGCGTGCTTGCGCGCGTGGCGGTTGGGCGAGTCGTCGCAGCAGCCGACCTGCCCGCATGTCAGGCAGATGCGCAGATGCAGCCAAACGCCGCCGGTGGCGAGGCATTCGGCGCAGCCGTCGACCGACTCCGGCAGCTCGGTGACCTTCACCTGATCGAGGTGCGTGCAGACGGGCATTTGGCCTCCTTTGCTCGGGTTGACATCAGGCTAACGCGAAGCAGCGCGCCGCGCCGAGTCCGACGCGGCGCGCGAAGCTCAAGCTCTCGGGCGCGAGACCCGATGATCGTCGTGGTATGCGCAGATGCCTTGAATAATTGTTTGGCATGCCATAACCTATTTTCCATGGCCACAAAGGATCACAGCCGCACACCGGCGGTCGAGGACTACTCCAAGGAGATCTTCGCGTTGGAAGCTCGCGGCGATGAGCCGGTGTCGACGAACGCCCTGGCCGACCGCTTGGGGATCACGCCGGGCTCGGTCTCGGCAATGCTCAAGCGCCTGGACGAGCTTGGCCTGATCACGCACGTCCCCTACCGCGGCGTGCGCCTGACCGAGGACGGGCGGCGCATAGCGCTGGAGGTGATCCGCCACCATCGTCTGCTGGAGAGCTATCTCGCCGAGGCGCTGGGCATGCCGTGGGACCGGGTGCACGCGGAGGCGGAGGTGCTTGAGCACGTGCTCTCGGACGACCTCGAGGCGCTGATCGCGGAGAAGCTCGGGCACCCGACGGTCGATCCCCACGGCGACCCGATCCCCACGGCGGACCTCGAGCTCCAGGAGCCGGTCACCCACCGCATGGAGACCCTGCAGCCGGGCGACGAGGGCCTGTTCGTGCGCGTGTCCGACTCCGACCCCGAGATGCTGCGCTACCTGGCCGAGCGCGGCATCTCCCCCGGCGATCGCTTCGCCGTGCGCGAGCGCCAGCCGTTCGGCGGCCCGCTGTTCGTGCGCTTCGGCGAGCGCGAGCACGCGATCGGCGGCCAGCTCGCCGGTGCCATGCGCGTGGAAGTCGAGCGCTCGTCCGATGCCGCCGCGCTCGCCGATGGACGGGGAGCGCTGGCTTGAGCACACCCGTGATCAGCGCGTCCCCCCTGCTGGGCCAGCCGCTCCTGACCGACGAGGATCTCGCGCGCTCGCACGATCGCTCGCGCGTGCATCATGCGCGCAGGCACCGCCGCCGCTGGCACTTGATGTGGCTGCTCGTCGGGCCGGGGATCCTCGCGATGCTCGGCGAGAACGACGGGCCGAGCATGATCGCCTACGCCTCCGACGGCGCGCAGTACGGGCTGGGCTTCTTCGTGCCGTTCATCCCGATCCTGTTCGCGATGGCCTATGTCTGCCAGGAGATGTGCATGCGCGTCGGCGCGGTCACCCACCGCGGCTACGGCGAGCTCGTGTTGCAGCGCTACGGACGCGTGTGGGGCTGGTTCGGCGCCGGTGATCTGACGCTCACGAACCTCGTGACGCTGGTCGCCGAGTTCGTCGCGATCCGCGTCGGCCTCGCGTACTTCCACCTCGGCTCCGGCGTCGCCGTCGCACTCGGGCTGGCGCTCGTGGTGTTCACGCTCAGCGGCGGGCGCTACTGGCGCTGGGAGCGCATCGTGCTCGGCCTGGCGCTGTTCAACGGCCTGTTCCTGGTCGCGGCAATCCTCGTCAAACCCCACGTGGGCGCGGTGGTCGACGCGTTCGCGTTCACCCCGTTCCCCGGCGGCAGCTTCAACACGCTGCTGCTGCTGCTCGCCTCGACGATCGGCGCGACCGTCACTCCGTGGATGATCTTCTTCCAGCAGAGCGCCTCCGCGGACAAGGGCATGACCCCGCGCGACGTCACGCACGGCCGCTACGACACGGCCGTCGGGGCGGTCCTCGCCGCGGTGTTCGGCATCGGCGCGCTCGTCGCCGGCGCGGCGCTGCTCAGCCACGACGGATCCGGCATCCAGGGGTTCGCCGGCGCCGGCTTCCCGGAGGCGCTGAAGCACGTCGCAGGGGGCGCCGCGGGCACGGTGTTCGCGCTCGGGCTCATCGAGGCCGGCGCGGTGGCGATCCTGACGATCTCCGCCAGCACCGCGTACGCCGCCGGCGAATGCGTCGGCGTCTCGCACAGCTTCAACAGCTCGCCGCGCGGCGCGGCCGTGTTCTACGCCGCGAACATCGGCGTCGCGCTGCTGGCCGCGACGGTGATCCTGATCCCGGGCGCGCCGCTGCTGTCGATCGCGCTCAACGCCAACGTGCTCGCGACCGTGCTGCTCCCCGTCAGCCTCGTGCTGATGGTGATGCTCGCCAACGACAAAGGCCTGATGGGCCAGTGGGTCAACAAGCGCTCGACCAACGTCATCGGGATCGCGGTGATCGCGTTCGTCGGGATCTGCGGCGCGGCGTACGGCATCGACTCGTTCCTGCAGGCGACCCACGTGATCGGCGCATGAGCCTCCAGACCCTCCCAGCCGACCCCGACGCGAGCAGCGCGATCCCCGAGCGCGACCTGCAGGCCCAGGAGCGACACGAGGACGAGCTGATCATGCACCTCGAGCGCGACCAGTTCGTCGCCGAAACCTCCAGGCCCGTGCCGCGCGCGCCGCTCAGCGCCCGTGCCCGCGCCGGCCTGTGGGCGCTGCGCATCTTCGTCGTGATCGTCAGCCTGATGGTGATCTACACGTTCGTCGAGCAGCTGCACTGAGCGCTGTTCAACGGTCATCCATGTCTTGAACACCCCCGCCGACAAGCCTTGCGACGACGGTGGCGACGAACAGCAAGCCGACGAACGGCTCGAGGTCCATGACGTAGCGGGCCACTCCGTGCGCTGCACCGAACACTCCCACCGTCGTGATCGTCCGCATCGAGTAATCCAGGGCATCACCAGCCGTATGCACCACCTCGATGTGCCCACGCAGAGCGTTGGCGAAGATCGCGAAACACAGTGTCACCTCACCGATCATCACGACCGCGTGTATGAGGCTGCGGGAGACTGCCACGACGTCGTAATGCAATCCCGTGCGCCGCTCGAAATCACGACGCTCGAAGAGCACCGCATAGGACCACACAGCCCCTATCTCAAGGACGCGGATTGCCGCTAGCACCGCACCAATGAGCCTCAAAGCCGGCAGATCACAGACGAGAAAGCACACCTCTAGAAGAAGGCAGAAGGTGATCCAGGCGTCGATTATCTGCGCGGCCCGCATGCGTCGATAGGCGGCAGTTCGGTCGTCCTGCCCTTGTGCCGCTTGTCGCCAGGCATTGGAAAGCCGATTGCCCACGGACCGGCTCTCGGCGCCGCGGACCGATGCGGCGATCACACGTACAAGGAACCCCCCAAGCTGCTCCGGCTACCTCCAATTCGGCGGGGGCTCGGCGGCGCCCTCTGGTCGGAGCCAGGTGCTTGGTCTCACATCGAAACAGTCCCACCTCGTGCGGACATCGAGCACTAGGTCCCGGCTGGCTAGGTTTGAAGCCATTCGAGATCCCAAGTCGCTCTCACGGCGCTTCTCGACGAGCAGGCCGCGCACTACCGAGACCTCAGTTCACCACCAGCCGCACGATCGCGAACACCCCCACGACGACGATCACAGCGCGCAGCGCGCCCGGAGGCAGCCGCCGTCCATACCGCGCACCGAGCTGGGCGCCAAGGATGGAGGCGCCGGCGATGATCGCCGCGGGACCCCAGTCGACGTGCGCGGCGAACGCGAAGTACACCGCCGCCACGCCGTTGACGAGCCCGACGAGCACGTTCTTCAGCGCGTTCGTGCGCTGCAGATCCTGCGCGAGCGCGACGCCGAGGATCGCGAGCAGCAGGATGCCCTGTGCGGCGCCGAAGTAGCCGCCGTATACGCCGGTCAGGTAGACGGCGAGCGCCACGAGCACGGTGCCCCTGCGCTCGAGGTCGATCTCGCGCTTGAGCAGCCACCGTCCCAGGCGCGGCTGTAGCAGCGTGAGCACGAGCGCCATCGCGATGAACACGGGCACGATCGCCTTGAACGCGGACGCGGGCAGCACCAGCAGCAGCACCGCTCCAGTGATGCCGCCGAGCAGCGAGGTCGCGCCGAGGCGCACGGCGCGGGCGCGCTGCCCGGCCAGCTCGCGTCGATACCCGACCGCCCCCGACACGTTGCCCAGCACCAAGCCGATCGTGTTCGAGACGTTCGCCGTCACCGGCGCGTAGCCGAACGCCAGCAGCACCGGGAAGGTGATCAGCGTGCCGCTGCCCACCAGCGTGTTGATCGCGCCCGCCGCCAGGCCCGCGCAGGCGATTGCCACGATTTCGCCGAGGCTCATCCCGCGTCAGCCTGAGAGGAGGCTCGGCGGGCTTGGCTCTACCGTTGCAGGCATGGACGTCGAGAAGGCTATCCGCACCCGCCGCACGCACAAGGCGTACGGCCCGCAGCCGCTCGAGCCGGCGGTGCTCGACGAGCTGTTCGAGCTGGCGCGCTGGGCGCCCAACCACCACCTGACCAACCCGTGGCGCTTTCGCGTGCTCGGCGAGCGCTCGCGCGAGCGCCTGATGGACCTTGCCGAATCCGAGCAGCCGGGCTCGGCGGTCAAGCTCCGGCGCGCGCCCACGCTCGTCGCCGTCAGCGCACAGCAGAGCGGCGATGCGGCGCAGGACCGCGAGGACCTGCTCGCGACGGCGGTCGCCGCATATGTCGTGTTGCTCGGCGCGCACGCGCGCGGCCTCGCCGGCTATTGGCGCACGGTTCCGCTGCTCGACGACCCCCGCGGCCGCGAGATCCTCGGTCTGCAGCCGGAGGAGACGCCGGTGGGCCTGCTGTACCTCGGCTCGCCCGTGCAGGAGCAGCGCGTCCCGGAGCGCGCGCCCGCGAGCGAGTTCGTGACCTACCTGGAGTGACGGCGCCGGCCGGGGCGCCGCGGCGTCCGCGAGGCGATGCCCGCCGCGCGATAGTGTCGACCGATGGCGTCGGTCCTGCGCGAAGCGCTCACCACGCTGCGCCCGGAGCGCGGCGACCGCCACGGGCCGCTGATGCCGATGATGATCGCGCTGACGCTGCTGACGGGCGTCGTCGACGCCGTCAGCTACCTGCGCTTCGGCCACGTGTTCGTCGCGAACATGACCGGCAACATCGTCTTCCTCGGGTTCGCGCTGGGGGGCGCGCAGGGCCTGTCGGCCGTCACCTCGTTGGTCGCGCTCGTCTCGTTCCTGGCCGGGGCCGTGGCGGGCGGGCGCCTGGGCGCCCGCTGCGCCGAGCATCGCGGTCACCTGCTGCGCGCCGGGACCGCTGCGCAGCTCGCGCTGTTGGCGATCGCGCTGATCCTCGCGCTCGTGATCGGCGAACCGCTCGACAGCGGCACGCGCTACGCGCTGCTGGTCCCGATGGCGCTCGCGATGGGCGTGCAGAACGCCACCGTGCAGCGCATCGCGGTGCCGGAGCTCACCACCACCGTGCTGACGCGCACGCTCACCGGCCTTGCCTCGGAATCGCGTCTGGCCGGCGGGCCGGGGTCGAAGGCCGGGCGGCGGATGATCGCGATCGCCGCGATGCTGCTTGGCGCGCTCGTCGGCGCGCTGCTGGTCCTGCACGTCGCGATCGCGGCGGCGATCGGCCTCGCCGGCGCGGTCGCGCTGGCGGTTGGCATCGCCGTGCACCTGCTCTCCAGCGCGGACGCCCCCTGGATCAAGCCCTGAGCGCGCCGCCCGGCCTCATTCGCCCCGTCGCCGCTAGTGCCACTTTTGCTGCAGGAGACGGTGGGAGCATGCGTTAGCCTTCCTTTGATATGAGGCGCCGAGCGATCGTCGTGCTGCTGATCGTGGCCGTGGCAGCCGTGGCGGTCGTGGTGCTCGGCACCCGCAGCCACGGCGTCGGCGGCCTGATCGACTCGCACTCGGGCGGCGCCACGGCGGCGGCCTCGCCGCTGCCCCCAACACAGCTGGCGGCGCTGCCCAGGCGCACGATCGCCAACGGCACCGACCCGCTGTCCGTGACGCTGACCGCGCCCGTCTCCCCCACCTCGCCGCCACCGCTGCTGAGCCCCAAGGTCGCCGGCACGTGGAGCGTAGTCGGCGACTCGTGGGTGTTCACGCCGGTTTCCACGCTGCAGCCGTGCAGCGACTACGCGTTGACGGTGTGGTCGCGCACGAGCTCGACCGGCCACGCGACGCTCGGGCGCAAACAGACGCTTCACCTGCACGTGGCGTGCCCGCCGCTCGCGGGCATGCAGCAGGCGCTCGCGCGCCTCGGCTATCTGGGCGCGAAGCTGCACCCGCTGTATGACGTGCACTACGCGCCGGGACCCGAGACCCGCCGCGAAGCCGCCGAACACGCCTTCCACCCGCCCCGCGGCGGGCTCGCCCCCGACCCCTCCGACGCGCCGCCGGCGAAGATGGGCGAGCTGGACGCGACGACGAAGGGCGCGATCGAGGTGTACCAGGCCGATCGCGGACTGGAAGCGACGGGCGAACCGAACAGCGCGACGTGGGCGTCGCTGCTGTACGACGTGACCAACAACCGCCGCGACCCCCAGCCCTACACATGGGTGTCGGTGTCCGAGTCGCTGCCGGAGACGCTCGACGTGCACCGCGGGCATCGCGTCATCTTCACGACGCCCGTCAACACCGGCGTCCCGGGCGCGGAAACCGAACTGGGCATCTTCCCGATCTACGCGCGCTACGTCTCCACCACGATGAGCGGCACCGACGTCGACGGCACCAAATACGTCGTGCCCGACGTTCCCTGGGTCAACTACTTCAACGGCGGCGACGCCGTGCACGGCTACCCGCGCGCCTCATACGGCTTCCCACAGTCAAACGGCTGCGTGGAGCTGCCGATCGAAGCGGCTCACACGGTCTTCGGCATGCTCGCCATCGGCGACATCGTCGAGGTCAACGGCTGATCGATCCAGCCGCTCGCGCCCGGCGCCTGCGACCGGACGCCTCACACGGCAGGGCGCCCGGTTCGAGCCCCGTCGAGCCTACTTGACGGTCAGCGTCCCTTCCATCCCGGCGGCGCGGTGTCCGGGGACCGAGCAGAAGAACTTGTACGTGCCGGCCGTGAGGTTGACCGTGAGCGTCTTCGTGCCGCCCTGGAAGGTGGGCGTCGCGCCGACGATCTTGCCGCCCGCCGCTTCGATCGTCACGTTGTGCGCGAGCGGCGACATGTTCGTGAAGGCGATCGAGACCTTGCCGGCGCTGGCGGTCAGCGCCTTGGTGTTGTAGGCGAGCTGACCTTCGCGGTTGGCTTCGAGGGTGAGGGCAGCGCTGGCCGGCGCGGTCGTGCTCGTCGCTGTGCTCGTCGTCGTGGCGGCAGTGCTCGATGTCGTCGCCGGCGTCGTGGCGGGTGTGCTGGCGGTCGTCCCCGAGCTGGTGGTGTTGGAGGAGCTGCCGCAGCCTGCGAGCGCGAGCAGGCCGATGGCCAGCCCGGCGGCTGAGAGCGTTGGCAGGGTGTGCTTCTTTGCTCGGGCCTGCGCTGGGAAACTCACGAGTCAGATCCTCCATCGATAGGGGTCGTCGGCCGTAAGGACGCCGCCGAGCGCGGATCCTTCCCGCTCGACGCGCCGAGTCTACCCGCTCGCAGGGTTCCCCTACGCGGGCTGAGCCTCCTGCGCGGCGGCGCTCGGCTCGGCCTCACCCGCCGGCGCCAGCGGCGGCGCGGCGGCCGCCGCCAGGTGCGCTCCGAGCGCGCCCAGCGCACCGGTGGCCAGCGCGGCGATCGCCCAGCCCGAGCCCGAGCGTTCGCGCCCGCGCGCGGCATCCAGCGACAGCGGGCCCGGCCCGACCTCGACGAGCGCGAGCGCGGCGGCGATCAGCACCACGTTGTACTCGTAGCCGCCGTTGCTCAGCCACGGGCCGTTCTTGCCATGCACCTTCTCGATCGCCGTGAGCATCGTCGCGGTCAGCACGGATCCGGCGAGCGGCGTCGCCAGCCCGGCCGCAAGCAGCGCGCCGCCGCCGGTCTCGGCCACCCCGGCGGCGATCGCGTTGTGTTTGCCGGGACGCAGCCCCAGCTGCTCGAAGCCGGCGGCCGTCGCCTCCAGGCCGTGGCCGCCGAACCAGCCGAACAGCTTCTGCGTTCCGTGCCCTACGAAGAAGCTGCCCACGGTGAGGCGCAGCAACAGTCTTGCGATCTTCATCTGAAAGCCCTTTCTCGGTTCACCTTGGTTATACGCCTCTACGGCGCCGCGGGGACGACGACGAGCGGGCCCTCGGCGGCCGGCAGGTCGTCGGTCTCGAACACGCTGCCCGCGAGGCGCTCGACGTGCGCGGAGCGCTCGAGGAACTCGTCGGCCGTCTCGAGGAAGCCGATGCGCTCGGTGCGGTAGTGCATCGGCACGACCCAGCGGGGCGCGAGACGCTCGACGATCGCGGCGGCTCCCTCGGCGCCGATCGTGGGACCGCCGCCGACGGGCAGGATCAGCAGGTCCACCGTCCCGAGCGCCTCGGCCTGCTCGGCGCGCAGCTCGCTCTGGCCGAAGTCGCCGAAGTGGGCCACGCGCAGCCCGTCGAGCTCGAACACGAAGATCGTGTTGGGGCCGCGTTCGACGCCCGCGCTTTCGTCGTGCTCGGAGGCGATCGCGACGACCTCGCCGAGCGGCGACTCGAGGCGTCCGGCCGTCGAGCGCAGGATCGCGGGATCGCCGTCGATCGCCTCGACGCCGTTGTGGTCCATATGCTCGTGCGTCACCAGCAGCAGGTCAGCCTCGACGCCCGCGATCGGCGGGTAGTCGAACTGCATCCCGCGGCTCGCGGCCATCGCCGACATGTCCGCGAACGGGTCGATCGCCACCGCTTGCTCGGGCGTGCTCAGGTGAAACGCGGACTGGCCGTACCACTCAACTCGCATGCTGCTCCTTCGCTGTCGTGGGTCTGCTCGACGTAGTGATACTTGCCGCCGCGCAGCAGCGAGGCGCCGGCGGCGATCAGGCAGGCGAGGATCGCGAACAGGAACGCCTCGTGCAGGCCCGTGCGAAACGGCCCGGAGATCAGGTGCGGGAAGAACGAGCGCCCGGCGAGCGCGGCGCGGTTGGCGCTCGACAGCGAGGCGAGCACGTGCGTCCCGACGAGGTGTTCGATCGGGTTGTAGCCGAGGAACGCGGCGAACAGCACCGACACCGGCGGCGTGTGCGCGGCGCTGTGGGCGGCGGCCGCCGAGACGCCGTGGGCCTCCAGGCCCGAGGACAGCGTGTGCGGCAGGTTCGATGCCAGCCCGAGGATCATCAGCGTGAAGAACACGCCGATCGAGAGCACCTGCGCGGAGTTCTGGAAGGTCTGGTTCATGCCGCCGCCGGCGCCGCGGTGCTGCGGCGGCAGGCTGTTCATCACCGCCGCCCGGTTGGGCGAGGCGAACATGCCCATCGAGACGCCGACCATCAGCAGCACGAGCGCGAACAGCCAGAAGGAGAAGTCGATCGGCAGCAGCGTCAGCAGGAAGAAGCTGAGCGCGGAGCCGAGCATCCCGCCGGTCGCGAACCAGCGCGCGCCGAAGCGATCGGACAGGTACCCGGAGGTCGGCCCGGCGGCCAGCATGCCGACGGTCAGCGGCAGCATGTAGATGCCCGCACGCAGCGGCGTGTCGGTGAAGTCGACGCCGTGCAGCGGCAGCCAGATGCCCTGCAGCCAGATGATCAGCATGAACATCAGCCCGCCCCTGGCGATCGCCGAGAGGAACGTCGAGAGCGTCCCGAACGTGAACGCGCGAATGCGAAACAGCGGCAGGCGGAACATCGGCTCGGCGACCCGCCGCTCGATCGCCGCGAACGCCACCAGGCAAGCGATCCCGGCGCCGAGCAGCCCGAGCACGCGCGGGCTGGTCCAACCGGTGGCGTCGGCGCCGTACGGGCGGATGCCGTAGGTGACCGACACCATGATCAGCACCAGCCCGAGCGCGAACGTGACGTTGCCCCACCAGTCCACGCGCGCCGGTTTGGGCGTGCTGCGCTCCTCGAGCTTCAGGTACGCCCAGATCGTGCCGAACAGGCCCACCGGCACCGAGATCAGGAACACCAGCCGCCAGTCGATCGGCGCCAGCAGGCCGCCGAGCACCAGCCCCACGAACATGCCGCTGACGCCGACGATGTTGTTGATGCCGAGCGCCATGCCGCGCTGGTCGTGGGGGAACGCGTCGGTGATGATCGCCGCGGAGTTGGCCAGCAGGAACGCCGCGCCGATCCCCTGCACGATGCGGAAACCGATCAGGTACGTCGCCCCCGCGCGGCCGTCGAGCCAGTCCACCGTCAGCACCAGCGAGGCGAGCGTGTAGATGACGAAGCCGAGGTTGTACATCTTCACCCTGCCGTACATGTCGCCGAGCCGGCCGAGGCTGACGATCAGCACGCTCGTGACGACCAGGAAGCCGAGGATCATCCACAGCAGGTAGAAGCTGTTGGCCGGAACCAGCGGATCGAGATGGATGCCGCGGAAGATGTCCGGCATCGCGATCAGCGTGATCGAGCCGTCGAGCGTCGCCAGGAGGACGCCCAGGGTCACGTTCGAGAGGGCGATCCACTTGTAGCGGTCGGAGGCTTCGGCGACGGGAGCTCTGCCGCTTCCGTCGCTCTGTGCTCGTATGCTCGCTTCGCTTGCCACCCAAATCGATTATACAGGGAAACTGAACAGTTTTCCTGTCGATTTGCCGGTATAGTTCGCAGCAGCGATGGACACGGCGCTCGACAGCACCCTGCTCGCGAGCGAGCTGCGCCTGGTGCTCGGCCAGCTGCTGCGCAGGCTGCGCGCGGAGCATCGCTTCTCGCTCTCCCAGGGCGCGGTGCTCGGGCGCCTGGACCGCGAAGGCACGAGGTCGATCGGCGACCTCGCGCAGGCCGAGCGCGTGCGCCCGCAGTCGATGACGCAGACGATCAGCGACCTGGAGGCCGACGGGCTGATCGCTCGCAGGCCCGATCCGGCGGACGGGCGGCGCACCCTCGTCGAGCTCACCGAGCTGGGGCTGGGCATCCTGGAAGAGGACCGCCGCCAGCGCGAGGGCTGGCTCGCGCGCGCGATCGCAGAGGACCTCTCGGCCGAGGAGCAGCGGGTGCTGATGCAGGCGCTGGCGCTCCTGCGGCGCCTGGCCGAGGACTGACCGCGCCGCGCTACGCGCCGCGCTACGGCTCGGTGTGGACGACGACCTCGGCGATGCCGTCGATCCGCTGGCGCAGCTCGTCCTCGAGCTCGCCGGCGAGCTGGTGGGCGTCGGTGAGCGACTCGGCGGCGTCGACGGCGAGCGTCAGGAACACCACGTGGCCGGCGTCGGTGGAGAGGAGCCGCACGCGCTGCGGGTCGCTGCCGGTGCGCTCGCGCACGAGGCGCTCGATCGCGCGGATGCTCTGCAGCTCGGCGTCCGCGTCCTGCTCGCGCGCGGCGAGCGGGCGCTCGAGCGGCTCGAGGTGCGTCTGCACGTCGGCGACGCCGGGCCGCGCGCGGATCGCCTGCTCGACGCGCTCGGCGATCTCGTGCGCGTCGCGCAGGTCGAGGTCGGCGGGGAACTTCAGGTGCAGCGACACGCTCGTGGACCCGGGCTGCTCGAAGATCGTGATGTCGTGGGCCTCCTTGACCAGCGGCTCGGACAGCGCGATCGAGAGCACGCGGTCGCGCAGGTCCAGGCCCTGGCGGCGGGGCTCGACGTGCACGACCACGTCGCTGCCGGGCAGCACGCGCTCGAGCGCGCCCTCGACGAGGTCGGCCGCGCGGTGGCCCTCGACGACGGCCTGGCCGGGCGGCACGCTGACGACGACGTCGGCGAAGTAGCGCCCGGCCGACTCGCGCAGCCGCAGGCGGTCGAGCTCGATGTCGGTGCCGAGCGCGGCGATCGCGCGCTCGGCGGACGCGCGCGCCTGCTCGGGCGCGCGGTCCATCAGCACGTTGGCGTTCTCGGCGATCAGGCGGCCGGAGGTGACGAAGATGATCGCGGCGACGAGCAGCGCCGCCAGCGAGTCGCCGTCGGCGAAGCCGGCGTGCACGGCGAGCAGGCCGGCGAGCACGACCAGCGAGCCGGCCATGTCGGCGGCGAAGTGCGCCGCGTTGGAGCGCAGCGTCGGACTGTCCTCGCGCCGGGTGGCGGCGAGCGATGCGCCCATGCGAGCCGCTTCCAGGATCAGCGCGACGCCGATCGCGGCGAGCTCGTACCAGTGGATGGCGGGCGCTGTGTGCGAGCCCATCAGGCGCGTGATCGCCTCGACGCTGACGAGCACGCCGCCGGCGAGCAGGATCGCCGCCTCCCCCAGCGCGCCCAGGTTCTCCGCGCGGCGGTGGCCGTAGGGGTGCTCGAAGTCCGCCGGCCTGCCGCCGAGTTTGACGGCGAAGAACGTCAGCACCGCGGCGATCACGTCTCCGCTGGACTCGATTCCGCTGGAGATCAGCCCGAGGCTCGCGGTCGCGAGGCCGACGCCCAGCTTCAGCGCCACGAGCAGCCCGGCGGCGGCCACCGAGACGAGCATGCTGGCCCGCCGCGTGAGCGTGCGCGTCTCGCTCGGCTGCGACATCGCTAGAGACTATGCGTCGCTCCCCCGGACGGGCGATACGGCGCCGACCGGCGAAAGGATCGAGCCGGAGACGGAGTCTCTCAAGGGGACCGGCCCGAATGCGTTTCGCCGGCCCGACCATCCCCAGCCTTGCCAAAGGAGTCCTCCCATGCGCCCCACCCCGAAGACCCTCCTGACCGCGCTCCCCATCCTCGCCGCGACACTGGCTCTCGCCGCCTGCGGCGGCAGCTCGAGCTCGTACCCGCCCGCGGGCAGCAACGCCGCCGCGACCTCCGCCACGACGGCCGCGAGCGCGGGCGCGGCCAGCACGGGAGCCGTGAAGACGGCTTCCAACGCGGCGCTCGGAGAGACGGTGCTCGTCGACGCGCAGGGCAGGACCCTGTACCGCCTCACCGGTGAGGCGGACGGCAGGTTCCTGTGCACGAGCGCCGCATGCGTCGCCGCGTGGCCGCCGGTGAGCGCGAGCACGAGCGCTCTCACCGGCGGCGTCAACGGCCTGGCGGCGGTCAGGCGCCCCGACGGCAGCGAACAGCTCGCGTACGAGGGCGAGCCGCTGTACACGTTCTCCGGCGACAGGGCGGCCGGCGAAGCCAACGGCCAGGGCATCAAGGCCGACGGCGGCACGTGGCTCGCGGCCACGGCCGGCGCCGGCGGCGCGAGCAGCGCGAACGCGACGCAGACGGGCGGCTCGAGCAGCGAATCCAACAGCTCGAGCGGCGAATCCAGCAGCTCCGGCGCGAGCGGCAGCGGCTACCACTACTGACGGCTGCTGACCTGCGCGCGGCGTATCGTGAGCCAATGGCGCACGTGCACGCCGCGCACCCGCACTCCCATGCCGTCGGCCCCGACGCCGACGGCAGGCGCCTGGCGGCCGCGCTCGCGCTGATCGTCGCGTTCATGGCGGTGGAGGTGGCCGCGGCCGTCGTCGCGCACTCGCTCGCGCTGCTCTCGGACGCCGGGCACATGCTCACCGACGCGGCGGCGATCGGCTTCTCGCTGGCGGCGCTGCGGCTGGCGGCGCGCCCGCCGAGCGGCGCGCTGACGTTCGGCCTGCGCCGCGTCGAGATCGTCTCGGCGCTCGCCAACGGCGTGACGCTGCTGGTGCTGGCGGCGTTGATCGCGTATGAGGCCGTGCGGCGCCTGTTCGCGCCGCCGCAGGTTCACGGCGGGCTGGTGCTGGCGGTCGCGCTGCTCGGCATCCTCGTCAACCTCGCCGCCGCGTGGACGCTGTCGCGAGCCAACCGGCGCAGCCTCAACGTGGAGGGCAGCTTCCAGCACGTCCTCGTCGACCTGTACGGCTTCATCGGCACGGCGTTGGCCGCGGGCGTGATCCTGGCGACCGGGTTCCAGCGCGCGGACCCGATCGCCTCGCTGCTGATCGCGGCGCTGATGACGCGCTCGGGCCTGGCGCTCGTCAGGGACTCGGGCCGGGTGTTCCTGGAGGCGGCGCCGAAGGGCTTGGATCCGCAGGAGATCGGGCAGGCGCTGGTCGCCCAGCCGGGCGTCGTCGAGGTCCACGACCTGCACGTGTGGGAGGTGACGAGCGGCTTTCCGGCGCTCTCGGCGCACGTGCTCGTCGGCGCCGACAGCGACTGCCACGCGGTGCGCCGTCAGGTCGAGGCGATGCTGCGCGAGCGCTTCGCGCTGGAGCACACGACGCTGCAGGTCGACCACGCCGGCGCCGGCGAGCTGCTGGAGATCAGCGCACCTGGCGGCTGGGGCGCACGAGCACCTCGTTGACGGCGACGTTCGGCGGCTGTCCGATCGCGTAGAGGATCGCGTTCGCGATGTCCTGCGACCGCAGCGGCTCGACGTCGGCGAGGACGCTGGCGATCACCTGCTGGATCTCCGGGCGGTTGTGCCCGGGCAGCTCGGTGGCGACGGCGCCGGGCTCGACCAGCGTCACGCGCAGCCCCGCGGGGGAGATCTCCTGGCGCAGCGACTCGGAGAAGGCGCCGATGCCGAACTTGGTGAGGTTGTAGACGCCGGAGCCGGCGCGGGCGAAGCGCCCGGCGACGGAGCTGACGTTGACGATGTGCCCGGAGCCCTGCTCGCGCATCAGCGGCAGCGCGGCGTGCGTGCAGTAGAGCACGCCGTAGACGTTGGCGTGGATCATCTGGCGCCATTCCTCGGTGGGCGCGTTCTCGATCGGGCCGAGCAGCATCACGCCGGCGTTGTTGACGAGCACGTCCAGGCGGCCGAGCTCTGAGTGCGCGCGCCGCACGAACGCCTGCGCCTGGGACTCCTCCCCCACGTCCGTCTGCACGGCGATCGCGCGACCGCCGTCGGCGACGATCCGCTGCGCGAGCGCCTCGATGCGATCGAGTCTGCGCGCGGCGAGCGCGACGGCGGCGCCGGCGCGGGCGCATGCCAGCGCGGTGGCCTCGCCGATGCCCGAGGAGGCGCCCGTGACGGCGACCACCTGCGAGGACAGATCCCCCTCCGGGGAGGATGCGACGTTCATCCGCCGAGCTTAGCCACAGTCGCTCAGCGATCCAGGGGTCGCGGCCGATAACCAGGCGCAGATCGAAGGATCGCTCCTTTCGGCCCGGACGCGGGTTTCAGCAAGCGCATTCCGGGCACGGGACATGTGATCCACCGGGAAGGTAAGCGCGCATATGGCGTCGAACGAGCTACGGGACGTGCTTCGACCAAGAATGGTTGACAACGCAACTATCGAGGCGTATAATTCCGACTCCAAGCATCGGATTAGAAGGACTCACATGTCAGACACAGCCACAAACCCCACACTCACCATAGAGCAGGAGCCCGAGGAGCTCGTCACGGAGACCGAGCCGGTGGCCGCTGCGGCAGGCCGGCTGGACAGCCCGATCGAGCGCCTGGACATCAGCACCCCGGACACGTTCATCCCCGAGGCCGTCGACCAGCTGCTCGCGCATTCGCGCCGCTACCCGCTGCTCACCCCGGCAGAAGAGATCGACCTGGCCAAGCGCATCGAGCGCGGCGACCTGCAGGCAAAGGAACTGCTCGTCAACTCCAACCTGCGACTCGTCGCATCGAACGCGCGGCGCTACCAGAACCAGGGCCTGCCCCTCGGCGACCTCGTCCAGGAGGGCATGCTCGGGCTGATTCGCGCGAGCGAGAAGTTCGACTGGCGCAAGGGCTTTCGCTTCTCGACGTACGCCACGCTGTGGATTCGTCAGGCGATTCAGCGCGGTCTGGAGAACTCCGGCCGCACGATCCGCCTGCCCGTCCACGTCGCCCAGCGCTCCCGCAAGGTCGGGCGCGTCGAGCGCGAGCTGTCAGTGCGTCTCGGGCGCGAGCCCACGCTCGAGGAGCTCGCCGAGGAGACCGGGCTGCCGATCGACCAGGTCGAAGAGGTGCGCCACCAGCGTGCGGCGCTCGTCAGCCTCGACCAGCAGATCGGCGAGGACGGCGACACAGCCCTCGGCGACCTGCTCCCCTCCGACGCGGAGGTGCCCGAGGAGACCGCCTGGGAGAACGAGCGCGAGCGGATCGTGCACCGCGCGATCGAGCAGCTGCCCGAAACCGAGCGCAAGGTCCTGACCCTGCGCTTCGGCACCGGCCGCGAGGACCCGCAGACGCTCACCGCGATCGGCAAGCGGCTCGGCTTCTCCGCCGAGCGCGCCTCCCAGCTGGAGCAGCGCGCGCTGAAGAAGCTCGCCGAGTCGCCCGAGTTGGCGGCTTTGCGCGAGGCAGCCTGACGCCCGATAGCCGGCGCGTTTCGGCGTCCTCAGTCGCTCGCGTACGAAGCACGCCACGCTCCTTGCGTCCTTGAACCGCTTGGCTCTCGGACGTCAGGGGCGTGTTGCGTTAGTAGCTCGTCTGATTGCGGTTCCGGTCGGTGCATGCACCGACCGGCCGGCCGCGCATGCGCGGCCGGTGAAGGGCCGCATGCGGCCCTTCCTCATGAGATGAGGGGAACGAGGGGGTCCGTCCCGCTCGCGCGTTTCCCGGCAGCCGCGCGAGCTTTCGCTAGGGTGCGAGCGTGGCCGCCGATGAGCGGCGGCGCGGACGAAAGTGGGGGTGAGTCAGCATGTCGAAGTCGACCTGGGACCGCGTCGTCCAGTGGACGATCATGCTCGGCGAACGGATCCTCGCGCCGATCGAGCGCTTCATCGGCAAACGCTCGCTCGTCGGCGACGCGACGTTCTTCCCGCTCGAGCGCTTCCCGTGGGTGGCGCACATCGAGGAGAGCTGGGAGGTGATCCGCGAGGAGGCCGAGCGGCTGCTGGACGTGCAGGCTGAGCTCGCCAACTTCCAGGACATCTCCAAGGACCAGATCGAGATCACCGACGACGACCGCTGGAAGACGTTCTTCCTGTACGGCTACGGCTTCGAGGCCAAGCTCGGCGTCGAGATGTGCCCGCGCACGGCGGCGCTGATGCGCGAGATCCCGGGGATGACGACGGCGATGATCTCGATCCTCTCCCCCCGCAAGCACATCCTCGACCACCGCGGCCCGTACAAGGGCGTGCTGCGCTACCACCTCGGGCTGATCGTGCCCGAGGACGCCGAGGCCTGCCGCATTCGCGTCGGCGACGACTTCCGCCACTGGCAGGAGGGCCAGAGCATGGTCTTCGACGACACGTTCAACCACGAGGTCTGGAACGACACCGACGAGACGCGCGTGGTGCTGTTCGTCGACGTCCTGCGCCCGCTGCCCGAGCCCGACGCGACGATCAACCGCGCGATCGTCAGGGCGATCGGCTACTCCCCGTTCGTGCTCGACGCCAAGCGCAACCAGGAGGCGTGGGAACGGCGCTTCCTCGAGCGCCGCAGCGCCGCCGCGAACGCGGCCGCGCCGGCAGCCGGCGCCTCCTGAAGCGGCACGCACTCCTTCGTCGCGGACGCGCCGCCCGCTCCTCGAGCCGGGGCGCCGCGCGAGGTCAGTACGCGAGCGAGTTCTCGGCGGTGGCGGAGATCATGCTCACCCCGCTGGCCACGACCGTCGGAATCCGTTCCCCTCCGAGTTCGCCGGTGCCGAGCGATTTGCCGAAGTTGGCGCCCCATGCGAACAGTTCGCCGCCGCTGAGCCCGAGCGAGTAGGCGCCGGAGGCGACCACCTGGGAGAACCTCAGCCCGGTCGCCACGGGGCTCGATTTGCTGAGCCTCCCTCGATCACCGACCTGGCCCTCCCTGTCGGCGCCCCAGCCATAGACTTCGCCGCCCACGAGCGCGAGCGTGTGCCCGTTCGGCGGAATGTCCCCGCCGCAGGAGACCTCGCTGGCGGGACCCGGGAGCGGTACGTGGAATGGTTCGGCGACCTCTTCGGTTTCTTCGCCGTCGCCGATCTGGCCGTCTTCGTTGAAGCCCCACATGTAGAGGGCTCCCGAGGACTCGCGCGCCGCCGAGAAGATGTCGCCGGCCGAGATTTCGACGACGTTCGACAGGCCCGGCACCTTCACCGGCACGGCGCTTTTCGACGGGCCTTCGCCGATGCCGAGCTCCCCGTGCTCGTTCGTGCCGCACGCGTCGACCGTGCCGCCGGCCATCAGCCACAGCACGTGGTTGTCGCCGCCGGCCACGACGCGCGCGTGGACGATCCCGGCGATCTTCTGCGGTGTCAGGACTTTGTCCGGCGCCGGCTTGCCGAGACACAGCTCGCCTTCGGCGTTGGCGCCCCACGCCCAGCCCTGGCCCGTCGAGTCGACCGCGTAGCCTGCGTCTCTCGCCTCGCCGATCGCGACGATGCTGACGCCCGCGGGGAAGCTCACCCGCACCGGCGTCGTCGAGTCTCTTTCGGTTCCGTTGCCGAGCTCGCCGTTGCCGCCGTCGCCGAACGCATACACCACGCCGCCTTTCAGCACGTAGCTGGCGGCGTTGCTCGCGGCCAGCGCCGTGACGCCGCCTTCAAGGCCCGGTACGGCGGTGGGCACCGATTGCGTCAAGGCTCCCCCTTCGCCGCCGCCGCCGAAGTACGTCCCCCAACGCATCACCTGCGCGCCGGCGGCGGGGGCCGCGATCAGAGTCGCGGACGCAAACGCCACGGCGGCCAGGCGCAGACGGCCCCTCATGTTTCTCCTGTTCGTCGAATGCAGGCTGTGCGGACGGCGCGAACGCTAACACATGACAACCGGACCCACATGACAACTCGACCCGGCCGTGTGTCAAATGCTCGAGACGCTGAGGCCGGTGCCCTGCAACAGCGTGTTCGCCTTCGCATTGAGGATCGTGAACTCACCCGTGATGATCAAGACCCCCAGCAGGATCATCACAACTCCGCCGACGCCGATGATCACCGGGAAGTGGCGCTTGACGACCGCCAGCGCCGTCGTCATCCGCTCGAACGCGAGCGCGATCAGCAGGAACGGGATCGCCAGGCCCGCGGAGTAGAACGCGAGCAGCAGCGCGCCGTGCGCGGCCGAGCTGGAGATCGCCGCCTGCGTGAGGATCGCGCCGAGGGTGATGCTCGTGCACGGCGTCCACGCGATCGCGAACGCGGCGCCGGCGACCAGCGGCCCGCCGCGACCGGCCAGTCGCAGCAGCGACTCCGAGTGCCACTCGCGGTTGAACAGGCGCACGAACGGCGTCGCCAGGAACACGAGCCCCATCAGCACGATCACCGCCCCGCCGACCTGCTCGAGCGCGTGTTTGTGGTCGACCAGCGTCGAGCCGATCACCGTCGCGCTCATCCCCAGCAGGATGAAGATCGCCGAGAAGCTCGCGATGAACAGCAGGCTCGGGACGAGCACGCGACGCGCCCCGACACCGCCCTTCAGGTCCGCCGGCGTGACCCCGATGACGGTCGACAGGTAGCCGGGCACGAGCGGCAGCACGCACGGCGACAGGAACGACACGAGGCCCGCGGCCAGCGCGAGCGGGATGCCCACACCGGTCGCGGTGTCGGAGGAGGCGGCGAGAAGCGGCTGCAGATGGATCATCACGGGTGCTCGTGCACAGGATGGCGCATCGCAGCGCGCAGCTCGGCGACTTCGCGCTCCAGCCGCGCCACGCGCTCGTGCAGGTCCGCCGGCAGCTCGTGGGACGTGCGTGGCTCGCCGGCGGGCGCGGGCGCCGTCTGCTGGTGGCCGACGCGCGGCTCGCCGCCGGACGCCGGCGCATATGCGCCCGGCGTCCGCGCCCCCTGCGCGGGCTGCTCGTCCTCGCCCTGCAGCAGCTGCGCGTAGCGCTCCTCCTTGTGCCCAGGGCGTCGCTCCAGCCGCGCGAGGAGCTCGCGCTCGATCAGACGCTCGAGCGTCTCGTGCACGGCGGCGAGATCGCCGAACGCGTGCATGCGCTCGGTGCGCTGCTTGAGCTCGCCCGGCGTCTGCGCCCCGCGCAGCATCAGCACGCACATCACCGCCTGCTCGTCCTCTCCCATCGGCAGCGCCTCCGCGAGCAGGTGGCGGTACTTGGGCGCGCGGCTGCCCGCGCCGCTGGCCAGGCGGGCGTAGCCGCGGCGTTCCAGCCGGTGCAGCGCGTCGCGGATGACCGCGTCGTCGTAGTCGACGACCGGATCGCGGTTGGTCGACTGGTTGCACGCCAGGCGCAGCGCGTTCAGCGACAGCGGGTAGGCGTCGGGGGTCGTGCGCTGCTTCTCCAGCAGGCAGCCGAGCACGCGAATCTCCGCCGCGGACAGTTCCATTGCCCAAAGCCTACGTTCTAAAGTCAGCTCCGTGAGCGCTCAGCCCTTCGCGCAGGGACACGGCGGCGGCGAGGGCCGCCGCTCGCGCCAGCAGCAGCCGCGTCCCGAGGACGTTCCCGACAAACACGTCTCGCTGCGCCGCATCGGCAGGTTGTTCCACCCCTACCGCGTGCGCCTGGGCCTGCTGCTGAGCCTGATCGTCGTCGGCTCGGTGCTCAGCGTCGCCTCGCCGTTCCTGCTGCGCGAAGCCGTCGACAAGGGCATCCTCGAGCGCAGGCTGACGCTGCTGACGTGGCTGGTGGCCGGCATGATCGCGCTGGCGGTCGTCAACAGCGTCATCAGCGTCGCGCAGACGTGGATCTCAAACCAGGTCGGCCAGCGCGTGATGCACGACCTGCGCGCCGCCGTGTACGCGCACCTGCAGCGGATGTCGCTGGCGTTCTTCACGCGCACCCGCTCGGGCGAGGTGCAGGCGCGCATCGCCTACGACATCGGCGGCATCGACGACGTCGTCACCAGCACCGCCACCTCGACCGTCTCCACCGTCGCGACAGTGCTCGCCACCGTCACGGCGATGTTCGCGCTGAGCTGGCAGCTGACGGTGTTCTCGCTGATCCTGCTGCCGTTCTTCGTGTGGCTGACGCGTCGCGTCGGCAACGAGCGCCGGCGCATCCAGTCGGTGCGCCAGGGCCGCCTCGCGGACATGTCGACGCTGGTCGAGGAGTCGCTGTCGGTGTCGGGGATCCTGCTCGGCAAGACGATGGGCCGCTCGCAGGAGCTGGTCGACCGCTTCTCCTCGGAGTCAAGCGAACTGGCGGACCTGGAGGTGCGCGCGCGCATGGCCGGGCGCTGGCGGATGGCCTCCGTGCAGATGAGCTTCGCGATCATGCCCGCCGCGGTGTACTGGTTCGCGGGCTACAGCATCGCCCACGGCCACGACCTGATCTCGATCGGCACCGTCGTCGCGTTCACGACGCTGCAGACGCGCCTGCTGTTTCCGATGCAGCAGCTGCTGTCGGTGGGCCTTGAAGTGCAGACCTCGCTGGCGCTGTTCGGGCGCATCTTCGAGTACCTGGACCTGCCGGTGGACATCGTCGAGCGTCCGGGAGCGCGCGCGCTGAGCGACGTGCGCGGGGACGTCGAGCTGCAGGACGTGTGGTTCCGCTACGAGCCCGACGCGCCGTGGACGCTGCAGGAGATCAGCGCGGAGATCCCCGCCGGCACGCGCACCGCGCTCGTGGGCGAGACGGGCTCCGGCAAGACCACGCTCGCCTACCTCGTCGCGCGGCTGTACGAGGCCCAGCGCGGGCGCGTGTGCATCGACGGCGTCGACATCCGCGACATGACGCTCGACTCGCTCGCCGCCACCGTCGGCCTCGTCTCCCAGGAGACCTACCTGTTCCACGCGTCGATCCGCGAGAACCTGCGCTTCGCCTGTCCGCACGCCACCGATGCGGAGATCGAAGACGCGGCGCGCGCCGCGCAGATCCACGAGCTGATCTCCTCGCTGCCCGAGGGCTACGACACGCCCGTCGGCGAGCGCGGCTACCGCTTCTCGGGCGGTGAGAAGCAGCGCATCGCGATCGCGCGCACGGTGCTGCGCAATCCGCCCGTGCTGATCCTCGACGAGGCCACCTCCGCGCTTGACACGGAGACCGAGCGCGCCGTGCAGCAGGCGCTCGACGAGCTCTCGCGCGGGCGCACGACGCTCGCGATCGCCCACCGCCTGTCGACGATCAGGGAGTCCGACCAGATCCTCGTGCTCGACGCCGGGCGGATCGTCGAACGCGGCACCCACGACGAGCTGCTCGAGCGCGCCGGGCGCTACGCGGCGCTGCTGAGCGGCGCGGAGGTCGGCGAGACGCGGCCCGGCAGCGCGATCGCCTGAGCCCCCGGACCGGCGTCCGAGCGCTCCCGGCGAGCTGTCGCTCAGGCGACGGCGTCGATGTTCAGGCGCACGTAGTCGACGATCACAGGCTCGCCGAGCACCGCGAGCACGTCGTCCATGAACGGATCGCGCAGCTCCTGCGGCAACTGCTGGACGTGCGGTCCGAGGACGATCGTCGACAGGAACGCGCGCGGGTCCTCCGGCTCGCGCGGCGCCGGCTGCAGCCAGCACTCCGCGCTCGCGAAGCCCGCCGCCAGCAGGCGCTCGCGCGTGATCTCCGGTCCGGCGTAGTTCCAAGGCGGCCGCCAGTCGCGGAAGTGCTCGGCGTACGGTTCGCGCGCGGTCACCTCGCGAGCCCTGCCGCGCAGGACGTCGATGTTGCCCTCTCCCCCGCACTGCGCCAGCAGCCGCCCCTCGGGCTTCAGCGCCGCGCGCAGGCGCCTGAAAAGCAGCTCATGGTCCTTGATCCAGTGGAAGGTCGCCGTCGAGAAGATCGCGTCGACCGGCTCGTCCAGCTCCAGCTCGAGCAGGTCGCCCACGCGCAGGTCCGCAGCCACCCCGAGGCGCTCGCGGGCGGCGTCGATCATCGACGCGGACTCGTCGATCGCGATCACGCGCCCGCGCGGCAGGCGCTCGATCAGCGTCTGGGTGATGCGCCCGGAGCCGCAGCCGGCGTCCAGCACCGTCTCATCTCCGCGCAGCTCGAGCCGGTCGAGCACCTCCAGCCCGAGCTTCTCCATCGTCCCGGAGATGCGGTCGTAGGTGGCGCCATCCCAGTCGCGTACTGGCATACGACTGTACGTTATCACTTACGGCGATTACGCCGCCTGTTCCAGGTCATCCAAAACGCCGAGGATACGGTCGGGTAGTTGAGAGCGCTCCATCCGGTACTTGACCCAGCGATCGTTGGAGGCCGGCGAGGCTGACGCGACAAAACGAAGCTTCGTGCGGTTGCTCGGCGTGAGGAGGTTCGCGAAGTCGACACTCGGGACCAGCCACAGAGGCCCGTATTCAGCGAACTGAGCATCAACTGCCACGAACAGCAGAAACAGATCCCTACGGTGATGAAACGTGCCGCGCCTTACGTCAGCGATGAATTTTTCTCGTTCCCGCATGACGTTCGCGGACCACGAGCGACTCTTCACCTGGACGGCCAGCGTCGCGGGACTATCACGGCGATGGAACACGAGGTCGACGCCCTCGTCGTCCACCATGTTCGTGGAGACGTTCAGCTTGAAGTCGCTTGCGAGCATGCAGCTCGCTGCAATCAGGTACTCGACGGCGGTCCCCTTGCGCGCGGCGTCGTCGTTTCGCGACGCGTCTACGGCGTTGGCTCCGGAGCGCTCATGTCGCAGTTGCCGGACATATCGCTCTACGGGTATGCCGGGGTCGATCTCGCGCGCCTTCCCGATGGCGATCTCCGCCAGCTCCGGCTCCCCGGCTCTCATCGCTACATCCGCCCACGCGAGGTGCATGTCGGCCCCTGCCCAATCGTCGTCGCCCGTTTCCTCGGCGATCCGGATCGCACGTCTGAGGAAGATCAGGGCGAGGTCCGACAGCTGCAACCTGTCGAGAGAAGAGGCGAGATTCCAGGGATAGGCCGGCTCGCGGGGATCATCCGCCATCGCCTGCGCATACAAGCTGAGAACGACCTCGAGATCGCCGCTCTCGCGGAACTTCCGAGCTACGCGCGCCGTAGCCCACGACGCCGGACCGAGATACCGGCTGAGGATCTCCTCTGCCCGTTCAGCGAGTTTCGCGGCGTCCTCCACCGTTGAGTCGTTATTGACGCTTGCCCGGCCGCCGGCCGCGCGCTTGCTTGTACTGGCTGCGTTGTTTGTCATCGAGTCGATCCCAGATCTTGTGCCAGTTCGCCGCCCGCTCGCCGCGATGCGCACGCCCCAGCGTCGTCTCTAGTTTGCCAACCATGTCACACACGCGCCAACTCTCCCCCGTGTCGGGGTCCAAACCAGCAGGGTCACGCCAGTTGGCGGCTTGCTTGTCGCCCATCACCGGGAAGCTATCTGCCCGCTGCGACGCTTTTTGCTAGGGAGCGGCGCCTAACTCCTGGCGGCCAGCTCGGCGAGCACCCGCGAGAGCTGCCCGCCCTGCCAGGCGATCGGCGAGGGGATCGGATGCCCGTCCACCCTGGCCTCCTCGACCACCAGCCTCGCGCCGGGGATCGCGCGCGCGTAGGCCTCCCCCACGGCCAGCGGGTGTCCGGGGTCAGCGTCGTCGCGGCTGGCTACGACGACCGTCGGCATTTGGATGGAGGCGAGCTGCTCGATCCGCTCGAACGGGCGCGAGCGCGGCACGACCTCCAGTGCGTCGGCGACCGCGCCGGGATGCTCGTGGCCGGCGAGGCGCTGGCGCAGCACCGTCTCGATGGTCGGGCGCAGCGACTCCGGCACTTTGCCCAGGTCATACGCATGCACGAAGCCATCTATGCCCCCCTCGCGCAGCCCGCGCGCGAGCGCGTCCCAGCGGGCGAGCTCCGCCTCATCCCTCGGCGCCGACGGGTCGAAGGCCGGGGTGATGATCGCGAGCGCGGCCACCCGTCCGGGGTGCTCCAGCGCGAAGCGCATGGCCGTGTGCGCGCCCATCGAGGCGCCGGCGAGCAGCGCCCGCTGGACTCCCGCGGCGTCGAGCACCGCGCGCAGGTCAGCGCCCAGCAGCTCGTAGCCGTAGGCGTCGGGGGTGGGCGCCGGAGCGGAGCGGCCGTGCCCGCGCGCGTCGTAGGCGATCACGCGATGGCCCGAGCGCTCGAGCGTGCGCGATCCCATCACCACGTAGCGGCGCGTGGCGGTGAGGCCGTGCAGCAACACGATCGCTGGACCCGCGCCCGACTCCTCGCCGGCGAGCGTGACGCCGTCGTCGGTGACGACGCTCAGCGCCGAGGCGTCGTCAGCCATCGGGGGCGGCGTGCGCCCGCAGCAGCTCGGCCGCGAGATGCGGCCGCTCCCAGAAGAACAGGTGGCCGACGTCGTCGAGGATCTCCAGCTGCGCGCCGGGTATGCGCGCGGCGATCAGGCGGCCGTTCTCAACCGGCAGCAGCTCGTCGACGGTGCCGTGGACGACGAGCGTCGGCATCGCCAGCTGCCCGAGGCGCGCGTTGGTGTCGTGCGCCGCGCACGCCTGCATCTGCGCCATGATCACCGGCACGCTCACCGCGCGCCGCGACGCGACCTGGACGAAGCGCGCGTACGCGTCCTCGTCCGCGGCCATCGCCGGCGAGACGTTGATCTCCCAGCCGGCGCGCAGCGCACGCTGCCGGTCGCCGGACATCATCGCCTCGGTCAGGCGCTGCAGCGCCTCGGGCGCGGCCAGCGAGCTGCCCTCTCCGCCGCAGTAGGTGCAGCCGAGCGTCAGCGTGCGGATGCGCTCGGGCGCCGCCAGCGCGAGCTCCTGGGCGATCATCCCGCCCATCGAGATGCCGAGCACGTGCGCGGTGTCGAGCTCGAGCGCGTCGAGCAGGCCGGCCGCGTCGGCGGCCATCTCGCGAATCGTCACCGGCCCGTCCAGGCGGCTGCTGGCGCCGACGCCGCGGTGGTCGTATGCGATCACGTCGAAGTGCGGGCGCAGCTCCTGCAGGAACGGCTCACCCCACATAAGCGACGTGCCGCTCATGCCCATGATCATCAGCAGCGGCGGCCCGGTGCCGCTGCGTTCGTAGTCCAGCTCGATCTCCCCGACGGGGATGGCGGTCATCGGCCGATCCTATACGGGCAGCGCGAGCTGGTCCGCGGGCTCTCCCCCGCTCTGGGCGCCACCGGTGGATCCTGCATGCTCGTCGTCGTCGGCATGGGACCGCGCCGCCGCGGAGCCGAGGCCGGCGACGCGCACGCCGAGCAGGCGCACCGGCCGCGCGGGCGCGTACTCGCGCAGCAGCCGCAGCGCGACCTCGCTCACCAGCTGCACGTCGCACGTGGGCTCCGCGACGGTGTGCGCGCGGGTGACGGTGGTCCAGTCGTCCAGGCGCACCTTGATGCCAATCGTGCGGCCGCGGCGCCCGTGCGCGGCGAGGCCCGCGCACAGCTCCTCGGCCATCAGCGAGAGGTGCTCGCGCATCTGCGCGGGGTCGCTGAGGTCGGTGTCGAACGTCCGCTCGCGCGACTCCGAGACGACCTTGCGCGCGGCGCCGATCTCGCCGTCGTGTTCGAAGCGAGCGCGCCTGCCGAGCTCGCGCCCGAGGTTCGGCCCGAAGCGCTCCACGAGCAGCCGCTCGGGCGCGGCGCCGACCGCGGCGAGCGTCGTCAGCCCCAGCTCGGCCAGGCGCGCGGCGGTCTTGGGCCCGATCCCCGGAACGAGCCCCGGCGGCGAGGCGGCAAAGCGCGCGCAGGCCTGCTCACGGCTGAGCACGACGAAGCCGGCCGGCTTCTCCGCGTCGGATGCGACCTTCGCCACGAGCTTGTTCGGGCCGATCCCCACCGAGCACGTCAGCTGCGTGGCCGCCTTGATCTCGGCGAGCAGCCTGCGCATCGCCGCCCTCGGCGAGAACAGGCCGGCGACGTCGAGATACGCCTCGTCGAGCCCGACGACCTCGACGCGCTCGACGTGCGCGCGCACGAGGTCCATCACCTGCTTGGACGCCTCGCGGTAGGTCGCGAAGTCGGGCGGCAGGAAGACCGCGTCGGGGCACAGACGCCGCGCGCGCGAAGCTGGCATCGCCGAGCCGACGCCGAAGCGGCGCGCCTCGTAGCTTGCGGTCGTGACGACCGCCCGCGGGCCGCTGCCCGAGACCACCACCGGCTTGCCGCGCAGCTCCGGATGGCGGCGCAGCTCGATCGAGACGTAGAACGCGTCGGCGTCCAGGTGCGCGACGCGCAGGGCGGAGTCTGAGGCGGACACAGCAGATCGAATCTAGCGCCAGGCGCGGCGGGCAGAGTGAGACCTTCCCACGCTGGCGCCAAACTACGAGCCCATATAGGATCCTGCCGCCTCTTGTCTACATACCGCACGCCATGACGCGCCATACATGGGAATCGTCATTGAAATCCACGACGTTCCAGAGGAGGTTCATCGCGTCCTGAAGGCGCGGGCGGCGATGTCGGGCGCGTCTCTGTCGGAGTACGTGCGCGGCGTGCTCGAACATGCGGCCGCTTGACTGACCCCGGAGGAGTTGGCCTCGCGGATCGAGGCTCGTCGCGCGGTAGACCTTGCCGAGCCAACGGAGGTGACAGCCCGCGACCTTCGTGATCGCGACGAGTGACCGGCATCGAGACCTCAGGAGGCACCGACGAGGATTAGGAACGCCCATCGCGCTCTCGCTGCCAAGCATCCTCGTCAGCTTCGACGGGAGCTTGATTAGGTGTCGCGTCCGAGCGCCTGCAGTCGTTCGTGTCCTGCCGGCGTGATCGCCCAGAAGCAGCCTGTGTCCGAGCGCCCCCACTGCTCGACGTAGCCCACGTCCGCGAGGGCATCCAAGAGTGGGTTCACGATCTCTTCGACGCGATCCCAATCGCAGGCGCTGCGGACCGCTTCTGAGACACGACATATGGCATCGTCAACGTCGCGCACCTGGCCCGGCGTGCCTACATCCCACGATCGCGGGTACGGTCCAGACATGGCTGTACCGATGGTCGCACGGCCGACCCCATCATCTGGCTCGCTACTCAACGGATATCGGTGACCGACGGCCCGTCGGGATCGGCAGCCAGGTCCTCAACGGGGTATGGCGCCACGCCCTCGAACATGGGCTCGACCGCGGCTCCACGTGTCAAGCCTTCCCTGCAGTACGCTTCCGCCAGAGCGACATGGACCTGACGTTCAGCGACAAGGAGATCGCCTTCCGCGACGAGTTGCGCGGTTGGCTGGCGGACAACCCGCCCGCCGCGAAACCGCCCGCGGACGCGGGCGACGACGCGCAGTTCGCCTGGCGGCGGGACTGGCAGCGGCGCCTGTACGACGCGGGCTGGGCGGCCCCGGCGTGGCCGACTGAGTACGGCGGGCGCGGCGCGTCGCAGAGCGAGTCGGCGATCTACTTCGAAGAGCTCGGTCGCGCCCGCGTGCCGTTCGCGGCGAACACGCTCGGCCTGCTGCTCGGCGGCCCGACGCTGATGGTGTGGGGCACGCCGGAGCAGAAGGAGCGCTACCTGCCCCCGATCCTCTCCGCCGAGGAGATCTGGTGCCAGGGCTTCTCAGAGCCGGACGCCGGCTCGGACCTCGCGTCGCTGAAAACCAGGGCCGTCAAGCACGGCGACGAGTGGGTGGTGACCGGCCAGAAGGTGTGGACGAGCGGCGCCCAGTACTCCAAGTGGTGCATGCTCGTCGCGCGCACCGACGGCGAGGTGGCCAAGCACAAGGGACTCACTTACTTCCTCATGGATATGGACCAGGAGGCCGTGCAGGTGCGCCCGCTGCGCCAGATCACCGGCGAGGCGGAGTTCAACGAGCTGTTCATCGAGGAGGCGCGGATCCCCGACGCGAACGTCGTCGGCGGCGTCGGCAACGGCTGGAAGGTGGCGCTGACGACGCTCATGAACGAGCGCGCGGGCCTCGGCTTCGCGCTGCAGATCCGCCTGCGCCAGCTGCTCGACGACCTGATCGCGGCGGCCGCCGAGAAGGGCCTCTTGGAGAACGCGCTGTACGCGGAGGAGATCGCCGAGCTGCATGTGCGCTGCGAGTCGATCCGCCTGCTCGCGTGGAAGGGCCTGACCGACGCCGAGCGCTACGGCCAGCCCGGCCCCGAGGGATCGCTGGTGAAGTGGCTGTGGTCGGACACCAACCAGCGCCTGACGCAGCTGGCGGTCGACGTGATCGGCCCCGAGGCGCTGACGATGGGCACGAGCTGGAGCTACGAGCTGCTGCGCGCCCGCGGCAACACGATCGAGGGCGGCACCACGGAGGTGCTCAAGAACATCGTCGCCGAGCGCGTGCTCGGGCTGCCCCGCCTGAAGGTCGCGGCGTGAGGCTTTCGATTTTTATGAGGCTCCGCCCTTCGGGCTCCGCAGGCGGGGTCGCGTAGTCCCATGGACTTCGGCCTTACAGACGACCAGCGCGACATCCAGCGCACCGCGCGGGACCTGCTTGCCGAGCGCGCGAAGCCGGAGCGGGTGCGCGAGCACGCCGAAGCGGGCAGCACCGACACGGTCCTGTGGCAGGAGCTGTGCGAGCTCGGCTGGCCGGGGATCGCGATCGCCGAGACCCACGGCGGCCAGGGCCTCGGCGTGATCGAGCTGTCGATCCTGTGCGAGGAGCTCGGCCGCACGCTCGCGCCCGTGCCGTTCCTGCCGAGCGCGATGGCCGCGTGCGTGATCGAGCAGGTGGGCTCGCCCGAGCAGCGCGAGCGCTGGCTTCCCGGTCTCGCCTCGGGTGAGACGATCGGCGCGCTCGCCGGTGCGGTCGACGGCACCGCGGAGCTCGTGATCGGCGGCGCCGAGGCCGGCGTGATCGTGCTGATCGAAGACGACGGCAGCGGGCGGCTGCTGACGCCGGCGGATGCCGAGGTCAGCCCCGTCGCGGCGATCGACCCGACGCGCTCGGCAGCGCGCGTGAGCGCGGTCGGCGACACCGGCGAGACGCTCGAGGACGGCTGCCCCGGCTTGGGGCGCGCGCTCGTGGCGGTCAGCTCGGAGCTCGTCGGCGTGTGCGACCGGGCGCTGGAGATGACGGTCGCGTACGTCAAGGAGCGCAAGCAGTTCGGCGTGCCCGTCGGCGCCTACCAGGCGGTCTCCCACCGCTGCGCGCAGATGCTGCTGGAAACCGAGAAGGCGCGCTCGACGGCGGCGTTCGCCGCGTGGAGCGCCGACGCCAACCCCGAGGGCCTCGCGGAGGCGGCGGCGATGGCCAAGGCGGCCGCCTCAGACGCCGGACGCGAGGTGACCGCAAGCGCGATCCAGGCGCACGGCGGCATCGGCTTCACCTGGGAGGCGGACGTGCACTGGCTGTTCAAGCGCGCGCAGATCGACGCCGCGCTGCTCGGCGGCGCCGGGCGCCACCGCGCACGACTCGCGGCGATCCTCGCCGAGGGCATCGCCGCCTCGGCCACGGCCTGACGCCGGCGCGCAGCTCCAGCGGCTGGACTCGCGGGCTGCACCCGACGCACGAGCGACCGGGCGGAGCCGCAGGCACCAGGGTGTCGACCAGTGGGGCTCACAGGCGCGACGGGTCGCCGGACAGGCGATCGTGGCGGCACGTAATTCAACGCGCCGCGGACCGTCGGTTGATCTGTGGCCACGACCTTAGGAGACGCACATGTCGGCTACAGAGGTACGGCAACAGACCGGTAGCGATCAGACCGCGATCCGTCCGTTTCAGGTGGGCTTTTCGGAGGCGGAGCTGACAGAGCTGCGCCGGCGCGTGAACGCGACCAGGTGGCCCGAGCGGGAGACCGTCGCCGACGACTCGCAGGGCGTGCCGCTCGCGACGATTCAGGAGCTCGCGCGCTACTGGGGCTCGGACTACGACTGGCGCAAGTGCGAAGCGAAGCTCAACGCGCTGCCGCACTTCATCACGGAGATCGACGGCCTGGACATCCACTTCATCCACGTGCGCTCGCAGCACGAGGACGCGCTGCCGATGATCGTCACGCACGGGTGGCCCGGCTCGATCATCGAGCAGCTGAAGATCGTCGACCCGCTCACCAACCCCACCGCGCACGGCGAGAGCGCGTCGGATGCCTTCCACCTCGTGATCCCCTCGCTGCCGGGCTACGGGTTCTCCGGCAAGCCGACCGCCACCGGGTGGGACCCCCAGCGCACCGCCCGCGCGTGGGTGGAGCTGATGAAGCGTCTCGGCTACACGCAGTTCGTCGCGCAGGGCGGCGACTGGGGCGCGGCCGTCACGCAGGCGATGGGCGAACAGGCGGCCCCGGAGCTGCTGGGCATCCACTCCAACATGCCCGGCACCGCCCCACTGGATCTCGCGAAGGGCTTCGAACGGGGCGAAGCGCCGCCGGCGGGTCTCTCGGCGCAGGAGCTGCGCGGGTACGAAGAGCTGAGCGCCTTCTACACCAAGCACGTCGCCTACGCCCTGATCATGTCGACGCGGCCGCAGACGCTGTACGGGCTGGCGGACTCGCCCGTCGACCTCGCGTCGTTCATCCTCGACCACGGCGACGGCACCGGGCAGCCCGGGCTCGTGGAAAGGGTCATCCAGGGCAACCCCCCGGGCGACGTCACGCGGGACGACCTGCTCGACAACATCACGCTCTACTGGCTGACGAACACGGGGATCTCCTCGGCGCGTCTCTACTGGGAGAACAAGGCGGGCTTCTTCGAAGCCAAGAACATCTCGATCCCGTATGCCATGAGCGTCTTTCCCGACGAGCTCTACCAGGCGCCTCGGAGCTGGGCGGAACGGGCGTATCCCGACAACCTCATCTACTTCAACGAGCTCGACCGCGGCGGGCACTTCGCGGCCTGGGAACAGCCTGAGCTCTTCGCCTCGGAGATGCGGGAGGCGTTTCGCTCGCTGCGCCCGTAGCCGCGGCCAATGAAGGACGGGAGCCAGCCACTGTGTCCGCCTCGAGCGGCATAGTGGCTGGCATGTCGACGATTCTCGTCACCGGAGCGAACAAGGGTCTTGGCCGCGAGGCGGCCAGGCGGCTGTTGGCCGACGGCCACGACGTGTGGGCGGCCGCCAGGGATCCCGAGCGCGGTCGCGCGGCCGCCGAGGAGCTTGGCGCGCGTGCCCTCGTGCTCGATGTCGCAGACGATGCCTCCGTGCAGGCGGCTGCGGAGACCGTCGCCGCGTCGAGCGGCGGCGTGCTCGACGTGCTGATCAACAACGCCGGCATCCCCGGCGGGGCGCCGCCCATCCGCGAGCTGACCGCCGAGCACGTCCGATCCGTCTACGAGGTCAACGTCTTCGGCGCCATCCGCACGATCCACGCGTTCCTGCCGCTGCTCGAGCGCTCGAGCGCGCCGGTCGTGGTCAACGTCTCGAGCGGCCTTGGCTCGCTGGCCCACAGCGTCGACAGAGACTCGCCCTACGCGCGCTTCATCGTGCCCGCGTACTGCTCCTCCAAGGCGGCGCTGAACATGCTCACCAACCAGTACGCGATGGCGCTCCCGGCGATGCGCATCAACTCCGTCGATCCCGGCTACACCGCCACCGACCTCAACGGGCACAGGGGCACGCAGAACGTCACCGAAGGGACCGATGCGATCGTGGCGATGGCGAGCATCGGACCCGACGGCCCGACCGCGACCTTCGTCAGCCGCGACGGGCCGGTGCCCTGGTAGTTGCCTGGGGCCCGGGCCGCACCATCGAGCTCGCGCTCTCAAGCTGGGCCACACGGGCAGCCTTGGTGCTCCTCGCGCGCTACGCCAGGGGCGAGCGCGCGAGTCGCCTCTGCCAACTGCCTGGCGAATTGGAGCTTGGAAGCGCTCCCATCCACGGGCAGGCGCATCAGACTAGAATAAGAACCACGCGAATGTGAATCCCCATGCGTAGTTGATGTAGAAGGCCGCAGCGCGCAGCTGGTCCCCGTACTTCAGCTCTTTCGATTCCGGCGAGACGGCGATACCGAGGTTGTGTATGTCTTCGGATCCTTCGTTGTCTTCCTGCTTCGAGATGAAATCGCCCGCGAGCTCGAGTTCGTTGGTTTCATTACATGTTTCGCTTCCTTTGTTTTTGAGCGTGAAGCTGGCGATCTCCGGTTCTTCGCCCGTTCCGCCTTTCGGCGCGAACTTTTCATCGGTGTCGCCTTTGGGACCATCAGGCTGAAGTGTATCCTTCAATTCTACGGTTGCAATCGTCGGGACTTCGCACGATGCTTCCGACTTGTCGACGCAGCTTTCGAAGTGAATCGACTGAATCGTGGCTTCGGGACTGTCGTTTTTGACCACTCCTTTTTTGATCTTCATCTTGCTGCATTCGATCGTGGGCTCTTTTTCCGCTTCCAGCACGAGGGGGCTGTTCACGGTCGGTTCTTCTTTGAGTTCGCCGCTTTCATGACCTTCCGCGAGCTTGAACTCGGCCGACGATGGGGCGGCGCTGCCGCCCCATGTCTGTCCGGAGTTGAGTACCAGTGACTCCTTGCTTTCGAACGTGGCGGGTTCGCTGCCGAATGTTAGCGATTGGGAGCCCGTGTGGCCCGGGGTGAATTCAAGGATGTGTAAAGCATTCTGGACTTCGACTTCGGGTAGTATCGCGTTGGCCGTGCCGTCCACGGCTATTTTGTTTTTTTTCAACGCACATTCAGAGCCTGTGATACTGATTTCGGTTAGCAGCGGCGGGGCTGAGCCGGAGAAGGTGTCTAACCATTGGCTCGAGCTTTCTAATAATTGGTCGGTCCCTTTGAACGATATCGGCGAGACCGTGCATTTCGAGAGCAGTTCTAAGTGCCCTTCCGAGTTCACTTTGAATAGCGAAAGGCCGCTGAGGGTGACCGAGAATGTGCTGGTGCCACTCGGCCCGATTGTGAACGTGCCGGTGTCTAACGTGCTGACGATCTGGATTTTTTCTTTGAGGAGCGTGCTCGACAGGACGGACGTGCCGCTCGCGAGTGTGCCTGCGACGTTGGTCGTGATCGCTTTGCCTTCGACGAAGTATTCGTGTGCGGAGGCGGTCGCAGTGGCGACCGCACTGAGTGCCAGTGCAGCGAGGAGGCCCAGCAGGATGATGCGTGCTTTGGTCATGGTGGCTATGCCTTTCTGGATTGGCCGCCGCGCCTCAGCCGGTGTGGCGGCGCTGGTTCGTGGTCGCCCAGCGCCATGGCGTCGATCGGGCGGAGACCGGCCCGCGGGAGCTAGGCGGACGACGGCCGTCCGGCGCGTTTCGCGTTGGGCGAGGGTCAGTGTGCAGATGACAGTTCACGTCGTCAACCGCGGCGGGGGCGGCGCTGTCGTCCGTGGGTGCAAGGGCGCACGCGGTTTGGGGAATCTGGCTTCTACCAGCGGTTTCTCGAAATGCGGTAGATCGAGTGCGGGAATGAGAGACATGCGGTGTCGCCGTCTCTCCGGGTACGCTCTCGGCCATGTCCTCGTACGCGGCGTTTCTGCGCGGGATGAACGTCGGCGGCCACCGCATCGGCAACGAGGAGCTGCGCGCGCACTTCACCGCGATGGGCTTCGCCGACGTCGCCACCTTCCGCGCCAGTGGCAACGTCGTCTTCGCCGGTGTCGCGCAGCCGCTCGAGCAGGTGCGCGCCCGCATCGAGGACGGTCTCGCGGACGCGCTCGGCTACGCCGTGCCGACGTTCATCCGCGCCGCCGACGAGGTCCGCGCGATTGCCGCCAGCACGCCGTTCGAGCCCGAGCGGTTGCAGGGCTCCGCCGGCAAGCTGCAGGTCGCGCTGCTCGCCGACTCCCCCTCGTCGCAGGCGCGGGCCGACGCGCTGTCCGCGGCGGGCGATCGGGACGGGCTCGTGTTCGACGGGCGCGAGGTCTACTGGCTGCCGAACGGCGGCGTGCTGGGCTCCGCGCTCGACATGACCGTGCTCGCGAGAACGCTCGGCCCGATGACGCTGCGCACGATGGGCACGATCGAGCAGATCGCCGCCAAGCACTTCGCCGGCTGACGGCGCGGGCGCGGCGCGCCGCCGAAGCGGCTGGGGATAGGCTCCAGTAGACAGCTGGTGCGGAAGGTTTCGATGGTTCAGCCGCCACCGAGCGCGACTGGGCGAGGAGGCCGACTGGGGAAGCCCGCTGCGATGGCCCACCCGATGCTGACCAGAGGGAGAGAGAGCAGATGCCGAGCGTAGAGACCGTGCAGGGAGCCGTCGACGCAGACGAGCTGGGACTGGTGCTGGTGCACGAGCACCTGCGCTTTCGCGACGAGGCCGTCGCCGTCGAGTGGCCGAGCCGCTACGACGAGCAGCTCGAGCTCGACGCCGCGCTGCTCGCAGCCAACGCCGCCAAGGCCCACGGCGTTCAGACGATCGTCGACCCGACCGCCATGTTCGGCGGGCGCGACGTTCGCTTCATGAAGCAGGTCGCCGAGCAGACAGGCGTGCGCGTCGTCGCCTGCACCGGCATCTACAGCTACGACCATCTCCCCCACTACTTCGCCAACCGCGACGTCGACGTGATGGCCGACCACTTCGTCGAGGACATCGAACAGGGGATCCAGGGCACCGACATCAAGGCCGCGTTCCTGAAGTGCGCCGCCGACGCCGCCGGCGTCACCGAGAACGTCGAGAAGATCCACCGCGCCGTCGCGCGCGCCAGCGTGCAGACCGGCGCGCCGATCATGGCCCACTCGATGCCCGCCGTCGGCACCGGGCCGCGCCAGGTCGAGATCTTCCTCGAGGAGGGCGTCGACCCCGCGCGCGTGCAGATCGCCCACTGCGGCGACAGCGAGGACGTCGGCTACATCGAGGGGCTGCTCTCAAGCGGCGTGTACGTCGGCCTGGACCGCTATGGCCTTGAGATGTACCTGCCGATCGACAGGCGCAACGCGACCGCCGCCGAGCTGCTGCGCCGCGGCCACGCCGAGCGGCTGATGATCTCCCAGGACTTCTGCGCGTCGATCGACTGGTTCCCGCCCGAGGCCGCCGACGTGTTCGAATCCAGCGGCGCCATCCGCAACTGGTCGATGACGCTCGTCTTCGAGGAGGTCGTGCCCGCGCTGCGCGAGCTCGGCGTCATCGACGACGCCGTCTTCCACACGATTTTCGCCGAGAACCCGCGGCGCTGGCTCACCGCGTAGGCCGCTGGCGATGCGGAGCGCGAGCCTCGCGCCCGCGCCTCCAGATCTTAATTGTTGGTTCCGGGCGCGTACAGCAGCTCCGGTCCCTCCACGCCCCCCGTCCGGTTTACCGCCGGGTTCGCCGCGCGCGCCGACAGGCGCTCGGTCGGCAGCGTCCCGCACACCGCCAGCGCTTCCTCCGCGCCCAGCGCCGGGTCAAGCCACGCCTGCTGCGCGTCGCGGTCGGCCAGGATCACCGGCATGCGGTCGTGGATCGCCGCCGCGATGCGGTTCGGCGCCGCGTCGCACGTCAGCAGCGTCACGCTGTGGACCCACTCGCCCTCGATCTTCGCAGGCGTCCACAGCGCCGCGAACGCGAACGGGATGCCGCCGTCGACCTGGAAGAAGAACGGCTGGCGCGGCTCGCTGCGCTTCTCCGGCTTCAGCCACTCGAAGTAGCCGTCCGCCAGCTGCAGCGCCCGGCGCGAGCCCTTCGGCACGAGCTCCCTGAACGCCGGCCTGGACGTCACCGTCTCCATCCGCGCGTTGATCATCTTGCCGCCGCCCTTCAGGTCCTTCGCCCAGTGCGGGATCAGCCCCCAGCGCAGCAGCCGCGCCTCCTGCTCGCCGTGCGGCGAGACGATCGCCAGCACCTCTTCCGTCGGCGCGATGTTGAAGCGCCGCGTCCCCGCGTCGCTTGAGATCGGCACTCGGAAACGGTCGTTCAGCTCTTCCGGCCCCGCCGTGTTCGTGTAGCGCCCGCACATGCCTCGAGGATATGCGCGCCTGCGGCCAGTCGCGGACGTCCCGCTCGCCGGCATGCGAACATGTGTTCGCATGGGGAGGCCATTCCGCCCAATCCGCGAGCTCGAAGGCCACCTCCAGCGCGGCGAGCTCGACTTCGCCATCGCGCTCGCCAGGATCGCCGCGAGCGAGCGCACGCGGCCGCTCGAGCTCGAGCTGACCGTGCGCTTCCTGCCGCTCGTCGCCGTGCAGCGGCCCGACGACTTCGACGTGTGGACGCTGCGCTGGCTGGAGCGCTGGTGCGGCGAGCTGCGCGGGCACGCCAGCATCGACGACGCCGCCGACCTCGTCGCCGGGCTCGCCGAGATCCCCGTCGACCCCGAACGCGCGCTGCAGGTCATCGCCGCCGTCTGCGCGCGCTACCGGCGCCCGTGAGCGTCGATCCTGTACAGCACGTGCGGCGCCAGCCGATGCCCGGCGGGGATGCCCGGGTGCAGGAAGTCCCCCGCGGGGTCGCGGCGCATGCCCAGCCGCCGCATCACCCGCTGCGAGCGCGCGTTGCACACCGCCGTGTACGACACCAGCTCCGCCAGGGCCAGCTCGCCGAACGCGAACGCCATCGCCGCCGACGCCGCCTCCGTCGCGATCCCGGCGCCCCAGAACGGCTGCGCCAGGCGCCAGCCCAGCTCGACCGCCGGCGCGAACGCCAGGCGCTCATCCACGACCGGCTCCAGGCCCACGAAGCCCGCCAGCCGACCCTCTGCGTCCTCCGCGTGCTCGGCACGCACCTCCACCGCCCACAGGCCGTAGCCGCGCTCCTCGAAGCAGCGCTCGATGCGCGCCACCAAAGCTGCGCTCCGCTCAGACGCCAGCGGCGCCGGGAAGTGCTCCATCACCGCCGCGTCCGCGTTCATCGCAGCGAACGGCTCGAGGTCCGTCGCGCGCCAGCGCCGCAGCAGCAGCCGCTCGGTTCTCAGCTGGGGCGCGCGCGTCACGCCCGAGATCGTAGGCGCAGGCGGCGCGCCGGGCAGGGCCTCGTGGTGGAGGGCGGTAGAGGGCCGTCCGGCCCGCGGCAACTACGCCGCGAGCCGGACGGGGAGCAGCTTGAGCTGATTGATGAAGGGTGATTCGACGTACGTCGGCGTGCCCGCGAGCCGCATGCGCGGGTAGCGCGCGAGCGTCTCCTCGAGCATGATCCGCAGCTCCAGGCGCGCCAGCGCCGTGCCGAGGCAGAAGTGCCGGCCGCCGGCCCCGAACGCCTGGTGCTCGGGGTTGCGGCGCACGTCGAAGCGGTCGGGGTTCTCATAGCGCGTCTCGTCGCGGTTGGAGGAGGCGTACCACAGCACCACCTTCTCCCCCGCGCGGATCTGCCGGCCGTGCAGCTCGGTGTCGCACGTGGCCGTGCGGCGGAAGTGCGCGAACGCCGGGAACATCCGCAGCGCCTCCTCCACCGCGCCCGGGATCAGCGCCGGCTCCCGTAGCAGCGCCTGCATCTGCTCGTCGTCTTCCATCAGCGCCCGCATCGCCGAGCAGAACGTCGCCTTCGTGCTGTCGTTGCCCGCCGCCATCAGCAGGAAGAAGCCCATCACGATCTCGTGTTCCTCGAGCTTCTCGCCGTCGATGTCCGCGTGCACGAGCACGCTCGTCAGGTCATCGGTCGGGTGCTCGCGACGCTCGGCGATCAGCTTGCGGCAGCGCTCGAAGATCTCCGGGATGTCTTTCTCCAGCGCGCCCTCGATGCCGTTCGGGTTCACGTCCAGGTCGCCCGCGCCCAGCGTCGAGTTCATCAGGCGCGCCCAGATCTCGTCTTCCTCCTCGGCGATGCCCATGAAGCTGCCGATCACACGCGCCACCACCGGCTGGGCGACCTCGCTCACCAGATCGCACTCCTCGCGATCCTGCAGCCGGTCGAGCACCCGCACCGCGATCGCGCGGATCGCATCCTCGTGCGCGGCGATCCGCTTCGGCGTGAAGCCCGCCTGGAACAGCGCCTTCAGGCGGTCGTGCTTGGGCGGGTCCATGCCGATGAACATCGCGCCGATCAGCTCCTGCGGGAACACTCCCGCAGCCGTGATCCCGTGCCCGGAGGAGTACGTGCGCCAGTCGCGGCTGACCGTGTGGATGTCATCCGCGGTCGTCACCGACCAGAAGCCGGCCTCGTCGGGGAAGTCCTCGAAGCGCTCCGTCCAGTGGATCGGGCAGCCGCCGCGCAGCTGCTTGAACAGCGCGTGCGGCGGGCCGTCCAGCCAGAGCTCGGGCGCCGTCAGTTCGACGCTCTCGAGATCACTTTCAACCGCCGACATCGGACTCCCCTGATCGTCGCCGCAGAGTGCTTGTCGATGATACTGGCTGGCCGGCCAGTATGCGACGCTCACGTCGCTCAGCTCGCCGCGCGTGCCTGTGCCGCGTTCGCCGCAGGCCCGCGCATGGCGTGCCCGGCGAACACGAGCATGCTTTCCAGGTGCGCTTCGATCGTTTCCAGGTTGTGTTCGCCGGGGTAGATCGCGCCTCTGGCATCGGCGCCGGCTGAGCGCAGCGCCGCCGCGAACGGCAGGTCCTCGTCGGGGTTGGCGATGTGGTCCTGTTCGCCGCCGTACACGAACGCGTGCAGCCCCAGCCGCGAGAAGATCGGCCGGTCGGCGCGCAGGTCGCCTTCCAGGCCGTTGAAGAAGCTCAGCCAGCTCTCGACGACGCCAAAGCGGTACGGGTTGGCGAGCGCCACGTTCATCGCGCCGTAGCCGCCCATCGAGTCGCCGACGACCGCGCGCGCGCCGCGCGCGGGCACCGTCGGCAGCATCTCGTCGATCATTTCCTGGACTTCCAGGATGTAGCCTTCGTAGCGCAGCGCGCCCTCGTTGCGCCACAGGTTCGCGCCCGGGCCGCCCTGGATCATCACCGCGATCGTCGGCGGGATCGCGTGCCTTGCGATCAGGCGGTCGAGCTGGCCCTGCAGGCCGATCTGCACGAACGCCGTGTCCGACTGATCCTGGCCGGTGAGCATGTACAGCACCGGGTAGTGCAGCGTCGTGCTCGCGTAGCCCGGCGGCAGGTACACGAGGAACGAGCCTTCTCCGTGCAGCGCCGCCGACGGGTAGCCCGCGCGGTCGATCTCGCTCCCCGCCGCGTCTTCGCTGACCAGGTCGAGCGTCGGCAGCGACCGCACCGCCGGAGCCGAGCTGATCGCCGGAGCTTCCTGCTCGACCGCCGCCGCGCTCTGCGCGCCGATCAGGCCGCCGAGCGTCAGCTGCCCGCCCTGCGCGAGCACCACGCACGTCAGCGCCAGCGCCCCAAGCAGCACGCCGACGAGCAGCCTGCGCGCCCGGGCGCGAGCGGGGCTCGTCGGCCGCAGAGCGGCCCGTGGGGCGACCGCACGCTCCCGTCGCGGCGGGAGCGTCGGCACCCACGGCGGCGGCAGGACTTCGGCCGCCGCCCCGCCCTGCCCGGGCCAGCTCCAGTCGCCCAGGCTTTCGAGCCACAGCTGTGTGCGAGATGCTTGCATCGCAACTGACATCGAGCAGATTCAATGAAGCGTCAAGCCGAAATCCAACCCCTGCACGAGGACGCCCATGCTGCAGGCCAGCGTGCAGAGCTTCAGCCCCTCAGCTCGTGCTCCACACCTGCCCGACGCCTTCGAAGCCGAGCGCGTCCTTGGTCGCTTCCGTGAGGTCGAATTCGCGCCCTTCCACGTACGGTCCGCGGTCGACCACCGGCACGCGCACCGTGCGCCCGCCGTAGCGCAGCGTGATCAGCGTGCCGCACGGAAGCGTCTTGTTGGCCACGCCCATCGTGCTGCTCGTCAGCGATCCGCCGCACGCCAGGCTGCCGCCGCCGCCGTACCACGACGCCTCGGCCAGGCGGAACACGTTCAGCTGCCCCAGCCGCCGGCGCGACGGGAGGTCGGGCCCGCTGCCCGCGAAGCGCAGGCGCACCCAATCGCTGCCCAGCCGGCGCGGCGTGAAGCTCAGCCGGAAGCGCCCGCGGGCGCCCGTGCTGGCACGGGCGAGCGTACGCCAGCCGTGCCTGCCGAGCTGCTGCAGCGCCACCAGCTGACCGGGAAGTCCCTGCCGGCTCTCTCCCAGCAGCGCGCCCGTGACGCTCGCGCGATGGTCCGCGAGGACGTTCAGCTGGTAGCCGCGAACCTTCAACGCCGTCTGCACCGGCGTCGCGATCGTCGGGTCGGGAGCGGCCGACGCAATGCCGACCGGAGCCAGAGGCGCCGCGGGAAGCGGCGTCGCAGGTGCGTACATTCGGTTACAAACCTCCTTGTTTGCGCCTACGGGGTTAGCTGTCGGGCTCACGGCCGACCGCCCACGCGCAACGGACGCGTGTCAGCCGGGCGTTACGGTCGCATCAGCGGCCGATTCGCCCCATCCGGGTTCGCCCTTTTCGCGATCCGGCAGTGGGTCCCCCGCTCGTCCCCATCAACGGGGACGACTCGGCGATTCAGAACAACTGTTCGTATGATAACCGGAGACGGGGGTGTTTGTGTGATGGTGGGCACACATATAAAGCGACTGTAGAAGCGCGAAACGGCGTCCGAATGCCGCCCTACGTTGGCCCCTCCTAACCAAGCGGCGCCGACGCGGAGGTCTAAGTCCGCGCCGGAGCCTTGACACCGGAGGTACTAGCTCCAATGCCCGACGAGAACCCTACCCGCACCCCTGGGCCGCATCTGACCAGCGGCGACCGCGACTTCGGACAAATGGAACAGATGGTGCTCTATCTGCTCACGGACCCAGAGAACCAGCCGACGATCTGGAGCATCCCAGACATCGGCAGGGAGATGGCCTACTACGACCCCGACGCGCTGGTCGAGCCGCTGCACCGCGCCGGACTCGTCCATCGGATCGGCAAGGAGTTGGTGTTCGCCACCCCGAGCGCGTTCCACTTCGTCTCGCTGGTAGGACACGTCCTCTGACGCACGATCAGAGTGCCACGTCGCAGGGCTGGGCGTGGCGCCCATCAAGGGGATGATCCACCGCTAGACGCGCAAGATGCGCGACGAGTTCGTGCAGGACATGGGCAACCGCAAGGATGCGCTCAACTCCGCTGGTTGCGAGGTTTTCGTGCGGTCGCGCGACCAAACAGGCGCGATCGGCGGGCAACAGCACGGCCGCAAAATGCGCAGTTCGCGCATCCGTCTGGGAAGTCCCGTCCGAGCTTCGCTGTATGCCTCTTGGAGTGCCTCGCAGTAGGAGGCAGTTCCTACCCCCGACGGAGAAGCTATCGAGAAGCGCTAAGTAGACGCCCCCGGCCCAGGAATCTTGAAGGGAACCTAGGGCCGAGGGCGCATAACCCCCACTTGCGCGGGGAGCCGCTGATCCTACGGAAAAGGCCGCTCCACGCGCGAAAGCTCTGCCGCACCTTGCGGCAGAATCGCGCGCCCGTAGTTCAGCGGTCTGGGCGATAGCCGCGAGGTGGCTTACCGAAGGAGTTGGGAGGAAGCCCCTCAAGGTTCGTGCCCTATAGAACGCCGGTCTTTCAAGCCGGAGAGGACGGGTTCGACTCCCGCCGGGCGTACTACCTATTCGATGCCGCACGTCCCGTCAAGCTGCAAGCGCTCGGCCGCCGGCTGACAGGCGATCCCCGCTCCGGAAGTGTTTCCGGAGCGGGGCCGACGCAGGATGCCCGTCGTCGCCACGTCGCACGGCCGGCGATGGCGCTCGGCTATCCCTCCGAATCGGGGGGTGTCTCGGCCAGCGGCAGGTTTTCTGACTGGTCGGCGGTCACCTCGCCGAGCGTTGGCAGCCCCTCGGCCTTCAAGGCTTCATCGAGCCGATGACCTGCCGACCGCTGAGCATCGAGAACCAATCTGAGCAGCTTGTCGCCAAGGATCGGCCCAAGCCGAGGTGGTCCGGCACGATTCGCTCCCCACTTTGCCATTGCCACCATAAGCCGTACGGTGATCTCATCCACCTCGTCCCGTATCTGCTTCGCGTTCCGCATCGGCCACTTCGCCTCGGCGCGAATCCGGCCTAGCTGGTCAGCAAATGTCGAATATCGCGCCGAGAGCTCGGCTTGCGACAGATGGTCCACGTGGCCGGTGAGCAAGCCTCCCTGTAGTGGGGTTCGGAGGTTCCAGACGGCTTCCTCAAGCCGCCGCCGCCGCTCACGATTTCGGACTAGCGCCTCTGCGAAAACGACGCCAAGCAGGACGACCGCGCCACCGACGAGACCAGCGACCACGGAGCTGCCACCAGTGTGGACGGTGCGGACGATCACTTCCACACGGCCAGGTAGTACAGAGAAGCCAGTCACATTGCCAACTGTCGCGGCATCGGGCGACTGTATCCGAGTCCGGCTGTCTGAACAATGGAGCACCCCAATCTTTGCATAAGGCACCTTGACAGGCGCCGCGGCGTAAGGTGGCCTTACAGCATGTCGTCAGCGAGCCGCCACGAGCCACACCGGGCAGCCTCGTCGGAATCGACGTACTCGCTCATGGAGTTCATGCGGGAGTTCCCCGACGACGCCGCCTGCCTGGAGCACCTGTGGCGTGAGACGTACTCGCCCGATGGCGAACACGCCGACTGCCCGAAGTGCAAGCAGGAGCGCGTGTTCCGCAAGTACAAGACCAAGCAGGGTCGCCAGTCGTGGTGCTGCACGGGCTGCGGGCTGCACGTCCACCCGACCGCCGGGACGATCTTCCACAAGTCCTCGACGTCGCTGCACCTGTGGTACTACGCGATGTATCTCGTCGCTAGCACTCGTTGCGGTATCTCGGCCAAGAACCTAGAGCGCGCGATCGGCGTCTCGTACCCGACGGCCTGGCGGATGCTGAACAAGATCCGCAACGAGCTGATGACCGACGACGGCGAGCTGCTGGCCGGCGAGGTCGAGATCGACGAGACATCCGTGGACGGCAAGCCGCGCAAAGCGCACGGCCAGGGCCACCTTGCCTCAATGCCCAACCGGCGCTCGGAGGCCATGAAACTCCGCGAACGTAGTCGAGCGACCGTGTTCGCCGCTGTCGAACGCGGCGGGCGAGTCAAGGCCACTGTGCTCCCGTCGCGGCGTGGCCCCGGCCTGCAAGCCCAAGCAATCGAGTGGATCGACCCGCGCTCCATCGTCTACACCGACGAGTGGCCTGCGTACAACCAGCTACACCAGCACTTCGCCTCGCATAGTCGAGTCCGGCACTCCACCGGCGAGTACGTCGTGGGCGACACGCACACGAACACGATCGAGGGATGGTTCGGCAACGTCAAGCCCTCCATCCGAGGCACCTACCGCAAGGTGTCGCACAAGTGGCTCCAGGGCTACCTCAACGAGTTCACGTGGCGCTACAACCTGCGCGACCAGCGCGACCCGTCGATGTTCGCGGAGCTGCTTGCCCGCGCCGCGCAGCCGGTGGAGACGCCATGAACGAGAAACGAGCACTCGAATCCCTACGCCGCGCAGCCGCTCGCCGCGAAGCGGCCGACGACGAGCGCCATGCCGCGTCAGTCGAGCTGCGCAAGCGCGTACGGGACGCGCACGCGGCGGGCGTCAGTCCGACTCGGATTGCTCAGGAGGCTGGTCTGTCTCGGCAGGCCGTTTATGAAGCCCTGCAACCTTCCTGACGACGCCAAGGAAGTCCTGACGCGATGGAACGGGAATGTTTAGTCCCTCACCATCGGCGGTCGGAACGTGCTGCATAGGCTCCCGCTCGTGATCGTCGGACATCAAGCACGAGGGTAGCGCGTGGCCGAGTGCATATTCTGCGGCCGGCCGTTCGGCCCACAACGCCAGCGCAGCAAGGAGCACGCCGCGCCGCAATGGTGCCGCGATCTTGTGCCGAACCTTGGGGCCGCCCACCACACTCTCGTCGTCCGCACGGCCGATGGCACCACAGAGACGGATCGTGGACTGCGCGATCCATTCACAACCACCGTCAACGACATCTGCATCCAGTGCAATACCGGCTGGATGCACGAGCTAGAGGAGGCATCCAAGCCGATCCTGAGCCATCTCATCCAAGACGATGCTCGCAACCTCCAGTTCTATCGGCAGGTGCTGGCCGCGACGTGGGCCGTCAAGACGGCGATGGTTTGGGAGTCTGTCAACCCCGAGTACCGCGCGATCCCAAGCGACGAGATGCGCAGACTCCACGCAACACAACGACCCGGAGCAAGACAGCGGGTATGGATCGGCCGGTGCTCTGGCGCCGAACCACACTCGGCACGACAGGTGGCGGGATTCCTAGTCGGTCCGCTTGGGGAGGATTATCCAGGCGGTCCGCATAGTTATCTCGTGGCCCTCACCATCGGTCAACTTGCCCTTGCCGTCTACGGGCATACGATGGCCCTTCCTGCTCAGTTCGTCTTCCCACCGCAGTTCGAGTCGAGCCTCGTCCAAATCTGGCCGCCGGTCCACGAGGTAGTCGCGTGGCCGCCGCCGGCCTCTCTGGACGAGGGCGGACTCGACGCCTGCGTACAAGCGCTCGGATCGTTTCAGGAGCCTCCCAGCACGCCCGAGCCGGACCTGGAGACGCCCGAGACATAGCGGAGCGCTCAGCTTTGCCCAGAGCGACCCCAGAGGGCGAGTACTACGAGAAGCGATCCCACGGACACGCGGAACGGCGAGTCCGTGGCTGCAAGGCTCGCACCGAGACAGCCGATGATTGCTCGCTGCGCGTCGTTGAGCCGCATACATATATAGCGACTCCCAACGACGTACGCCCCAGCCGGGCGAAGTGCTGAAAGATCAGTAGTTTGGGACGACACGCGCCCACCCCGTTCTACAGTGGCTTTATAAGTGTGATGGTGGGCACACAGGCGAATCCCTGCAGGGCCGCCGGTAGGCTTTGGTCATGCTGCGGATGTACGCGGGTTTCTCGACAATCGCCGCGGGGCTTTTCGCGTTCTACTACGCGCACTACCATCGGCCTTCACTGGATCCAATGGCCAACAAGGTGCTGTCGACGAGCGCGTACAACTGGCTCCATGTCGGCGCGTGGGCGCTGGTGGTCCTCGGAGGATTGATCGTCATCGGCGGTCTGCTTCGCTCGACGCGGCCCCGTGACGCATAGCGCTCACGCCTCGATGTGAAGACGTCACACACGTAGCCTCCGTGTCGCGCCCGCGCTAGCCTTTACGCCATGCTCATCGCAGCCATTCTCGTCGTGTGCCTGGTCGGTCTTGCCGTCGGCGATGTCGCTCTGGTGCGTGCGCTCAAGCGCAGGAGAAACAACACCTCGCGTTGATCGTCACGCCGCGGGCTCGACCGTCCGCGGTGCTCGCCACCTCAGACGCAGGAGCGGCTTGGCCATCTTCACCTGTGCTGCGCTTCGACTCCGAGATGGGTCGACACGAGCCGATTCGGACCAGCCTGCAATGAACATCCCAACGAACCCAACTGTCAACGCCAGTCGATCCTCCCTCGGCTACCCTCGCGGCAACCGGGTGCAATGTCCACTGCTCCCGGCCTCTCAGGAAGCAGGAATGCCCCGCTCAGCCCGGGCTGAGCGGGGCGCTAAACGGCGACAACGCATGTAGACCCGCGGTCGCGTACGGCGCGTCCGTGGAAAAGTGCCGATGCGCACGATCCCGAGACTGCGGCTACCATCGGTCGGGGATGCCTCTGAATCGCAACCTCTGGCCGGGACGCAACGCCTGGGTTTCGGGCGAGCCGGGGAAGGAGTCCAGCCGCTCGCGCCACGCGCGGCGGCTGGCGCGCGAGGCGGCGATACGCCGCCACCGGCAGGTGCGCGGTGCCCTGGCGCGCGTTCGCGCGCTGCTGCGCGGACGCGCCTAGGAGCGGCCGCGTGAGGGCGGTCCGTCGAGCGAGGCCGGGATGATCACGGCCATGAGCGCAGGCGCGCGGTGACCCAGAGCCCGGACCATCTGCGCGCCGGCGAGCTCGGCACCGCCGACGTGACGGCCTCGACGGTCGCCAACATCGGCCCGGGAATCGACTTCTACTTCGCGTTCGGCGTGATCGCCGTCACCGCCGGCGTCGCCGCCCCTTTGACGATCATCGCCGCGGGCGTGGCGGTCGTGTTCCTCGCCTTCATCGTCGCCGAGTTCACCAAGGCCGAGCCGTCCGCGGGAAGCTTCATCACGTACGTGGAGACATCGCTGGGAGCGAGGGCCGGCGCCGCCACCGCCCTGCTCGTCGCCGTCGGCTTCATCGTCGCGATCGCCGGCGTGTTCACCATGTCCGGGGGGATGGTGGCGTTGACGCTCGCCCACTACACCTCGTGGCACATCGCTTGGGAGCCCATCGCCCTCGTGCTGACGGTCGCCGCGATCTGGCTGACCGCGCGGGGCGTCAAGCTGTCGACGACGGCCGTCGGGGTGGCCATCGTCGTACAGGTGGCGATCATGTTGATCGTCTGCGTCGTCGTGATCGTGGACGAACGCTCACGGCTGTCCGGCATCCCGTTCTCGTGGTCGCATCTCAGCGGCGGCCTGACCGGGCTGTCCGCTGGCTTCCCGCTCGCCCTGTACATGTTCATCGGCTGGGAAAACGGCCCGGCGCTCGCCGAGGAGGCCCGCGACCCGCGCCGCACCATCCCCCGGGCTCTCTACCTGTCGATCGCGATCGGCACCGCCCTGTTCGTGTTCTTCGCCTACGCCACCGTCACCGGCTTTCATTACGACGTCGCCTCCATCGGGCGCTCCTCCGTCCCGTTCCTGAGCGTCGCCGACCGCTATCTCGGCGGCGCGGCGATCCTGGCGTGGCTTGCCGGCATCGTCTCCGTGCTGGCGACGCTGGTCTCCGCCGCGAACGCCCAGTCACGGCTGCTGTTCGACGGCGGGCGCTCGGGGCTGCTGCCGGCGTGGCTCGGGCGCCTGCGCTCGAGCTCTGAGACGCCGGTGAACGCGCTGCTCGTCATGTCCGTCGGCGGCCTGGGAATCGTCGCGGTGTGGTGGCTGCTGCACGTCGTCGGCGTGGACGGCGGGTCGACGAATCCCGTCGGCCTGTACGCGGAGTGCTCGACGATGGGCACGATCGTGATCCTGTTCGTCTACTTCCTGACGACGCTGGCGCTCCCGGTCTTCATGTGGCGCCGCCACCGCCGGTCCTTCTCGCTAATGAGGCACGTGGCCGTCCCGATCCTCGGCGTGCTGACCCTGGTGATCCCGTTCGTCGAGCTGTGCAAGCCGGGCCAGCCCTCGCCCTACAGCGTGTTTCCGTATCTGGCGTTGGCGATCGTCGCCGCGGCCGCGGTGATCGCCGGCGTGGTCGTGCGCCGCAACCCGGCCGCCGGCGCCGGCGAGGGGACGACGTTCGCCCAGCAGTGAGGAGCGCCTCTCCGCCTCTCAGCCGCCGTCCACGGTGGGTTTGCCCGCGCTCGCCTGGCCGGTAGCCGCACCGGCGACAGCCGGGGCGATTTCATCGAGGCGGTCGAGGATCGCCTTCAGGCCGCCCTGCGTGTGAATGTCGAGACGGTCGAGGATCGCCTCGGCGTCCTTGTACGTGTTCGCCGAGCGCGCGTCGGAGGCGAGAGCCTGCACGTTCTGCCCGACCATGATCACCGACAGCAGCACGAGCTGCAGGAACGTCTGCGCGATCCACGCGATGATCCCCTCGCCGCCCGGCTTCAGCGCCGGACCCAGGCCGATCAGCGCGATCACGCCGAACAGGTACGCGCACCACATCGTGCCGACGAGCCTCGTGATCAGGACGGCGAACTTCGCGTTGACGCCTTCGACCTCGCCCATCGCTTCTTTGAGCACGCTCGGCGTCGGGTGCAGCGCCTTTGCGAGATGGTGCCCGTTCTTCACCGGACCGTGGAGGCGATGCTCCATCCGATGCTCGAACCCGATCGGACCAGTTTCCGTCATCTATCCTCCTCCTCGCCGCCGTTGCGGGCGGCATGCGCAACGTCGACATATTCGGATGCCAGAGGCTACTCCGGCAGCAGTAGTCCGGGATACCCCCGATGGCGGATGGCGGCGAGGGCGTTCTCCCCTACCTTTCAGCTGTGAGCGATCGGTCGCGTGTGACATTGGCGCCGGGCCTGCCGGCGTGGGTACTCGATGCGGCCCTGGCGCTCGCGCTTGCGGCGGCGCTGGTCGGCGTGCGCGCCGCCGAGGCGCATGGCCTGCAGCGCGCGGCCTGGCTCGGTTACGCGCTCGGCGTGCTCGCGGCGTTGCTGCTGGCGGGCAGGCGCCGCTGGCCGCTGGCCGTGTTCGCGGGCACGCTCGCGATCGCGCTGCTGGCGATCGCGCTGGCCTCCCCCAGCGGCGCGATCTCGCTGCCCGTCGTGATCTCGATCTACACGCTGGCGCAGCTCGAGCAGCGCCGTCGCGCGGCGCTGCTGGCGCTGCTGGCAGGGATCGCGCTGGCGCTCGCGCGCGGCCTGTTCCAATATCGGGGCTGGTCGGACGCGCGCACCGCGGTCGAGCCGGCGCTCGCGCTCGCGGCGCTGTTCCTCGGCTGGGCGCTCGCCAGCCATCGCGCGTACATCGCCGAGATCCAGGCGCGCGCCGCGCAGGCCGAGCGCACGCGCGAGGAGGAGGCGCGCCGCCGGGTCGACGCGGAGCGCCTGCGGATCGCGCGCGAGCTGCACGACGTGCTCGCGCACGGCATCGCGACGATCAGCGTGCAGGCGGGCGTCGCGGCGCATGTGCTGCACGAGCGCCCCGAGCGCGCGGCCGAAGCCCTGCGCACGATCAAGTCGACCAGCGGGGAGGCGCTGCGCGAGCTGCGGGGCATCCTCGGCGTCCTGCGCGAAGCCGATGCCGACGAGCCGCGCGAGCCGGCGCCCGGGCTGAGCCAGATCGAGCGCCTCGTGGACGCCACGAGCCACGCGGGCGTGCCCACGCGCGTGCGCATCTCCGGGCGGCGCCGGGCGCTGCCGGCGACCGTCGATCTGGCCGCCTACCGGATCGTCCAGGAGTCGCTGACGAACGTCCTGCGCCACGCCGCCGGCGCGAGCGCCCAGGTCGCGATCAGCTACTCCGACGCGGAGATGACGATCAGCGTCGACGACGACGGCCTGGCCGAGCCACTCCGGTCGACCGCTGCCAACGGGCACGCAAGGTCCTCCGGGCACGGCATCCTCGGCATGCGCGAGCGCGCGCACGCGCTCGGAGGCGAGCTCGACGCCGGTCCGCGCGGCGACGGCGGCTTTCGCGTGCGCGCGCGGCTGCCGGTCGCGACCGAGCGATGATCCGCGTCCTGCTCGCCGACGACCAGCCGCTGGTGCGCTCCGGGCTGCGCGTGCTGTTCGAGGGCGAGCCCGACATCGCCGTGACCGGCGAGGCGGCTAACGGCGAAGAGGCATTGAGCCTCGCGCGCCACGCGCGCCCGGATGTGGTCCTGATGGACATTCGCATGCCCGTGCTCGACGGCTTGGAGGCCACGCGCCAGATCAGCTCCGAGCCGGAGCTCGACGCCGTCAGGGTGCTGATCCTGACGACATTCGAGAGCGACGAGTACGTGTTCGAGGCGTTGCGCGCCGGCGCCAGCGGCTTCCTGCTCAAGGACGCCGAGCCGGTCGAGCTGTTGCAGGCGGTGCGCGTCGTCGCCGCCGGCGACGCGCTGCTCGCGCCGAGCGTCACGCGGCGGCTGATCACCAGGTTCGCCGCCGCGCCCGAGCATCGCCCCTCGCCCGTGCAGCTCGAGCTTCTCACCGCCCGCGAGCGCGAGATCACGGCGCTCGTCGCCAGGGGCATGAGCAACGACGAGATCGCCGAGCTGCTGACGATCAGCCCGGCGACCGCCAAGACGCACGTCAGCCGCGCTATGGTCAAGCTCGGAGCCCGCGACCGCGCGCAGCTCGTCGTCATGGCCTATGAGAGCGGGCTCGTGCTCGCCGGCCAGCTGTAGCGGGCATTGCCACGGACGGGCCGGCGGCTACGCCGCACGTGGTACGCGCGGATACGCCGTCTGGCCGACGACACGGGCACGCACACGAACGATCATGTACCGAGCTTGAGCGCCGCCGCGACCCCGCCTCCGCCGCCCCCGCCCGCAGGGGCTCCGTTGGGGTCGATACCGCCGGAGCCGCCCCGCCGCCCCTGGTGGACGGCCACGCGCGTGCTGCTCGCCGCGCTCGGGATCGTCGCGCTGACGGGCGGGGCGACCTATGCGGTGGCGCGCAACGAGGTCAGCAAAGTGGTCGAAGCGCTCGACCAGCACAGCCCGGTCAAGCTCGCCCCGAAGGTGCTCGCGCCCACGAGCAAAGGCGCCCCCGAGACGCTGCTGCTGGTCGGCAACGACGAACGTCCACCGCCGAAGGACAACCCCGGGGGCGCGGTGCTGCCGCACTCCAACGAGATGCTGCTCGTGCGCATCGACCCGAGCAAGCCGACGATCTCGATGCTCTCGATCCCGCGGGAGCTGCAGGTGACCTTCACGGCGCCCAACGGCGAAGTGATCACCAACCGCATCAACTCCGCCTACACCTACGGCTACGAGGACGGCGGCGGCACCTCCGGCGGCGTCAAGCTGATGCTCGAAACGATCAAGAGCGTGTTCGGCCTCACGGTCAATCACGTGTTCGTCACGAACTTCAAACGCTTCAAGCGCGCGGTCGACGAAATGGGCTGCGTGTACATGACCGTCGACAAGCGCTACTACCACGTCAACGAACCCGAAGGCGAACAGTACTTCGAAATAAACCTGCAGCCCGGCTACCAGCGCCTGTGCGGCCAGCAGGCGCTGGAATTCGTCGCCAACCGTCACGAAAGCACCTCGCTGATCCGCGACGCGCGCGACCAGCGCTTCCTGCTCGAAGTCAAGGCCGAGTACGGGCCGACGCTGTTCGAAAGCCGTGAAAAGTTCGAGCGGATCCTCGGCAAGGCGATGGAAACCGACCTCCACGGCGAAGAACAGGTCCTGCAGCTGCTCGAGCTGCTCGTCGAATCGGCCGGCAAGCCCGTGCGCCAGGTGCCCTTCCACGTCACCTTCCTGACGTCGGTGGACACCGCCACGCCCGAACAGATCGGCGACGCCGTGCACCAGTTCCTGAACGGCACCGCTCCGATCTCCACGCGGAAGGTGAGCGAGGCGGTGAACGCGGCGCGCTCGCACCATCACGCTCGCCGAAGCGCTCCCGCTCTGGCGCTGACGCCGACCACGGCCGAAGAGCTCGCGAAGGCGCGCTCGGCCGCGCCGGAACTGCCGTTCGCGCTCGAGTATCCCCGCGTGCGCAACACCACCGCCGAAGCCGAACCGGACGCGCTGCACCTCTACGACATCCACGACCAGCACGGCCACGTCCACCCGATCTACGTGATCGTGATCGACCGCGGCGGGCTCGGCGAATACTACGACGTGCAGGGGAGCACCTGGACCGACCCGCCGCTGCTGAGCACCCCCAGCCAGACCGTCCAGATCGGCTCGCGCACCTACAGCCTGTACTACGCGGGCGAACAGATCAGGACGATCGCCTGGCGCGAAGCGGGCGCCGTGTACTGGATCCAGAACACGCTCACCAACGGCGTCCAGCCGCACGAGATGCTGGCGATGGCCGAGCAGACCGTGCCCATCGTCAGCGTCCCGCCCGGAGCCGCGCAGGCGGGCGGGACGATCCCCAGCGTGCGGTCGGTCAACCTGCCGGCGCGCGACGTCGCCGGCACGAGCATGGCCGAGAAGCTCGGCGCGGCCCTCGGCTTCCTCGGTCTCGCGGTCGTCGTGCTGCTCGCCGGACTCGTGCTCGCACGCCGGCGCGAGCTGATCCGCCTGCGCGAGCAGGTCGCACAGGCGCTCGCCCTCGAAGCCGGCCAGCGCACGCTGCTCGCGACGGGGACGGCGGGGACCGCCGGCGCCACGAGCACCGGCGCTGCAACGGGGCCGTCATCGTCCCCGCCTGACATGATCGACACTCGCTCATAGGGCAACGACAAGCACACGGCCGATGAACGCCCGCGGCGCGCAGGATGCGCACGCACCGAGCCCGGACGCGCCGCTGACGAAGCTCGACGAGCGCCAGCTGGGCGTGCTTGCGCGCGTCGGGCGCGAGTGGGGTCGGGTCTGCGGCAACCCCGAGACGTGGCGGCGCTCGCTGCCGGTCGACCCGAGCCTCGGCAGCTTCCCCGCCGCCGCGGACATCCGCCCGACCCGCTTCGGGCGCATCGTCCCCGTCGAGAGCGCGCCGCTGCCCGAGGTCGAAGCCACGAAGGACGCCGACGAGCTGCCCGCCTCGCCCTCCCTGAGGCTGGGGCATGAGCTCAGGCGGGCGCTGCTCGGACCGCCGCTGCGCAGCTCGGCGATCGCACGCGAGCGGATGCGCAAGCTGGTGGCGCTGCCGGTGCTCTCCGCGGACGCGCTCTCCTCGGTCGCCTACGGCCCGGAAGCGATGCTCGCGGTCCTGGTGCTCGCCGCCGGCGGCGGCCTGAGCTACTCGCTGCCGATCGCCGGCGCGATCGCGTTCCTGATGCTCGCCGTCGGCGTCTCCTACCGCCAGACGATTCGCGCCTACCCGCACGGCGGCGGCTCCTACATCGTCGCCAGCGACAACCTCGGGCGCACCCCCGGGCTCGTCGCCGCCGCGGGCCTGATGACCGACTACGTCCTGACGGTCGCCGTGTCCGTCGCCTCCGGCCTGGAAGCGATCACCTCGGCGATCCCGTCGCTGTCCCCCGACGCCGTCGCGATCGGCGTCGGAGTGATCGCGGTGCTGCTCGCCGGGAACCTGCGCGGCGTGCGCCAGGCCGGCGCGATCTTCGCGGCGCCGACGTACCTGTTCATCCTCGCGATCTTCGTACTCGTCATCGTCGGGCTGATCGACGCCGGCGGGCGCGGCTTTCACGCCACAGCCAGGCCGCACATCACCGCGACCGAGAGCGTCGGCCTGCTGCTGGTGCTGCGCGCGTTCGCCTCCGGCTCGACGGCGATGACGGGGATCGAGGCGATCTCAAACGCCGTGCCGGTGTTCAAGCCCACCGAGTGGCGCAACGCGCGCACGACGCTGACGTGGATGGTCACGCTGCTGATCCTGCTGTTCGCCGGCACGATCGCGATGGTCCAACTCGACGGCGTCGTCCCGAACGCGCACGAGACCGTGCTCTCGCAGCTCGCCCATCGCAGCTTCGGCTCGGGCTTCATGTACCCGATCACGCAGGCGGCGACGGCCGCGATCCTGCTGCTCGCCGCGAACACCGCCTACAACGACTTCCCGCGGGTTCTGTTCCTGCTCGCGCGCGACTTCCAGGCGCCGCGGCTGTTCCTGCGCATGGGCGATCGGCTCGCGTTCAGCAACGGCATCGTCCTGCTGTCGCTCGTGGCGACCGTGATCTTCGTCGCCTTCGGCGGCCGGACCGCGCCCCTGATACCGCTGTACGCCGTCGGCGTGTTCCTCGCCTTCACGCTCTCGCAGACGGGGATGGTGGTGCACTGGTGGCGCCTGCGCGATCCCAAATGGATGCGCAGCCTCGCCTTCAACGCCACCGGCGCGCTGCTGTCGGCGGTCGTGTTCGTCACCGCCGGGATCACCAAGTTCACGGCGGGCGCGTGGGTCTCGCTGGTGGCGGTCGGCCTCGTGATCGCGGCCGCGACCAGCATCCGCCGCCACTACGAAGGGGTCGCCCGCGCGATCGCGCTGCACCCGCGCGCGATCGAGGTGCCAAAGCGCACGTTCGCGCCAAGCGCCCGTGGCGGCGGGGCAAGGCCCGAGCCGGACGTCGCTGCGGACGACGCCGCGCAGCCCACGCCGGAGCGGGAGACCGAGGAGACGCCGGAGGAGCTCCGCCACCTGATCCTCGTGCCCGTGGCCTCGCTGGATCTCGCGAGCATGCGCGCGCTGGCCTACGCGGCGTCGCTGCAGCAACCGGTGCTGGCCGTGCACGTCAGCCCCACCGACGAGGAGGCCGAGCGCTTCCGCGGCTACTGGCGCACGTGGGGCGAACACCTGCCGCTGGAGGTCGTCGTCTCCCCCTATCGCGCGATCGTCGCCCCGCTGGTCAACTACATCGAGTCGCTGCACCGGCTCGGCCCCGACCTGACGCTGACCGTGATCCTGCCCGAGATCGTCGTGCGGCACTGGTGGCAGCGCTTCCTGCACAACCGCACGGCCCCGCGGCTGCGGCGCGCGCTGCGCCAGCTGCCCAAGAGCGTCGTCACGACCGTCCCCTTCCATCTGCCCGGTTGAGGAGCACTTTGACGCCAGGCCGTTGACGCGGACCTCCGCAACAGCGACAATCGCGTTCGTGGCCAACCCGGACCGTCTGACAGCGCTGGACTCGACGTTCCTACATCTCGAGGATCACTCCGCCGCGCACATGCACGTCGCCTCGGTGATGGTGTTCGAGGGCACCGCGCCGACGCTTCAGGAACTGGTCGACCACGTGCTCGGCCGCCTGCACCTGGTGCCGCGCTACCGCCAGCGCCTGGCCTACGTGCCGTTCGACCAGGGCCGCCCGGTGTGGGCCGATGACCCGCACTTCAACCCCTACTACCACATACGCCACACCGCGCTGCCCCACCCGGCGGACGACGCCGCGCTCAAGCGGCTCGCCGGCAGGCTGTTCTCCCAGCGCCTGGACCGCTCCAAGCCGCTGTGGGAGATCTGGCTCGTGCAGAGCATGTCCGGCGGGCGCTTCGCGCTGATCGCCAAGACCCACCACGCGCTGGTGGACGGCATCTCCGGCGTGGACATCACGACCGTCCTGTTCGACACCGCGCGCGAGCCCTCCCCGACGGCGCCGGCGTCGCCGTGGAGCGCCAAGCCGCTGCCCGGGCCGGCGAAGCTCCTCGGAGAGGCGCTGATCGAGCGCTCGACCGTCCCCGCGGAGATGGCGCGCGGCGCCCGCGCGCTGCTGCGCGCGCCGCGGCGCGCCGTCAAACAGGTCAAGGATGGCCTCGCCAGCGTCGGCGCGACGACCCTTGCGGGAATCAACGCGCCGGCCCCGCCCAGCCCGTTCAACGTCGACATCGGACCGCACCGGCGCTACACGTTCGTGGACGCCGATCTCGCGAAGTTCAAGGCGATCAAGGACTCGCTCGGCGGCACGCTCAACGACGTCGTCCTGGCCTCCGTCAGCCTCGCGCTCGGCCGCTACCTGCGCCGCGAGGGCGAGGACACCGACGGGTTAGTGCTGAAGGCGATGGTGCCGGTGTCGGTGCGCTCCAAGGAGCAGCGCGGCGCGCTCGGCAACCAGGTCGCCGCGATGTGGGCGCCGCTCCCGGTCGGGATCCAGAACCCGGCCGAGGCCCTGCACACGATCAGCACCGCCATGGAGGACCTCAAGAAAGGCGGCCAGGCCGTCGGCGCGCAGGTGCTCACGAACCTCGCCGGGTTCGCGCCGCCGACGATCCTCAGCCAGGCCGCGCGGCTGCAGGCGCGCCAGCCGTTCTTCAACCTCGTCGTCACCAACGTGCCCGGACCGCAGATCCCCCTGTACCTGCTCGGCCGGCGCCTGCAGGTCCTCTACCCGGTGGTGCCGCTCGCGCAGCGCCAGGCGATCGGGATCGCCGTCATGAGCTACGACGGCCATCTCGGCTTCGGCCTGCTCGGCGACTACGACGCGCTGCCCGGCCTCGAGCAGATCGCATCCGACCTGAAGTGGGCGATCGCCGCGCTCGCGCGCGCCGCCGGGGTGGGCCCGCGCAGCAACGGATCATCGAGCGCGCGTTCGCCGCGCAAACCCGCCAAAGCCGCAAAACCGCGCAGCGCCGCCACACGCGCCACCGCCGCAGCTGAGAAGCCGTAGGGCGCTCCTCAGCGTCTGACGCCCAGCGCGCGTCGCACGGCCTCGCGCAGCAGCAGGCGATACGCCAGGTCCGAGGCGGCCAGCGTCGTGATGATCAGCGCGCCTGGATGGCGCAGCAGTGAGCGTCGGAGCAGCACACTCATGACATCGGCTGTCTGGGATCTGGGACTTGAGCGGCGCAGCCACCGTCGCGCGCAGGGCCGCGCGAATACGATCCGCCCCATGCGCCTCGCCCTCTGCCAGATGAACGCCACGGTGGGCGACATCGCCGGCAACGCCGAGCGCATCCGCGAGGGCACGCAGGCCGCCCGCGAGGCGGGCGCGGAGCTCGTGCTGTTCCCCGAGCTCGCGCTCACCGGCTACCCGCCGGAGGACCTGCTGCTGAAGGAGCACTTCCTGGCGGACGCGGCGGCGGCCCTTCGCGAGCTGGCGGCGCAGACGCACGGCGTGGTCGCCGTCGTCGGCTTCCCCGAGCGCGCGGAGGACGTGTTCAACGCCGCGGCCGTGCTCGCGGACGGGGCGGTCCACGCGATCTACCGCAAGGTCTACCTGCCCAACTACGGCGTGTTCGACGAGCAGCGCTACTTCCAGGCGGGTCCGGCGGGCGCCGTGCTCGACCTCGGCCGCCAGCGCCTGGGCCTGACCGTCTGCGAGGACATCTGGGAGCCCGGCCCCCCGGCCAGCGAAGAGGCGCTCGCGGGCGCGAGGCTGATCGTCAACATCTCCGCCTCCCCCTACCACGCCGGCAAGGGCGCCGAGCGCGAGCTGATGTTCGCCCAGCGCGCGCGAGAGAACCTCGCGTGCGTCGCTTTCTGCGGGCTCGTCGGCGGTCAGGACGAGCTCGTGTTCGACGGGCACTCGTGCGTGATCGACCACACCGGCGCGACGCTCGCTCGCGCGGCCCAGTTCCAGGAGGAGCTGCTCGTGTGCGACGTGGACCTCGAGGCGGCGGCAGCCGCGCGCCTGCGCGACGCAAGCCAACGTCCCGCAGCGCGACGCTCCGAGCGCCACGCGCAGCTGCTTACGGCGCTGCCGGATGTGCCCGAGGCCGCCTCCGTCAAGCCTGGCGGGCCGCTCACGCCGCCACTGGCACCTGTCGAGGCCGAGGTCTACGGCGCGCTGGTGCTCGGCCTGCGCGACTACGTACGCAAGAACGGCTTCGAGCACACCGTGCTCGGCCTCTCCGGCGGGATCGACTCGGCGCTCGTCGCATGCCTCGCCGCCGACGCGCTCGGGCACGCGCGCGTCAACGCGACGATCATGCCCTCCCCCTACTCCTCGCCCGCCACGCAACAGGATGCGCGCGCGCTCGCCGCCGCGCTCGGGCTGCGCACTCACGAGCTGCCGATCGAGTCGGTGATGCGCGCGTACGAGCAGGAGCTGCGCGACGAGTTCGCCGGGCGCGATCCGGACCTCACCGAGGAGAACCTGCAGGCGCGCATCCGCGGCAACCTGCTGATGGCGCTCTCCAACAAGTTCGGCTGGCTCGTGCTGACGACCGGCAACAAGTCGGAGATGTCGGTCGGCTACAGCACCCTGTACGGCGACCTCGCCGGGGGCTTCGCGGTGATCAAGGACGTGCCCAAGACGCTCGTCTACCGCCTGTGCGAGTGGCGCAACTCACCCGCCGGCCCATCGGCGGCACGCGCCGGGGCCTCGGGCGCCGACGGCGTCGAGCGCCCGATCCCCGTGTCGATCATCGAGCGCGCCCCCTCGGCCGAGCTGAGACCCGACCAGCGCGACGAGGACTCGCTGCCCCCGTATGAGCTGCTCGACCGGATCCTCGAGGGCTACGTCGAGCTCGACCAGAGCCGCGAGCAGCTGATCGCGCAGGGGCTGCCCGCGCCCGAGGTCGACCGCACGATCCGCCTGGTGGACCTCGCCGAGTACAAGCGCCGCCAGGCGCCTCCGGGCATCAAGATCACCCCGCGCGCGTTCGGACGCGACCGGCGCATGCCGATCACCAACCGCTACCGCGGATAGCCTGCGCGCGTGCCGCCCGCCGCCCGATCGCTCGCCGCGCTGTGCATCGCGACGCTGTGCGCGCTCGCACTGAGCGCCTGCGCCGACACGCTGCAGAACCGGCCGATCCCGCACAACATCCTCGAGGGCCTGATCGGCGCGCCCGTGCCGGTGTACTGGCTCGGCGGCTCCTTCGAGGGCCTGCCGATCAGCGAAGCCACGTTCGACCCGAGCGGCTCCTACAGCGTGCAGTACGGCAACTGCCTGGAAGGCGGCCAGGGGACGTGCGTCACGCCGGTGCGGATCGTGACCTCGCCCGACAACAGCTTCCTGCCGGGTGGCTCAGCGCCGAGCGCGAGGACCCGCATCAGGGGCGTCCCCGCGGTGATCGCGCAGGCCGGCAGGACGATCGTGCTCGCCACCGCCGACGTCGTCGTCGACATCTACGCGACCAGCGCGCGCGCCGCCGCCGCCGCCGCGCGCACGGCCGTGCCGATCAACGTTCCGGGCGAGCCCGAAGCGTCGCTGCCGCCGGCGCTCGCGAACACCGGCTTCAACGAACGGCCGCTGCGCTCGCAGGTGCCCGCGCCGCTGCACCCGCTCGGGTAGCGCAATCGCTCGAGCCCTGCGTGGACGCTCAGCCGCGCGGTGCCAGTGCGACGCCGTCGGGCGCCGGGCGCACCGCGATCGTCATCCGCGTGACCGCGCACGTGCGGTCTGAGTCGTCGCTGAAGCGCACGTCCCACACCCACGTCGTACGGCCGCGATGCACGCGCGTGGCGGTCGCGTGCACGACCCCCTCGGTGATCGGGCGCAGGAAGCTCGTGTTGTTGGACAGGCCCATCGCCTGCTGTCCCTGCTCGAGCACGCCCAGCGCCGTGGCCAGCGAGGCCATCGACTCGGCCATCGACGCGTACACGCCGCCGTGGATCAGCCCCGCCGGCTGCTTGAGCTCGGCGCGCACGGTGACCTGCGCGCGCACCTCGGTGTCCGAGAACGAGATGAGCTCCAGGCCGTACAGCTGGTCGAAGCCGTGCATCGCGCGGTTGATCTGCTCGGCGTCGACGGTGGCCATCCCGGCGCCACGATAGCCTACGGTCCTTCCGCTGCTGGCCCCGCGAGGCCCCCACCTGCGGTGGCGGACGTTCACATAACCATGAGTCGATTGGACGAGCTCCCACCCGACCAGCGCGCCGCGCTGTCGCTGCTGCTGCGCCAGCACAAGAGCTACGCCGAGGTCGCCACGCTGCTGGGCATCGCCGAGCGCGCCGTGCACGACCGCGCGCACGCCGCGCTCGCGGTGCTCGCCCCGCGCCGGGCGCGGGAGCTGACGCCCGAGCGCCGGCTGGAGATAGGCGACTACCTGCTGGGGCAGCAGCCCGGCGTCGCCGAGCGCCTGCGCACCCGCACCTACCTGAGCAGCTCCGAGCCCGCGCGGGCGTGGGCGGCGGAGATCGCCGCGCAGCTCGCGCCGCTGGCGGGCGCCGGCCTGCCGGAGATCCCGCCCGCCACGGGGACACCCGCCGCCGGTAGCGCCGAGCCCGCGCCCCAGCGCGTGGGTGACCTCTCCACCGCCTCGTCCTCCGCGTCCACGTCGTCAACCGCGGGCGGCACCGGCGCTGCCGGGCCTTCGCCGGGCTCGCAGCGCAGCTCACGGCTGGGCGGCGCGGTCCTGCTCACGGTGCTCGTCGTGGCCGTGGTGGTCGTGGTCCTGGTGGTCACGGGCGGCGGCTCGAACGGCAACAAAGCGAGCACCACCACGAACAAAGCCGCCACCACCGCAAGCAAAACGGGCCCGACGATCGACAACTCGATCTCGCTGAAGCCGACGCATGGCACGAGGAGCGCCAGCGTCGGCATCGTCTACGTGCTCTCCGAAGGCGCCAAGCGGGCGTTCTTCATCGAAGCCCAGCACATCCCCGAGGCCAAGGGCTTCTACTACGCGGTCTGGCTGTACAACTCGCGCACCAGCTCGCTGCCGCTCAGCAAAACCACGGACGTCGGCTCGACGCACAAGCTCGCGGGCGGCTCGACGCTGCCGAGCAACTCCGGCGATTTCCACGAAATCCTCCTGACCGAGGAGACCAACCCGAAGCCGACGCATCCGGGCCACGTCGTGCTTCGCGGCCCGTTCAGCCTGCACGCAGCTACAGCAGCTTCCCCGGGTTCATGATGCCCTCGGGGTCGAGCTCGGCCTTCAGCGCCCGCAACGCGGCGACGCCGCCGGGGCTGACCTCGCGCGCCATCCACTGACGGTGATCTCGCCCGACGCCGTGGTGGTGGGTGATCGTCCCGCCGCCGGCGAGGATCGCATCGCCGGCGGCCTGCTTGACCGCGCGCCACTGCTCGATCTCATCGCCCTCGCGCTGGCGCGCGATCAGCGTGAAGTACAGCGAGGCGCCCGTCTCATACAGGTGCGAGACGTGGCACATCACCAGGCCCGGCGTGCCGCCCGCGCGCAGCGCGCCGGCGATCGCCTCGCCGACGGCGCGGTGCAGGCGCGCCAGGTTCGACCACTGCGTGGCCGTCTCGAGCGTCTCGACCATCACGCCGTGCGTGAGCAGCTCGTCGCGCATGTACGGCGCGGCGAAGCGGCCCGCCTGCCACGCCTCGCCCGGAGAGCTCCCGACCGCGAGCCCGCCGAACTCGTGGATGAGCGCGTGCGCACGCGCACGGCGGCTCTTCAGCTCCTCGCCGGCGCCCTCGAAGCCGATGATCGCCAGGCAGCCCGCGCGGTAGCCGCGCGCGCGCAGATAGCCGCGGCCCAGGCGGCCCTTGACGCCGCCCGTGCCCGCCAGCGCCAGCGACATGCGCGTCTCCTGCTCGTCTGACAGGCGCGCGACGTCCGGCAGCGCGTGCTCGCGTGCGAGCGCCCGCAGCGCCTGTGAGCCGCCGGCGAAGTCCTCGAAGAAGACGCCTTCGTAGATGCGCTCGACGGGCGCCGGGCGCATGCGCAGCGCGAGCTCTGAGATCACGCCGAGCGTCCCCTCCGATCCGACCAGCAGCTGGCGCAGCCCCGGTCCGGCGGCGCTCGCGGGCAACGCCGGCAGCGCGATCTCGCCCGCCGGCGCGGCGAAGCGCATCCCCAGCACCATCTTCTCGATCGCGCCGTAGCCGCTGGACGCCTGCCCGGCCGAGCGCGTGGCCGCGCAGCCGCCGAGCGACACGTACTCGTAGGACTGCGGGAAGTGGCCGAGCGTGAGCCCATGCGCGGCCAGCTGGCGCTCCAGCGCCGGCGCCCTGATGCCCGCCTGCACGGTCACCGTCGCGGAGTCCTCGTCCAGCTCCAGCACGTCCGCCATGCGCGCCATGTCGAGCGCGAGCACGCCCGCGTGCTCGCCGCGCAACGGCGCGACGCCGCCGACGACGCTCGTGCCGCCGCCGAACGGCACGACCGCCAGCGAGCTGCGAGCGCACAGCTCCAGCAGCGCGCGCAGCTGCTCGTGTCCGGCGGGATACAGGACCGCGTCGGGCGCCCCCTCCGGTTCACCCGCGCGCAGGCGCACGAGGTCCGGGTAGCCCTTGCCGGCGGCGTGCAGCACGCGCTCTGAGTGTCCGTCGCGGACGTGCTCGGCGCCCACGATCTCGCGCAGCGCGGCCAGCGTCTGCTCTGAGAGCTCACTCGCCGGCAGCCGGACCTGTCCGAGCGCGACCGGCGGGCGCGGACGCGCGCCGAGCCCGACGTTCTCGCGCAACCACTCGAGCGCGTGCGCGGGCAGCACCTGCGGGTGCGCGGGGTCGCCCCAGCCCCACCAGCGCATCGCCGCGGGCGCGGAGGAGTCAGCCATTGATCCGCTCCAGGCCGTCGAGCGCCTCATCCAGCGTGGCCGCCGCCGCGCGGCGCACCATGCGCCCGCCCAGGCGCGGGGCGATGGCCAGGAACGGGCTGTAGCGAGCGGAGCCGGTCGCCATCTCCTGGCGCAGCTCGATCGCGACCTCGGTCCGCGGCCCGCCCTCCATCGCGGGGTCCGCGGCGGGCGTCAGCCGCAATTCGGTCTCGGCGGACCTCAGCACGCTCGCAAACGGCGTGCCCTCGACGCGCTGCGCCCACGTGAGCGTGCGCTCGCCCTCATCGCGCACGATCACGTTGAAGTCGGCGCGCACGAGTTTGCCCTTGCGCGTCTTCATGACCTCCGTGAACGCGTCCTCCTCGACGTCCTCCACGCGCGTCACGCGCGGCCACCAGCGCGGCAGGTGGTGCGGGTCTCGGATCAGATCCCACAGCTCCTGTGCCGGTGCGGCGATCGTGCGGCTGCGGCGCGCGGTGGGCACGACAGCGAAGCTTAGAAGCTGCCGGCGCGCGGGCTCTCAGGAGTCGTATGTGAGCAGCGCGTGCACGTCGCGCCCTGCCAGCCGCTCGCGCCCGTTCAGGAACGCCAGCTCGATCAGGAAGCCGCAGCCGACGACCTCGCCGCCGAGCTGCTCGGCCAGCTCGCACAGCGTCGCCGCCGTGCCGCCGGTCGCCAGCAGATCGTCGTGCACGAGCACCCGCCGTCCGCCGGCGAGCGCGTCGGTGTGCAGCTCCAGCGCGCTGTCTCCGTACTCGAGCTCATACGACGCGCTGATCGTCTCATACGGGAGCTTGCCCGGCTTGCGCGCGAGCGCGAAGCCGGCGCCGAGCTCGAGCGCGAGCGCCGGCCCGAGCAGAAAGCCGCGCGCCTCGGCCGCCACGACGCAGTCGACCTGCAGCGGCCGCGCATACTCGGCCAGCTGCCCGACGGCGTCGGCGAGCGCGCCCGCGTCGGCCATCAGCGGCGTGATGTCCTTGAAGCCGATCCCCGCCTGCGGGAAGTCCGGGATCTCACGGATCAGCGAGCGCAGCTGCGCGTCGCTCATCAGCGCACTATCTTGCGGAGGTCTCTGATCAGCAACAGGTGCTTGAGGTGCGTGGCCACCGCGGCGAGGTTCTCCAGCGCGTCGACCGCCTCCTTGCGCCGCTCGGGGTTGCGCGAGCGCAGCGCCGGGGCGAGGATCTGCTGCAGCAGGTTGGCCTCGCGGTCGGCGGAGGAGCGGAAGACCCTGAGGTTGCGCCCGCCGACGCCGTAGCGGGCGAGCTCGGCGACCGCGGCGATGATCTCGCGCTCGGTCTCGTCGAAGTAGCGCACGCCGCCGCGCATCTCGCCCTTGACGACGCCGTACTCTTCGAGCTCACGCACGAGCTTGGCCTCCGCCTTGGTCTCCTCGAGCACGTCGTCCATCGAGTACAGCGCGCCGGTCGCCTCGCGCACGCTGACGCTCGGGCGCCATGTGCGCCCGCCCTCGCGCCCGACGCGGCCGGGCGCCGGCGGCACGTCCGCCCCCGCCGCCCCCGCTCCTCCACGCCCCGCGGCGAGCTCCTGGCGGATCACGCGCAGCGGTAGGAACTCGTCGCGCTGCATGCGCAGGATCGTGCGCAGGCGCGCCACGTCGCCCTGCGTGTAGAGGCGGTAGCCGCCGGGCGTGCGCCGCGGCGTCAGCAGCTTCTGGTCCTCCAGGTAGCGGATCTTGGAGATCGAGATGTCGGGGAACTCCTGCGCGAGCGCCTTGCACACGGCGCCGATCGTCAGCGACTTCTGGCGCTTGCCGAGCTCCGCGCCCTCGCGCGGGTCCTGCGCGGCCAGCTCGAGCTCGACCTGCTCGGCGTCGGTGGGTGTCGCGTGGGCGGCCATCAGCGTGCGTGGAAGGTCAGCTTGTACTTGCCGATCTGCACCTCATCGCCCTCCTCCAGGCGGTGGGACTCGATCCGCGAGCGGTTCACGTAGGTGCCGTTCAGCGAGCCGCAGTCGTCCAGGTACCAGGACTCGCCGCGGTGGATCAGCAGCGCGTGGTCGCGCGAGACGGTGACGTCGTCGAGGAACACCTCGCATTCCGGCCGGCGGCCGATGCTCATGCGCTCGCCGGCGATCGGGAAGCTCTCCCCCACGCGCCCGCCGCCGGCGCGGATCACCAGCACCGGGCCGCGCGCGGTGACCTCGCCGATCTCGACGGGCACCAGCTCGCCGGTCTCGTCGATGCGGTACGTAGCCGTCACCGGATCGCCGGAGGCCGCGGCGGCCTCGGCGTCGGGGCGCGCGAGCAGCGCGCCGCAGCGCTGGCAGTAGTTGGCGCCCTCGTCGTTGAGGAAGCCGCACTCGGTGCAGTGCAGGGCCATGGCGGCCTATTGCTGGCGGTTGGCCAGGATGTCCGTGAGCCGCTGGACGTCCTCGCCGGTGATCGTGATCTCGCCGTCCTGGTGCTTGTGGCGCAGGCGGTTGACGAGCTCGGCGCGCAGGATGTCGATCTTGCCGTGCAGGATGCGCCGCCTGTAGGAGATCTCCGTCTCCTCCTCGGTCAGCTGGCGGATCACGTCTTTGAGTTCGACATCCGTCAACGAGCCAAGGTCGGGGAACGTCTCATCCATGGGGCTCTCTCCTCTCGCGGACTAACGCCGTCCTGCGCCGTTTGCGAACGCCGGCGTCGCGCCCCCGCTGGGCACAGGCCGGCCAATGGCGCGAGTATAGCCCAAAAGGTCAGGCTGAGCTTGAGACTATGGGAGCGGCCGCCCGCGGGGCTCTGAGCGCAGCTGGAGCAGGCCCGTGCGCACGTACAGAGCGCTCGCCGTGAGCGCCAGCGCGAGCCCGACATACAGCAGCGCCTCGGCGAACGTGTGCAGGCCCGTCATCGCGAAGAAGAACGAGCCCATCACCGGCGCGACCGCGAGTCGCCCCGGCCAGTTGATGCGCAGCTCGACGCCGCGCGAGAGGCCGAAGCGGCCGATCGCGAGCATCGAGAGCTCGCGCGCGGCGAGCACCGCCAGCGCCCACCGCGGCAGCAGCTCGAAGCGCCACGTCACGACCACGCCGCAGATCACCAGCAGGCGGTCGGTGACGGGGTCCATCAGCGCCCCCAGGCGGCTGTACTGGCCGCTCACGCGCGCGGCGATGCCGTCGGCGTAGTCGCCCCAGCCGATCACCCCGAACAGCGTCGCCTCGGGAGCGCCGACGCCGCCCGAGCTGGATAGCGCCACGATCAGGAACGCGGGGATCAGCGCCAGGCGCGCGAAGCCGATCGCGTTGGGCAGCGTCCACGGGCGCAGCGGCTGACCGGCCTGCGTCTGCGGCGGCGGCGGGCCGGAGCGGTCGAGTCCGAACAGGCGCCGCACCGTCAGGCGCGGCGGCGGGTCCTCTAGGGGAGGCTCTGCCACAGCTCGTCCACCGCGCGCAGCAGCTGCTCGGGCTCTGCCGCGAGCGGGAGGCCGGGCGCCTCGGCGCGACCGCGTCGCAGCTGCACCTCGATCTCGCCGGACTCCAGCGAGCGCCGCCCCACGGTCAGCCGCAGCGGGCAGCCGAGCAGCTCGGCGTCGGCGAACTTCTCGCCCGGGCCAAGGTCGCGGTCGTCGTAGAGCACCTCGAGCTTGCGCCCGCCGAGCTCGCCCTGCTGGAGCGTCGCGTACAGCGCGTCGGCGGCGTCGCGCTCGGGCGTGCCGGGCTTGCCCAGCGCGAGGAGGTGCACGTCGAACGGCGCGAGCGCGCGCGGCCAGGAGATGCCGTGCTCGTCGGCGAACTGCTCGACGGCAGCGGCGACGATCCTCGCCGGCCCGATCCCGTAGGAGGCCATCCAGATCGGCATCTCGGCGCCCGTCTCGTCGAGGTAGCGCGCCCCCAGCGGCTCGGAGTAGCGCGTGCCGAGCTTGAAGATGTTGCCCGCCTCGATCGCCCGCACGAGCTGGATCGGCTCGCCTTTGACGACGTCGCCGCTGCGAAGCTCGTCCGTGCTCAGCTGCGCGCGCACGACCTCGGCGTTGGCGGCGTAGCCGGACTCGGTCAGCACGACCTCGTCCTCGCCGGCGGCGCACGGCGCCATGTACTCGTGCGCGCCGGAGCCGCCCATCATGCCGACGTCGCCCTCCACGCGGTAGAAGCGCAGGCCGGTGCGCGCGAAGATGCGATCGTAGGCGCCGATGTGCAGCTCGTAGCTGCGCTCCATGCCCGCCTGGTCGCGGTCGAAGCTGTAGGCGTCCTTCATGATGAACTCGCGCGTGCGCAGCACGCCCGCCCGCGGGCGGGGCTCGTCGCGCTCCTTGACCTGGAAGTGGTAGAGGATCTGCGGCAGGTCGCGGTAGGAGCGCACGATCTGCGCCATGTGGAAGGTGACGGCCTCCTCGTGGGTCATCGCCAGCACGAGCTCCGAGCCCTTGCGGTCGGTGAGCTTGAACAGCTCCTCGATCTCGATGCGCCCGGTCTTGCGCCACGGCTCGGCGGGCTGCAGCACCGGCATCAGCATCTCCTGCGCGCCGATCGCGTCCATCTCCTCGCGGATGATCTGAACGACGCGCTCGTGCACGCGCCAGCCGGCGGGCAGCCACGTCCACATGCCCGCGCCCATCTGCCTGATCAGCCCGGCCCTGACCATCAGCTTGTGCGAGACAGCCTCCGCGTCCGCCGGCGGCTGCTTCTCGGTGGGCAGTAGGTAGTGGGAGAGGCAGGTCACGTTCGCTCGGGCGGTCCGGAGGGCGCCGCCGCGGGAGGGTATACCCCGCCGCGACGGCGCGCCGGGCGGCTCGCAAGCCCCTACTGCGCGGGCACTCCGAACAGCGCCGCCTCGACCTGGTGCAGGCGCTCGGTGTCGCCGCGGATGCCGGCGAGCGCGTCGTTGTAGAGAAACGCCTCGCCCAGGCGCGTGATCGCATAGGCGAGCACGTCCGGGGGCGTCGGCGGCACGAGCTCGCCCGCCTGCACCTCGGCCTCGATCAGGCGCTCGATGCACGCCACCACGCGCGGCTGCACGACGCCGGCGCTGGAGGTGAGGATCCGCAGCGCGCGCTCCTGCTCCTGCGCGAGCAGCGCGCGCATGCCGCGCGTGGCGACGATCTCGCGGTTGAAGCGGTCGAGCGTCTCAAGCAGCGCCTGCGCGCCGGCGCCGCCGGTCTCGCGTCGGATCGCGAGCAGCCGCTCCTCGGCGAGCTCCGCGAGCACCTCGCCGAGCAGCAGCTCGCGTGTCTGAAACCAGCGGTGCATCGTCGCGCGCGCGAGGCCGAGCTCGCGCGCGAGCGCCTGCACGTCGACGCGTTCGCATGCGAGAAAGCGCCTGCGCGCGAGCTCCAGCGCCTCCTCCCTCGTGCAGGCGGCTGGACGACCGGGGCGACCGGCGGCGACCGGAGTCATCCTCCAAGCCTAACTCGCCGCCTTTGATAGAACAGCGCTGACCGACCGCAAACTTCGACGATTCACCGACAAGGAGCCTCGCATGGCCTACACCGTTCCGCCGCTCCCCTACGCGTACGACGCGCTGGAGCCGCACATCGACAAGCTGACGATGGAAATCCACCACGACAAGCACCACCAGGCCTACGTGGACAAGGCGAACGCCGCGCTGGAGGGCACCGAGTGGGCCGACAAGCCCGTCGAGGAGGTCCTCAAGAACCTCGGCAGCCTCGGCGACAAGAAGGGCGCGGTCAAAAACAACGGCGGCGGCCACTACAACCACTCACTGTTCTGGGAGAGCATGGGTCCGGACTGTGGCGGGGAGCCCACCGGCGCGCTCGCGGACGCGATCGCCTCGACGTTCGGCTCCTTCTCCGACTTCCAGGCGAAGGTCAAGGAAACGGGCGTCAACCAGTTCGGCTCGGGATGGTCGTGGCTCGTGCACGACGGCTCGGGCCTTGCTGTCGTCGGCTCGGCCAACCAGGACAACCCGATCTCCGACGGCAAGGCGCCGCTGCTCGGCGTCGACGTGTGGGAGCACGCGTACTACCTGAAGTACCAGAACCGCCGCCCCGACTACCTCGACGCGTGGTGGAACGTCGTCAACTGGAGCAAGGTCGCCGAGCGCTTCGCCGCGGCCTCCTGATCGCCTGATCGCCTGATCGCCGTGCCCCTCGCGCATGCGCGAGGGGCCGAGGGGCGCATGCGCCCCTCGGTGACCCGCCGCATGCGGCGGGTCGGGGTGGGCCACATGTGGCCCACCCGCCCGTCCGTAGAGCAGGCGCGCAACTTTCCGCGCGGGCCAGGCGGACCGTCGTTCTGCTTGGTCGTGTGTGCGCTCAGCCATCCGGTCTGTTCCGTCATGGGGAATGATGCGCGGATGGTGACCAGTCCCCATCCTGCCTCCACGAGCGGTATCCACAAGCTGCGCGTGCATCTAAGTGCCCGTCGTGAACAGGCGACCACCGCCGAATACGAAGGTTGGCTTGACGAGGTCGCGCGTCGCCTCTCGGATCAGCGACGCATAAAGAAGGGGCCGCTCCTCAGCGCCCTGAGAGCAGTCGGGATGGAGCAACTCGTCATCCAAACCATCGGCGCAGGAAGTCAGGACACGCAAGCGGGGATCGTGCTGGCGGGGTCTGCCGCTCTGGCCACCTTCGATTCCACGCTCCCGAAGACATGGGAATTGCCGTTGATCGCTGCACTGGCAGCTGCCGTCGTCGCGATCATCGCCGTGCTCCTGGCCAAGCCCGAGGGCGGACCGCCGCTTTCCAAGCTGATCGACAGGCGCTTCTTCATAGATCAGAGTGGCCGGGAAATCGTGCTCGACGACGACGAGGCCGAATGGATACTCGTCGGGGACATCGAGGTGGCGGTGGATCGGAATGCGCGCCAGCTCGCCAGGCGTGGCCGGATGATCTCGCTGGCGATGATCTTGCTGGTCATCGGCGTGGCTGATCTTGTCGGCCTAGAAGCACTCTAGGAAAGCCCGCCCGAGCATGGCCTATCATGGAGCCCGTGCATACCCGAGACAACGTGAAGGTTGAGCCGCACGAGATAGCATCGAGCCGATTTGATGCGACCGAGATCGACTGGACTGCACCTACCAAGTCTGTGTTCGGACAGCTCGATGTTCCTGTAGGCCCCGTTGTGCCGGATCGCCTTCGCAAGGTCCTGCGCTTGAACCTCAAGGGCACGAGAGACCCAGCTCCACCCCTTTCTCGCAGAAAGGGAGTCTCTGGTCCATACGTGGAGTCGGTCGTGAGCCGCGGTAAGGGGCTGTCGTACTCCTCGCAAACGCATCCCTTGCTAGGGCATGAGACCGTTGTGACGAACGTCGTCTCTGGGAAGCGGTACACCGTTGGGGGACGCGATTCGCTTCGCAAGGGCACTGGCTTCCCTCGCCGCCGCAAGACGCGCTGAGCAGCAGCCGCACAACATCTCAGCTGCGGCTGAAGCGCCGGCCGGCGACCGGCGACTCGGCCTCGTCCAGGGGCGCGGCGCCCACGGCGCCGGCCGGCTCGAGCATCGACTCGAGCACCGCGCCGGCGCTCGCGTCCTCCCGGGCGGCGGCGGCTTCCAGCATCGCGATCCGCTCGGGGGTCATCGCCGTGTCGTCCTCGTTCTCGGCCAGCCACGCGCGCGCCTCGGCGGCGGCGGTCTCGTCGCGCTGGACGGTCTTGCCGGCGGCGTAATAGCGGTCGATCTCCTTGAACAGCTCGTCCACGAGCTGCTCGGTGGGCACCTTCTTCAGCGGCTCGCCCTTGGAGTAGATCATGCCCATGTCTTTGGCGCCGGTGATGCCGAAGTCCGCGTGGCGGGCCTCGCCGATGCCGTTGACCGCGCAGCCGAGCACGGAGACCTCGATCGGGTCCTCGTACGCTTCCAGGCGGCGCTCGACCTCGGCGACGACGCTGTCCATGTCGAACTGCAGGCGCCCGCATGTCGGGCACGCGATCAGGTCGGGGCCGCGCTCGCGCAGCTTCAGCGCCTTGAGGATCTCCCACGCGACCTTCACCTCCTCCTCGGCGTGGAAGGTGGACAGCGAGATGCGGATCGTGTCGCCGATCCCGTCCGCGAGCAGCGTCCCGAGGCCGACGGCCGACTTCAGCGAGCCCGACCACTTCGTGCCGGCCTCCGTCACACCCAGGTGCAGCGGGTAGGGGATCTTCTCCGACAGCAGCCGGTTGGAGGCGATCGTGTTCGGCACCGACGTCGACTTCATCGAGACCTTGAAGTTCTCGAAGTCGAGGCTCTCCATCAGCGCGACCGTCTCAAGCGCCGCGGTGACGAGCGCCTCGACCGGGTTGTCGTACTCGAGCTGGCGCAGGTGCTTGGGCAGCGAGCCCGAGTTGACGCCGACGCGCAGCGGCGTGCCGCGCTGCTTGGCCAGCGCGATCACCTCCGCGACCTTCTCCGGCCCGCCGATGTTGCCCGGGTTCAGCCGCACGCAGTGCGCGCCCGCTTCGATCGCCTTCAGCGCGAGCGTGTGGTTGAAGTGGATGTCCGCGATCACCGGGATCGGCGACTGCGCGACGATCGTCTTCAGCGCCTCCGCGTCCTGCTCGCGCGGCACCGCCACGCGCACGATGTCCGCGCCCGCCTCGGCGACCGTGCGGATCTGCTCCATCGTCGCCGCCAGGTTGGCGGTCTCCGTCTTGGTCATCGTCTGCACCGCCACGGGCGCGCCGCCGCCGATGGGGACGGCGCCCACGTGGATCTGCCGCTCGGAGGCCATAGGCTGATTCTACGATGCCCGACGTCTACGCCACCGCACGCGGCCCGCTGGCGCGCGCCGCCGGGCCGCTCGCCACCCGCGCCCGCGCCCGCCGCCACGAGCGCTTCTTCGCGCTCACGCACCTCGCGCCCGGAGCGCGTGTGCTGGACGTGGGCTGCGGCAGCCTCGGCTTGCGAGCACTCGAGCCCGCCCTGGACATCACCGGCGTGGACGTGCTCGCGGTGCCCGGGTATCCAGGGCCGTTCGTACGAGCGGACCCCGCCGAGGGTCTCCCCTTCGCGGACCGCTCTTTCGATCTCGTGTACTGCTCGAGCGTGATCGAGCACGTCGCGCCCGAGCGCCGCGCTGCGTTCGCCGCCGAGCTGCGGCGCGTGGGGCGCGGCTGGTTCGTGCAGACCCCAGCGCGCTCGTTCCCGATCGAGCCGCACTCGCTGCTGCCGGGCGCCCACTGGCTCCCGGTGCGCCTGCGCAGGCCCTACTGGCGTCTGGGCGCGACCGGCGGCTGGGAAGAGATCTCGCTGCTCAGCCGCGCCGAGCTGGAAGCGCTGTTCGGCCCCGCCCGGCCCGAGCGCTTCGGGCCGCTCGTCAAGAGCTGGGTGTGCGTCAGCCCGCCAGGCGGCTGATGTCGTTGCTGAGGCCGTTGATCACCAGGAACACGAGCAGCACGATGCCGACGGAGCTGTAGCGGTACATCGCGACCAGCGAGATCCGCTTGCCGCGCACCTTCTCCGCGAACGACCACAGGATGTGCCCGCCATCGAGCGGGAGGAACGGGAACAGGTTGATGACCGCGAGGATCAGCGACAGGAAGCCCAGGAACACGAGCCCGAAGCCCGCGCCCGCGGCGACGCTTTCGTGCGCGTACTGGGTGATGCCGACGATGCTCGATACCTGTTTGCGGGCTTTCGAGCTGGTCAGCGCTTTGGCGAAGCCCGTGAGCGTCCCGGTCGTCACGTGCCACATCTCGCTCGCCGCCGCGCCCGCGGCGGCGAGCACGCCGAAGCGCTTGCTCGCCGGGCCGAAGTCGAATCCGACCAGCATCCGCCCGGCCGCCTTGTCGTAGCGGGGATAGATCGACAGCGTCAGATCGCGCCCGCCGCGGCGCACGGTCAGGCGCACCGGTGTGCTCGCGCGGCAGCCGTTGACGAGCGCACCTGTGCAGCGATGGGCGGAGACGTGGGCCACGATCGTGTTCACAGTCGCGCGCTGTCCTTCCACCGCGACGATCCGATCGCCCTTGCGCAGCACGCCCGCGGCGGGCTCTGTCGGCAGCACTTCCTGCACGGACGTGGTCGCCACGAGCGTCTGCACCGACGGGTCGAGGTTCGACAGCGAGATCGCGCCGTTGAGGCTGCCCGTGAACAGGACCCCCCAGAACAGCGCGAACGCGATCAGGATGTTCACGCCCGGGCCAGCGAGGATCACGACGATGCGCTTCCACGGCGCCTGGTTGTAGTAGGCGCGCCTGGCCACCTCCGGCTCGAGCCCGTCGATCTCTTCCGGGCTCATGCCCGTGATCTTCACGTAGCCGCCCGCCGGGATCGCGCCGATCGCGTACTCCGTTTCGCCGCGGCGCACGCGAAACAGCGTCGGCGGGAAGAACAGCGAGAAGCGCTCCACGCGCATCCCCACGGCCTTCGCGGCGAGGAAGTGCCCGAACTCGTGCAGCACGATCAGCGCCATGATGCCGAGGAGGGTGAGGACCCAGCTCATGGGCCTCAGTGTGGCACGCGCCGGCGCGTTTGCCGCCGGTTGCGCTGCGTGCGGGCGTGGCCTTGCGGCGGGCGCCGCGCCCGCTCACGCCAATGCCGCGACGGCCTCCCGCGCGAGCTCGCGCGCCAGCCGGTCGGCCTCGTACAGCGACTCGAACGAGCGCACCGGCTCGCTGCCGAGCTCTGCCAGCGTGCGTTCGATCACCTCGGAGATCTCCAGGAAGCGCAGCCGGCCGTCGAGGAAGGCGTGCACGGCAATCTCGTTGGCGGCGTTGAGGATGCACGGCGCGGTGCCCCCCTCGCGCGCGGCTTCGCCGGCCAGGCGCAGGCACGGGAACGCGTCGAGGTCGACGGCCTCGAAGCTCAGCTCGCCGATCGCCGCCAGGTCCAGCGGCGCGATCGGCAGCCGCACGCTTTCGCCGCCATGCAGGGCGTAGGAGATGGCGATGCGCATGTCCGGCGGGCCGAGATGCGCGAGCATCGCGCCGTCGGCCAGCTGCACGAGCCCGTGCACGAGCGACTGCGGGTGCACGACCACGTCGATGCGCTCGTACGGCGTGCCGAACAGGTGATGGGCCTCCATCAGCTCCAGGCCCTTGTTCATGAGCGTCGCCGAGTCGATCGTGATCTTGCCGCCCATCGCCCAAGTCGGGTGCGCGAGCGCCTCCGCGACGGTCACGTCGGCGAGCTGCTCGCGCCGGCGTCCGCGAAACGGGCCGCCGCTGGCGGTGATCGTCAGGCGCTGCACGGCGCCCGGCGGCTGCCCGGCGAGCAGCTGGTGAAGCGCGGTGTGCTCGGAGTCGACGGGCACGATCCGCGCACCGGTGGCCTCCGCGAGCGCGGTCACGAGCTCGCCGCCGACGACCAGCGACTCCTTGTTGGCGAGCGCCAGGTCGATGCCCTCGCCGAGCGTCGCGACCGTCGGCCCGAGCCCGACTGAGCCGACGAGCGCGTTCAGCACGAGGTCGGCGCCCGACTCGACCACCAGCTGCACGAGCCCTTCGGCGCCGGCGAGCACCTGCCCGTCGGTCCACGCCTCGCTGGCGCGCGCGGCCGCGTGCTCGTCGCCGAGCGCGATGCGGCTGACGCCGTGCGCGCGCGCCTGCTCGACGAGCGCCTCCCACGAGCGCCCGGCCGACAGGCCGACGAGCTCGAGCTCGTCGCTGCGGGAGCACACGTCCAGCGCCTGCGTGCCGATCGAGCCGGTCGAGCCGAGGATCAGCAGGCGCTTAGGCGTGGACATACGCCGACCAAATGTAGTAGCTGACCACGGCCGTGAACAGCACCGCGTCGAGCCGATCGAGGGCTCCTCCGTGCGCGCCGAACAACCCGCCCGAGTCCTTGGTGCCGGCCTCGCGCTTGATGAACGACTCGAACAGGTCGCCGACGGGCGCGACGAGCGCGACGCCGAGGCCGAGCACGAGCGCGTGCGTGCCGGGCAGCCATTCCTGGTAGCGCCCGGCGATCCACACGCCGAGCACCGCGAACAGCATGCCGATGACGAGGCCCTCGACGGTCTTGTTGGGCGAGATGCTCGGCGCGAGCGGCCGGCGCCCGAACATGCGCCCGCCGAGGTACGCGCCGGTGTCGCCGAGGAAGGTGCCGACGAGCACGTCTATCACGATGCCGAGACCGTGCGGCAGCCCCCGCAGCAGGACGGCATGGGCGAGCGCGAAGCCGATCCAGTAGATGCCGAGCAGCGTGATCGCGATCGCGCCGACGGACGGGCGCGGCTGCAGCAGCGTCAGCCCGAACACGATCGGCAACGCGGCGACGGCCGCGAGCAGCACCTGGAACTGGTTGCCGTACAGCGCCGCGGCGAGCAGCCCGGCGAGCACGATGAAGCCGGCCAGGCGCGCGGGCTGAGCGCGCTGGTACATGCCGTACAGCTCGTGCATGCAGATGGCGCCGAGGACGAACATGCCGAGGGCGAACACGAGCCCGCCTTCGATCACCAGGAACAGCGCGACGGCGATCGCGGGAATCGCCGCGAGCACACGCGCGCGCAGGTCAGAGCCGCCCTCGCGCCGGTCGCGCGCGCGGCTGCGGCGCGGGCGCGAGGGCACGCGGCGGCGGACACGCGCCGTCTCGCTCGTCGCGGCCGCGCGCGCGGCGCGCGCGCCTCCTGGTGTGTGCGGCCCGCTGGACATCGCCAGCCGCTCAGCGCCCGCCGAACCGGCGCCTGCGCTCGGCGTACTCCGCCAGCGACTGCTCCAGCGCCTCGCGCGTGAAGTCCGGCCACAGCTCGTCGCGGAACACGAGCTCGGAGTACGCCGACTGCCACAGCAGGTAGTTGGACAGGCGCCGCTCGCCGCTGGTGCGGATGATCAGGTCGGGGTCGTGCATCTCCGGCGCATACAGGCACGCGCGGAACTCCTCGTCGTCAGATTGGAGAGCGAGGGGCCCGGCTGGCCGGCCTTCGGCCGCCTGCGCCACCCTCTTGTCCATGAACCGGCGCGCGGCGTCGACGATCTCCGCGCGCCCGCCGTAGTTGAACGCGACGAACAGGGTGATGCGGCTGTTGGCGTCGGTGAGCTCTTCCGCCCAGCGCATCTGCTCGGCGAGGTGCTCGCCGACGCCCTCGCGGCGGCCGATGAAGCGCATGCGCACGCCTTCGTCGTGCAGCTCGGGCGTCTCGCCGGCGATTCGCCGAGAGAACATCTGCATCAGGCCGTCGACCTCGTCGGCCGGGCGCGACCAGTTCTCGGTCGAGAACGAGTACACGGTGAGCTCCTTGATGCCCAGCTCGGTGGCGTCGCGCAGGCGTGCCTTGACGGTGTCGGCGCCGGCCTCATGGCCGTCGTTGACGGGCACGCCGCGCTCGCGCGCCCAGCGGCCGTTGCCGTCGGTGATGATCGCCACATAGCGCGCCGCGACGGGTTCCCCGGCGCCCGGCATCAGACTGCGAGGATCTCCTCTTCCTTGATCTTGAGCACGCCGTCGAGCTCACCGATGCGCGCGTCGGTGAGCTTCTGCAGCTCGACCTCCGCGCGGTGCTCGTCGTCGGAGGACGCTTCGCCCTCGGCCTTCAGCTCGCGCAGGTGCTGCATCGTGTCGCGGCGCACGTTGCGGACCGCCACGCGGCCCTCCTCGGCGAGGTTGCGCAGGACCTTGACGAGCTCGCGCCGGCGCTCTTCTGTCAGCTCGGGGACCACCAGGCGCACGACGTTGCCGTCGTTGGACGGCGTCAGGCCGACGTCGGACTCGTTGATCGCCTTCTCGATCGCCTTGATCGAGGATTTGTCGTAGGGCTGCACGGTCAGCAGGCGCGCTTCCGGCGCGGAGATCGTCGCGAGCTGGTTCAGCGGCGTCATCGCGCCGTAGTAGTCGACGAGCACGCGGTCCAGCAGCGCGGGGCTGGCGCGGCCGGTGCGCACCGTGGAGAACTCGTGCGTGGAGGATTCGACGGACTTGCTCATGCGCCCGCCCGCATCCTCCAGCAGTTCGTCGATCAGGTTCTCAGCGGCCATCGTCCTCTCCTCCGGCTGTCGTTACGAGCGTCCCAACGCGCTCACCTGAGATTATCCGCGCGAGGCTGGTGTCGTCGTCCATGTTGAACACGTTCAATGGCATGCCGTTCTCCATGCACAGCGCGAGCGCGGTCGAGTCCATCACGCGCAGCCGCCGCTCGATCGCCTCCATGTGCGTGATCTCGGGGATGAACTGCGCGGTCGGGTCGAGCGCCGGATCGGCGCTGTAGACGCCCTCGACGCCGTTCTTGGCCATCAGGATGATCTCCGCGTGGATCTCCGCGGCGCGCAGCGCGGCGGCGGTGTCGGTCGTGAAGAACGGGTTGCCGGTGCCGGCGGCGAAGATCACCACGCGTCCCTTCTCCAGGTGGCGCATGGCGCGGCGGCGGATGTACGGCTCGGCGACCTCGGAGATGCTCAGCGCGGACTGCACGCGCGTGTTCGTGCCGATCTTCTCCAGCGCGTCCTGCAGCGGCAGCGCGTTGAGCACGGTCGCGAGCATGCCCATGTAGTCGGCGGTCGAGCGGTCCATGCCGGCGGCCGCGCCCTTCATGCCGCGGTAGATGTTGCCGGCGCCGACGACGATCGCCACCTCGACGCCCTGGTCGCGCACGGCAGCGACCTGGCGCGCGACGGCGGCCACGCGCTCGGGGTCGGTGCCGTAGTCGAGCTCGCCCATCAGCGCCTCGCCCGACAGCTTCAGCAGGATGCGTTTGAAGGCAGGCGCCATCCGCGGCAGAGCCTATCCCCGCTCCGTCGCCACGGTCTACTGGCCTATAGCGAAACGCGCGAAGCGGCGGATTACAACGTTCTCACCGGTGGTTGCGGTGAGCTCGTCGCGCAGCTGCTGGACGGTCTTGCCGTCGAACTTGGGATTGTGCATCTCCTGCTCGAGCAGCACGATCGTGGCAAGCCACGAGTCGAGCTTGCCGGAGACGATTTTCTCGCGCACGTTCTCGGGCTTGTCGGCCGCCTCCTGCTCGTAGATGCGCGCCTCGGCCTCGCGCTCCTCGCTCGGCACGTCCTCGCGACTTACGTATTTGACGGTCGGCGTGGCGGCGATCTGCATCGCGACCTCGCGGGCGAACGTGACGAAGTCGTCGTTCTTGGCGACGAAGTCGGTGTTGCAGTCGACCTCGATCAGCACGCCGACCTTCGAGCCGGCGTGCACGTAGGACTGAACGGTGCCCTCGGTCGCGGCGCGCTCGCCGAGGTCCTGGATCTTCTTGCCCTGCCTGACGCGCAGGATCTCGATCGCCTTGTCGATGTCGCCCTCCGCCTCCGTGAGCGCCTTCTTGCAGTCCATCATCCCCGCGCCGGTGCGCTCGCGCAGGGCCTTGACGTCTTTTGCTCCGATCTCGACAGTGCTCATGATGCGCTTGCCTCCGCCTTGGTCTCCTCGCTGTCCTCGGAGGCGCCGGCGGGCGTCTCCGTCTCGGTCTCCGGCTCGGGCGCTGCTGCCTCGGCCCCAGGCTCGCCGGCCGCCTCTGCCACGGGCTCCGCCGGCTGTGGCTCGGCCTCGGGGGCCGGCTCAGGCGCCGCAGGCTCAGCCGCCTCGGGCTCCGGGGCAGGCTCAGCTGCTGCAGGGGCCTCGGCGACGGGCGCCGGCTCGGCCTCGGCGGCAGCCGCGGGCGCGGCGGGCGTCGCTGCCGCGGCGGGCGTCTCTGCCGCGGCGGGCGTCTCTGTGGGAGCCGCTGCGGGAGCGGGCGTCTCTGCGGGGGCGGCCTGGGCTGCTGCGGCAGCGGCGGCGGCGCGGGCGGCTGCCTCGCGCTCGGCGGCCTCTTTCTTGGCCTGCTCCTCGGCGTCGCGCTTTGCCTGTTCCTCGGCCTCGCGCTTGGCGCGCGCTTCGGCCTCGGCCTTGGCGCGTTCCTCGGCTTCTTTGCGGGCGAGTTCCTCCTGGGCGCGGAAGACGCCGTGGCCCTCGGAGACGACCTGGCCGATGGCCTGTGTGATGAGCGCGCAGGAGCGGATGGCGTCGTCGTTGCCGGGGACGACGAAGTCGATGCCGTCGGGGTCGCAGTTGGTGTCGACGAGGCCGATGATGGGGATGCGCAGGCGGCGCGCCTCTTTGACGGCGATCTCCTCGGTTTTGATGTCGATGACGAACATCGCGTCGGGCACGCGCTGCATGTTCTTGACGCCGCCGAGATTCGCCCTGAGCTTGGCGAGATCGGCCTGCGCGGCCATGCGCTCGCGCGTGGGCAGCAGCGCGAGCTGCCCGTCGGCCTCGTAGCGTTCGAGGTCGTGCAGCCGGCGGATGCGCTGGCTGATGGTCTGGAAGTTGGTCAGCAGGCCGCCGAGCCAGCGGTGGTTGACGTACGGCATGTCGGACGCCTCGGCGACGTCCTTGATGGTGTCGCGCGCCTGCTTCTTGGTGCCGACGAACAGGACGGTGCCGCCGCGGTGGGCGAGCGTGCCGGCGAACTCCTGCGCCTGCGCGAGCAGCGCCTGCGTCTTGAGCAGGTCGATGATGTAGATGCCGCCGCGCTCGCCGTAGATGAAGCGGCGCATCTTGGGGTTCCAGCGGCGCGTCTGGTGGCCGAAGTGAACGCCGGCCTCCAGCAGCTCCGCAATGCCTACGTCAGCCACGGGCTACTCCCTTGTTGTGATGCTTGTTTGGTTGCCGCGCGGCGGAAGCGGACCCGAGGTCGATGACTGTGGAGCATCGCCCCGGGCAGGGCCGCAACCCGTTGCCGCGCGGGTCGAAGTTGTTGATTTGAGGCTCAGGATACCCGTTCGGCGCGCTCCAGCGCGGCCTGCAGGTCGGCGGGCAGCGGCGAGGAGACCTCGACGGGCTCGCCGGTGATGGGATGCGCGAACGCGAGGCGCGTGGCGTGCAGGAACTGGCGCTGCAGGCCGAGCAGCCCGGCGGTGCCGTACTCGGGGTCGCCGGCGACGGGATGCCCGATGGCGCGCAGGTGCACGCGGATCTGATGGGTGCGCCCGGTCTCCAGGCGCAGGCGCAGCAGCGCGGTGCCGGCGAGCGCGCGCTCGAGCGTGAAGTGCGTGCGCGCGTCGCGCTGCCCGGCGCCGCCGACGGCCATGCGCGTGCGCACGCGCGGGTCGCGCCCGATTGGAGCCTCGATGGTCCCCGTGCGGGCGGGCGGGAGTCCCTCCACGAGCGCGAGGTATTCGCGCTCGATCAGCCTGTCGGCGAGCGCCGCCTGCAGCCGCCGCAGGGTCTCGTCGGTGCGGGCGACGACCATCAGCCCGGAGGTGTCGCGGTCGAGGCGGTGCACGATGCCGCGGCGCTCTGCCTGGACCTCGCTCTCGCCGGCGGCGGGCGCCTCGTCGGCGAGCAGCGGCGCGAGCATCTGTGCGAGCGTGTCCTCGCGGTGCCCGCGCGCGGGGTGCACGACCAGGCCGGCACCCTTGTCGACGACGATCACGTGCTCGTCCTGGTAGGCGATCGTAAAAGGAGGCCCGGGGGCGGGGTCGGTCGCGGCTGTCATGGATCCTCGGCGTGGCGCCGGCGGTCGACGAGCAGGAACAGGATGAGGATGCCGAGCGTGATGGACGCGTCGGCGAGGTTGAACGGGGGCCAGCCGAGCGGCAGCTTGATGAAGTCGGTGACGGAGCCGTGGCGCAGGCGGTCGAGGATGTTGCCGAGCGCGCCGCCGATGATCATGCCGGTGGGCAGCCACATGAGCGGCCGCCTGGCGTGCAGCGCGAAGTAGGCGAGCAGCGCGAGCAGCGCGAGCGAGACGAGGATCGTGACGGCGACGTGGTTGCCGGGCAGGAAGCCGAAGGCGACGCCGCGGTTGCGCGTGTACACGAGCTGGATCCCGGGCAGGAACCTGCGTTCTTCGCTGGGGACGATCGAGTGTTCGACGGCGTGCTTGGTCAGCTGGTCGACGGCGATGACGAGCACGAGCACGAGCGCGGCGCGCAGCCACGCGAGCGCCGCGGTCCGCGCGCTCGAGGGCCGGTCGGGTCGTGGACCGCGATCGCTCGCGGCGAGGGTGGGCGACGGAGGCGGCGGCGGGGTGGGCGGCGACCCGCTCAGCTGATGATGCCTTCGACGATGATGAGTTTGACGAGGTACAGCGAGATGATCGCGAGCATCGGGCTGAAGTCCAGGCCGCCGAGCCGCGGGGCGAAGCGCCTGAAGATGCGCAGGAACGGCTCGACGACGTCCCGCAGGAAGCCGAGCAGGCGATCGGTGGTGATCGAGTACGGCGGGCGGATGCCGGCGGCGAACAGCAGCTGGATGACGATGTAGATGATGATCAGCAGCGTGTACACGTAGATCACCGCTGACAGGTAGCCGGCGACTTCCGTGCGCGTGCTGGCGAGGATCAGCGCGGACTCCCCCATCACCGTCGACCCCCGTCGAGAACCGCGTCGAGCGCGTCGCTGAACGCCCTGCGCAGGCCGGCGCGCTCGAGCGCGTCGACGCCACGCGCGGTCAGCCCGCCGGGCGAGGACACCTCGCGGCGGACGGCCATCGTGTCGTAGTCGCGGCGGCGCAGCAGCTCTGCGGTGCCGGCGAGCGTCTGCACGACCAGCTGCGCGCCCTGCGCGGCGGGAATGCCGCGGCGCACGCCCGCGTCGACCTGCGCCTCGGCGACGAGCGCGACGTACGCGGGAGCGCACGACATCAGGCCCATGGCGACGTCGACGAGCGCGTCGTCGAGCACGACGAGCGCGCCGAGCTCGGCGAACAGCTCGGCGACGGCCGCGTCGAGGGATGCGCTGTCGCCGTCGAGCGTGCCCGGCCCGGCGGCCTGCACGACGGCGCCCTGGCGCACCTCGACGGGCAGCGACGGGATGAAGCGGTACACCGGCCGGCCGGGGTACGCCTCGCGCAGCGCGGCGAGCGGCGTGACGGCGAGGATCGACGCGACCGGCGTGCTCCCCGGACCGACTTCATCGGCGACGGCCGCCAGCTGGGCGGGCTTGTGGCATAGGACCAGCAGCTCCGCCCGGGCGGCGACCTCGGCGTTGCTGGCAAGCGCCTCCCCTCCCACCTCCGCGGCAAGGTTGCGAGCGCGCTCGGCGACCGGGTCGGCGCACAGCAGCGGCCGCCCCCACCCGCGAGCGAGCGCACGCGCCATATTGCCGCAACCGATCAGGCCTATCTCCATCTGACGCACGATACCCGGCGCCTCGCTGTGTCCTCGGTCGCTCGCGTGCACAGCACGCCACGCTCCCTGCGTTCGTGCGAGGCTTGGGTCTCGCACGTCAGAACGCGATGTGACACACCTCAGCTTTGGTTGAAGAAGCCCTTCTCGATTAGCCTCGCGCGCTCCTCCGCGGAGATCTCGACGTTGCGCGGGGTGAGCATGAAGACCTTGTCGGCGATCCGCTGCATGCCGCCGTCGAGCGCGTAGGTGAGGCCGGAGGCGAAGTCGATCAGGCGCTTGGACAGGTCGGTGTCGGAGCTCTGCAGGTTGAGGATGACGGGGATCGAGTCCTTGAACTTGTCGGCGATCTGCTGGGCGTCGTTGAACGACTTGGGCACCACCAGGTGCACGCGCACGTCGCCGTTGGCTCGGGCGACCGGTTTGAGCACGGTGGTCGCGCGTCCGCGCGCGCCACGGGTGCCGCCAGCGGCCTCGCCGGCGTCGTCGTCGGCGAAGATGTCGTCGAACTCGTCGCGCCTGCGGCGCAGGCGGCGGACGTTCGGCCGCTCGCGGTAGCGGTCCTCGATCTCGGCCTCCGGAGCGGGACCCCCGACGTCCTCCTCGTAGTCGTCGTGGTACTCCTCGGCGAGGCCGAAGTAGACGAGTGCGCTGTGCCAGGAGTCGCGGAAGGCCATCGGTATAGGTGCGTGTTCGCCCGGCGGGCGGGTTTCCCTGCAGATGCTAGTAATTCGCGGCCCGCGCATGCAGGCCGCCGCCAGACCTCAATGGTAGAGGTTCGTGCCGATCCTCACGATGGTGGCGCCCTCCTCGACGGCGACGGCGTAGTCCTGGGAGGTGCCCATCGACAGGTGCTCCAGCTCGTGCGCGTCGGCGAGCTCGCGCAGCGCGGCGAACCAGCGCCGGCTGTCCTGCGGATCCTGCGAGAGCGGCGGCATCGTCATCAGCCCCGCCACGGGCACGGGCGAGCGGGCGATGTAGTCGCCGATCTCCTCCGGCGCGATGCCCGCCTTGCCGGCCTCGCCGGCGACGTTGACCTCCAGCAGGATGCGCAGGCCCGGCCTTGCGAGCTCGAGGTGGCGCTCGAGCTCGTTCAGCGCGGACATGGAGGCGAGCGAGTGGATCAGCCGCACGTGGGGCACGATCAGGCGCACGCGCCGGCTCTGGAGCTGGCCGATGAAGTCCCACTCGAACAGCGCGCCGTGCGCGGCGACCTTCTCCTGCAGGTCCTGCGCGCGGTTCTCGCCGACGAGCGTGATGCCCGCGTCGGCCAGCAGCGGCAGATCGGCGCTCGCGACGTACTTGATCGCCGCGAGGATCTCCACCGGGCCCTGCTCGCCGGCCACCGGCCGCGGCTGCGCGCGCTCGCTCGCGGTCGCGATCTCCGCGCGGATGCGCTCGAGGTTCGTGCGGATCACGTCGGCTCGCAGCCCGGCGATCTGCTCAACCATGCGACGCTCGCATCCGCCCAGGCGCACCAGCCGTCCGGCTCGACAGCCGGGCGCTCAGCTCAGCCATGCGATCCCCGCCTGGCGCCCGGCGCGGGCGCCTTCGCGCCGGTGGGAGAAGAAGCGCTCGTCGCAGATCGTGCACGCGGTCACCACGCGCACGTCGGCGACGCCGGCGGCCAGCAGGCGGTCGCGGGCGATCGCCGCCAGGTCGATGTTGCGTCCGTGCCTGTGCGCGTCGGCGAACGCGCTGTGGACCTCCTCGCCGACCTCGTAGCAGCAGGCGCCGGCGCCGGGGCCGACGACCGCGACGACCTCCTCGCCGTCGCCGAGCGCGTGGACCGCTCGTACGCCCTGCTCGAGCACGCCTGCCGCCAGGCCGCGCCAGCCGGCGTGGACCATCGCGACAGCGCCGTCGCAGCCGAGTGCGACCGGCAGGCAGTCGGCCGCGAGGACCGTCGCGCCGATGCCCGGCAGCGCCGTTGCATGCCCGTCCGCGTCGACCGTAACCGGGTTCCCGCCGGAGCCGGCGAGAGCGCTCACGCGCTGGATGTGGGTGCCGTGCACCTGCGGGCTCGCGCACAGCCAGCGCAGACCGAGCGTCTCGCACAGCTCGTGCCGTCGCTGCAGGCCGCGCTCGTGGTCCTCGCCGGCGAGCGTCGACAGGTTGCCGGCGCGGCGGTCGCTGAACAGCGCGCGCCCGCCACCGGGAAGGTCGAAGGCGAGCTCGTCGAGGGGCGCGTCGATGTCGCGGACGATCGGCGCCATCAGCCCTCCAGCGCCGCCCGCAGCTCCGCCTCGCGCCCGGGCTCGAGCTCTCCGTCGAGCCTGCGCGCGAGCGCCTGTGCCAGCCTGCGCCCGATCTCCGGGCCGGCAGGAACGCCGGCGGCGATCAGATCGTCGCCGCCGATCTCCAGGCGCACGCCGCGAATCTGTTGGAACCACTCGATGGCGGCGCTCGCCGCGCGCGGGGCGCCCCCGTCTCCGAGCGCGCCCGCCAGCGCGATCGCCTCGGGCGTGTGCGCGACCAGCGCCTCGCGCAACTCCGACGGCTTCGTCGCGAGCGCCATCGGCTGGACGAGCGATGGCGCGGCGAGCGCGGTCCGCAGCGTGCGCTCGCGGTCGGCGGCGGTGAACTCGAGCTCGTCGAGGATCGCGTACATCGTCGCCTCGGGGTCGTGCGCGGGCATGACCGTCAGGTGCAGCAGCAGCGCGGCCATCAGCAGCAGGTCCGCGCGCCCGTCGCCCGGGAGCAGCGCGAGCGCGCGTTCGGCGAGCTCGCGGTCGAAGCGGAAGCCCGGCGCCAGCGCCGCGAGCACGCCCAGCTCGCTAATCGACTCGAGCGCCGCGGGTCCGCCGACTTCGCCGAGCGCCAGACGCAGCTCGGCGCCGAGCCGCGCGCGCGAGACGCTCATCAGCGCGCCCGTGCGCAGCGCCTCCGCGGCCAGCGCGGCGGTGCCCGGCTCGATCGCGAAGCCCAGCCGCGCGCGGTAGCGGGCGAGGCGCAGCAGCCGCGTGGGGTCGTCGATGAAGCTGCGCTCGTGCAGTACGCGCAGGCGCGCGGCGTCGAGATCCTCGAGCGCGTGCTCGGCGCCTATCAGCTCGCCCCTGCGCGCGCCGCCGAGCGCGACGGCGATCGCGTTGACGGTGAAGTCTCGCCGCGCGAGATCCTCCTCGCTCGTGCCCGGGCGCACATCCGGCAGCGCGCCCGGCGCGGGGTATGACTCGGCGCGCCGCGCGGCGATGTCGACGCGGCAGCCGTCCCAGCGCAGCAGGGCGGTGCCGAAGCGATCGTGGAGCGTCACGCTCGCGGCGCCGGCGCCGAGACGCGCGGCGAGCGAGTTGGCGAGCTCCGCGGCGTCGCCGGCGACCACCACGTCCAGCTCGCGGGGCGCGCGGCCGAGCAGGAGGTCGCGCACGGCGCCGCCGACGAGCGCGAGGTCAGCGCCGGCGTCACCCAGCGCCAGCAGCTCGGGGCCGCCGGGCTGGGCGCGAAGGGCATCCACCACCTCGCCGCCGCGGGTGGCGGCCGTCGCGGGGCTGACGCTGCTCACGCTCCCCTACCCCCGACCATCACAGCTCGCGAACCGGGATCCCGGCTGCGGCGAGGTGGGCCTTGGCCTCGGCGACGGTGTATCGGCCGTAGTGGAAGATCGAAGCGCACAGCACCGCGTCGGCGCCCGCGGCGAGCGCCTGCGCGAGGTGCTCGAGCTCGCCGGCGCCGCCGGAGGCGATCACGGGGACGCTGACCGCCTCGCTGACCGCCCTCGTCAGCGGCAGGTCGTAGCCGTCGCTGGTGCCGTCGCGGTCCATGCTCGTCAGCAGGATCTCCCCCGCGCCGCGCTCGACGCCCTCGCGCGCCCACTCGACCACGTCGCGGCCCGTCGGCGTGCGCCCGCCCGCGAGGTACGCCTCCCAGCCGCCCGAATCGCTCTTCTTGGCGTCGATCGCGAGCACCACGCACTGGGCGCCGAACACCGCGGCGAGCTCGTTCAGCAGCTCCGGGCGCTCGAGCGCCGCGGAGTTGACCGACACCTTGTCCGCGCCCGCGTCGAGCACCGCCTGCGCGTCCGCCACCGAACGGATGCCGCCGCCGATCGTGAACGGCACGAACACCTCGTCGGCGGTGCTGCGTGCGAGCCTGGCGATCGTGTCGCGCTTCTCGTGCGTGGCGGTGATGTCCAGGAACACGATCTCATCGGCGCCCTCGCGGTCGTAGTGCGCGGCCAGCTCCACCGGGTCGCCGGCGTCGCGGATGTCGACGAATTCGACGCCCTTCACCACGCGTCCGCGGTCCACGTCCAGGCAGGGGATCACGCGCTTGTAGTGCACGCGTCCACCGTAGCGATCAGGCCAGCGCCGCCTTCGCTTCGGCGACGGTGAAGCGCTTCTCATACAGCGCCGTGCCGACGATCACGCCGTCGAGCCCCTGCAGCTGCAGCTCCCAGCGCAGGGCCGTCAGCGCCTCCAGGTCCTCGAGCCTGCCGATGCCGCCGGAGAAGATCACGCTCCCCTCCCCCGCCGCGTGCGCCACCGACGCGACCTCCTCGCGGTTGGCGCCGTCGAGCATGCCGTCGTGGTCGATGTTCGTGAAGACGAAGTTGCGCACGCCCCGGCCGCGCAGCTCCGCGAACGCGTCGTGCGCCGGCGTCTGCGTGCTCTTGACCCAGCCATGCGTCGCGACGCACCCGTCGCGCACGTCGACGCCGACGAGGATCCGCTCGGGCCCGTGCGTCTCGAGCGCCTCGCCGAGCACGTCCGGGTCGGTGAACGCGACCGTGCCGAGGATCACGCGCGCGGCGCCCGCGTCGAGCGCGTCCGCGACGGCCTTCGCCGAGCGCAGCCCGCCCCCGAACTGCACCGGCACGCCCGACTCGGCGGCGAGGCGACGCAGCTGCTCGAGGTTGACCGGCTCGCCGCGCTTGGCGCCGTCGAGGTCGACCACGTGCAGGTACTCCGCGCCCGCGTCCACCCAGCCGCGCGCCGCCGACAGCGGATCCTCGTCGTAGACCTTCTTCGCGTCGAAGTCGCCCCTCACCAGGCGCACGGCGTTGCCGCCGAGGATGTCGATCGCCGGGTAGAGCCTCACCGAGCGACCGACGGGATCTCGGCCGGGGACGTCGCCCGACTCGATCCTCCGGATGGGGTGCCGGTCGCGCCTGTTCCCGGCGTGCGGCCGTCGGCAGCGATGCAGATGCGCGCGAAGCTCGCCAGCAGGCGCAGGCCCGCCGCCGAGGACTTCTCCGGGTGGAACTGCACGCCGTAGAACGAGCCGCGCTGCACGGCGCTGACGAACGGCGCGCCGTACTCGGCGACGCCCAGCACGTCGCGCTCATCGGCGGGGACGGGCGCGAACGAGTGCACGTGGTAGAACGCGCAGCTGGCGGGCAGGTCGGCCACCAGGGGCGAGTCAGGCCGCGTGAAGCGCACCTCGTTCCAGCCGATGTGCGGCAGCTTCAGCTCGCCGGGATCGAGCGCCCGAACGTCGCCGGGGACGATGCCGAGGCCCGCGGCTCCGCCGAGCTCGCTCGAGGAGTCGAACGCCAGCTGCATGCCCAGGCAGATGCCCAGCACCGGCGTGCCGGCGGCGACGAGCTCGAGCAGCAGCTCGTCCAGGCCCAGCTCGCGCAGGTTGTCCATCGCGCGCGGGAACGCGCCCACGCCCGGGACGATCAGGCCGGCCGCGGCCCGAAGCGGCTCGTGCTCGCGGCTGACGGTCGCGCGCGCGCCGACGTGCTCGAGCGCCTTCTCCACCGAGCGCCGATTGCCCATGCCGTAATCGACCACGGCGATCTCCACCGGCTCCTCGATCAGCGAGACGATTCCCTCGGTCATGCGATTAGGGTGCCCTTCGTGGACGGGACGCCGGTCTCCGTCGGATCTATCGAGACAGCCTGGCGCAGCGCCCGCGCGAACGCCTTGAACGCCGCCTCGATCATGTGGTGGGCGTTGCTCCCCGCTTCCACGCGCAGGTGCAGCGTCAGCTTCGCCGCGTTGGCCAGCGCGCGGAAGAACTCCTCCGTAAGCTCGTGGTCGAAGTCGCCCGTCGCCCCCGGCGGCAGCTCCGCCTCGAAAAGCGTGAACGGACGCCCGGAGACATCGATCTCACAGCTCGCGCGGGCCTCGTCCATCGGGATGCTCGCCGCGCCGTACCGGGTGATGCCCGAGCGGTCGCCCAGCGCCTGATCGAGCGCCTGCCCGAGCACGATCGCCGTGTCCTCCGCGGTGTGGTGCGCGCCCGTCTGCAGGTCGCCCTTGACCTGAATGTCGAGGTCGATGCGCCCGTGGCGCGCGAGCAGATCCAGCATGTGGTCCAGGAAGCCCACGCCCGTCGCGCGCGTGCCCGCGCCGGTCCCTTCCAGGGTCAGCGTCAGGCGCACGTCCGTCTCCGCGGTCCTGCGCTCGATGCTCGCCGTGCGGCTCATGACCCTGGATTCTCGCGCACGCGCGCCTCCATCGACTCCGCGTGCACGTCGAAGCCCTCCGCGCGGGCGATCGGCGCGCCCGCCGCCGCCAGCTTGCCCGCGCCCCGGCCGATGCGAACCTCGGACATCGTGCGGCGGAAGTGCCGCGGCGACAGCGTCGAGGCGAAGCGCGCCGCGCCGCCCGTCGGCAGCACGTGGTTGGAGCCCGCGACGTAGTCGCCGAACGCCGTCGCGCTGTCGACGCCCACGAACAGGCAGCCCGCACAGCGGACCGCCGGCGCCAGCGCCTCGACGTCCGCGCCGATCAGCTGCAGGTGCTCGGGCGCGAGCTCGTTCGCGAACGCGATCGCCTCGCGCGCGTTTGCGACCTCGACGATCGCGAACGCCGCCTCGCCGACCGTCGGGCGTTCCACGACGAGCGCCTGGAGCGTCGTCGCGAGCGCGTCGCAGACCGCCTGCGAGGGCGAGGTCGCGACGACGAGGCTGCCCTCGCCGTGCTCCGCCTGCGCGAGCATGTCCAGCGCCGCCAGGCGCAGCGAGTTGGGGGCGTGCTCGCCATCGAGCTCCGCCTCGACGTCGGCGCCGAGCACGACCAGCAGGTCGCTGGGACCGGCGAAGCCGTCGATGCCGACCGTCGCCGACAGCTGGTGCTTGGCCTCCTGCACGTACAGGTTGCCCGGGCCCACGATCACGTCGACGCGCTCGACCGCCTCCGTGCCGTACGCAAGCGCCGCGACCGCCTGCGCGCCGCCCATGCGGTACACCCGCTCGACGCCGCACAGCCGGCACGTGCCGAGGATCGCCGGGTCGATCTGCCCGTCGGGGCCCGGCGGCGCGCACACCGCGACGTCGACCACGCCCGCCGAGCGCGCGGTGACGACGCCCATCACGACCGTGCTCGGATACGCCGCGCGCCCGCCCGGCACGTACACCGCCGCCGAGCTCACCGGCACCTCGCGCAGCACGATGCGCTGGCCCTGCGGCAGCTCGACCGCCGTGTCGCCATGTACGCCCGCGTCGGCCACCAGCGCGACGTTCACGATCGCCACCTGCAGCCCCGCGATCAGCTCCAGCGGCAGCTGTTTGATCGCCTCGTCGAGCTCCTCGCCGGCGACGCGCAGCGGGCGCGGCTCGTTGCCGGCGGTGTCGAAGCGGCGCGTGTAGTCGAGCACCGCCGCGTCGCCCTCGGCGCGCACGCGCGCGATGATCTCGCGCACCCGCGCGGCGACCGAGTCGCCGTCGGGCACCAGCGCGCGCACGTGCGCGGCGGCGCCCGCCGGGCCGCTTAGGCGCGCGAGGTCCTGCTCGCTCAGCCGCTCGACGCGCATCTCAGACGGGGTCGGGCGCGCCGCGCCCGCGCGCGGCGGCCGGCAGCTCGCGCAGGCGCCCGAGCAGCTCGTCGATCGGCGCCGCCTTGAGCTTGTGCGCGACCGGGTTGGCGATCAGCCTGGCGGTGCACACGACGATCTCCTCGCGCACCTCGAGGTTGTTCTCGCGCAGCGTCGTGCCCGTGGCGGTGAGGTCGACGATCGCCTCGACCATGCCGGTCAGCGGCGCGAGCTCGACCGAGCCCTTGACCTCGACGATCTCCGCCTGCCTGCCCGTCTCCTCCAGGTGGCGCGCGGCGATGCGCGGATACTTGGTGGCGACGCGCATCACGCCCAGCCGGCGCAGCGCGGCGAGCGCGGGGTCGGGGCCGGCCTTGCTTGCGAGCACCATCGTGCAGCGGCCGAAGCCGAGGTCCAGGAGCTCGTAGACCTCGCGCCCGCCTTCGCCGAAGTCCGACGCGCGCCCGCCCTGCTCGAGCAGCACGTCCTTGCCGGTCACGCCGAGGTCGGCTGCCCCCGCCTCGACGTACGTGGGCACGTCCGACGGGCGCATGGTGATCACGCCGATGTCCTCGAACAGCAGCTTGCGGTCGTTCGAGCGCAGCTCGTCGGTGTCCAGGCCGAGCGCCTGCAGCAGGTCGACGGTGCCGTTGAACAGCGCGCCGCGCGGGACGGCGATCGTCAGGCCGTTGGTGGCGCTCACGACAGGCTCCCGTCCGCATTGGCGAGCAGGGCGCCGGTTCCGCGCTCCTCGCCGGCGAGCGCCTTGTGCAGGCTTTCCACCTCCAGCGCGAAGCCGACGGCCGGCAGCGGGCGGCCGAAGCGCCCGAGCAGGTCGTCGTAGCGCCCGCCGCCGCCGATCGGCGCGCCGAACGCCGGGTCGTAGACCTCGAACACGGCGCCGGTGTAGTAGCCGATGTTGCGCACGAGCCCCAGGTCAAAGATCACGCGCTCGGCGACGCTCGGCTCGAGCAACTCGTGCACGCGGCGCAGCCCGGTGACCGCCTCGCTCGCCTGCGGCGGCGTGCCGGCGAGCATCTCCTGCCCGCCGCGGCGCTGCGGCACCTCCAGCAGCAGCTCCGCCGCCTCGCCGGAGAGCCCGGAGTCGGCGAGCGCCAGTTCGAGCCCGACGAAGTCGCGCAGCACGAGCGCGTGCAGCAGGCCTGCGCGAGCCGCCTCGGGCACGCCGAGGCTGGCCATCAGCGCGGGGAACAGCGACGCGTCGCCGAGGCCGATGCGGAAGTCCTTCAGGCCGGTCGCGTCGAGCGCGTCGCACAGGACGGTAAGCGCCTCGGCGGTTCCCTGCGGCGCGGGCGAGCCGATCAGCTCGATGCCCGCCTGCAGCAGCTCGCGCGGCTGCCCGCGCTGCGGGCGCACGCCGCGGTAGCAGTGGGCGAAGTAGCAGAAGCGCAGCGGCGGCTCGCTGGAGGCATAGCGCGTGGCGACGACGCGCGCGATCGGCACGGTCATGTCCGAGCGCAGCACGAGCACAGCGCCGGTCTCGTCGAACACTCGATATGCGGGCCGCGCCTCGGCCAGTTCCGCGCGCGCGAGCACCGACTCGTACTCCAGCGCGGGCGTGTACACCTCGCCGTAGCCGTGGCGCTCGAACGCGCCACGCAGCACGTCGGTGATCGCGCGCACCTCGCGCGTCTCTTCTGGAAGCACGTCGCGCGTGCCGCTCGGGATCGGGTGGATCATGGAGATCCCGTGATTATGCGTGGACGGGCTCCGTGGCAACGCGCTCGATGCGTGCGCCGAGGTCGCGCAGGCGCTCGTCGATGCGCTCGTAGCCACGGTCGATCTGGCGGATGTTGCCGATCTCGCTGCGTCCCTCCGCGCACAGCGCCGCCAGCAGCATCGCCATGCCCGCGCGGATGTCCGGCGACTCGACGCGCTCGCCGCGCAGCCGCCGCGGGCCGGTGACGATCGCGCGATGCGGGTCGCACATGACGATGTCCGCGCCCATCAGGATCAGCTTGTCGGTGAAGATCAGGCGGTTCTCGAACATCCACTCGTGCACGAGGATCGAGCCCTCCGCCTGCGTCGCCAGGGCGACGGCGATCGACGTGAGGTCGGCCGGGAACGCGGGCCAGGGGCCGTCCTGGATCTTGCTCTTGTACTCGCCCACGTCCGCCTGCACCACGAGCTTCTGGCCGCCGGGGACGACGACGTCGTTGCCGTGCAGCTCCGAGCGCAGCCCGACGCGTTCGAACACCAGCCGGATCATGCGCAGGTCGCCGGGGACGGTGTCCTTGATCCGCAGCTCGCCGCCGGTGACGCCCGCGAGCGCCATGAAGCTGCCGATCTCGATGTGATCGGGGGCGACGTCGTGCTCGCAGCCGTGCAGGCGCTCGGCGCCGTTGACGGTGATCAGGTTCGAGCCGATGCCCTGGATGTCCGCGCCCATCTTCACGAGCATGCGCGCGAGGTCCTGGACGTGCGGCTCGCAGGCGGCGTTGCCGATGACGGTCGTGCCGGGGATCAGCGCCGCGGCCATCAGCGCGTTCTCGCTCGCCATCACCGACGGCTCGTCCATGAACACGTCGCTCGGGCGCAGCCCGCGCGGGGCGCTGAGGACGATGTCGCGGCCGCAGTCGGTGAGCGCGCCCATCGCGCGGAACGCGTCGAGGTGGGGATCCAGGCGCCGGCGGCCGATCACGTCGCCGCCGGGCGGCGGCATCACCGCGCGGCGGAAGCGCGCGAGCAGCGGGCCGGCGAGCAGGAACGACGCCCTGATCGACTCGGCGAGCTCGGGCTCGATCTCGACGTCGTGGACGCCCGCGGCGCACAGCGCGACCTCGTTCGGCCCGCGCCAGCTGACGCTCACGCCGATCGCCGCCAGAATCTCGATCATCGCCTCCACATCGCGGATGCGCGGCACGTTGCGCACGACCACCTCGTCCTCGGTGAGGACGCTGGCGGCGAGGATCGGCAACGCCCCGTTCTTGTTTCCGGCCGGGACCATCGTGCCCGACAGCGGGACGCCGCCTTCGATGACGAACTTCTCCATGAGCTTAGGACGCCGCCCGCGGCCCCGAGAGGACCCGTCGGTCGAACGCCTGGCAAGCGTAACAGCCATCTCTGCAGTCCAGTTCGAGCCGCCGGACGCGGCCCCTGCTTGGCGGCTCGGCGGGCGCCCGCACCGGGCGGGAAATGCGGGTCTGCTGCAACTCTCGTTGCAAGATCCGTAGGCCCAGATCGGCTCTGCAGAGCCATTTCCCGGCGACGCGGGCGATGCGTACACACGTTCGCAGCGGGTCCGTCCGGACGGCTTCGTAGCTTACGAACACATGTTCCCCACCACGCCAAGACACAAGCTTGCGCAGCGCGCGCTCGGTGCTGTACGCGTGGCCCGCTCGTTCCTGTTGCTCGAGGACGACTACGAGGTCGACTGGGAGGTCGGCCAGGACGAGCCCAGCCACGCCCCGCATCCGCACCGAGCGGCGCTGCGCAGAGGGTGCGCGCGCAGGCGTCCGGGTCAGATCCCAGCGCCTGCGCAGCCGTGCCTCTCACCGGTGGGACGGGTCGCGCCGGCGCCGCAGCCGGCGCGGCTGCGGCGTGTGGATCAGGCCGCGGGCTCGAGCCACGCGGGCGTCGCCGCCTGTGCGTGCGATGGCTCGCGCGCTGCGTTCGGCCGTTAGCGGCTCCCCAGCGCGCGATTCGGCCTCGGGCGCGCGCGGCTCCCGGCGGAGCTCTCGCTGCAGCACGACGACGGGCCGCCCGAAGGCGGCCCGCGTATCGAAAAAACCGGCGGCGTCCTACTCTCCCAGGCCCTTGCGGGCCAAGTACCATCGGCGCTGAGGGGCTTAACTGCTCTGTTCGGAATGGGAAGAGGTGTTTCCCCCTCGCCAAGGCCACCGGAAAAAGGCGAAAGACCACGCCTCCCACGGTCCCTCAAAACTGCACA
>Ga0181518_10000012_pt1 | contig 214946 bp, 184 predicted proteins | sample PEATcosm2014_Bin_28_FD_119751 | JGI IMG/M metagenome (GOLD analysis project Ga0181518, IMG submission 119751) | Peatland microbial communities from MTU Mesocosm Facility, Houghton, MI, USA - PEATcosm2014_Bin01_60_metaG | ecosystem: Environmental > Terrestrial > Soil > Wetlands > Peat | place...
ACCGGCAGTCTCGCATGAGTCCCCAACTAAATGCTGGCAACATGCGACGGGGGTTGCGCTCGTTGCGGGACTTAACCCAACATCTCACGACACGAGCTGACGACAGCCATGCACCACCTGTGAAAGTGCCCCGAAGGGAAGACGTGTTTCCACGCCGGTCACTCACATGTCAAGCCCAGGTAAGGTTCTTCGCGTCGCGTCGAATTAAACCACATGCTCCGCTGCTTGTGCGGGCCCCCGTCAATTCCTTTGAGTTTTAGCCTTGCGGCCGTACTCCCCAGGCGGGCAACTTAATGCGTTAGCTTCGACACGGGGGGAGTCGACACCCCCCACATCTAGTTGCCATCGTTTACAGCGTGGACTACCAGGGTATCTAATCCTGTTTGCTCCCCACGCTTTCGCGTCTCAGCGTCAGTCACGTCCCAGCGAGCTGCCTTCGCCATTGGTGTTCCTCCTGATATCTGCGCATTTCACCGCTACACCAGGAATTCCACTCGCCCCTTCCGGACTCTAGCCTCGCAGTATCCACCGGCATTCCAGGGTTGAGCCCTGGACTTTCACAGCGGACTAACGAGGCCGCCTACACGCTCTTTACGCCCAATAATTCCGGACAACGCTTGCACCCTACGTATTACCGCGGCTGCTGGCACGTAGTTAGCCGGTGCTTCTTGTGAAGGTACCGTCACTCCGTCCGGCTATTCACCGGAGAAGCTTCGTCCCAACTGAAAGGGGTTTACAACCCGAAAGCCTTCTTCCCCCACGCGGCGTTGCTGCGTCACGCTTTCGCGCATTGCGCAAGATTCCCCACTGCTGCCTCCCGTAGGAGTCTGGGCCGTGTCTCAGTCCCAGTGTGGCTGATCGTCCTCTCAGACCAGCTACCCATCGAAGCCTTGGTGAGCCGTTACCTCACCAACAAGCTAATGGGCCGCGGGCCCATCTCGATGCGGAGGCCGAAGCTTCCTTTCCCCTTGCGGGCACATCCGGTATTAGCCCGAGTTTCCTCGGGTTGTCCCGGTCATCGAGGCAGGTAACCCACGTGTTACTCACCCGTTCGCGGCTCTGCCCCAGGGCAAGCCCTGGTTCGTCGCTCCACTTGCATGTGTTAAGCACGCCGCCAGCGTTCGTCCTGAGCCAGGATCAAACTCTCCGTGAAGAACTTCACGAAAAGCTGTCATGGAGTTGCCCCTGCCACTTGCGCGACCGATGGTCGCGGGCGGCCGAGACGGGCGGGGACCTATACACGTGGGCCCCCAACCATGACGGGGTACTTCATCTACTTGACTCTTGACCGCCACCCGGAGGCGTCATCGACGCTCCCGCCGGCGGGTCGAACCTGGACGCACACCACGATCACGAAATAGATCGTAGATGCGCATGCTGTTGAGTTTTCAAAGACCGCCGTGCCTCACCGAAAGGGGTTCCTTCTGGAGGAGACCGATCCGACCCAGCGCCCAGGGGCACCTGCGAGCCGACCAGCGAGTATAGCGCGATGCGCGCCGATGCGTCTAGCGGGCGCGCAGTCGGCGAAAGCGGCGCCTGCCGACCCGCAGGATCTGCCCGTCCGCGCGCTCGCACGCGACGTCGTGCTCTCCGGCGGCCAGCGACTCCTCGCCGAGCGTCACGCCACCCTGGTCGATCACGCGACGAGCCTCCGAGCGCGACATGCCGAGCTCCCGCGCGATCAGGGCCGGCAGGTGGACCTGGCCGTCGGCGCAGTCGAAGCCCGCCTCCTCGATCTCCTCGGGGACGCCGCGCTCGACGAACACGCGATCGAAGTGCCCCTCGGCCGCCTGCGCCGCCTCCTCGGAGTGCAGCCACGAGACCAGCTCGCGCGCCAGCGCGCGCTTGGCGTCGCGCGGGGAGATCTCGCCTGGGCCGGCGCCGATCGCCGGCGCGGGAGCGCCCGAGCGCGGCTGGACCAGCAGCCGGTAGTACTCCGCCAGCGCCTCGTCCGGGATCGCCATCGTCTTTCCGTACATGTCCTCCGGCGCATCTGTCACGCCGATCTGGTTGCCCAGCGACTTGGACATCTTCTGGCGTCCGTCGACGCCCACCAGGATCGGCATCGTCATGATCGCCTGCTCCGGCTGTCCGTAGGCGCGCTGGATGTCGCGCCCCAGCAGCAGGTTGAACTTCTGGTCGGTCCCCCCCAGCTCCACGTCCGCGCGGATCGCCACCGAGTCATAGCCCTGCAGCAGCGGGTACATCAGCTCGAGCATCGAGATCGGCTCGCGCGCCGACCAGCGCTTGGCGAAGTCTTCGCGCTCGAGCAGCTGCGCGGCGGTGGTCGTGCCGACGAGCTTCAGCAGCTCGACCATCGGCATGTCCAGCCACTCGCTGTTGCGCCGCACCTCCAGGAGCTCGGGGTCGGGGTCGAGAATCTTCAGCGCCTGCCCGTGGAAGGTCGCCGCGTTGGCGTCGATCTCCTGCTCGGAGAGCATCGGGCGCAGGGTCGAGCGTCCCGACGGATCGCCCACGCGCGCGGTGTAGTCGCCCACGATGAGCACCACGCGGTGCCCGGCGTCCTGGAACTCGCGCAGCTTGCCGAGCACGACCGCGTGACCCAGGTGGATGTCCGGCGCCGTCGGGTCGATGCCGAGCTTCACGCGCAGCTGCCGGCCCTCCGCCCGCGCCTTGCGGAGCTTCGTCTCGAGCGCCCCTGCGGGCAGGTCGTCGACGGCGTTCGCGGCCAGCTCGGCGGCGAGCCCAGCAACCTCGTCGTCGGGTGGGCGGGCGGCCTCAACACTGGCGTCTGGCATGCGGGCCAATGCTAGACTCTCGCGGCCTGGAGGGTCCCATCGTGCCGCGCAAGACGCGGCACGCGCGGCTCGGGATCGGTCCTCCTCGCAGCGGAGGCATCGCCCTCCGAAAGCCGCCGATGCGCGATGACGATCGCCCCGACATAACACCCACAGCTCTGGCGACGCCCAGCGCTCCGCGGGCGCCCGAGCCCAGGTCGACCGAGGGAGGATCGGTGCGCAGGACGCGCCTGAAGCGGCTGCGCTTCCTGGCGATCCTGCTCGCGGCGCTGCTGCTGGGCCTCGTCTCGTTCGTCTTCGGGATGTTCGTGTCGGTCGCCTCGGACCTGACGCCGCTGACCAGGTTCTCGCTGTACAAGAACGAGAAGAGCTCCTACCTGTACGACGACCTCGGTCATCCGATCGGCGTGCTCAGCCAGCAGAACCGCGTGATCGTCACCGGCGGACAGATCCCACGGATCGTCAAGGAGGCGGTGATCTCGATCGAGGACAAGCGCTTCGAGACCAACAGCGGGATCGACATCCGCGGCATCGCGCGCGCGTTCGTCGATGACATCGTCCACAAAGGCGCCGTGCAGGGCGCCTCTACGATCGAGCAGCAGTTCATCAAGAACGCGCTGCAGGCCCAGTCCCACCGCACGATCTTCGAGAAGCTGAGAGAGGCCGCCCTCGCCTACCAGCTCTCGCACAAGTGGACCAAGGAAAAGATCATCACCGCCTACCTCAACACGATCTACTTCGGCAACGGCGCCTACGGGATCGAGGCGGCGGCGCAGACCTACTTCGGCCACGAAGTCAACCACCTCGGTTGCGGCACGCCCGGCCAGAAGCTGTGCGTGGAAGAGCTGGCGCCATGGGAGGCGGCGCTGCTCGCGGGCATCATCCAGGACCCGACCGCATACAACCCCACCGTCCATCCGATGGCGGCCAAGGATCGGCGCGACGTCGTCCTGCAGCAGATGTTCCAGCAGGGCTACATCACCAAACCGCTGTATGAAGAAAGCCTCAAGCAGGCGCTCCCATCCCCCGCGGACATCCAGGCGCCGCAGGAGCAGACCGTCGAAGGCGTCGACGCCGGCTACTTCACGAGCTGGGTGCAGCAGCAGATCATCGAACGCTACGGCGCCCCCCGCGCGTTCGACGGCGGCCTGAAGATCACGACGACGCTCGACCTGAGCCTCCAGCGCGCGGCCGAACAGGCGGTCAACAACTACCTCGCAAGCCCCGAAGGGCCGTCCGCGGCGCTCGTCGCGATCGAAAACTCGACCGGGGACGTGCGCGCGATGGTCGGCGGGCGCAACTACGACGAAAGCCCGTTCAACCTCGCCACCGAGGGCGAGCGCCAGCCGGGCTCCTCGTTCAAGGCATTCGACCTCGCCGCCGCGCTCCAGGACGGGATCTCCCCCGACTCGGTGTGGACCTCCAAGGAAAAGGTCTTCATCGTCCCCAACACCGACGGGCACGAAAAGTTCGTCGTGCACAACGACGAAGGCAACTACACCGGCTCCAACACCCTCACCGGCGCGACCGCGTTCTCGGACAACTCGATCTTCGCCGAAGTCGGCCTGAAAGTCGGAACCAAGAAGATCGCGCTGCTCGCGCACAAGATGGGCATCACCACGCCGCTCTCGACCAACCCGGCGATGACGATCGGCGGCCTGACAGTGGGCGTGACGCCGCTGGACATGGCGCACTCCTACGAGACGCTGGCCAACGGCGGCCAGCGCGTCACGGGCTCGCTCGTCGAAGGCGGCGCCCCCGTCGGCATCCAGCAGGTGCAAGCCGGCAGCCAGCCGCTGCCAGACGGCTCGCGCGTCGACAAGAACAGGGTCATCGCCAACCGGGTTCTGCCCGCGTGGGTCGCGCAGACCGAGACCTCGATGCTCGAAACTGTGATCCAGTACGGCACCGGCAGGGCGGCCGCCATCGGGCAGTTCGCCGCCGGCAAGACGGGCACCACATCCAACTACGGCGACGCGTGGTTCGTGGGCTGGGACTCCAAGTACACGGTCGCCGTGTGGGTCGGCTATCCGAACAAGCTGATCCCGATGACCACCGACTTCAACGGCACGCCCGTGCTCGGCGGCACCTTCCCGGCGCTGATCTGGCACGACTTCATGATCTCCGCGCTGCAGATCGAAAAAGAACGAGCCGAACACAGCGCGTCGTCCAAGACGGGTACCGGCAGCTCCAGCAGCACTGCCGCTACCGAAACGAGCGCCCCGGCCACGACGGGGACGGCCGGCGCGTCATCGGGCACGGGCTCGCACACGCCCGGTGCGGGGAAGACAAACGGCGCTTCCGCCACGCCCAACGGCGCCGGCAACGCGACCGGCGGCGGCGCGGGCGGCGCGACCCCCGAACACGCCGCCGCGAGCCCCACCCCGGCCACGCCCGCGCACGAAGCTCCCAGCGCACCCGCCCAGACGCCCACTCCCGCGACCCCCGGAGCCGGGGCGACGCCGGGCACGCCATCGCCCACCGGCGGCGTGAGCGCCGGCGGCTGAAGCTCACCCGCCGGGAGGACGCGGCCTGGATACGTGGCTGTTGCCCGCCGCGCAGAAGCGCCAGCGCAGATCCACCGCCTTGGTGATCCCCACGCGCGTGTCCTCCACGACCGCCGGCTGCAGCCAGCCATCCGTGCGCGGGCCGATGCGCACGGGGCCACGCGAGAGATCGCTGCCGTTCTGCCGGAGGGAGATGCCGAGCGCCTGCGTGAGCTTGCCCGGCCCCGAGCACAGATCGCGGTCGCTCATCGTGCGCCTGCCGGAGCGGGCGGTGACCCCGCGACGGGCTCGCATCTTCTCGAGCCCCATGGTCGGCTCGAGCGCTCGGATCAGCACGGCCGCGCCAACGCCCTCCCGCTCACAGACGGCGTTCAGCAGCTCGTGGATGCCGTAGGAGAGGTACACGTACGCGCGGCCGGGAGGCCCGAACAGCGTCCGCGTGCGCGGCGTCAGCCCGACGAACGCGTGGGATGCGGGCTCGCTGTCGTGATAGGCCTCGGTCTCGACGATCACGCCGCCCGTGCCGCGATGCTCGACTGTGCAGCCGATCAGGTCGCGGGCGACCTCGAGGACGGGCCGGTCGTAGAAGTCAGGAGGAAGGGCCTGCATCGAGCGTTTTCCGAGCCAGCTCGAGCTGCTCGCGCACACGCGCCAGCGCCGTGCCGCCCTCGGAGATCTTCGACTCGAGCCACGAGCTCTCGGCGAGCACGCGCTGGAACTCCGCCTGATTGGCGCCCAGCGTCTCGCTGTGTGCCGAGAGATCCTCGACACTCAGCTGCGACAACGGCTTGCCGGCATCGACCGCCGTGCGCACGAGCCCCGCTACGACGCCGTGCGCCTCGCGGAACGGCAGCCCGAGCCGCACGAGCAGGTCGGCGACGTCGGTCGCCGCGATCAGCTCGTCGGCCGCCGCCGCACGCATGCGCTCGCGGTCGAAGCGCACGCCGGCGATCATCCCCGTGGCTGCGGCGAGCGTCAGCTCGAGCGTGTCGACGGCGTCGAACAGGTGCTCCTTGTCCTCCTGCAGGTCCTTGTTGTAGGTGAGCGGCAGAGCGTGCATGACGCCGTGGAACGCAGCCAGGTGGCCGACCACGCGCGGCGCCTTCGCGCGCAGCAGCTCGGCCGCGTCGGGGTTCTTCTTCTGCGGCATGATCGACGAGCCCGAGCTCCACGCGTCGGGCAGCTCGCAGAAGCCGAACTCCGCGCTCGACCACAGCACGAGCTCGGCTCCCAGCCGCGACAGGTGCGTCGAGCAGGTCGCCGCGGCCGCCAGGTAGTCGAGGACGAAGTCCCTGCCCGAAACGGCGTCGATCGAGTTGGGGGCGACGTCCGCAAACCCGAGCTCGCGCGCGAGCAGATGACGGTCGGTGTCGAAGTTGACCCCCGCCAGCGCGCCCGCACCCAGCGGCAGTCGTCCGGACTCGCGTTCGGCGAACGCAAAGCGCTCGCGGTCGCGCACAAGCATCCAGAAGTAAGCGAGCAGATGATGGCCGAGGTACACGGGCTGCGCGCGCTGCAGATGCGTGTATCCGGGCATCGCCCAGTCGACGTGCTCCTCGGCGCGCACGAGCAGCTCCCGCATCAGCCCCGCGATCGCCGCACGCGCGGCGGCACAGCGCTCGCGTGTGTACATCGCCAGGTCGGTTACCACCTGGTCGTTGCGCGAGCGCGCCGTGTGCAGCCGGCCCCCGACCGGGCCGACGATCTCCGTCAGGCGCCGCTCGATCGCCATGTGGATGTCCTCGTCGCCGGCGTCGAACGGGAAGCGCTCCTCGCGCAGCTCGGACGCGACCTGCTCCAGACCGTCCAGCAGCGCGTCGCGATCCTCGGCGGCGATGATCCCGCGCTCGGCGAGCATCCGGGCATGGGCGCGCGACTGTGCGACGTCCTGCGGCCACAGGCGCCTGTCGAAGCCGATCGAGGCGTTCAACCGCTGGAAGTCTGCGTGCTGGGGCTCGTGAAAGCGCGACACCGAGCGGTCAGTCTACGTCGCTCTCAGCCGGCCGCTCCTGCCGTTGCCCGCTCAGCGTCCGGCGCCGAGCGACTCGCGCTCGCTGGCGAGGGCGAGCTGCTCGCCATGCGGCGTCAGCCACCATGCGTTCGCGGCCCCCATCGGCTGACCGCCGCCGGTGTTCTTCGTCAACCCCCGCTCGAGCAGTCGCGCGAGCAGCCTGGAGATCTGCCCCTGGTCGACTATGCCGGCGCGCTCGCCGATCTGTTTGTTGCTGAGACCGGGCTCGGCGGCGATGACCTGGAGCACCGCCAGGGTTCGGTAGGTCAGGCGCAGACCTCGACTCCCCGACGAGTCGGGCGAGAGCCTCGGCCTCATCGGCGGGCGCGGAGCGGGGTTGGGTCGCGTGAGCTCCTTGCGCGCCGCGGCGCTACCCAGGTAGGGCAGCGCGATCATGCTCATCAACGGGTTCAGAAGGTCGATCAGCGTGCCCGGGTCAGGCCTGAGCAGACGTGAATGGATCACGTTCAGCACCCCGCCGACAACCCCCTCGGCGGTGAGCCGCGGTGGCTGGACGCGCGCGTGGGCGCGGCCCTCATCCACCGCTTGCGCAAGCACATCGAGCGCCTCGGCGCGTAGAGCCAGCGCTGCCGGACCCGCCGCCGCCGAATGCACGACGGTCAGCCACGCCAGCTGCGGCTCCTCTTCGAAGAACCCGAGCAGCTCACACAGGCCCGCGCGCATCCCCTCGAGCCAACGCTCGTGGGCGTCGCGGGCGGCTCCCGCACGCTCGCCCGCGCGCGCCAATGCCTGGCGCAGCGCCGCGAGCAGGCAATCTCCGCGGTCGTCGAAGTGCTCGTAGAACGTTCTTCTGGAGACCCCGGCCCGGCCGATCACGCGGGTGACCGCGACCTGCTCGGCGCCCTGATCGCAGGCGACGTCGATCATCGCCGAGATGATCCGCATCCGCTGAACCTCGCTGACGTGCTCGCGCGGCAGGCGCTTCGGCCGTTTATAGGCGCGTGGGGCAGATGTCACGGATCCGCTCATCCCCGGCTCCCGTGGCTGTGCTCGACCGGCGAATTCGTGTTGGTGGCTTCGGCCATCGGTTACCACACGCTCCTTGCCTTGCTCGCTGATGAACGACCTCAGGATCTAAATATAGAGCCTAACGGTCGTCATGGACGGACAAAGATGTTCACGACGGTCACATAGGCGCGACATCGATGGGATGCGCGTCGGGATCTACCTTGCGCGACATCCGAATTATGCCGGACGTGTTCCTGAGTCACGCTCACAGCCGCCGATCGAGCGCGTCAAGCTGAAACCGAGCGGTCTGCATAGCCGTCGATCGTGTATCCTCCGAGCAGCAGCTATGCCGCGGCCTGCCGGAAAACCGGGCAAAGCGCGCCAGAGGCGCCCGCCGGACGCTGCCGACACGGCGTCGGCGAAAGCACCTGAGCGGACCCAGCGAGAGCGCTTGGTGGATGCGATGATCGAGCTCGCGGCCGAGGCTGGATACCAGGCCGTGAGCGTCGCGAAGGTCAGCTCCCGCGCCCGTGTGTCGAGCGCGACCTTCTATGAGCAGTTCGATGGCAAGGAAAGCTGTTTCCTGGCGGCTTACCGAGAGGCGAGGAGGCGGGTGTTCAGGCGAATGCCCCTCGTGCCGGACGCCGGGAGCACCTGGTCGGATGCCACTCGGCTAACTCTCGGCGGACTGATCGAAGGGCTGCGCAGCGACCCGGATGCCGGGCGTGTGTTGTTCGTCGAGGCGTTCGCCGGCGGACCGCGCGTCCGTGAGCAGCGCGAGCGGCTGCTGCGCTGGTACGAGGATCGCGCCCTGAGCTTCCTCGATGGGATGCCGCGCGATGGGGAGAGCCTGGACATCCCCGTGGCGGCGCTGGAGGGCGCGGTCCGCAGCATTCTCGCGCGGCACCTGCGTACGCAGAGCGAGGAGCGCCTGCCGCAGCTGCTGGACGACATGCTCGCGTGGGTGGCCTGCTACTCGATGCCAGCCGGGACTGCACGTTGGAGCACGGGACCGGGCGCGCTGCTGCCCGAGCAGCCGGCGCGTGCGCGCCGGCCCAGCTCCGAGCGTCGGCGACTGCCGCGCGGACGCCACGGCCTGCCGTCGGGCGTGGTCGCGCGCAGCCAGCGTACGCGGATCGTCCTGGGAACCGCCGAGGTCATGATGGCGAAGGGATACGCCCAGGCAACGATCACCGACATCGTCGCCGCGGCCGGAGTCGCCAGGGACGTCTTCTACGCGCACTTCACCGACAAGCAGAGTGTCTTCCTCGCCGCGCAGCAGTATGCCTCGCAGCATCTGATCGATACGTGCGCGACGGAATACTTCTCGGCGCGGGATTGGCCCGAGCGCGTGTGGAGGGCGCTGCGGACCCTGCTCGGCCTGACCGCCGAGAATCCTTCCATCAGCCATCTGCGACTCGTCGAGTGTCACGCCGCCGGCCCGGCAGCCATCCGCAGCACCGATGAGATCCTCAGGTCCGCAACGATCTTCCTCGAGGAAGGCTACGCCCACCGACCGCAGGCCCAGTCGCTGCCGCGTCTGTGTTCACAGGCGATCACCGGCGCCGTGTTCGAGGTCATCTACCGCCACGTGGCGCGAGGCGAGGCGGCCGCCTTGCCCCGTCACCTGCCAGAGCTCACGTACATCGCGTTGACCCCGTTCACGGGACGAGAGGAGGCGATCGGGCTGGTCGAAGGGCTCAGCGCGAGCCAGGCTGGCTCAAGCCTCCACACCGTTGAAACTTGACGGTTTTTGCCGGTTTGACCTGATATCCCTGAGCTATCCTGCGGTGAGTGAGCCACGCCGCGATGATCCTCGGAACGTGCGGCTGCATGCGCACCGCAACCCTCGAAGGCGAGTAACGGCATGTCCGGCGAGGCGCGGCGAGGCTCCCAGCGCGAGCGGCTCATAGACGCGATGATCGAGCTGGCGGCACGCGCCGGATACCAGCGCGTGACGATCGCCCAGGTCAGCTCTCGCGCCAAGGTTTCCAGCGCCACCTTCTACGAGCAGTTCGAGGACAAGGAAGATTGCCTGCTTGCCGCCTACCGCGGTGCCGCCAACCGTGTGCTGGGGCAGATGCAGCTGACGGGCGGTCGCGACTGGTCGGCCGCGGCGCGCCGCGCGCTCGGCGAACTGCTCGATGCGCTGCGCAGCAACCCGGACGCCGGGCGGCTGCTGCTCGTGGAGGCCCGTGCTGCAGGCCCGCACGTGCGCCGCGAGCGCGAGCGCGCGCTTGACGAGTTCGAGCGCCGAATCGAAGCCCGCATCCAGGCCGCCCCGCCCGATGGATTGACACTCGACATCCCCGCGGGCGCACTGGTCGGAGCGGTGCGCAGCGTGGCACTCCGCCACCTGCACGCCCACACCGAGGACGAGTTGCCGTTGCGCGAGGAGGACCTGCTCACGTGGATCGGCTCTTACGCGATCCCGGGCGGGCGCGAGCGCTGGAGCATCGGAGCGGACACCCGCCTGCCGGTCGCACCAGGCCTGGAGCCCCCGCCACCAGCCGAGGCTCCAACGCGTCTGCCTCGCGGCCGGCACGGCCTGCCGGCGAACGTGATCGCGCGCAGCCAGCGCACGCGGATCATCTACGGAACGGCCGAGGTGATGACCGCCAAGGGCTACGCGGGGTGCACCGTGTCCGACATCGTCGCCGCCGCAGGCGTCGCCCGGGATGTCTTCTACGCGCACTTCGACGACAAGCTGCACGCGTTTCTGGAGGCCCAGCGCTATTCCACGCAGGAGGTGCTCGACGCGTGCGCCGCCGCTTACTTCTCAGCTGAGGAGTGGCCACAGCGCATCTGGAACGGCCTGCACACGCTGATCGCGCTGATCGTCTCCCACCCCTCGCTCGCGCACCTGCGGCTGGTGGAGTGCTACGCCGCCGGCCCGGACGCGCTCAGCCGCACCGAGGACATCACGCGAACGTTCACGGTATTCCTGGAGGAGGGCTACCGCTACAGGCCGGAGTCTCGCTCACTGCCCCGGGTTTGCTCGCAGGCGATCGTCGGCGCCATATTCGAGACGATCTACCGTCACATCGCGCGCGGCGACGTCGGAGCGCTCGGCCGTCAGCTGCCGCTGATGGCGTATATCGCCCTCGCGCCGTTCACCGGTCCGACGGACGCGATCGAGCTGGTGACGCGAATGAGCGCGCCCCAAGCGAGCGTCGCGGTGTCGTAACGGCGGCCTCCCGCGTTCCTGATGCGCCTGAAAGTGGAGGTACAAGCCCAACCTACAAGGCACGCGGAACCGCTGTTCGGGCACCACCGCAGCTACGCCTTCTTCCGCGCCCCCTTCGATGCCTTGGCGCCCTTCACCCCGTACTTCTTGCGAGCCTGCTTTTCGCACGCCCGCCGCCTGCCCTTCGTCTTGTCCTTCCGACAGACCTTCAGCGCTTTCGCCAACAGTTGCGCCTTGGTGACCTTGTAGCCCTGGACCCCCCCACACCCGCTAATGGCTATCTGGGTTGACTGTTCGATCACGGCCCCGTTCTGGGCGGTGATGGTGGTAGGCATCGCAAGACTGGTCTTGCACAGGCTGAAGTCTTCCTTTTCGGCCACATTCGGGGTCAGCACCGAATCTGGGCCGGCGGGGAGTTCGGTTTCGAAGATCGTGAACGGCGCGTCCGGGGCAGTTTCGAACTTCGAGTAGGTGATATCTTTCTTGATGTCCGTCTTACCGTCGAGCACGAGCTTGATCCCTTCGCCCTGAAGCACGAACTCCAGGTCGGGGAATTCGGCGCCGCCGTGAGAGACGAGAATCGCCGGGCCGGTGAGCGGGCTCTTCAGGATCGGTGTGCGAACCGTGGCGTGTCCGACGATCGAGTCCGGATCGCAGGAGGCAGGATTTGCGGCGAATGCAGCTTCCGTGCAAGCCTTTTGCAGCGTCGTAAGGCGCGATGACAGCCCCTTGGGCAGCTGCAGGTCGACTTTCGCGATGTTCGCCTGCCCCAGACCGGCGGAGGCGACCTTGACGTGGAGGTTCGTCCCATCCACTTTGCTCCCGTGCCCGCCCGCTTCGGCCGTCAGCTTCGGTTCGAACGGCAGGGTCGCGCAGTTGGAGACCGGGTAGGAGGCCGAAACTTCGCGGCTGCCGCCCTGCGACCCGGCCAACCTCGTCGTCGTGGACATCGATTCGCCCGTGACCGATGTCGGGTTGCAATTCGTTGGGTTGAACTCGAATTCGGGCCGGTCCACGGTCACGTTGATGCTTTTCAGCTGCACCGGCACGCCTTTGAGGATCGTCGGCAGCACATCGCCGTGCGGCCCGGGATCTGTCGTGATCGTCACTGCCGCCGTCGTTGGGTTGACATTGATGCGCGAGCGCACATAGACCATGCCGAGGTTGAACGGCCCCGTTTTTGCGAGCGTCGCGACGAGCAACCCAAACGGCGCGCCATCGTAGCCCGTAGTCAGGTACGTCCGGCCTTTGAGCGAGACCGGTTCGCTGCCCAAGCCCGAGCTCGCGGTCGATTCCCCGATTTCGCTTTCCGGCCCGCAGCTCCATTCCTGGCCAGCCGGCGGTTCCTGGCACGGCGTCAGCTTGGACAGCAGCGCCGCGGCTCCAGCGGGAAGGTGAACTTCGACACCGGTCAGCGACTGGTCGCCGTCGCCGTGTTCGATTGTGAGCGTGAAGTCCGTGAACGCGCCCGCCTGGCTGCTCGTTGGGCCGGCGCTAACAGCCGGCGAGAACGTCAGCGGGCTCACGTATTGGCATGGTCCGCCGTTCGCGCCCTGTTCGACCACGAATTCGCTGGGATTTGTCGCACGTTGGGCGGGCGTAGCTCCAGACCACGGCGAGAACGAAGCCGTCGTCGTATAGGACCCGCACAGCGGCGGCGTCGACTGGGCCGCCCGCGGCCCGCCGAACAGCTTGAGCGTGACATCCGAGAACGGCAGCGGCGGGGTTTCTTTGAATTCCGACGTCAGCTGGCCGGTGACCGGATCGATCCGCACTTCGCCGGCGAGCTTTACCCGGACGCCCGAGACAGGATCTTCGGCGAGCAGGTAGAGGACGAGCGGCGAGGCGAACGGGTTGGTGTCCTGCGATGCCAGGTACACGCCGCCTTTCAGCGGGTCTTCCAGCAACGGCGTGTCGATCGTCACGGTGCCGACCTTCGCCGCTTCGGGGCAGCTCGCCGCTTCGGGGCTGAAATGGTCGTTTTCGATCAGCATCTGCAGTCCTTCGCCGTATCCAGGTTCGAGCCCAACCTGGACGCCGGTGCATGCGAGCAGTCCGCTCGCTGCCGCCGGGCTGGCCTGCAGGCCTTCGGGCAGGGCGACGGTCGTGGCCTTGATCGCGGCCTCGGCGACGCCGCCGGCAGCCAGCAGCGATTCCTGGGGCATATGCAGGCCGACCGTCAGACCCGTCGGCGTATTCGCGGAGTGGAGTTCTGGATGGGCGGTGATCGACGGTTCGAAGGCCAGCGAGCCGCAGCCGGTCAGCCGTGAGGGAGATTCAAAGGTCGTGTTTTCGCCAGCGAGCTCGCTGCCCGTGTTCCCCGGTTCCCCCGTCGGCCACGAGCTGCCGCTGACGCTCGTGGTGAGCGGCCTAGAGCATGACGTGGGAAGTGTGAGGTAGGCGGTCGGATTCTGCTGATGCTCAGGCGTGCATGGCAAGGGATGTTCAGCGGCGCTCTCCCGTTCGCCGTTTTCCAAGCATTCCCAACCACGGGAGTTATCGTGGCGCGGATCGCCAGGAACGCCCCACACAGTCACCTGGCCGCTCAGGAACTGAGCGGCCTGATCCGTGTAGCTGGTACTCACTTCCGCGGCGTATTCCCCACCGGCGGGCAGCGAGGCGTTGAGCACAACGGGCACGGCTTCGACCTCAAAGCCGAAGCGCGCCGGCTCGCCGGGCGACGGGGTCAGGTTGAAGAGAGGGACGACCAGGTCGGCGACGCCGAAGACGTTGGGAAAGTTGATGAGCACGTTCGCGACGCCAATCGCGGTGTCGGGCGGACAGAGATCGGTCTGGCTCCCTTCCACGATCGTCGTGAACTCGACATCCGAGCAGCGCGGCTCGGCGCTCGTATCGGCCACCAGCCCCGGCGGCAGCTTAAAGCGCAGAGCGTCGGGAAGCGCTGGTGCCGACGGGTAGAAGCCATCGGTGTCTCCGATGTGTTCGTTATAGAAGTCGAGCGTCTGGTTGAGGTTGATGGTGGTAGTTAGCTGGAAGGGATGCGATCCCGCCTCAGTCCCGGGCAAGCCGGCTTCGCTTTCTGGGGCCAGTTCGTAGCCTTCCACGCCAAACGGCGTCTTTTCGCCCGGATCCTTCTCTAGCTTCAGCTGTCTTTCCAGCCTGGCTCCGGGCGTGCCGCCGCCTTCGGCCGTGACCACGCTGAGCAGCGAGGTGGCGGCCGGATTCGTCACGTGCATGTGCACTGTGATGAGTACGGTCAACGATGTATAGGGCGGAAGCTTTCCCTTGAATGTGCACACAACGACTTCGTGGGCGGCGCAGACTGCGCCTTTCGAGTGGTGCCCGAGCCCCACCGCCTTGACGGGTTCCACGCCTTCGGGCAGCTTGTCGGTGAGCGTGACGGGCGCTTCGCTCGCATTGACTTCCTGGTCCCCGAAGTCGGTGGCGGTGATGACGATCTGCGCTTCCCCATCGTGACCTTCTCCTTCACGTGGCAGAAGAGAGGGCGCAGATGTGGCATTTAGGCGCCACCATGAAGAGCCTTCCGCAAAGGCGGGAGGAGCGCCCGCAAGCACGGCCAGCGAAAGCGCGGCGATGAAGCTGCCGCACACGGATCGTGCGAGGCCAAACCTGTTGAGGGCCGCTCTGCGCATCATCGCGCCCGCCCTCCGGCCGCGTGGTCGCCGGCCACATTCGCCGACTTCTTCGCGATGGGCCCGTAATGCTGTCGGGCCGCTTTTTCGCACGCGACCCGCGTCCTGCTGGAGCGCGCGCTCCTGCGGGACCGGTGGTAGGCGGTGCGGCAGGCCTGCAGCGCCTGCGCCAGCTTCTGGGCACGAGTGAGCGGCTTGACCGCGGTTTTACTCCCGAGCACACCTCGCTTGGGCGTGATATTGCCCGAGCCGGACGGTGCCGCGATCGCCGGAGCCCCACCGGAGAACGTCGAGTGGGTGGACGGTCTGCACGATTCTATTTCTTCGCACGAAGTCGGCGTGGCGCCGGACGCCGGCGAAATACAGGGCTCTGCGACGGTGCATTCATGGGCGTCATATGCCGCGAAGCCGCCTTCGGTGTCCTGGGCCACGAGCTTCGCCGCCGTGACGAAGAACACATCGCCCCCGCCTTCATCGAGCTCTTCTCCATGCGCTCCTTCGCCCCCGGCTTCGCTGGCGTCGAGAAATGCCGATTCGCTCGTCGATTCCCCCGAGGATATGAGACCGACGCATCCGTCGATCCCTTCGTCGTACGTCGTGCTCGTGCTCGTGCATACATGAGACCCTCGTGGCACGCCCAACGGCTCGTACTCATAGACATCCTCCCTGCCGTTCGTCGCTGCGGGTACAAGATCTGCCGGGCTGTCGAAGAAAAGGCGCCCGCTGTTCGACAGGACGCGATTCTCGTACAGCGCATGGCTGTTGTAGCCGGCGGTTCCCGGCCACGAGGGTAGGCTTCCGGCGAGCCACCTTTCTTTCCATTCGCCTCGTCGATCCACGAGCAGGCCGACTCCTCCGGTGCTGGCTGCCGAGTCGAGCACGCCCGCCGGCTGCGCCCCAGACGGATCGCATGACGCGCAAACAAGCTGCCCTGAGGCGCCTTGCTGAGACGTGGCTTCGTAGAGGAACACCTCCTCATCTGGCGCGCCGCTGGCCGCATCGTGGTTGTCGTATCCGGTCAGCTCTCGCTCGGACATGAACGCCAGGTAGCGGCCATTTGGCGACACCCGCGCGCTGAGATTACCCTCTTCCCCGCTCGCGGCCCAATCGCGTTCGTCCATGCCCGAAACGGTCGCGATGAACTCCGGCGCGCCCCACGCGTGCTGTTCGGCGTCGTAGTGCACGACATACAGATCGCATCGCCCTTCAGGGCGTTCGCGACCGCAGAGGAACCCGGGCGTAGCAGCTTCTCCACGAGCGTTTGGTGCTTCGCTGAGCACGCCGCCGGCTGCGAAGTAGACGTACGCCCCGTCCTCACTGGTGCCTAGTACGCCGCCGTGGTGAGCACTATCCGGAATGTCCGCGCTTTCAGTGCGTTCATGTGTCTCGTATGGCGGCGTCAGGTCCGTCACATCGCACGCGAGCTTGTGTGTCACTTCGACTTCAACGAGTTCGCATACATAGAGATCCGGTCTTTCGCTCGAAGCGCCTGCCCCGGGAGTGAGCTGCTGTTCGTCAGTGAAGAACACTCGCGAGCCATCTGCGCTCGCCGACTGAAACACCGGGTCTTGCGTCCCCGAACCCGAGGCACCCGTCTGGACGGCGTCGAGCTGGACGGTTTCTTCACGCACGGCATCTCCGGGTGGCGTGTGTGTGTCGCGGAGGTACAAATGCGACCGGTATGTCCAGAACAGGCGTTCGCCCCCTTCGGAGATCGCGTGATCCAGCGTGCGGCCTTCCACCTGACCGGAACCGACGCCCAGCTGAGCGCCTTCTGCCGGCGTTCCGCCTTCGAGCAGGTTGACCTGCTCGAGCGATTCCTTGCCTCGTTCGCCGCTCCACTCGTACAGCCCATGCTTACCAGCCCCGCTCGCGAGCGGAATGTAGGACTCGAGTACGATATGGCTCAGATTCGAGGTGGCAGCTATGAAGGTGAGATTTTCCTCGCCTTCGCCGTTGAGGCCGAATTCGACGCCGGGGGCATCCAGGCCGCTCACGAGCGGCACGTAGCCCGGGTTGTGCATCGCTGTGCCGTTCTTCTCGGCTGCCCGGTAAAGCGCGGTCTCCGCTTCTCCGTGCGGTTCGACAGCAGTCCCTTCGCTCGATGCTTCTTCGCCGCGCGGTCCGACCGGCTTGTCGTCGCGCACGTAGATCGTTTTTTCCAGGTAGTCCGTGCCTTCGGATGCCAGCGTTTCTTCGGAGGCTGACATCGGCGGCGAGAGCGGAGGTTCCGCCAGCTTCGTGCCGCTCTGGAACGGCGTCAGCAACGCGAGCGAGAGGTCAGACGAGAAGAACTGGTACTCCTGCGTGTGGTAACCCAGCTTCAGACCTCTGCCGCCGCTATTCGGTGTGACGATGTCCTTCGAGTGCCAGCCTTCATTGTCCCGGCTCGAAAGGATCTGCGTGACTTCGATCGAACGGTTGCCTTCGGGTTCTGCGAACGGCGCTTCCGCCCCGTAGGTGATGGCGTTCCCATTCGCGGAAGACTGTATGACCCCTCCAGTTTCCGTTCCGAGCGGTTTGACCGCAGCGCCTTCCATGTCGGCCGGAGAAACCATTTCCCACGTACGCGCGTCGGCCACGGACTCACCGCCGGCAGGGAGAGTCCTGAACATGCCTTCGGCGCTTGTACCGCCGCCATGTGGATCTTCAACGACCACGCGATAGTGGTACGTGGTGTTTACGCTCACCGGCGCGCTCGTCCCCTCTTGCAGCAGCACGGAGATGCCCTGGTCACCATATGCGCCGTCTATCGTCGCGGCCGGCTCGGGCGCCCGCACGCATACGGGCGGAGCGCTATCACATGGTGTGGTGCCGTATTCGAAGTAGTACGTAGCGCTCGCCCCGTCGGTGTCGATCTGAGCGTTGAGGCGCGCGGATTCCGACGTGATTTCGCTTGCGCTCGCATCGTCAACCGTCGGCGCCGCTCCGGTGCGCGGCAAATACACATCGACTCGCCCGGCACTCGCATCGGCGACCAAGATCGTATCGGTCTTGGCATCCACCGCGACGCCGGCGCCTTCCTGCAGGTTCCCTTCTCCTTCCCCCTCCCCCAAGCGTTGGACTTCCGAGCCATTCGCACTGTAGGCGCCAACCGAGCTGCCAGCGTCGAGGTACACGTCGCCGCGAGATGTATCCGATGGGTCCACCGATTGGTCGACCGCCAGTCCGACGGTAGCTTCGGAGTTGAGCCCCTCGATCAAAGCTTCCAGTTGCGTGTCTCCGCCGGCTTCCGGCGTCTCCTTCGCAACTACATCCCGCCCCAGTTGGTCTTCATGCCCCACGTAGAAGTCCCCGGACCCGTCGACGGCGAGCCCAAACTCTGGATTCCCTTCGATTTCGACGTTCAGGACCGGGGTCGTCGTACGCGTGCCGAGTTTCACATCACTGAGTCCGTACAGGCTTTCTTCGTAATACAGCCAAACGGCTCCATTCGGGCCAACCGTCAGACCATGCGCCTCTTCCGGTTCCAGTTCTTCGCTTTCCGTCGAGCCTTCCGTCTCGTACCGGATCTTGGTGATCCGTTCCAAAGGCTCGCCCGCAGGGCTAAACTTCTCGATCGCCTCCTTTTCCCCTTCCAGCCCGGACTCGGCCGCGACGTAGACATCACCCACGGACGGGTCTTCTTCCTCTGTGCACGGCTGGTCCTTGCTCGTCGTGCAGTTGTCAACGGCGATCGAGAGCACCTTGCTGTTGAACTCGTATTTGCGTGTACCGGCGAGACCGGTCTCGCAACCCGTTTCGCAGCGCTGGTATTCGTTTGCGCCATTCTCGACGCCGTAGCCCCACGCCGACGCGAACTTGTAGGCGACGATTCGGCCCGCATCGACTTCCGGCGTGAACGCCTCGATCCGGTTCTCGCCGCGAGCAAGCACGTATACCTCCCCGGTGGCTTCGCTGACCGCGACGGCTCCCGGGTCAGAGAGCCGACCTTCGCCCGTCGCGCCCAACGAAAACTCGAAGGCATGTCCACGCTGGGAGAGCGCGAGCGCCGCCGAAGGGGCCGCTAGGGCTGCGGCGAGCGCCAGAATGCAGATCAGCGTTCGCCGCCGCCAGATCCGTTTGCGGGCTTCGCCGCTCAATACCGCCTGCCCTTCCATCACTGTCTGCTCCGTCTCGCTATGTGGACCGCGCCAGTCTGCGGTCACCGCCTCGCCAGAAGACCTGGTGTGTGGGACCCGCTCGAGCCCCACACACCAGACACTTGGTTACAACCCAACCACTTGCTTACGCTTTGAGCTCCAATTCTTCGCCCTTGTTGACGACGACCTGGGACTCGCCGGACGGCGCTTCTCCACTCGGTTCGCAGCCGAAGCAGGATTCCGCCACCAGCGTGTCTTTGAGACCACCTTCGAAGCTTTCCCATTCCTGCGTACCGTCGTGGGAGTGGAACTTCAAGGTCGCTTCCTTGGTGAAGTGGTTGTACGGCGGCAGCACTTCGCCGATCACCGAACCCCTAACCCGCAGGTTGAGTTCTTCCGGGTTGCACGTGAACTGTGCGAGGTAGATCCCCGACTGCGGTTTGAGGTCGACGCCGACAAGCGGCGTCGCTTTGTTGAGGTATCCGACTTCGCCTTCGAGCGTTTCCGTTTTGATTTCGCCCGAAGCGGCGCCCGCGCTCTCGCATTTGTGTCCGAGGGTCGAGCAGCCCGTGAACGTCACTTTTACGTCATCGGCCGTTTTGGGGCTGTTGAATTTGCCGGTGTCGGCACTCTTCGTGCACTGCACTTCGCCGACGCCTATGACTTCGAGGTCACCGGCCGAACCCTTGCCCTTGAATTCCTTGCCTTTGCCGATGCCTTCTTGCAGTTCGTACTCGCCTTCGGATTTTTCGCTCACGGTCGAGCAGGTCTTGTTGGTGTATTTACCTTCGTATTTTTTCGTTTTGGCATTCTTTTTGAGCTTTGCGCATTCATACAGCGCCGGCTCGGCCGCCGACGCGGTCGACGCCGCGATCGCCCCGAACGCAAACACCGCGACAAGGCACAGCCCCAAGACCCTCACATGTCTCATCTCTCCATTGCTCCTTTTCGATCTCTATGTAGTTTGGTTTCCGTAGGCCATCTCGTGTTCAGAACTCAGGCGTCCCGAGCCACTCGAGCCCGGGACGCCTGCGCAACCCAGTCGCTAAGGCTTGGCTTTGACCTCGAGCGCCGGGCCCGATATCGGGATGCTGACTTCTGCCTGCATCGCAACGGGTTCCCACTCGCTTTCAACCAGCGCCTGCAACCCAATGTGCTCGTGTTCGAAGCCGGAGGGCTCCTGCACGCCGTGACTCTCGCTCCAGGCGAGCCCAAGGCTGTGCGTGGGCGTATCTACTGTCGTGACGAGCGCAATCAGGCCGTTGCCCTGCTCTTTCGGATGCGAGCCTCCGATCGTGATCGTGCCGACTTTCCCTTCGCAGTTCGCCACCAGCAGCGGAACGTCTTCGCCGGATTCCGAATTCTTCGGCGTGGTCAGGGACAGCCCAACCACAGGTGATTCCGTCCCCCGGCCTGAGATGAACCCGAGCTTGCCGATGAAACCGCCTTCGTAGTACCACTGGTCGCGGTTGTTCAGGTCTTCGTAGGGCAGCGAGTAGCACGGTGCGCCTTCCGAAGTGCATTCTTCGATCTCGAAGCGAACCTCGCCCACTTCTTTCGGATGTTCATTGAGCAGATGCAGCGAGCCGTATCCGCCTTCGTGTTCGCGTTCTCCGACCGTGCATTGGATCGTCCTTCCGGCGGCCGTTTCGAACGTGACCGGTCCGAATTCCCATTCATGGTTGTGTTCGAGCTTATACGGTATTTCACTACCGCGTTCTTTGCGCCAGACCGTCCCGAACTGCGCTCCCGTATACCATTCGTATTTCCCGTCCGCTTTTCTTGAATGTGCCCTGACGGTGCAAGCGGAGTCTTCGTACTTGCCCCCCGCCGTCGCTTCGCATCCGCCGAATTCCGGCAGGCCTGCGGACGCGCTAGCCGTGGCCACCGCGCTCACCGCAAGCACGGCGAGGAGGCATAGCCCCACTACCTTGATACGTCTCATCTCTCCACCGCTCCTTTCCCTCTCGGGTCCGTTTGACTACGTGCTGCGCGCCTCATTCCTACGAAGAGGAGCGGCGCTTCACGCGGGCGCTGACGCACCCGCGTGTGTTCAAGGCATCCGCGCTTCGAGTGGAGACTGTGACGCGAATGCACATCCTGAGTTTGCGATCCACTGACGTGATGAAGCGTCCCACGAGCCAGCGTGCTGCCGAGATGCCTGACTCGAGGGCAGCACGACGTGCCTACCGCCGCACCCCATGAGAACACCCCAATGATGGGTGGACGATGTTGGCCAGCGTCCATGCTCATCCGATCTGCACCCTCTCCCGTGATCATTTCCCCGCTCGGCCGAGCCGAGTCGCCCTCTCTGAACGACGACGGTATTCAAGCACACACGCCTTGCCATGTCAAGACCGCGACGCAACGGGCACCGAATTGTCAAGTGCGCCCGCGGGCTCGGGGACGCTGACCGCCAGTCACCGCCGTATCCGCAGGCCTTCGGGGACGTCCCCGGGCTCGGCGGGCCTCGATCGCAATCATTACGCCTGTTCAAATCCAAGCGCACTGCGAAACGGCGGTGTTGCTTAGGCTGGCGCCCTGTTCTCTGGGAGGGAGGCGGCCCACGCGCCCCGCCGGACCGTCCGCCGCCCTCGACAGCCGACGACACGCCGCAATACGGCTCAGATGGCTCGCCGACGGCGTGAGCCGATACAGGCATGCAGATGTGGGGCCGCGGACTCGCCGCGACCCCACCCTGCCTGCATCACTAGGCCAATCGAAGCATTGCCCTAGCTTACGGAACTACAGATACGCCCCGAATTCGCCGCCTCCTGTGAGGGTGACGTTCTCGGTGCCGCTCTGGATGCATTCGATGATCCCGAACACCGTGAGGCCGACTGGCGTTTCGGTACTCCCTAAGAACACCGTTTTGATCGCGGTCGTCGGGAAGATGAGTTTGCCAGTGGCAGCTTCCGAGCCTTCTGGCGACACTTCGGCGGCGACGCTTCCTTCGACTTTGTTCGTGCCTTTGGTCAGCGACGGGCATTTCGTGCCGCTCACCACGAGTTCGACGAACGTGGTGCCAGACTCAGGCGTGAACAGGTCGAGCACTTTGGTCTGTGTGGAGTTTAAGACCAGCTCGGTCTTTGCTTCGGTGTAGATTTCGCCTTTTGCGGCGGTTTCGCCATTTTCCTTTTTGGGGCTTTTGACTTCGCAGGTTGTTGGGTCCTGCGTCACGGTACATCCGCTGAACGTGATTTTGGAGTTGTCAGTGCCCGGTAAGCCACCGGTGATAACGCCTTTGCTCGTCGCGGAAGTACATTCGATCGTGATCAGCGACCCAGCCTTGAGCTTGAAGTTGCCGCTGTTCGTGGCTGAGACATTGACCGAGCCTGATTCGAGATAAGTGCCATTCACCTTCCAGTACGGTTCCGTCGCGAACGCCGACGACGCCGCGACGGCACTCACTGCGAGCACGGCCACGAGGGCCACGGTCGCTATTCTGATTCGTTGCATTGTGGATCTGCTCCTTTTGGAGGTTGGTCGACTGGCTCCAAGGCGCTCTGCTTTCAGGTCGGAGATCCTCGGAGACAGTCCTTCGCCGACGGCCGGTGCTCGGCCCTCGACACTGTCTTCGGTACAACGCCGCCGACCTTACCGCCAGATGGCGCGAAAAGCTAGTCACGTTTCCGACCTTCCTGTCCGCTTCCGATCTCCCGGTCCGGCCGATGCGGGGCCCTCGGAGCGGATACATCTCGGCTTTCCGTCTTCCCGGCGCAAATGAGCCGAGCGGGCCTCGGCCCCATGGCACCGTCGGGCGCGTGCCGACGGCCGGCTCACGGGATGTTTCTCTCTCAGCGACCGCCTGGGACCCGGGAGTCGTCGCGCCGATCCCGTCCGCTCGCACTGGAAGGTGTGGGGCCAGTCGACGAGTAGTCCGGGCTTGCCGGTTGGACACTGGGCGAGGCGAGGCTGTTGCGTCGGCGGCGAGCCCCGTCGGGAGGGGTCCGCTGGCGGTGAGGGCGGGGGCTCCTGTCGCGCAGGCGGTTGCCGTCGCCCCCGAGGCTGAGAATGTCGGCGTGATGGATGAGCCGGTCGATCATCGCCGTCGCGACGGCATCCCCGCCAAGGACCTCGCCCCAGGCGCTGAACGGCTTGTTGCTTGTGACGAGCATCAAGGCTCGCTCGCAACGGGCACTGACGAGCGCGAACACGAGGTTCGAGGCCTCGGGGTCGAAGGGATATAGCCCACCACATTCACGAGCACCGGCATCGGCGCGAAGCGTTTGAGCCCTGCCGGCCCTCGCAGCACGGCCTCGTCTCCGCGGCGCTGCGGGAACTCTTCCAAGCCGAGGACGCCGAGCACGCCCGGAACGCACGGGCCAGGTGATCGAGCGCCCCGAGCCGGGCATACCGAAGGTCTGCCGGCTACTGGAAGGGGCAGACCACGAGCCGCTCGCCTTCTACGCCTTCCGAGGCGGGCACTGGCCGAAGCTCCGCAGCACCAGACTTGACTTCGAAACAGCGCAGACCGCCTAGTTCCAGCCGGCGCCTACGGAAGGACTCGGCGGGCAGGCGTGGGGTGTGGGACCGCAACGTTCGCGGCCCCACACCACGGGCTTCCACCTACTGGCAGGGAGGGGCCTCTCTCATCCTGAGGGCGACCCCGGGCTCGTCCTATCTAGACGTCCCAAGCCCCGTATTCCTGGCCGCTTTCCAGTTCGACTAACTCTTCACCGACCTGGGTGCAGCCGACGACTCCGAACACTTTCAGTGTTGGCTTGTCTTCTATGAGTTCGCCGCCCGACCATAAATAGCCGGTAGTTACAGGCGACGACGGGAAGTTCAGCGTTCCCGATTTTGCTTCCGTGTTGTACGGTTCCACCTTCGCGATCACGCTGCCTTCGACTTTGTTGGTGCCTTTGGTCAGCGCCGGACAGCTCGAACCGCCCACTTCAAGCGTCACGAACGTGGTCCCGGACGCTGGTGAGAACAGGTCGCCGATCGGACCTTCTAATTTTTCCGCCTGTTCCGATGACCCGATGTAGACCAACTCGGTCTTCGCTTCCGTGAAGATCGTGCCGGCTTCCTCTCCTGGGCTGTTCACGTGACACGTCGATTCAAATCCTTTGACGACGCATTCGGAGAATGTGATTTTGGCCTTGTCTGTGCCGGGTACCCCACCGATGATTTCGCCCGAGCTCGTGGCCTTGTCGCATAACACAGTTATGAGCGACCCAGCCGTCAGCGTGAAGCTCGTCTTCTGTTTCGCCGTGATGGCCTTCGTCTGGCCTGCTTTCAATTCCGTGCCTGCCACCTTCCACACGGGGCCGGTGGCGAACGCCGCCGAGGCCGTCACAGCGCTGATCGCGAACACGGCCAGGACAGCCACGCCCGCGAGCCTGATGCTCCTCATCTTCTGCTTCTCCTTGTGAGAGTTTGATCGACCGGCTCCCGAGGCGCTCTTCTTCAGGTCGGAGATCCCCCGGAGCTGGTCCTGACTGCCATACTGAGACTGCCAGCATGACGCCGCTATTCCAACACATGAGATCATCCGATGTCAAGGAATTAGTGCCTCTGTCTCCAGCACCGGACGGTTCGCGTAAACGCGGCTGTGCAGGCCACATGGCGGGAGTACCATCCGGTTGCCCGGCCGGCTTCACCCGGCGATGGTTGGTTAGGTCGACGCCGGGCCGCTCGTCATTCAGGTCGGAGATGCTCCGGCGCCGACCCCTTTCCCTCGGACCCGAGGGAGGCGGGTCTTATCACAGGCGCCGAGGGCCGCTCAGAACGCCCAGAGCATCCCGCAGCGACGCAGATACACGCTCCACTTGGCTGTCTCTCATTTCGGGGAAGAACGGCAGCGCCAGGGACCGCGCCGCGATGTCCTCGCACACCGGAAACTCCCCGGCGCGGTGCCCAAAACGCTCTCGGTAGAAGCTCATCAGATGGATCGCCGGCAGGTACGGCTTGCTTTGGATGCCAGCCGCCGCAAGGATCCGAATCGTCTCGTCGCGATCCACGCTGCGCGGCAGCTGCACGACGAACACGAACCAGCCGCGCTGGTTGCCGCCGAGGTCCTGGCACGGCAACTGCAACCCCTCGATCCCGTCCAGTGCCTGTCGATAGAGCTCGGCCACCCGGGCGCGATCCGCAAGCATCTTCTCCAGCCGCTCGAGCTGGGCGATCCCCAGCGCGCACGCGATGTCCGACAGCCGGTAGTTGAACCCCAACCGGTCGTGGTCGAGCCAGCCCATGTCCGGCGCGCGGCCCTGGTTGCGCTCCGAGTCGATCCGCTCCTTCAGCGCCGGGTCCTCCAGCGTGACCATCCCCCCCTCGCCGGTCGTCAGCTGCTTGTTCGCGTAGAAGCCGAACACCGCCGGATGCCCGCGCCCACCCACCGGAACACCGTCCGCATGCACCGCGCCGAGCGCCTCGCACGCGTCCTCGACGATTGCCAGCCCGTGCCTGTCCGCGAGCGCCTCGAACGCCGCCATGTCGGCCGGGTAACCAAAGATGTGCACCGGCAGCAGCGCGCGCGTGCGCTCGCTCACCGCCGCCGCCGCCGCGTCCGGGTCGAGGTTCAGCGTGAACGGGTCGATGTCCGCGAACACCGGGCGCGCGCGCTCGTACAACGCCGCGTTCGCCGACGCCACGAACGACAACGGGCTCGTCACCACCTCATCCCCCTCCCCCACACCGACCGCCCGCAGCGCCAGGTGCAGGCCCGCCGTGCCGCTGCTGACCGCGCAGGCGTGCTGCACCCCCACCCGCGCGGCGAACAGGCGCTCGAACTCCTCCAGGCGCGGCCCCAACGACAGCTGCCCCGAGCGCAGCACCGCGATAACCGCCCGCTCCTCCGCCTCGCCCAGCACCGGGCGGGCCAGCGGGATCACCTCGTCAGTCGCGTCCGGCTCTGCGGCGAGTCCCACCTGCCCGGTGCGCGTGTCCGCCACTAAACCCTGCCGGTCGAGCCGAGCCTTGACTCCGACGCGCCGCGCCGCTCGCCCTGCATGCCGTACTCCAGCGAGTCGACCAGCGCGTCCCACGACGCCGCGATCAGATTCTCCGCCACACCGATCGAGCCCCACACGTCGTGCCCGTCGGAGGCGTCGATCAGGACGCGCGTGACCGCGCCCGTGCCCTTCGTCTCATCGAGGATGCGCACCTTGTAGTTGACGAGGTCGATGTCCTTCAGGTGCGGGTGGATCTCGCCGATCGCGTCGCGCAACGCGCGGTCCAGCGCGTTCACCGGGCCGTTGCCCTCCGCGGTGCGCACGTAGCGCTCGCCGCCCAGCCAGATCTTGACCGTCGCCTCCGTCGTCGCGCGCCCATCGGCGTGCTTCTCCACGATCACCCGCCAGGACTCCAACCGGAACAGCGGCTCGTACTCGCCCGCCTCCTTGCGCATCAGCAGCTCGAACGAGCCGTCCGCCGCCTCGAACTGGAAGCCCTCGTGCTCGAGCTCCTTCACGCGCTCGACCACGCGCTGCGCGAACTCGTCGTCCGCCGCGATCCCCGCCTCGCCTGCCTTCTCCGCGATCGTGCCGCGGCCGGAGAGCTCGGAGATCAGCACGTCGCGGCTGTTGCCCACGACCGCCGGGTCGACGTGCTCGAACGTCTGCGGCTCCGCGCGCACGCCCGCCGCGTGCAGGCCGGCCTTGTGCGCGAACGCGTGCTTGCCCACATACGGCTGCGCCGGGTCGGGCGTGCGGTTGAGCAGCTCGTCGACGAAGTGCGCCGTCTCGGTCAGACGCGCGAGGCGCTCCGGTGGCAGCAGCCGCGCGCCCATCTTCAGCTGCAGGTCGGCGATGATCGTGATCAGGTTCGCGTTGCCCGTGCGCTCACCGATGCCGTTGACCGTGCCCTGGACCTGCGTCGCGCCGCATTCCACCGCCGTCAGCGTGTTCGCCACCGCGCAGCCCGAGTCGTCGTGCGTGTGGATCCCCAGCGCCACGCCCGGGAGCGCTTCGCGCACCACCGCCAACGCCGTCCTTATGTGAGGAGGGAGCGAGCCTCCGTTCGTATCGCACAGCACCACCCGCTCCGCGCCAGCCTCAGCGGCCGCCCGCAGGCAGTCCAGCGAGTAGCCAGGGTCGAGCGCGAAGCCGTCGAAGAAGTGCTCCGCGTCGAGCAGCACGCGCTTGCCCGCGCCGACGAGGAACGCGACCGAGTCGGCGATCATCGCCAGGTTCTCCTCGCGCGACACGCGCACCACCTTCTCCACGTGCAGCACCGACGCCTTGCCCACGATCGTGCACACGGGGGCGAACGACTCCGCCAGCACGCGCAGCCCCTCGTCGTCCTGCGCCGCCACGTCGCGCCGCCGGGTCATGCCGAACGCGACGATCTCGGCGCTTTGCAGGGTCTCCCCCGCGAGCAGCCCGAACAGCTCGAGCTCCTTCGGGTTCGACGACGGGAAGCCCGCCTCGATCATGTCCACGCCAAGGTCGTCCAGGGCGTGCACCACGCGCAGCTTCTCCGCTGCCGTCAGCGTCAGTCCGCCGCCACCCATGCCGTCGCGCAGGGTGGCGTCGTATAGCTCGATGCGGGTGGGGGTGCTGCTCATCTCGGGAAGTCCTTTCGGCGTGGGGTTTGCGGGCGGCTCGGGGTGAAGCGACCGGCCGCGGCGCGCTGCGCCCCCTAGCCGGTCGCGCCGGTAATTCGGCCCGCCGCCGCGTCGCCGGCCGGAGTCTCGAGATCCGCCGCGTGCACGACGTCCAGCCACTCGCGGTAGCGCTCGGTGCGCCCGTGCACCGCGTCGTCGAACTCCTTCTGCAGCACGCGCGTGATCTCACCCGGCTGGCCCGCGCCGAGCTTGTGGTTGTCGACCTCGCACACCGGCACGATCTCCGCCGCCGTGCCCGACATGAACACCTCATCCGCGAGGTACATCTCCGCGCGCGCCACGTCGCGCTCGACCACCTCGTAGCCGAGGTCCTGGCAGATCTGGATGATCGAGCGGCGCGTGATGCCGTCGAGGATCGAGTTGTACTGCGCCGGCGTCACGATCTGCCCGTCGCGCACGATGTAGATGTTCTCGCCCGTGCCCTCCGAGACGTGGCCGTGGTCGTCGAGCAGGATCGCCTCGTCGTAGCCCGCCTTCACCGACTCGACCTTCGCCAGCACGTTGTTCAGGTACTGCCCGCTGGCCTTCGCGTGCGGGATCAGCGAGTCCGGGCTGATGCGCCGCCACGAGGAGGTCATCGCGCGCACGCCGTGCAGCACGCCGTCGTCGCCGTGGTAGCTGCCCCACTCCCAGCACGCGATCGACACGTCGACCGTTGCGTCCAGCGGGTTCAGGCCCATCGTCCCGTAGCCCCGGTTCACCAGCGGGCGGATGTAGCAGGAGCGCAGCCCGTTGCGCGCCACCAGCTCCAGCGTCGCCGCGCGCAGCTCCTCGTCGGAGTACGGCAGCGGCATGTAATAGAGCTCCGCCGAGCGGCGCAGGCGCTCGATGTGATCGGCGTTGCGGAACACCGCCGGGCCGAGCTCCGTCTCGTAGCAGCGCATGCTGTCGAACACGCCCGTGCCGTAGTGCAGGCCGTGCGTCAGGACGTGGACCTTGGCGTCCTCCCAGGCGACGAAATCTCCGTTCATCCAGATGAGGTCGGTGGGCTCCACGATCATTGACTCCTTGACTAAGTTAGCGAGGGGCCCGGCTTGGCCACCCCGTGGCCTGCGCCACCCTCTATGCGATCTTTTCGAGCACTGCCTTCGTCGCCTGCTCGGTGTTCGCCTCTCCACCCAGGTCGGGCGTTCGCAGGCCCCCGGCGAGTGCGCCTTCGACAGCCGATTCTACAGCCGCAGCCTCGCTTTCCAAGCCGAGGCCGTGCCGCAGCATCAGCGCCGCCGACAGGAACATCGCGAGCGGATTGGCGATGCCCTTGCCGGCGATGTCCGGAGCCGAGCCGTGCACAGGCTCGAACAGGCCAGGGCTGCCTGTGCCCGGCGAGCCAGCAGGCGAGCGGGTATCGCCGCCCAGCGACGCGCTCGGCAGCATCCCGATCGAGCCGGTCAGCATCGCCGCCTCGTCGGAGAGGATGTCTCCGAACATGTTCTCCGTCAGGATCACGTCGAAATCGGCAGGCGCGGAGACGAGCTGCATCGCCGCGTTGTCGACGAGCACGTGCTCGAGCTCGACGTGCGTGAACTCGCGCTCGTGCAGGGCGCTCACGACCTCCCGCCACAGCCGCGATGTCTCCAGCACGTTCGCCTTGTCCACGCTCGAGACCTTCGGGTGCGACGAGCGCCGCTCGGCCGCCGCGAACGCGGTGCGGGCGATCCGCTCGATCTCCTCGGTCGTGTAGGAGCAGACGTCCGACGCGGAGGTCGCCGTGCGGGTCTTCTCGCCGAAGTAGATGCCGCCCGTCAGCTCGCGCACGACCAGCAGGTCGGTCCCCTCGATCCGCTCGCGCCGCAGCGGCGAGGCGTCATACAGCGCCGGCAACGGCTTGACCGGGCGCAGATTCGCGTACAGCCCGAGGCCCTTGCGCAGACCCAGCAGACCCTGCTCCGGTCGCGGCCTCTGCGGGTCGGTCGTGTCCCACTTCGGGCCGCCCACCGCCGCCAGCAGCACCGCGTCGGACTCGCGGCACGCGTTCAGCACGTCGTCGGTCAGCGCGACGCCTTCGACGTCGATCGACGCGCCGCCGAACAGGTACTCCTGGAACTCGAAGTCGCCCAGCGCTTCCAGCAGCTCGAGCGTCGGCTCCATGATCTCCGGGCCGATGCCGTCGCCCGGAAGGGTCGCGATGAGATGACTCATAGCGCGCGACGCTAGCAGGCGGATAACGCTCAGCGGAGCGCGCGCAGCCACCGCGGCATCCGACGCGGAGGGTTCCGAGCAGCATCCACCGACGGTGTCGCGATGCGCAGGCCGGCGGCGCGCAGGCGACTGTCCGGGATCTCGATGAGGTGCGCGGCCTGCTCAGCCGAGCCTTCAACTGCCTGGGCATTGGCTTTGCGGTGAGCCCTCCATGCACGCAAGCGCCAGAGTCGCCCGTGCGGAGTGATCACCAGACCCCGCATCGAGCGCGGCCAGGCACCGGCCCAAGCGGTGATTCGCTGTGCGTGGAGTGCCGGGCAGGGGGCGAGCGCGTGGTCGGCTGCCCACCGGTGATATCGACACACTGCGTATGCGTCGTCTGCGCGCCAGTACCTACCACCGGCGTGAGCGTGCCAGACGACTGCCTTCAAGGAGAGATCGGGCTCGAGATCCGCAATCGCGCGCACCTCGACGGGCATCCAGGAACCCTGCGCGCCCTCGAGGGCGGCCAGCACCCGGCGCTGCTGTTCTCGCGACCGCATGAACGCGCGGGGAGATGGATTCCCCCCGGTCATCGCACACAGCGCCGCCCAAGCGGCGGGCACGGCAAACACGATCGCGGCGGCGATGCCCAGCAGGGGCACGTCAGCTTTGAGGCCGGCCACTGCGATCACTGTGCCTGTGATCACCAGGCCCATCGACAAGATGACGATGCTTCCGAGCGTAAAGCCGAGTAGGTGCGGAACGCGGTCCAGAACGCCGCGTTCCCACGGTGGCCCATCGGACGAGTAGAAGCACGACGTCCAGGCGGTGCGAGCGGCGAGCGCCACGAGGATCGACACCTGGGCGAGGATCAGCCAGTTCTCGGCTTTCGCGCCGGTGGGTCCGAGCGGCTGGCCGTGCTCGATCGACGAGCCCGCGATGTAGAGCCCCGCACCGAACAGAGGGAGCCCCAGCAGGAGCGCGGCGAAGACGAACAGCCCATCCCGCCAACGCGACTCGTCATCGCGCCGGCGCGAAGCCGCCAGCAGCCCACCCGACATCAGCGGCAACCCCACGCCCATCACGATCGACAGAAGTCCATTTGCCGGAACCATGCGATCCACCAGTCGTGCCGGCGCTCGCCGGACTTGAGGCCGGCAAAGATTCTGCCGCGCGTCTACAACGCGGTGGTAACCGGCACGCGAGGCGCCCGCTCCTCGCGGGCGACCTCATACGCGTCGATCTTCTCGCCCTGCTGCAGCGTCAGCGCGATGTCGTCCAGGCCGCCGAGCAGACGGTGGCGGATCTCGTGGTCGATCTCGAACGGCACCTGGCGGCCGGCGAAGCGCACCTCCTGCTCGCGCAGGTCGACCTGGCCGTGGCCCGCGCGCGCCAGCGCTTTGCAGTCCTCGTCGGAGAGCACGATCGGCAGCAGCCCGATCTTCGTGCAGTTGGAGTAGAAGATGTCCGCGAACGACGGCGCCACGATCGCCTGGAAGCCGTAGTCCTGCAGCCCCCACGGGGCGTGCTCGCGCGAGGAGCCGCAGCCGAAGTTCTCGCCCGCGACGAGGATCGGGTTCGGCGGCAGGTCCCAGTCGGGCTCCTTCGCCCAGTCGTAGAACAGGAACTGGCCGAAGCCCGAGCGCTCGACCCGCTTGAGGAACTGCTTGGGCATGATCTGGTCGGTGTCCACGTCCGCGCGGTCGAGGTGGCTGACGGGCCCGCTGATCGTCTCGATCGGTTCCATTACTCGTCTCCTTTCACGTGTGTTGGCGTCGCCGGAGCGCTCAAGACCACTCCCTGATGTCGACGAAGCGGCCCTCGATCGCCGCCGCCGCCGCCATCTGCGGGGAGACCAGGTGCGTGCGCCCGCCGCGGCCCTGGCGGCCCTCGAAGTTGCGGTTCGACGTCGACGCGCAGCGCTCGCCCGGCTCGAGGATGTCCGGGTTCATGCCCAGGCACATCGAGCAGCCCGCCACCCGCCAGTCGAAGCCCGCATCGCGGAAGATCCGATCCAGGCCCTCCGCCTCCGCCTGCGCCTTCACCTGCTGGGAGCCCGGCACCACCATCGCGCTCACGCTCGATGACACCTTCTTTCCCGCGACGACCTCAGCCGCCGCGCGCAGGTCGCCGATGCGGGAGTTCGTGCACGAGCCGATGAACACGCGGTCGATCGCGATCTGCTCGATCGGCGTCCCCGGCTCCAGCGCCATGTAGTGCAGCGCCCGTTCGGTCGCCTCGCGGTCCGCCGGGCTCTCGAACTCCTCCGGCGCCGGCACCTTCTCCGTCACCGCGCGCACCATCCCCGGGTTCGTGCCCCACGTCACCTGCGGCGAGATCGCCGACGCGTCGATCGCCACCTCCCTGTCGAACGACGCGCCCTCGTCCGTGCGCAGCGAGGACCACTCCGCGATCGCGCGCTCCAGCTGCGCTCCCTCAGCGGGCGCACCCGGTCGCCCAAAGTCCGTAAACCATTTGAACGTCGTCTCGTCCGGGGCGATCATGCCCGCGCGCCCGCCGCCCTCGATCGTCATGTTGCACACGGTCATACGGCCCTCCATCGACAGCGCCTCGATCGCCGCGCCCGCGTACTCGACCACGTGGCCCGTCAGCCCGCCGACGCCCAGCTGCCCCAGCGTGCCCAGGATCAGGTCCTTCGCGGTCACGCCGAAGCCCAGCGCGCCCTCGTAGCCGATGCGCATCGAGCGCGGGCGCTGCTGGACCATGCACTGCGTCGCCAGCACGTGCTCGACCTCGCTCGTGCCGATCCCGAACGCCAGCGCGCCGAACGCGCCGTGCGTCGAGGTGTGCGAGTCGCCGCACACGATCGTCATGCCCGGCTGCGTCACGCCCAGCTCCGGGCCGATCACGTGCACGATCCCCTGGCGCTCGGAGCCCAGCGAGTACACCGGGACGCCGAACTCCGCGCAGTTGCGCTCGAGCGTTTCCACCTGCACGCGCGATAGCTCGTCCTTGATCCGCGCCGCCGTCGGCGTGCCGTCCGTCGGCGTGTTGTGGTCCGCCGTCGCCAGCGTCCGGTCCGGGCGGCGCACCGTGCGGCCCGCCAGGCGCAGGCCGTCGAACGCCTGCGGGCTCGTCACCTCGTGCACCAGGTGCAGGTCGATGTACAGCAGGCCGTCCGCAACCTCGTGCGCCTCCCAGATCTTCTCGAACAGCGTCTTGCGCATCGTCAGCTCCTTCTCAGGCCCGCGGACACGACCGCCAGAAACGCCGCGTCCTCGGTTGTCGGGTTCTCGAAGTGGTGCGGCAGGTCAGCGTCGAACGTCACGCAGTCGCCGTCGGAGAGCTCGTAGCGCTGCCCGTCACACACCAGCACCACCGACCCGCGCTCCACCAGCGCCGTCTCGCGGCTGCCAGGCTCGTGCATCGGCGGGTCGTCCGGCGCGCCCGTCGCGCCCGCCGGCGCGAGCGTGTGGCGCGAGAGCTCCGCGCGCTGGCCCGGCTGCGAGGAGGTCAGCACCTCGAAGCTGTGCCCGCGCCCGCGGTTGCCGCCGCGCTGGCGCTGATCGGCGCGCACGACCGTCACCGCGCCGTCCTCGTCCAGGCGCAGCAGCTGCGACAGGCGCAGCTCCAGACCGCTCGCGATCCGCGCCGCAACCGTCAGCGTCGGGCTCGTCTCACCGCGCTCCACCTGTGACAGCATCGGCGCGCTCACGCCGCTGCGCTCGGACAGGTCGCGCAGCGAAAGGCCCGCCGACTCGCGCAGCGCCTTCACGCGGGCGCCGATCGCCGCGCTCGATACGGCCGCCTCCGGCTCCGCCAGCGCTCTCGCCGTATGTGTGCCACTCGCCATACATGCGTACGTTATCACGGACGCATGTGCCCGGGAGTGTCGGCTCTCACGCCCTACCCGTATTCAGCGCAACGGCCGAGCGCGGCCGCCTTGGCCACTTCCTGCAACCTGCCCTGCGCGAGCCCATACCGAGCCCCAGCCGACTTGAACTGTTCCGCTTCGCCGCGCGTGGCGGCTTCAGCGAGCTGGGTCAGATCCTGTATGGCCTGCTTGGCATCCGCGATGAACTTCTCCCAATCCCGCGCGATCGCGCGGGGCGGCTTCAGCTCGTCGAGTTCGCTCAGTCCCGCCCGTTCGATCGCCACGCGCCTTTCGGCGACAGCGCCGATCGCGGCTGCCGAGGTCGCAACGAGGCCGGCGAGTTCACGATCACGCCGCCCGCAGATCGCACTCGCCCGGGCGATCACGGTCGAGCCACCCGCGTACCCGCCAGACCGCGCCGGAGTCGACGCGGTGGCACCCGGCGTCGAGGAGGTTTCGCTGGAGGTGGAAGCTGTGCTCGCCGCCGCCGTCACGGCCGGCGCGGCGCTGGCCGCAGTGGTCTTGACGGAAGCGCCGCCGCAGCCCGCCAGCGCCAACGCGCCCATGACCAGCGCGACGGCGACCGGCGCGAGGGCACGCGGCCGCGTTGCGAGTTGTTTTCTCCGTGTCGTTGACATCTCTGGGCGTTGGTATGCGGAGCCCACCCGAAATAGGGCTCCTGGAGAGCGATTCTCCGATTTCAGACAATCGCGCCGGCACTCTCCCAGCGATGCTCGGCGCAGTCAAGCGAACACCCGAATTGTCTCCCACCCTTCGGCAGGCTGGGCTCAGCCCGCGGCCGTCTCCGGCAACCCGATCGCCGCATCCGCGCGCGAGCGCGCGACGGCCACCGACAGAGCTCGGACATACGCGCGCGCTGCCGCGTCGATGATGTCCGTCGACACGCCCTGGCCGGCGCCCGTGAAGCCGGCCACCTCCAGCACCACCGACACCTCGCCCAGGGCATCCTGGCCCTCGGTCACCGCGCCGATCGTGAAGTCGCTGAGCGTCGGCGCGATGCCCGTCGCCGCGTTGATCGCCTGGAAGACCGCGTCGATCGGACCGTCGCCGGTGAACGAGCCGCTCCCCACCGAGCCGTCCGGAAGCGTCACCGACACGCGCGCGTGCGGCGGGCGCAGCGAGGACGCCTCGACCTCGAACGACTCGAGCGCATAGCCCGGGACCTCCTCGCGCAGCTCGTCCGTGACCAGCGCCTCCAGGTCCATCGCCGTCACCTGCTTCTTGCGGTCCGCGATCTCCTTGAAGCGCTTGAACGCCGTATTCAGCGCCTGGCCATCCAGCTCGAAGCCCATCTCCTCCAGCGCTTTGCTCAGCGCGTGGCGGCCGGAGTGCTTGCCCAGCACGATCGAGTTGCTGCGCAGGCCCACCGTCGTCGCGTCCATGATCTCGTATGTGGTGCGCTCCTTCAGCACGCCGTCCTGGTGGATGCCCGCCTCGTGCGCGAACGCGTTGCGACCGACGATCGCCTTGTTCGGCTGCACCTGATAGCCCGTCAAACGCGACACCAGGCGGCTCGTGCGCGCGATCTCCGTCGTCTCCGCGCCCGTCCACAGACCGAGGCTCGGCCCGCGCGTGCGCAGCAGCATCACGATCTCCTCCAGCGACGCGTTGCCCGCCCGCTCGCCGATGCCGTTGATCGCGCACTCCACCTGGCGGCAGCCCGCTTCCAGGCCAGCCAGCGAGTTCGCCACCGCCAGCCCCAGATCGTCATGACAGTGCACCGACACGACCACGTCGCGCAGCCCCGGCACCAGGCGGTAGAGCTCCTCGAACATCGCCGCGTACTCGCGCGGCATCGTGTAGCCGACCGTGTCCGGCACGTTGATCGTCGTGGCGCCCTCGTCCAGCGCGATCTGGATCACCTCCGCCATGAACTCGATGTCAGAGCGCGAGCCGTCCTCGGGTGAGAACTCGACGTCGTCCGTGTACTCGCGAGCCTGCGCCACCGCCGCCCGCGCCTGGCCCTTGACGTCCTCGCGCGTCGTCTGCAGCTTGCGCTCAATGTGAATGTCGCTCGTCGCGATGAACGTGTGGATGCGCGGGCGCTCGGAGTCCCTCACCGCGTTCCACGCCGCCTCGATGTCCTGCGCGCTCGTCCGCGCCAGACCGCAGATCACCGGACCTTCGACCTCGCGCGCGATCGCCTGCACCGACTCGAAGTCGCCCGGCGAGGTGATCGGGAAGCCCGCCTCGATCACGTCCACGCCCAGGCGCGCCAGCTGGTGGGCGATCTCCAGCTTTTCCTGCTTGTTCAGGGAGATCCCCGGCGACTGCTCGCCGTCGCGCAGGGTCGTGTCGAAGATCTTGACGCGGTCGGCGTCGCTGCGAACTGTGCTGCCGGCGCCTGCTGCCTGTTGACTGCTCATGTCGTTCGTGCTCCTTCTAGGTCTCGCTTACGGTTCCTCCTGCTGGGTATGCGGCTACGCGGCCGCCACGCGCTATTCCCCCCGAGGGGGGAGGAGCAGGAGGAGAGAGAGAAGCGAGATCTGAGACGACATCTGCAGGCGCACATTAGCACGGCTTGCCTGGAGCCAGCCATCGATGCACCGGGCCGAGGGCCGGCCCTGTGAGAGACATTCGCCCGGCTTTTCCGGATTTCGGAATAAGTACTCAGAGGGTTGGTAGCGCGGCACCTACCCGATGATCTGTGTTACAGCCTATCTCGGGTACGATTCATCGACTCCTCCGGCCACGGCCGGTGAGGGTTGGTCAGGCCGGCGCCGGATGCTCGTCATTCAGGTCGGAGATATCCGGCGCCGGCCCCATCCGACGCTATGTCGAGTGTGCTGTCTATCACAGCGCTTACCGACTGTTCAAACGCCACCGGGCGCCGGCCCAGCTCTAGGCTCAGACGCCAACTTGCGGCGTACGTGTCTGTTTCTGTCTACTAGCTGTCTCCGACGGGGTAGCTGAGGCCGAAACGTCCAGCTCCGGACGTTTGCTACCCGCCCGGCACGAGCACGACCTTGCCCACGTTGCGCCGCTCGGTGATCATGTTCTGGGCCGCGCCCGCCTCCTCGAAGCCGAACGCGCCGGCCACCACCGGTTTGACGGTGCCGTCGCGCAGCAGCTCCTGCATCGGCTCGATCCACGGCTGCAGCGTGCCGCGGTCCTTCCACAGGCTGAGCATGTTCAGGCCGATCACGGCCTTCGATTCGGACATCTGCTTGATCAGGTTGAAGCGCGGCATGCGCGCGACCGCGCGCAGCGCCGTGACCACGTTTTTGCGCTCGCCCGAGACGATCGCCGAGGCGCCGAACGCGACCAGGCGCCCGCCCGGGCGCAGGAGCGCGTAGCTGCGGCGAAAGCTCGCGCCGCCGACCGCATCCATGATCACATCGAACTTCGGCAGGCCACGCTCCCAGCCGGGCCTCGTGTAGTCGAGCGCATGGTCTACCCCCAGCTCGACGATGCGGGCGTGCTTGCCCGGCGATGCCGTCCCGTACACCTCCGCCACCGAGCGCTTGGCGATCTGCGTCGCCGCAATGCCCACCCCCCCGCCCGCCGAGTGGATCAGCACGCGCTCGCCGTGCTGCAGGTTGCCGTAGCCGATCAGCCCCGCCCACGCCGTGCCGTAGTTGACGGGAATCGCCGCGCCCTGCTCGAAGCTGAGCTCCTGCGGCAGCGCCAGCACGTCGCCCGCCGCCGCCACCACCTGCGACGCGTAGCCGCCGAACTGGGTGCCCGCCAGCACGCGTTCGCCCACATGCAGGGGACGGGCGTCCGTCGATGCCCCCTCCCCCAGCTCGAGGATCGTGCCCGCCACCTCGTAGCCGACCACGCACGGAGTCTTCGGCGCGTCCGGGTACAGGCCCATGCGCGCCATCACGTCCGCGAAGTTGATCCCCGCGGCCGCCACCGAGATCCGCACCTGGCCGGGGCCGAGCTCAGGGTCCGGGCGCTCCTGGACCTGCAGCACGTCCGGCCCCCCGTGCTTCGTGATCACAACTGCCCTCATGCTCAGCCCCCTATCTCGCTCGCCGGTGGGCTGAGGCTAGTGCATGGGGTAAGGAGGCGGTGTCGCGAAGCGCCCTCGAAACCCGGCTACTGAGCCGGTCGAGGCTCGAAGCGCCCTTGGCCGGCTCAGCCGAGATCGACGGACCAGCCGTCGACAAAGCCCTCCGAGGCGACGATCTCCTGCACGACCTCCCGCGGCACCGGCGCGTCGGTGGTGACGACCATCGCCGCCAGGCGCCGGTCGCCGCCGTCGGCCCCGCCATCGGGGGTGTGACCGACGGCCGCGGAGGAGATGTTGATCCCGTGGACGCCGAAGATCGTGCCGACGCGGCCGATCATTCCCGGCAGATCCTCATAGCGGAACACGGTCACGTACTGCTCGAGCTCGATCGTCAACCGCCGGCCCTGCACCTCGACGAGGTGCGGCACGCGGTTGGGGCCGATGCCGGTGCCGGCGACCGCGACGCGCTCGGTGCCCGCGACGACGGTCACGCGGATCAGCTCGTTGAAGTCCTGCGCCTCGGAGACGACCTTCTCCTCGAAGACGATCCCGCGCTGCTGGGCCATCGTCGGCGCGTTGACGAGGTTCACCTGCTCCTCGGTGCGGCCCTGCAGCGCGCCGACGATCACCGCCAGGCCGAGCAGGCGCGTGTCGAAGTCGGCGATCCGCCCGAGGAACGCTGCCTCGATGCGCTCCACCGAGCTGCCCTCGGCGAGCTCCATCGCCAGGCGCCCCAGCTGTTTTGCCAGCGGCAGGAACGGCGCGAGCATCTCCATGTCCTCGGCGCCGACCGCCGGGATGTTGACCGCCGTGGAGACGACGCCGCCGGTCAGCGCGGCGACGACCTGCTCGGCGCTCTGGTACCCGGCGCGATCGGTCGCCTCCGCCGTCGACGCGCCCAGGTGCGGGGTGACGACGACGTTCGCGTAGGCGAACAGCGGGTGCTCGGTCATCGGCTCGCTCTTGAACACGTCGATCGCCGCGCCCGCGACCCTGCCCGCGTCCAGCGCGTCCTTGAGCGCGTCCTCGTCGATCAGCCCGCCGCGCGCGACGTTCAGCACGCGCACGCCGTCGCGCATCTTCGCGAACGCGGCCGCGCCGATGAAGCCTTCCGTCTCGGGCGTCTTGGGCAGGTGGATCGTGATGAAGTCCGCCTGCGCGTAGATGTCATCGGCGCCGTCGGCCTTCTCGACCGCCAGCTCGCGGTAGCGCTCGGCGCTGACGAACGGGTCGAACGCGACCACGCGCATGCCGAAGCCGCGCGCGCGCTGGGCGACCAGCTGACCGATGCGCCCGAAGCCGATGATGCCGAGCGTCTTCTCGTACAGCTCCACGCCGGAGTACTTCGAGCGATCCCATTTGCCGGCGATCAGCGACGCGTACGCCTGCGGGATGTTGCGCGCCAGCGCGAGCAGCAGCGCCATCGTGTGCTCGGCCGCCGTCACGACGTTCGACTCCGGCGCGTTCGCGACCACGATCCCGCGCCTGGTCGCAGCCTCGACGTCGACGTTGTCGACGCCCACGCCCGCACGGCCGATCACCTGCAGGTTGCTCGCCCGGTCGATCAGCTCCGCCGTCAGCTTGGTAGCCGAGCGGATCAGGATGCCCTCGTAGTCGCCGATGCGCCGCGCCAGCTCATCGGCGTCCCAGTCGACCCCGACCTCGACGTCGAAGTGCTCGCGCAGCAGCGCCACGCCCGAGTCGCCGATCTTCTCCTTCACGAGCACGCGCGGGCGCGCGCCGTTGGCGTGCTGCGCGGTCACGGTGGTGTCCGGCGTCGCCGCGCTCACCGGCCGATCCTCTCGACGACCCACTCGATGCAGGAGGTGAGCGCCTGCACGTCGGCGGTGTCGATCGCGGGGAACATGCCGACCCGCAGCTGGTTGCGCCCGAGCTTGCGGTAGGGCTCGACGTCGACGATGCCGTTCGCGCGCAGCGTAGAGGCGACCGCCGCCGCGTCGACGTCCTCGTCGAAGTCGATCGTCCCGACCACCAGCGAGCGCTTCGCCGGATCGGCGACGAACGGCGTCGTGTAGGAGGTCCGCTCGGCCCAGCCGTACAGGTGCTCGGAGGAGGCGCGGGTGCGCGCCACGCACCAGTCCAGGCCGCCGCCGTCGAGCATCCAGCGGATCTGCTCGGCCAGCAGGAACAGCGTCGCCACCGCCGGCGTGTTGTAGGTCTGGTCCTTGACGGAGTTATCGAGCGCCGTGTGCAGCGACAGGAACTCGGGGATCCAGCGCTCGGAGGCGTGCAGCGCCGCGATCCGCTCCTGCGCGGCCGGGCTCAGCAGCGCAAGCCACAGCCCGCCGTCCGAGCCGAAGCTCTTCTGCGGCGCGAAGTAGTAGGCGTCGGTCTGCGACACGTCCACCGGCAGGCCGCCGGCGCCGGAGGTCGCGTCGATCAGGACCAGCGCGTCGCCGGCGCCCTCGGGGCGCAGCACGGGCACCATCACGCCGGTGGAGGTCTCGTTGTGCGCCCACGCGAGCACGTCCGCGCCGGCCTGCGCCGCGGCCGGTCCGATGCCGGCGGGGTCGGGCGCGTCGCCCGCCTCCGCGGAGATCTTCAGCGGGTCCTTGAGGAACGGCGCTCCGGCGGTGACCGCGGCGAACTTCTGCGAGAACTCCCCGTAGGTGAGGTGCGCGGCGCGGCGCTCGACGAGGCCGAACGCGGCCGCGTCCCAGAAGGCCGTCGCGCCGCCGTTGCCGAGCGCGACCTCGTAGCCGTCGGGAAGCGAGAACAGGCTGCGCAGGCCGTCGCGGATCTCGCCGACGAGGCCCTTCACCGGCTTCTGGCGGTGCGAGGTGCCCATCAGCGCGGCGCCGTCGCCGGCGAGCCGCGCGAGCGCCTGCGGGCGGACCTTCGACGGACCGCAGCCGAAGCGCCCGTCGGCGGGCCTCAGCTCATCGGGAATGGCCAGCGGCGTTGTCTCTGTCAGGGGGCTCGTCGTCATGTGGGCTCCTCGCTACGTCGGATCTCGAGGTAATCGTCGGTGCTGTGAGAGGTGCCCAGGCGCGCGGCGATACTCGATCGCCGCTCCCCGGTGGTGATCTCCACCCGAGCGCCAGTCGCGACGACCAACGCGAGTCTAGCGAACGTCGGCGGGAGCGTCGATGGCTTCGCGGTCGGACCAGTCATAGCCGGGCCCGACGGGGATGATGCGCTTGGGGTTGAGCTCGTCGTGGGTGGTGTAGTAGTGGCGCTTGATCTGCTCCATCGCCACCGTCCGGGCGACGCCCGGCTGCTGGTAGAGCTCGCGCGCGTAGCGCCACAGGTTGGGGTAGTCGACCAGCCGCCGGTAGTTCAGGCGGAAGTGCACGTTGTAGACCTCGTCGAAGCGCAGCAGCGTCGGGAACAGCCGCCAGTCGGCCTCGGTGATCCGCTCGCCGAGCAGGAAGCGGCGTGTCTCCAACAGTCCCTCCAGCCACGCGAAGCTGTCAAACAGCGCGGCGAACGCGCGCTCGTAGGCGCCCTGGCGGCGCGCGAACCCGGCGCGGTAGACGCCGTTGTTGATCGTGTCGTAGACGCGTTCGTTGATCGCGTCGATCTCCGCGCGCAGCGGCTGCGGGTAGAGATCGAGCTCGGCGCCGTGACCGAGGCCGCCGAGCGAGTCGGCGCGTCCGATCATGCGCAGGATGTCGCTGGACTCGTTGTTGACGATCCGCCCGCCGAGCGTGTCCCACAGCACCGGCACGGTGACGCGCCCGCGAAAGCCCGGGTCGCTGAGGAAGTACGCCTCGCTCATGAAGCTCCAGCCGTGCAGCGCGTCGGTGTACTCGCCGCCCGGGCCGTCCTCGAAGCGCTCGCCGGTGAACGCCCAGCCGCGCTCGTCGCGGAACGGCGCCAGGTAGGAGATCGCGATCGCCCCCTGCAGGCCGGCGAGCTCGCGCAGGATCGCGGTGCGGTGGCACCACGGGCACGCCAGTGAGACGTACAGGTGGTAGCGGCCCGGCTCGGGCGCGAGCTCCACCGCCGGCGGCTGCGGCGCGCGCTCGTCGCGTTCGCGCCCGCCGCCGACCCAGTCGCGAAAGCGGCTCTCCTGACGCCTGAACTCGCCGTCCGCGAGCTCGCCGCCGAGGATCGCGTCAGCCACGCCAGAGCGCCTCGCGGGCGAGGATGCTCGCCGTCCAGCCGGGCGGCAGGCGCGTCGGCGCGACGCCGGCGGAGGCCTCTGAGGCCAGCAGGCAGAACTCGGGCGCCGGGCCGAGGCCGAGGCAGCGCCGCCACAGGCCGTCGACCGCGGGGTCCATGCCATCCCCGAGCAGGGCCGGCAGCGAGGGATGCTCGTGGCCGCCGGCGCGTGCGACCCAGACGGCGACGGGCCCCTCGTCCAGGCCCGCGTATCCCTCCAGGAAGCGGTAGACCGCGCCGGTGGAGACGCCGGCGAGCGAGGCGACCCTGTCGTGGGCGCCCTCGTGGGTGTGCGAGACCGCCGCCTCCTCGAGCACCCCGAGCGCCGCCCAGTCCTCGAGCAGATACCAGTCTTCGTAGCCGCCCGCGGCTACGGCGGCGGCGGGGTCGGCGCCGGGTCCGTCCTGGGGGGGCGATGCGAGCCACGGCAGCTCCTGCAGGCGGAACGTCGCCGAGCCGCGAAAGCCGCTGGGGGCCTGGTGCGCGAGCGAGCGATGGAACTGCTCCAGCGCCTGCTCGTACGCGCGCGCGTCGATGCCCGCCGCGGGGCGATGCCAGGAGAGGTACGCGAGCATCGCGCGTCGACCGATCGCCGGCTCAGAAAGCCGGCTTGATCCAGTCCATGTGCGAGCGCAGCTCGGCGCCCACGTGCTCGACCTGCGTGTCGGCCTGCTCGGCGCGCATGCGCTTGAAGTTCTCCTGCCCGGCGCGGTTCTCGGCGATCCACTCGCGCGCGAAGTCGCCGTCCTGGATCTCCTTGAGGATCTGGCGCATCGCCGCTCGCGTCTCGTCGGTGATCACGCGCTTGCCGCGCGTGTAGTCGCCGTACTCGGCGGTGTTGGAGATCGAGAAGCGCATCCCCGCCAGGCCCTTCTCGTGCATCAGATCGACGATCAGCTTGAGCTCGTGCAGGCACTCGAAGTAGGCCATCTCGGGGTCGTATCCGGCCTGTACGAGCGTTTCGAAGCCCGCCTGCACCAGCTCGGAGGCGCCGCCGCAGAGGACCGCCTGCTCGCCGAACAGGTCGGTCTCGGTCTCGTCCTTGAAGCTCGTCTCGATCACGCCGCCGCGCGTGCAGCCGATGCCCTTGGCGTAGGCGAGCGCGAGCGCGCGCGCGTTGCCGCTTGAGTCCTGCTCGACGGCGACCAGCCCGGGGACGCCGCTGCCTTCGGTGAACTGGCGGCGCACGAGATGCCCGGGGCCCTTGGGCGCGACCATCGCCACGTCGACGCCGGGGGGCGGTTCGATCTCCTTGTAGTGGATCGAGAAGCCGTGGCCGAACAGCAGCGCGTTGCCGGGGGCGATCCCGTCGCGGATCTCGGCTTCCCAGACCGCGCGGTGCAGCTCGTCGGGGAGCAGGATCATGACGAGGTCGCCGCGGCTGGCGGCCTCGACGACCGGCAGCACCTCCAGGCCCGCCTCGCGCGCCTTGGCGACCGAGGCCGAGTCCTCGCGCAGCCCGACGACGACCTTCACCCCCGAGTCCTTGAGGTTGAGCGCGTGCGCGTGGCCCTGTGAGCCGTAGCCGATGATTGCGACGGTCTTGCCGTCGAGGAGCGTGAGGTCTGCTTCGTCGTCGTAGATCATTGGCCGCAGGCTATCCAACTTGCCGGGATTCGCCGGGCTCGCGCGCCGGCGGGGCGCTCAGGCGCTCGCGGAGGCGACGAGCGTGCGCGCGGGGATCGCGAGCGTGCCGTCGGCGGCGGTGTACGGCGCGAAGCGCTCGGCCAGCGACGCTTCGATCTGCGCGATCTCGGATGCCGGCTGCGAGAGCACGGCGTCGTGGAAGTTGCGCGAGAGGTCGAGCGTCGTCTCCCACATCTCGGCGAAGCTCGAATGGCGGCGCACCAGCTCGAGCGCCTCGACCCGCGATTCGACGAAGCCGGCCTGCTCGAGCAGCTCCCGGATGCGCCCGGGGGCGCCCAGCGCGAACGGCCCCGGCGGCGGCGGCGCGCCCGGGTCGGGCGCCGGCGCGAGCCCGCGCGCGATCAGCTCCTGCGCGGGCAGCAGCGCCCACGGGTTGTGCTCGATCGTGTCCCACACCGCGAGCGCGACGCGCCCGCCGGGGCGCAGCACGCGCCGGGTCTCCGACAGCGCCGCGCCGGGGTCGGCCATCAGCATGTAGCCCCAGCGGCAGGTGACGATGTCGACGCTCGCGAGCGGCAGGTCGATCCATTCGGCGTTGAGCGCCTGGAACTCGACGTTGGAGAGCCCCAGCGCGATCGCCCGCGCCCGCGCGCCCGCGAGCATCGCCTCGGCCTGGTCTGAGACGACGACGCCGCCGAGCGGCGCGACCAGCTCGGCGGCGAGCATCGCCGTCTCGCCGAGGCCGGCGGCGAGATCGAGCACGCGCTCGCCGGGCTGCGGCTGGACGGCGTCGATCATCCACAGCGACACGGGCGTGGCGAACTCGCGCAGCAGCTCCTGCTGGCGCACCCAGCCGGGCGCCGCCGCTTCCCAGCCTTCGAAGCTCGCCTGGCGGTAGCGGTCGGCGTCGAAGCTCATCGCAGCTCCCGGCGCAGCAGCTTGCCCGAGCGCGTGCGCGGCAGCGGCTCGCGGGCGGCGACGATCCGCTTGGGCACCTTGTACGGCGCGAGCGCGCCGGCGCAGTGCGCGCGCAGCTCCTCGACGTCGAGCTCGGCGCCCGCGCGCGCGACGACGATCGCCGTCACAGCCTCGCCCCAGCGCGGGTCCTCGCGCCCGAGCACGGCCGCCTCGAGCACGTGCGGGTGGGCCTCGAGCACGGCCTCGACCTCGGCAGGCGCGACGTTCTCACCGCCCGAGACGATCGTGTCGGCCTTTCTTCCGGTCACGCGCAGGTTGCCGCGCTCGTCGAGCTCGCCGAGGTCGCCGGTGTGCAGCCAGCCGTCAGATGAGACGGATGCCGGGGCGATCGTCGGACCGGCGAGCAGGATCTCCCCGTCGTCACCGATGCGCAGCCGTGTGCAGAACAGCGGCGGCCCGGCGCTCGAAGGCGCGTCCCCGATCGCGGCGATCGGCGTGGTCGTCGCCTGCGAGCAGCTCTCTGTGAGGCCATAGGTGAGGCTCACCGGCACGGCCGCGGCATGGGCGCGTGCGAGCAGCGCGGGCGGCACGGGTCCGCCTCCGGTCAGCGCGCAGCGCAGGGCCGGCGGGCTCTGCAGGCCCGCGTCGAGCAGGCGCGCGAGCGTCGTCGCGACGAGGCTCACGAGCGTCGCCTCGCCGGCCTGCAGCGCGTCCAGCACGCGGTCTGTCTCGAAGCGCTCGTGCACGATCGCGGTGGTCGCGTAGATCGCCGAGCGCAGCAGGATCGACAGCCCGCCGACGTGCGACAGCGGCAGCGCGCACAGCCAGCGCTCGTCGGAATCGAGGCCGAGCGCGACCGCGGAGCCGAGCGCGCTCCAGAGGAAGTTGCCGTACGTCAGCTCGACCGGCCGCGGCGCGGCGGTCGTGCCGGAGGTGTGGATCACGACGGCAATCGCGTCGAGGTCGTGCGTGGCGGACATCGCGGGGGACTCGTAGGCCGCACCGGGGTCAGCAGCCGGCCCCTGCTCCTGTTCCTGTGTCAGCGGCTCCTCGACCAGCACCGCGGCGCCGTCGGCGATGTGCGCGCGTTCCGCGGCGGACAGCCGCAGGTCGACGGGGACCGCCACGGCCCCCAGCAGCAGGCACGCGTGCAGCGCCTGCGCGAACTCCAGGCCTGGGGGCAGCGCGATTGCCACGCGCTCCCCGCGCCGGGCGCCGCGCGCGGCCAGCTCCGCCGCTCCGGCGCGCGCGGCGCCGTGCAGCCGGGCGTAGGACCAGTCCCCCCGGGGCGTGCGCAGTGCGGTGTGCTCGGGCCGCGTCGCCGCGGCGCGAGGCAGCCATGCCTCGACCTGCATGGCCCACAGGCTAGCCTTCGCGCGATGAGCACAACCTGGAATGTCTCCCCGACCCCCACGCACGCGGATTTCACGGACATCCGCTACGAGAAGTCGGTGGCGCCGGACGCCGGCATCGCCAAGATCACGATCGCGCGCCCGGAGGTCCGAAACGCGTTTCGCCCCCGCACCGTGATCGAGATCTCCCAGGCACTGGAGGACGCGCGCGAGGACACCGAGATCGGCGTGATCGTCCTCACCGGCGAGGGCGCCGACGCGTTCTGCTCCGGCGGCGATCAGCGCGTGCGGGGAGACTCGGGCTACCTGAATGACGACGAGGCCGGTCGGGCCGGCGTGGGTCGCTTCCACGTGACCGACCTGCACGTGCAGATCCGCCGGCTGCCCAAGCCGGTGGTGGCGATGGTCGCCGGCTACGCGATCGGCGGCGGACACGTGCTGCATCTCGTGTGCGACCTGACGATCGCCGCGGAGAACGCGCGCTTCGGGCAGGTCGGCCCGAAGGTCGGCTCCTTCGACGGCGGCTTCGGCGCGGGCCTTCTGGCAAACCAGGTGGGCCCGAAGAAGGCCAAGGAGATCTGGTTCCTGTGCCGGCAGTACGACGCGCAGCAGGCATTGGACATGGGGCTGGTGAACACGGTCGTGCCGCTGGAGCGCCTGGAGGAGGAGACGGTGCAGTGGTGCCGGGAGATGCTCGCGCTCTCGCCGTTCGCGCTGCGGCTGCTGAAGGCGAGCTTCAACGCGGCCGAGGACGGGCTGACGGGGATCCAGCAGCTCGCGCACGACGCGAACCTGCTGTTCTACGGCAGCGAGGAGGCACAGGAGGGCCGCGACGCGTACAGGGAGAAGCGCAAGCCGGACTTCTCGCGCTTCCCCAAGCGGGCCTAACGGCGTGGGCGCAGCCACATGAGCGCGGTCCGCATCTGGGTGATGGCCGCCCGCGTGCGCACGCTTCCGGCCGCGGTGGCGCCGGTGCTCGTCGGCACCTCGCTCGCCCTCGGCGACGGGCACTTCCGTCCGCTGGCGTTCGTGGCGGCGCTCCTGGGAGCGGTGTTCATCCAGGTCGGCACCAACCTGTCCAACGACTACTCCGACGCGCGCCGCGGCGCGGACACCGAGGATCGCCTCGGCCCGGTCAGGGTGACGGCCGGCGGCCTGGTGCCGCCGAGCCAGGTGCTGCTGGCCACGTACGTGACGTTCGGGCTGGCGGTGGCGTGCGGCGCCTACCTCGTCGCGGTCGCCGGACCGGAGCTGCTGGCCGTCGGCGCCGCGTCGATCCTCGCCGGCGTGCTGTACACGGGCGGGCCGCGCCCGTATGGCTACGAGGGCCTCGGCGAGGTGTTCGTGTTCCTGTTCTTCGGCGTCGTGGCCGTGACCGGCTCCTACTTCGTGCAGGTGCAGCAGCTGCCGTGGCAGGCGTTCGTGTGCGCGGTGCCCGTCGGCCTGCTGGCGAGCGCGATCCTGGTCGTCAACAACGTGCGCGACCTCGAGACCGACCGGCGCGCGGGCAAGCGCACGCTGGCGGTGCGCCTCGGCCGCACGCGCACGCGCCGGCTGTACTCCGCGATGCTCGTGACGGCGTTCGTGACGGCGCCGCTGCCGTGGGCGTTCTCCTCGATGAGCGCGTGGCTGCTGCTGCCATGGGCGGTGATCCCGCTGGCGGCGCGGGTCGCGCGGGTCGTGCGCACGCGCACCGACGGCCCGGCGCTCAACGGCGCGCTCGCGGCGACCGGCGCGCTGCAGCTCGTCTTCTGCCTGCTGTTCGCGGCGGGCATCCTCGCCAGCGGCGGCATCGGCTCGTGAAGCTCGAGATCGAGCGCCGCACGCTGACGCTCGCCGCGCCGCTTCAGAGCTCATACGGAGCCGTGCGCGAGCGCGACCTGCTCGCCGTGGCGCTGAGCGACGGCGACGGGGTCGTCGGCTACGGCGAGGCGGCGCCGCTGCAGGCATACGACGGCGTGAATATCGATCGCGTGCAGCGGGTGCTGGAGAGCTACCGTCCGGCCCTCGCGCGCTCCGGGGATATGAACGGCGCGCAGGTGATCGAAGCGTGCAGGCAGGTCGAGGATCTGCCCGCGGCGCTCGCCGCCATCGACCTCGCGCTGTGGGACCGCGCCGGGCGCCGGGCGGGCAAGCCCGTCGCGGCCCTGCTCAGCGACGACCCGACGGCGCGCGTGCCCGTCAACGCCACGCTCACCGCGCTCGACCGTGCCGGGGCGGCCGAGCAGGCGGCAAGCGCGGTGCACGCGGGCTTCGAGTGCCTGAAGCTGAAGGTGGGCGTCGGCGACGACGCCGGCCGCGTGGCGGCGGCGCGCGCCGCCGCGGGCCCGCGCGCGAAGCTCCGCCTCGACGCCAACGGCGCGTGGGACGTCGAGCAGGCCGTCAGGGCGATCGACGCCCTCTCCCCCGCCGGCCTGGAGCTCGTCGAGGAGCCCACCCACGGGCTGCAGGCGATCCGCGAAGTCCGCGAGCGGGTCGCCGTCCGGGTCGCGATCGACGAGACCGCCGCCGAGCCCGGAGCGCTCGGCGCGGGCGTCGCCGACGCCGTCTGCCTGAAGATCTCCAGGTGCGGCGGGATCGCCGCCCTGCTCGCCGCCGCGACGTTGGTGCGCGCCTACGGCGCCGAGGTGTATCTCGCCTCGACGCTCGACGGCCCGCTGGGCATCGCCGCCGCCGTGCACGCCGCCGCCGCGCTTGCCTCGCGCGGACCGGTCGCGCACTGCGGGCTCGCCACCCTGGAGCTGTTCGAAGGACTTGAGAACCCGCTGCCGGCCAGGGACGGGGCGATCGCGGTTCCCAGCGCGCCCGGCCTGGGCGTCGCGCCGCTGTAGCCGCGGGCGGCCTGCATATGGCCCCGCCGCTCGACACGCCTGGGCTCAAATGCCACGAACGCTGCCCGGATGCCTCACAATTGGTATGCGAGCGCTGACGCGCTCCACGAGGATCGGAGCTGTGGCCGAAGTGGCTCGAACAGCAGGCGCCGCACAGGTAGCAGGACCAGGCAGTCGCCGCGCCCGCCGGGGCGCCGCGGCGCTGCTGTCGCTCGCCCTGATCGCGCTGCTGCTGCCCAGCTCCGGCGCCGACCTCGCCGCCGACGGGTTGCAGGCCGCGTTCGGTGCCGGGCTCGCCCCGACCCCGAGCCCGGCGCATGCGGCCCGTGCGAGCGCCAGGCGCAAGGGACGCGTGCGCTCGGCGGCGACCTACACCGGGCCGATCATCGGCACCAACGACGCGGCCGGCTGGGGACCCGCGGCCGCGCGCACGATCCTGCAGGGGAACATCACGTGGAACCGCGTCGAACTGGGCAGCCCCTACAACACGCTCGCAAGCTCGCGCAGCGACGGCTTCAAGGCGCTCGCGATCGTCAACAACACCAACGACGAAACGCCGCTCAGCGCGGTCAATCCCAGCGTGTGGGGAGCGGGCGTCGTCTCCGAGCTCGAGGGCAACCCCGGCGTCAGCATCGCCGAGGCGGGAAACGAGGCCTACCTGAAGGGCGACGTCGCCGAACCGGTCCAGTACGGGCGCATGTACCTGGCCGCCGTCGAGGACATGCAGGCCGCGGGCATCCACATCCCGCTGCTGTTCAACATGACCGGCGACATCCCGCTGAGCTCGTGGGCCAACCCGAATGGCTGGTCCGAAGACGCCAAGGGCGGCGGCTGGCTGCGCGACGCGGTCAACGGCGTGCCGGGCCTCGCCGGCGCGATCCTCGCCAACGGCATCTCCGTGCACCCCTACGGCGCCGTCGGCGAAAACAGCCACGACGACTGGGGCACCGCGTCGGTGGCGGCCGACGAAGCCGTGGCGAAGGCGGTCCTCGGCTCGGTCCCGCCGTTCTACGTCACCGAGATCGGCTTCGACCTGCGCAGCTGCGGCGACCCCGCCGGCGCGTGTTCCAGGCGCGAACAGGCGAGCAAGCTGCAGGCGGCGTACGCCGCGCTGCTGACCGACCCGCACGTGGCCGGCATCTGGTGGTACCAGTCCCACGACGACAGCACCGGGCGCTGGGGCTTCATGGACCGCGACGGCAGCGTCCGCCCTTCGTTCAAGGCGCTGTCTGAGATCGCGACGACGCTGGGGCAGTAGCGAGCGCCCCGGCGAGGCCGCGCGGGTTCTCCAGCGGCAGGCCGTGCCCGCCGGCGAGGACGACCAGCTCGGCGTCCGCCAGCAGCTCGGCCATCCGCCGCCCGAGCGCGCGGAACTTCTCGTCTCGCTCGCCGACGACCACCGTGGCGGGCATCGCGAGCTCACCCAGGCGCCGCCAGAGCGGCTGCATCTCGCCGGTGCCGATGCCGCGCAGCACAGCGGCGAGCGCGTCGGGGCGGTTGCGGCGCTGGTCCTCGCGCGCCAGCGCGCCGACCTGCGGCGACTCCTCGGCGAAAAGCGGCTGCGTGCGCCAGCGCTCGATGAACTGCTCGAACGGCATGCGTTCCAGCTCCTCGGCGAGGGCCTGGTCGGCGCGGCGCCGCGCGGCGCGCTCGGCCTCGCCAGCGATCCCGGCGCTGCAGGAGACGAGCACCAGCCGCGCCACCCGCTCGGGCGCCGCCAGCGCCACGTGCAGCGCGACGCGTCCGCCGAGCGAGTAGCCGCACAGCGTGAAGCGCTCGGGGCTGCGCGCGAGCACGTCGGCGACGCAGCCGGCGAACGTGATCGGGCGCGGCGCGTCGGCCTGCGCTCCGTGCCCGGGCAGGTCGAGGGCCAGCGGCCGGTAGCGTTCGCTGTCGAGCGCCGCGATCACACCGTCCCAAGCGCGGCGCGTGCCGCTGAACCCGTGCAACAGGACGACGCTCTCCGGCATCCGAGGATCCTATGACCCCCACCACCGACATGTACACGCTGCTGCGGGCGTTCGTGGACGAGCTCGCGCGCTGCGGCATGCGCGCGGCGTGCACCTCGCCGGGCTCGCGCAGCGCGCCGCTGGTGCTGTCGCTGGCACGCGAGCCGCGCGTGCGCTGCTTCTCGCACATCGACGAGCGCTGCGCGGGGTTCTTCGCGCTCGGGCTGGCCAAGGCCTCCGGCCTGCCGGTGGCGGTCGCGTGCACGTCGGGCACGGCAGCGGCCGAGCTGCTGCCGGCGGCGATCGAGGCGCGCGAGGCGCGCGTGCCGCTGCTGCTGCTCACCGCCGATCGCCCGGCGGAGCTGCGCGAGAACGGCGCCGGGCAGGCGATCGACCAGCTGAAGCTGTTCGGCGGCGCCGCCAAGTGGTTCTTCGAGGTCTCCGTGCACGAGGCGGGCGCGCAGCAGCTGCGCTGGATGCGCACGCTCGCCTGCCGCGCCTACTGGACGGCGCTGGAGGGCAGCCCGGGCGCGGTGCACCTGAACTTCCCGCTGCGCGAGCCGCTGGTGAGCGATGAGGATCTGCCCGCGGATGAGACGGGACGGCGCGACGGCGCGCCATACGTGCGCCGCGCGCCGTCGGGTCCGCTCGCCGGCGCCGCCGCCGAGCCGCCGGCGAGCCTGCGCGAGCTGGTGGCGGGCGCGCGCCGCGGCGTGCTCGTCGCCGGGCGCCACGAGCGCCTGAGCGACCTGGGAGCGGCAGCGAGCGCGTTCGCTCAGGCCGCCGGCTGGCCGCTGCTGGCCGATCCGCTGTCGGGCGCGCGTCGCGGCGAGGCGGCGATCGCCCACTACGACGCGCTGCTGCGCGACGAGCGCTTCGCCGCGTCGCTGACGCCCGACGTGGTGCTCCGGGTGGGCGACCTGCCGGTATCGAAGCCCCTGCGCAGCTGGCTCGCGGAGCTGAGCGACGCGCGCCAGGTGGCGCTCGACCCGGAGGCCGCGTGGCAGGACCAGGCGTCGGTGCTCGGCGACTCACTCGCGCTCGAGCCGGCCGCGGCGCTCACGCGGCTGACCGCGTGGCTGTCCGGCGAGCCCGCGGGACGCACGCTCCCGGACGAGGACTGGCTCGCCACGTGGCGCAGCGCCGACGAGCGCGCCGCGGAGGCGATCAACGGGGTTCTCGGCGGCGGCGAGCTCTCAGAGCCGTCGGTGGCGGCCGAGCTGGGCGTGCTGCTGCCGGCGCAGGCGACGCTGTTCGTCGCCTCCTCGATGCCCGTGCGCGACATCGAGACGTTCTGGCCGGCGCGGTCGGATCCGCCGCGTGTGCTGTGCAACCGCGGCGCCAACGGCATCGACGGGATCGTCTCCTCGGCGTTCGGCGCCGCAGCTGACGGCGACGGCCCGGTCGTGCTGCTGATCGGCGACGTCGCGCTCGCCTATGACATCGGCGGCCTGCTGGCGGCGACGCGGCTCGACCTGAAGCTGACGATCGTGCTGCTCGACAACGGCGGCGGCGGGATCTTCGACTTCCTGCCCATCTCCAGCTCGAGCATTGCGCTCGCGCCCGACGCGCGCACCGGCCGCATGAGCAGCGCAGACAAATCCGACGTGCTTGCCGGCGGCGAGGACATCTACACGCGTCACATCGCCACGCCCACGGGCCTCGACTTCGCGCAGGCAGCCGCGCTCTACGGGCTGGCCCACGAGCGTGTGGTCACGACGACAGAGTTGCGCGCAGCGCTCGAGCGCGCGCTCGCGCCGGACGCCGTCTCGACGATCGTGCACGTGCACGGCGACCGCGCGCGCAACGTCGAGCTTCACCGCCACATCTGGAGCACCGTGTCGCAGGCGCTCGCGGCCTAGCCTGCGTGCTCAGCCCGGGATAAGCGTCAGACCCCGCTGCGTGAAGTGATGATCGAACGCGAATGCCTCGGCAGTGCCTTCGCGATCCATCAGCGCGAACGACGTCGCGTCGACATAGCTCCATTGCTTGTCATCGTGAGACTCGAGGATCGACCATGCTTCATCCTCGAGCGCCTCGTCGACACGGACGAGCTCGATGGCCGCACCTGCACGAAACCGCCGGCCCCACTCGATCGCCTCACTCCTGCCCACTCTGATCAGCAGCGCCGTGTAGGTCTCGGCGAAGACATAATTCGACGTGAACAGCGGCGTGCGCTCGGACACGAGCGACGACAGCGCCTCCCGCGCGGCGTCGTGCTCACGCTCAGAGCTGTTTCGCAGCGCCACGAACGCGCCCGTGTCGACGAAGACCCGTCTCAACCGTAGAGATCCCGATCCAGCGTCTGGACCGTCGACTCGCCGCTTGCGCCCTCCGTGGGCGGCTCGTCCATCAGATAGCGAATCAGAGGATCGCGACCCTGGCTCGGCCTCCGCGACCGTGCCGCGTCGATCAGCTCGCGCACCACGCCGGCAATGCTTCCACCCCCACGGGCCTGTTGCTTGAGCCAGCGGTACTGACCGTCATCGAGATAGAGCTGCGTACGATGCTGCATGACGTCATACAGTATACAGCACTGGAGACGGCCAGATCCGCTGATTTGACACGCCCCAGCTGAGCTTCGTTGGGCAAGCATGGCAAGGACGCAGCGAGCGTGGCGTGCTTTGCACGCGAGCGAACGAGGACGCCGCCAGGCGCCGCCCAGCGGAGCTCAGCCGGCGAGCAATGGCAACAGCGCCTGCAACTTGACCTCCGTCTCCGCGAGCTCGCCGGCGGGGTCGGAGTCGCGCACGATGCCGTTGCCGGCATAGCAGCGCGCGACGTTGCCGCGCAGCAGCGCGCAGCGCAGCGCGACGCAGAACTCGCCGTCGCCGGTCGCGTCGGTCCAGCCGACGGGGCCCGTGTACCAGCCGCGGTCGAGACCCTCGAGCGCGGGGATCAGCGGCGCGGCGGGGCGCAGCGGCTCGCCGCCGACCGCCGGCGTCGGGTGCATCAGCCCGGCCAGCTCGAGCGCCTCCATCGGCGCCGCCAGCTGCGCGCGGATCGGCGTCGCCAGGTGCTGGATGTTGGCGATCCTGACGAGCTCCGGCTCGTGCGCAGCGGTCACCCAGATCGCGTGCGGGCGCAGCAGGCGCTCGATCCGCCGCGCGACGATCGCGTGCTCCTCGCGGTAGCTCTCGTCGCGCAGCAGCTGCTCGCCGAGGTGGCTGTCGACGGCGGGGTCGGCGCTGCGCCGCGTCGAGCCGGCGAGCGCGAGCGTGCTCACGCGGTGGCCCTCGCGGCGCACGAGCAGCTCCGGGCTGGCCGCGACCAGCGTCGCGTCGCCGCGCCCGACGCAGAAGACGAAGCACGCGGGGAACTCCTCGCGCAGCACGCCGAACACCGCGGTCGGGTCATACGCGTCCGGCGCGTGGACCTGCACTTCGCGCGCGAGCACGATCTTCTTCAGCTCGCCTGCGCGGATCAGCTCGGTGGCGCGCGCGACCGCCTGCTCGTAATGCTCTGGCGGCATCGCGCTCGCCACCTGAAAGCGCCCCGTCGGCGCCGGGTCCAGCAGCGGCAGCGCGCCTCCGCGCAGCTCCGCCACGCGGCGCTCCAGGCGCGCGAGCAGCTCCTCGGGCACGTCGTCGGGAGCGGCCAATGCCGCCAGCGTCATGCGCACCGACAGCTTTCCCGCGCGCGTGCCGCGCACGAGCGCGACCTCCGGCACCGTCAGCGACGCCGGCTCGAAGCCATCCCAATGCGGCGAGCCGCCGCCGTCGGGCGCGAATGCGAAGCCGCCCACCGCCACCGGCCCGGCGCCCGCCGGCTCGTCCGCCGGGCCGCCCACGGCAAATGCCGACAGCGCCCGCCAGCGGTCGGCGACCGACGCGAAGCGCTCCTTGCCCGCCGCGTGCAGGCTCGTCGCCTCGCCCAGCGCCGCCAGCGCCGCGCGGCCCCGGTCGGGCTGCTCGAACACGAACCAGCGCTCGCCGGGGCGCCGCGACGCGCACACGACCGCCGAGGGATCGACGTCGGGCGCGACCGGCAGCGAGATCGTCGCCAGCACCTCCCTTCCCGCGCGACGCGCGCGCCGGACCGCCAGCGCCAGTCGCGCTCCCAGCCGCGCGCGGTCATCCGCGCTCAAAGCAAAACTGTGGTGGCCGGCGGCGATGGGGCTGTACGGGGGACTCGCGAGCGTGCCTCCCGGAAGATCGTCGTCCGTGCGCACGCTCTGGCTGACCGATGACACTAGGTCTCGGTACGCCCCCGCGAGATCGCGATCTCGCCCGTGCGCATCATCTCGATCAGGCCGAACGGGCGCACCATCGTCTCGAACGCCTCGATCTTGTCGGTCGTGCCCGTCACCTCGATGATGATCGCGCGCTTGGTCACGTCGACGACCTTGCCGCGGAAGATCTCGGCGATCTGCATCAGCTCGCCGCGCTGCGTGCCGTCGGCTGAGACCTTGAACAGCGCGAGCTCGCGCGCGACCGTGTCGGCCGGCTCGAGGTCGCGGATCTTCAGCACGTTGACCAGCTTGTGCAGCTGCTTTGTCACCTGGTCGATCGGGTGCAGCGCGCCGTCGACGGTCAGCGTCACGCGCGAGATCTGCACGTCCTCCGTCGGCCCGACCGTCAGCGTCGAGATGTTGAAGCCGCGCCTGGCAAAGAGGCCGGCGATCCTCGTCAGGACACCCGACTTGTTTTCGACGAGGATCGACAGCACGTGCTTGCGGCCCGTGCGCATGTTCGTCGACGCTTCCAGCTCCTCGAGGCTCAGAGGCTCCTTGGTTCCGGGCTCACCCATGACGGCCATCACCCCACCATCTCGCGTGCGGCCATGCCGGCGGGGATCATCGGGTAGGTGTTCTCCTCGCGCGTGACGCGCACGTCGACGAGCACCGGGCCATCGACCGCGATCGCGCGCTTGATGTCGTCGACGAGCGTGTGCTTGTCGGTGAAGCGCATGCCCGTCACGCCGTAGGCCTCCGCGAGCTTGACGAAGTCGGGGAACTCGCCCATGTCGACGTGGCTGTATTTGCCGTCCCAGAACAGCTCCTGCCACTGGCGGACCATGCCGAGATAGCCGTTGTTCATGATGAACACCTTGATGGGGATGTTGTTCTGCGCGCACGTCGCCAGCTCCTGCGCGTTCATCTGAACGGAGCCATCGCCGGCAACGCAGCACACCAGGCGATCGGGGCAGCCCACCGCGGCGCCCATCGCCGCCGGCAGGCCGAAGCCCATCGTGCCGAGGCCGCCCGAGTTGATCCAGCGGCGCGGCGCCGGGAAGTCGTACAGCTGCGCCGTCCACATCTGGTGCTGGCCGACGTCGCTGGTGATGATCGCCTCGCCGCCCGTCGCCTCGTACAGGGCGCGGATCATGTACTGCGGCTTGATCTCCGCGTCGGTCGTGTCCTCGTAGGACAGGGGGTACTTCGCTTTCCAGCCGTCGATCCTGCTCCACCACGCATCCAGGCGCGCCGGGTCCGCGCCGATCGCGCGGTACTCGATCACGAGCTTCGCCAGCACGTTGCGCGCGTCGCCCACGATCGGGATGTGCGCGGGCACGTTCTTGGAGATCTCCGCCGGGTCGACGTCGATGTGGATGAACTTCGCGCGCGGCGCGAACTCCGAGAGCTTGCCCGTGATGCGGTCGTCGAAGCGCGCGCCCACCGCGCAGATCAGGTCCGCCTCGTCCATCGCGTAGTTGGCCGCGCGCGTGCCGTGCATGCCCAGCATGCCCAGCCACTGAGGATTCGGCTGCCGCCCGCCCGCCCCCTCCACCGTGGCGGGAAACGCGCCGAGACCCATCAGCGTGCACGTCACCGGGAAGCGGTCCGAGGTCGCGAACTCGGTCAGCTCCGCGGCGCCGTTGGCGTTGACCACGCCGCCGCCCGCGTATATCACCGGCCGCTGCGCCGCCGCCAGCGCCTTCGCCGCCTGGCGGATCTGCTTCTGGTTGCCCTCGATCTTCGGCTGATAGCCGGGCAGGTGCACGTCGGTCACCGGCTCGTAGTCGATCTCCGCGCGCGAGAGGTCCTGCGGGATGTCCACCAGCACCGGGCCGGGGCGGCCGCTGCGCGCGATGTAGAACGCCTCGTGGATCGCCCGCGGGATTTCGCGCGGGTCCTGGATCATGAACGAGTGCTTGACCACCGGCATCGTGATGCCGATCGTGTCCGCCTCCTGGAAGCCGTCCGTGCCGAGCAGCTCCGTGCGCACCTGGCCGGTGATGAACACGCACGGCACCGAGTCCATCATCGCGTCGCAGATCGGCGTGATCAGGTTCGTCGCGCCCGGGCCGCTCGTCGCGAACGCCACGCCCACCTTGCCGGTCGCCTTCGCGTAGCCCTCCGCCGCGTGCCCGCCGCCCGCCTCGTGCCGCACCAGGATGTGGCGGATGCCGCCGTTCACGAACGCGTCGTACGTCGGCAGGTTCGCGCCGCCGGGCAGGCCGAAGACGACGTCCACGCCCTCCGCCTTCAGACATTCCATCAAGGCATCAACAGCCCGCATCTCGCCGCCTCCTTCCTTTTATCTAATGGGGTAAGAGGGACCCGGCTGCTCGGCCTGCGGCCGACCGCGCCACCCTCTAGGTCGGAAAAGCCAGTGTACCAGCGGCTTTACGACCGTCTGGAAACGCTAGGAAGAGCCGATTCCGATGCCGATGGCCAAGACAATTGCTCCGCCGACCGTCACGACGAGCAGCGACGAGCGCAGCGAGACTTCCAGGAAGCGCTGCCTGACCCACGCGATCGCGAACAGCTCGAACGCGACCACGCAGCCCGCCACGAGCAGCGCTTTGTCGACGTTGGAGATCAGGAACGGCAGCGTGTGGAAGATGCCGCCGAGCGTCGTCATGCCGCCGGTGATCGCGCCGCGCACGAGCGCCGAGCCGCGGCCCGTCTGTTCGCCCGTGTCAGACAGCGCCTCCGACCAGCCCATGCTCACGCCGGCGCCGAGCGCGGTCGAGAAGCCGACGAGCAACGCCGTGTGCGAGCTGGACGCGATCGCCGCGGCGAAGATCGGCGCCAGCGAGGAGACGGTGCCGTCGATCATGCCCACGAGCGCCGGCTGCACCACGCGCAGCACGAAGTCGCGCTCGTCGGCAAAGCCCGCGCGGTGAATCAACCGCGCGATCGGCGAGTCCTCCGGCGTCGGCGCCGTCTTCACCTGCGTGCTCATCGCAGCAGACAGCGTATGACAGCGACCGGCTTAGGCCGGCCGAATGAGGTTTAGGGCAACCGAATGCGTGTCCTTGACGTCACTCGGGGCGACCAGCCCGCTGCGAGGCGCTATGGCCAGCTACGCGGGTTCTTCAGTTCTTATCCAGGATTCGGGCGCGATCGCGACGTCGGGGAACTCCAGCTCGGTCCCGCAGCGCATGCACAGCGTGTCGTAGATCTTCGTCACGCGCCCGCAGTTGGGGCACTGGCGGCGCAGCTCGTCGCGCTCGACGCGGTAGGCGATCGCGGCGAACAGGCCGAGGAACGGCACGGCCCCGGAGATGAGGAACCACAGCAGGAACGAGCTGCCCTTGAGCTTGCCGATGATCCCGCCCGAGAGCCCGAAGCCGACGGCGATGAAGACGTAGGCCATGGCGGCCGGGGCTCCCGTCCGGCCCTACAGGAGTATTCGCAGGGCCCAGATGACGGCGATTACCGCCACGACCAGCAGCACCGTGCTGAACAGGAACGAGAGGACGTGGACGATGACCCCGAGCAGCAGCCATGCGGCCACGAGGAACACCAGCGCCGCGAGCGCTGTCTTACCGAAGGATCTCGACGATGACTCGTTCATGTGGACCCTGAAGATGGTAGCGCGGCCGGGCAGGATCTCCTACCCCTGCCCGGCCACACCGCCGTATCGCCGGCCGAGGGAAGCCGGCGTTGGTCGCTGCGGAGGGATCACTACATGCGACCCAGCCGACCCAGTTCGCGAGCGATCCTTGCCGTTGCGAGATCGACACTGGAGAGACCTGCGCGTCGGCGCCCCGCACCCTGCCCCAAGCTCGAGAGCTGGTAGCGGCGGATACGCGGCCCCGGGTTAGGAGCATCCACCGGGTCCTCGGGCAGCAGGATGAACCGCCGAGGAGATGAGACGTTCGAGTTGGCTGCTGACCGGTTCATGGTGAGCATATTGGCGCGGCGGGCGCGCCTTGCCTTTGGCCCGAAGTCCAAAATGTGGCGCGCGGCGCTCTTCTAAGTGCCGAGCTGCTTGGCGATCAGGCGCGCCACCTCGGTGCCGTCGGCGCGGCCCTTGGTCTCGCGCATGACGGCGCCGACGATCGGGCCGACGGCCTTGGCGTTGCCGTCGCGCACGCGCTGCGCAGCGTCGGCGTTGGCGTCGATGGCGGCGGCGACGATCGCGGCGAGCTCCTCGCCGCCGCCGTCCATCGCGGCGAGGCCCTCGGACTCGACGATCTCCGCGGGATCGCCGCCCTCGGCGACGAGCTTGTCGAGCACCTGCCTGCCGGCGCCCACGCTGACGCGCTTGGCGTGGACGAGCCCGACGAGCTTGGCGAGCGCGTGCGGGCGTACGCGCGATGAGAATGGATTGCCGCCCGCCCTCTCGCCCGAGCCCTCCTCATTGTCGAGACGCGAGAGCAGCTCGCCGGTGACCCAGTTGGCGAGCATCTGCGCCGGCGCCACCGGATCGACGCCGGCGTCGAGGGCGGCCTCGAAGTAGTCGCCGAGCTCGGCGCGGAAGGCGAGCATCTGCGTGGTCTCGGCGCTCAGGCCGTAGTCGCGCAGCAGGCGCTCGGCGCGCTCGACGGGCAGCTCGGACATGGCGGCGCGCGCGTCCTGGAGCATCTGCTCGTCGATGGCGACGGGCACGAGGTCGGGCTCGGGGAAGTAGCGGTAGTCGTGCGCCTCCTCCTTGGAGCGCAGCGAGGTGATCCTGTCGGAGGCGGGGTCGTAGTGGAGCGTCTCCTGGATGACCTCTCCCCCGCCCTTCAGGATCTTCTCCTGGCGCGCGATCTCGGCCCTGATCCCGCGTTCGATGAAGCGGAAGGAGTTCATGTTCTTCAGCTCGGTCTTGACGCCGAGCTCGTCGGCGCCGCCGGGGCGCAGCGAGATGTTGGCGTCGCAGCGCAGCGAGCCCTCCTCCATGTTGACGTCGGAGACGCCGAGCTGGCGCAGCGTGGTGCGCAGCAGCTTCAGCCACTCGCCGGCCTGCTCGGCCGAGCGCACATCTGGCTCGGTGACGATCTCCGCGAGCGGTGTGCCGCCGCGGTTGAAGTCGACGATGCTCGCGTCGGAGCCGTGGATGCGTCCGCTCGCGCCGACGTGGATCAGCTTGGCGGCGTCCTCCTCGAGGTGCACGCGGTGGATTCGAACGTCGCCCAGCCGCCCGCCGCGGCACAGCGGCTCGTCGTACTGGGAGATCTGGTAGCCCTTGGGCAGGTCGGGATAGAAGTAGTTCTTGCGGTGGAAGATCGAGCGCGGCGCGAGCTCGGAGCCGAGCGCGAGGCCGATCATGAGGCCGAAGTGCACGGCGCGCGCGTTGGCGACGGGCAGGCTGCCGGGCAGCCCCAGGCAGACGGGGCACGTGCGCGTGTTGGGGGGCTCGCCGAAGGACAGCTCGCAGCCGCAGAACATCTTGGTGGCGGTCGCGAGCTGCACGTGGATCTCCAGGCCGATGACCGGCTCGTAGGCGACGTCTTCTTTAAGGGAGCCGCCTACCGGCGGCTGGGGCGGCGTTGTGGGTGACTCAGACACGAGCGGTGCTCCCGTCGAAGCCGAGGCTCTGCTCGAGCGCGTACGCGGCGTCGAGCACGCGGTTCTCGCTGAACGCGGGGCCGGCGATCTGCAGGCCCACGGGCAGCCCGGCGGAGAGCCCGCAGGGAATCGAGATGGCGGGAATCCCGGCGAGCGACATCGGCACGGTGCAGAAGTCGTTGAGGTACATCGCGGGCGGGTCGGCGGTCTTCTCGCCGAGCTTGAACGCGACCGTCGGCGCGGTCGGCGTGACGATCAGGTCGACCTGCGCGAACGCGGTCCTGAAGTCCTCGGCGATCTTCGTGCGCACGCGCTGCGCGCGGCCGTAGTAGGCGTCGTAGTAGCCGGAGGACAGCGCGTAGGTGCCGAGCATGATCCGGCGCTTGACCTCCGCGCCGAAGCCGTCGTGGCGCGTGCGCGTGTACATGTCGAGCAGGTCCCTGGGGTCCGCGGCGCGCAGGCCGTAGCGCACGCCGTCGAAGCGCGCGAGGTTCGAGGAGGCCTCGGCGGGCGCGATCACGTAATACGCGGAGAGCGCGTGCGGGGCGTGCGGGAGGCGCACCTCGCTGATCTGCGCGCCGAGCTGCTCGGCCTGCGCGAGCGCCGCGCGGAAGGCGTCGAGCACGCCCGCTTCGATGCCCTCGCCGGTGAGCTCGTCGGGCACGCCCAGGCGCACGCCGTCCAGGCGCTCGGCGCTGGGCCGCTCGATCGCGTGCGGGAAGCTCAGCGAGGTCGCATCGCACGGGTCGTGGCCGACCATGTGGCCGAGCAGCAGCGCGGCGTCGCGCACGTCGCGCGTCAGCGGACCGGCCTGGTCGAGCGATGAGGCGAACGCGATCATGCCGTAGCGCGAGACCGAGCCGTAGGTGGGTTTCATGCCGACGATCCCGCACAGCGCGGCCGGCTGGCGGATCGAGCCGCCGGTGTCGGTCCCGAGCGCCCACGGCGCGAGGCCGGCGGCGACCGCCGCGGCGCTGCCGCCGGAGGAGCCGCCGGGGACCCGTTCGCGGTCCCACGGGTTGCGCACGACGCCGTACGCGGAGTTCTCGTTGGAGGAGCCCATCGCGAACTCGTCCTGGTTGGTCTTCGCCAAGAGGCTCGCGCCGGCGTCGCGCAGGCGGCGCACGACGCTCGCCGTGTACGGCGGCAGGTAGCCCTCGAGGATCTTCGACCCCGACTGGCTTGGCACGCCCTCGGTGCAGAACAAATCCTTGACCGCCAGCGGCACGCCGCCGAGCGGCGCCGCATTCGCTGCCGCGGGCGTCTCGTCGGCGACCCACGTGAAGCAGTTCAGACCGTCCTCGCCGGCGTCGCGGTCGGCGGCCGCGCGCGAGCGGTAGGCGTCGAACAGCTCATCCGCAGACAGCGACCCCGCGGCGATCGCGTCGGCCGCGGCGGCAGCCGTGAGCTCCAGCGCGTCGGCGACGCTCATGCCTGCGGGCTTGGAACTAGGAATCCGTCGTCGGCGACGGCGGGCGCCTGTGCGAGCGCGACCTCGCGCGGCAGGCACGGGCGCGGCTCGTCCGGCCGCAGCCCGCCGGTGACGTCGACGACGTGCGAGGTCGGCGCCACGCCGTCGAGGTCCAGCTCGCCGATCCGCGCGACGTGGTCGAGCACGGCCGAGAGCTCGAGCGCCATCGGCTCGATCTCATCCTCGGCGAGCGCCAGACGCGCCAGCCGCGCCACGTGCAGAACCTCGTCGCGTCCGATCACAGTGGCGCGCATTCTATGGCGCGCCCGCTGCGATCCTCGGGACTCAGGCGCTGCCTGCGCTCACGCGGGCGCGGCGTCGGGCGGCTCAGACGCGGGCGCGGGGGCCACGGGAGGTATCGGCGGCGGCGCCGGCTCGGGCGATGCGGGGATCGGCGGTGTCGTCCCCGAGCCCGTCGCCGCGGACAGGTTGCTGAGCGCGCCGCTGGCCTGCTCGCGCACGTCGGCGAGCGAGGTCCCTTCGTCCTGCATGCCGAGATAGCCGCCGTAGGTGACGCCGACGGCTGCGATCAGGCCGAGCCAGATGCCGAGCTTGATGCCGTAGGAAAAGGAGACGTGCACAGCGCCGACCGCGCCGCCGGCGCCGCCGCTGGGATGATGGACGATGCGGTAGAGGATCAGGATCGGTTTAGTACAAGGTTCCGCGCGTGCGCCGCCAGTCCTGCACAAACACCCGCGTCGCTCTTGCAGCGGCCAGCATGGAGAAGGACCAGCCGCACGACCTGCTGGCCCATCTGAGGTGACTAAGCTCCGCCCTTCCGACCAGCGACGATGGGAGCGGGCAGCGATGAAAGGCGAGATGGTCGACATCAGTACCCACGACGGCGTGGCGGACGCCTACCTCTCGCGGCCGTCCTCGCAGGACGGAAGCGACGCGGGGGTGCTGTTCATCATGGACGCCTTTGGCCTGCGCCCCCGGATCGAGGAGATGGTCGACCGCATCGCAGCGCGGGGGTTCGTCGTGCTCGCACCGAACGTCCTGTATCGCGCCGGCCGGGCGTCGAACACGGAGATGCCCGATCTGGAGGATCCCGCACAGCGGGATCCGTTCTTCGCGCGGCTGAGACCTGCGATGGCGGAGCTGACGCCCGAGCGGATCGTCAGCGACGGGGCGGCCTATCTCGACTACCTCGGCGAGGTCGCGCGCCCGCCGTTCGCGATCACCGGCTATTGCCTGGGCGGGCGCGTGGGCTGGCGGATCGCCGCGGCCTATCCGGAGCGCGTCGCGGCGCTCGCCGCCTTCCACGCCGGGGGGCTGGTGAGCGACGGCGAGGACAGCCCGCACCTGAGCGCGGGCGCGATCTCCGCCGAGCTCTACCTCGGTCACGCCGACAACGACCAGAGCATGACCCCGGAGCATGTGGCGGCGCTCGAGCAAGCCCTCGAGGAGGCCGGGGTGCGATACCGCTCGGAGCTCTACGAGGGGGCTGCCCACGGCTACACGATGAGCGACACGGCCGCCTACGACGAGGCGGCGGCCGAGCGGCACTTCACCGAGCTGTTCGCGCTGCTGGATCGGACGATCGGGGGCTGACGGGTTCCGAACGCCGTCCCGGCAATCGGGAAGACCACGTAGGTTTCACGGACGCGCGGCATCCTCTAGCATCTATCTCTGCCTATGGAGCGGGGTTCTCCGGCATCGGGGGGGCGCCCGGGCCTGCGAGGGCGGGCCGGTGAGTGTCGCGTGCTCGAAGGGGTGCTCCAGGACATCCGCCAGGGTGCGAGTCGCGCGCTGGTGCTCCGGGGCGAAGCCGGGATCGGGAAGACGGCGCTGCTGGAGCACCTGGTCGAGTCGGCGTCTGACCTGACCATCGTGCAGGCCTCGGGGGTCGAGTCCGACATCGAGCTCGCGTACGCGGGTCTGCATCAGCTGTGCGGTCCGACGCTCGATCAGCTCGAGCGGCTGCCCGCCCCACAGCAGCGAGCGCTGGAGGTCGTGTTCGGGCTAGGCGCCGGGGCGACGCCGGATCGCTTTCTCGTCGGGTTGGCGGTGCTGAGCCTGTTCTCGGAGGCGGCCGAGGAGCGACCGCTGCTGTGCGTCGTCGATGACGCGCAGTGGCTCGATCAGGCCTCCGCGCTGACGCTGGCCTTCGTCGCTCGCCGTCTCCTGGCAGAGCGAGTCGGAATCGTCTTCGCGTCGCGCGAACCGGACGAGCGGCTTGCAGGCGTGTCCGAGCTGGAGGTGCGCGGCTTGCACAACGGCGATGCCCGTGCGCTGCTGGGCGCGGCGGTGCGGTCCATGTTGGATGAGCGAGTCCGGGACCGCATCATCGCGGAGACGGGGGGCAACCCGCTCGCGTTGCTCGAGCTGCCGCGCGAGTTGACGGCGACACAGCTCGCGGGGGGCTTCGGAATGGTGACGGCGGACACGCTTTCGCTGCGCATCGAGAAGAGCTTCGTGCGGCGACTCGACACGCTCTCCGATGACGCGCGGCGTCTGTTGCTGCTCGCGGCGGCGGAGCCGGTCGGCGATCCTCTGATTCTCTGGCGCGCGGCCGGGCAGCTGGACATCGAGCCGGCCGCTGCCACGGCCACGGAGGCGGAAGGGCTGCTGGCGATCGGTGAGCGCGTGATGTTCCGGCATCCGCTGGTGCGGTCGGCGAGCTATCGCTCGGCGGAGCCGCACGAGCGCCGGGCGGTCCACCTGGCCTTGGCGGAGGCGACGGATTCGCAGGCCGAACCGGACCGTCGGGCATGGCACCTGGCCGTGGCTGCGCTCGGTCCTGACGAGCGGGTCGCCTTGGAGCTGGAGCGCGCGGCCGACCGGGCACAGGCGCGCGGCGGTCTCGCCGCCACCGCCACGCTGCTGCAGCGCGCCGTAACGCTGACCGAGGACCCAGCGCGCCGCGCCGAACGGGCGCTTGCTGCAGCGCAGGCGAGCTTCCAGGCCGGTGCGTTCGAAGCGGCGCTCGGGCTCCTGGCCACTGCGGAGACCGGGCCGATCGACGAGTTCCAGAGCGCCCGCGTGGATCTGCTCCGCGGGCAGGTCGTCTTCATCTCGTTTCTCGGCAGCGATGCTCCCCGCCTCCTGCTGAAAGCCGCCAGACGGCTCGAGCCTTATGACCTCGAGCTCGCGCGCGAGACCTACCTCACTGCCTGGGGCGCGGCGTTCGTCGCAGCCGACGCGGATGGAGGACTCCTCCTCGAGATATGCCGCGCCGTCCAGGCTCTCCCCTCGCCGAGTGCCGCCCGTCCTGTTGACCTGCTCCTCCACGGTCTGGCCGAGCTGACGACCAATGGACGCGCCGCCGCAACACCGACGCTGCAGCGGGCGGCGAAGGCGCTCGCCGACATTCCCGTCGAGGACGTCCTTCAGTGGGGCTGGATCGCGACGTCAGCCAGCGCCCTCGTCTGGGACGTAGAGGGCATGCGCGCGATCTGCACAAGGCACGTTCAGCTGATCCGCGAGGCGGGTTCGCTCGCGCAGCTGCCGAGCTCTCTCTCGACGTTGGCGGGGATTGCCGCGTGGATGGGAGACTTCGCTGGCGCCGCATCTCTCAACGCCGAGTGTGAGAGCGTGGCGGCGGCGACCGGGAGCCGCATGGCGCCATACCACTCGCTCAGACTTCTGGCGCTGCAGGGAAGAGAGGCCGAGGCATCGGCGGAGATAGCGGGCGCGATCGAGCAGGCCGCGCCCGGCGGGCAGGGGCTGGCCTCGGCCTGGGCGCACTGGGCGGCCGCTGTCCTGTACAACGGTCTGGGTCGCTACGGGGATGGCGTGTCGGCGGCTCAGCAGGCCGGCTCGGCCGCCCGAGATCCGACGACGTCCATGTGGGTGTTGCCCGAGCTCATCGAGGCGGCCGTGCGCGCAGGCAACTCGCAGCTCGCACGCGACGCGCTCCAGCGGCTCGTGGAGACGACGGAGCCGTGCGACACCGACGTCGCCCGCGGCATCGAGGCTCGGTGTCGCGCGCTGGTTAGCGAGGATGAGACCACGGAGACTCTTTACCGGGCGGCAATCGAGCGGCTCGGACGTACACGCTTGCGCCCGGAGCTCGCCCGCGCGCATCTGGTGTATGGGGAGTGGTTGCGTCGTGAGGGTCGCCGCGTCGATGCGCGCGAGCAGCTCCGCACCGCCCACGATCAGCTGACGGCGATCGGCATGGAAGCGTTTGCCGACCGCGCACATCGGGAGCTCGTGGCGACCGGCGAGAAGGTGCGCAAGCGGACGGTCGAGACGCGCGATGACCTCACCGCGCAGGAGCGGCAGATCGCGCGGCTCGCGCGGGACGGGCTCTCGAACCCGGAAATCGGCGCGCGCCTGTTTCTCAGCCCCCGCACCGTGGAGTGGCATCTGCGCAACGTGTTCACCAAGCTCGACATACATTCGCGCCGACAGTTGGCCGATGTCCTGCCCAGCTCCGACGCGGAGCCGATCCCGGTCTGAGGTGAGGCGGCGGGAGCCGCCTGCATCCCGCGCGCTCCTGGTGATCCGCGCACCCGGGCACCACCCCAGGGTGCACCCCAGGGAGTAGAGACCCGGGGTTCCGACGGGCGCTGTTTCCGGACTGGATGAGCAATCTGGGTGGCGCCACCGGCCACGACCAAGGAGCGACCATGGAGCAGCATGCGGGCATCGACGCGGTTCACGACTTTTTCAAGCAGGTGTGGCAGTCACCACCGAATTGGGACACCATCGACGACCTCGTCGTCGAGGACTTCGTCTTCATCTCCGGAGGCCGCAGGATCGAAGGCCGCGAGGCGTTCAAGAGGTGGGCCGAGGACTTCATCGCGGCCATCGGCAACCTGGAGTTCGAGGTCATCGACTCCTTCGCGAAGTGTGACGGATCCCAGGTCGCCTCGACGTGGCGGCTCACCGGCACGAACAACGGCGCCTTCGGCACAAAGCCTGACGGCAGCCCGATCGAGATGACCGGTTCCGCAATCGCGGTCGTGCGCGACGGGATGCTGCTGTCCAATCGGGTCGAGCGCAACGCCTTTGAGGTGTACAAGCGGCTGACAGCCCGTTGAACGGACAGACGAGGAGAGATCGGGCGCCGGGGGCGCGGGCCAAGCATCGCCGGTGGCCGAGAAGCCTCCCCGCGGACGGTGTCCGGCGCAAGAGGCTCGACGCGAGCAGGTGGATGCTGCCATGCGGGCGCAATACGCCCGTGGCAAACGAACGAAAGGGCACCCTTACCCATGTCTCATCATTTCGACACCGCGATCGCCAGGGAGGATCCGCGGCTCAATCTCTGCGACTTCTATCTTTTCCGCGGCAAGTCGGGCACCACCGTCATGGCGATGACGGTAAACCCGAACGCCGGAGCCAAGGCGCCGGATACCTTCCACGAGGAGGGTCTGTACGCGTTCCGTTTCGATGTGAACGATGACGCTCACGAGGACGTGACGTTCAAGATTCGCTTCGGTGCGGTTGAGCATGCCGAAGGCGACGAGCTCAAAGGCCGGCACGTACAAACCCTCGAGGTGCGTCAGGCCACCGGAAGGGACGCCGCAGAAGGCACGAACGGCGCGTTGATCGCGTCGGGCACCACCGGCCAGATCGTCGTCGGCGACGCGGGTGTGCGGATCCTCGCCGGCCTGGCCCCGGACCTGTTCGCTGCGGACCGAATAGTTGCGGCCTCGTACCGCGCCGCCGTCGCCGCGGGGCAATTCGCACCCGAGTTGTTTCACACCGCCACGAACTACTTCCAAAACCGCAACGTCACGGCCATCGTGATGGAGGTGCCCACGCGGTCGATCGGCGACCCGGGGGCAGCAGTGCGCGCGTGGGCCACGGTGTCGTTGTGCGGGCACGCGCCCGAGGTGCAGGTGTCCCGCTGGGGCCTGCCCCTGATGACACATGTATTCATCACGGACGAGTCAGCGAAGGACGAATACAACCGAGCCCATCCCTCTGCGGATGTCCCGCATTTCTCTCAGATCGTCACGGACGCCCTCCTGCCGTTCATCCAGCTGGCCGGCGCGACCGACGACCCGGCCGCCTACGCACAGCGTGTAGTGGAGCGCCTGTTCCCCACCACTCTGCCCTATGTCCTCGATTCGGCGGCCTCGTTCGGCTTCGCGGACTTCAACGGGCGCGCCCTGACGGACAACGTGGAGAACGTGATGCTCTCGCTGCAGGCCAACACTCCCATCGATCAGCGCACGACTGTTCCCAGGCCCAATATCCTCGATGAGTTCCCCTATTTCGGCGCACCGCACGCCGATCCCGTCGTCGACACGGACGGGCATCCGTGATCTCGCTCAACGGCGGGATGATCGAATAGAAAGAGTGAGCGCGCGCGATGCCCACTGATGCGTTTGGTGGATTGGCGATCGTCGCGGCGGCGGCGCTGGCGGCTCCTCTTGCCCTAGGACTCTTCCCGAGGATCCGGCTGCCGGCGATCGTGCTCGAGATCGTGCTCGGGATCGTGATCGGACCTCAAGGGCTGGGCTGGGTTACCTTCAATACGCCGATCCAGGTCATGAGCCTGCTCGGGCTCGCTTTTCTGCTCCTGCTCGCCGGGCTCGAGGTCGAGTACAAGCGCTTTCGCGGACGCCTGCTCCGCCTCACCGCGTCCGGGTATGCGATCTCGTTCGGGGTCGCGCTGCTGATCGGTCTCGCCCTGCACGCAAGCGGGCTGGTCAAATCGCCGCTGCTCATCGGCATCGCGCTGTCCTCCACCTCGGTCGGGATCGTGATTCCGGTGCTGAAGGACGCGGGTCAGGTGGGCACGAAGTTTGGACAGCTCGCCGTCGCGGGCGCGTCCATCGGCGAGATCACGCCCATCATCTTGCTGTCGCTCTTCTTCTCGGGGGAGACCAGCAGCATCGGTGTGAAGCTGGTGCTGCTCGGCCTGTTCGGGCTGTTGGTGATCGCGGTGGGTGTTGCCGTCCTCGGCGCCGAGCGGTCGATGCGCATCTCGGGGGCGCTCCTGCGTTTGCAGGACACGACGGCGGAGATTCGCATCCGTGGGTCGTTCCTCCTGCTTACCGTGTTTGTCGTGCTTGCCGAGCGGCTGGGCCTGGAGGCGATACTCGGCGCCTTCCTCGCCGGTGCGATCGTCAAGCTCGTCGACCGCGACCAGCGGATCACCCACCCCCAATTCCGTCAGAAGCTCGAGGCGGTGGGCTACGGCGTCTTCGTCCCGGTGTTCTTCGTCGCGACGGGCGTGCAGTTCCAGCTGAACGCCCTCTTCGCGAACGCCACGAATCTCGCGCGTGTGCCGATCTTCCTCGCGGCCTTGCTCGTCGCACGCGGACTCCCGGCGCTCGTCTACAGATCGCTCGCCACCCGCAGGCAGACGATCGCGGCTGCGCTGTTGCAGGCAACCTCGCTGAGCTTCTTGATCGTGGCGGGCCAAATTGGCGTACAGCTCGATCTTCTCCGCCCCGCCGTTTACGCGGCGCTTGTCGCAGCCGGACTCGTGTCGGTGCTGCTCTTCCCACTGACGGCCCTGACGGTGCTCCGAGCCGCGGAGGTAGGTGATCCGCATGCCCAGGGACCACCCCAGGGTGCACCCCAGGGAGTGGAAACCCGTGTTCCGACGGGCGCTGTTTCCGGAGTAGATGAGCAATCTGGGTAGCGCCAGCCATTGCCGCCGCGTTCCGGTCGCCGCGATCGCAGGCGCCAACACGGCAGGCCACCCGAGGTCTTCCCTAACGCAATCAGGAGGTAGTCATGAGCGCCACCGGAGCACACGACCATGCGCCATTCATCGACTACGAGAACCTGCCGGCCCCGACGGATGGCATTCTCGTCACCCAGTTCATCACCGTACGAAGCGTTGCTCGGTCGCGCGCGTTCTACTCCGAGGTCCTCGGCGGCCGGGTGGTGCTGGAGGAAAATCCGTGCGTCGTCAAGCTCGCCAACTCCTGGGTGCTGATGAACCCGGGCGGTCCCCCGACCCCCGACAAGCCCGACATCTCGGTCGTGAACTACGAGTCCGGGAGCACGGTCTCGAGCTTCATGAACCTGCGCGTCGCCGACATCCAGGCGTGTTATCAGCTGTGGAGCGCAAGGGGGGCCGAGTTCGTCACGCCACCGATCGATCGCGGTGCCGAGATCCGCTGCTACATGCGAGACCCCGACGGCTACATGATCGAGGTCGGCCAGGCCACCGGAGCGCTCCACGGCCGGCTCGCGGAGAAGCGCCCGGACGACTTGCCCGGCTGAGGGCGACGGGATCACACGCCATACACCACCGACCGGAGCAAGCATGACCACCGCCGCCATCAGCGCGCCCGCGCAGCGGGCACCCGAACTGCTCGGACAGACCGTCGTCGTGATGGGCGGTAGCGCAGGCATCGGGCTCGAGACAGCTCGACGCGCCCGGGTCGAGGGCGCCGACATCGTTCTTGCCGCGCGCAATCCGGAGCGCTTGAAGGAAGCGGCACGTGAGCTCGGCGCTCTGAGCAGCGCGGCGTTCGACGCGAGCGATCCGGACTCGCTTGCCCGGTTCTTCGACTCGCTTGCCGGCCCGATCGATCACGTGATGGTCAGCGGAGCAGGTCCCCGGTACGGCCGTCCGCTCGACATGGATCCAGAAGAGTCCCGCCGCGCCTTCTCCGAGCGCGCGGTGCTCACCCTCGAGGTCGCCCGAAACGCGGTGGGGAAGGTGAGACCGGGCGGGTCGCTGGTGCTCATCGGCGGCACCGGCGGTCGGAGGATCACGCCCGGCTATGAGGTCGTATCGGCGGTCACGGCCGCGATGCCCGCGCTCACGGCCAGCCTCGCGCTCGACCTCGCGCCGATCCGGGTCAACTTGATAGCCCCCGGCTTTGTGGACACGCCCCTGTCGGCGAGGCTGCTGGGTGACGGGATCGAGGCGCGCCGCGCCGAGCTGCGAGCGAAGCTGCCGATCGGGCGGGTGGTGGGACCGGCGGACGTCGCCGCGCTCGCCGTGCATCTCATGATCAACACCGCGGTCACCGGCGCGACCTACGACATCGACGGCGGCCAACAGTTCGTCGCGTGAACGCTGCCCGCGCCCGGAACCCCCACCCACCCGAACGCCCGATCCAAAGGAGTAGTCATGCACGAGAAGATCGCACTCGAGGAGCACATATCCACTGACGCGATGAACGAACTGCGAGACGGCGCCAGCGTGGCATCGGGCAGCGGCAAGGGATACATCGACTGGGTTGAGGAACGGCTGCTCGATGTTCCAAAGCGGCTGAAGGACATGGACGATTGCGGAATCGCGACAGCGGTCCTGTCGCTGACCTCACCGGGGGTCCAGGGAATCGTCGACGTCGACCTCGCCGTCAGGTCCGCGCAGGAGACAAACGACCACATCCACGAGACGTTCGTGCGACCCCATCCCGATCGGTTCGCGTTCTTCGCGTCAGTGGCGCTACAGGATCCGGACGCGGCCTCGCAGGAGCTGCAACGCAGCGTCTCCGAGCTGGGCGCCAAGGGTGCGCTGATCCACGGCTACACGAACATCGGCGACAACCAGAGCGCACGGTATCTCGACGAGCCTGAGAACGAGCCCTTCTGGGCCACCGTGGCAGAGCTCGCCGTCCCTGTGTATCTCCACCCGCGTGAGCCGCTGCCGTTCCGGCAGCGCATCTACGACGGGTACGCCTCACTCCTCGGTCCGGCGTGGGCTTTCGCACACGAGACCTCGACTCACGCCGTTCGGCTGATGTTGAGTGGGCTGTTCGACCGCTATCCCGCGACGCAGATCATCCTCGGCCACCTCGGCGAGGCTCTGCCATTCACGCTGCCGTACCTCGAGCACCGTTTGTGCGTGCAGCGCGCCGGAGCGGGGCTTGGCGCGGCCAGGCAGCCGGTGAGTCACTACTTCAACCGCAACTTCCTCGTTACGACGAGCGGCCACTTCCACACACGGACGTTGGAGTCCACAATCGCCGAGATTGGCTCGGATCGCGTGATGTTCTCAACTGATTACCCATTCGAGAGCATGCAGGAAGCCGCTGGATGGTTCGACGCATCGCTTCTCTCCTACAACGACAAGTTGAAGGTGGGCCGGGGTAACGCAGAGCGCGTGTTCGGCATCGCTTTGGCGCCTCACCCAATCTCAGGGGAAGCACATGTCCACCGGTGAAGTTGCACAACAGACGGTCAGCAACACAACAGCCGTGCGGCCGTTTCGCGTGTCCTTTCCCGACGCGGCGCTCATCGAGCTGCGCGCGCGGATACAGGCGACGATCTGGCCGGAGCGAGAGACGGTCGCGGACGATTCTCAAGGCGTGCCGCTCGCGATGCTCCAGGAGCTCGCGCGCCACTGGGCGACGGATTACGACTGGCGCAAGGTCGAGGCGAGGCTGAACGCTCTACCGCAGTTCACGACCGAGATCGACGGGCTGGAGATTCACTTCATCCACGTTCGCTCCGCGCACGACGACGCCCTCCCGTTGATCGTCACGCACGGATGGCCCGGGTCGGTGATCGAGCAGCTGAAACTCATCGAGCCGCTCACAAACCCGACGGCGCACGGTGGTACCGCCGAGGATGCGTTCCATCTGGTGATCCCGTCGATCCCGGGCTTCGGGTTCTCTGCCAAGCCGACCAGCACGGGCTGGGACCCTGGCCGCGTCGCCCGAGCCTGGGTGGAGCTGATGAAGCGCCTCGGCTATACGCGGTTCGTCGCCCAGGGCGGCGACGTCGGTGCGTTTGTCTGCGACCGCATGGGTGAACAGGCGCCTGCGGAGCTGCTGGGCATTCACTCGAGCTTCCCGTCCGCGGTCCCGCCCGACGTCGCGAAGGCTCTGCACGCCGGCGATCCGCCGCCATCCGGGCTCTCCGAGGATGAGCGGCGCGCATATGAGCAGCTGCTCGCCCAGGCAACGCACCGCGCGTACACGGCGATGATGGCCACGCGCCCGCAGACGCTCTACGCGTTGGAGGACTCACCCGTAGGCCTGGCTGCGTGGATCATCGACCACGGCGACGGCTCTGGCCAGCCCGGGTTGGTGGGCGAGGCGATTCAGGGACACCCCGACGGAGACCTCACCCGCGACGACGCCCTCGACAACATCACCCTCTACTGGTTGACGAAGACGGCCGTCTCTGCAGCTCGTCTCTACTGGGAGAACAGGGTCCCTGGTTTCGTCGCCGTCGACGTCTCAGTGCCAGCCGCCGTGAGCGCCTTCCCGTACGAGCGTTACCAACCCCCACGGAGCTGGACCGAGCGTGCCTATCACAACCTCATCTACTACAACCAGCCCGCCAAGGGCGGCCACTTCGCCGCCTGGGAACAGCCGCAGCTCTTCGCCGAAGAGGTTCGCGCGGCGTTCCGGTCGCTGCGATAGCGGGCGTCACCACCGAGGAGTTGCTCTCGGTGTGAGCCGAGGCGGCGGAGTCCGTTCCCTCACGGGCGTTCCCGGTGATCCGCACAACCCAGGGACCACCCCGGGGTGCACCCAGGGAGAAGAGACCAGGGAGCCGACGGGCGCTGTTTCTGGACCAGGTGAGCAATCTGGGTGGCGTCATCCATCCCCACCCTAGGAGGCCGAAATGGCTGTCACCACCCAGAACCGCGTCGAGGCAACGGCGATCCGTCCGTTCGCCGTGGCGATCTCTGACGAGGAGATCGACGACCTTCGTGCGCGGGTCCTCGCAACCCGTTTCCCTGAGCGGGAGCCGGCCGAGGATCGCATCGCGCATCCGTTGGGAAATAGCGCCCCCGCGCAGGGCGTCGAGTTGGCGACGATGGAGGCCGTCGTGCGCTACTGGGGGTCCCAGTACGACCTTCGGAGGGTCGAGGCGAGGTTGAACGCGCTGCCGCAGTTCATCACGGAGATCGATGGTTTGGACATCCACTTCATCCATGTCCGCTCGCGTCATGAGGGCGCGTTGCCGATGCTTCTCATCCACGGCTGGCCGGGCTCGGTGATCGAGCTGCTCGGTGTCGTGGGTCCGCTGACCGACCCGACGGCACACGGTGGCAGTGCCGAGGACGCGTTCGATGTGGTGATCCCGTCGATCCCGGGCTACGGGTTCTCAGGCAAGCCGGACGTCGCCGGCTGGGGCCCCGACCGCATCGCCAGCGCCTTTGTGGAGCTGATGCGCCGCCTCGGCTACGCGGAGTTTGTCGCGCAGGGGGGTGACTGGGGCGCGATCATCACGGACCTGATCGGTGTGCAGGCTCCTCCCGGCTTGCTCGGCATCCACTCGAACATGCCGGGCGTTCTGCCGCCCGAGATCGCGCCCGGGTTCGCGCCGCTCGTCGCCGCTCCGCCACCGGCCGGCCTCTCGGCCGAGGAGCAGCGCTGCTACGAGCAGGTGAGCTACATGTACACGAAGGGCATCGGTTATGCGGTCGAGATGCTTCTGCATCCGCAGACGCTCTACGGAATCGCCGACTCGCCCGCCGGGCTTGCGGCCTGGATCCTGGACCACGACGCCCAGAGCTATCTGGACATCGCCCGAGCCTTTGTGGACGGATCGCCGGTCGGCAACCTGACGCGGGATGAGGTGCTCGACAACATCACGCTGACGTGGCTCACGAACACGGGGATCTCCTCGGCTCGCCTTTACCACGAGAGCGCATATGGCTTCTTCGACGCCAAGGGCGTGTCTGTTCCGGCCGCGGTGAGCGTGTTCCCGATGGAGCTGTATCAGGCTCCGCGGAGCTGGACCGAGCGCGCGTATCCCAACCTCATCTATTACAACGAGGTCGACCGAGGCGGGCACTTCGCCGCCTGGCAAGAGCCTCAACTCTTCTCGGACGAGCTCCGCGCCGCGTTCCGGTCGCTTCGCTAGAGACCGTGCTGGACCAGCTGCACATGCCCACGCTCGGCGGGGCGACCGGGTGGCTCAACTCAGAGCCGCTCGGCCCCGCCGAGCTGCGCGGCCATGCCGTCCTGGTGAACTTCTGGACGCTGACGTGCATCAACTGGCTGCGCCAAGAGCCCTACGTCCGGACGTGGTCTCGGGCCTACCTGGACGACGGGCTGATCGTGGTCGGAGTCCACACGCCGGAGTTCTCGTTCGAGCACGAGATCGACCGCGTGCGACAGGCAACGAAGGACCGAGCCATCGACTACCCGGTCGCAGTCGACAGCGACTATGCGATCTGGAGCGAGTTCGACAATCACTACTGGCCGGCGCTGTACTTCATCGACGACGACGGCATCGTTCGCGACCGACACTTCGGCGAGGGCCGCTACGAGCAATCCGAGCGCGTCATCCAGCGGCTGCTCGGCATCGAGCGCGAGCTCGTGTCCGTCGAAGGAGTCGGCGTGGAAGCCGAGGCAGACTGGGATCAGCTGCTTTCGCCCGAGAGCTATGTCGGATACGCGCGCGCCGAGCGCTTCGCGTCGCCCAACGGCGGCGCGCTCGACGAACGCCATGCCTACGAGCTCCCCAAACGCCTGGCATTCAACCACTGGGCCCTCGCGGGCGAATGGACGCTCGACCGCGAGAAGGCCGTCCTGCACCAAGCCGGTGGAAGCATCGCTTACCGATTCGATGCGCGCGACGTGCATCTCGTTCTTTCTACAGGAGCGCGAGCGCCGATCCCCTTCCGCGTGCTCCTCGACGGCGAGGTTCCCGGAGCCTCGCACGGAGTCGACGTCGACGAGAACGGCAGCGGCTTGCTGACAGCCGGCCGCCTCTACCAGCTGATCCGGCAACCCCGCGACGTACGCGAGCGGACGATAGAGATCACGTTCCTGGAGCCGGGCGCAGAGGCGTTCGTGTTCACCTTCGGTTAGGCGCGAGCCACGGTCGATAGCTATCTCCCTGAACTTGCGAGCCAGACCGCTACGGCCGCGGGCGCGGCTCCGGCTGCGCGGGCGTGTACAGCGAGGGCCGTTCGTCGCGCAGCGCGAGCCACGCGCCGAGCAGGATCGCGACGGCGCCCGCCAGCGCAATCCAGGCGCCGAAGCAGACCTCGGTGGCGTGGTCGGGCCGCTCGAGCGCCCGCACGAGCGCCGCGATCACGGCGATGAAGCCGAGCAGCACGCACCAAACGGCCGTGGACACCGGCAGCGCGGGGCTGCGCTCGGTGAGCGCGGTGAGCACCATCGCCAGGGCGGCGCACACGGCGGCCAGCAGCAGCACGACGCCCGCGCCGAACGTGTCCCACGCGTCGAGGTATCCGGCGGGGCCGTAGTAGCTGCGCACGAACAGCGACACGATCACGGCGATCGCGCCGAGCAGCGCCAGCGTCTCGCCGACGCGCAGTTGCCTGAGGTTCATGCCTGCCTCCCCTGCGTCCTCACGACATGCCTCCGTCGAGGTCCGCCAGCAGCGAGTCGAGCTCGGCCTGGTAGCGCGCCGCCTGCAGCGTGTTGCGCAGCAGCAGCGCGATCGTCATCGGGCCGACGCCGCCGGGCACCGGGGTGATGGCGGAGGCGACCTCGGCGGCGGCCGCGAAGTCGACGTCGCCGACGAGGCCGCTCTTGTTGCCGGCCTCCTCGGGGGCGATGCGATTGATGCCGACGTCGATCACGACTGCGCCGGGACGCACGAAGTCGCCCTTCACCATCCGCGCGCGGCCGGCGGCGACGACGAGCACCTCCGCACGCGAGCACACCTCGCGCAGGTCGCGCGTGCGCGAATGGCACACGGTGACGGTGGCGTTCTGCGCGAGCAGCAGCTGCGCCATCGGCTTGCCGAACAGGTTCGAGCGCCCGACGACGACCGCCTCGGCGCCCTCCAGCTGCACGCCGGTGTCGGCTAGCAGCTCCATCACGCCCAGCGGCGTCGCCGGCCGCAGGCCGGGACGCCCGAGCGACAGCAGCCCCGCGTTGACCGGCGTCAGGCCGTCGACGTCCTTCTCCGGGCTGATCAGCGCCGTCAGCGCCGGCCCGTCGAGGTGCTCGGGCACCGGCAGTTGCAGCAGCACGCCGCTGACGGAGCGATCGGCGTTCAGGCGTTCGAGCTCCTCGGCGACCTGCTCGAACGGCGCGTCCGCGGGCAGCCTGCGGTCGAACGGCACCATCCCGACCTCGACGGACGCGCGCTGCTTGCCGCCGACATACACCGCCGAGGCGGGATCGTCGCCGACGAGGATCGTCGCGAGGCCCGGCGCCTGGCCGACCTCTTGCTGGAAGATCTCGACGTCGCTTGCCACGCCCGCGCGCACGCGCGCAGCAATCGCTTTGCCGTCGATGATCGTGGCGCTCATGGGCAGATGCTATGTGTTTGCGCCGGTTGTGGAAACCCGCGTCTCAGCGCCGGCTCACCGGCGCGTACTCGGCCATCAGCTTTCGCTCCGAGCCATCGTCGGCGAAGCGCACGACGATCACCCCCCCAGGCTCGACGCCGGTGACGACGCCGTCGCCGAACGCCGCGTGCACTACGTCCTCGCCGAGACGGAATTGGGCGGCCACCGACACCGCGCCCTCGCGCTCGCGCACGGCCGCGCGACCCGCGCTCGCGGCCTCGCCCCAGCTGCCGCGCGGGGAGCCGCGGCGCGCGGTGACGGTCGCGCCTGCGCTCGAGGGCGACCAGCCGGCGCCGGGGCGAAACGCGTTCTGCTCGTGCTCCTCGAGCAGGTCCGAGGGGACCTCGTCGAGGAAGCGGCTGCGCATGCCGTACGTCGCCGCACCGAACACGGCCCGCCGGCGGGCGTAGGTGAGGTACAGCTGGCGCATCGCGCGCGTGATCCCGACGTAGAACAGGCGCCGCTCCTCCTCCAGCCCGCCCTCGTCGATCGCGCGCGAGTGCGGGAAGACGCCGTCCTCCAGGCCGGCGATGAACACCGTCGGGTACTCCAGCCCCTTGGCGTTGTGCAGCGTCATCAGCGTCACGAGGCCTTCGTCGCTGCGGCTGTCGGCGTCGGCCACGAGCGCGATCTCCTGCAGGTAGGCCGCGAGCGTGTCGTTGCCGTCGGCGGCCTGGGCGTCGAACGTGCGCGCCCCCTCGACGAGCGCCTCGAGGTTCTCGATGCGCCCCTGCGACTCGATCGTGCGCTCGGCCTCCAGCGCCTCGACATAGCCGGTCTGCGAGAGCACCGCCTCGAGCAGATCGCCCACCGGCACGCCCGTGGCCGCCAGCGCCGGCTCGCCCTCGACGGGCTCGACGTCGTCGACACCGACCGCCGGCGCGCCCGCGAGCTTGCGCAGATCCTCCATCGTGTCCATGAAGCGCCCGAGCGCCTTCACCGCCGCCGCGCCCAGTCCCGGAACCTGCTGGGGGGCCATCGCCGCCTGCCAAACCGGGATGCCCTGCGAGTCCGCAGACGCGAGCACCCGCCCGAGCGAGGTCTGCCCGATGCCGCGCCGCGGCGAGTTCACCACGCGCGTGAAGCTGACGACGTCGGAGGGGTTGGCGATCAGCGACAGGTACGCGATCGCGTCCTTGATCTCCGCGCGTTCGAAGAACTTCGTGCCGCCGATCACCTGATAGGCCATCTCCTGACGGGTCAGCGTTTCCTCCAGCGCGCGCGACAGCGCGTTCGTGCGGTACAGCACGGCGATCTCGGAGCGCGAGGCGCCGTCGTCGAGCAGCCGCTGTATCTCGCCGACGATGAACCGAGCCTCCGCGTACTCGTCATCGAGCGCACGCAGCTGAATCTGATCTCCCTGCCCCAGCTCGCTCCACAGGCGCTTGGCGATGCCGCCGCGGTTGTTCGCGATCACCGCGTTGGCCGCGCGCAGGATCGTCTCCGTCGAGCGGTAGTTCTGCTCGAGCTTGACGACGCGCGCGTCGGGGAAGTCTTCGCCGAAGTCGAGGATGTTGCGGACGTCCGCTCCGCGAAAGCTGTAGATCGAGTTGTGGGTGACGAGACCGTTCGCGATGAAGTTGTGGACACCGTCCACGTCGAGGTCGTAGACCGGCGCGTCGAGGGCCACCCGCTCGACGCTCTCGACCACGTCGAACGTGCCGTCGGCATCCACCATCACCATGCCCGGTCGAATCGAGGACGCGGGCATGAACGGCAGGGAGTTCGCGACTCGTTCTGGATTCTCCGCGAGTCGCGCGTTGAGCTGCAGTTGGAAGTCGAGCACGCCTCTCACCCGCTCGACGGTTGATAGCAACGAGCTCATATCCGGCGAGGCCGTCTCGTAGCGCCAGCCCGTGGACCCGCGCCGGGCTGGTCTCACACTGAGACCGATGCTCTGAAGCTTCTCCCGGCCTTCGTCGTCGTAGCCGAACATGGAGATGCGATGCATCGGACAAGCGCCTCGACGGTCACCGCACAATGTGAGGACCATGCGACGGCGCTGACGAGGAGATCCGAGCCTGCCTGATGTGTGTGCCGTGGGCGTGAAGTGCGGGAAGCGAAGGCTCAGTCCTTCATCGTCGAGCAGCCTCCCGCCACCGGCCTCGGTGTCAAGCTCAGCAAAGACGCGATCTATCAGCGCTTGGTTGCCAACCAGGCTATCGGGACTCCGAGCGCCTGCCGGTCGCGCATTGAAGGGAAGCGTCGGAAGACCGTACCTGGCCGACAGCAGGAGCTCAGCCACCCGGGCCTCCGCGTCGCTCTCGTGCACCGACACGACCCAGGCTGCGTCGCCGCCCTCCTGCCTCATCCGCCCCCTCACTCCCACTACAGGCTTGACCTGTCCGTCCGTGTAGGTCCGAGACGTGCCGACGCGGAATCCCACGCCGCGCTTCCACATCAAATAGGTCATATGTAGCTGCGGAGTGCGACCGAGCACGAAGCCAGCAAAGTGGATGTGCTCGGCAGTGCTCACCAACCGTCGTCCCAAGCGAGTTGTAATTGCGATCCCGTGCGAGCTTTCGGCTTCGTGGCGCTGCACAACGAGCGCGGGCCGAAAGTCACCGCTGCCGCATGCGGCGAGCACGTGATCTCCCGCCCACACGTCCTCGATCGGCCGCTGGGTGCCGTCCCCCATCGTGACCAGCGTGCCTCGCACGAGGCATTGCGCGTCGTCGCCGACAACCGCCAGGTTGCGATGCCCAACCGGGCCGGCGTACGTCGGCCGATCCCCCGGCTCGGGCCCGCCACGCCGCGGCGGACGGGTGGGCGGGCGTCCTCCTCCCACCAGCAGCTGCAGCATCCGGTACTGCGCATGGTTGGTGTCCTGGTACTCGTCCACGAGCACGTGGCGGAACGTGCCCCGGTAGCGCTCGCGGACGTCCTCGAACAGCTCCAGCAGGTTCACGACCCGGAACAGGAGATCGTCGAAGTCCATCGCGTTCATGCGCAGCAGGTCGCGCTCGTAGATTGCGTAGACCTCCGCGATCATCTCCTCGAACGGCGAGCCCACCTGCTGGGCGTAGGTCTCGGCGTCGATCAGCCGGTTCTTGGCCGCGGAGATCTGGTTGTGGATCGCCGCCGGGGTGAAGCGCTTGGGGTCGACGCCGACGGCGTCAGCCGAACGCTTGGCCAGCCGCCGCGAGTCGGCCTGGTCGTAGATCGTGAACTGGCGCGTGTAGCCCAGGCGGTCGGCCTCCGCGCGCAGGATCCGCGCGCACGCCGAGTGGAACGTCATCACCCACATGCCGCGCGTGCTGCGGCCGAGCAGCCGCTCGACGCGCTCGCGCATCTCGCTGGCGGCCTTGTTCGTGAACGTGATCGCCAGGATCTCCCCCGCCTGCGCCTGGTCTGTGTAGATCAGGAACGCAATCCGGTGCGTGAGCACGCGCGTCTTGCCGCTGCCCGCCCCCGCCAGGATCAAAAGCGGCCCCTCCCCATGCGTGACCGCCTCGCGCTGGGGCTCGTTCAGGCCCTCGAGCAGCTCCTCGATATGCGCGGCATGGGGGTTCGCGGCCATCCCACTGAGGATAGATGCGCGCTCGGCCGGGACAGCGCGCCGTGCGGCGCCGCCGGATCAGCCCCCCGCAGGGTTCGGTCCGCGCACTGTGCGCAGCGGCCTGACCTCGGCGACCGGCTCGGGCGCGGTGTCCGAGACTTCGGCGAGCTGGCGTTCCAGCGTCGCGACGCGGCTGGACAGCGCCTGCATCGCCTCCGCGATCGGGTCCGGCAGGTGGATCCAGTCGGCGTCCGGGCCCTCCACGCGCCGGCCGTCGACGCGCACCGGGTGCCCCGGGTTGCCGACGACCGTCGAGTTCGCCGGCACGTCGGTGATCACGACGCTGTTCGCGCCGATCTTCGCGCCATGGCCGATCGTGATCGGGCCGAGCAGCTTCGCGCCGGAGCCGATCGTCACGTTGTCCTGCACCGTCGGATGGCGCTTGCCGGTCGCGAAGCCCGTGCCGCCGAGCGTCACGCCCTGGTACAGCGTCACGTCGTTGCCGATGTCCGCCGTCTCGCCGATCACCACGCCCATGCCGTGGTCGATGAACAGCCCCTGGCCGATGCGCGCGGCCGGGTGGATCTCGATCCCCGTCAGCGCGCGCGTCAGCATCGAGATCACCCGCGGCAGCAGCGGCACCCCCGCCAGATGCAGCGCATGCGCCAGCCTGTAGGCAAGCAGCGCATGGATTCCCGGCCACGTTCCCAGGATCTCCACCGGGGAGACCCCGCGCGCGGCCGGATCGCGGTCGCGCGCCGCGAGCACGTCGCGCCGCACCTCCTTGGCCACCCGTGCGAACTTGCCGAAACCGGCCATCGCAACAGCGTAGCGGGCAACGGCGCAAGTAGTTGATCATGCAACCGGATCTTCACCAGCCCGAACGCCGCGAGCGCCCCCTGAGGGGCGCCCCTAAAAGACAAAACCTGGGCCGTGTGTCTCAGGGCGCGAAGAAGGCTTGCGAGACGTATCGCTCTCCCGAGTCGGGCATCACGACCACGATCCGCTTGCCCTTGGACTCCGGGCGCGCGGCCACCTGCAGGGCGGCCCACAGCGCGGCGCCGCAGGAGATCCCCGCCAGCAGCCCGATGCGTTTGGCGCAGCTCCACGCGGTCTGGATCGCGTCGTCGTCGCTCACCGCGATCACCTCGTCGATCAGCTCGCGGTTGAGCACCGGCGGCACGAACCCCGCGCCGATGCCCTGGATGCGGTGCGGCCCCGGCCGCCCGCCCGACAGGACCGCCGAGCCGCGCGGCTCGACCGCCACCACGTGCAGCCGCGGGTTGGCGCGCTCGCGCAGGTACTCGCCCACGCCGGTGATCGTGCCGCCCGTGCCCACGCCCGCCACGAGCACGTCGACGCGGCCGTCCAGCGCCCGCTCGATCTCCGGCCCGGTCGTGCGCCGGTGGACCTCGGGGTTCGCCGGGTTCGAAAACTGGTCGGGCAGGAACACGTCCGTGTCGCGCGCCATCGCGCGGGCCGCCTCCACCGCCTCGTTCATCCCGCCCAGCGACTCGGTGATCTCCACGCGCGCCCCGTACAGCCGCAGCAGGCTCTCGCGCTCGCGGCTCATGCCCTGCGGCAGCGTCAGCACCAGCTCATAGCCCTTCGCCGCGCACACGAACGCCAGCGCGATCCCCGTGTTGCCGCTCGTCGCCTCCACGATCAGCGTGCGCCCCGGCTCGATCCTGCCTTCCGCCTCCGCCGCCTCGATCATCGCCACGCCGATGCGGTCCTTGACGCTGCCGCCCGGGTTGAACGCCTCCAGCTTCGCGAACAGCTCCACGCCGTGCTCCGCCGCCGGCGTCCCCTCGAGCATCCGCGGGATGCCCACCAGCGGGGTGCCGCCGACCAAGTCCGCAATGTTGATCGGGATTCGTGACATGGGCCACGACAATAGTGCAGCCGGGCCAGCGCCCGTCCCGCCCGGCCCTCGCGCGAGCACCCGCCAGCGGGCGGGCAGGGCGCTCAGCCCTTCGGCGTGGGCTTCGGGCGCTGGCGCGCCAGACGCACGCTCGCCGTGTGCGACACGAACGGCTTCGGCGACTGCTTGACGAGCAGCAGGCTCGCGTTGAGCCCGCCGTGGCCCTTGTTCAGCAGCGCGCGCCCGGCCGCGTTCAGCTTCACGATCACCGACACGCGCTTGCCCGCGGCGATCGAGAACACCGCCGTGCCGATCGTCTTCAGCTTGAAGCGCCCGCCCGCGAGCTTGATCTTGATGCGCAGCCTGAGCTTGCCCGCGCACCTGCCCGCGCCCGTCCCCGCGAGCTTGAACAGCGCGCGGCTATGCGGCTGCACCGCAATGTGCTTGCTGAGCAGGCTCGCGCCGCACACGCTGGCGGTCGGCCCGAACGCGAGCACCGCCTGGGCCGCGCCCGTGCTGCCGCCGCCCGGCGTTTCCGGGTTGGGCGTGCCGCTCGCAGGCTGTTGGTTGCCGTTGCCGTTGTTGCCGTTACCGCCCCCGCCCGGATTTTTGCCTTTTGTTTTCGCCGGGGGCACGTAGGTGAACTGATCGTATTCGTTCGTCGCGCTCACGCCGAACGGGGTTTCGACGGTGACGTCGACCGGACCCGACCCCGGGGGGGAAACGGCCTCGATCTCACCTTCGGAGATCACCTTGAAGCTCGCCGCTTCGCTGGAGCCGAAGCGAACCGCCGTCGCCTTCCCCAGCTGTCCTCCCCTGATGGTGACTTCGGTCCCGCCAGCCTGTGCGCCAGACGCCGGACTGACCGATTCGACCGACGGCCCCGGCCCGAACACCCACGCCGCTCCGCCTTTGCCGCCTTCGTCCGGACCCCCGACCAGCACCGTTTCGCCGTCGTCGGGAGACATCGCGACGCTCGTGCCGAACCGCGCCCTGCCGGACTCCATGACCCCGCCTTCGAACTGCCTCGCCGCGCTCCAGCTCGTCCCGGAGCGTTCGAACAGCCACGCCGATCCGCGTCCCTGGATGGGATGGTTGGCCCCGATCGGCGTCGTCGCTGCATGCGGGGCGCCCACGATCGCGCTGTCGCCGCTGACGGACAGCGCCACGCTGTAGCCAAATTCTTCGCCCACCTGACCTTCGCCCACGAGCTTCGGCCCCTGTTCGAGCCACGTCCACGCCGAGCGCGCGAACACCCACGCCGCCCCCCTCTTTTCTTCGTCGGCGCGCGCGCCCACGAGCGCGGTGCTGCCATCTTCGGAGAGCGCGACGCTGTAACCGAAGCGTCCGTCGGAGACCTCGCCGCCGCCCGTCAGCTTGGGCCCCCGTTCCTGCCAGACGGACCCCGTGTATTCGAACACCCACGCCGCCCCGATGTAACCGCTGTCGCCGGGCGCGCCGACCAGCGCGACCCTGCCGTCGCCGGCCAGCGCGACGCTGCGCCCGAAGTGCCCTTCACCCTGCTCCCCCGCCCCTGTCAACGCCCCTCCCTGCGCCGCCCAGCTCGAGCCCGAGCCCGTGAACACCCAAGCCGTGCCATGCCCCGCACGTTGCGCGGGCGCTCCGATCAGCGCCGTTTCGCCGTCGCCCGACAGCGCGACGCTGCGTCCAAAATGATCTTTCGCGGCGGCTTCGGGATTGGTCAGCTCGGCGGCCGCCGTCCAGCCCGCTTCGGAGCGGGTGAACACCCACACCGCGCCCGCCTGCGAGATGTCTTCGGTTTCCCCCGGGACTTCAGGATGCCGCGCGGGCACTTCTGCGCCCTGTCGAGGAGCGCCGATCAAGGCCGTGTCGCCGTTGGCCGAGAGCGCCAGGCTGCTCCCGAAGCCGCATTCGTTGCTTCCTTCGAGCGGTTCGTCTTCAGAGCCTTCGGCGCATTCGCCCGCTTCGCTTTCCGCGGCGGGCATCGTCAGCTCCCCGCTCTTCCGCCAGGTCGAGCCCGAGGCCGAGCCCGAGCGGCTGAACACCCACACGATGCCGCCCGCGACTTCCCCATCGGGCGCGCCGACCAACGCCGTGTTCCCGTCAGCCGACAGCGCGACGCTCAGACCCGCGGCTTCGCCTTCCTTGCCGCCAGGCGAGAGCTTTGCTTTCGGCCCTTCGACCATCGGATCGACCCGCAGCGGGAAGCGCGCGCCGCGCGCGTCGACGCGCAGCAGCAGCTCGCCGCCGTCAAGTTCCAGCCAGCTGCGCAGCGCGCGCCCGCGCGCGTCGCTGACGCTCAGTCCCCCGTATCGCAGCGATCCTCCGCGGACGCTCGTGAACGTGACGCTCTGCCCGCCGGCGGCGAGCGATGCGCGCGCGTTGCCCGACATGGCGATCGCCAGCGTCAGCGGCCCCGCAGCGCCGTTCGCCGGGTTGCGCGTCAGCGTGAAGCCCTGCTCGAGGCCCAGCGGACCGTTCACGTACCACTCGCCGATCCCCGCATGCGTGTAGGTGACACGGTTGCCCGCGCCGCTCGGTGTGGCCGCGCCGAGCGCGTGCAGCGCGCGACCATAGCCCACCGCCCGCAGGCTCAGGCCGAGCTGCAGGCCGCGGGCGTGCAGCAGCACGCCCGCCCCGTTGGCGCCGATGTCCAGATGCTGGACCGGGTTGGCTGCCCGGAAGCCGCCCGCGGAGGCCTGAAAGCGATACGCGGGCTCGCCCGCGCCGAGCGTCGCCGAGATCGACGCCCGCGCCGCGGGAGAGAGACCCGCGAGACCGTCCGCCGAGACGCCCGCCGCGCCAGTCGCCGCGGACCCCGTCGAGGCGCCCTCCAGCGCCCGCAGGCCGGCGCTCAGCGCGAACGCGAGCAGCAGCGACACGAACGCGCCGAGCGCCAGCGCCCGCCATGAGAGCCCTCTCGCGACGAGCGCCACGCGCGCCGTCATCGGCAACCCACTCCCCTCACTCCAACAACGCCGGTCCGCCCGAGCACTCGCAACCCTCCGTAGTCGCCACTGGCCAGCTCGGCCGCGTGCAGCGCACGCACCGACTGTCTCATCTCCTCCATCACATTACCTTGACCAAGGCTACACATGCGCCGCAGCAAGTCAATAGTGGAGCCAAATCTTGGCCGGCTGACCAGCCAGACACAGTGACCTTTTAGTCAACTGTCTGACTGATCATCGTACGACAGCGTACTATCAAATGTGGTACATGCTCGCGCCCGCGTCGCGCATCTCGCGCTCGAGCACATCCGCGATCGTCGTCTGCGCCAGCACCGCGCGCGCGGCCTCCGCGGCATCGGCGAACACACCCTGCGCGTCACGGCCGAGCGGGCCATCGAGCAGTTCGACGATCTCCAGCACCGTGATCGTCGCCGGCTCCCGCGCGAACCGGTAGCCACCCTTGACGCCGCGCTGCGAGCTGACGACCCCGCCGCGGCGCAGCACCGCGAACAGCTGCTCCAGGAACTGCACCGGCACGTCGCGCTTGCGCGCCAGCTCGCCGATCGGCACCGGCTCCGTGCCCAGGTTGCGCGCGAGCTCGGCGAGCGCCAGCACGGCATACGGGGACTTGCTGGTGATCGAGATCATCGCGCCCCGATGCTACGCAACCTGGCGCCCGGGACGCCCGCCGGGTCAGAGCCAGCCTCGCTCCGTGGCGATCAGAACGGCCTGCGCGCGATCGACCGCGCCGAGCTTGCCGTAGATGTTGTGCAGATGCGTGCGCACCGTGCTCGTCGACAGCGTCAGCTCGTGGGCGATCTGCTTGTAGACCTTGCCCTCGGCCAGGCGCTGCAGCACGCCCAGCTCCCTGCCCGACAGCGGACACGGGTCGACGTGGCGCTGACGCTGGCTGGTGGGGCTCGGCAGTTCGTACATCACCCGCCTGAGCTCGTCCGGGCCGAGGCCGATGCCGCGCGCCGTGTGCAGCATCTCCGACGGAGACACGCGCGCGCCCTGCGCGTAGTGGGCGAGCATGTCCGCCAGGCGGATGAACGCCGCCTCGCCTTCGGCGTCGGGGTTGTGGTGGCGCTCGATCGGCGTCGCCAGCGAGCCGGGCAGGCCCCAGCGGCGAATCAGCACGCCGCCGACCAGCGCGTGGTCGACGCCCAGCTCGCGGCGCTCCTGGTGGATGCGCTCCTCGGGCGTGCGCGCGCCGCGGTGGACCTGGGCGGGGTAGCCGGGATAGGCGTGCAGCAGCACCAGCTTGCCGATGTCATGCAGCAGGCTCGTGACCGTCAGGCGGTCGCGATTCTCATAGCCCACCTCCGTCGCGATGCGATCGGCGGCGTGCTGGGTGGCAAGCGCGTGCAGCCGGAAGCGCTCGGGCGCGGCGTCCCACACGCTCGCGCGCTCGAAGAAGTCGAACGTGCGCATGCGGTTGGCGACCGCCTGCACCGTGTGCGGGCTGAGGACCTCCACCGCCGTGACCGCCGTGTCCACCCGCGCGCGGCCCTCCTGGGCGCGGTTGGCCAGGCGCAGCACGGCGATGATCAGGGCGACGTCGGACTCGACCGCGGAGACCACGTCGGCGGTCGCCACGTGGTCCTTGGAGACGACGGCGAGCAGGCGGTCGCGCGACTCCGCCAGCGCCGGAAAGGCCTCGAGCGCTTCGAACGCCAGCGTCAGGCGCCGGCCGTGGCCCTCGTTCTGGTGGCGCTCGCCGGAGCCCGCACCGGGAGCGTTCGGGCGCCGCGTGGCCGGCGATGACGGGCGCTGGGTAGCGGCGCCTGGCTTCTTCGCCGGCGATGGCGTCCTCGCGGTGGTTCCCTGCTTGGCTGTCGTCAGTTTCTTAGCTGCGGTCAGCTTCTTCGCTGCGGCGGTTGCCTGCATGCCTACTTGACCCCTTCCTTGGGTTCGCCGGCCGCTCGGGCCGTGATTCCTCGTGAGGTCCTATCGGCATCCGCCGGACAAATATTTACGTGGAATTCACGGACCGGCGATCAGCCGCCGCCAAGCGCCCGGTCGATGCGCCGCAGCGTCTCCTCGCGCCCGAGCAGCGCGACGCTCTCGAAGATCCCCGGCGAGACGGTCGTGCCGGTGAGCGCCACGCGCAGCGGCTGGTAGACCTCGCGCGGCTTGGCGGCGCGCCGCGCGATCACGCCCGCCAGCGCCTGCTCCACGGCCGCCTCGTCGAAGCCGGGCATCCGCGCGAGCTCCTCGCGGGTCTCGGCGAGCGCCGCGCGACCATCCTCGTCGAGCCAGCGTGCGCGCGCCTTGGCATCCTCAACGGGGCCGTCGAGCAGCGAGCCCGCGAGCGGCAGGAAGTCGGCGAGCGTCTGGATCTTCTCCTGGCTGATGCGCGCCGCCTGCAGCAGGCCCGCGCGCTCGGTGAACGCCTCCAGGCGCTGTGCGAGCTCCTGCGGCGAGAGTTTGCGGATGTACAGCCCGTTCAGCCAGCGCAGCTTGACCTCGTCGAAGCGCGCCGGGTTGCGGCTGACGCGCTCGAGCGTGAAGCGCTCGATCAGCTCCTGCGTCGAGAGCACCGTCTCGTCGTCGCCTGCGCCCCAGCCGAGCAGCGCCAGGTAGTTGCGCACCGCCTCCGGCAGGTAGCCCGCGTCGCGCAGCTCCTGCACCGAGGCCGCGCCGTGGCGCTTGGACAGCTTCTTGCCGTCGGGCCCGTGCAGCAGCGGCAGATGCGCGTACACGGGAATCGGCGAGTCGCGGTGCAAGCCGGCGGCGCGCGCGGCCTCCAGCACGAGCAGCTGCTTGGGCGTGTTCGAGAGGTGGTCCTCGCCGCGTACGACGTGCGTGATGCCCGCGTCGAGGTCGTCGATCGCGACCGCGAAGTTGTAGAGCACCGACCCGTCGGCGCGGGCGATAACCGGGTCGTCGAGATGGACGTGCTCGAAGCGCGTGTCGCCGCGGATGACGTCGTGCACCACCGTCGCGCCCTCGTCCGGCACGCGCAGGCGCACCGCGCCGTCGCCTTCGTCCGCGCCGCGGAAGCCGCGCTCGGCGCCGTGGCGCTGCTTGAAGGCCTTGACGTCCTCGGCGGTGGCGTTCGAGCGGTAGGCGTGGCCGGAGCGCAGCAGCGCCAGCAGCGCCTGCTGGTGGCGCTCGGAGCGCGCCGTCTGCAGGATCGGCCCCTCGTCCCAGTCGAGCTCCAGCCAGCGCAGCGCGTCGAGGATCTGCTCGATGTTCTCGGGGGTGGAGCGCTCGCGGTCGGTGTCCTCGATTCGCAGCACCAGCGTGCCGCCGCTGTGCCGGGCGAGCAGCCAGTTGAACAGCGCCGTGCGCGCGCCGCCGATGTGCAGCGCACCGGTCGGCGACGGCGCGAACCTGACTCTCAGCTGATCCATAGGATCCGCGCATGCTAATCGGAGCGCACGTATCCCCCGCGGGCGGCCTGCCGAAGGCGATCGCGCGCGGCACCGAGCGCGACTGCCGGGCGATCCAGATCTTCAACCAGTCGCCGCGGATGTGGAAGCCGACGGTCTACCGCGACGAGGACGTGGCCGCGTTCAGGGAGGCGATGGCGGCGAGCGAGATCGATGCGGTCCTGATCCACGCGGTGTACCTGATCAACTGCGCCAGCGACGATCCCGACATCCGCGCGAAATCGCTCGCGTCGCTGACGCACTCGCTGCGCGTCGGGCACGCGATCGGCGCCGCCGGGGTCGTGCTGCACCCCGGCTCCGCCAAGACCGGGGACGTCGGCGAGGCGATCGCCCGTGCGGGCGAGACGATCGGCGAGGCCCTGGCCGAGAGCGAGGGCTGCGAGCTGCACCTCGAGGACACCGCCGGCGCCGGCGGCACGCTCGGGCGCTCCTTCGACGAGCTCGCGCGGCTGCTGGAGGGCGCGGGCGCCGGCGCGCGCCTCGGCGTGTGCCTGGACTCCTGCCACCTGTTCGCCTCCGGCTATGACATCCGCACCGCCACGGGCGTGACCGGCGTGCTGCGCGAGGCGACGCGCAAGCTCGGCCGCGGGCGCGTTCGCTCGCTGCATCTCAACGACTCGCAGACCCCGCTCGGCTCCAACCGCGACCGCCACGCGAACATCGGCACGGGCGAGCTCGGCGAGGACGGCTGCGCCGCGTTCCTCTCCGCGCCCGGCCTGCAGCGTCTTCCATGCGTGCTGGAGACCCCGGGGGTCAACCGCGAAGGCCCCCCGCGCGAGGAAGTGCTGCTGGCGATGGAGCTGCGCGAGCGCGGGATCGCCGCCCGGGCCGCGCGCTGAGCCGGGCCCCTGGCGGCTCAGCCGGCCGCAGCCGAGGCCGCGGGGGCGGCGTCGCTCGCGACGGAGAGCGAGGCGCCGGCGAGCGCGCGCGCCCGCGGCAGCGCGCTTTCGAGCTCGGCCAGCAGCGTCGGCGTGTGGCGCACCCGGTACTCCTCGCCCAGGCGCAGGCGCCTGGTGCTGCCGTCGCTGTGATCGATGTCGATGAAGACCTCCGCCGTCCCCCGGCACTCCTCGATCATCAGCTTCAGCTCGTCGATCGCGCTGTCTGAGAGATCAGCCGCGGCGACGCGCAGGTGCACCGGCTGGGCGAGCGCGGTCGCGGTGCGCGCCGCCGCGCGCGCCTGCACCTGCGCGCGCTCGATCTCCTCCTGCGTCGGCGCGAACGCCTCGACGCTCTGCACCACCAGGCACGTCTTGCCCGCTTCCTTGTGGTCGACGCGGCCCTTCACGAGCACCACCTCGTCGACCGCGAGCGCCGCCTCGTGCTCCGTGAGCGCCTTGCCGAACACCAGCAGCTCCACCGATCCGGCGAGATCGTCGAGCGTGGCGAACATCATGTGATCGCCGTTGCGGGTGCGGATGCGCTTGGCCTCGGTGATGATCCCGCCGACCGTCACCCAGTCCTTGTCGCGGCGGTCCTCCAGCGAGGCGATCGGGCAGTCCACGCGCGCGCGCAACGCGTCGCGCAGCGGCTTCAGCGGGTGCGCGGAGACGAACAGCCCGATCGCTTCCTTCTCCGCGGCCAGCAGCTCCGGCTGCTCGAACTCCTCGGGCGGGATCGGCGGATGCACGGGCTGGCCCAGGCCGGCGGCGGCGAAGGCGCCGCCGGCGGGGGCGCCGGCGGGCGTCGAAGCGCCGCCCGCGGCGGGCTGATCGTCCTGCAGGTCGAAGATCGACCCCTGGCCGATGAGCGCGTCCTGCTGGATTTTCTGGCCTTTGGCCTGCGCCTGCTCGAGCACCGACAGCATGCCCTTGCGGCTGGCGCCGGTCGAGCCGAACGCGCCGCACTTGACCAGCGCCTCGATCGCCTTCTTGTTGACCGTGCGGTTGTCCACGCGCTCGCAGAAGTCCCACAGCGAGGTGAACGGGCCGCTCTCCTCGCGCGCCCGCTTGATCGCCTCCACCGCCTGGTAGCCGACGCCCTTGACGGCGTCCAGCCCGAAGCGGATGCTGCCGAGCCCGCCCTCGTGGCTCGGCGCGCCGACGGTGAACTCGTGGTCTGAGAGGTTGACGTCGGGAGGCAGGATCTCGATGCCCATCTCCTCGCAGCGGGCGACGAAGAACGGCACCTTGTCCTTCGTCGACATCACCGAGGAGATCAGCGCCGCCATGTACTCGGCCGTGTGGTTGGCCTTCAGCCAGGCGGTGCGGTAGGCGATCAGCCCGTAGCACGCGGCGTGGCTCTTGTTGAACGAGTAGTCGGCGGACTTTTCGTTGGTCTGCCACAGGAACTCGATCACCTCTGACCTCGTGCCCGACGCGCGGCAGCCCTCGACGAACTCCGGCTTCAGCGCGGCCATCGCGGCGCGGTTCTTCTTGCCGATCGCCTTGCGCAGGTCGTCGGCCTTCGCGCCCGAGAAGCCGGCGAGCTCCTTGGAGATCTGCATCGCCTGCTCCTGGTAGAGGATCACGCCCTTCGAGGACTCGAGGATCGGCCGCAGGCGCTCGTCGGGGTAGGAGATCGCCTGCGGGTTGTGCTTGCCCTTCGCGTACACCGGGATCTGGTCCATCGCGCCTGGGCGGTAGAGCGCGTTCAGCGCGACGAGGTCGTTGAACTCGTCCGGGCGCACCTTCTTCAGCGCCTCGCGCATGCCCTCGGACTCGAACTGGAAGACGCCGGTGGAGTCCCCGCTCGCGAGCATCTCATACGTGCGCTGGTCGTCGAGGGGGACCTCGGTCCAATCGGGTCGGGAGCCGGTGGAGCGCTCGATGATGTCCAGCGCGTCCTCGATCACGTCGAGGTTGCGCAGCCCGAGGAAGTCCATCTTCAGCAGGCCGATCTCCTCGATCGGCTTCATCGAGAACTGCGTGACGACGCGGAAGCTGCGCTCGCCGTTCTCGTCGGTGCCGGCGTCGGCCAGCTGCAGCGGCACGATGTCCGTCAGCGGGCGGTCGGCGATCACGACCGCGGCGGCGTGGATCGAGGAGTTGCGCACGATGCCCTCCAGGCCCTGCGCGACGTCGATGATCTGCTTGGCCGTGGGGTCCTCGTCGCAGGCCTTGCGCAGCGGCTGCCCGGACTTCAGGCATTCCTCGAAGGAGGGCGAGCGGCCCATGATCGGGTCGGGGATCAGCTTCGCCAGGCGGTCGCCGGCGCCGTAGTCGAAGCCCAGCACCCGCGCCGCGTCGCGCGTGGCCGCGCGCGGGAACATCTTGCCGAAGGTGACGATCTGCGCGACCGACTCGCGCCCGTACTTCTCGCTCACGTACTTCATGACGCGCTCGCGCCCGCGCACCGAGAAGTCGATGTCGATGTCCGGCATCGACACGCGCTCGGGGTTCAGGAAGCGCTCGAACAGCAGGTCGTAGCGCAGCGGGTCGATGTCGGTGATCGCCAGGCAGTAGGAGACGAGCGAGCCCGCCGCCGAGCCGCGGCCCGGCCCGACCGCGATGCCGTTGTCCTTGGCGAAGGCGACGAAGTCCCACACGATCAGGAAGTACGCGTTGAAGCCCATGCGGTCGATCACGTCGAGCTCCATCTCCATGCGCTCGACCGCAGCCGCCGGCGGCGGATCGCCGTAGCGCGCGCGCAGGCCCTCCTGCACGCGCGCGCGCAGGAACTCGCGCTCGTCGCTGCCGTCGGGCGTCGGGTAGCGCGGGATCAGCTGCTTGCCGAGCTCGATCTCCACCGAGCAGCGCTCGGCGATCTCCAGCGTGCTGGCGATCGCCTCGGGCCACTCGGCGAACGCGCGCGCCATCTCCTCGCTGTCGCGCAGGTAGAACTCGTTGGTGTCGAACGTCAGCTTCGGCGCCGCGATCGTGCTCTTGGTCTGCACGCACAGCAGCGCCGTGTGGTGCTCGTAGTCCTCGCGGCCGAGGTAGTGCACGTCGCCGGTGCCCACGAGACTGCCGCCCACCTCCCGGGCGATCCGCACGATGCCCTCGTTGCACTTGTCCTGTGCCGCCAGGCCGTTCTTCTGCACCTCGAAGTAGACGTTCTCGGCGCCGAACACGCGCAGCAGATCGTCCGCGTGGGCGCGAGCCTCCTGCTCGCGGTCCTCCAGCAGGCGCTGGCAGAAGCGCGAGGCCAGGCAGCCCGTCAGCGCGATCACGCCCTCGGCGTGGCGCTCCACCTGGGCGAGGTCGACGGTCGGCTTGCCGCGCTGCAGTCCCTCCAGGAAGCCGGCGGAGGAGAGCTTGACGAGGTTGCGATAGCCCCTGTCGTCGGCGGCGAGCAGCGTCAGGTGGTTGCGCTCGGTCTTGCCGGTCGCCGTGTGGTCGTCGACCAGGTAGATCTCACAGCCGACGATCGGCTTGACGCCGTGCTTCGCGCATGCCTTGTAGAGCTCGACGGCGCCGTTCATCACGCCGTGGTCGGTGAGCCCGAGGGCCGGCTGCCCGAACCGCGCCGCGCGCTCGGCCAGCGCGTCGATCTTGCAGGCGCCGTCGAGCAGCGAGTACTCGGAGTGGACGTGGAGATGGGCGCAGGTGCTGCTGCTCACGGGCACTGCATGCTAGGCGTCCGCCCGGCGGATGAGGTCACTGGCCGCGACGTTCGCGCCGCTGTTTGCGCTTGATCCTGCGGCGCTGGATCCAGGACATGCTGTGCTTGTGCGGCGGACGCTCGGCGACCGGCAGGCGATGCACGACGCGCGCGCCCTCGACGGTCTCCGCGCGGGCGCGCAGGCGCTCGACCGCAGCGGCCAGCGCGTCGGCCATCTCCGCCCCGCGCGCCTCCTCGACGACGGCCTCGGCGGGCTGGCGGGCTGGCCGCGTGCGTTCCTCGGCGGCTGGCGCGCCGGCGGGGCGCGTGCGCTGCTCGGCGGCGAGCGCGGCGCTGACGCGGGCGACGATGCCCTTCATCTCCCCCACCAGCAGCTCGATGCGCCGGTGGCCCTCGCGCATGCCCTCGAGCAGCCGCTCGGAGCGCTCCCGCGCGCCGCGCTCGGCGTCGAGCCCCCGCTGGATCTCGAGCGCCCGCCGCTCCAGGTCGTCCATGCGCGCCCGCAGGTCCTGCTCTGAGCGCCGCAGCGCCGCGCGCTCGGCGCCGGCCTGCTGCTCGACCTCGGCGAGCTGGCGCTGCAGGCCCTCCACGCGCCGCGCAGCCTCGCGCGCCTCGTCCTCGCTCGAGCTCAGGCGCGCGCTCAGCTGCTCGATCTCAGCGCGACTCTCGCGCTCGAGCTGGACGCCTGCGGCGGATACGTGGCTCAGCCGGTCCTCGGCCTCGACCCGCAGCTGCTGCTCGGCGTACTCGCGCTGCTTGACCCGCCGCAGCTCGTGCTCGCGCTCATGCGCGGCCGCCCGCTCGGCCTCCAGCAGCTCGTCCAGGCGCACGTGCTCGTCCTCGGCCTCGCGCAGGCGCTGCTGCAGGCTCGCGACATGGCGTTCGAGCGTCTGCAGCGTGGCTTCCGCCGCCTCGGCGCGGCGCGTGAGCGCGACCTCGCCGCTCTCGGCCGCCCGTCGCGCACGGCGTTCGGCGAACAGGTCGCCCTCTCCGCGACGCGGCGGGCCGGGACCCTGTTCGCCGTTCGGCGTCTCGCTTCCCTCTGCCATCACGTTGACGGCCAACCTAGAGGGAGGGCCGGACGGCCCGCGCGTGCTCGCGCCGGGCGCGCGGTCAGGAGTTGCGCAGGCGCCAGGCCATCCGCGACTGCAGCGACCACAGCTCGATGAAGCCCGGCGAGGCGGCCTGCGAGAAGAGGCCGCCGGACTCCGAGAACGACGCCAGGCTGGCGTCGTAGACGGCGTTGGGCGAGGAACGGGTGACGACACGCACGTGGCCCTTGTAGAGCTTGACGCCGATCGTCCCGGTGACGCGCTCGTTGACGCGCTCCATGTACGCGTCGAGGTCGCCGCGCAGCGGCTCCCACCACAGCCCGGCGTACACGAGGTAGGCCCACTGGCGGTCGAGCTCGGGCTTGAACTGGTTCTGGTGGATCGTGCACACGAGGTGCTCGAGGTCCTGGTGGGCGGGCAGGATGATCGCCGCGGCGGGGACCTCGTAGATGTCGCGCACCTTCAGCCCGACGATGCGGTCCTCGATGTGGTCGACGATGCCGACGCCGTGGCGCGCGCCGATCTCGGCGACGCGTTCGATCAGCTCCACGGGCTCCAGGCGCTCGCCGTTCAGCGCCACCGGCACGCCTCGCTCGAAGGCCAGCTCCAGGACCTCCGGCTCCTCGGGCGCGTCCTCGGGGCGGGTGACGAGCTGGAAGACGTCGTCGTCGGGCGCGTGCTCGAGATCCTCGATCCAGCGCCCCTCCGAGGAGCGGCCCCAGAGGTTGTCGTCGATCGAGTATGGCGCCTGGCCCTCGGTGCCTTGGGAGCTCTTGATCGGGATGTCGTGCTCGCGCGCGTAGGCGATCTCCTCCTCGCGGCCCATCTGCCACGAGCGCACCGGCGCGATCACCTTCAGCTCGGGCGCGAGCGTCGCGATCGTCGCCTCGATCCGCACCTGGTCGTTGCCCTTGCCGGTGCAGCCGTGGGCGATCGTGTCGCAGCCGCTGCGGCGCGCGTGGTCGACCGCGAGCTTGGCGATCAGCGGGCGCCCGAGCGCGGTGAACAGCGGGTAGCCGCCGCCGTAGAGCGCGTTGGCCCTGATCGCCGGCAGCACGAAGTCGCGCGCGAACTCCTCGCGGGCGTCGACGACGTGGCACTCCAGGGCGCCCAGTCGCAGCGCCTTGCCCTCGATCACCGCGTAGTCCTCGCCCGGCTGGCCGAGGTTGACGGTCAGGCACACGACCTCGGCGCCGTAGGAGTCCTGGATCCACTTGAGCATCACGCTCGTGTCCAGGCCGCCGGAGTACAGCAGCAGGACGCGGTGGACCTGCTCGGGATCGGCCTCGTAGGAGGCGGTGCGGACGGTGGGGATGTCGTGCTCGCGGCTCACGGTCGGCGAAGGCTACCCGGGTGACGGCGCGCTCGTACGGTCGCCGGCGCCGGGAACACGCCCGCGTTCCATCAGCGCGTACGCGGGCGGGTCGGTGCTGAAGCCGAGCTTCGCGTACAGGCCCTGCGCGTCGGCGGTGTGCAGCAGCCAGCGGGCGTTCGGGGAGATCTCATCCGCTCGCGCGCCTTCGACGATCTCGCGCACCAGCTCCAGCCCGAGCCCGCGGCCGCGGTGGGCGCCCAGCACGTACACGTCGGCGAGGTAAGCGAGGATCACGCCGTCGGAGATCGCCCTGGCGAAGCCGACCTGCTCGCCGCCGCGGTAGAGCCCGACCACCCTGCGCGAGCCGCGGATCGCGAGCTCGACGCGCTCGCGCGAGCGGCCCTGACCCCAGTAGGACTCGCCGCTGATGAACGCGTGCACGGCGTCCACGTCGATCCGCTGCGGATCGTCGTCCAGCTCGAAGCCGTCGGGGAGCTCGCGGCGCATCCGCTCAGCCCTCCAGCGCGAGTCCGAGCCGCGCCAGCGCCCCGTCGACGTCGGCCTCGGTGAGAATCAGCGGCGGCAGCAGCCGCAGCGTGCTCGCTCCGGTGGCGTTGAGCACGAGCCGCTGCTCCAGCAGGGCACGGCGCACGACATCCGGCGCCGGCACGTCGAGCTCGCACGCGAGCATCAGCCCGCGTCCGCGCACGGCGAGGACGTGCGGCAGCTCCCGCAGGCCGGCGGCCAGGCGCTGGCCGAGCTCGCGCACGCGCTCCAGCAGCGCCGGATCGTCGGTCACCTCGAGCGCGGCGAGCGCGGCGCTCGCGATCACCGGCCCGCCGGCGAAGGTCGAGCCGTGGTCGCCCGCGGCCAGCACGTCGGCAAGACGCTCGCCGGTGATCAGCGCGCCCATCGGCAGGCCGCCGCCGAGCGCCTTGGCGACGGTCATCGCGTCGGGCCTCACGCCGGTCTGCTCGTAGGCCCACAGCGTGCCGGTGCGCCCCATGCCGCACTGCACTTCGTCGAACACGAGCGCCGCGCCGTGCTCGTCGCAGAGCTCGCGCGCGGTCGCCAGCAGCTGGTCGGAGAGCACGTTGACGCCGCTCTCGCCCTGGATCGGCTCGAGCATCACCGCCGCGGTGTTCGCGTCGACCGCCGCGCGCAGCGCCTCAGGGTCGGGCGCGACCGCGCGGAAGCCGGGGACGAGCGGCGCGAACGGCGCCTGCTTGGCCTCCTGCGGCGTCGCCGACAGCGCGCCGAAGGTGCGCCCGTGGAAGGCGCCGTGGACGACCACCACGTCGCCGCCGGCGCGCGCCTTGCGCACGAGCTTCAGCGCCGCCTCGCTGGCCTCGGCGCCGGAGTTGCAGAAGAACACCTTGCCGCCGAGGCTCGAGTCCGCCAGGCGTCCGGCCAGGCGCATCGCCGGCTCGGTGTAGAACAGGTTGCTCGTGTGCATCAGCCGCCCGACCTGCTCGCGCACCGCCGCGACCACGCGCGGGTGGCAGTGGCCGATGTTCGTCACCGAGATGCCGCACAGGAAGTCGAGGTACTCGTTGCCCTCGTCGTCCCACAGGCGCGCTCCCTCGCCGCGCACGAACTCGACCGGCATGCGCGCGTAGGAGCCGATCACGCTCGTGCGCTCCAGCTCCTGCAGCTCAGCCAGGCTCATGGCGCCACCTCGATCTTGGTTCCTATGCCCGCGTCGGTGAACAGCTCCAGCAGCAGCGAGTGGGGGACGCGGCCGTCGAGGATGTGCGCGGCGCTGACGCCGTCCTCGATCGCCTCCAGGCACGCCTCGAGCTTCGGGCGCATGCCGCCGTCGAGCTGGGACAGCGACGCGCGCACGTGCTCGGCGGTCGCCTGGCCGATCAGGCTGGCGGGGTCGGCGGGGTCGCTGAGCCAGCCGGGGACGTCGGTCAGGAAGATGACCTTGTAGGCGCCGAGCGCGCCGGCGACCGCGCCGGCGGCCTCGTCGGCGTTGACGTTGTAGGACTGGCCGTCGCGATCGGCGCCGACGGAGGCGATCACGGGAATGTAGTCGCTTGCGACGTGCTCGATCACGCCGACGTTGACGCGCTCGATGCGCCCGACGAAGCCGATGTCCTCGCCACCGGGCGCGGCGCGGCGCGAGACGCGAAACAGCGAGCCGTCATCGCCGCACAGCCCGACCGCCGGCTGGCCGTGACGGCTCAGGCGCAGCACGATCTCCTTGTTGACCTTGCCGACGAGCACCATCTTGGCGACCTCGACGGTGCTCTCGTCGGACACGCGCAGGCCGCCGACGAACTGCACGGGCAGCCCCAGCCGCTCCATGTAGCCGGTGATCTCCGGGCCGCCGCCGTGCACGACGATCGGGTTCAGCCCGACGTACTTGAGCAGCACGACGTCGCGCGCGAACTCCTCGCGCAGGGCGGGGTCCTCCATCGCCGCCCCGCCGTACTTGATGACCACCGTCCTGCCGTGGAACTCCCTGATGTAAGGGAGCGCCTCGAGCAGCGTGCCTACGTCACGCATCGGCAGAGCCTTTCGCGAGGAATTGGACATGGCCTGTGCTCATGTGTGGTAATCCGCGTTCACCGTCACGTACTCGTGCGAGAGGTCGGAGAAGAAGACCTCCGTCTCGGCGCCGTCGCCCGGCAGCCCGACCTCGTATTCGACCTCGTCGGCCTGCACGGCGCGCGCTAGCGCGGGCTCGTCGTAGGCGATCGCGGCGCCCGCCGAGCAGACCTGGATCCCCTCGATCTCGACGTCGACGGCGAGCGGCGCGTCGAAGCCGGGGCGTCCGCCGAGGGCGCCGCCGACGGCCTGCACGATCCGCCCCCAGTTGGGGTCGCCGCCGTGCAGCGCGGCCTTCACGAGCGGCGAGTTGGCGACCGCGCGGGCGGCGGCCTCGGCGCCGTCGAGATCGCCGCTGCGCACGACCACGCGCGCGATCCGCCCGGCGCCCTCGCCGTCGGCGACCATCATGATCGCGAGCGCGCGCAGCAGCGCGTCGAGCGCCTCGCCGAAGCGCAGCTCGTCCTCGCTCTCGGGGGCGATGGCGACGCCGCTTGCGCCGGAGCACATGAGGATCGCGGTGTCGTTGGTCGAGAGCTGCCCGTCGACGGACGCGCGGTCGAACGAGCGCTTGACGCAGACGCCGAGCAGCAGGTCGGCGGTCTCGCGCGCGAGCGCGGCGTCGGTCTCGACGAAGCACAGCATCGTGGCGAAGCGCGGCGAGATCATGCCGGCGCCCTTGCACTGGGCGCTGAGGCGCACGGTCCCCGACGGCAGCTGGAGCTCGAGGTTGGCGCGCTTCTCGAACAGGTCGGTCGTCTGGATCGCCTGCTGGAAGTCGCCGTCGCCCTCGCGGCGCAGGCGCTCGCGCGCGCCGAGGATGCCCTGGAGCATCGCGTCGACGGGCAGCTCGTGGCTGATGCCGCCGGTCGAGGCCAGCGCAACCTCGGCCGGGTCGACGCCGACGGCGAGCGCGGCGGCGCCCTGCGTCTTGGCGGCGTCTTCCACCCCGCGCCGTCCGGTGGCGGCGTTCGCGCAGCCGGAGTTGGCGAGCACCGCGCGCAGCGCGCCCAGGCGGCAGCGCTCGCGACTGAGCTGCACCGGCGCGGCGGGCACGGCGGTGGCGGTGAAGCGCGCGGCGCTGACCGGGCTCGGGGAGTCGCACACGAGCAGGCCGACGTCGGGCTTGCCGCTGAGCTTGATCCCCGCGGCCACGCCGGCGGCGCGGAAGCCCTCGGGCAGCCCCGCGTCGAGCCCCAGTTCGCGCAAGTGCGCGGGGGCGGGCGCCCAGCGCGAGCGGAAGAACGGCAGCGTCGCCGTCTCCTTCGCGTCGGGCGCGTCCATGGGCTCGTTCTCGCCTGTGCTCACAGCAACCCCCTCGTCTCGGGCAGGGCGAACATCAGGTTGAGGTTCTGCACGGCCTGCGAGGAGGTTCCCTTCCAGAGGTTGTCGATCGCGCCGAAGGCGATCACCTTGCCGGTGTGCTCGTCGGCGGCGGCGAACACGCGACAGTAGTTGGTCTCGCGCACCTCCAGCACGCCGGGAGGACCGTCGACGAGCTCCACGAACGGCTCCTCGGCGTAGGCGGCCTCGTAGAGGTCGCGCAGCTCCTCGGCGGCGACGGGCCGCGCGGTGGTGACGTAGCAGCTGGCCATCTCGCCCTGGTCGAGCGGCACGAGGTGCGCCTGGAACTGGACCTTCAGATCGCCCGGGTGGGCGGGATCCAGCTGGTCCAGCTGCTCCTCGATCTCGGGCGTGTGGCGGTGCGCGGCGACCTTGTAGGGGACGATGTTCTCGCCGGCGATCGACAGGTGCGTGGTCTCGTCGAACACGCGCCCGGCGCCGGAGATGCCCTGCTTGGCGTCGATCACGACATCGGCGATCAGGCCGGCGCGGGCGAGCGGCGCGAGCGCGAGCAGCGACGCGGTCGGGTAGCAGCCGGGGTTGGCGACGATCGCGGCGCCGGCGATGCGCTCGCGGTGCAGCTCGGTGAGCCCGTAGACGGCCTGGTCGAGCAGGTCCGCGCGCGGGTGCTCGCCGTACCAGCGCTCGTAGGCGGCGAGCGAGCCGAGGCGGAAGTCGGCGCTGAGGTCGACGATGCGGATGCCGCGCTCGCGCAGCGCGCCGACGGTGGGCGCGGCGGCGGCGTGCGGGTAGGCGACGACGGCCGCGTCGATGCCCTCCAGCCGCTCGATCTCGAGCGGCTCGATCGTAAGCGGCACGCGGTAGCGCGGGTAGACCTCCTGCAGCGGGCGGCCGAGCTCCGAGCGCCCGGTGACGGCCGTGAGCTCGAAGTCGGGGTGGCGCCAGAGCAGGTGCGCAGCGAGCGCGCCGGTGAAGCCGGTCGCGCCGGCGACGATCACCCGCGGCCCGCCCTCGGCGAAGCGCTGTGCGATGGGCCTAGCCACGCAGCTCACCGCCGAGCTCCTGCAGCGCCGCGACGATCTTCCCGCGCAAAGGCTCGATGTCCTCGTCGGTGAGCGTGCGCTCGAGCGCGCGGAAGGACAGCGCGAGCGCGAGCGAGCGACGCCCCTCCCCCACCTGCTCGCCGCTGTAGACGTCGAACACGCGCGCGTCCTCCAGCAGCGCGCCGGCGGCGGCGCGCACGGCCGCGAGCGCGTCGGCGGCGGCGACGGAGTCCGGCAGCGTCACGGCGAGGTCCTGGCGCAGCGGCGGGAACGGCCCGAACGCGGCGAACTCGACCAGCGGCGAGGCGAGCGCGGCGAGCTTGCCGAGGTCGATCGCGAACGCCGCCGCACGCGGCAGGTCCCACGTCTCGGCGACGAGCGGGTGCAGCTCGCCGATGAAGCCAAGCCGCACGGCCTCGCCGTCGCCGTCGGGGGCGGCGAGCGCGGAGCCGGCGCCGGGCAGCGCCATCACGGCGGCGCTGCGCCCGGGATGCAGGAACGGCCAGGTGGCGGGCGTCACAGACCAGTCCAGGGCGAAGCGCTCGAACAGCGAGCCGAGCAGCGCCTTGGCGGCGAAGAAGTCGGCCTCGCGGCGCTCGCCGCGCCAGGCGCGCGGCTCCAGGTCGCCGCTGAGCAGCGCGCCGAGGGCGTGGTGTTCGTCCGCCGGCAGCTCGTCACGCCTGCCCGCCCCGCCGGCGCGGTAGACGGTGCCGGACTCGAAGATCGCGACGTCGGGGCCGTTGCGCGAGACGTTGTGGCGGGCGGCGTCCAGCAGCGAGCCGATGAGCGTCGGGCGCATGATCGACTGTCCCTCCGACAGCGGGTTCTCCAGGGCGACGACGCGTCGCAGCTCGTGATGGGCCGGCAGCAGCAGCCGGTCGAGCAGCTCGGGCTCGGTGAAGCTCCAGCCGACGACCTCATGCAGACCGCGTCCGACGAGCGCGTCCTCGGCGGCGCGCCGCACGCGCTGGGCGTGCGTGAGCCTGCCGGCGGCGCCGCGGCGCGCGGGCAGCGTCGCCGGCAGCCGCTCGAGGCCGTCGATGCGGGCGACCTCCTCGATCAGGTCGACCTCGCGCGTGACGTCGTCGCGCCGCAGCGCGGGCACGGTCACCTCGAGGCCGTCGTCGCGCTCCTCGGTGGCGAAGTCCAGCGCGTTCAGGATCTGCTCTTGGCGCGCGCGCTCGACGGGCACGCCGAGGATCGCCTGCACGCGTGCCTCGCGCAGCCCGATCTGCGGCCGCGAGGCGACCCAGTTGGCGTTCTCGAGGCCAACGTCGATCGTGCCGGGGACGACGCGCGCGCCGCACAGGTCGATCATCAGCTGCGTGGCGATCGCCTGCGCGTGCATGCACTGCTCGGGCTGCAGGCCCTTCTCGAAGCGCCCGGAGGCCTCGCTGCGCAGGCCGAGCGCCCACGAGCTGCGGTGGATGTTGGGGCCGTTCCAGGTGGCGACCTCCATCAGCACGCGCGTGGTGTCCGGCTCGACCTCCGAGCGCGCGCCGCCCATCAGCCCGGCGATCGAGGTGGGGCCGTCGGCGTCCTCGATCACGACCATCTCCCGGTCGAGCGTGCGCGTCTGCCCATCGAGTGTCTGCACCTGCTCGCCGTCGTGCGCGCGGCGCACGGTCAGCCGCGCGCCGGCGATGCGGTCGAGGTCGAACGCGTGCAGCGGCTGTCCGGAGAGCAGCATCGCGTAGTTGGTGATGTCGACGACGTTGTTGATCGGCCGCTGCCCGGCGGCCGTGAGGCGCGCCTTCAGCCACGGCGGCGAGGGCGCGATCGTGACGTCCTCGAACACGCGCGCGGTGAAGCGCGGGCACAGGTCGGGGCACTCGACGAGCACCTCGGCGCCCGCGACGGGCCCACCCGACCCAAGGTCCTCGCTCCATGGCGCATCGGCAAGCGGCGCGCCGGTGGCGGCGTGCAGCTCGCGCGCGACCCCGTACACGCCGAGGCAGTCGGGCCGGTTGGGCGTGATCTCGAGCTCGATCACGTCCATCGAGATCGCGAGCACCTCCGCGAGCGGCGTCCCGGGCGCGAGCTCGGCGTCGAGCAGCTGGGTATCGAGCACGAGGATGCCTTTGACCGAATCCCCACCCGAATTGATCTCGAGCTCTGACTCGGACAGGATCATGCCTTCGGAGACGACGCCGCGCAGCTTCGCCTGCTTGAGCTTCGTGCCGTCCGGCATCACCGCGCCGGGGCGCGCCACGGCCACGGTCTGTCCGGCGGCCACGTTGGGCGCGCCGCAGACGATCGTCGCGGGCGCAGCCTCGCCGTCCTCGCCCGTCTCGCCGAGATCGACGGTGCAGACCCTCAGCCGGTCGGCGTCGGGATGCCGCTCGGCGCTGAGCACGCGCCCGACGACGAAGCCGTCGGTGGACGGCACGCCGTGATGGTGGATCGCCTCGACCTTGGTGCCGGTCATCGTCAGGCGCTCCTCGATCTGGTGCACGTCGAGCGCCGGATCGCAGTGTTCGCGCAGCCATGGCAGCGGCACTCTCATCGGAACTGCTCCAGAAAACGCAGATCGTTCTCGTAGTAGAGGCGCAGGTCGGGGATGCCGTGCTTGAGCATGGCGATCCGCTCGACGCCCATCCCCCAGGCGAAGCCCTGGACCTTCTCGGGGTCATAGCCGGGCGAGTTGGCGTCGGTGGTGGGCACGTGGGCGTAGACGTTGGGATCGACCTCGCCGGCGCCGAGCACCTCCAGCCAGCCCTCGCCCTTGCAGAGGGGGCAACGGGCACCGTCTCGCAGGAAGCCCGTTCCCGCGCAGTGAAAGCACGAGACGTCGACCTCGACGCTGGGCTCGGTGAAGGGGAAGAAGTGCGGGCGCAGCCTGACGTCGCGCTCGCCGCCGAAGACGGCGCGCGCGAACTCCAGCAGCGTGCCCTTGAGGTCGGCGAGCGTGATGTCCTCGTCGACGGCGAGGCCCTCGATCTGGTGGAACTGGGGCGTGTGCGTGGCGTCGGAGTCGGGCCTGTAGACGCGTCCGGGGATGACGACGTACAGCGGCGGCGGGTGGGACTCCATCGCGCGCACCTGCATGGGCGAGGTGTGCGTGCGCAGCACGAGCTCCTCGGCGAGGAGCGGCGAGGGCGGCTCCCCGGGGCGCGGCTCGGATGGCTCGAGCAGGTCCGGACGGGCGATGTAGAACGTGTCGGTGCGCGCCCGCGCGGGGTGCGTGGGGCTGTGGTTGAGCGCGTCGAAGTTGTAGTGGACTGTCTCGATCTCGGGGCCCTCCATGACGGTGAAGCCGAGGCCGAGGAAGATGTCTTCGAGCTCCCTGCGCGTGGCGGTGAGCACGTGCAGGCGCCCGATCGGCTGCGGCGGCGCGCCGGGCAGCGTGACGTCGATGCGGTCGGCGAGCAGCCGCTGCTGGAGCTCGCCGGCGGCGAGCTCGCCGGTGCGCGCCGCGATCAGCGCCTCGAGCGCCTGGCGCGCCTGGTTGGCGGCCTTGCCGACGGCGCCGCGCTGCTCGGGCGCGAGCTCGGCAACCCCGCGCAGCAGCTGCGGCAGCTCGGCCTTGCGCCCGAGGTAGCGCACGCGCAGCTCCTCCAGCTGCTCGCTGGTGCCGGCGGCGGCGATCGCGCTCTCGGCCTCGCCCTGGAGCTCCTGGATGCGATCGATCATGACGTCGGGACCGTACCGATGGGGCGGGCGGGACGCCGAGACGGCCGGCGGGTCATCTCATAGAGAGCCACGGTGGCGGCCATGGCGGCGTTGAGCGAGTGCGAGGCGATGGGGATGTGCGCGACGCGCTCGCAGGCATCGACGACGTCCTGCGGCAACCCGTCGCGCTCGGCGCCGATCAGCAGCGTGACCCCGTCCGCGCTCGCCTCGGCGCTCGCTGCGATGCCCGCGCCGACTCCGCTCTGCCGCTCGCCGTCGCCGCAGGGCCCGCGCAGCGGCTCGCCGGCGCCGGCGACGAGCGCGACCCGTTCGCCGGGGAGCTGTGAGATGTCGCGGACGTGCGCGAGCTGGACGGTGAAGATCGCGCCCATGCTGGCGCGCACGGCCTTGTCGCCGTGGGGGTCGGCGCAGCCGGGCCCGAGCGCGACGCAGGAGGCGCCGAACGCCTCGGCGGAGCGCAGCACGGCGCCGACGTTGCCGGGGTCGCCGACGCCGTGCAGGTACACGCACAGCGGTCCCCGCGGGGCGCACCAGCGCTGGGCGTAGACGGCCATCACGCGTGTGCCGGAGCCGAGCGCGGAGGCGCTGGCGAGCGCGTCGCGCTCGACGTCGTGGAAGTCCTCGCCGCCGAGGCCGGAGCCGGCCAGCCGGTAGCCCTCGAGCGCAGGGCGCCCCGCCTGCCGGGCGGCGGCGATCAGGTCCTCGCCTTCGGCGAGGAACGTGGCGCTGCGCGCGCGCCCGCGCTTGGTGTGCAGGTGGCGCACGGCCTTCAGACGTGGATTTTGGGGGGATTGGATCTGGGTCATGTCATAAAAAAAGCGCCGTCCTTTTCAGGAGCGACGCCCGGGAGGCTGTCTGTCGGTGTGCCGGGTCCCCGGCGGATCCGGGTCAGGCAGCCGACGCCTCGCGGGCGACCTCGGCAAAACGTCGGAATGTGTCGGCGTCGCGCACGGCGATGTCGGCGAGCACCTTGCGGTCGAGCTCGACGCCGGCCAGCTTGAGGCCGTGCATCAGCTGCGAGTAGCTCATGCCGTTGACGCGCGCGGCGGCGTTGATGCGGGTGATCCACAGCCTGCGGAAGTCGCGCTTGCGATTGCGCCGGTCGCGGTAGGCGTACGCGTCGGCCTTGAGCAGGGCCTCCTTGGCGCGCTTGTAGTTGGAGTGCGCCTCGCCGCGAAAGCCCTTGGTCTGCTCGAGCACGGCGCGGCGCTTCTTGCGCGCGCCGACCGAGCGCTTGACGCGCGTCACTTGCCCACCCCCAGCATGCGCTTGATCCGCGGCGCGTCGTCCTTGGAGACGATCATCGCCTCGCCGAGCTGGCGCTTGTGTTTGGGCGACTTCTTCTCGAGGATGTGGCTCGTGAAGGCGTGCCGGCCGCGCACCTTGCCGCTGGCGGTGACTTTGAAGCGCTTCTTCGCGCCGGAGTGTGTCTTCATCTTTGGCATGGGATGAGGGGATCGAGGACCCTGGCGCGTCGACCTGCGGTCGTCTTCGCCGCCCTCGGAAGCGCTGATTATGACACGGGCGTGCCCGCGGCCGCGGTTCCGCCGTTCTCGGCGGGCGGCTCGGGGGCGGCGACGGCCTCGGCAGAAGCCTCGGCGCCGCCGTTCTCGGCGGGCGCGGGCACATCGACGGCGGCCTCGGCGCCGCCGTTCTCGGCGGGCGGCTCGGGCGCGACGGCGGCCTCGCCGGCGTCGAGGACGGCATGCTCGTCGGTCGCGGCGGTGACGGTGCCGTCGGCTGCGATGCGACCGGCGAGCACGGCTTTGGAGGGGGCCATCATCATCGTCATGTTGCGCCCTTCCTGCATGGGGCGCTGCTCGACGACGCCGAGGTCGGAGAGCTCCTCGGCGAGCCGGTCGAGGATCGCGGTGCCGCGCTCGGGGTGGGTGACCTCGCGTCCGCGGAACATGATCGTGACCTTGACCTTGTCCTTGTGCTTGAGGAAGCGCTCGACGTGGTGCTTCTTGGTGTCGTAGTCGTGCTCGGCGATCTTGGGGCGGAACTTGATCTCGCGCACGGTGATCTGCTGCTGGTGCTTGCGCGCCTGCTTGACCTTCTGCGCCTGCTCGTACTTGTACTTGGAGTAGTCGAGCACGCGGCAGACGGGCGGGCGGGCCTCGGGTGCGACCTCGACGAGGTCGAGGTCGCGTTCCTGGGCGAAGGCGAGCGCGTCGGCGGTCTTGAGCACGCCGACCTGCTGACCCTGGTCGTCGATCAGGCGCACCTCGGGCACGCGGATACGCTCGTTGATCCTCGTCGTGTCCCGCTCAGGCGGGCGCCGGTCGAACCTGCGGGGAACCGGCACTAGGTGTGATTGCTGCGCGTCAAGCGAACGCTACGCGCGGCGTTCTGAGGATTTGAGCTTCAACGGCGGGGATTATAGCTCTCCCCGCACCCACTGGGCGAAGTCCGCGATCGCCAGCGCGCCGAGATCGCCGCCGCGCTGCCCGTCGGCGCTCTCGCCGGCGGCCCCGTGGGTGCGCACGGAAACGGTCCCGTCCCCCTGCTCGCGCTCGCCGACGACCAGCATGTACGGGATCTTTCGCAGCTCGGCGTCACGGATCTTGCGCCCGATCGACTCGCTGCGCTCGTCGAGCTCGACGCGCACCTTCTCGCCGCGCAGAGTGTCTCTGACCGAGGCGGCGTAGTCGTTGAAGCGGTCGGAGACGGGCAGCACGATCGCCTGCACGGGCGCCAGCCACAGCGGGAAGTCGCCGGCGTAGTGCTCGATGAGGATGCCGATGAAGCGCTCGAAGGAGCCGAGCAGCGCGCGGTGGATCATCACGGGGCGGTGCTCGGCGTTGTCGGCGCCGGTGTAGTGCAGGTCGAAGCGCTCGGGCATCGAGTAGTCCAGCTGCACGGTGCCCAGCTGCCAGGAGCGCCCGATCGAGTCGGTCATGTGCAGGTCGATCTTGGGGCCGTAGAAGGCGCCGTCGCCGGGGTTCAGCTCGTAGGCGAGCCCCTCGGCGTCGAGCGCGCCGGCGAGCGCGCCCTCGGCGCGATCCCACATCTCGTCGCTGCCGATGCGCTGCTCGGGCCGCGTGGAGAGCTCCAGGCGCGGCTCGATGCCGAAGCGCTTGTAGAGGTCGAAGCCGAAGCGCAGGCACTGCACGACCTCCTCCTGGACCTGCTCCTCGGTGCAGAAGATGTGCGCGTCGTCCTGGGTGATGTGGCGCACGCGCAACAGCCCGTGCAGCACGCCGCTGGCCTCGTGGCGGTGGACGAGGCCGGCCTCGCTGTAGCGCACGGGCAGGTCGCGGTAGGAGCGGCGCTCGTCGGAGTAGATCTGGATGTGGGCGGGGCAGTTCATCGGCTTCAGCCCCATCGGGCGGCCCTCGACGTCGGTGAAGTACATGTTGTCCTTGTACTTGTCCCAGTGCCCGGACTGCTTCCACAGCTCGACGTCGTAGAGGATCGGCGTTTTCACCTCCAGGTAGCCGCGCGCGAGGTTTTCCGAGCGCCACAGCTCGGTGAGCGCGTTCCAGATGGTCATGCCGGCGGGCTTCCAGAAGGGGCTGCCGGGCGAGAGCTCGGAGAACATGAACAGCTCGAGCTCGCGCCCGAGCTTGCGGTGGTCGCGCGCGCGGGCCTGCTCGATGCGCTCCAGGTGCTCCTCCAGCTGGGCCTTGGTGAAGAACGCGGTGCCGTAGATGCGCGTGAGCATCGTGCGGTTGGAGTCCCCGCGCCAGTAGGCGCCGGCGACCGACTGCAGCTTGAAGGCGCCGACGGTCTTGGTGCTGGGCGCGTGCGGGCCGCGGCAGAGGTCGGTGAAGGGACCGTTGGTGTACAGCGAGACGGTGCGCAGGGGCTCGCGGTGCAGGCTCTGCTCGGCGGCGGTGACGAGGTCGTCGATCAGCTCGACCTTGTAGTCCTGGCGCTCGGCGAGGAAGCGCTCGCGCGCCTGCCCGACGGGCACGTCCTCGCGCACGAACGTCTCGGCGGCGGCGATGTGCGCGCGCATGCGCTCTTCGATCTTCGGGAAGTCGGCCTCGGAGACGGAGGTCCCGTCGGGGAACTCGAAGTCGTAGTAGAAGCCGTCCTCGATCGGCGGCCCGATCGAGATCTTGACGCCGGGGTAGAGCTCGATGACCGCCGCGGCGAGCACGTGCGCGGCGTCGTGGCGAATCAGCTCGAGGGCCTTCGGCCCACTTTTATTAGTGAGGATCGCGAGGTGCGCCCCGTCGGGCAGTGGGCGCGTGAGGTCGCGCACCTCGGGACCGGCGCCGTCGTCGGAGCCCGCATCGACGCCGAGCTCGACGGCGAGCGCGGCGCGCGCGAGACCCGGCCCGATCGCGGCGGCGGCGTCGGCGCCGGTGGCGCCGTCGGGCAGCTCGAGCGTGTTGCCGTCGGGGAGTGTGACCTTCACGGACATGTCAGTCGCGCAGGCTACCCGCCGACGGCGAGAGTTTCTTCGGGCACGTGCGCCGCGCGTGCTCTAGGCGTGCGCGACGGCGCTCTCGCGCTGTGCGTCGGGCGCGTGCGCGGCGACCGCGGCGAGCGTCCACAGCGCGTCGTCGGCGAGCGCCTCGCGCCGGACCTCGCCGGCGCCGAGCAGCTCGATCAGCTGGCGCTCGGCGGCATCGCGGTCGGGCGCCTGGTTGTTCTGGGTCATGATCGCGGCGACCTCCTGCGTGACGAGCCCGTCGGGGAAGTGGCGCAGCGCGTCGATCGCCTCCTCGGGCGGCGCCTGGCGCTCGAGCGTCGGGTCGAGGTTGGCGATCAGCACGTCGTAGGCGTCGATCGTCTGAAAGCCGCCGGCCTCCAGGCGCTGGCCGGCGCTGGAGTGAAAGACGAGCGAGGGAGCCGAGTAGCGCACGGGCCCGTCGGTCTGCCGGGCCTTGCCCTGGAAGTCGGTCGGCCCGCCCTCGGCGCTGCGCGTCTGCTGCTTGTCGTCCTCGTAGGCGGCGAGCGTGGCGTCGTCGTCGATCGCGGCGAGCACGGCGTCGACGTCGAGCCCGTCGACGCGCGCGAGCGCCTGCGCGATGTCGGCGTCCTGGTCGAGCAGCAGCGTGGTCGTGAACCAGCCGAGCTGCAGCGCGCGCAGCACCGCGTCCTCGCGCCCGGGGAACAGCAGCCGCGTGGCGACGATCGCGCGGCAGGCGCGCGAGGTGGCGGCGACGCGGGCGCGCGGCTCCATCAACAGCGGCATGCCGAAGCGCCTGAAGTAGCTCTGCTGGCCGATCGTCGAACGCGTGGGCGTGTAGCCGGCGTCGATGTAGCGCTGCGGATCCTCGGCCAGCCCGATCGTCACCAGGCGCCAGTCGAGCTGGTCGCCGTAGCGCCAGTGCAGCACCGCGAGCGCGGGGCTCGCCGAGTACGCGAAGGGACAGCCGGGGTCTGTGAAGTGCGTGACTGAGATCGAGGCCATGCGGAGATGATTGCACACGCAAGCACTTCATGCGTGCGCGAGGCGCGCCTGAACCGGTTCGACCCCCGCGCGAGGCGCGCCGGCTGTTTCGATTGAGAAACACGTGCTGCGGACAATCGTCTGCATATGCGAATATCGCCCGATGACAAACGACGAGCATCTCTCCATCACCATCACCCTGTCCCCCGCCCAGATCGACGAGATCGTGCGGGCGGCGAGTCACAGTCGCGCGCCGAGCGTCTCGACGCTGATCAACGACGCGCTGCGAGCGCCGCTGCGCAGCGAACATGCCGACGGCCAGCCGGCGGAGGGGGAGCGCGACGGACCCGTCCCCGGTGGCTACCTGCAGATCGACGACAGCGACCCGCGCCTGTCGCGGTCGCTGCTGCGCGGGCTGTCGATTCTCACCTGCTTCGGTCCCGACGGCGCACCGCGCGGGATCCTGGAGCTCGCGCGCACGCTCGGCATGAGCCCGAGCACCACCCATCGCTACGCGCACACGCTCGTGCAGCTGGGCCTGCTCGAGCGCTGCCCGAACTCGCGCAAGTACAGCCTGCCGGGCATGTAGGAGAAGTGGCCGGCACCGGCGCATGCGGCGCGCCGTGCCGGCCTTGGCCAGCGCCTTCTGTGGGGATGGCGTGACGGCAGCAGGATACCAGCAGCCAGCTGTCTGGATCTTGCTACTCGCGAAGTGCGATGTTTCTGATTGTGTCAGCTCCGACCCAGACAGATCTCGCGCTCGCGGCGACGGTGAGACGCATGCGCGTCGAGCGCGGCGACACGCAGGAGGACCTTGCGCACCGCGCGGGCCTGACGGTGGCGGCTTTCGCGCGCATCGAGCGCGGGCACGCGAACCCGACGTGGACGACCGTCAGGCGCATCGCCACGGCACTCGAGGTCAGCCTCGCCGGCCTTGCCGAGGCGGTCGAACGCCACAAGCCGCACGGCTGAGTCACCCGCCGGCGGCTGACTCACCTGTCCGCGGCAGAGTCACCTGCCGACATCTGCGCCACCTGCCGGCAACCGAGTCACCTGCCGGCGGCACGGGTCGAAGGACCACTCCGCGGGACCGTGGAACGTCGATGCGCGCCCGGCCTACGGCGCGGGCGCGTCGCTCGCGGCGACATTCCAGCCGGAGACGCTCACCACCGGCTGCCGTCCGTCGAGCGCGGCGGCGCTGTAGGCGGCGCTGAGCGTCTCCGATTCCCCCGGCCACAGGGTGATGTCGTTGTCACTCCAGAACGTCGGGAGCACCTCGTCATCGCCGGTGTCGGGAGTGCCTTCGCCGTTGCCCCTGCGCACGTCGGCGCGCAGGAAGAAGGCCACGGTCGGCGTGTGCGAGGTGTTGGCGATCGTCACCGCCGTGAGCGTGTCCGCGCCGTCGGGTCCGGGCTGCGATTGCGTGTGCGCGCTCACCGACACGCTCGCCGGGGGCAGTTCGTGCAGCGCCCTGAGATCGGCGTACTGGGACATGCTCGCGTGCGGTTCCGGTTCTTCGAGCGTCGTGCGCCAGTCGACGATGTCCTGCTGGGTGGAGAGCCAGTACACGTTGCGGTCGATCACCGCCCCGCCCTGCTCGAGCAGCAGCTCGACGAAATATGTCTGCGCGGGCGCCGGCGGGGTCGTGGCGGCTGGGATCCTCGGCGTGATCACACCGTTGACCACCGCCTGCGCCCCGAGCGTGATCGGACCGGCGCTCTGTTCGTCGAGCAGCTGCCCGTCCAGCGCGTAGACCCGCGCCTTCACCGACACATCCGCCTCCGTCGTGTTGGTGAGGTTGTCGAGCGTGACGGTGTCGTTGTCGTAGGCGTACAGCGCGTGCAACGACTGGTTGGCCTGCTGAGCGCCGAAATAGCTGCCAGCCTCGTCGAATTCCTGGTTGTACAGGTCCCACAGCAGCGTCGGCCAGCCCTTGTTGAGCTGCCAGTAGACGACGCCGGTGGAGGGCGTCGGCGTGGCGTTGGCGTGGTCGATGTAGGCCTCGAACTGCGCGCGCTGGGTTTCGTAGTTCTGCACCTGCGCATCCTCGACGTATTCGTCGAGGCTCGACCACTGGCCGAAGCGATTGGCGATCGCCCGGTCGAGCTCGTACAGCGTGCCGAACGAGTAGCCGCCGTTGCGCGGGCCGGGCAGTTCCGGCTCGTAGTTGGTGTGGTACTGGTTGTAGTCGGGGTCGCGCGACAGTTGTTCCTGTTCAGATGGCGACATGAAACGCTCGATCGAGTCGAGCGTGGGCACGGTGTCACCGGCGCTGGCCTCGCTGTCGAAGCCCCATGCCCCGCCCACGTTGGTGCGCGTCGGGTCGTGCTTGTCGTAGTGCGTGTCGTCGTACCAGTAGCTCGGCGGCACCCAGTCATACGGCCCCTCCTTCTCTCCTGAAGGGCCGAGCGTGCGCGTCCCCTTGTACTCGGCCGAGGCGATCAGCGGATCCCGGAAGTCGGCGGCGGCGAAGGCCTTCAGCGAGAGCTGTTCCTGCCTGGGCGTGGGCGCGTCATCGCTCCAGCTGAAGTCGATCACGCTGGGGTGGTTGCGCAGCTGCTCGCCGATCGCGAGCGCCGAGTCATACAGCACGGCGTCGTCCTGCTTGGAGAGCTTGCGGCGTTCGGGCTGCCATGCGTCACAGCACTGAAAGCCGGCGTCGATGAGGATGCCGGCGCGGTCCATCTGCTCGTAGAAGTCTTCCGGCATCTCCTTGCCCTCGGTGCGGATCGCGTTCAGCCCGAGGTTCTCGATCAGCGCGATCTGCGCGGCGGTGCCGGCGGCGGAGTAGCGCAGGAACAGGTCCTCGGCCCAGCCGCCCGCGCGGATCACGAGCGGCTGCCCGTTGATGGCGAACCGGCGCACGCCGTGCGGCGCGATCGGCGAGCTTCCGGTGAGGTAGCTGCTGACGGTGCGGATGCCGAACGTCTCAGACTGGGAGTCGGTGGGCGCGCCCGGCTGCTGGACTTGCATCGACAGTCGGTACAGCGGCTGCGAGCCCATCCGGTAGGGCCACCACAACCGAGGGTTGACGATAAGCAGCTGCGGGTCTTCCGCGGGTGCGAACGAGATCAAGCTTGTGGTCCGCGCGGGAACCGTGACGGTCTTGGAGACGATGATCGGTTCACCGCCCCCGGCGGGCGCGGTGACGGTCGCCGAGACGGTGGCGCTCTGCGTGGTGGCGGTCTCGTTGCTGACTTCGCCCCTGAGCGTCAGCTGCGAGCTCGACATGTCGGGGGCGTTGTCCTCGAGCACGTGCACGCCGGCGATCGCGAGCGCGCCGGAGGTGTGCAGCTGCAGGGGGAACTGGATCCCGGTGTTGTTGTCCGGCGGGATCTGGTTCCAGTCGACGTCGTCGAGCGTGAGCATGCGCGTGGGGTCGTTCGGGTAGACCTCCAGGGCGAGCGAGTTGGTCCCCGCGTGCAGCAGGCTGGCGATTTCGTAGCTGTAGCGCGCGTAGTCGCCCTGCAGCGTCGCGTGCGTGGCGAGCTCGTGGCCGTCGACCCACAGGTCGGCCGCGCCGACGACGCCGTTGACGACCAGCCGCGCGTGTTCGTCGGTGTGGGGATTCGCGTCGAAGTCCGTGCGAAACCACCATGGGACGGCGAACTGGGCGACGCTCTCGGGCCCGATCGCTTCCATGTAGCCAAAGCAGCTCTTCATCGCTTCGGAGAAGAACACGTTCGGGCAGGCGCCGTTCTGCAGCAGCGCATCGATCTCGGTCCCGACGGCGCCGGCGTCGTCGGGCTCGACCGCCAGCCAACCGCCCGTGGGGAAGCCGGGTTCTGAGATCTGGCCGCCGGGCTGGGCAGCGAGCGCGCTGCTCTGTACCTGCCAGCCGCCGAGCCCCAGCGTGACCGTTTCGGCGCGAGCGCGTGAGACGAGCGGCGCGGCGCACATGCACAGCGCGAAGGCGCTCGCCAGCGCGAAGGCGCGGGCGGCGATGCGAGCACCGCGCGCCCGTGCGATCACACCCCTCTCCAGAGCATGCGCCACCAGCGGAAGGCTACCGTCAGCCCACCGTCGCGGCACCGCCGGCCGTCGGCGCTCACACGGGGTCGGAGATCTCCAGCGCGCGCAGGTGCGCGTCGACGCGGCGCACCCATTCCTCGGAGAGCTCGTCGGCCTGCACCGACAGGCGCGCCTGCACGACCAGGCCCTCCGGCGCGGGGATGCCGAGGTGTGCGAGCACGCGGTGCACGACGGCGTCGGTGCTCTCGGCGAGCTCCTCGTAGGTGAGCTTCAGCGGCTCGTATCCGAGCCCCATGAAATAGGCGTCCCAGGAGGCGTCGTGCGCGGTCAGCAGCCGCACGAGGTAGTTGATCGCGCGGAATGAGAACACGAGCTCCGCGGGGCGCTCGACCTCCTCGCCGGCCTCGCGCTTCCAGGCCTGCGTCTGCACGGCCTTCCACAGCGAGACCGCCTGGCGGATCTTGTTCTCGCGGGTGATCTGGATGTAGCGCAGGCCGGGGAACGCCCGCGCGAGCAGCTCGGGCAGCGGCCTCCCCGCCATGCCTTCGATCCCGCGCAGCAGCTCGGCGAAGTCGCCGAGATAGCCCCACATCAGCTTCGCCCCGAAGACGCCGTTGGGCGTCGTCCCCTGCTCGAGCGCCCACGCGAGGTACTGATCGTAGGTGTCCGGATGCCAGAGCGGGCTCGGTTCGGCCGCCCCGTCGGGCATCTCGCGGAAGGCGAGGCGCTCGACGATGTTGGCGTGGCGGTCGGGGTCGAAGTACTCGTGCGGGCGGCGCGGCAGCCCGGAGCGGCTGAGCGCCTCGAAGTACTCCGCGGGATGCCCGGCGACACCGGTCTGGTCGAGCGCGTGGCAGAGTAGAGTGCTGCCGCTTCGCGGCGTCGCGCATACCAGGTAGGAGAGCATCGGCGTCATCGTCTGGGAAATCCGATCAAGCACACTGACTTGGTGAACAATACAGTGACCGACCTACCGAACATTCTGTACATGCACTCGCACGACACCGGGCGCTACGTGCAACCCTACGGCGAGCCGGTGCCGATGCCAAACGTGCAGGCGCTGGCCGACCAGGGCGTGCTGTTCCGCCAGGCGTTCTGCGCCGCCCCCACGTGCTCGGCCAGCCGCGCGTGCCTGCTGACGGGCCAGTACGGGCAGAGCAACGGGATGCTCGGGCTCGCCCATCGCGGCTGGTCGCTGCGCGACTACCGCCATCACATCGTCAACGTGCTGCGGAGCATCGGCTACACCTCGACGTTGATCGGCGAGCAGCACATCTCCAAGGAGCCGGAGGTGATCGGCTACGACGAGGTGATGAAGGTCCCGACGACGCACGTCGAGACGGTCGCGCCGCTGGCGATGGAGGTGCTGCGGCGCAAGCACGAGCGTCCGCTGTTCGTGTCGATCGGCTTCTTCGAGACCCACCGCGAATTCCTCGGCCCGGGCTCGCTGCGCGACGTCCACTACTCAAAGCCCCCCAACAACCTCCCCGACTGCCCGGAGGTGCGCGCGGACGTGGCCGCGTTCAAGGCGAGCGCGCGCTCGCTGGACCACGGCGTCGGCATGGTGCTCAACCAGCTCGACGCCTCCGGCCTGTCGGAGAACACGCTGATCATCTTCACGACCGACCACGGGATGCCGTTCCCGGGGGCGAAGGCGACGCTGTATGACCGCGGCCTGGGCGTGAACCTGATCCTGCGCGGACCGGAGCCGTTCGGCGGCGGGCGTGTGATCGACGCGCTGGTGTCGCACATCGACATCTACCCGACGGTGTGCGAGCACCTGGGGATCGCGCGCCCGCCGTTCCTGCAAGGCGTGTCGCTGCTGCCGCTGCTGTGGGGGCACACGACGAGCGTGCGCGAGGAGATCTTCGCGGGCTCGACATGGCACGCGGCCTACGAGCCCCAGCGCGCGATCCGCACCGAGCGCCACAAGTTCATCCGCCGCTGGGGCGAGCGGCGCACGCCGGTGCTCGCGAACACCGACGACGGGCCCAGCAAGGATCTGCTGCTGGCGGCGGGCTGGGCCGAGCGGGAGATCCCCAAAGAACAGCTGTACGACGTCCTGTTCGACCCCAACGAGGCGAACAACCTCGTGGATGACCCCGGCTACGCAACGGTGCTCGAGGATCTGCGCGCGCGCCTGGAGCAATGGATGCGCGACACCGACGACCCGCTGCTGGCGGGCCACGTCGACCCGCCGCCGGGCGTTGAGATCAACCTCCCCGACCAGCTGTCGGCGAGCGAACCGACGATCACGATCGAGTAGCTCAGCCGCGAGCAGCGGCTCAGCCGGCGCACCGGCGCAGGAAGTCAACGAGCGCGCCGGTCGTGCGCCGCGGCTCGTCATCCCACACGAAGTGCCCGGCGCCGGGAAGGACGGTGAGCTCCGAGCCCGGGATCTCCTCGTGAAAGCGCCTTGCCATCGCGACGCCGGCGAAGCGGTCCTCCTCGCCCCACAGGATCAGCGCCGGCACGTCCAGCGCGGCGACGCGGCCCTCGTAGGGAATGAGCTTGTCGAACTCGCCCGAGCGGTAGAGCTCGAGGTGCCCGAGGCGGCGCGTGTCGTCGGCGAACGCCTTCCAGTACTCGTCGATCGCGGTCTCGCTCATGCCGCTTGAGACGGCGTGCATGGCGGCGGCGAAGCCCTCGCGCGCGTAGGCGCGAATCAGCTTCTCGCCCTCCCCGGGCGTGCGCATAACGTTCGCCAGGTCGTGCCAGCGCCGGTCCGAGAAGAAGCCCCCGTCGGAGATCACCAGCGCGCTCGCGGCACCGGGGTGGTCGCACGCCCAGCGCAGCCCGATCGGCACGCCCCAGTCGTGCGTCACGAGCGCCACCGGACCGAGCTCCAGCTCATTGACGAAGCGTTCGAGCGCCTCGATGTGGCGCTCCCACGTGGCCGGCGGGTCCGGCTCGGAGTCGCCGTATCCGGGCAGGTCGGGCGCAAGCGCCCAGAAGCCGGCGCCGGCGAGCGCGGGCAGCGCGTCGTGCCACATGTAGGAGGACTCGGGGTAGCCGTGGACGAGCAGCACCGGCGGATCGCTCGCGCGACCGGCCTGCCTGTATGCAAGTCCTCCCGCTCGCACCGGGCCGCTCAGTCCAGCTCGGCCGCAAGGATCGCCCGATGGTCCACGTGCGCCACGGCGTGCTGCTCGCCGGGGACGTCGACGCGGGTGACGGTAAGGTAGCCGACGAACGCGACGATCAGGATCGTCAGCGTGACGCTGACCGGCCCGGTGGTGAGGTTGAGGCCGCCGTTGTGAGGCGTGACGGCCAGCCAGTCCGCGAACGAGGCGCCGAGCGGACGCGTGAGGATGTAGGCGAACCAGAACGTTAGGACCTCGTTGACGCCGAAGCGCAGATAGGCGACCGCGGGGACGGCGATCCACGCGGCGAACATGACACCGGAGGCGAAGAAGCCGAGGTGCATGGAGGTGGCGGTCAGATCGCCTGCGGCGGTGCCGAGCGCGAACGTCGCGAGCACGGTGGCCCAGTAGAACGTCTCGCGCCGCGGCGTGTAGATGCTGTGAATCGAGAGCGTTCTCTCACTCGTATACCAGGCGGTAAGGATGGCCGCCAGCACGACGAGGTAGAACGACGTGGAGATCAGGTAGGGAATGCCCAGCACGACGTGCAGCGCGTCGGCGGCGCTCGTGCCGAACACCGCGACCGCGACGACGACCAGCCAGTACGTCCACGCGACATACCGCTTCGCCCTGAACTGCAGCCGCAGCGCGACGCCGAGGAGGATCAGCATGATCGGCACGGCGATCACGGGTCCGAGTTCCTGGTTGAGGAAGTCCGACGTCGACTCGCCCATCGCCGTCGTGAGGATCTTGACGACCCAGAACAGGACGGTGATCTCAGGGACCTTCGCGAACGCCCGCCGAGCCGGGTCCGTGTGTGGGGCGATACCGCGCGAGGACATGCCACCGGATATCTACCGAGGGAATATTTGCCGTCGCTAAAGACATCCGCCAGATGCCCACGCAACTGCTTGTGCGCATCGACACGACCCGGTCGATACTTGTAACTTGCGCCACGAAGCTAGCCGACGCGCGAGCCGAGGCTTGTAACTCAAGTCGCGTGCACGAGCAACGCCAAGCGGACGCCCCTGAGGCCCCGCGGCAACGATGAAGCTAGAGCTTCAGGTAAGAGTGGCCAGGCAGTTTGGTGTGGCAGGTGTGATACACGCGCTCACCCTTGAGCGTGTGTCCACTGCTCGTGCGGGCGACGATCTCCACCGTGAACGTGCCCGGCGGTAGACCGACCAGGTCGATCCCCGTGCTGAGATGCGTGCCGCTCAACGTCCGCTTGTGCTGGCCGTCGATCGAGACCACAGCCGAGACGATCCCGAGCTGCTTGACGTTCTGGATGTGAATCGTGATGTCGCGCTTGCTCGCGCACTGCACCGGGCTGACGACCTTTATCGAGAGAACTTCTTTTTTGGCTTCTGGAGTAGCTGCCGGCGGCGCTGGCGTCACCGGTATCGCCGTCCAAGTCATCGAAGCCGCCTTTTCGAGCTTCTTGCCGCCCAGCCCGACGCTGGCGTCGATCGTGTCCTTGCCCGCGCCCTTCTTGTCCGCGTAGGTGAAGACGACCTTGCCTTCCGAGTTCGTTTCGCAGTCCGGGTCGGACGTGCCTTCAGGCGTCGCGCAGGTCCCCGTCACACCTTCGTTCTGGCCGGTGATCGTGAACGTGACTTCCGCGTCCGGCACGGGGGTGACAGCTCCACTCACCGCGCGAGTGACAACGACCGGCGCGCCTTCCTCGGTGACGGTCGCGGTGACCGAGTGCGTTTCGGTTTCCCCGGCTTTGCTTTCGCCTGTGGGCGGCTCGAGGGACAGCGAGTAGGAAGGCGCTCTCGCGCCCTGGTACTCATACGCGCCGATGTCACAGCCATCTCCTGAGATGCCCGGACGAGGTTCGCGGCGCTGATCGACCGACCCCGGTCCTTCCGGAGCCTCTTCTTCGCAATCGCCGGCGAGGGGAACGACGCCGATGGCCGGGCTCGACGCGCCGAGCGCGATCGTCTCCGTGGGACCGCCGTGGTCTTCCAGGCCCCCTTCGAAGCCCGGTTCTTCGCCAACCAGGTCCTGGTCGGCCTGGCTCAGGCCGCAGCTGTCGGATGAGCTGTCGACGACCGCCTTGGAGGGATAATCGAGGTTGTAGCCGGCGTCCGGGACGAGCGATTCGACTTCGCCCTCGCAGTTGTCTTCGTGCTCGCCCTGTTCCTCGGCGACGATCGTGTTGCGCAGGTAGATCGCGCTGGTGTCGTCAGCCGAAAGATTGTCACCCAGGTGGTCGGAGTCGGTCTTGTTGTAGGCGACCGTGTCGCTGATCAGCGTCGCGTACTCTTCATCGCCGACGTAGATGCCGCCACCTTCGTCTCCAGCTTCGTTTTCGGTGATCGTCGAGTTGATGATCGGGTCGTCGCCCCCGCGCTCCTCGATCCCGCCGCCGTAGTAGCCGGCTTCGTTGCCGACGATCGTCGACTCTTCCACAGTGAGCGCGCCACCTTCCAGGAACTCGGGCCCGATCGCCGGCCGCGCGCGTCGGCGAGCAGCCCGGGGGGAGCGCCGAGGCGCCGCGGCGTGCCGGGCGGAGGCGCGGTCGCCCACTCGCTCCTCACACCCATATTCATCTGTTTCCGCGAAGATCCCGCCGCCGTCGCCCTCATCCTCGACCGCGGCCTTGTTGTCGCTGATCGTGGACTGCACGACGATGAGTTCTCCATAGAGCTCCTCACAGTCCTCGCCGTTCTGGCCGCTTTCGGTGAAGGTCGCGATCCCGCCGCCGCTGGAAGAGGTGGTTTCGTTTTCGGTGATCGTCGACCCTTGTTCGATCGTGATGTAGGCCTTGGATCCGTAGATCCCGCCGCCGTCGTACTCGGCGTCGTTGGCGGCGATCGTCGAGCCCTTGATCGCGAGTTCCGCGCCTTCGACGTATATCCCGCCGCCGTGGTACTGGGCGTTGTTGTGAGCGATCGTCGAGTCGTCTTCGACGATCGCATCGTCTTCTTCGCCGTAGATTCCGCCGCCGTCTTCCCTGGCGCTGTTCCCTTCGATCGTCGATGCCCTGACGTAGATGTCGGAGGGCGTTTCTCCGAAGATCCCGCCGCCGTTGTTGTCCGCGGTGTTTTCGGTGATCGCCGAGTCTTCGACTGTGAGGTCGGCCAAGGAGGACACGAACACACCGCCGCCGTTGCCCGCAAGGCCGTTCTTGACGGTCACGCCGGCGAGCGTCAGCGAGCTGAGTTCCCTGACTTCGAAGACCCTGTCTTTCGCGTCTCCTTCGATAATGGTTTTTCCGGCCCCGGCCCCGGATATCGTGATATCGGTGCCGGTTTCGACCATCAGCGCCGGTTCGATGTGAGTCTCCTCGTACGTGCCTTCGGGCACGTCGATCGTCACCGCGATGCCCTCGCTGTCGGCGAGTTCGACGGCGGCGCGCAGCGTGCAGCCTTTGGCGACATCCGTGCTTTCGCATGTGCTCGCGCCGGATTCGAGCGGCGCGTCGGTCGTTTCGGTGACCGCGAGAGGCGTTGCCGCAAAGGCGCTTGTGCCGGTCAGCGCGAGCAGCGCAACCATCGCCAACAGGCCGACCGTCACTGCCCCCCAACGTCGCATCGGCGGAACTTTACACCAATCCCCGTCGCTGTCAAGAAATTCGCAGCTTGCGTGATTTCGATCGACTGCGTTAGCTTTCGCGCATGAGCGCGATCGGCGATGGCATCGACCTCGAGCCCGGGGTGCTGCCCTGGCTCGCGCGGGAGTTGAGGGTTGTGGTTAACGAGCTGGCGAGCTTCACGCGGCCATCGGCGTCGGAGGGCGAGCGCCGCGCCGCCGAGTGGATCGCGCAGCGCATGCGCGCGCACGGGCATCCGGTCAGCGTCGAGGTCGAGCGCGCGCACGGCGGCTACTGGTGGCCGCTCGGCCTGCTCAACGCCGGCGCGTCCCTCGCGGCGGTGGCGGCGCGCCGCTCGCCATCGCGCTGGGCGCGCGCGCTGGCCGCCGTCGTCGGCGCGAGCGCGGCCGCCGCGATCTGGGATGAAGTCGGCGGCGGGCGGCTGTGGTTCCGGCGGGCGGCCCTGCCTCACCGCGACACGTTCAACGTGATCGCAGAGGCCGGCGACCCGCGGGGCGCCGAGACGATCGTCGTCGTGGCCCACCACGACGCGGCCCACAGCGGGCTCGTGTTCCATCCCGCGCTGCCGCGGCTGTTCGCCGAGCGCTTCCCCGAGCAGCACGAGCGCTCCGAGCAGAGCCTGCCGATCATGTACGCCACGTGGCTGGGGCCGGTGCTCGTCGCGCTCGGCGCGATCCTGCGCCGCCGCGGCCTGCTGCGCGCCGGCTCGCTGCTTGCCGGCGGCGCCGCCGCGGCGATGGCCGACATCGGCCGCAGCGACGTGGTCGCGGGCGCCAACGACAACCTCAGCGCGGTCGCCGTGCTGGTGGCGCTCGCGCGGGGGCTCGCCGAGCGGCCGGCGCCGGGCGTGCGCGTGCTGCTGCTCTCGACCGGCTCGGAGGAGTCGTTCATGGAGGGCATGCAGGGCTTCATGCGCCGCCACCGCGCGACGCTCGATCCGGCGCGCACGACGGTGCTGTGCCTGGAGTGCGTCGGCAGCCCGACGCTCACGCTGGTCGAGGCCGAGGGCATGCTGCGCATGCGCTACTACAGCGACGCCGCACGCCGGCGGCTGGCCGCCGCTGCGGATGCGGCCGGCGTTGAGCTCGTGCGGGGACTGCGCACGGTCGCCGCCACCGACGCGCTCGTCGCGCTGCGCCGCGGCTACGACGCCGTCACGCTCGCGTCGATCGACGCGAGCAAGTTCCCCTCCAATTACCACTGGCCGAGCGACACGCCCGAGAACCTCGACTGGAGCACGATCGAGCGGGCGTTCGCCGTCGCCGACCGCTTCGTGCGCGCCGGCCGGCCTCCCGCTCAGACCGAGTAGGGACGCGAGCGGCGGTCGATCCCCACTTCGGTGATCCCCGCCGATGTGATCTTGATCCGCGTCGGGACGTTGCCGCGCTCGAGCAGCTTGCGCAGCACCGACTCGCCCTTGGACTCGATCCCCGATCGCAGCGGCTCGTCGAACGCATCCGCGCGCAGCGAGCCGGCGATCTGCACGTACACGTGCTGTTCGGCGCGGCCGTTCTGCACCTTCCAGCGGTACAGGCCCCCCTCGCGTGGAACCGGGATCGGAGTGGGCCCCCCGATGATCTCAGGATCGCCAGCCATGCACGTAGATTGTACGCTTCCACCCAGAGAAAGAAGGGCCCGCTGGCCAGCATCTCCAGCCGGGTTTTGGACAACTGCGGAGTGCTCTCGGGCAACGCTTCGCCCCTCCCCCCGCTCCCGCGTTCAGAGCGTCGGCGGATCGGACGCGTGCGCCAGGTACCACAGCTGGGAGATGCCTTCGTCCCACTCCGTCCGGCCGTTCGCGAGCTTGCTCCTATAGCTCGCCAGCGGGGTGGCGCTCGGCGCCCGCGCGTACGTTTGCAGGGCGGACATCGCGCCCGCGACTTCGCCAGCGCCTTCGGTCACCTGCGTCTCGGCGCGTGGGACGTCTTCTTCTTCCGCGCCTTCTTCGCCGCGTCCCGCGACGTTCCATTCGCTCGCCTCGAGCAGCTCTCCATGCGCCTCCCCCGCGGCCTGTGCCAGGCGCGCCAGCTGCGCCCGCGTCGGCGCGAGCGCCAACCCCGCCAGCTCGCTCTCGACCGCCTTCGCGCTCGCGATCGCGCGCGCCGCCGCGGCGGCGTGTTCGCCTCGGAACCTCGCCGCGCCCGTCTGCGGGCTGCCCGACGCGCACCCCACGAGCGCGACGCCCGCCAGGACGGCCAGCGCAGCCAGACCCCGGCGGAGCTCTCGTGCGGGCACGGAAAACACCCTACTGCGACGGGCTCGGCGTCCGTGACGGAGCGCTCGCCGGGTCGCATCCACCCATGACATCTCGCGTCGGTTGGGTGGTAGGCTCGTCAAGCCGAGTGAGGGTAAGTGAAGCTTCAAAGGGGAGGCTGAGATGGCAGGGATGACCCGCAGGGAGCTGCTGCAGGCGGGAGCTGGAGCAGGAGCGCTGGCGCTCGGCGCGAACCCGCTGATCCAGCAGGCGCTCGCCGCAAGACCGGGCCAGCTGACGGACATCGAGCACGTCGTCATCCTGATTCAGGAGAACCGCTCGTTCGACCACTACTTCGGCACGCTGCCGGGCGTGCGCGGCTTCTCCGATCCGGGCGCGCGCGACATCCTCTACCAGCCGGGCTATCCCGCTCCCGGATTCGACGGCGTCCTGCTGCCATTCCACCTCGAATCCGACATCGTCGCCGGCGAGCGGTGCTTCCCGGACATCACGCACCAGTGGGTGCCACAGCACCAGAGCTGGGACGGCGGCGCGATGGACGGCTTCGTGCGCGCTCACCTCGCCGCCGACGGACCCGAAGCGGGCCCCGCGACGATGGCCTACTACGAGCGCGCCGACATCCCCTTCTACTTCGCGCTCGCCGAAGCCTTCACCATCTGCGACAACTACCACTGCTCCGTCTTCGGCCCCACGCACCCGAACCGGCTGTACAGCATGTCCGGGACGATCGACCCCGAAGGCCTGGCCGGCGGGCCGCTGGTGGAAACGCTCGGTCCTCCGAAATTCCAGGAACTCGCGGGACGCTTCACGTGGCCGACGATGCCCGAGCAGCTCTCCGCCGCCGGGGTCAGCTGGAAGGTCTACACGGGGACCAACGAGGGCCTGTACGACAACGTCCTCAACTTCTTTCACTCCTACCAGACCGACCCGGCGCTCGCCGCGCTCGCATTCGACCCCGTCTATCCCAACGACTTCGTCACCGACCTCAAGAACGGGGAGCTCCCCCAGGTCTCGTGGATCAACGTGTCTCTGGATCAGACCGAGCATCCCGGCTACTCATCGGCCAAGGTCGGCGAGTTCATCGTCGAAAGCCTGCTGCGCAGGCTCAAAGACCATCAAGTGTGGAAATCGACCGCGCTGTTCCTCACGTGGGATGAGAACGGCGGCTTCTTCGACCACGTCGCGCCGCCCGTCCCGCCGCCGGGAACACCCGGCGAGTATCTGAGCGTCGCCGACGTCACCGGCGACGACGGCGAAGTCGCCGGGCCGATCGGGCTCGGCTTCAGGGTGCCGATGATCGTCATGTCGCCATTCAGCCGCGGCGGCTTCCTCTGCTCGGACACGTTCGACCACACCTCCATCCTGCGCTTCCTCGAGACGCGCTTCGGAGTCGAGGTCCCCAACCTGAGCCAGTGGCGACGCGAAACCGTCGGCGACCTCACCAGCGCGTTCAACTTCGCAAAGCCGAGCAAAAGCAACCCGCAGCTCCCCGTCGTCAAGCTGACCCGCAACGAAGCGAAAGCCGGCGCCTGCGAATCCACCGACCCGGTCACCGTTCCACCCAACTCGTTCCCCGAAGAGGAAGCACGCGAATGGAAAACTCCAAGCGGGCTGTAGGCGCTGACGACTGACGTTGCCTGCGAGACGCGGCGCCCGAGACGAGCGCCGGCAGCGGCTCCTAGCCGCGCTCGAGCAGACGCAGCGCGAGCAACTCCCCCGCGTCGCCGGAGGCGTCATGCGGGTCGCGGGAGGCGTCATGCGGGTCGCCGGGCAGGCGCTCGATCAGCAGGCCGACGCCACCGGCGCCAGCGGTCGAGTCGAGCACCCTCGCGGCTCCGCCCGCGCGCAACGGCCCCACGTGCAGCTCCAGCTCGTGCGGCGCGAGCTCGACCGTCAGCCCGATCTGGGCCGCGTCGATCCACTCGCCCGCGGTCGCGGCGAGCGCGCCGGCGAACGACTGCACCTCGGCGATTCCCGCACCCGAGAACTGCGCCCGCTTCGCCAGCGCGCCCAATACCCGTGGCAGGACCGCTCGCGCGATCGTGCTCGGGCCGAGCGCGATCGCGACCGTGCCCTCGTCCTCGCCCTCCCCGGCCGTCCGGGACTCCAGCTCATACCCCGCGAGCGCGTCGGGCGCGACGACGCCCGGGGTCGTGAACAGCATGCGCACCTCCGTGCCGCCGCCGTCGAGTTTGCTGAACGCCAGCCGCTGCGTGAGCGCGTGCACGATCGGCATGCCCAGGCCGGTGTGAGGCTGCGTGCGCTCGCCCAGGTGCGGGCGGATCCCGATGCCGCGATCGCGCACCACCACCTCCAGCGCCCCCTCCAGCACGTGCACCGCAACTTCCAGCGGCCCCCGCGTTCCCTCATAGGCATGGAGCACGACGTTGTTGCACACCTCCGTCACGGCCGTATTCACGTCGTCGGCCTCGAGCGCGTCGAGCCCGAGCTCCACCGCGACGCCGCCCAGCGCCTGCTGCACGACCGCGACGCTCTCCGGGGCGTTCGACAGGCGCACGCTGACGTTCGCGATCTCCCCCATCCGCACATTCTGACGGGCGCCCGCCCGCGCCAACCGCCGCCCGCATTCGCCCAAGCCCGGATTCGCACCGAACGGGGGAGTAGATTCGCCTCACCGATGGGCCCTCCCGAATGGACCTGCGCCGGGCGTACTCGCGAACAGCCTCGCTCACCGCTCACGCGCCTTCGCCTATGGCTGGCGCGCATCGGCCTGATCGCCCTGCTGAGCGCGCTCGGCGCGCCCGCCGACGCATCGGCGGCCACCGCTCCCGGCCTCGTCACCTTCCCCGTGCCCGCCCATGCCGGCGCCGCGTTCGGCGAAGCGCCCGGCCTCGGCGGCGTCTACGCGCTCGCCGCGCTGCCCGGCGGCAACTCCGTCGCCGCCGGCCTCGACCAGGAAGGCAAGCACCTGGCCGTCGCCGAGTTGCTCGGAGACGGAAGCCTCGATCCGGGCTTCGGCGTCGGCGGCGTCGCGATCCCCAGCCTCCCCGGCGGGCTGCGGATCACACCGGCCGCCGTCCTACCCGAAGCCTCGGGCCTCCTCGTAATCGTCGGTGTCAGCGCCTCCGGACTGAGCGTCGTGCGCATGACCGCCGCCGGCGCGCTCGACACGAGCTTCGGCGTCCACGGCGTCGCGACGATCCCCAAATGGAGCGAGGGCGGGGTGTCCGCGGCGCTCTCGCCCGCGGGGGGCATCGTCGTGGCCGGGCAGGTCGAAGGGTCGGGCGAGCTCGGCGTCGCCCGTTTGACCAGCGAAGGCGCGCTCGACCCGAGCTTCGGCAGCGGCGGCGTCGCGATCCTCAGCGGACCCGACTCCTCGATCGTCGACTCCTCCGTCGCCGCGCTCGCCGATGGCGCTGTGCTCGACGCGTTCGCCGGCACGCTCGCCGAGCTGACCGCCGCCGGCACCCCCAACCCGAGCTTCGCCGCCGGCGGCACGCTCGCGCTCACAGGAACCGCGCGGCAGATCTTGGCGCAGCCGGGCGGCGGCGTGCTCGTGCTCGTCCCCGGCCAGGGAGTCAGCAGCTACTCCCCCACCGGCGCCCTCGAACCGACCTACGGCAGCGCCGGCAAAGTCACCATCCCCGCGGTCATCCAGAGCTACGATGCACCCGACGCACCGAGCTCCGCCACGCTGCTCCCCGCTCCCGGCGGCGGCACGCTCGTCGTCGGGCTCGACAGGGGCAGCGCGCCCGCGGCCGTCATCGCGCGGTTCACCGCCGACGGCCGCTACGACCCCGGCGCCGGCCCTGAAACGCAGTCTGTCGCGCTGCCCTTCGGGGGCGGGACGTTCCCCGAAGGCAGGGACGTCAGCCTCAACCAGGACCCCTTCTCAGAACCGCCGCCGTTCGCGGCGATCGTGCGCGGAGACGGCTCGCTGCTGCTCGCCAGCGCCGTCCACGTCGTCGACGTCCCCGGCGCCGGCGCGCTCGACAGCGGCTTCGTCACGCAGTGGGCGCTCGCCGCGCTCACCCCCGCCGGAGCGCTCGACCCCACGTTCGGCGCCGCCGGCGCGCTGCACGTCAAGGTCTCGCTGCCGCGCCAGCGCGCCACCGGACCCTCCGCGCGCGCGTGCTCCCCCATCGCCCACTGCATCCTGCTCGCGCTCAGCGCCTCAGCGCCCGGTCTCGCCGTCGTTCACGTCAAGGCGCACGGCATCCTCATCGCGCACACGACCGTCGCGCTCTTCACCGGCGCCCGCGAGACCTGGCCGATCCCGCTCACGCAGGCCGGGCGGCGGCTGCTGAAAGCCGGACGGCGGCTGCGGGTGACCGTGCTGTTGAGCGCCAAGGACCTCGCCGGCAACACGCTCGAGCAGCAGGCCAGCCTGACGTTCGGGTGAGGCGCCGCCGGCGCTATGCGTCGGCGCCCGCGTGCAGCTCCTCCGAGCCGTCGTCGGTGAGCGCGAACATGAACGTCAGCGTCCCGCCGGCGACCGCCAGCATCGCCAGCACGGCGAACACCAGCACGACGACGCTCCCGGTGACGGCCGCCAGTGCGAGCAGCCCGACGGGGATCGAGATCCCAACCAGACCGACCACCAACGGGACGATCTCCGGGGAGTTGCTGGGCAGGTTGCGGCTGTTCTCGGCTCGTGACAATTCGATCTCCATGGTCGTGGGACTGGCCTGAAGGCCGGCAGGATATCCAGCGGCCAGCGGTTGGCCGTATCGGCGGGTGTCCAAATCGCGCGCGGCCGGCCTGGCCCGATGTCGGAGCCTCTCGCGAGCCGGTTGGACCTGCCGCGGGCCCCGCGGAGCGGCGCGTGCGCGCCGACCGGCGGCTCTCAGCGCGCGCGCTCGCGCACGACCTCGCCCGCGGGCTTGTCGTCACGCAGCCCCAGGAAGCGCGGCTGGCGCAGGCGCCCGTCGCTCGTCCACTCGGCAAAGCCGACCTGCGCGACGAGCTCCGGGCGCGTCCAGTGCGTGCCCTTCGGCACCGGGCGCGCGTCCACGAACGGCGACGCCGGCGTCTGCAGCTCGCGCAGCCTCGCGCCGAGATCGCGCAGCGTCGCGACGCTGTAGCCGGTGCCGACCCTGCCGGCGTAGCGCAGCTCGCCGTCCTCGTGGTAGCCGACCAGCAGCGCGCCGAAGTCGCTGCGGCTGCCCGCGGGATCGGTGTAGCCGCCGATCACCAGCTCCTGCTCCCACGCGCACTTCAGCTTCAGCCAGTCCTTCGAGCGCCCGCGCGCGTACGGCGCCTCGACACGCTTGGCCATCAGCCCCTCCCAGCCCGAGCGGCACGCCTCCGCGAAGCGCCGCTGCGAGTCACCGCGCCAGACATCGGTCAGCTGCAGCGCCGCGCTCGAGCGGACGGCGCCCTCCAGCAGCGCGCGGCGCTCGCGCAGCGGCCGGCCGGTGAGATCCTCGCCGTCGAGCTCGAGGATGTCGAACACGCAGTACACGACCGGGTATGCCGCCAGCTGCTCCGGCGAGGGCCTCGCGACACCGAGGCGCTGCTGCAGGCGGCTGAACGACGTCTGCTCGCCGTCGTAGGCGACGACCTCGCCGTCGATCAGCATCCCCCCCGCCCGCTGCGCCGCCACCGCCGCGCGAACCTCCGGATAGGTGTCCGTCAGGTCTTTGCCCGTGCGCGACTCCAGGCGCACCTCGGCGCCGTGCCTGCGCGCCACACAGCGCTCGCCGTCGAGCTTTCGCTCCAGCTGCCAGTCCTCGCCGAAGTCCCGACGTTCGGTCAGCGTCGCCAGCATCAGCTGGATCGTCATCGCGAACGGCACGATAGTCCACGAGCTGCGGCGCTATCGGACCGCCGTTGCGAGCGTCACGCCGAACCACTGCAGGTAGCGGCGGCTCGGCCGTGAAGTCGGCTTCGGGGGAGAAGCACACGCGCGTCAGGCCGCCTGCCAGGCGGCGACCGCGGCGAGCTCGGCCGTCGGGCGCTCCTCTTCGAGCTGCACCGCTCCGGCGAACACCCGGCCGCTCGCGCCGTCGATGCTGATCACCTCGCCTTCGGCGAGCTCGAGCTCGCCGATCGTGACTCGTCGTCCAACCAGGTCGACATCCACGTTGCCGGCCCCCACGACGCAGGGCTTGCCGAGCTCGCGCGCGACGACGGCGGCGTGCGAGGTGCGCCCGCCACTGGCGGTGAGCAGACCAGCGGCGACGATCACCCCCGGGAGATCCTCGGTGCTGGCCTCGCGCCTGACCAGCACGGGACCGGAGCCTTCGCGGGCCAGACGCTCGGCAGCCTCGACGTCGAGCGCGATCGGACCGCTTGCGACTCCCGTGCTGACCGGCTGCCCGCGGCAGATCTCCCGGGCTCCATCGTTCTCGTTCACGTGCGTGCGATGGATTCCCTGCAGGTCGAGGTTCGCGAGTCGCGCACGCGCCTCGCTCGCGGAGACGATCGATTCGCGGACCTGATCGACGGCGATGTGCAGGCTCGCCCACGGCGTGCACTTGGCGGCTCGCGTCTGCAGCATGAACAGCTTCCCCTCCTGCAGCGTGAACTCGAACTCCTGCGCCTCGTGGAACTCGCGCTCGAGCGCGCGGCAGATCGCCTGCAGGCGCTGGTAGACCTCGGGCGCGAGCAGCGCCAGCTGCCCACCCTCTTCAGGCGCGTAGCGCCCGCTGACGATCTCCTCGCCCTGCGCGTCGCGCAGGAACTCGATGTACGGGTCGCGCTCGCCGGTGAGCGGATCGCGGGTGAACCCCACGCCGGAGCCGGACAGCCCGCCGGCGTTGCCGAAGATCATGCGCTGCAGGATGACCGCCGTGCCGAGCGTGTCGGGAATGTCGTGCAGCCGGCGATAGTCGCGCGCCTTCGGCGCGTCCCAGGACTCGAACACCGCGCGAACCGCGTCGTGCACCTGCTCGAGCGGGTTCTGCGGGAGTGGCCTGCCGGTCGCGGCGAGATAGCGCTTCAAGTGCTCCGCGGTCAGCTCGGCGAGCGTGCCCGCGTCGAGATCGCGGGGACGCTGCACCCCGGCTGCCTGCATGCGCTCGGCGGTGGCCCGCTCGAACGGCTCCATCGGGCAGCGGGCGACGACGCGGGCGTAGGACTCCACCAGGCGTCGATAGGAGTCCCAGGCCAGGCGCGGGTTGCCGGTCAGCGCGATCAGTCCCTCGATGCTCTCGTCGCACAGGCCGACGTCCAACACGGTCTCCAGCATCCCGGGCATCGAGGCCGGGGCGCCAGACCGGACCGAGAGGATCAGCGGCCGGCGCGCGCTTCCGAGCCGCAGACCGCTGCGCTGCTGCAGCGCGCTGACGGCGGTGGAGATGAGGGTTCGCACCCGCGCCTCGTCGCGGTCTGCTGCGAACCTTCGGTAGGCCGCGGTGGTGAGGATCGCCGCGTCGGGCACCGGCAGCTTGGCGTGCGCCATCCGCGCCAGGCCATGGCCCTTGGCGCCGAGCAGCGCCGCGTCGGGAACCTCATCGTCCCCGCGCCCGACGACGTACAGCTCCTCGACCGTCCCGCTCTCATCGCGCGCGGGCAGCGACCGCGCCGGCGAGGAGTCCGTCCGCGCCGCGAGCGGCTCGGAGCGCACGACGCTTCCGAGCACCTGGCGGCGCAGGAGCTGGGCGGCGCGCATCAGAGCGTCGGCCGCCTCCTCGCAGGCCTGCGTGGCCTGCGCGAGGACGAACAGCTCGCCGGGCGCCTCGACGTCCCTGACGAGCGCCGTCTGAAACTCCCGCAGCCCGTCGTCGGCCTCCCGCTCCAGGGCCACGATCCGGTGCGTCGTCTCCAGGAAGACACCCATGTCCTCGCTCGGTCCGCCGCGATGGATCTCGCGCGCAAGATGCACCGCGCGCAGGTGGCAGCGAGCGGCCTCGAGCACCAGCGCCATCATCTGCCGCGAGTCGCCCAGCACCTCGCCCCGGGCCCGGCCCTGAGGCAGCAGCGACCACGAGAACGCGGCCTCCTCGAACGCGTCCGCCACATCGTCGGCCTCCTGTATGAGGTCGAGGAAGAACGACGGCTCATCGGTACGCGCGCATGCTTCGCGGACATCGTTGACGAGCTCGTCGGCGCGCCGCTCCCACTCCCGTGCGAGCCGCGCGATCTCCTGCCGATCCTGGCTTGGACGCTCGAGCGCCGCCTGCTCCAGCGCGTCGCGCGCCGCCTCGCCGATCGACACCACCAGGTCGGCGTGGGCGGCGATCAGCTCCAGCAGCTCCTGCCGGGCCGTGCGCACGTAGCCGATCAGCTCGGCGCGCGCCTCGTCGGCCACCAGGGACAGCGACTGTCCCGCGAGCAGGCCCTCCGAGCAGATGCGCAGGACGGCGCGCAGATAGGAGATCGCCGCCGGAGGACCGAGCACGTCGATCAGCGAATCGCCAGCCCGCGTGCCCCGCCCCCCGGCGAAGGTCAACGCCTCGTACACGAGCTGATCGCCGCCGGCGAGCAGGAACGCCATATGCCCGAGCTCGCGCTCGGCAGCCCAGGCGAGCAGCTCGACGGCGGCGCGATTCCCCACGAGCCGGCGAAGGCGCTTGCGCGCGCGGTTCCAGTCGATCAGGAAGACCATGCGCGACCCGAGCAGCTCCAGGAACGCGGTCAGCTCGGCTTCGTCGGCGGCCACAAGGCGGCCCACGGCGAGGTGATAGAGACCCTCGCCGGCGGCGCCCTCGCCACGCGAGCGCGTGTCCTCCCAGCGAATCTCGCGGCCGGACAGCATGCGCTGGAAGAACAACAGGCGAGCCAGGTGCACGTCCGTGTAGATCATCGTGACCTCGCGCTCGACGACCTTGATCACGACCACGTGCGCGTCGGTCTCGCCGATGTCGTTCTGGATGACGAGCGCATCGCCGCTGCGGGTGGCGACGGTCGCAAGGCCCGGATGCTCGAAGCGCAGGCGCTGCGTGCGCTCCACGCCGCGCGCGAACGCATCCACCAGCGGACGATCGGCCGCCTGGATCCCGTAGGCGAGCGCGCCTGAGATCGATTCGCTCGCCAGGCGCCCAGTCAGCTGGTTGAGCTCGCGATGGGCGTCCATCACCAGGAGGTGAAGGCTGTCCTGCTCCTGCCGGCGAGCGCTCGTCAACCGCGAGATGTCCTGCGTCGTGAGCGAGTCCTCGGCTGGCTGCACCGCGCGCTCGAGCTGCGCCAGGCGCTCGCCAAGCCCCTGAGCGGCGTCCGCGCCGGCCACATCCAGCGGCACGAGCATGCTCTGCACGTCGCCCAGCGCCGCGCGCACCAGCTCGGCAGAGCCGGGAATGCAATAGGAGCCGTCCTCGCGCCGCGTGCTGTCGCGTACGACACGGTCGAGCCCGGCGTCGGCGACGCCGCTGGCAAGGCGCTCCTCACGCAGATCCGACGCCCCGGCATCGCCGTCGGCGGCGGCCTGGGCGCTCTGCAGGAGCGTGAGCAGGTACTTGACCCGATCGTTTGCCGCAAGGGCATCGCTCAGCAGATCCGGCAGCAGCAGCTCGTTCTCACCGAGCGTCCTGATGATGCGGTCCTTCGACATCGCCCTCCCGTTCGGTGTGCTGTTCGGCCCCGGTTCTCGCGTGCGACGGTGACGCTAGATCGCGACGCCGCCGCGCGCATCCGATGAACGCCCACGGCGCACTGCGGGAAATGCCGGACTCGGCGACCTCGACGGCGGCAGGGCATCGAAGGCGTCCCTCGACATGCGGCTGCTCGCAGGCCGTCCATGCGGCGTCCTACGGATGCGAGTCCTCGACGCAGCCGCAACGCTCCGTACACACACTCGCGAGATGCAGGAGTTCACATGAGCGACACCGAGCCGAGCATCATTCAACACAGCGTCGAAAAGACCCACATCTGGCTGAAGGAGATCGCCGATGAGCTGGGCGATCCCGACCGCCAGTATGCGTATCGTGCCCTGCGCGCGGTCCTGCACACGCTGCGCGACCGGCTGACGGTCGACGTGGCGGCCAAGCTCGCGGCCCAGCTGCCGACGCTGATCCGCGGGGTCTACTACGAAGACTGGGACCCCAGCCGCACGCCGGTGCGAACGCACGCGGTTGGGACCTTCCTGGACCACGTCGCCGAAGAGGGGCACATGGCCGGCGAGACCGAGGCCTCGCTCGCGGTGACAGCCGTCGCGCGCGTGCTGAGAGCACATGTCTCCCCGGGCGAGATCGACGAGGTGCTGGCGGTCCTGCCCGACAGCTTCGGGGCGCTGATCAACGCCTGACCCCGGCTGCGGGTGGGAAAACCACCACCCGCACCGTGGTTACCCCTGATGAAGCGCGCATCGCCGGGCGTAGGCTGGCTGGCATGACACTCGCCATCCGCCATCGCCTCAGGCGTCGCGAAAGCAGCTTCTCGCTGCCACGCTCCGGCGGCTATCTGACGGACGGCCGCAGGCTGTACCGCGTCGTCTCGCAGTTCGCCTTCGCCGGCGACCGCGTTCTCGCATCGCTCGAGGACTGCCTGACGCTCGACGTGCGCGCGTACGCCCCGAGCGAGCTGTACGAGCTGCGGCTGCGACCTGTCCGCAGCGGAGCCGCGACCCTCGAGCAGGGCGAGCGCGCGTGATGGATGTCGCGGTGACAGCGCGCGGGGAGGTCGCCGACGCGGAGAAGGACCGGGCGCGAGAGACGGTCGCCGCGTTGGACGAGTGCGTGAGCGACCCGGTGCTGGGCGCCCACGTGACGCTCAGGCTCGAGCGCAACCCAAGGCTCGAGCGCCCGGCGCGAGCCGAGGCGGAGCTGAACGTCAACGGTCACATGCTCCGCGGCCGCGTCGCGAGCGAGACCATGTCGAAGGCCATCGACACGCTTGGCAGCCACCTCGAGCGCCAGCTGCAGGACTTCGTCAACCGCCGCGCGCGCCTCAAGCGGCGAAGCAGCGAGCCGCGATCGGGAGAGTGGCATCACGGCCAGGTCGCACCGCCGCGCGCGAGCTTCGACACGAAGCCGGTCACGGAGCGCTCGATCGTGCGGCGCAAGACGTTCGCGCTCGCCGCGGGAGACCCGCTGCAGGCCGTGCGCGACCTCCTGGACCTCGATTACGACTTCTACCTGTTCCACGACGCGGAGAGGGAGACAGAGGCGGTCGTCTATCAGCGAAACGACGGCACGATCGGATTGATCTATCCCGACGCGAGCTACCCGCCACTGGCCGACGAAGGGCCCGTGCGCCAGACGAGTCCGCTCAGCGAGCCGATCACCGTCGAGGGGGCGATCGAGCAGATGAACGCGCTCGGGCACCGATTCATGTTCTTCAACAACGCCGACAGCGGCCGCGGAAACGTGATCTACCTGCGCTATGACGGCGACTACGGGCTGATCGAGCCGGGCGACGGGACCGAGCGCGCGCCCACGGGCTGATCGTCGCGCTGCTCAGCCGCCCCGGTCCGTCCATATGGACCGGGGCGGCTGACATTCACTGCTCGAGCATTGCTAGAAGCCGACTGCTCCTACAGTTCCCAGCCGTAGTTCGTGCACGTGGCGGCGAACGACGGGTTGGGGCTCGCGCTGAGCTGGTTGAGCACGTTCTGCAGCGCGGGTGAGTCCTCGAACATCCCGATGTGACCAACCGGGTCTTTCGGGCACTGGTTCTGGATGGTGATGTTGGTCACGTTCGACCCGGTGAGGAACGCGTGGGTGTAGGGCGTTACCACCTCGTCGTGGTCTGTCTCGATCACGACGTAGCGAACACCCGAGACGACCGGTTCCCCGGAGCCGAACAGCTTCTTGATGAACGCAGAGCTTTCCTGCTGTTCGGGAAGCGACGGCGCGCCGAGGAATTCGAGCAGGCCAGATACGAATTCGTCGGCGAACGGGAAGACTTCGACCAGCTTCGTCAGCCCGTCGAGCGTCGTGCCGTGGTTGCTCGGGGCGAGCCCGATCAGCTCGTTCACCTTCGAGGCGCCGCCGAGGTTCTTGATGTAGTAGTTCGGCATCATCCCGCCCTGGGAGTGACCGACGAGATCGACCTTCGACGCTTTCGTTTTCGACAGCACGCTGTTGACGAACGACGAGAGTTCTTCAGCCGACTTTTCGATGTGGCCGAGCGCGTCGATGCGCGGCCCGATGAAGGGCCAGACTTCGAACGAAGCCAGCGTCGCGCCGTAGTTGAACGCGTACACGCAATAGCCTTCGTTGGCGAGCAGCGGCGCGAGCGTGACCCAGTTGGATCCCTCGTCCGCGAGCGTCGCGTGCACCAGCACGACCGGATACGGATGCGCGGAGCTCGGCTTGCAGCCGTTGTTCGCGCCCACCACCGTTTCCGGTTCCCACGTCTCGTTCCAGGCGGCATCCGCGATGGCGCTGCTCCCATACGGAACGGAGTACTTCGCGCTCGCGGTCGCCGGCGCGACGACCGCCACCGCGACGGCAAAGAGCGCAGCAACCAGCGTTGCTCTGACCTTCAACATTGGATTCCCTCTTCCTTTGGTTTTCCCCTGGCTGCCAGAGACGGCCCCATTGGGCAGCCGGCAGCCACATCCCCTGCTCCTGCGCCCCTACGATACGGCCATGTCGAGCACCGGTCAACGGCTGCCCTCCCCAGAAACGACCGCCGCGTCTGTGCAACCTGCACAACCCGCCGGCAGGCCGCGACGCGGTGCATCGCGCCGGAGCGTGGCGGACGGCGATCGGAGCACGCCGGGCGCCAGCGCCCACCAGCGCGAAGATGAAAACATCGCGCGCGAGATCGCCGGCGCGCTGCTGGACGAACACGGGCGGATCGCCGCGCAGATGGTGGCTGCGATCGACGGCGAAGTGACGGCATACGCGGCCGCCGGCGACACTCGGCGGATCCTCGCCGACGTGCGCGCCCACTGCGACGCCCACATCACGAGCTTCCTGTCGAACCTGCAGGCGGGCGCGCCGGCGATCGAGCCGGACCTCGGCTTCGTCGAGGAGGCGATCGTGCGCCGGGTGCGCCAGGGCATCCCGCTGGAATCGATCCTGCATTCGTTTCGCGTCGGCCACCAGGTTCTGTGGGCGGCGGTGATCGGCTGTGCGAGCCGCGTTCCGGGCGGGCGGGCGGCGGCGATCCTCATCGTCGAGCCGTCGATCCGCTACATCGACACGGTCAGCACGCGCGTGGCCGAGGTGTACATGCGCGAGCAGCAGCGCGCGCTCGCCGATGCCGACCGCGTGCGCAGGGACGTGCTCGAGCTGCTGCTCGCGGGCGGACCGCGGGCGGCCGGCGCCGCCGAGGCCGCGGGACTGCAGCTGGATGCCGATGGTCATCACCATCTGCTCGCCGCGACGATCCAGCCGTCCGACGATCGCTACGCGCTGCAGATGCTCGCCGAGGAGATCGCCGCGGCGTTCGCCCCGTGGACCGTGCTCGTGGTGATCCGCCACCACACCGTCACCGCCCTGCTGCGCGGCGACGGGGCCGCCGCCCTCTGCTGCGCCACGCGTGTCGTCGAGCGCTACGGCGAGGCGCAGGGCCCGTCGCCGTCGATCGGGATCAGCCTGCCGGCCGAGGACCTCGGCGGCCTGGGGCGGGCTCACGAGCAGGCGGAGAGCGCCCTGCGCCTGGCCTCGCCGGCCGCGCCGATAATCGCGCTGGGTCGGATGCCGGCGCTCGACTATCTCGTGGCGGGCGCCGACCACGTCGCGCGATCGCTCGTGCCCTGTGCGGTCCGAGCGCTCGCGCTGTCCACCAAGAGGACCGACATGGCGCTGGTCAACACGTTCGACGTCTACCTCGCCAGCGGCCTCAACGTCCAGCAGGCCGCAGCCGCGCTGCCGGCGCACCCGAACACGGTGCACGACCGGCTGCGGCGATTGGCCGAGCGGACCGGCTATGACCTGCGCGACGTCGAGCAGCTGATGCGCCTGGCCGTCGAGCTGAGGCTCGGGGCCGTGCCCTGAGGTCCGCGAGCGCAGCCGAGCGCAGCTGCTACAGCGGCGGAACCTGGTTGTTGACCTCGGTTCCGTGGTAGAGGTGATCCTGGTCCTTGCAGGCAGCCGGGAAGAAGAACTGGACGCTGTCGCTGCGCACGCCGTTGTAGCTCGCGAACAGGGTCGCGTGGCCGACCGTTCCGACTCCGCAGCCCGGATCGCTGCTGGCCCGCACGCGCACGACGATCTTCATCACGTTGCCGGGGTACCCCCACATGGTCGCGTAGTGCGAGTGGTAGACGAGGTGGCGCTCGACGCTCATCGTGATCGCGCGCGTGGGCCGGTTCCGGAAATGCTGTTCCTGGCAGAGGATCCCGGAGACGGTGCTCGCTTCCAGATCGATGTCGCCGTGGCCGCGGGCGAAGCTGCCCGTCGCGCCGATCGGAGGACCGGTGTGAAAGCCCCACGGCGGAATGCCGTAGACGATCGGGATCTGGCCGCAGCCGGGCGAGTACGCCGCGGCCTCGCCCGCCATGGCGCCCAGCGCGAGCGTCGTCATGACCGCCAGGAGCGCGATGCTGCGCCTGGTTTGGCTCCGTGTCATAGAGAACGACTCTAGGCGTCCGGTTCGCGATCAAAGGAGGCGCTGGACATATGTCGACCGCGAGCGTTGCAGGCGAGCGGGTTATATTTAGCCTGAGCTGAATCTCTCGACGCCGGCACGGTCGTGGGGAAGGCTTGAAGCATGCTGGAGATCGTCTTCGACACCGAGGCTCTGACACGCGTTCGCTTTGCGATCTCGCCGACGATCGAGCTGGTCGCGAGCACGGCAGTGCTGGAGGACCCGAGCCGCGGAGTGCTGCATCTGCCATGGGTGGAGCGCGCAAGACCGCGGACGGCCGACCTCGACCTATCGTCGCTGCGCGCGCTGCAGGGCTCCGACACGTACAACCCGGACTTCATCCACCCGCTGCCGACGAGCCCGCTGACGCGCTTCGCGGAGGAGCTCGACAGCATGGTGGCGACCCCGCCGGAGCAGATCCGGTCGGAGGTGCGCGTCGCCTACGAGGGGCACGCGATCCCCGCCGTGGTGCGCCCCTTCCTAACAGAGCCGCGGGCGGCGGTGCAGGGTCTCGCTGAGCTGATGCGCCGCTACTGGGAGAGCGCGATCGCCGATGACTGGGAGCGGATCCGCTCCCTGCTCGAGCACGACATCCTCTACCGCGCCCGCCAGATCGCCGACGGTGGCACGCGCGCGCTGTTCGCGGACCTTGACGAGACGGTCCGTTGGGACGACGGCGTGCTGCACATCGACAAGGACTGCGGCGGCCACCAGAAGTTCTGGGGCGGGCGCATGGACCTCGACGATCGCGGGCTGCTGCTGATCCCGAGCGTGTTCGCGTGGCCGAAGGTGCTGATGGTGACCGCGCCGCCATGGCAGCCGGCGCTGATCTATCCGGCGCGGGGCATCGGGATGCTGTGGGAGTCTCAGCGAGACGCGGCTCCGGACGCGCTTGCACGCCTCCTAGGACGCAACCGCGCGGCGGTGCTGACGGCACTCGACTGTCCCCGATCGACGACGGAGCTGGCGGGCCTCTTGGGTGTCACCAGCGGCGGGATCTCCCAGCAGCTGACGGTGCTCGCCGAAGCCGGCCTGGTGAATCGCAGGCGGGTGCGACGCCACGTGCTGTACCTGCGAACGCTGCAGGGCGATGCGCTCGTCGACGCGGTCGCCGCAGCACCTGCGTGAGCTTTGACACGGCCGGCTCTCACGTGGAGCTAAATGTGTTGAGTGAAGGCGAGCTTTGCACAAGAGTGGACGCATGTTCGGCAATCACATCGCAAGCGCGATGGCACGTGAGCGCCAGCGAGATCTGGTGCCTGAGCTGCGCGAGCTCCAGCGCGAGCACAGCAGGTTCGGCATCGAGGATGGTGAAACTCCTGGCGCCGGCACGGTCAGTCGCGGATCGGAGCTTTGGCTCCGAGCACGTTCCCGCTTCGGCATGGCGATTGGGTGGAGACCCATGGGCCGCAGCCGGGCGGGGAGCAGGTGAAGTAGGTCCGCTGTTCGGTCCCGACCGGTCTTGCCGGGGAGCAATTTTCGGGACAGGCCCGAGGGCGGACCTGAGAACGAGCGCAACGCCTCCTGTGCTGTGGCAGGATTGGCTGCATGCACCCGGCGATCCGGGAGTTCAATGGGGCGGCGCTATACGCGGCGCTGGATGCTAAGCGTCAGGCTGAAGGGCTCAGCTGGTCGGGCGCAGCGGCGGCGATCTGGGACATGGCGTCCGTGCTGAACGCGGCCCGCGACGCGCGCGGACTGGCAAACCATCCGATCAGCCCCGCGACGCTGCGTAGCCTGGGCAACCGCGGCGACACGAGCTGCCAGCACGCGCTGTTCTTCCTGCGCTGGCTGGATCGCACGCCGGAGAGCTTCCTTGCCGGCGCCGCCTTCGATGCCGGCATGCCGCTGCCGGCCTGCGGCCCGGACCGCCGCCCCCGCTGGGATCTGAAGGCGCTGCACGCCGGGCTGGGCGAAGCCCGGACGAGCCGCGGCGCCACTTGGGCGCAGACCGCAGAGGATCTGGGCTGCCAGCCGGGTCAGCTGACCGGTCTGAAGAGGGCACGCTTCGCGACCGGCATGAGCCTCGCCATGCGCATCGTCCAGTGGGTCGGTCGCCCAGCCGCCGACTTCATGTACCTGGCGCGCTGGTGACGCGGGCGCCCGAGATTCCAGTGCCGTATGGGAGCGACCATCGTGCGACTTGGCGATGGCTGCCACGGTCACTACACTCGCCGCGATGCTCGACCTGGACGCCTACCTGGAGCGGATCGGCCTGGAGGGGCGCCCGAGCATCGCGCAGGTGCACAGGGCGCACCTGACGTCGATCCCGTTCGAGAACCTCGACCCGCACCAGGGCCTGCCTGTGTCGCTGGAGGTGGCGGACCTCGAGCGCAAGCTCGTGAACGAACGCCGCGGCGGCTACTGCTTCGAGCAGAACCTGCTGCTGAAGGCTGCTCTGGAGGCGACGGGCGCGGAGGTGGAGATGTTCCTGGCACGCGTGCGCCTGGGCGCGGAGCCGGGCGTGCTGCGGCCCCGTAGCCACCTTCTCCTGCGCGTCCGCGAGAACGGCGCAAGCTGGCACGCCGACGTGGGGTTCGCCCAAGGCATCCTCGAGCCGATCCCTTTCGGTCCGGGCCCCACACACGAGCAGTCCGGCTGGTGCTTCCGCGTCGTGGAGGACGGCCCCGAGCTCGTGCTCCAGAAGCTTGCGGGGAACGACTGGGTCGATGTCTACGGCTTTCTCCCGCAGGCGGTTCCCCTGATCGACGTCGAAACCAGCAACTGGTGGACCTCCACTCATCCGCGCTCGCTGTTCGTCACCGGCCTGATGGTGGGCGTTCGTGGCGAGGACGGCACGGGCACGCTGCTGTGCGACTGGAGCGAGCTATCCCTCAGCGAGCAGGCGCCCGCGGGCACGCGCGTGACGCCGCTCGAGCGAGAGGCCATACCGGAGCTGCTCGCGACGCGCTTCTCGCTCCCGGGCTTTGTGCTCGACCCCGAGGGGCGCCTTGCCCGGGTGGCGGCGGCACCGTAGAACGCGAAAGTTGGCTTGCTGGAGCCGTTCACGGCACTGCCCGCGAACATGGCTTGCGCTCGTGGTGTCTAGGAGTAGCCCCGGCATGCAGGACGAGGGTCGGCGGACAGGCCGGTAGTCGCGCGCAGCGCCGACGCGCTGCCCGAGTCAGCTGAGTCCCAGAGTCAGACGCCCCGCGGCACCTCTCCGAGGCGGCGCCGAACACGCCGCCAGCGTCGCACGGCCGGAGTCGGTCGATGGGCGATAATGGGCTCGAACTCGGGCCTGGGGGTTAGGTAGCGCCAGATTGCCCGATTTTGCTGGGATTCGATGCCCTCAGATCAGCTCAGGTTCGCTCAAATTGCTACCAAGCTCGGGGCAGATCGCAGCGTTAGCATTCGGGAGCATGACGACGCGCGCTCAAGCGGCTGAGAACGCTCTCGCCTCCGTACGCGCCGAGGGCCTTGATCCGGGTGTCGCCGAGGCACTGCTCCGTCGCTGGGCACGCGGGGAGCTGAGCGATACGCAGCTAGACGACGCGACGCGTCAGATCAGCACCGGCGAGCTACTCGCGCCGCCACGCGCACAGCCCCGAGCTGGTGCAGCGTCCCCGAAGTAGCTTGTCGATTCGCGGGGCTGGTAACGATCGCTCGCACGCCTGCTGTTCGTCCCATGCGACAGTCGGCGGTAGGTCGGTCCGCGCGCCCGCTTTGGTCATGCGACGCAGCAGTGCGGACCTGTCCTATCGCTTGCGTGGGGCTGTCTCCGGCCGGGGGCGGTTCGATGGCCGAGCTCAACGCCTCCAAAGAAGCCGAGGCTGTTCGTTCCCGCGAGTCGCGCGCCTGGTTCTGAGGGCTTTGTTTCCGACGCGCCGCAGAAATCGTTCGAAGATCAACCTTACTATTTGGAGGGCTTTTGGGAGGCTAACGCCACCGCTAGCAGAGTTCTTATCCTCGGGACTAGTCCGCCTTTGGACATATCGTCAGCCTTGCCGTATGGTCGGTGCGACGCTAGCCCCGATCTTGGGCGGCGCCCACTCTCCCGTTCCGAATCATTGGAGGATATACCTATGCTCAAAGTCAAGCTAGTCTTGCTGAGCACGCTGGCCCTGCTCGCGATGGGCCTAGTCACGTCGTCGTATGCGTCGGCGACCACTAACTGGGTGATATGCTACAAACTCGAAACCAATGAAGGAACCTACACGAACGCCGAATGCACCAAAGCGGGTAAAGGCAAATACCTAAAGGAAGAACTTCGCGAAAACGAACACGTTAACTTCGAAGGTGAAGGCGGTCCGTCCAAACTTGAAGGACTGTTCACCATCGAATGCAAAAAAGACACGTCTGGAGGAAACCTCGGGGGCGGGGCAAGCCTAGAAGGCACGATCACGTTCGCAGAATGTAAAATTCCCGGCCGCTCTGAATGTACCGTGTCAAAAGACAAATGGGAAGTGAGGGGCGAGGCACTTTTCCCAGAAGAAACGGCTGAATTCGTGCTAAAAATCGAACCAGGCTCTGAAGTGATGATAAGTGGTACGAGTTGCCCATATACAGGTAAACTCAAAATCAAAGGCAAACAGATCTGCTCGATGCCGAATATGCTTAAATTGAAACGCACCAATGAAATCAACTGCAAACCCGAAGGCAGCGAAATTGAAGGTAAAGGCGAAGCTGAAGGTGAAAAAGGGAAAGCATTGACATTTACGGACACCGAGAAGGTCAAACTCGCGACCGGAACAGCCGGGGACTACTGGGGGCTCTGAACTCCATCCTCGTCTCACTGTGCCCGATAGCTGCCGGGGCGGGAATTGCCTGCCCCGGCAGCTGCGGATGAAAGGCTCTCCGGAAACCTCGGTGTCTTCCGCTACGGAGCCTGCTCCTCTATCGACAGATCCAGCCACGCCGAGCGAATGAACGCGGGGCGGATTTTCCGGCGCCCTTCTACCGGTGGCTGTCAGGCGGCTGGCTGCGGGTGCCCCTCCCGTCCTGATGTTCGCACGCTGCGCGTGCGTTGGTTGGGGATCGGCCCTGCACGCTGCGCAGCGTTGCCATCTCCTGAAACGCAGACGCGACGGCACCCGAGACGTTGAGCTGGCCCTTCGCGCCGGCACCCGCCCTGTGCCGGCATAGGCTCTCGCCAGACACCGCCGGGCGTGCTCGAACTCACGGTTCGTGCCGCGTCACGGCGCGCGAGCCCACGTAAACGCCTCGGACAGCTCCGCACTGCTGCTTCCCGCCAGCAAAGCAGGCGTCTCAATCGACCCTCCGCAGATGACCGCTCGGGACGAAAGGCAGGTGTGCGAGCGATCGTTACCAGCGCCGCACCGACAAGCCACTTCGGGAACGCTGCACCAGCTCAGGTGCTTGCCGGCAAGTCAGGCGTGCGCGAGGGCGCGCATCTGGCGCACCGGGTGACGCCCAAGACGACTCAACGTCGCGTAGGACGAGGGGTGCCCATGCGTTCGGGGCGCGACGCTGACCGGCACACGGCCCGTGAGCCGGTCGATCACACCGCGGCGCAGCGGCACCAGCAGCAGCTCGGTGTCCTCGCCGACAAGGACGGTCGCCTGCCCTTCAATCAGGTTGCGCCACAGAACGTCGTCGGTCCACTCCTCATCGCTGGGAACGAACGCGACATCCGCCGGGTAGCCGAGATCATCGTCGCTACGCGACGCCGCCATGAACAGCTCATCGGTCTTGTCGGTGATCTCGCTCATTGCGGGTGATCCCAGCCGTCAACGATATCGCGCCAGTCGCGAAGCAGCTTGAGTTCGGCGGCATACATCGCGTCGTTTACCGGGCCATACGTAACGATGGGCGACTGCTTCTCCTGGCCGACGTACACGTGCTCGTGGTGCTCGCTCGGATCGTGTGCGTTGTCGAACGTACGCACCGTGCGTCAGCGACCGTCCCGCAAGGCGAGGAGCACGATCGCGTACTCGATGGGGTGCTCGCTCGAACGCTCTACCACGAGCTGCACGTCGGAAGCCAAGAAGCGGCGTCGAGTCCGATCCTTAGGCATCGTTGAGTGCCGTCACGTCGCCTGCGAGCCGAGCGGCCGGCTGCTGCCACCCGACCCGAAGGCTGCCTCCACGAACGCCGACTCGTGCGCGCTCGGCGAGTAGTCCGCGTAGCGCTGGGTTGTCTCGATGTCCCGATGCCCCATCCACTCCTGCAAGGTCCGTATGGGAACGCCGGTGCCAGCCATCGCCGTACCGAACGTGTGGCGCAGATCGTGGAAGCGATGCGACTGCTCGAGCTGCGCGGCCTTGAGCGCCCGGCGGAAGCGCCGCAGAATCGCCGCCTTGTCGAGCGGCCCGGCGGTGTGGGGATCGGCGAACACGAGCGCATCGCCACTGCTCTCCCCCGCCGCGCGGCTGAGCCGGTCAAGCTCCCCCGCAACCTCGTCAGCCATCGGAACACTGCGCGTCGAGCGACGGGGCTTCGGAGTGCCGAACTCGCCCAGCACGTAGTTCTGGCGGACCCTGATCCGGCCGGCGGTCCAGTCCACGTCGCGCCATCGAAGCGCCACCAGCTCGCCCTGCCGCAGACCGGTCATCGCGGCCGTGAGATACATCGCACGGTCGATCTCGCGGTAAGGCCCATCGACAGCGGCGTCAGCGAGCGCTCGCACCTCAAGCGGCTCAAGGAACCTGATCTCGGCACTCTCGGGCTTGCCGGGCAGCTCGATATGCCGGGCGACGTTCACGGGGAGCCACCCCTTGCGCTCGGCGAAACCGAGCAGCGCCGAGAGGTAGCCGATGTAGTTGCGGACTGACTTTGCGCCGACAGGACGCCCGTAGCGACGGTCCCCCTTCGCCTTCGGTCCGCGCCTCTCGCCCTTTTCCGTCATCGTCATCAAGTCCTGAACGTCCTGGGCCGCTGTCCGGCGTAGATCGCGCTCCGCGAAGAACGGCTCAAGCCAAACGCGCAGAATCGACTCCACAGCGGTCGTCGTCGCCTTCTTGCGGCTCTGACGCTCCAGGTTCGCGAGGTAACGACGTCCAAGCTCGGCCATCGTCAGCGCGTCGCCGGCGGTAATCCGGGCGGGCTTCGTCTCCGCGATCAGCCGGCGCAGCTCTGCCTCGGCCTGGCTGCGTGTCAGACCATCCCGCGAGCTCCTGGAGGCTCTACCGTCTCAGCAAGTAGTGGTCACGTTTCTGGCTGCCTCTCGCCGCTTGCGCTAGGCCGACCAACACCGGTTCTAAACCGGTCGGGGCGAACGGTTCAGATCGGCTTTGGTTATGCGGTTGCGGTACTCCGCTGACTCGGCACGATGAACGCTAGATCGCGGTGGCGCTCCGGCGATCGAGATAGCCTCTGCCCGTGGACGGCGCAACGGCAGAGGACCTTGTACAGCAAGCGGGGATTCAGGCCGACCCCGACACGGCGGGTGTGCTGCGACAAGGGCTGCTCGAACACCTAACGGCCTTGCCTGAGCCGCAAGCGTCGCTAGCGACGCGCGAGGACACGCCCGCGGGCGCCGCGGGCGTCCGCCGACGACTCCTGCTCCTCTACCCCGATGCGTTCGTGGTTGTTCGGATCGATGAGCTACGGCCACCCTCGATCACCCTCGAAACGCGCTCGCTACAGCGAGCCGTCGCCTGGGTCAGGACTCGTGCGGAGGGGTCGGCGCAAACAGGCGGTGTTGTCGGTCGCCTGAACGAGTGGCGCTTTTGGCTTCCGAACGGCGAGGCCATCGAGATAGCTGGGCGCGTTACCGCGCAAGGACCTGACGAGGCGGAGCGATTCGCTCGCGCCGCGGCGGCGAACACGGGGCCAAAACTTCCGCTGGGCTGACGCCCGCGATCGAAGCAAGGCGTCAGCGGCGTTCGAGATCATCAGCGCTGTGCTCGCCTTTTGGGTCCTGAAAATGACCGTCGGGGAGGCCGTCGTTGGCGGCGGTACGCTGCTGCTTGCCCTATTTACGGTCTATCTGGCGGTCGAGACACGCGCCAGCGCCCGTGCGGCGCGGACGGCTGTAGAAACGGCCGAGGAGCCGTTCGTGATCGCGACGCCGACCCCTGACACCGCGCTGATGGTGCTCCGCGAGTACGAGGTCATCCCCACGAAGCTGCCGCCACTACAGATTCATCGATCGCAGGACCCGAACGGCGATACGGTCATGTATCCGCCGGTCGTCCGCTTGCGCTTGTGGAACCTCGGCAGCGGACCGGCCATCGCTACAGCCCTCGCGCTAGCGACAGGCGAGCACCATCTTCTGGGCAAGCTACTGCAGGACTACGCCTTGCCGCCGCAGGGCGTTGCGGACATCGAGGTCCCGTCGCCCGACTGGCCCGTCAGCGGTAGGCCCCAGAGTGGCACCCTGACGATCAGCTACCGGCACGCGTCCGGCCGTCAGTACAGGACGACGTCGGAGGTCAGCATCGGCGGGCTGCAGGTCAAGTGCGCGACCTACGAACGCGAACGCCGTGTCCAGCGGCGCTGGGAGAATGCCTGACCGCCTAGTCGTGGGCACCGAGGATCGAATCAGCTCGCGTCGGCGATTTGCTCAGCGGGCACCAGGACAGCAGCCCCGCTTGTTTGCTGCTCGCTACTGTCCGCTCGCGGCGGCCTACGTCGCACGGTCGCTCGTCGAGGCGGCGTGCGCACATCTCGCTAGGTATGCCAGCAACTCGCCTGCGGGCCTGCACGACCGCGCCCGCGTCACTCATTGCTCGGCGGGGAACAGGCCGGGGAGCAGTCGATCAATCGCTTGCGTCAGTTCGCGATGCCTGATGCCCGGCCAGCCGTGATACGTAATGGATGGTCGATCCCGTCTCAGACGGCGGGCTCGGCCTCGACCCCGCGACAGTCGCAGAAATGGTCGGGCACCATGACGGCGGCTATCTCATCGCCACCGTCACCGTCTACACCAAGCTAGGCCAGCGTCGCGCGCTCGCACGCGCACAGCAAGCTATGGCGGCCTATCAGGAGCGACAAGCCGCCGCGACTGCGGAGGCGCCACGCCTCACAGTCGTTCGGGAGGCTGCCTGAAGCATGGAGGCGCGATGCCCTCCATAATCAGGGTTACGGCCCCCAAGTATGGTGCCCGTGAGCTATTCGAGCAGTCCCGTGCCCGGCAGATCGTCAAGCTCCCGGGAGTCGTCGTCGGGGTCGAGGATTTCGACCTGGCTCGGGGCAGCGTACGGGTGATCTCGGCGGAGCGTTTCTGCAAGAGCATTCGCCCGACCAGCACGGAAGTCTTCGCGCTCTCCGTCTATACGTTCGATCCTCAGCAACTCTTCCTTCCAGCGTCGCGTCACCTTGACCGGGGCGATGACGAGCCCGCTGAGGATAGTGACCAGGGCCGCGACCGCCGGCACGGCCTCAGCCGCGCGCAAGAGTACTTCCACTATTAGAGGAGAGCGCATCTCGATCCTGACGATCGTGATGGTGTGGCTCGTGACGGTCGCGCTCCAAGAGCGCGACCCGTCGCCCAAACGCGCGGACATGGAGAAAAGCTCGGCAAGCTGCTCCAGGGCGTTCGCGACCAAGTGGAGACTAACCTCCTCGCCACGGGGCGGTATGGCCGGGAGCTCGCCCCCTCTGACCCGAAATACCACGCCCTCGGTCGAAACGGCTTCCCACGAGCCATCGCCGTGCCTGACGAATCGCTCTATGTCGGGTGAGTCGAAGTACGTCAGGCGAATCAACACTCCAGCACCAAACGCGGTATCCGCGGCCTCCTCCTCGGTGTGGGATGCTGTGGTTCGGGATGGGTGCGTCGGCACGATCGGCCAGCCTACTAGAGGTCTTCCGCGTGATCCTCCGGGCCGCGCTGAACCGACTCGCGCCTCACGTCGATTCGGCGCCTCGCCCGCGGGCTGCGAGAGCCGCCACGAGCTCGACCGTGCGACCGTCCCCACCGACACGCTCGCCGGCAAGCTCGCGCGCTACGCCGACCTCTACCGCCACGCCCCCGCCAGCCGCGGCCAGCCAACCGGCAAGCCCCCGTGGAAGGCGCGCTACCCGATCTTCCCCGACATCATCTGTGTCCTCGCCGGGCAATCCCGAGCCATCCTCGCGCGTCGCGCGCAGACAGTCCTCGCGCTCTGCCAAGAGGACCCCCGGCTACAGATCACCCCCGAGGTGCGCGTGTCGCTCGCGCTGCTCGAAGACCTCCAAGGCGACGGGCGGTTCGCGGCGATCTGGCGCCAGCCCACCAACCCCGCCCGAGCCCTCGACTGGCTCGGGAGCCGAGCGCCAAGAGGCTCGACATGATCGTGCTCCCAGAGGACGCAGCGCGCCCCTGAGCGGGTCTCAGGTACACGCTACTTTTCGTGCATGTTCGATAGGCGGCCGGGCAGCGCGCCAACGCTCCCGGCCAGGCACAGGAGGGAATATCTCCCATGCAGCACCAAGGTATCGAGTCAATCTCCTCCGTCGAGGCCGGCATGACTGCCTCGAATCGAGCCCGCAGGCCGATCGCTCGCCGGCAAGTCCCGAGACGGCCGGCCTGCTTGCCAGCAGCTTCGCCCATTCCGCGCGCCCCGCGCGGCAGTGCGCGCGTGTTGGTCGAACCGCCCACCACCGACGGGCTCATGGTCACGGTTCGGCTCATCCCCATGCCGGAGGCCGAGAGCAAACCTTTGCGCGCCCGGCAGCTCGCGGTGATCGTGGACCTGCTGTGACGCGCGACAGCCGAAGCCGACCCAGAGAAGGCCAAACGCTGCCGGCCTGCGATAGGGGACTGAGCAAGCGATGAGGTGGGCATTCTTCGGCCGGGTGTCCGACAAGGACAAGCAGGACCCATCGCTCTCGATCCCCGCCAGTTGAACAAGTGCATCGATGAGCTGCCACAACCCGGAAGCGAGGTCGTCCGGCACTACTGGGACATCGAGAGCGGGCGGAAGCTCATCGAGGAACGCGGCGACGGCGCGGACGGAACGCTCTACGGGGTCCCCGTCCCGCGCGACGGCGGTGTGACCGAGCTGCTTGAGGACGCCCGGCAGGGGCTTTTCGACGCGGTGATCGTGGAGCCCATCGACCGGCTCTCTCGCAAGACCGCCGACTCGACGCGCGTCGAGCAGGAACTAGAACAACTCGGTATCGGGCTGTTCGCCTCAGACGAGCCGATGATCACCGACGCGACCGCGATCCTCACTCGCCGCGTGAAGCAGGGCGTCGCCGAGTGGTACGTCCGCGACCTCATCGAAAAGAGCCGGCGCGGCATGGAGGAGCCGGTCCGCCAGGGCTGGCACACCGGCGGGCGAGCACCCTACGGCTACAAGCTGGAGGAGCACCCGCACCCCAACCCAAACAAGGCACGCGAGGGCAAACGCAAGCACCGGCTCATCATCGACCCGGTCCGCGCCCCGATCGTGCTGATGATCTTCGAGGACTACTGCTTGCGGCTGCTCGGGCTCGGGGAAATCTGCGAGAAGCTAAACCGCAACCTCGATCGCTTCCCGCCACCGATCCCGAACCGCAAGGACGACCACGGCCTACCGCCGACGTGGAGCCGGTCGGTCCTGCACGCGATGCCCAGGAACCCGAAGTACACGGGAGTCAACGTGTGGGGGCGCCACGACAAGCGCAAGGGCCGACCGCTGATCCGCCCGCGCGATCAATGGGTCTGGAGCCCGACGCCCACGCACGAGGCGATCGTGTCGAGAGAGCTATTCGAGACAGTGGAGGAGCACAGTCTCGGCAAACGCACGGCGATCAAAGCCGGGGCGATCGTGCGCGCGCAGCAGTCGCCGGACCGGCCCAGCACCGGACGCATCTACACGCTGCGCGGGCGGGTGCGCTGCGGCATGTGCGGGCACCGCATGGAGGGCTCACACCAAAAGGGCTCCAACTGGTATCGCTGCCAGTACGCCAGACGCCGCAGCCAAGCCGCCGCGATCCACGCCGATCACCCGCAGGTGCTTGGGATCAAGGAGGACAAGGTGCTCGAAGCAGCCCTGGACTTCCTCGCCCGCTGCGTGCTCGGGCCCGACCGTCTGCGACTCCTACGCGACGAATTCGCCGACGCGACCGCCTCCACCTGGGAGACCCACGCCGCCGACCGCGACCGCCACGAGAGCGAGCTACGCGACATCGAACGCTCGCTGCGCGTGCAGGCGCTGCGACTGGAGGAGCACGAGGACCCGCAGCATCCCGTCGTAGTGCTCGCAACCGAACGCGTCGAAGAACTCAGCGCCCGCAAGAGCGGCGTCACCGCCGCGATCGAAGCCCTCAAGGCGAAGCGACCCGCCGGGCACCATCCCGACGAAATCGCCGCGATGCTCGACGCCGTACCCGACCTGCGCAAAGCCCTGAAAACCGCCAGCGACGAACAGCTCGCGGACATCTTCGGCGCCTTCGACGTGACGATCAGCTACGACAAGGCAAGCCAGCAGCTCGACCTCGCCGCGACCATCACACCCGAGCTGCTGCCCCACAACGACGGCGACCGCTCCGGGGAGCGGTCGCGGGTACTCGAAGTAGCGGGGGCTGGATTGGAACCCGCGACCCCCTTCGGGTTATGAGGCCGCATTTCTCCGGCGTGGGCGGTCAGACTCGCCTGACGTGGGCGGTTTCGTGGGCGGAACACCCGAAAACTGGTCCAGCTGCCCCCACTGCTGTTCCCGGGCAGACCACCGCGCAATCGCACTGTCAGAGCCAAATCCTGCCCTCTCAGGACGCCCCCAGCCACTACCAGCATCCAACGAGAACCTAATCGGGGAGACAGGATTTGAACCTGCGACCGCCCGGCCCCCAGGCTGGCGGGGTGTCTGTGGCCGCGTGGTAGGTCCCGCGTTTTCGGGGGGTCAGTTCGCCGAAAGGTGGGGGTTAGCGGTCAAATCGGTCCCCAATTGGTCCCCAGGTTGCTTGAAGCAACAGCGCGGGGTGCGCGGCTCGGTCGCTCATCGATCTGAGTGGATCTTGGTCGCCTTGAGCTGGCCGTCGGCGTTCTCCACGAGCCACCCGTCGACATGCTTCTCGCCCGTGGGCTGCCCTTTGTGCAGGTGAGGGTTCAGGATCTGTCCCTCGCTCTGCAGGGTGATGTGGGTTCCGGGAGCGAGCCCGATCTGTCGGGCGGCTTCGATCGCTTGCTGCTCGTTCACGGCTCCTAGCTTCCCGCGTCGGTTACAAGGCGTGGAGCTTCGACGCTAGAGACCGCGAGTCGAGCATCGGGCTCCGATGGCTTCAGCAGGTATCCGGGGTCGGCGGTCACATCGGTGACTGATCGTCGATGGCGGGAAGGGACCGGCGACGGCACGAGCGCCCCAGCCGAGTTCCACGCGCTACCGCTGACTCCTGATCGCGTCGCGCAGAGCGCGTATCTGATTGCCGTGCGGGTCGAAGTTCTCGGGCGCGAGCCACGCTTGAAACCCGGCGCGGATCGCGGGCCACTCATCGTCGGTGATTGCGTACCAAGCTGTGTCGTGGTTGCGACCCTTGACGATCTGATGCTTGCGGAAGGTGCCCTCGTAGCTGAAGCCGAAGCGTTCGGCGGCTTTCCGTGAGGCCGCGTTGAGAGCGTTGCATTTCCACTCGAGGCGACGGTAGCCGAGCTGGTCGAAGGCGTGACCGGCGAGCAGGTAGACCGCCTCGGTCACCGCGGCGGTTCGCTGTAGCTCGCGGGCGAACCAAATGTGGCCAATCTCGATCACGCCGTAAACGGGCGTGATGCGTAGATATGAGGCCCATCCGAGCGGACGCTGATCGGCGGCCCGCACGACTGTGAAGTAGACGCGGTCGGTCGACGTTTCGGCCCGCTCGAGCATCTCGTGCAGGCGCTCCACACTCTCGTAAGGTCCGTCCGAAAGGTAGGTCCACACGGATGGGTCGCCGTCGGGCGGATGAGACACGGCGTACAGCGACGCGGCGTCCGTCTCGGCGTTCATCGGCCGCAACACGACGTGTTGCCCCGGTAGCTCGGCCGCGACGGGCATCGCGGCGGGCTTCCACGCGACCGGCTCGCCAAGTGGACGGTCGCCCGTCATCGGCTCGGGTGCGTCTGCGGCCGATCGGCGGTGAGTTTCTGAAGCAAACTGAGGAACTGCTGTCGCTCAGCTTCGCTGAGGTTTTGCAGGAACTCACGCTCTGCGTCGTCTGCTGCGACCTGCACTCGGCGGCGGATCTGTTTGCCTCGGCGCGTGATGCTGATCAGGTGGGCGCGCCCGTCGTGGGGGTCCGGGTTTCGGCTGACGAGGCCTTCCTGCTCTAGCTTGTCGACGAGCGCCACCATCGTGGTGCGGTCGACGTTGAGGAGCCCCACGAGGCGTTGCTGCGGCGCGGGTCCGAGCTCACTGACGACCGTCAGAACGGCGAGGAACCGTCCGTCGATCTCGTGGGACTCGAGCGCAGGAGCTTGGATGGCTTGGTGGTCGTTGTGGGCGCGCTTCAGCAGGAAGCCGAGGAGGCTCCGCAGCGGCGATTCGTCGGCGGCTACAAGGTCGACCGCGAGCTGTCTTCGGTCGGTGGCGGGCACCACCCGAGTGTACGCTAGCGTGGCCTGATCGTCAGTAGTACTGACGATCAGTGTTCATGCATACCTTCAGGAGGTTCGCGCACGCCGGACGCGCCCAGCGGCCAATCTGGAGAAGCCGGCGTGTTGAGGTGCTCGACCCGACAGCGTCGGGGCATACGGGATTACCACGCTTCGGTCCTGCCAGAAACCCAGCGGACCCCACGTCGTGCGATGCTTCGCTTGAATCGGAGTTCCGCCTGCGATGACCTCGACCGTACTTCATTTCTCGCCGCACCCGGACGACGAGCTGCTGGGGGCTCCAGCGACGTTGATGGCGATGCGTGACGCGGGGCACCGCGTGGTAACGGTCGCGTGCAGTCTCGGCCGGCGCGCGCAGCAGGACCGTCGTCGCGTCGAGGCAAGTGAGGCCGCGGCGCTTGCCGGCTTCGAGCTACATATCCCGGCTCAGCCGGTCGCACTCTCGAGCGAAGACGATCAGGCCGCGGCCGAAGCAAGCCTTGTTGAGGTGGTGAGCGACGAGATGGATCGAAACGCCGCGGACATCGTTGTCTCGCCCAGCCCCCACGATCGCCACCCCGGACACGAGATGGTCGGCCGCGCCGTTCGGGACGTCCTCGCCGAAGCTGCGCGAGGGGCCCGGCGATGGTGGCTCTGGGGACTGTGGGCGCCGCTTCAACTGCCGACCTTCGCCACCACGTTCGAGGAGCCGCGGCTACAGGAGATCCTCGACGCCCTCAGCGCCCACAGAGGTGAGCTGGCGCGGAACAATTACCGACGGCTGCTGCGCGGACGCTGCGAACTGGACGCCGTGCTCGCGCCCGAGCTCCTGTTCGGGTTCGGGGTAGCCCCTCCGACCGACATCACCTACGCGGAGCTCGTGACCGAGGTCTCAATAGAGGAATCGTGGTCGTTCGGTGCGTCGCGGTGGTTCGACGCCGCAGATCCCGCCGGAGCAGGCAGCGGCGTGAGTGCACGGGAGTGGTTGTACGCGGAGAGCCTGACACAGCATTTCGGGGCTCCCGGCGGCGACAGGGAGACGCATCGGTGAACGAGCAGGAACAGAAACGTCTCTGGGAGTTCACGCTTCACGAGGACGAGCTCTTCAACGAACGTCAAGGGCTGTTCCTGATCGCGCAATCGATGCTCGCCGTCGCCTACACAACGGCATTGCTCGGGACGGGACACGCCGTCGCGCGCCCGATCGCGATTGTCGCGCTGGTGGTCAGCGCGATGTGGCTCTACGTGAGCGCGCGCCACACCCGGGTGATCGGCCTCGTCCAGAGCAAGGCCAAAGAGACGTTTCCGGAGTACGAGGCGATCACCGCAGCCCGACAGTTTCGCTGGATTCCTCTGCGATCGCGGTACGTGGTCGCGTTCGCGGTTCCGATCGCGATCGGTGCCCTATGGATCGTCCTGATCGCCGAGTTGTGAGCACGGCGATCGCATTGTTGGCGGGGCGATAACGCGGCAAATCTCAACCGCTAGACTCATCGACCGCCCTTGGGAACGAGCTTACATGATGTCTGAAGACGGACTAGACCGCGCACGCCGATGGGTCGTCGCGGCCGGGAGCGCGGTTAGTTACGAAGTACGGGTGGCAGAGCCGCTGCTCGGCGACAGCGAAGGAGGACTGCTGTCATGCGGGGAGCTACCGGGGCGGCGTTTCCTCGCAATTGATAGCGGCGTTCCCGAGGAGTGGCGTGAACGCATCGTCTCGTACTTCGGGACGCACGATGTTGAGTGCGGGCTCACTGTGGTCCACGGAGGCGAGGCGTGCAAGTCACTGGAGACGATCACCGCGCTGCTGAGCGCGTTCTCAGACTTCGGTTTGTGCCGGCGCAGCGAGCCGGTGATCGCGGTAGGCGGCGGAGCGGTGTTGGACGCGGTCGGTTTCGCGGCCAGCGTTTTCCGGCGCGGCGTACCGTTCATCCGGGTACCGACGACCCTGCTTGCCTACGTTGACGCTTCGATCGGTGTCAAGACCGCGATCAACTACGAGGGCGTCAAGAACCTCGTCGGTAGCTTCGCCGCGCCAGCGCTTGTGCTGTTGGACCGCAGTTTCTTCGCCTCGCTGGGACACCGCGAGATCGTCAGTGGGCTCGGCGAGATCCTGAAGATCTCTCTCGGGTGCGACGCGGCGCTGTTCGATGCTCTCGAGGAGCTCCCACGCGACGTGATCGAGGACCGTTTCACGACGCTTGGCGACGGTGTCCTGGCCTGCGCAATCGACGCGATGCTCGCCCAACTCGAAGGGAATCTGCTGGAGGCTAACTTGCAGCGTCCTGTGGACCTCGGGCACACCTTCTCGCAGGTCTACGAGCTTTCCTCGGCGGGCGCCGGATTCCGACACGGAGAAGCTGTCGCTCTCGATCTGCTGCTGTCCTCGGCCATCGCGTTCGGAAGAGGTCTTCTCGACGCCGAGGAGTACGGGCGCGTGCGGGCACTCATGTCCAGGCTTGGTATGCAATCGGTGCTCCCCGGCGGCGACGTCGAGCGTCTTTGGGAATCCGTCCAGGAGCGCACTCGACACCGTGGCGGGCGCCAGCGAATCCCGCTCCCCGCGGGAATCGGTCGCTGCGAGTTCATTGACGACCTCTCTTCGGCGGAGCTCGCACGCGCCGTCAGCGTTGCCCACGCACAGGCCGGAACGTTCCCGGCAGTGTCTGCCGTCAGGCCTCGCGTCGCTACGCCGAACGTGCCCGTCGAGTCCGATCTATGAACGTCGAAGCCAACCCGCCGCCGATAGACATCGATCACCGGCTATGACGCCGCCGTCGCGGCGGATCGTGCGCACTAACCAAGACGCCAGCGAGGACAGAATCACCTACCGATGACGTCTGTGCACTCCAGTTGAGCATTTTCTCGGTGTCGGCCTGCCCACGTACAGACGCCGTTTTCAACTTCGCCCTGATCAGTTGCCAGACCGGACGGAACTGTCGGCGAACTACGGAAACAACGAGAAGCCCTGCTGACCTCGTGCGGGACCGGTTCCCCGGCGGCAACCGCCGGCGCCGGCTGCTGGCTGCGCTCGTGGCGACGGCGAGCGGCAGCTTTCTCGAGCGTTCCAGGACAGCTTGATATTCATCGCTGATCCCACGCTCTCGCACTCGGCCATCTCCCAGCGGAGCGAGCCGTACTGGTGCCCCGGCCGAAGTTCTGGCGAACCATCTCCGTCAATTCCGAGCCGTCGGGGTCGACACGGCCGAGCCGCCTCCCCGATCGTCCGCAAGCCAACGATGTCTCGCCGGACACGGCACTTACTGTCCGCGCCGGTCGTGGCTCCTTTGCGCACCCGCTGGACTTCGCAGGGCCGTACCCGAGTTTGGCTCGGGTCACCGGCTTTCACCGCGCAGCGGAAGCCTTGCTACGCCAGAACTAGAACACGGGCCCTGCTGCGGTCGGTGCTTCGGCCCTACATCAAACCCGTTCTTTGCGGGGCTCTCTTGTGATCGGGGAGACAGAGCCTCTACCTACGATCGCCCGGCTTCCAGCTGGATATGCCGTCCGCTCGTGTCCGACGGAAGATTGACGCCCCTTGCGAGCACCTCGATGCCGCCGGGCCACGTCCCCGTACGCCCCGACGATTGCTACCAAATTGCTACCAAGCCGAGAGCTACAAGGCGAGATTCCCGTGCCCTAGAGCCAAATCCGACGATGGGCGATACTGGGCTCGAACCAGTGACCTCCGCCTTGTCGAGGCGGCGCTCTCCCAGCTGAGCTAATCGCCCTGGGAACGATTTCCTAGCCTATCAACGCCCGCCGCGACCGCGACCGGCCGCGCGTGGGCGCCGCCAGCCGGGCACCACGCCACAGGACACCCAGGCGCTGAGCGGGACGCAGTCCCGAACGGGCGCCCCGGCCTCCTTCTATTAACGAACGATCACCACCGGCCCTTCGCCTTCGCCGGCCTGCGATCCGGACACGCCCGAGCCGGCGCCGGCTTCCGTGCCCGCCGTCGCGCCCTGAACGCCGGCTTCAGCTTCGCCGTACGGGCTCTGCGAGCCATACGGGGAGCCCGTCGCGGACGGCGACTGCGCGCCGTTGGCGCCTTCCGCTTCGCCGCGGCTCTGCGTCGCCGACGCGTACGACACGCCCCTGCCCGCCTCGATCGTCTTGATCGCCTGCGCCACCGTGTTCGACGAGATCGCAAAGCCCACGCCCGTGCTGCCCGGCTGGGAGCCCGCCACGCTCGCCGCGTCGCTTGCGATCTGCGAGTTCACGCCGATCACATCGCCTGCTTCGTTCAGCAGCGGTCCGCCCGAGTTGCCCGGGTTCAGCGCCGCGTCCGTCTGGATCGCGCCCGTGATCTTCGCGCCGTCCGGCGCCGAGATTTCGCGCCCGAGCGCCGACACGATGCCCCGCGTCAGCGTCTCGTTCAGGCCGTACGGATTGCCGATCGCATACACCGAGTCGCCCACCTGCACGCCGCTCGAGCTCGCCAGCTGCAACGGCTTCAGGCCCATGCCCGACGGGTCCACGTGGATCAGCGCCAGATCGCTGTTCGCTTCTTCGCCCACCAGCGTCGCCGCGCGCGTCGTGCCCGTCGAGCCGCTCGCCGTCACCTCGATGCTCTGCGCGCCCTTCACCACGTGGTCGTTCGTCAAGATCACGCCCTGGTCGTTCAGCACGATGCCCGTGCCGCTGTCCTCGCCGCTCTGCGTGCGCACCACGATCGACACCACGCCCGGCGAGTCGCGATCGTAGACCTGCGTCGCCGTCAGGCCCGTCGCCGCCGCCTCGCGGCGCGTGCCCGCCGACGCGCTCGCGATCGACGCCGTCGACGAGCGCACCACCGGCGCCGAACGCGACGAGCCCGCGCCCAGCAACAGCACCGCCGCGCTCGCCGCCGCGCCTCCCACCAGCGCCGCCGGCAATACAGGAGCAAGTAGACGTCTCACCGGGATACCTCCAGTTCTCTATCGGGAGCATCCAGCGTGCGCACACTCGCTGTACCGCGGCTAACAATGTCCGCAAGCGCCGCTAACGGCCCGCCAAAGAAGTCCTAACCCAAGTCGAAGGGCCGCGTAAGCTGCCCGCGGGACGGGCGCGCGACGCGCCGGGGCTCCCCCGTGCCCGCGCATCCGCCTCATGGATCTTGCGCCGCCGGCCCGATACGCTAGGGACGCATCACGGCGACGTGGCGGAGTGGCTACGCAGCGGCCTGCAAAGCCGTCTACACCGGTTCGATTCCGGTCGTCGCCTTGGAAAGCGCCTGTAAATCGGCACTTTTGGACGCGCTCGATTCGCAGACGACTGTCTACTCTCCCACGACTCTCCCCAAAAGCCGCTTACACCTCTCCAGATTCCCGCTGATTTGCAGGGGTTTTGAACGCGGCGAGATGCACCGGCGCCGGGCGTGCTCGGAAAAGCCGTTCCGCATACCTGAACCCCTGGGGAAGCCTTCGCTCTAGTAGTCATAACCCGTGCACACCCGCCGAACCTATCTGCGAGGTTCGCGGAGTCGGATAGTCTCGACCAGGTGTGAGCCACGCGGGTAGCATCACGCGCAGATGAGTGGCGGGATCTACTTGTTGGGCGAGGACGACCAGCTCATTGAGATGCTTGAGCGGCCGTACGACTCCGAGGCGATCCTCCAGCAGCTGCTGGCGAAGCACCCAAGCCTCCTCGCAGGGGATCAGCTGGAGGCCGGTGCGCCGCGTCGTTGGCTGCTCGTGGCCCGCGAGGCGTCGCTGCCGTCGGAGGCTGACGGTGGCGGCCGCTGGTCCGTGGATCATCTGTTCCTGGACCAAGACGCCGTGCCGACGCTGGTGGAGGTCAAGCGCAGCAGCGACACGCGAATCCGTCGCGAGGTCGTCGGTCAGATGCTGGACTACGCGGCGAACGCTGTCGTTTACTGGCCCGTTGAGCGGCTCCGCGCAACCTTCGAGGCGAGCTGCGAGACGACTGACCGCGACCCGGAGGACGTGGTGCTGGACCTTGTTGAGGACGGCGAGGCCGTTGACGGCTTCTGGGATCGCGTCAGTACGAACCTTCGAGCAGGCAAGGTCCGCCTCGTCTTCGTCGCCGACGAGCTTCCCGCTGAGCTGCAGCGTGTGATCGAGTTCCTGAACGTCCAGATGAGCCCGGCCGAGGTGATCGGAATCGAGGTGCGCCAATACGTCGGCGAGGGCCTGAAGACACTCGTCCCCAGGGTCCTCGGGCAGACACTCGAGGCGCAGCAGCGCAAGGGCCGCACTGCGAGCAGCCCGCGGCGCGAATGGAGCTGGGAGGCGTACAGGGACGAGCAGGACATCCCGGCGGAGAAGCTGGACACGGCGAAAGCCTGCTTCGCCAGCATCCAGGACGCCCTAGTGCAACGCGGCCTTGACTGGCAGCCGGTGTTCCGGCAGGGTTACTTCGGCTTCCAACGGCCCGGCGGCTACCACGTGGTCGTCGTGGACCTCAGACCCCGCGTGCCCTGGGTTTCCATCAAGCTGCCCGACCCTCCCGACCAGCTAGGGCTGCAGAACCCCTACCCCACCCTGGAGGCCAGCTGGGACCCCGATCACCGCCAATGGGGCTGGTCAGTGCCCAACGCTTCCGCTGTCCCCGACCTCGGCCTCGCCGTTGACTTCAGTCGTCCGCACCAGCCCGAGTCCGGCCCGATGCGCCCACCAACCAGCAACGCGTAGAATGAATCCACCGACGCGCGGCGGAGCAGCGCTGGGAGTAATCTCGGCCTTGTGCGTCTGGTCAAGCTAACCGTCGGGTTCGTGTTCTTGGTCCTCGCCGACATCTTCGGCACTCTCGAAGTGCTGAAGCTGGCCTTCGTCCACCGACACACCACCTTTGCGGACTCAGTGGCGTTTTGGCTCGCCTACCTGCTGGTGATCGTCGTCTACGTGTTCCTCCTCCGGCTCACGATCCGAACCGGCCGCCGCCTGCGCACGACTTTCGCTAGTCGTTTCGCTCGACCCTCCAAGGCGGCCTGACGCCCGGAACCGCAGGTATCATGGGGAGATGTCGCCAGAGTCAAAGGTGGATTTGGCTCGCGAGCACTTCACGAGAGCCAGCACAGCGTTTGCGGCCGGGGATCCTGTGGTCGGCGTGACGTTCCTGCACCTCGCGGCTGAGGCAGCGGTCGTCGCTCTTTCCGACCGCAACGGCATCGCGACCGAGCGCCAGCACTGGCGTAAGGCAGAGGCGGCCACCGAACTGCACAAGCGTGGTGTTCTCTCTACGGATCTGAGTCCGATGCTGGAACTGCTGAACCAAGCGCGCAAGGACGCTGGCTATGAGGGTGCGGATCCGGACTTCGGTGACTGGACCTCAGAGAGTCTCCTTAGCGCCGTCGAGCACGCGGTGCAGACCGCTGAGGAGGCAACGTCCACTGTTGAGGATGAAGATGAGGATGAGGATGAAGAGGGAGCGACGGCGACAGACACCTCGGAGGGTTCGACCCCATGACTCCAGCAGGTCTCGCGACCCAGGCTTTCGTCGACGCTGGATGGAGTGCGCGACTACGAGAGGATCGACGCCGAGCAACCAAGCTCCAAACACCATCGCAGCGGCAAGCTACCGAGACGCTCCTCCAGCGCGCGCTTGCCCTCGGCGCCGAAGCCGTAGCCCTCACCGGCTCGACCGTGCGCGGCCAACGAACGGCGATCAGCGATCTCGATCTCACGATCATCGGTCAGCGCCCGGACCTCAGCGGTATCCAGGAAGACGTCGACGTATACGCGGCCAGCAAGAAAGCGTTCTGGGAGCGACTGCTCGCCGGCGATGACTACATCCAGTGGACGCTGCGCTTCGGCTGCATACTGCACGACGACGGAATCCTGCAGACCGCGAGCCGCTATATCCAAGAAAACGGCCTCGAGCCGTCCGCTGAGCGCAAGCTCATCCAGGCCCATCGCGGGCTCAGCCTGGCCTGCAGCGTTCTCGAGAGCGGCGATCTCGAGGCAGCCCGCGAGCAATGTCGCGCGGCGCTGACCACGATCGCACGTTGGCTGCTGATCGCAAACGGAGAGTTTCCGCTCTCCCGCGACGAGCTCTCCAACCAGCTGCTCACGCTCGACTGCTTCGATCTGGCCGCGGCACTGCACAGCCTGATCCACTGCGAGCCCTCCAGCGATGAGATGCGCACCGGCCTCCGGGTCGGCGAGGAGCTCATGAACACGCCACCAAGGCGAGCTGCAACACCACCCCCAACGTCGCGGAAGCGACGCCAGGAGAATGCCCGAGGGGCACTCTCCCCAAACTCTCCCCAAAGGAGCGACTTCCGAAGTCACCCGGGAGCACCTGAGAGCCACGAAGAAGCGGGTAGGTAAGCGGACAGCGCCACTCTGACCATGCCGCCTGCCGACACCCTTAAGCGTGGTCGCCCCCCTTTGGCGACGGCGCGCGCTCCGGCCCCCGGCGTCTTTGGTCGGGTTTCCCCAGACAAGCAAAAATCCCGCGAGCTGCCTCAGCCCGCGCCGAGCTCGGCGCACGCGGCGATCCCCTGCCTGATGCCGGCCTCGATCGCGGGCGAGTTGGTGGCCGTCTGCGCCTCATTCCTGACGCCGCCCCACCCATACCAGGCGATCGAGCTGGCGCCGGCGGTGCAAAAGGCCCGCGCCTGGGCCACCATCTGTTCGGCGCTGAGGCCCGGCTCGTACTCACGCCGGGCGAAATGCCCGGACCACCCCTGGTCGATTCCCAGCATCGGCGTGCTCGCCTGGACCCACCCCTCGTTGGCCAGGTCTTCGCTCTCTTCGGCCAGCAGGATGCTCATCGTCCATTCCAGCCCTTCGCCGCTGGACATCTGCGAGCCGCCGTTGGCGTAGTTGTACAGGCCGACCATGTCGCAGCCGGCGTCGGAGTAGTTGGCAGCTATCGGCGCTTCGAAGCCGCCACGCTGGCCGATCGGTTCGATCGAACCGCCGAAGCCGCAGATCGCCGGCCGTCCGGGCGTGATTTCCTCGATCGCTTCGTGCACTTCGGCCAGCAGCGAGCGAGCGCTGCCGCCATCCCACGCAGCCCAGTCGTCGAGCACCCAGTAGCCGCTCACCAACGGGTCGGACGCGTCTTCGCGCAGCCATCCACGGACCGCCTGCAGCACCACGGCGGGCGAGTCGACGCCCGGGTCCTCGTCGGTCTCGCAGAACCAGTTTTCTTCTCCCGGCGGCGGCGGCGCGACCGTGTGCGTGCGATGGCACTCCCACTCGCCGAGCTCGTCTGAGATGCGAGCGTCGATCACCGTCATGTGGTCGGCCGCGAGCGTCTTGGCCAGCCTGCTGCCCGGCCGCGGGGGCCCGTTGTACTCGATCGCCGTGGTCACTCCGAGCGCCGTCGCGTTCTGCACCCGCGCCAGCGTGTCGAGTTCGAAACCCGCCGTGAAGCGGGTCGCCCCACCGGCGACGCCGACAACCGCCGCGGGCCTCGCGCCAGCCACAAGCGGGCAGACACCGGCCTGAATGAGCACCGGCACCATGGTCGCCGCTAGCAGCGCGAGCACTCGCCTCACGGCAGGAACCATACGCTCGGGCGACCAGCCGTGTCAGCAGCAGCCATTGGCTCTCCACGTCGTCAACGCTACCCGCCCGGGTGGCGATTGCCATCCTTCCGCGCCCATGTACATCAGGCGCCGGCACGCGTACAGGCCCGTCAATCGACACCCTGAACCCAGCTCCAGGTGGCAATCGAGAACCGTCCCTTCGTGCGCCGCCCAGCCCCCAGCCGAGCGGTGTCTCGACGTCAATTCGAAACAGCTCGGTCCTTGGATGCAGGGCCGACCAGGATCGCTCGGAAGGTCCTGGTCGGCACCCTGGTTTGGGATGGGGCCCTGCCCCGGCGACGGGTTCGCGCCGTGATTGACGGCTTACATAAGCTCCACGCAAGGATGCGACCCAGGATCGACGCCATCACGCTCACCGACCGAGCCCACGATCATCCCTGGGGCATCCACTCGGGTCGCCTTCGCGATCTCGACGGGCACCTGTGGGAGGTGCTCTGGAACCCGCGACTCGTCAGCCCGCACGAGTGACCACGTTCGAGCACGTCTTCGGTGGCATCCACGTCTCCGACCGGGATGCCGCGGTCAGCTGGTACGAACGGCTCTTCGCAAGGCCCCCAGACCTGATCCCCAACACGGACGAGGCGGCTTGGCGACTGACTGAGACGGCGTGGGTGTACGTGATCGCCGGGGCAGGCGAAGCGGGAACTTCTCTGCACACGTTCCTCGTCTCCGATCTCGACCCGTTCCTGCGACGAACGCGCGGCGCCGGGATCAGATCTGGCCCGATCGAAACCAAGGGCGGCGGAGTCCGTTCCGTCTACATCGAGGATCCTGACGGAAACCGATTGCAGGTCGGACAGCCGCCGGCTGACGCAGTCTCCCCCTAGTCATCGCTTCGCTGACTGCAGCCGGCGCGCCCCAAGAAGCGGCCGGCGACACCGCGATGCGAACCTACAGCCACCAGATCGCCCCCCAGATCGGAGCCCCCCGCATGAAGATCCACGCCCTCACCACCGGCACGGTGCGCCTCAAGCACAGCTTCCTGTATCCCGCCCCCGGCTCGCGACGGCAGCTGAGGCTGTTCCTGCCGGACACGTGGTCGGAGCCGGTGCCGATCCACTGCTGGGCGATCGAGCACGATGGGGTGCTGCGGCTCATCGACAGCGGCGAGACCGCCGCCGTGCGCGACGTGCCGTTCGCGCGCTTCGACGTGACGCGCGAGCAGGAGCTCCCGGGCGTCATGGCGGCGGCGGGGCTGGCGCTGGAGGACGTGCGCGAGGTGGTGCTCACGCACGCCCACGGCGACCACGTCGACGGGCTCGTGCATGTGCGCGCTCGCGTGCTCGCCAACGAGGCGGAGCTGCGCTACGCCGCCGCGCCGTTCTCGCGCGTCATGCGTCGCGCGATGCGCCAGCCGCTGCCGCCGGGGTTCGCGCCCGAGCCGTTTGCGCTCGACCAGGGTCCGTTCGGCGCGTTTCCCCGCAGCCGCGCACTGAGCGAGGACGGGCGCATCGTCGCCGTGCCCACACCCGGACACACGCCCGGTCACATCTCGGTCATCTGCGTCGACGACGACGGACGCCACGTGATGCTCGCCGGCGATGCGACGGACTCGCTCGAGCAGCTGCTCGCGCTGCGAGCGGACGCGATCGGGCCGGACCCCAAGGTGCACGTCGCCACGCTGGAAACGATCGTCGCCCACTGCGCCCAGCACCCGACGATCTACCTGCCCTCGCACGACCCCGAGTCAGCCGCGCGGCTCGCCGGCGCGGTCGAGGTCGTTGACGTGGCGCGCGCCGGCTAGTGCCCTGGCTGGATGCCCTAGCCGTCGGCGATGGTGAAGTGAAGCGTTCCGGTCGTTGAACGTTTGCCTGAGGCTGTCGCGCTGACAAGGAGCGTGTAGCTGCCGGGCTTGAGCTTTGTGCGCTTGGAGATGAGACCCTCGAAGCGCACCTTGTTGGTCCCGGCATGAGCCGAGAACGTGAACGCGCCGGCGTTGAGGGTGCGCGTGCAACGCGGCCTGTGCTTGTTCTTGCCCGTCTGCGCGACGCAGCTCTTGCCGACCCTGCGTCCGGCGGCGGGCTCGGTGAACGTGAACACGACGCTCGCCGCCTCGTTGAGGACGAAGGAGAACGTCGTGCCGAGCGGCGGGCGCCTCTTCCTGGCGCTCGTGCCGGCGCTGCTGATCTGCGCGAGCGCGTTGCCCTCGCGCCAGGTCGTGGCCGTCTCGGCCACGTGGCTGAGGACCGGGGCAACAGGCGCCGCCACGACTGGTGGGAGCGGCGCCGGCACGGTTACGGTGCGCGTGGTCGTCGCCGCCGCGTCTGCTCCGCAGTACGCGGTGCGCCCCGTGAAGACGAGCGTGCTCGAGCAGCCCGCTTCGTCGGTGACCGTCAGCGTGACCGTGTAGGTCCCGGGAGTGGCATAGGTGTGGGTGGGCTCCGCGCCGCCGTTGGCCGCGGTGACTCCGTCGCCGAAGCTCCAGTCGTAAAGGACCACGGCTCCGTCGGCGTCGCTCGATCCCGACGCGTTGAAGCTCGTCGCCGAACCGGGAAGCCCCGCCGCCGCGGTGAACGACGCCACCGGCCCGGATCCGGTAGCACGACGATCCCGTGGGCCTCGGGGGTGCTGCCAATGGTGGCCGGCGACTCGAGCGATAGCAGCCCGCCGGCGCCGATCGCGAACTGCGAGACCTCCTCGCCCGGCGATTCCGAACCGTAGTTCGCGGCGAAGAGGCTCTTCCCATCCGGCGCGATCGCCAGCGTGGGCGTGTCCAGGGCCGACGCCACGGTCAGCGGTGACTTGGGTTCGAGCGATCCTTCGGCTCCAACGCTCAACTGGGAGATCTTCCCGTCCACGTCACCGGTGTAGACGCTCGTGCCATCGGGGCTCACGGCGATTCCCTCCGGCTCCGTGCCGCTCCCCGTGCTCACCACCCCGAGTGCCTTTGGTTCCAGCAGGCCCCCCGCGCCGACGTTGTACTGGGCGATCTTGCTTTCGCCGTAGTCGACGACGTAGACACTGCTGCCGTTCGGGCTGATCGCCAGTTCCTCCGGCCCAGAGCCCGTCAGCACCTGCGCCGGCGACTTTGGTTCCAGCTCGCCTCCCGCGCCGACGTTGTATTGGGAGATTTTGTCTTCCCCGTTGTCGGCCACATACACGCTCTCACCGTTCGGGCTCACGATGATGCCCCATGGATCCGACCCCGTTTTGACGGTCTGCGGCGACTTCGGTTCAAGGACGCCGCCCGCGCCGACGCTGTACTGGGAGATCTTCTCTTCCCCGTAATCGACGACGTACACGCTCTCGCCGTTGGGGCTCACCGCCACGGACCACGGGTTGGTGCCGGCCGGCACGCTCGCCGGCGACTTGGGTGAGAGCAGACCGCCCACGCCGACGCTGTACTGGGAGACTTTGCCGTCTTCTTTGTCCGCGACATAGACGCTCTCGCCGTCGGGGCTGGCCGCCAGCGCAAAGGACTTGGTTTCGTTTTCGACGGTCGCCGGGCTCAGGGCGGTGAGAAGCCCGCCCGCACCGATGCCGAACTGCGAGAACGTGTTGCCCTCGAGGTCGCCGACGTACACGCTGCCGGTCATCGCGGAGGCGGGCGAGACGGCGAGCGTGGCACCCGCAAGCCACCCGAGCGCGCCGACAACGGCCATCAGCGATGCAAGCTGCATGTAGCGCTCCGTCGCGGCCCGCCACCCTCGTGTGCTGCGCATCAGGGCCTCCCCCGTCGGCTGCTCCCCAACCCGTAGCCTCGGATTGGCCGGGCGGACTCTACCAGCGCGCACACGCGGACCGGCCAATGGGATCCACGGTTCAGTGCCGTGGCCCAGGTGCGCTCCGGCCGCGGTCGTGCTCGACGCGCAGCAGGCGTTCGGCTGCGCAGAGGCCGCCACCACCACCCGGCGGCCCGCCGCTCGAGCTCGCGATCGGCAGCAGGCACGGACGCGTCCGCTTGACTGCCCGGCACTCGCCGCCTGCAAATCGCGGGGCCGACACACGTTCTGAAACCGGGACCGTGCAACCCGTCACGCAGGCGTTCGTGGCGACCGAGCACACGCTCGAGGAGAGCGCGATCTCGCCGCGTGGCACCGCCGATCGAGGATGCGCGCGCACGGGACCGCCTGCGCCGACCAGCCCGAACAGCAGCACCGCGCACGCGACGACCGCAAAACAGGGCAAGAGAAGCAACAGGCGCCGCACAACGATTACATACTCCTTTCCCGTCAAGTTATACCCCCTGCCAGCCTCGCTCAAGAGAGATCCTGCGCGCAGCCTGGGGCACCACGGCGGGCCGATTCCCGTGGTCGGAGTCAGCGACGTCAGGACGGCGGCAGCCGCTCCGCGAGCTCCGCGTGGCTCGGCCGCGGCGGTAAACGCCGAAAGGAGAGTGTCGCGTCACACCGGCGCGACCGCCGTGCGCAGCCGCACGTTTGGCTCGCTGCTCCTCTCGACCACCCGCACAGCGTCGCCCACGCGAACCATGACCCCGGGCTCAAACACGTGGTTGAGGTTCTGCGCGAAGAACACGCCCGTGTTCGTCTCGTCGTGGGCGTTGACCCCCCTGCGCGTCGTCAGCGCCCTGCGCACCGCCTTGCCCGTCACCGCGGTGTCCTGGTCGACATCGGTGGTGACGCACCTGTCCGACGCCTTGACGACGAACGCGGTCAGCTCGCCGATCGTCACCTGCCTCCAGAAGTCCTCGTCATACGGAGCGAGCCCCGCTCCGTCGACGACGATGTTCGGGCGGAAGCGGTTCATCGGCACCGGCTCGTCCATCTCCTCGTTCAGCCGCGCCAGCGACGGCTCGCTCGCCAGCAGCAGCGGGTGCCCGTCGGCGAAGTCAACGCGGTTGGACGCCTGCGGCCGCCGGTAGCGCTCGGATACGAAACGCGGCAGGTCCTCCCGCACGCGCAGCAGCCGAAAGCGGCGGTGCTGCTTGTAGGGCGGCAGGAACGTGGTGAACCACTCGTTCAGCTCCTCGGAGACGATCTGGCCGGCGACCGGCTTGGTGTGGACCGTCGCCACCACCAGTCGCTCGTCGTCGGGCTCGATCTCCAGCGGCACCTCCACGTCCGCCATCCCCGGCGCCCTCAGGGTGATCGACGTCTCGCCCAGCGTCGGCGTGATCAGCGCGAGCTCAGGGACCTTTCGCTGCGAGAGGAAGTCGTCGTCGTCGTCGACGAGCATGAACTGCCGGTCGTGCTCGAACCCGCTGGGTGTGAGGCGGGCCTCCTCCAGCCGGATGCCCGCGCACGACTTGAACGGGTACACGTTGAGGGCGGTGACCGCGATCGCGCTCATCTGGTGGCGCATTCTCTCCGAACGCGCCGGGTGCGGTCGCCGCTGACGGCGGCGGACCCGTCTCGCCGAGCCCGCCGCCCCAGCTCCCCGCCGGCCCCGCTCACTCGATCTGCCGCACTGCCGAGGCTGACACCATGCTCACGCCGGCCGGCGCACCGGCCGCTGGCTCCGGACGCAGGACATGCCCGGGCGCGTGCAGGTGATGCGGGTGCTCCTCCTCGCTCACCGCGATCTCGTGCGCCGAGACCTCCAGCGCCCGTTCGAGGTCGCGCTGGATCCCCGTCAGCGCCCCGAGCTGCGTGCGGTGCATCCAGTACAGCCGCGCACCGCCAACGAGCATGTATCCCAGGAAGATGTACGGGAACAGGTTGATCGGCCACGCCGGCGCCGGGTAGAAGCTGCCCACCGTCGGCACCATCAGGCACGCGAACGCCAGCACCGCGACCAGCACGTGGCGCCCGCGCAGCTCGCCCAGCTTGCGCATGTACACCGGCGCGGCGACCGTGATCATGAAGTACGCGAACAGGAAGCCGAACGCCGCCAGCGTCCCCGCGTCGCCGAAGATCGTCAGCGGCCCCGTGCCCGTCGCGTGCAGCACCATCGCGATCACGAGGATCACCCCCCCGTAGGAGGCCAGGGCCACGTGCGGCGTCTGGTTCCTCGCGTGCACCGCGTGCGCCTGCCTGGGCAGGAAGCCGTGTCCGCTCAGCGGGAAGATGATGCGCGCGCCGGCGTTCAGGCATGACAGCGACAGCGAGAAGAAGCTCACCATCGCGCCGAGCGCCACCGGGACCTTGAAGAAGCTGACGCCGTACGCCGCCGAGATCGCCGTCAGCGGTGTGGTGAAAGAGCCGAGCGACTTGCCCATGTGGTTGGTCGCGAACACCTCTATGTAACTCATGAACACCATGAACGCGCCGGTTATGAGCAGACTCCATATAACCGCGCGCGGCACGTTGCGAAGCGGCCGCTTCGCCTCACCTCCGAGCGTCGTCGCGCTCTCGAAGCCGACCAGGCTGAAGATGCAGATGACGATCGCGAAGTCCATGCCTTTCAGGTCGACGCCCTTCAGCTGCAGCTGGCCGGTGTCGACGGACAGCCCGTGCTTGAACAGCACCACGCCCGCCAGGGCGAGGATGATCGTGACCGAGATCGCCTCCAGCGCGAGCGTCAGCAGCGAGGAGATGCGAATGTCCTTCCACGCGATCGTCAGGCAGACGAAGCCGCTGATCAGGAAGAACACGTACGGGCTGACCGTTCCGTGCACCCCGATCCCCGACAGGAATTCCTGCGCGAAGATCGCAAAGCCCGCAAGCCCCGCGGTCGCGATGCCCCAATAGGACCACACCAGCGACCAGCCCGAGAGCACGCCCGCGGACGGGCCGAGCCCCCGCGCCGTATACGCATACATCGAGCCTGCGGTCGCCGAGCGGCGCGCGAACTGGTTCAGCCCCAGCACGACGAACAGGAGCATCACCGTGCCGAACAGGTACGCGGCCCAGGTCCCCTGACCCGAGTCGCCGAACGCCAATGCGATGATCAGAACTGCGGTCATCGTCGGTGAGATGACGGCCACCGACTGGGCCAGTAGTGGTGGAAACCCGAGCGCGTGCGGTCGCAGGCGAGGAGTCGAAGAGGACTCCACACCCCCCGCAGACTCGGTCGCGGTTGTGGCGGTACTCATAACGGGTTCGACCCCCTTGTGGGCGATGTGGCAGTACCCGTCGCAAGATACGCAGGCGATCGTGCATCGGTATGGCCCAATGGCCAAGATTGAGCGGCCGACGTTCCACCGCCTGCGGCAAAACAGTGACAAACCGGCGCGGAGCTCGACGCATTGGTTACAAACCCGCAGTCACCGCGAACGGCGGGCGAGACGATGGCGCCCCCCGGCCACCGCGAACGGGCAACTGCCACATCGCACGTACCGCATGGGCGGCCGGGAGGCGTACCGGACACTGTAACTCAACCCGACGGGCGCAACGAGCGGGAAGCCTGCATGTGCAATGCTTAGGCAGATGGCGCGAGACCTGTCTCTCGGAGAAGCTGCCAAGGCGATCGGCGTGAGCGCCGACACGCTGCGCCGCTGGGACCGCGCGGGCAAGCTGCGCACCACCCGCGACGAGCGCAACCGCCGCCGCGTCTCACAGGCGGAGGTCCACAGGCTGACCTCCAAGCCCCAGCGGCACAGCACCGGCACGCGCGGCTCCGCGCGCAACCGCTTCGCCGGCACGATCCAGTCCGTCGAGGTCGACGGCGTGATGGCGCTCGTGGAGATGCAGGCCGGGCCGTTCTTCATCACCGCCGCGATCACGCGCGACTCCGTTGCAGAGCTCGGGCTCGCCGCCGGCGTCCAGGCCACCGCGATGGTCAAGGCGACCTCCGTGATGATCGAGCGGGGCGCCTGATGAAGCGAACACAACGATCAAAAGGAGAGGCCGTGAGCAAGATCGCATCGAGAGGCTGGGTCACACGATCGAGGGGAGGCCGCTGCGCATTGACGCTCGCAGCCATGGCGGCGCTCGCGTTGAGCGCCGGTCCGGCGGCGGTCGCCTCCGGGCACGGCGCCCCCAGGGCGCACGCCGCCGCCGCCAAGGTCTCCGCGATCTTCGCCGGCTCGCTCGTGGACATCATGGAAAAGTCCTTCGGCCCCGAATTCACCACCGCCAGCGGTTACCCGTTCGAAGGCTACGGCGGCGGCTCCAACGAAGACGCGGCCCAGATCAAGGGCAGGATCCGCCAGGGCGACGTGTTCGTCAGCGCCGCCGCGTCCGCCGACCAGGAACTCGAGGGCGCCGCCAACGGCGACTGGGCCTCCTGGTACTCGGCCTTCACCTCCTCGAACCTCGTCCTCGGCTATGACCCGCACACGAAGTTCGGCAAGCAGCTCGCCGCCGGCAAGCCCTGGTATGAGGTGCTCACCGAGCCCGGCATCCTCGTCGGACGCACCGAACCGAAGGCCGACCCCAAGGGCAAGCTGACCGTCGAAGCCGTCGACGCCGCGGCGAAGAAACTGCACGACCCCAAGCTGCTGAAGGCGCTCAAGGGCTTCCCGATCTTCGAAGAGACGTCGATGCTCGCGCGCCTGCAGGCCGGGCAGCTCGACGCCGGCTTCTTCTACGTCGTCGAGGCCAAGATCGCGCACGTGCCCACCGTGCCGCTGACGCCCGTGTACAAGTACGCCGACTACACGATCACGCTGCTCAACAACGCCGAGAACCAGGCCGGCGGCGAAGCGCTCGTCTCGTTCCTGCTCAGCCCCGAACGCAAGGCCGTCGAGAAGCGGTACGGCCTCGTCCCGATCAAGCCGCAGTTCTCCGGAAGCGCCGCCGCCGTGCCCGCCGGTCTGCGCGCCATCGTCGGCGCGGGCTAGCCGATGCGCTCCCGGGCGAGCAGCCCGCTGCCCTGGCTGGGCGGGCTGCTCGCCCTGTACCTGCTCGTCCCGATCGTCGCGTTCGTCGTGCGCCTCGCCGGCGGCGCGCCCGCCAGCCCCGGGCTCGGCGCCGCGCTCGCGACATCCCTGGAGACCGCGACGATCGCCACCGTCGTCATCGCCGTGCTCGGCACGCCGCTCGCGTACCTGCTCGCGCGCACGCGCGGCCCCGCCTCGCGCGTGCTCGTCACGCTGCTCGTGCTGCCGCTCGCGCTGCCCGCGCTGATGAGCGGCGTGCTGCTGCTGTACGTAGTCGGCCCGTTCACGATCCTCGGCGAACTGTTCGACGGCAGGCTCACCGACACGCGCACCGGGATCGTCCTCGCGCAGATCTTCGTCGCCGCGCCGTTTTTGATCCTCGCCGCGCGCGCCGCGTTCACCGCCGTCGACCCCGCCCTGGAGGACGTCGCCGCCACGCTCGGCCTCGGGCGCTTCGCGCGCTTCACGCGCGTCGCCGTGCCCGCCGCGCTGCCCGGCATCGCCGCCGGGATCATGCTCAGCTGGCTGCGCGCGTTCTCCGAGTTCGGCGCCACCGTGATCCTCGCCTACCACCCGTTCTCGCTGCCCGTGTTCACGTTCGTGCAGTTCGACGAGACCGGCCTGCCCGCCACGATGCTGCCGATCGCCGCCGCGCTGCTCGCCGCGCTCGCCGTCCTGCTGCTCGTGCAGCTGCCGACGCCGCGAGCGCGGCGCGCCCGCGCGCAGATGCCCGCGCCGACAGCGCTCGCGCCCCTTCCCCCCGCCCCGCTGGACTTCTCCCTCGCCAAGCGCCTCGGCGGCTTCTCGCTCGACGTCGCCCACCGCGCCGACAGCCCGCGCCTGGCCCTGCTCGGCCCGTCCGGCGCCGGCAAGACGCTCACGCTGCGCCTGCTCGCCGGGCTCACACCCGCGCACGACGGCGGCCACGTCCGCGCCGGCGCGCACGCGCTCGACCGGCTCGCGCCCGAGCGCCGCGACATCGGCTACGTGCCCCAGCACTCCGCGCTGATGCCGCGCCGCACGCTCTGGCAGCAGGTCACGCTCTCCCCGCGCGCGCAGCCCGCGCTCGCCGCCTGGTGGATCGAGCGCCTCGGCCTCGCCGGCCTGGAGGACCGCCACCCCGACGAGCTCTCAAGCGGCCAGCAACGGCGCGTCGCGATCGCCCGCGCGCTCGCCGTGGCGCCGCGGCTGCTGCTGCTCGACGAGCCGTTCACCGGCCTCGACGCGCCCGTGCGCGACCGGCTGCGCCGCGACCTGCGCCGGCTGCAGCGCGACACCGGCCTCAGCACCGTGATCGTCACCCACGACCCCGAGGAGGCCGCGCTGCTCGCCGAGGAGATCGTCGTGCTCGACGACGGCCGCGTGCTGCAGGCCGGCAGCCGCCGGTCCGTGTTCGCAGCGCCGCGCTCGCCGCAGATCGCCGCGCTGCTGGGCATCGCCAACTCCCACCACGGGATCACCGACACGCCCGAACGACTGCTGACCCATGGCATCCAGATAAAGATTCCCGCCAGCGAGCTGCCCGCCGGGACGCACGTCGCGTGGTCGATCCGCCCCGAGCACGTCGAGCTCGACCCCGGCGGCGCGTACACGGCCACGCTGCTCGACGACGCCGACCTCGGCACCGTGCGCGAGCTCACCGTCGCGCTCGACGGAACGCTCGAGCTGACGCTGCGCACGCACGAGACGCGCGAGCTGGCGATCGGCGAGTCGCTCACCGTCAGCCTCCCGCCCGAGCGCGTCAACGTCTGGCCCGCGCGCATATCCTGACCGCCACGCCACTCCACGTCGACGAGAGAAAGCCGAGGACCCGTGCCCGTCACCCCCCTCAAGCAACGACGGTCCTTCCAGGAGCTGCAGGCCCACCACGACGTGATCGCCCCGCGCCACCTGCGCGAGCTGTTCGCCGAGGATCCGCGCCGCGGCGAGGAGCTGACCGCGCAGGCCGCCGGCCTGTACCTCGACTACTCCAAGAACCGCGTCACCGCCGAGACGATGCGTCTGCTCGTCGAGCTCGCGCACGAGTCACGCGTGCCCGAGCGCCGCGACGCGATGTTCGCCGGTGAGCGCATCAACGTCTCCGAGAACCGCTCCGTGCTGCACGTCGCGCTGCGGATGCCCAGGAGCGCCTCGCTGATCGTCGACGGCGTCGACGTCGTCGCCCAGGTGCACGACGTGCTCGACCGCATGGCCGCGTTCTCCGAGCGCGTGCGCTCGGGCGAGTGGAGGGGCCACACCGGCAGGCCGATCCGCAACGTCGTCAACATCGGCATCGGCGGCTCCGACCTCGGGCCCGTGATGGCCTACGAGGCGCTGCGCGCCTACTCCCGGCGCGAGCTGACGTTCCGCTTCGTCTCCAACGTCGACGCCACCGACTTCGTCGAGGCCACCCGCGACCTGAACGCCGAGGAGACGCTGTTCGTCATCTGCTCGAAGACGTTCACCACCCTGGAGACCCTCACCAACGCCGCCTCCGCGCGCGAATGGGCGCTCGCGCAGCTCGGCGGCGACGAGGCCGCGATCGCCAAGCACTTCGTCGCCGTCTCCACAAACGAGCAGCTCGTCTCGCAGTTCGGCATCAACACCGACAACATGTTCGGCTTCTGGGACTGGGTCGGCGGGCGCTACTCGATGGACTCCGCCATCGGCCTCTCGACGATGCTCGCGATCGGGCCCGATCAGTTCGCCGAGATGCTCGCCGGCTTCCACGCCGTCGACGAGCACTTCCGCACCGCGCCGCTCGCCGAGAACCTGCCCGTGCTGATGGGGCTGCTCGCCGTCTGGTACTGCGACTTCTTCGCCGTCAAGTCGATCGGCGTGATGCCCTACGAGCAGTATTTGAAGCGCTTTCCCGCCTACCTGCAGCAGTTGACGATGGAGTCCAACGGCAAGCACGTCACGCTCGACGGCACGCACGTCGACTACCAGACCGGCCCCGTCTACTGGGGCGAGCCCGGCACCAACGGCCAGCACAGCTTCTACCAGCTGCTGCACCAGGGCACCGAGCTGATCCCCGTCGACCTGATCGGCTTCGCCAACAGCGTCAACCCGCTGCGCGAGCACCACGACATCCTCTCCTCCAACGTCTTCGCCCAGGCGCAGGCGCTCGCGTTCGGCAAGACCGAGACGGAGGTGCTCGCCGAGGGCACCGACGCGGCCGTCGCGCCCCACCGCGTGATGGAGGGCAACCGCCCCACCAACGTGCTGCTCGCCGACAGGCTCACGCCGACCGTGCTCGGCTCGCTCGTCGCGCTGTACGAGCACAGCGTCTTCACGCAGGGCGCGATCTGGGGCATCGACTCCTTCGACCAGTGGGGCGTCGAGCTCGGCAAGGCGCTCGCCAAGGCGATCATCCCCGAGCTCGAGAGCGACTCAGAGCCGCAGCTCGCGCACGACTCCTCCACCAACGCGCTCATCCGCCGCTACCGCAAGCTCAAAGGCGGTGGCTCAACATGAAGGCCAGGCGCTGAGCACGATGGCACAGCCGCCGATCGCGATCGTGCTCGCCGACGTCGACGGCACGCTCGTCACGCAGGAGAAGGTCCTCACCGAGCGCGCGGTCGCCGCCGTCAAGAGCCTGCGCGAGCACGGCATCCAGTTCGCCGTCACCAGCGGGCGCCCGCCGCGCGGCATGGCGATGCTGATCGAGCCGCTCGGCCTCACCACGCCGATCTCCGCCTTCAACGGCGGCGTCATCGTACGCCCCGACATGTCCGTGATCGAGCAGCGGACGATCCCCCAGAGCGTCGTCGCGCCCGCCGTCGAGCTGCTCGGCGCGCACGGCCTCGACGCCTGGCTCTACAGCGGCGCCGACTGGCTCGTGCGCGACCCCAAGGCGCCGCACGTCGACCGCGAGGCGCGCACCGTGCAGTTCCCCCCGACGGTCGTCGCGAGCTTCGACGGCGTCACCGACGTCGCCAAGATCGTCGGCATCTCCGACGACCACGACCTCGTCGCCGCGACCACCCAGGCAGCGCGGGAGCGCTTCGGCGACCACGTCTCCGCCGCCCAGTCACAGCCGTACTACCTCGACATCACCCACCCCCACGCCAACAAGGGCCAGGTCGTCGCCTACCTGTCGAAGGCGCTCGGCATCCCCGCCGAGCGGTTCGCCACGATCGGCGACATGCCCAACGACGTCCTCATGTTCGCCCGCTCCGGCCTCAGCATCGCCATGGGCAACGCCGGCGCCGAGGTGCAGCGCGCCGCCCGGCGCGTCACCGCCTCCAACGAGGACGAGGGCTTCGCCAAGGCGATCGAGCGCTTCGTGCTCGGCGCGGCGGGCCCGGGTCCGGCAGGCCCGGGTCCGGCGGGTTCCTAGCGACGAGCGCGTGGGCGTCCGCGCTCGAGTCGCCCCTACTGCCAGTAGCCCTCGACGGTCTTCTCGTCGCGCACCGACGCGTCGTCGGGGTTCTCGTTGAACTCGCGCCGCGCCCTGCGCTGGCGCAGCAGGTCCCAGCAGCGGTCCAGTTCCACCTCGATCGCCGACAGGCGCTCGTGCGTGTCCGCCGGACGATGCTCGGGGTCGCGCTCCAGCAGCGCGTGCTCCTCCGCGACCAGCTTCTCGATCCTGTCCTCCACGCCCTCGTCGCTCATGTGGCTCTCTCTCCTACTAGATGGTCAGGCGCTCGTCGACGCCGGTGCGAGGGTGATCACGACGCCCCGGTCGCCGTACGGGATGCGTTTTCCGCGCACGATGCCGGCGAACGTGCCGATGGCCTTCGTGAGCTTCGTCTGGAAGCCGTACTTGGCGATCACGCGCTCGCGGATCGCGTCAAGCTCGCCGCCCGTGACCAGGCGCGCGGTGCCCTCGGTCGAGGTCGTGCCGGACTTCACGCGCCCCCGCGCGTCGGACGGCTGCACGGTGACCCGCGCGGTGTGCGCGAGGCGCTTGGCCTTGCCCGAGCCCGAGCTCGTCCAGAACCCCACGTCGCCGCCGTCCAGCGCGACGACCCACACGGGAGTCGACACCGGCGTCCCGTCGCGACGGAACGTCGTCAGCAGCATGTACTTCTCATCTGCCAACGCCACGCGAACAGACTAGCGCCGTCGCGCCGTCGTGTCCGCCGCGCCCGGTGTGGGCGCCGGCCGTGGTGCGGGCCGTCAGCTGCGTTCGACCGCGGCCAGCGCCGCGCGCAGCGCGGCTTCGCTCTGCGGGCCGACGAGCTCCCTGCGGATTCGCCGGTGGGCGTCGATCACGAACGTCGTCGGCAGGTCGGTCAGGCGGTAAGCGTCGCCGACGAGGCCTTCGGCGTCGCGCAGGACGGGGAAGCTCCATGCGTAGCGGCGGATGAACGAGCGCGCGCCCGACAGCAACGGGTCGCTCCAGTCGACGCCGACGAGCCGCCCGCGTCCGGCGGCGGTGTGCGAGAAGCGCTCGAGCGTCGGCGCCTCCTGCGCGCACGGCCCGCACCAGCTCGCCCAGAAGACGACCAGCGCCGGGCGCCCGCCGGCGCCCGCCAGCAGGCTCGCGAGCGTGACGCGCGGCCCGAGCAGCGTTTCGCGCGGGAGCGCCGGCGCGGGGCGCCCGCTCTGCGGGCTCGACGCCAGCCCGAAGACGGCGATCGCGGCGACCGCCGCGGCCAGCGCGAGCGTCCCGCCGAGCACCCGCAGCCGCCGCGCCATCAGATGCGTCTCAGCGCGCGACCAGCAGCGGCACGTCGTGGACGATTTCCGAGGGCTGGAAGCTCGACGCGTACAGCGTCAGGCGCTTGCCAGAGCCGGTGACGCCGTACACGAGGCCCGTGTGGTTGATGAACTGCGGCTGCTGGGCGTCGCGTTCGGAGCCGACGCCCCACGCCTTCCACACGCGCGCCAGTTCCTTCGCGGAGCCGATCAGGTACTGCATCCGGCCCGTCATGCCGTGGCGGGCGAGGAACGCCGCGACCGCCTTGGGCGTGTCCCCGCGCGGGTCCACCGACACGGCGATGATCTGCACTTTGGATGCCTTGGCGGGTCCCATCAGGTTCAGCGCGACGCGCAGGTTCGACGTGATCAGCGGGCAGATGTCGGGGCAGCTGGTGTACAGGAACGTCACCAGCACCGCCTTGCCCCGGTAGGAGTCGATGTTCACAGGCTGGCCGAGGTAGTTGCGCAGCGCCAGCGCCGGCGCCGGCTTGGCGGGCGTGAGCACCGCGGCGGCGTCGAAGTTGGCCGCGAGCGCCGCGCCGCGGGCCCTGCCGCCGCCGTTGCCGCCGATCGCGAACAGCGCCACCGCGCCCGCGACGAGGACCAGCACCAGCAACGACAGAAACAGCCGGAGGTCGATTCCGTTCTTGCGCATCGGGGTGCGAAGTTATCAGCGCGGACCCCCGCGCGCGGCAGCCGCCGCCGGGCCCGCGCCGGCGGCTCCGTCGGCAATATCGCTTGCAGACCTCCCCCTGTAATGCATCTTGCAGCGGGATCTGTTAGGTTGCCGCCCGTTCGTGCCGAGTCCTCGTTCCCACGGGATCGAGGAGCGGGGGACCCAGTGCAGTCGCGAGACTGTTGGGGCGAATCGCCACAGTTTGTGGCGTAGCGTAGTCGTTTACGCGAGCCCGTCAGCTAACCCCGTAGGCGCCATGCAACGGAATCGAAAGGACGCCTCGGATGCCGGGATCCCCGCGTGATCTTGCCGTACTCGACCACTGGAGCACGTCGCTGGAGCGCTCGCGCTCACGCCGTGCCCGCGCGGAGCGCGGGCGGCTGCGCCGCGGCGCGCACTCGAGCTCCTCGCTGGCCGCGCTGCTGGACGCCCGCGGCGGCATCAGCCAGCCGCGCGATCTCGCCGACGAGGCGCCGTGGCAGCTGTCGCTCGGGCGCTCCCGCGCGCGCAGGCGCGCCGCGCAGCTGCACTTCGTGCCCGCCGGCTCGCGCGCCAAGCGCATCTCCCTCGGCGCGCTCGCCGCGCTGACGGTCGGCCCGACGGCGAGCCTCGCAAGCGGGCAGTCGGCGAGCGGCCCGGTCGCCAACCCCGAACCGGCGACGACCACCGAACACGTGATCGTGCTCAGCAGCGGCAGCGAAGGCAGGCAGGTGCAGCTGCTGCAGAAGGCCCTCGGCGGCGTCAAGGTCGACGGCGTCTTCGGCCCCGAAACCGAAGCCGCGGTCCGCAGCTTCCAGGCGAGCAGGGGCCTCAGCGTCGACGGCGTCGTCGGCGCGCAGACGAGCGCCGCGCTGCGCACGCAGGAAGCGGGCAAGGCGTTCATCGCCGACGTCTCCAGCGCGCTCCCGGAAACGGCCACACTGCCCGAACCCGCCGCCGCGGCCGCGTCCACGCAGAGCGCCGGCACCGCGACCGGCGGCGGCGCCACCACGGCGAGCGGCGAAGGCGTCACGCACCTGACGAGCGCGAGCACCGGCGGCTCCGAAGCGGCGACGGAACTCGAACCGGCCGAAGCGGAAGCCGAAGCCAAGAGCGTGACCGCCGAAAAAGAAGCGGAAGAAAAGCGCAGCGAAGAGACGCAGCTGGGCGCGGTCAAGCAGCTGCAGAGCGCGCTGCACGTCACCGCCGACGGCAACTTCGGCCCCGAAACCGAGGCGGCGGTGCGCAGGCTGCAGGCGCGTCACGGCCTCGCGGTCGACGGCGTCGTCGGGCCGGCCACATGGAGCGTCATCGGCGTGCACGGCCAGTCGGAGCTGACCCCGCCGGCCTCCGCGCTGCCAAAGGCGCCCGCCCCGAAGGACACGGCGATCGCCGCGACGAGCAACACCGGGCTGACCCCCGGCAGCGGCGGCACGCACGGAGAAACCCCGGCGACGGCGGCGGCGCCGGCCACCGGCGCGACCGCCGTCGAGTGGCTGCAGAGGGCGCTGAAGCTCCCCGTCGACGGCGAATTCGGCCCCGAAACCGAGGCGGCGGTGCGCCGCCTGCAGGCCCGTCACGGCCTGAACGTTGACGGCGTCGTCGGGCCCTCGACGTGGGCGGTGATCGGCGTCCAGGCGGCGGAAACGCTCACGCCTCCCCCCTCCGCGCTGGCGGCGCCGAGCACCGGCGGCGGCTCGCAGGGCGCCAACGCGGGAGCGCCCGGCGCCGGCGGCGGCGAAGCCGAAAGCATCGTCGCGCGCGTGATCGCCGCCGCCGATGAAATCGCCACGCGGCCGTATGTGTGGGGCGGCGGGCACGGCTCGTTCGAGTCCTACGGCTACGACTGCTCGGGCTCGGTCTCCTACGCGCTGCACGGCGGCGGCCTGCTCAGCTCGCCCGAGGACTCCACGGGCCTGGAGTCATACGGCGAACCCGGGCCCGGCAAGTACATCACGATCTACGCCAACGCCGAACACGCGTGGATGACCATCGACGGCAAACGCTTCGACACCGTCGCGCTCGCCGAAGACGGCTCGCGCTGGGGCGGTTCGTCGGATGACGGCGGCGGGTTCGTCGAACGGCATCCGGACGGGTTGTAAGAGCTTTTCGGGACGGGGCGCCGAGCGTCCCGTCCCAAGCAGCGCCTAGCTTCCTCTGCCGCTTGCAGGAACGGCTACGAGAGGAGGCACCGCGATGCTCGCGCGGGCACATACGTTCACGATCGACGGGCTGCGCACGCGACACGTCACCGTCGAGGTCGACGTGCGTCGCGGGCTGCCCGGCTTCACGATCGTCGGCCTCGCGGACACGGCCGTGCGCGAGGCGCGCGAGCGCATCACCGCGGCGATCCTCAACTCGGGCTACGAGTTCCCCGCCCGGCGCATCACCGCCAACCTCGCGCCCGGGGACGTGCGCAAGGCCGGTCCGGGCCTCGACCTGGCGATCGCATGCGCGGTGCTCGCCGCCAGCGGGCAGCTGCCACGCGAGGAGCTCGACCGCGTCGCGCTGTTCGGAGAGCTGGCGCTCGACGGCGCCGTGCGGCCCGCGCGCGGCGCGCTGGCCGTCGCCCACGCCGCGCAGCGCGCCGGAATGCGCGCGCTGGCTCTCGCCGGTGGGTGCGCGCACGAGGCGCGCCTGATCGACGGCCTGCAGGTGACCGTCGTCGAGCATCTGCGCAGCGCCGTGCGCGTTTGCAGCGGCGGCCCCGGGGACGCGCTGCCCGAGAGCGCAGGTGCGAACTCGCGCGAGCGGGCGCGGGCCGAGGAGGGTGGCGGGCTCCCAGGCTCGGACGGCCTGGCGGAACCGGACCTCGGCGACGTGCGCGGCCAGGAGCACGCCGTGCGGGCGATCGTGATCGCGGCGGCGGGCGGGCACAACGCGCTGCTCAGCGGCCCTCCCGGCACGGGCAAGACGATGCTCGCGCAGCGGATCGCCTCGATCCTGCCGCCGCTGAGCAGCGCGGAGGCGGTCGAGGTGACGCGCATCCACAGCCTGACCGGCGAGCGCGTCGACGCGCTCGCCACGCGCCGGCCGTTTCGCGCGCCGCACCACTCGATCACCGCGGCCGGGCTCGTCGGCGGCGCGAGCCGCGGGTCGGTCGGCGAGGTGGTGCTGGCGCACAACGGCGTGCTGTTCCTGGACGAGCTCTCGGAGTTCTCGCGCGCGACGCTCGAGGCGCTGCGCCAGCCGCTGGAGGACGGGCGCGTGGCGATCGCGCGGGCGAGCCACTCGGCCGTGTACCCCGCGCGCTTCATGCTCGTCGCCGCCACCAACCCGTGCCCGTGCGGCTACGCGGGCGACGGCGAGCGCTGCGACTGCGGCGAAGCGGACATGGCGCGCCACCGCCGCCGGCTGAGCGGCCCGCTGCTCGACCGCATCGACGTGGCGAGCGTTCTCCGGCGCGAGGCCTCAGACGACCTGCGCGCGCCGGCGCTGACGAGCCCCGCGCGTGCGCGCGAGCAGGTGCTGGACGCCCGCGCGCGCCAGGCGGCGCGCCTCGCGGCGGACGGCGTGGCGGTCAACGCGCACATGGACGTGCGCGCGCTGCAGCGGCACGTGCGGCTCGACGCGCGCGGTGAGGAGATGCTGCGCGCGGCCAACCGGCGCGGCCTGTTGAGCGCGCGCGGCGAGCACCGTGTGCTGCGCGTCGCGCGCACGATCGCCGATCTGGACGGAAGCGAGCGCGTGCGCGCGCGTGATCTAGGCGCGGCGCTCGCGCTGCGCCCCGAGCCGACGTTCACGGGAAACCGCGCGGCATGAGCGCGCCGGCTGGCCGGACGGGCAGCGGCGACGGGGCGGGCGCGTGCGCTCGCTGCGTGCGGCGCAGCTGGCTCTTGTCGATGTTGAGCGGAGCACTCGACTGCTGCGCGCGCGACCGCTCGCGCCTGATCGAGCTGCTGGCGCTCGCCGACGAGGAGCTGCTGCAGGCGGTCGCGGGGACGCGTAAGGCGGAGCTGCAGGCGCAGTACGCGCGCTTTCGCCTGGGAGCGCCCGGGGGCGAGACCCGAGCCCGCATGCACGAGGCCGGCGCGACGGGCGGCGTCGACGCCGTTGCAGAGATCGACGTCGAAACCGACGTGGAGACGATCTGTCGCCACCGGCGCGGCTACCCGCGCGCGCTCGACGGCCCGGCGGCGCCGCACATGCTCGAGGTCGCCGGCGGCGCCGAGCGCCTGGCGGAGCTCGCGAGCGCGCCGGTGGTGGCGGTGCTCGGGAGCAGGCGAGCGAGCGACTACGGCATCGAGATGGCGCGGGACCTGGCGCGCGGGCTGGTGGCGAGCGGCGTGAGCGTCGCGGCGAGCATGAGCGACGGGATCTCCGCGGCGGCGCACGCGGGCGCGCTGGAGGCGGGAGCGGGGAGCATCGCGGTGATGGGCGGCGGGCTCGGCGTGGCCTGCCCTGCGCGCCGGCGCCCACTGTACGAGCGCGTCGTGGACGCCGGCTGCGCCGTCTCAGAGCTGCCGCACGACTGCGCGGGACGCCGCTGGGGGAAGCTCGCGAGCGCGCGCATCGTCGTGGAACTGGCGTCGGTGGCGGTCGTCGTCGAGGCGGACGAGACGGCGGAGGACCTGTTCGCGGCGCGGCTCGCGCGGGCTCGCGGAGGGACCGTCGCGGCGCTCCCCGGCCGCGTCACCTCCCCCCTCTCGCGCGGCGCGCACGCGCTGCTGATGGACGGCGCGAGCCTCGTGCGCGGGCCGGGCGACGTGCTCGAGCTGCTGTATCGCTGCGGCGGGGTGGCGCCGGGCGGGCGCTCGTCAACGTCTGCGTCGGCACCGACGCCAACGCCGGCGGATGCGTCGGCGGGCGGCGAGGATCCGCGGCGCGGGCTGCGCCGCGAGCTGCGCATGACGCTCGAGCGTGTGGGCGCGGGATGCGACACGCCGGACAAGCTCACGCGCGCCGGTGTGGACGCCGCGGAGGCGCTGCTGGCGCTCAGCGAGCTGGAGCTGATGGGGCTGCTCGCCCGCGGCGATGGCGGCCGCTACCTCCCCAGGTCGCCTTCCAATTAGACCTAGTGGAAGTTACTCGTCTATTCAATACAAGGCATTCTCAAGAAATAGTCTGAAACCGCCGACCCATAAGGCGAGATGATGGATCAGCTCACACCCCTGGAGGGATGATGCGCGCACCGGCAAAACTCCAGGCGCCCGAGGCAGGAAGCCACGAGCACGAGGTTCGACGCCTCGGCGAGGCGCTGGGCGCCGACGTCGAGGATGTGCTGCGCCGGACGCTCGCACGCGTGAACGGCGCGTCGCAGCGATCGGGCTCGACGCTCGACAAGGTCGTGTTGGACAGCTTCGAGCGCATCGGCAGAAGCTCGACTGTGGCGGTGGCGATGTGGATGGCCGGCGGCGACCCGCGCGACGGGCGCGAGACGGGACGCGAAGCGTGGCGCACGTACGGACAGCTGGCGGCGCAGAGCGCGGCGCCGCTGCACGAGGTGACAAAGCGCTGCCTGCACTGGCGCGACGCAATCGTGGAGCTGCTGCAGGAGCGGGCGCGCGAGCACGGGATCTCGGCTGCGGCGCTCGCGCAGGCGGCATCGATGGTGCAGCAATCGCTCGACGTGACGCTCGTGCGCATGTGCGAGACCTTCGAGCAGGAGCGCGCGCACATCGCCGACGAGCTCATGCGCCGCGAGGAGGAGCTCGCTTTCATGGCGACCCACGACCAGCTGACGGGCCTGCCCAACCGCACGCTGATGCTCGACCGCGGCGAGCAGATGCTCGCCCGCGCGCGGCGCACGAACACGCCGGTTGCCGCGCTGGTGATCGACCTCGACAACTTCACCGCGATCAACGACACGCTCGGACACGCAGTCGGCGACCAGCTGCTGCAGGCGATCGCCGCGCGACTCGACGACATCGTGCGCGACAGCGACGCGCTCGGGCGCATCGGCGGCGACGAGTTCGTGGTGCTCGCCGAAGAGGTCCCCAAGCTCGCCGACGCGGAGCTGATCGCCAGCCGGCTGCGCGAAGCGCTGCGAGCACCGTTCACGCTCGCCGGCAGGGAGCAGGCGGAACTGACGGTGACCGCCAGCATCGGCGTGGCCGCCGGCGAGCGCGTGTGCGTCGACGACTTCCTGCGCGACGCCGACATCGCCATGCACCGCGCGAAGTGGGACGGCAAGGACCGCCACGTGGTGTTCGAGTCGCGCATGCACGACAGCGTGCAGAGCCGCATGGAGCTGGAGATGGAGCTGCGCGGCGCGCTCGAGCGCGAGGAGTTCTTCCTGCTCTACCAGCCGACGTTCGACCTGCAGGGGATGACGCCCACGGGCGTCGAGGCGCTGATCCGCTGGAACAGCCGCGCGCGCGGCCTCGTGCAGCCCAACGACTTCATCCCGCTGCTCGAGGAGACGGGGCTGATCGTGGATGTCGGCAGGTGGGTGCTCGAGGAGGCCTGCCGCCAGGGCGCGCGCTGGCGCAAGGACGGCCGCCCGGTGGGCGTCGCGGTGAACGTCTCCGCGCGCCAGCTGGAGACCGACCAGTTCGTCGGCGACGTGAGCGCCGCGCTCGCGCACAGCGGACTGCCCGCGCAGGCGCTGACGCTGGAGATCACCGAGACGGCGCTGATGCGCAACCCCGAGCACACCGCCAGGCGCCTGCACGCGATCAAGGAGCTCGGCGCGCGCGTCGCGATCGACGACTTCGGCACCGGCTACTCCTCCTTCGCGCACCTCAAACAGTTCCCCGTCGACGCGCTCAAGATCGACCGCTCGTTCCTCTCCCAGCTCAGCGAGAACCCCGAAGGCGAGACGCTGCTGCGCACGCTCGTGCAGCTCGGCAAGGCGCTCTCCATGGAGACCGTCGCCGAGGGCATCGAGCTGCCCGACCAGCTGTCGCTGCTGCGCGACGAGTGCTGCGACAGCGGCCAGGGCTACCTGTTCGCGCGGCCGCTTGCGGCGGAGGACGCGGAGGCGTTCATGCGGGAGTGGCGGGCGGACGAGGTGGCAGCGGGCGAGGACCTCGCGCTCAGCCCTCGCGGCTCGACCCCTCCCCGCCTCGATCCTCCGCGGCGAGCGCTTCAGCTCGGATGACGAACGCCGACGCCCGCACGCCGAGGCCTTCCGCGAGCGCCAGCAGCAGCTCGTATGTGGGGTCCACGCGGCCGGCTTCGAGCGCCTCGATCTGATCGAGCTCGACATCCGTCGCCGCCGCGAGATGCTCCGCGGTCACGTCGCGCTGCTCGCGGATCTCGCGTATCGCCCGGCCGAGGACGAGCAGGTCTTCTTGTTCTGGCTGGCTCACCGGAAGGAAAAGCTCCCAAATTGGGACTGCAGACAATCGTCTGAGCCAGTTTCTATTTATATGTCCTATGTCCTGCACGCGGTTTGCGCAAAGCTGCCGGCCATGGCAACCCAGGACAGGCCCGCGCGACGCACCCAGGAGTACGCGGCGATCGGGCAGGCGATGAAGCTCGTGATGGACGAGAAGGGGCTGAGTCAAGCCGACCTCGCCCGACGCACCAAGATCGACTACCGGGCCATCAGCAAGCACCTCAAAGGCCAGGGCAACCCTACCTACGAGACCCTCAAAGAGCTCTGCGATGGCCTGGGCATCAGCCTCGGGGAACTGCTGCTCCGGGCGGAGGATCTGGCGCAGCAGAACGCTGGCGAGGCGGCAGACTGAACCGGTTGAGCCGGCCGGCTCGCGCTCGTGTCCGCTCGCGAGTTTCATCCCAAGCCGGCTGTAGCTTCGGGACATGGCTTCCAAGTCGCTCATGGCTTGGCGGACCGATGCGTGGTCCGCGTTCGACGAGATCGAGAACGCTCATCGCGCGGTCGGCGGAGTGAAGCCGGGGCGGCGGTTCCTGACGCAGCAGCTGAATTACGCCTACACGGCGTTGCTCGCGGCGCGTTTCCAGGGATTCGCTCGAGCGCTGCACACCCAGACCGTTGACGCGATCGCGGACGGAACGCACAACGCGACATACCGAACCCTGCTGCGAGAGAGCCTGCCGCGGGGTAGAGCTCTGGACCGGCACAATGCGCAACCCAACTCGATCGAGGAGGACTTCTCGCGACTCGGACTCGATGTCTGGCCCCACGTCGACCGTGAGCGCAGCGGAAACGACGAGCGTCGCAAGAAGCTCTGGATGCTCATCACATGGCGCAACGCGATCACGCACGATGACATCGACGCCAAGCTCGCGAGGGATGCTCTGAACCCGGTGACCATCAACCTCGACACCTGCCGCGGCTGGCGCAGCGCACTGAACGTCCTCGCGGCATCCCTCGATAAGGTCGCGGCAGATCACTGCCAGACGCTCGGCCTTCCCCGCCCCTGGTGATACCTTCAAGATCATGGCACGCACAAAGAAACTCCCCGCTGGCTGGCTGAAGGTCGGCGACCGCGTGGTCTCGAACGTCCCCGGCATCGACTGGAGGGGTGTCGTTGTGGAGGATCGCGGACCACTTGCCATCAACGGCAGTCAGATCGTTGCGATCTGCCTCGACTACGCTCCCGGCGCCGGACAGTTCGAGGTCCGCGCCGAAGACCTCGAACGCGTAGCAGCGTAGACAGGCGTCAGGTCGGGCTTTCGCTTCAAGCGGATGAAGGGATTCGAACCCTCGACCTTCGCCATGGCAAACCTTGAAATGCGCCCCGAGACACGCAGATAGGCGCGATCTAGACGCCTCAACCTGGTTTATTTCGGCGGATTTTGGCTGATTTGCTACCCAAACCGCTACCCACGTCGAACTTGCTACCCATCCGCTACCCACGGGTGTAGACTGCGGCGATCGCACCGCATCCGACAGCCGCGATCATCATCCGCGAGCACCGCGGGAGACCCTTCTACGAAGCGTTCTGGAGGCTGAACGGCAAGCAGGTCAAGCGCCGCATCGGTTCCGCCTGGCTTGAACGCGATCCCAGTTCTGGCGAATGGGGCCGGCGCCGTGGGCGCGTTCCTGACGGGTCCTACGACGAGCGCGGCGCACACGTCGAGGCCGCTCGGCTCGTGGCCGAGTACGTAGCCGACGCAGCCGACCGGGAGCGTGTAGAGCAGGAGCGCCTCACGCGGGGCGTGACGTTCCGCGAGGTCGCCCACTCCTACATGCGGTGGCTGGCGGAGGTCGCTGGGGCGAAGCCCTCTACGCTGCGCGACCGAGAGACCGTGCTGGGCGAGCCGGGGGTGCAGCGCAAGCGCGGCGAAGGCAAGACGCTCGGACACGTCATGGCTGCGCTCGGCGATCGTCCCGCCGCGAAGATCACCACGAGGGAGATAGACGAACTGCTGGCGACGATCAGCGCAACGGGCGCGTCGGCGAGCACCGTCAACAAGTACCGCTCAGCCGTGTCAGCCGTGTTCAACCACGGTTGCAAGCCCTCGACGTTCTCGTTGCCAGCGAACCCCGTCAACGGTGCCGACAAGCGCCGCGAGCCTCCCCAGGCTGCCCTCGTGTTCTACTCGCCGGAGGAGATAGAGGCGATAGCTCGCGCACTCGCTGAGGGACGACACCGCGATCCTGCATTCCCTGCGGTCAACGACGGGGAGCGTTTGGCGCGGCAGGCCGAGGACCACCAGGATGCCGAGATGGTTCGCGTCGCCGCCTACGCCGGGTTGAGGCAGGGTGAGTTGCTGGCGCTGCGTTGGCGCGATGTTGATTTCGCTGGGTCCGCGTTGACGATCGCGCGCGCGATGAGCGCAGGCGTGGAGTCGTCAACGAAGTCGGGGCGTATCCGCCGTGTGCCGCTTGCCGACCAAGCGGCTGGGTCGTTGGACCGTATGAGCCGGCGCGTCCACTACACATCGCCGGACGACCTCGTGTTCTACAACGTGTTCGGGCGCCCGCTCGACGGCTCGGCGCTGCGACGACGCTACAAGCGCGCCCAGGCTGCTGCCGACGTTCGTGCGCTGCGCTTCCACGACCTTCGGCACACGTTCGGGTCGCTGCTGGCAGCGCGCGGCGTAGACGTCGTGACGATCCAGAAGGCGATGGGCCACAGCGCGCTCAGCACGACCAGCCGGTACCTTCACGCGCGCCCGGCGTCTGAGCAGGCCCAAGCGTTCACGGCGGCGTTTAGGGCCTAGCGCGCAGGAGGACACAAACGCGCTTCTCCCTTGAGCCGTCGCGTTACGCGCGTGCAGGACACTGCGAACTCGCGCTTTGCATCGATAGCGGCGTTCAAGATCCCGGAAATGCCTGCTTCAACACATGCTCGACGAAGTCAGAGCCCTTTGCGATCTTATCTAGGGGATCGCCTGCGCTGCCAGCGTATTCCTGCTGATATCGCCGCAGGTCGTTCAAGGCACCCTGAAACTCAGTCTCCGTTATGTCTGGCTCACTGGCGGCGAGGGAAGCGAGCTGCGCTGGGGCGTACACACGAGCACCATGCAACCGCGCGACTACCAACATCGAAAAATGGAAACGCAGGTTTGTCCTTTCCTGCGGTGTCGTAGCTGCCTGTTCCGAGGCTAGGAACGAGTCTGCACGCTTCTGTGTCTTTCCGAGCCACAAATATACTGGAAGTGGCACGTCACTTGTGAAAATTCTCGAATAGTCGTCGTCCCGCTTGAGCAGACTTGACGGACGCGCGCGGGAGTTGTCGGGTCGACTTAGACCCATCGCCATGACCGCTTGCGCCAGAAACGGAATACTTACGATCCGATCAGGGCTCTTGCCACGATTACGAAAGTAGTTCTTTCTCCGATCATAGAACCACCCCTTATTGAGGAAATACGCCTCAATCGTGCGCTGCACTTCGTCAGTCGCGCGGAGAGATGCAGCTTGCACACTTGTCTGGCTATTCGTCGCGCGTATCACAGCATCTCGTACTGGCGCGTCGTCCGTTACGAGGATGCGAACCAACACTGACTTGTCGAGCACCGGGTTATTGTCGTCGGCATCGTGAAGAACGTTGAACACGGTATGCGATGTCTGCAGGCCGTTGACGATCTGGACATCGTCTAGAACGTACGTCTTCCCAACAATCGACGTCTTCGTGCAGATCAGGGTTACACCATTGTTCAGCCACCAGAACTCGGGTGAGCTCGAGTCTTCAAGTGAACGTGAGATCTCACGGTTGACTTCCACGTTACCCTGATAGTCCCGAACGTTCCAGTCGAAGATATAACGACGAAGCGCCCCATCAGTATCTGTGAGGAACGCAATGTAGTCACGGAGTGACACGAGAGCGATGTGACTATTCCCGCTGGTCGCGTTCTCCTTGTATTGAAGTTCAAGTGTGTACGACGGCGCAGTGTTTATCCTCGTCCATAGCTCGGATGCACCAAGAAACTCCACCGACCCCCTACCGTCCGTGAGCAGTCCCTCGAACTGTCGTTCGAGGTCTTGAGCCTTTACGAGTACCTTTGCATTCATCCCCGCGGTATCCGCGCGAGCGACATACGTGTACCTAACCTCGACCGCCGGGTGACGAAGCGCAAGCTTCTGGAGAGCCGCACGGAAGACCGCCACACGCTCGACGACGGCGTCAGAGTACAACTTGCGAAGATCATCCTCGTTCTCACCAAGATCCAGCAGGCGTTTGGTAGACGAACTCGCGAGGTCCAAGGCCGTCTCGGTGAAGCCAGTCTCCCGCTTCGCCTGAATGAGCCAGATCAGCAAACGCGTCCCCGGGCTTACGCGGGATGGTGCGTAGTCTTCGTCAAAGAGCTCACTATCCTCGACGAGCTGTTCGTCGCCGAGAAACGTGTAGACGCCATCTATGTCGCCATCATTGCCGCCGCCGACGATACCCGCTTCGACCTCTTCCGCCGATAGATTGAAGTCGCGCAGCGTGTTTTCACAGCCCAGGAGCTCAAATGCCCGATCATCCGGTATTGGTTCAGAGCGGTCGGCTTGGCGCTGTTGGAGGATCTGGTCAAGCAGGACCAGCTCGTTGCTTGGCATGGGTCGTGAGATTACCGGAGGCACGGATGCAAGCCCACTCAACGCTCACTCGCTCGATCATTCCGGGCGGTCCTCCCCGATCGGACCGGTCAACGTAGTTTCGATGTTCTGACGGATGTAGAGCCTGCGCCTGCCGATCTTGACGCTTGGCAGGATGCCTCGACGGGCCCAGTCTTCGACGGTAGACATCGGAGCGTGCAGGAGCACGGCGACGTCGTGGGCAGTCATCACGTCGTCTGCCGTGAGCCTGCGCGGTGAGCCGACCGCCGGTCGCCTTGCCTCTTTCATACTGGGCTGCGCCCGCAAAACGCTCATCGTGTTCGCTCGGGCGGGCTCGGCTGGGCCGCGCGGTGGATGGCCCGGATCAGGCCGGGGAGCCGGCTTGGAGGTCGTGGCATGTACCGCTCGGGTCCATATCGCTCGGCCGCACAGTCGAAGCCTGGCCACGGTTCGTAGTCGAGCGGCTCCGAGCGCTTGAGGGATGGCGTCTGCGCTCGGCTGCGGCTCATGTCTCGGGCGAGGCGTTTGATGCGGTCGGTGTCGTGGCCGTGTTCGCCGAGGTCTTGCCGGTTGACGTACCAGTCGGTGCCTTGCCGGGCGCGGGATGCCTCGACGTAGGCGGCCTCCTTGCTTGTATGCCAGCCGCCGGTGATGACGAAGGTGCGAGTTACGGTGGCGCCTTGGGCGCGGTGGATGTGGCTTGCGTAGCCGAGCCTGAGTTTCGCGAGCTCGTCGCCGGCGAGCGTGCGCCACTGGTGGGTGGCGTCGAACTGGATCAGCACGTCGCCCTCGTCGGTGATGTCGAGCACTTCGCCTTTGGCCCCGTTCTCGATCCGCTGCGCGCCGGGCTGGTGGTGCTGGTCGATCATGGCGATGCGGTCGCCGGCGCGGATGCCGTAGTGGACGCCGGGGACGTGGACTTCGATGTCGCCGAGTTCGCCACGCTCGGCTCGGTGGTGCTGGGCGCGGGCGTTGAGCCGGTCGATCTCCAGGTTGGATGCGTCGGAGATGAGCGCGACCTGCTCGATTGGGAGTTCGATGGTCAGGCTTGCCCAGGCGTCGGCGGCGCGCTCGACGGCCTGGTCGCGAGTGTCGCTCATGTGCAGCCGACCCCTGCGGAGGTAGTGGGCCATCGCGCGGTCGGTGCGGCCGGCACGCAGGTCTGCCCATGCTCGCTGCTCGGCCGGGTCGAGCGTGCGCCGCACATCTGAGAGGGTCGCGGTTGGACCGATGTTGGTGAGCCGGTCGAACATGCCGCCGGCGCCGATCGAGGGGAGCTGCGCGCCATCGCCGATCGCCACGAGCTTCGCGCCCGTCCGCTCCACGACCTCGGTCAGCCTGTGCAGGCGATCGCTGTCCACCATGCCCGCCTCGTCGAAGAAGATCGTCGTGTTCGCGTCGATCGCGAGGCGGCCGCGCTCGGCTCTGGCGACGAGCGCGTCGAGCGTGAGGGTTGTGCCGGCGAGCGCGGGGCTGTCCTGGCCGAGCCGCTGAGCGGTCGAGCCGGACACCGCGACCCCGAACGTCGCGCGGCCGCTCATCTGCTCGGCGCGAGCAGCCGCGTCGATGACGACGCCCTTGCCGGTCCCTGCCGATCCGATCAGCACAGCAGCACGCTCGGGGCCGGTGATGACGTTGAGAGCGTTGAGCTGCTCGTCGCTGAGCCGTGAGCCGATGCGCTCGGCGAGTTGGTCGGCGGCGGTAGAGCGTGCTCGCTCCCCGACGTCTCTGCCCGCTGGTTTGGCGAGCTGGGTGATCGTGCGCTCGATCGCCTGCTCTTTGGCGCGTGTGGTGAGAGTCGTCATCCGTCCGCCCTCCAGCGGGAGGACGCGCCGCTCGGCAATCATTCGGTTCGCCTTGGCGAGCGCGTCGACCGACGCGAGTTCGCCCGTTGACTGCTCCAGCAGCGCGGCGCGCAGCTCGCCTGGGTCGAAGGTCGCGGCGTGCTCGGTCAATCGTTCTTCCACGCGATCCTCGAACGCGCCCCGAGCACGGAATCGCTCGCCTCGTGGTTGGTCGCGGCGCTCGCGCGGGAAGCCGTGGCGTTCGGCCTTCTGATCCCACACGCGCTGCAGGTCGGCGCGTGTGACGGGGAGCTTGGCCTTGCGGTTCTCCAGCTTCAGCCTGCGCAGCTCGCCGGGCTCTGGTGCTCTCCCCCACTTCGCGCGGAACCGCTCGGCCGCGGCGGCGACTTCGCGGCTGCGCGCGGAGAACGCCTCGATCAGCCCTTGCGGCACTCCGGCGATCTCGAAGTAGCGGCCCTCCTTGCCCGTCCTGGAGCTGATCGCGTACCCGCGCTCGGATAGCTCGTGGGCGAGCGCGGAGCGGTAGTACGCGCCGACCTCACGCGCGCCGCGGAAGATGGGCCGCGAGGCGACCGCGACGATCCGCCCGTCCTCGCGGACTGCACTGGTCACGACTACGTGGCTGTGCAGCTGCGGGTCGGGCGCGTCGCCGTCGAGCACGCCCCTGGCGGTCGTGTGCAGGTACTCGGCCGCGATCAGCTCTCGCGCGGGCTCCTCTACGACCTCGCCGGCGTAGCGGCGTCGTACGGTCGCGACCGTTTCGGTCATGTGCCCGATCGCCTGCTCGACGGCGCTGCGGTGGGCCTGCTCGATCACGCGGCGCTCGTGCTCGTCGCCAAGTGCCCACCTCACCGACACCGACTTCGGGGCGCTGAGCGTCACGTCGATCCCGCCGCCGCGGCCGCCGCCGGCTCCTTCTCGTCGCAGCCAGCGGCCGGACCTCGGATGCTTGCCCTCCATCAACGCAATGAAGTCCCGGCCGTCGACGGTGCTGCCCTCGATCCCGAGACGGGCAAGCGTGTCCGGCGATGCGAGCCAGCAGCAGGGGGCCTGAGCCGGCTCATCGCCCGGCGTCAGGTAGTAGTCGCCGCGCTGGGGCGCGACGGTCTTGCCCTCCAGATACCGCGCGTAGGCGCCGCCCTTCGCGGCGCCGATGCTGGATGCGGTCATCATCACTGTTAATGACCGCGAGGCCGGCGAAACGGCCAGGGAATTGCGGGATTGCGCCTTTGCATGCCCGGTATAGACCCTCAGTGGCCCCGACCGGCCAACGAGTTCCAGGGCGGATGTGCAGCACGGTCGGGCCATGCGACAAGGAGGCGAAGTCGACTCCTCCGGCGCGGCCAATGGCGGCCACCTGGCCGCAACTGCCCCGGCGCCCGAGCCACACCCTGGCTCGCGCGCCGTCGCCAGCGATACGCGCGGCCCCTGTCACTGCCCGAGATGCGCCCGACCCTCGGCTACGGCCGGGTAGTGGGCGGCCGCGAGGACACAGCAAGCGCACAGCACCCGCAGGGTCGTGCATCATGTCTGTTTGGTCGGTTCGTTCGCTCGCTGAGTCACGCAGCGGCGGTGACCTGCTAGAGGGTTCTGCGCGTGCGCGTCATGATCGAGGCAGGCACGGTTCCTTGGTGGTCGAAGCCATGCACAGCTGCTGGGAACAGCAGATGGCGGACGACAGGAACTCCGCGCGGGCTGCAAGGAGAGAACGCGGCGCGGGAACGACAAAGCCCCGGCCGCATAACCCCCGAAGGGGTCCTAGGCGGTACCGGGGCGTCTCGTATAGCTTAGCTGGATCGTGGACGAGCAGCAGTCAGCCGCATGGCTTTCCGATCAGAGGTTTCAGCCTTTCCTCGATGAGGCCGACGGCGACCATCTGCGGGCTGTGGCGATCTACGAGTGGCATGTGCGCCTGTCAGCCGCGTGCTTCGCGACGATCAACGTCTTTGAGGTTTTGCTTCGTAATGCCGTGGATCGACAACTTGGGATGGACCAGCCTCAGATGCCGATCCGCGAGACGTGGCTCATGGACTTCAACACGCTTCAGCCCAACGGGGTCAAGGCGGTGATCGTGGCCGTGGAACGGCTCGAAAAAGGGAAGGAGATCACCCGCAGCCGCATTGTCGCGGGCGTGTCGTTCGGCTTCTGGGCTGGCCTCTTCAGCAAGACCTATGAGGAGCTTTGGCGCCACCGACTTCGTCTTGCTTTCCCGAATGGGGCGATCATGCGAAAGGACCTCACTCAGCCGATGCGGTCCCTTCAGGCGTTCCGCAACCGCGTGGCGCATCATGACTGCTTGTTGAACCAGCCGGTTCGCGAGCGCTACGACGAGATGATCCGCATCTCGGGATGGATCGACGCTGATGCCGCGACATGGCTCGACGAACAGTCATCTGTCGCAGCGCTGCTCGCAAGCAAACCCTGAGCCGCAAGCGTGGGTGATAGCTTCGGATCATGGCGCGGGCTAAGAAGATGCCACGGGGTGGCGCGCTGAAGGTCGGCGACCACGTCGCCTCGAATGTCCCAGCCTTCAACTGGAGGGGCGTCGTCATCAGGGACTTCGGCGCAATCGGAGCCGACGGCGGGCAGATCGTCACGGTACAGGTCGAGATTGGGGAAGGATCGACCCAAACATTCGATGCCTGCGCCGAGCACGTCGAGCGTGTGCCGGCAGAGCACAAGTTCGACGTGGTGATGGTCGCCGAGCCGGAGGGCGGCTACAGCGTGTTGGTCCCGGAACTACCGAGCGTCGCGGCGCAGGGTGAGACGTTCGCAGACGCGCGGGCCAACGCTCAGGAGGCGATCGAGGGCTACCTCAAAGCCCTACACGACGATGGTCTGCCCGTCCCCAAGGTGCAGCGCGACCGCGTGGCGGCCCGCACCGAGTGGTGAGCCACGCGTCGCTACGGCGCGAGCCTGTAGCCGACACCCCACGATGCATGCACCCAGCCGAGCGCCCCAGCTTGCGCGAGTGCTCGGCGAAGACGGGACGCATGACTGTCGAGCGTCCGCGTCGCTCCTTCTGATCGGTAGCCCCACACGTCACGCATCAGTTCGTGCCGCGTGTATACGCGAGTCGGATCGCCTGCCAGGTGGGCAAGCAGTTCATACTCGCGTCGCCGGAGCCTGATCGGCGTGGAGGCGAACGTGGCCGTTCGTGCGGCGGTGTCGATGCTGAGCTTCCCATGGCCGAGGATGCGGGCACCGGGTCCCGCAAGCTCGCCCCCACGCAGGATGTGTTTGGCGCCACTCCCTGCGCTGCCTGTTGGCGTGCGAAGCACGATTGCGTGCCTGAGCGACCGCACGTCGTAGCCGTCTTGCGCCAGCGTTCGAGCCAGCGTGTTCTTGTCGCTCTCCTGGCCATAGACGGCTATGACCAGGGGCGCAGCTCGCGGGATATCCTCCGGCTGCATGGGAAGGTCTGTCCTTTCCTTGCCACGCCCCCGGCTGTTGACGCAGCGCGGGGGCACTCTTTCTTGCTGATCCGGGACTTATCGCCCGTGGACTGCAATACCGCAGCCCGGAAAGCTACCACCATTCCCGGACTGTCTCCAGCGCACGTCGCGTTCGGCAACGCGATACGCGCCACACGCAAGGAGCAAGGTGTCTCCCAGGAAGCACTCGCACTCAAGTGTGGCGTCGATCGCTCCTACTACGGCGCAGTCGAGCGCGGCGAGCGAAACGTCTCCCTCACGAACATCATCAGGATCGCCGAAGCGCTCCAGGCGCGGCCGGCGGAGCTGTTTGCTCGCGCTGAAGAAGATGGCCGGCTGCGGGCTAGCTGATATGGGAGCATCAACACCGCCACGCGATGTCTGCTCGCCGTCGAGCCCTACGCATCGCTTGACTCTTTGATCGCGTCGCGGGCTCCCGCGACGTGACGCTGGCGATGCTGCGCGATCATCGTCTCAGCACTATCTACCTCTGGCCATCCCCTGATTCGGTTGACAAGGTCGGCGATTGTGTCGTTGTCCTTCGCGCGTACTCGTAGCAGCGAGTCGAACCGTCCCGTCAGCTGAGAGCCCTCGCGCACGTTCGCTAGTTTCACGGCACGTCGAACGAACTTGCGTGCGTCCGCGTTGGTCTGAAGCTTGATCAGAACGTATGCCTCGGCGACCGGACCAACCTTCTCGTGCGCCACGATCGTCGTGAACCGCACTATGACGCCGCTGCTGAGCAGCGCCGCAATTCTCCGCCGGACCGCGGTTGGGGAGAGGTTGACGTCCTCGGCTATAGCGGCAGAACTGCGCCGCGCATCCTCCGCAAGGCTGCCCAGGATATCCCGGTCGTATGTATCTAGCTTGTGAACCGTGCGCGGCAAGGCGGGGATCATATAGATCGAATGCGGCGCCCAGACGGCCGATAGAGCCCCAAAAGGGCTATTTCGCAGAACGTCTTGAATTGGGCCAGATGCCTTGCGAAGCTATCGCGCGTGGGGGTCCGCTGGGCCGTGCGCGGCCCGAGAGCCTCCGCGAGAAACAACGCCCCCGACCCCTTGAACAGAGACCGAGGGCGGCGTGATCGAAGGGAGTGCAAGTCCCATAGATCACGAGCCGAGCAGCACCGCCAACAACTACGGAGGACAACACATGCTCAGCTCAGCTGTTGGGCGCCATGGCGAGCGCCCGAATGCGGAGAGGCTATCAAACGACTCTGAAACGACAACGGACTGCAGGACAGCGCCCGAACGCGCGCTGGCACAGCAGCTCAACGACATCGCCATGGAGGCGCAACCTGCTCCTGTCCTGATGCGCCCGCGGGGGCTCTGCAAGCACCTGAAGCCCGCAGGAAGCTGTACGTCCTGCGTGAACTGGCTGGACAAAACGTCCCGCCAGGTTGTGCCTTACCACCTGTAGGCGACACGTGCTCGTGGCCGCTCGCCGGAGCTGTCCGCGAGCGGCACGAGTCGTGCCTATCGCCTCAGCGAGCGCCCTCGAGTAGTCGTGCCACACCGGCCTGCTGGCCTCTCAACGCGCCTACCTCCTGCCACGCGGTGTCCGTAGGTAGGGGCTACCACAGCGCCGGAATGGAGCGCCGGACGAGCCGACCGACATGGTCTATCAGCTGAGCAAGTACCCGCCATTTGCTACCCACGGCTGCTACCCACACCCAACCGCAGCCACCGCAACCCGCCCCCGAAAAGCAGAAAACCCCGCGATTTGCGGGGCTTTCCTGTCAAGCGGATGAAGGGATTCGAACCCTCGACCTTCGCCATGGCAAGGCGACGCTCTAGCCAGCTGAGCTACATCCGCAAGGTCGAGCCATTCTACAGCGGTCGGCGGGCTTTGACCTGGTAGACGGCTGTCAGGCCCTGTTCGAAGCCCTGGCCGGCGGCGCGCAGGTACAGGCGCCACACGCGCGTGCGCTCGACGCCCGCGAGCGCCTCCGCCTCCGGCAGATGCTCGTCCAGGCGCTGGGTCCAGTGGCGCAGCGTCACCGCGTAGTCCTCGCGAAAGCCCTCCACGTGCTCGGTGTGGAAGCCCGCTCGCTCGAGCGCCAGCTGCACGCGCGAGAGCGGCAGCGGCTCGCCGTCGGGGAACACGTAGCGCGTTGAGAACAGGTCATCCAGCGGCGTCGCGTCGGGGTCGAGCGCCGCGATCGCGTGGTTCAGCAGCAGCCCGTCCGGGCGCAGCAGGCCGAACAGCGAGCGCGCGTACACGTCGATCTGCGCGTCGCCCACGTGCTCTGACATCCCGATGCTCGAGATCGCGTCGAACGACGCCAGCGGCAGCTCGCGGTAGTCCTGCACGCGGATCTCGATCTGCTCTGACAGGCCCGCGTCGGCGACGCGCTCGCGCGCGCGTGCGGCCTGCGGCTCTGACAGCGTGATGCCCACGACCTGCGCCCCATACTCGCGCGCCGCGTGGATCGCGAAGCTGCCCCAGCCGCAGCCGACGTCCAGCAGGCGCATCCCCGGCTTCAGCTCCAGCTTGCCCGCCACCAGGTCGAGTTTCGTGCGCTGCGCCTCCTCCAGCGTCTGCGCGCCCTTGGAGAAGATCGCGCAGCTGTAGGTCATCGAGTCGTCGAGGAACAGCGCGAAGAAGTCGTTGCCGACGTTGTAGTGGTAGCGCACCGCCGCCGCGTCGCGCTCGGCGCTGTGCAGACGTCCGCGCAGCGTCAGCTCCAGGCCCGGGCGCCGCGGCAGCCCGCCCGGCAGCGCCGCGACCGCCGTCGCCAGGCCGAGGCGCGCGCGGTCGGCGACGCTCAGCTCCGGCGGCTCGAATTCGTCGACCACCAGCAGCGCGCGGTCGAGGTCGTCGACCGCCAGCGAGCCGTCGACGTACGCGCGGCCGAGACCCAGCGTCCCCGGCGCCGACAGGAAGTGCGCGAGCGCCACCGGCCGGCGCACGAAGAACGTCGGCGCCTCCGGGACCGTCGCCGCGACGCTGCCGCCATCCCAGAAGCGCACGTTGAACGGCCGCGATGGAAACACGCGCTGTAGCTCACGGCCAAGCGGTCTGCTCACGCGGATGATCGCCATGATCGTACGATCGCATATGCGCGCGAAAGCAGCTCTCTGAAAGGCCCCTCAGCCCTTGAAGGTCGAGCGTCCCACGTCGCCGAACGGCTCGTCGCGCTCGCGCACCGCCTCGCGGAAGCCGTCCTGCGCGGCGCGCGCACGGAAAGCGTGGCCCTCCGCCGTATGGCGCGCGATCCCGTCGAACACCGTCCCCAGCACCTGCGCTCCGTGCACTCCCTGCGCATCCAGCGTCTGGTTGACCAGCAGCTTCATCATCATGAGCTGGTTCACCGGCATCCGCGCGATCCGCTCCAGCAGGATCTCCGTGCGTGCCACCAGCTGCCCCGCCGGCGGCGCCTCGATCGCCAACCCCCACTCCAGCGCCTCCCTTCCAGAGAGCGAGTCGCCCGTGAACAGCAGGCGCTTGGCGCGCTGCGCGCCGATGCGCTGCGCCCACAGCGCCGTCGTCGGCGAGCCCCACACGCGCGCCGGCGGGTAGCCGATCTTCGCGTCCTCGGCGATCACCAGCAGGTCCGAGCAGAGCGCCATGTCCGTGCCGCCCGCCACACAGAAGCCGTGCACCATGCACACCACCGGCTTGCCGCAGCGCACCAGGCTCATGAAGCCGTGCACGTTGCGGCTCATCATCGCGTAATCCACCATCGGATCCCACGTCGCATCCGGGTCATGGTTGGCCGCGATCACCGCCGGATCCAGCGGCGAGCCGCTCGGCGCGGCCGCCGGCGCGCCCGCCCCCTGCCCCACGCCCTCGCCCTCGGCGCTCTCCACCAGGTCATAGCCGCCGCAGAAGCCCGGCCCCGCCCCCGACAGCGCCAGCACGTGCACCGCCGGATCCAGATCGGCTCGCTCGACGCACTCCACCAGCTCCGCGATCAGCTGGCGCGTGATCCCGTTGCCGCGCTCGGGGCGGTCGAGCGTGATCCGCGCGATCCGCTTGTCGAGCTCGTAGCGAACGACCGCGCACATGTCCGCGCACTCTAATCCACCGTCTGACGCCTCAACGAAGAGCATCCGCATCGCGCGCCGATGGCATACTCCGCCTGTGCCCAGCGACCGCGCCTACGCACGGCTTTCGATCCTGATGCCCGCGGGCGCCCTGCGCGCGTGGGGCAAGCTCAACGTGCCCATCTACCGCGCCACGCGCGGGCGTCTGATGAACAAGGTCGGGCGCGCGCCCGTGATGCTGCTCACCTCCACCGGGCGGCGCTCCGGGCAGCCGCGCACCGCGCCCGTGCTGTATCTCGCCGACGGCGAGCGCCTCATCGTGATCAGCTCCAACGGCGGCAACAACCACGCGCCCGCGTGGTCCTACAACCTCACCGCCAACCCCGACGCCGAGGTGGAGATCCGCGGCGAGCGCCGGCAGGTGCGCGCGCGGGTCGCCGAGGGCGAGGAGCGCGCCGAGCTGTGGCGCAGGATGAACGAGCAGTACGCAGGCTTCGCGCAGTACGACGAGACGACCTCGCGCGAGATCGCCGTGTTCGTGCTCGACCCGCGCTAGCCTGATCCGCATGAGACTTTTTGGACGTGACACAGCGATGGTCGACGCCGCCTCCGCGCTCCCCGGACGCGAGCAGGCGATGCGCATTCCCGACCGCCACGAGGTACTTGGCACGCCGCTTCAGGGACCGTTCCCCGAGGGCGTGGAGACCGCCATCTTCGGCATGGGCTGCTTCTGGGGCGCCGAGCGGATCTTCTGGGAAGCGGACGGCGTCTACACCACCGCCGTCGGCTACGCCGGCGGCATCACACCCAACCCCACCTACGAGGAGGTCTGCAGCGGGCGCACCGGCCACGCCGAGGTCGTGCTCGTCGCCTTCGACACCGCCAAGACCAGCTACCAGGAGATGCTGCGGCTGTTCTGGGAGGGCCACGACCCGACCCAGGGCATGCGCCAGGGCAACGACGTCGGCAGCCAGTACCGCTCGCTGATCATGTGGAACGGCGAGGCCCAGCGCGCCGCCGCCGAGGCCTCGCTCGCCGCCTACCAGCAGGTGCTCTCCGCGGCCGGCCACGGGACGATCACCACCGAGATCGCCGAATACGACCCGCAGCGCCACCCCTTCTACTACGCCGAGGCATACCACCAGCAGTACCTCGCCAAGAACCCCGGCGGCTACTGTGGCCTGGGCGGCACCGGCGTCTCCTGCCCGGTCGGCATCGCCGCCAGCTGAAGGCGGCCCGCCGCGCGTTTACACGGCACCCGGTTCGCGCCACGAGCGCGGGCCCGGTGCCGTCTCGCATCCTGAGGCAAACGAGTAGCGGCTCCGCCGAAGCGGAGCCGCCGACCCGTCCTGCTCCCCGGAGTGCAGGCGCGTCCGTGGGGAGGACGCGCCTGCGTTGGGACAGACCTCCGTGGCCTACGCTCCCGCGGTACCCGCGGCCGGCGTCGGCTGCCACGCCGGTGGATGTGGACCACCGAGCGTCGGCACATCCGAGGGGTAGACCTCGTTGCCGTGGATCGCGTGATCGCCGATCTCCAGCTCCTCGTCGCTGAGTCGCAACGGGATCACCAGGCCGATCACCTTGAGGATGATGAACGTCACCACCGCGGTGTAGACGATCACCCACGCCGCCGCCTCGGCCTGCCAGCGCAGCAGCGTCCAGCCGCCGCCCAGCAGCAGACCCTCGGCGCCCGGCAGGTTTGTCGCACCACCCCCGCCGGCCGCGTACTCGACGATCGCCGGATCGGCCAGCAGCCCCACCAGCAGACCGCCGAACAGGCCGGCGATGCCGTGCGTATAGATCACGCCCAGCGTGTCGTCGACGTTCCTGAATGGTCGCACGCGGCTGAGGTAGCGGATCGCCATCCACACGATCGTCGCGTCGACGACGCCGATGATGATCGCGCCCCAGCCGTTCACGAACCCTGCCGCCGGCGTGATGCCCACGAGGCCCGTGATCATGCCGTTGACAGCCCCGATCATCGACGGCTTGTCGCGGTAGATGTAGTCCCACGCGATCCACACCATCATCGCCACCGCGGTGCACAGGTTGGTGTTGATGACGGCCGCCGAGGCGTCAGCGCCGGCGTAGTAGGAGTCTCCACCGTTGAAGCCGTTCCAGCCCAGCCACAGCAGACCGGCTCCGACCGCGAGCATCAGCAGGTTGTTCGGTGCGTCGACCTCGCGATCTCGTTGCAATCGTGGACCGATCACAGCCGCGAACACGAATCCCGATACGCCCGCCGACAGGTGGATCACGTAACCACCCGAGTAGTCAAGGGCGCCGTGCGCGGCGAAGTAGCCGCCACCCCACAGCAGGAACGCGTCGACCGCGTACACGAACGTGATCCACAGCGCCACGTACGGGATCCACGCCTTGAAGTTGACTCGGCCGAGCACCGAGCCGAGCGCCAGGATCGGTGTGATCGCGGCGAACACGAACTGGAAGTACACGAGCGAGGACTCCGGGAAGTGGAACGGCGGGCCCGTCGTGATCGACTGGATTTCAGCCTGGCCCTCCTCCGCGGTGTGGCTGAGCACGCTGCCCGGTTCACCCAGGAACGTTCCCAGAAAGCCTTTGGTCCCGAAGATGCCCGATCCGCTGTGCGCGATCGGATGACCAAAGCCCATCTTGAACGCCCACAGGCACCACACGATCAGCGTCACGCAGAACGCGACGAACGTGAGCATCATGGCGTTGACCGACCAGCGCTTCTGCATAACGCCGCCGTACAGCACCGCGAGGCCCGGCAGGCTCATCAGCCCGACGAACGTCGCAGCAGTCATCTGCCATGCATTGTCCCCCGCATTCAGCCAGCTTGGGAATTGCAGCCAGGTCATGTGCCTCCGTTCCTACGGTTGTTTGCGGTGCCGCTGAGTCCCCCACGCAGGGCGAACGCCGCTCACCGATGACAGTCCCGGTATGAAATCCGGCATCTGGGAACCCCGGTAGGGCCATCCTGGCCAACACTTGGCCCGGGCGTTTCGACATTTGTCTAGACGCCGCGCGCAGGGCGCGTGTGCGGCGTGTCAGCCCGTGCCGAACGGGTAGTGCAGGCGTCTGCACTCCTCCGCCAGTTCCTGCGCGATCTCGCGGCTCGGGTTGCGCTCCGCGCACAGGCTGCGCGCGTGCGAGCCGCACGCGTGCACGAACGCCGCGCCCAGCGTGCTCGCGAACGTCAGGCTGATGCAGTCCCTGCGCGCCGGCGCGCCGCTCGTCAGCGCGTACGCTCCGAGCCCCGCCAGCGCGAGCGCCACGCAGCTCAAAAGCACCGCCGCGATCGTCTTCTCGCGCCGCCCCCATCGCAGCGGCTCCGACAGCCGCCGCGACTGCTCGTGCATGATCATCGCCGCGCGGAGGCTACCCGCTCATGCCCGCGGGCGGGCTACTCGGCGGGGTCGAACGACAGCGCCGCCGAGTTGATGCAGTAGCGCTGGCCATTCGGTCCCGGGCCGTCGTCGAACACGTGCCCCAGGTGCCCTCCGCACGCGCGGCACAGAACCTCCGTGCGGCGCATGAACAGGCTGTTGTCCGGGCGCAGCTCGACCGCCTCCGCGACCGCCGGCTCGGTGAAGCTCGGCCAGCCCGTGCCCGAGTCGAACTTCTCCTCCGCGCCGAACAGCACCGCCCCGCACCCCGCGCAGCGGTAGTCGCCCGACTCCTTGTTGTACACGTACTCGCCCGTGAACGGCGGCTCCGTGCCCGCCTTGCGCAGCACGTCGTACTGCGCCGGCGTCAGCTGCTCGCGCCACTCCTGCTCTGACTTCACGACCTTCGGCTCATTCGTTGACATGTCACTCGTTGTAGCAGCAGACACGGCTCGCTTCCACCCGCCGGCGAGCCTCCCGCGCACGGGACGGAAACACGCGCGCAGGCGGCGTCGCGCACGGGATTCCGGCGCGCCGCGGGTCGGGCGGCGCCCGGGCCTCCTGTTATAGTGATCTTTACGTTCACGTCAGATTCGACAGCCGCCAAGACCGCGCCGACATCCGGCCGCCCGTCCGGGTCGAGGTTCGGCGTCGCCGCCGGGCACGCGAACTACAAGTGGTGGGCGCTGTCGTGCACGAGCCTCGGCATGCTGCTCGCGGCGACCAACTCGGGCACGCTGATCATCGCGCTGCCCGACCTCGAGCGCTCGCTGCACACGAGCCTGCTCGCGCTCGTGTGGGTGATCCTCGCCTACCTGATCGCCGCGACCGTGCTCGTGCTCATGGCCGGGCGCCTGTCGGACCTGTTCGGGCGCAAGCGCGCGTACGTCGGCGGCTTCGTCGTGTTCGCGCTCGCCTCGCTCGGCGCGGGCTTCTCCTCCGACGCGACCGTGCTGATCCTGTGGCGCGTGCTGCAGGGCATCGGCTCGGCGTTCCTGTTCGCCAACGCCGCCGCGCTCGTCACCGACGCCTTCCCCAGGGAGGAACTCGGCCTGGCGATGGGCGCCAACACGATGGTCGCCGCGATCGGGCTGGTGCTCGGCCCGGTGCTCGGCGGCGCGCTCGTGTCCATCTCCTGGCACTGGGTGTTCTGGTTCAACGTCCCGTTCGCGCTCGCCGGCGCCGGCTGGGGCGCGCTGATCCTGCGCGAGCTCGCCAAACCGGACTCCGTTCGCGGTTTCGACGTGCTCGGCACGACCACGTTCGTCGTCGGACTCACCGGCCTGGTGCTCGCCGTCTCGCGCGGCGGACTCAGCGGCTGGAACGACCCGATCGTCATCGGCGGGCTGATCGCCGCCGCCGTGCTGCTGCCGCTGTGGGTCGCCATCGAGAAACGCTCGCGCGCGCCGATGCTCGACCTGAACATCTTCCGCAGCCGCCTGTTCGCCGCCGCCAGCGCCGCCGCGTTCATCAACGGGCTCGCGCGCTTCGCGCTCATGTTCCTGTTCGTCTTCTACTTCCAGGGCGCCCAGGGCGACTCGCCGATCGACGCCGGCATCAAGCTGATCCCGCTCGCGCTCGGCATGCTCGTCGCCTCCCCCATCGCCGGCGTCTACGCCGACCGCCACGGCTCGCGCACGCTCGCCGCCATCGGCATGCTCGTCAGCGCCGCCGGCCTCGCCGCGATGACCACCCTGCAGGTCCACACCCCCTACTGGCAGAGCGCGCTGTGGCTGGCCGCCGTCGGCGTCGGCTCGGGCATGTTCAACAGCCCCAACACCGCCGCAATGATGGGCGTCGTGCCCGCGCACCGGCGCGGCATCGCCGCCGGCGCGCGCACGCTGCTGCAGAACACCGGCGCGGTGCTGTCGATCGCGTTCGTGCTCGCGATCGTCACCTCCGCCGTGCCCAAAGCGACGCTGTTCGCCGTCTTCTCAGGGCTCGCCAAAGGGCTCTCGCCGGAGAAGCTCGCGCCGTTCATCGCCAACATGCACACCGCCCTTTGGGTGCTCGCCGCCGTCTCGCTCGTCGGCATGTTCGTGTGCCTGCTGCGCCCCAGCCACGTGCAGGTCCAGGCCGAGGGGCTGCACGCCGAGACCGCGCCGCAGCCCGAGGACACGCTGCGGGTGCCCGCATGAGCCAGCCTGCCCGTGCCCTCCAGGGCATGCCCGACAGCCTGCGCATCGGCGACGTCGCGCGCCTCGTCGGCACCACGCCGCGCACGATCCGCTACTACGAGGAGATCGGCCTGCTCGCCGAGGCGCCCGCGCGCCCGTCCGGCCAGCACCGCATGTACACGAGCGCCGAGGTCGAGCGCCTGCGCGAGGTGATGCGCCTGAAGGACCTGCTCGGCGTGTCGCTCGAGGAGCTCAAGACGCTGCTCACCGCCGAGGAGGCGCGCGCGGAGGTGCGCGCGCAGCTGCGCCGTGACGACGTCGACCCCGCGCGCCGGCGCGAGCTGCTGGGCGAGGCGCTCGGCCACATCGAGCGCCAGCTCGAGCTCGTGCGCCACCGCGCCGGCGAGCTCTCAAAGCTCGAGCACGAGCTGTGCGAGACGCGCAAGCGCGCGCGCCGCAAGATCCGCGAGCTCGAGTCCAAGCCCGCGCTCGCGTAGGCCGCGGGCGGCTGAGCCACAGCCGCAGCACGAACGAACGACCGATAGAAGGAGGCCAGAGGGACATGACGACAGCGACGGTCGAGGCGAGCCCCGAGGGCGTGCCCGGAGCACTCGCCGATCCGGCGCGCGTAGCCGGTGAGGACCTCACGTTCGCAGGCGCCGGCGGCACGCAGGTGAACGGCTATCTCGCCCGCCCCGCCAACGCCGACACCGCGCGCCCCGCGACGATCGTGATCCACGAGGCGGGCGGGCTCAACGAGCACATCCGCGACGTCGCCAACCGCTTCGCCAACATCGGCTACGTCGCGCTCGGCGTCGACCTGTACACGCGCGAAGGCGGCCCGCCGCCGGCAGGCGACATGCAGGCGCTGATGGCGCGGCTGTTCTCGATGTCCGATGCGACCGTGCTCGGCGACCTCGAGGGCGCCGCCGACTTCCTGCGCGCACGCGAGGACGTATCCGGCGACGTCGGCTGCATCGGCTTCTGCATGGGCGGGCGCTACACGCTGCTGTTCGCGTGCGCGAGCGACCGCCTGAACGCCGCCGTCGACTGCTGGGGCGGCTTCGTCGACCGCGCCACGCCCGACGAGCGCTCGACGCCCGCGCGCCCGACGCCGCCGCTGGAGCTCGCCGGCAAGCTCAAATGCCCGCTGCTCGCAGCCGTCGGCGCCGAAGACCAGAACCCCTCGCCGGAGATCGGCGCGCAGCTGCTCGAGCGCGCCGCCGCCAGCGGCCAGGAGGTCAAAGTCGACGTCTACGAGGACGCCGGGCACGCGTTCTTCGCCGACTACCGGCCCACGTACCGGCCCGAGGCGGCGGCCAAGCTGTGGGAGGAGATCGTGCCGTTCCTGGCGCGGCATCTCGAGCCGGCGTAGCGCGCGGTGAGTTCTTGGAGCGGATCGGAAGAGACGCTCGGCGTTCATATAGTGCGTGGCGGTAATCGGCGCGCGCGGAAGCGAGGAGGTGGGCCTTGGTCTTGGAGCGCAAGTGGTGGACGCTGATCGCGGTTTGCGTCGCGATTTTCATGCTGCTCCTCGACATCACAGTCGTGAACGTCGCGCTGCCCGACATCCAGCGCTCGCTGCACTCCTCCTTCTCCGACCTGCAGTGGGTCGTCAACGCCTACGCGCTGACGCTCGCCGCCTTCCTTCTGACCTCCGGCGCCGTCGCCGACCTGATCGGGCGCAGGCGCGTGTTCGTCACCGGCCTGGTCGTGTTCACGACCGCCTCCGCCGTCTGCGGGCTGTCGGGCTCGCCGCTGATGCTCAACCTCGCGCGCGCCGTGCAGGGCACCGGCGGCGCGATGATGTTCGCCACCTCGCTCGCCCTGATCGCGCAGGCCTTCCAGGGCAAGGAGCGCGGCACCGCGTTCGGCGTGTTCGGCGCGGTCACCGGCGCCGCCGTCGCCGTCGGGCCGGTGCTCGGCGGGATCATCACCTCGGGCATCGGCTGGCAGTGGATCTTCTTCGTCAACGTGCCGATCGGCGCGGTCGCCGTGTTCGTGACGCTGACAAAGGTGCTCGACTCGCGCGACCCCGACGCCACCGGCGTGGACTGGGCGGGCCTCGTGACCTTCTCGGGGTCGCTGTTCGTGCTCGTGTACGCGCTCGTGCAGGGCAACCAGAAGGGCTGGGGCTCGACCGAGATCGTCGCGCTGCTCGCCGCCGCCCTCGTGCTGCTCGTCGCGTTCGTGATCGTCGAGCTGCGCCAGAGCCGCCCGATGCTCGACCTGTCGCTGTTTCGCTGCCCCGCGTTCACCGGCGCGAGCATCGTCGCGTTCACGCTGTCGAGCTCCTTCTTCGCGATGTTCCTGTACCTCACGCTCTACATCCAGGACGTGCTCGGCTACAGCCCGCTGCAGGCGGGGCTGCGCTTCCTGCCGACGACGCTGCTGTCGTTCGCCGTCGCGCCGATCGCCGGCAGGCTGACCGTGCGCATGCCCGTGCGCCTGCTGCTCGGCACCGGCCTGCTGCTGATCGGCATCGGCCTCGTGCTCATGACCGGCGTCGACGCCAGCTCGCACTGGACCGTCCTGATCCCCGGCTTCATCCTCGCCGGCGCCGGCGTCGGCCTCGTCAACCCGCCGCTCGCATCGACCGCCATCGGCGTCGTGCCGCCCGAGCGCAGCGGCATGGCCTCCGGCATCAACTCGACCTTCCGCCAGGTCGGCATCGCCACCGGCATCGCCGGGCTCGGCGCGATCTTCCAGCACGACGTCACGCGCAAAACCACCAGCGCGCTCAGCGCCAGCGGCCACGCCGGCGCCGTGCTGCACGCCGCCCACGGCCAGCTCGCGACGCTGCTGGAGTCAGGCGAAGTCACGCGCATGGCCGCCACGCTCCCCGCCGCCGCCCGCACCGCGCTCGAGCACTCCTACCGCGTCGGCTTCACCGGCGCGTTCACCACGATCGCCGCGATCGCCGCCGCGATCGCGCTGACCGGCGCCGTGCTCGCGTTCGCGCTCGTGCGCGGGCGCGACTTCGTCTCCACCGGGCACGCCCCCGAAGCGCCTCAGCCCGAGCCCGCCGGCGCGCTGGCCTCATAGCCCGGGCATGCGAGCACCGGCAGGCGCGGGTAGCGCGGATAGGCGGGGTCCTCGCGCGAGCGCCTGCACAGCGAGAACGTCGAGCCGCGCGTGTTGCGCACGAGCTGCTGGTGCGCGCACGAATCGCACAGGCCCGCGCGCGCCGGGGACGGCCGCGGCGATTCGCGGTCGGGGGTGCTCGGCGTGGGCATGAGCGGAGCTTAGGAGCAGTGTCTGAACGGCGCCGCCCGGAGCGTCGGCGGCCGGCGGGTGGATGCCCGGCGGGCGCCTGCGATAATTGGTTGCCCATACAACTATGAGGACCTTCTACCGACTACTCGGATTCCTGAGCCCGTACAAGCGCGGCCTCGGCATCTCCTGGGCGCTGGCGAGCCTGGCGATGGTGATGACCGTCGCGGTGCCAGCGCTGACCGGGCTCGCGGTGCAGACGATCAAGAAGGGCGCCACGCGCGTCCACGGCCACGCGGCCGGCGGCCTCGCCCGCGATCGCCACACGCTGCTGGTGGTCTCGCTCGTGATCCTCGCGGTGGTGCTTGCGCGCTGGGGCTTCATGGTCTGGCGGCGGCTCGTCGCCGGGCGCGTGTCGCTCGCCGTCGAATACGACCTGCGCGAGCGCATGTACGCGCAGCTGCAGCGCCTGGAGCTCGGCTTCTTCGACCACCAGCAGACCGGCCAGCTGATGTCGCGCGCGACCGTCGACCTCGCCGCCGTGCGCTTCTTCCTCGGCTACGGGCTCGTGTTCATCCTGCAGTCGATCCTCACGATCGCGCTCGCCGGCGCGGTGATGCTCGCGATCAACCCCGAGCTCGGCCTGATCGCGCTCGCGCCGGTGCCGTTCGTGGTGGTCATCTCCTACCGCTACGGCCGCCGCGCGCGCCCGGCGATCCAGGAGACCCAGCAGCGCATCGCCGAGCTGACCGCCGACGCCGAGGAGAACATCTCCGGCGTGCGCGTCGTCAAGGCGTTCGCCCGCGAGGACCGCCAGCTGACGCGCTTCCGCGACACCGTCGGGCGCGTGTTCAACCAGGCGATGGTAGCCACGCGCCTGGAAGCGACGTACAACCCGGTGATCGGCTTCCTGCCGCAGCTCGGCCTCGCCGCGGTGCTGCTGATCGGCGGCGAGTCGGTGATCCACGCGCACCTCACGCTCGGCCAGTTCACCGCGTTCTACCTGTACGTGAACATGCTGATCACGCCGATGCGCTCGCTCGGCGTGACGCTCAACCTCGCCCAGCGCGCGACCGCCTCCGGCGCGCGCATCTTCCAGCTGCTCGACCGCGAGCCGCACCTGACCGACGCGCCCGGCGCGCCCGAGCTGCCGCCCGGCAGCGGGCACGTGCAGCTGCGCGACGTGACGCTGCGCTACGAGGACCCGCACGACGAGCTCGGCGCGAGCGCGCTCGTGGAGAGCGAGCACGCGGCGCCGCAGAGCGGGCGCGCGGTGCTGCGCGACATCGACCTCGACGTGCCCGCCGGGCGCACCGTCGCGCTCGTCGGGCCGACCGGCTCGGGCAAGACCAGCCTCGTCGCGCTGATCTCGCGGCTGTACGACCCCGTCGCAGGCGAGGTGCTGCTCGACGGCGCCAACGTGCGCGAGGTCACCGTGCGCTCCGTGCGCGCCGCCGTCGCCGTCGTCAGCGACGACCCGTTCCTGTTCTCCGCGAGCGTCGCCGAGAACATCGCCTACGCTCGGGCGGGCGGGCCTCCAGTCAGCGTGGCCGAGATCGAGCAGGCCGCGCGCCGCGCGCAGGCGCACGAGTTCATCACGCGCCTGCCGCACGGCTACGACACGCAGGTCGGCGAGCGCGGCGTGACGCTCTCCGGCGGCCAGCGCCAGCGCCTGGCGATCGCGCGCGCGCTCGTCGCCAACCCGCGCGTGCTGGTCCTCGACGACGCCACCTCCTCCGTCGACGCCTCCACCGAGCAGAGCATCAAGCTCGCGCTCGCCGAGGCGATGGCCGGGCGCACCACGTTCGTGATCGCCCACCGCCTGTCGACGATCGAACTGGCCGACCAGATCGTCGTCCTCGACCACGGCCGGATCCTCGCCGAGGGCGACCACGAGCAGCTGTTGGAGACATCCGAGCTATACCGCGAGATCGTCGCCGGCACCTCCTCGGCCGCCGGCGCCACCTCAGCCGACGGCAAGCCGCTGCTGATCGAGGACCTGCTGACGGCCGGCGCGGGCGGCGAGCGCGACGCGGGGGCGACCGCGTGAGCACACCCGCGGGCATGGGCGGCGGCGGCCGCGGCGGCGGCGCGCGCGCGGGCCTCGGCCCGGGCGGCATGCGCGGGCAGCAGTGGACGGGCGAGCGCGCCAGCCGCGAGAGCCGCGGACGCAACCTGCGCGGCCTGCTCGCGCTGCTGCGCCCGTATCGCCTGCGCACGAGCGCGATGCTCGTCGCGCTCGTGCTCGGCACCGCCGCCTCGCTGGCGCCGCCGCTGCTGGCCAAGCTCGCGATCGACTCGGGGATCGAAAAGCGCCACATCCACACGCTCGTGATCGTCGTGCTCGCCTTCCTCGCCTCCGCGCTGCTCGTGTGGGTGGCGACGTACGCTCAGACGTATCTGGTCGGCTGGGTCGGCCAGCGCGCGCTCTCGGACCTGCGCATCCGCATCTTCACGCACCTGCAGAGCCAGCCGATCGGCTTCTACGAGAGCCGGCCAGCGGGCGTGCTGATCTCGCGCATGACCAACGACGTGGAGGCGCTGGAAAGCCTCGTCACCGACTCGGTCGTGACGCTGTTCCAGTCGGGCCTGACGCTGATCGGCGCGATCGGCGTGCTGCTGTACCTCGACGTCGACCTGGCGCTGCTGACGTTCTGCATCGTGCCGTTCGTCGCCGGCGCGAGCCTCTGGTTCCGGCTCGTCTCCGCGGGCGCGTTCCGGCGCACCCGTGAGACGATCGGCTCGATCACCGGCTATCTGCAGGAGACGCTGTCGGGCATCCGCGTCGTGCGCAGCTTCGGCCAGGAGCCCGCGCACGAGGAGCGCTTCGCCGAGCTCAACGAGGACAACCGCGAGGCCAACATGGTCACGGTCAGGCTCAACGCCACCTACTTCCCCGGCGTCGAAATGCTCTCCGGCGTCGCGCTCGCGCTGATCGTCCTCTACGGCGGCTACCAGGCGATCGACGGCCACATCACCGTCGGCACCGTCGTCGCCTTCGTCGCCACGCTGTCGTTCCTGTTCGAACCGATCCAGCAGCTCTCCCAGCTCTACACCACCTACCAGTCCGGCATGGCCGCGCTCGAGAAGATCTTCCAGCTGCTCGACACCAAGCCCACGCTCGAAGACCTCCCCGACGCGCCCGCGCTCGGGCCGATCCGCGGCGAGGTCCGCTTCGAGGACGTCTCCTTCGCCTACCGCCCGCGGTCCAGGCCGCGCGCCGCCGCGCCGGCGGGATCCGACGGCAACGGATCGGCGCCTGCGGTCATGGTCGGCAACGGCGCGGGAGCGCCCGCCGCGAACGGCAACGGCGCCGCGCCCTCCGCGGATGACGTCGAGGTGCTGGCGCTCGAGCACGTCGACCTGGACGTGCCGGCGGGCCAGACGATCGCGCTGGTGGGCGCCACCGGCGCGGGCAAGTCGACGATGGCCAAGCTCGCCGCGCGCTTCTACGACCCCACGCGCGGGCGCGTGCTCGTCGACGGGCACGACCTGCGCGAGGTCTCAAGCCACTCCCTGCGCTCGCAGATGGGGATCGTGCCGCAGGAGGCGTTCCTGTTCTCGGGCAGCGTGCGCGAGAACATCGCGTTCGGGCGCCCGGAGGCCTCCGAGGAGCAGGTCCGCGCCGCCGCCGCGGCGGTCGGCGCCGACGAGTTCATCTCCGAGCTGCCGCGCGGCTACGACACCGAGGTCGGCGAGCGCGGCGCGCAGCTGTCCGCCGGCCAGCGCCAGCTGATCGCCTTCGCGCGCGCGCTGGTCGCCGACCCGCGCATCCTGATCCTCGACGAGGCGACCTCCAACGTCGACCTGCACACCGAGGGCCGCATCGAAGCCGCCATGCGCCGCCTGCTCGCCGGGCGCACCTCGATCGTCATCGCCCACCGCCTCTCCACCATCCGCCAGGCCGGTCGCATCGTCGTGCTCGAGCACGGGCGGGTCGCCGAGCAGGGCACCCACGACGAGCTGATCGCCGCCGGCGGGCGCTACTACCAGCTGTACAGGGACTGGACGTCGCAGGCGGCGGCGTAGAGCTCCTCAGCTCATTCCGGCAGCCCGAGCGCATGGGCGATTTCGACGATGGGCGTGCCGATCTGCTTTTCAATGGCAGGGATCGCCTGTTCGAGCTCCAGCTTCGTGAGCTTGTGGGGGATCAGGGCCTTCTCGTCGGGGCGCTCGTATGGCTTCAACAGGCGCGAGATTCGTTCTTCCAGACCTCCGGTTTCGTGACCGGGACCAAATTCAATCGTGGTGATGGAGTTCGCAGCGAGGCTGCTCGCGAGGAACTCCTCGGTGGCTGCCGGAGCCGCCTCGAATCCATCGGCAGCAAGCGCCTTCGCGTCTGCGCAGATGTCTGGCAGGACCACCTCCTCCTTCGCTGCTTCTTCTCTGGCCGAATGACTCACGTAGTAGGTCAATTTGCGATTGCTCCAGCGGAGTCGCTGCACCGTGGTCGCGAAGGCGAGCGTCGCGTTCCGGGCTGACCGTTCCAGCGTGAGCGGCACGTCTTCGGCGATCTCAGCTCTGAGGTCGTCGCGCGCGCGGTTTTCCGGAGCCTCGGCGAGCACGCCCGGACATTCGCTCTTGACATTCGCGACGAGAGATTGGACCGCCGCTTCGCCGGCTTGCTGGTCGCGCTCACCGGCGAGCAGGAATCTGTGCCGCGCGAGCAGGTATGCCCTCGTAGCGGCCACGTTGTCCACCTTCCCGCCGTTGCTCTTGGCGAACGCTGGGAGAGGGCCCACGGTGAGCGTCAGCACAAGCACCGAGACCGCGAGAAGGAGCCTCAACATGACGGGCAGTATGTCTCATCGCTTGTCGGGAACCGATCTGAGCGCGAGGTGAGCGGTAGTCTGCGGCGAGTCATGCCCGCAGCCACCCAACCGCCCCCCGAGCGCGAGCGAATCGCGCTGGTGCTCGCCGGCGGCGGAGCGCGCGGCGCGTATGAGGCGGGCGCGCTCAACACGCTGGCGCCGGCGCTGTCGGAGCATGACCAGGCCCCGGACATCCTCGTCGGCACCAGCATCGGCGCGCTCAACGGCTCGTTCTACGCCGCTCGCGCTCATCAGCCGTTCGAAGCGGCAACGGCGGCGGCGCTGGAGATGTGGCGCGAGCTGTCATGGGGCGACGCGCTGCGCCCGCTGGCATCGCCGTCCGAGCTCGCGCGCGTGCTCGGCGCGGCGGCGATGTTCGCGCGCGTGCCGGGCGCGGACCCCTCGGCGCTGCTCGACACCTCGCCGCTGCGCGCGACGCTCGAGCGGCTGGTGTCCTTCGAGCGGATCGAGAACAACGTCGAAGACGGCACGCTGACGGCGGCGGCGGTCGTCGCGACCTCGTACGCGAGCACCAACAGCGTCGTCTTCCATCACGGCGGTCCGGCGCTGGAGCCGGACCCGACACGCGCGATCGACTACGCGGCCACCGTGCTCAAACCCGAGCACGTGCTCGCGTCGGCCGCGATCCCCGGCGCGTTCCCGGCCGTCGAGATCCGCGAGCCGCCCGACGCCGCCGGCTGGTACGGCGACGGCGGCGTGCGCCTGAACGCGCCGCTGAAGCCCGCGCTGTCGCTGGGCGCCGAGCGCGTCGTCGTGATCGGACTGAACTCCTCCGCGACGCCCACCGGGCGCGAGCGACGACCGGACATGATCGACGGCGTCGCACAGCTGCTCCAGGTCGTGCTTGCCGACCAGCTCGCCGAAGACGTCGCGACGCTGGCGACCGTCAACGAGACGCTCAAACGCGCAAGGCCATCCGCGACCGCCCAGCGATCCGCCGCCAAGCCGGGCGAGCGCAGACGCCGGCGCAGGATCCCCTACATCTTCATCTCCCCGTGCGATCGCCTGGAGATCGGCCGCCTGGCGCGCGAAGCCTACAAAGAGCACTACGCCGGCATCTCCGGCTTCGTGCGCGACAGCGACGTCGCGCTGCTCGGTCGCTTCGTCAACGCCGAACGCAGCGCCGTCCACGGCGAGCTGCTGAGCTACCTGTTCCTCGCGCGCAAGTTCATCGACAAGCTGATCGCGCTCGGCGAACGCGACGCCAATCGCTGGCTGGCGCAGCGACACGACGCCGGGCTGTGGCAGGAGGGGCGACTGCAGGCCTGACGGGGTTTTTCAAGGCGCATCCGGGCAGTAGCATCCGCCTTCGTGCGCGCACCTGGGCCCGGTCAATGGCGTGCCACGGTTCGCGACCCGCTGGCGGCGATTGCGCTCACGGCGCTGGCGGCGTACGTCGTCTTCTTCGCCGTTCACTCGTCGGCGATCGTCACGACGCTCTACCTGAACGCCGACATCGCGTCCGGGCCGGTGATCGCGCAGTCGCTGGCGTCGGCGCCCGGCCACACCGAAGTGCTGCTCGGCAACTATCCGTGGTTCGAGGCCCTGGGCGCGATGTCGATCCTGCGATCGCTGCCCGCCCATCGCTTCCTGTGGGAGGCGACACCGTTCGCCGTGGCCGTCGCGACGATGGGGCTGCTCGCGTGGGGAACGGGGCGAGCGGCGGGACGCCGCGCGGCGCTGCTCACGCTCGCGATCGGGCTGGCGGCGTCACCGGCCACGGTCGCGGATCTCGGGACATGGACGGTTCACGGGCTGACGTGGGCGCACGCGGCGCTGCTCGCCTGGCTGGCGGTATGGCTCGCGGGGGTTCGGTCGCGCAGGGCGGCACTCGGCGTGGCGGCGCTCGTGGGGCTGGCCTGCGGCCCTGCCCTGGCGTCCGATCTGCTGCTCATCCCCGCCGGGCTGTTGCCGCTCTGGGTCGCGACGCTCGCGCTGTGGCTCCGTGGACGGACCACGCGTTCGGCGACCGACACGAGGGTGCTGTTGCAGGCGACGGCGGTCGCGACGGCCATGACCGCCATCGGCGCGGCGCTCACCGTGCTGGTGGCCCACCACGAGAACATCCACGGCGCCGGCACGCTGCCGATCCGGTTGGCGAGCGTGAGTCGTCTGGGTCACAACGTGCGCGTGCTGTGGGAATCGCTCGCCGCGCTCGGCAACGGCGACGTCTTCAACGCGGCGTTCGGGGCGAGCACGCTGCTGCACGCCGTCTGCGCCGGGATGGCGATCGTCGCCGTCGTCGTGGCGCTGTGGGCGGCCAGATCGGCTCTCCTGGCCGCATCCTCGCCGTCCATGGTCGCTCTCGCCGCGTTCTGGGCCACGGCCTGCGTGGCGCTGCTGGCGTCGTTCGTCTTCAGCTCGGTTCCCGTGGCGAGCTTCTCCGGGCGCTACCTGGTCGGAGTGCTGATGGCCGTCGCGGCGCTCGTGCCGCTGGCGGCGCGCCGTCCGCTGGGCCGCGCCCTGATCGGCGCCGCGGTCACGTACTTCGTGCTCGTCGGCGTGATGTCGCTCCTGCGCGGCGAGATGACCGCCAACCCCACCCACTTCCCGACCGCCGCGGAAGCCGATCAGGTCGCGCGCTTCGCCTCCCGGCAGTCGGCCACGGTGGGCTACGCCGGCTACTGGGATGCGGCGCCGCTGACGTGGTCATCCAACTTCGCCACACACGTCTATCCGGTCGCCCCGTGTGGGGAGAGCCTGTGCGCGTATGAGCTGCACCGCGTCGCATCCTGGTACAGCCCGCGACCCGCGAGCCGCAGCTTCCTCGTGCTCGACGGAACCGTGCGGCAGGTCTCGCTTACGAGCCTGCCCGCGGCGATCGGCCGTCCCGTGGCCAGCGCGCGCATCGGGCAGCTCGACGTGTACGTCTTCTCGGGGGACATCGCGCGTCACTTCGGCGCGCCACTGAGAGGACCGCAGGCCTAGGCAGAGGCCGTCCGGCTCGCGGGACGATCGTCGTACTCCGGGACAGGACTCGGATCACTGGCGCATGACGTCCCGGTTTGTCCGGGCTACATGGTTTGGGGCACGGCAGGTCAAAACGGGGCGGGTGATGCGGCGACAGGACTACCGCTCCTCTTGGCGATATTCAGCATGTGCGATTCCAAAGTAGCGTTGCGCGTATCGGTCGAGCGCCCCGGGGTTGCCGGGGCCGGGTATCTCAGTGGCCAGGTCGCCGTAGAAGCCGAGCTGCTGCCCGAGCGATAGCAGGGTAGGTCCATCGGGATACCGCCAGCGATGCAAGGCCGACGCGCCCGTCCGCGCCAGCGTGAATCTGCCCGATGGTGATCGCTGGGTTTGATCCGATCAGTGTGCTCGCGCCCTGCCTAATCTCGACCGGCGACGCCAGCAGCCCCCGACCGAGCAGGTAGCCGCCGAGCAGGTCGAAGCTCACGCCGACCGTAAGGCGTCGTCAACTGAAAAAGGGCTGCTCACCTCGACCGAAACGCGGTTGGCCGGGGCAAGGACGCCCTACGCCTCTCAGCCACCATCGACGGCGTCGGACTCAGTTGAGGACGTCTGTCCACCCCCAGCCTCCTCAACCAGGTACCGCGCCCATTGGACCGCGGCGGTCGCCCACCTCGACGCCGTCTCACGCTTGACGGCGTGCACCGTGTCATCGTCATAGCGAAGTTCCGCCGCGTAGGGCGAGAGCAAGTCCACCTCGACAAGCTCCTCCGGCAGCCGCACGCCCGCGTTCTCGCATTGCCCTATGAGCACTCGCAGATCATGCCGGTGGGCAAACTCCACTCCCCGCGCGGCCAACACGGCCTTGAGCGCCTTCTCGACAGCCTGCTGGGCATGGAAGCAAACGAGCACGTCCGCCACTTCGTCGATCGGCAGCATCACCTTGGCCCCTGCCGCGTCCTCGTCAGCGCGGCGTAGAAGTTGCTCTGCGAGATCCTGCTCGCTCGCCATCAGGCGACGAGCTCCCGGCCGCCCGTCAGTGCCGCGTGAATGAGGCTGCCGCGCACGTCGCGCCACTCCTGCACCCTCTGCTCGCTCGCGACGATGATGTCCATCGGGACCAGCACATCCGCCAGCACCCTACGGAGCCGCACCGACTCCAAGGCGGGATTCTCGACCTCCGGCTCGATCACCAAGAAGTCCAGATCGCTGTCCCGCGTCAGCTCCCCACGCGCAGCCGAGCCGAACAGGATCACCCGCGAGCTCGGTGGCGCCGCCTCTGACAACCGACGGCCAGCCTCCTCTATCACCGCATCGTCAAGCACGCGCTCACGATACCCGCTCCGGGGCACCAGCCCAGGCTGCGATCGCACGACTGGCCCAAATCCTGGCCCGAGCACCCCCAGAGCGCGAAACGCCCCGTGTTCACGGGGCGTCAGCGTACTCCGGGACAGGGACTCGAACCCCAATCTCCCGGACCAGAACCGGGCGTCACTGCCAATTGGACTATCCCGGACAGTGCTCTTCGGCTAGAAGAATAGCCAACCTCTCAGCAGAGTCGGCCCCGTGAGAGCCCTCTGCCACGCGCCCGGAAGGTCGCCGGCGGCGCCTCAGAAAGCCGCTGGCGTGCCGTTCGGCGCGAAGTACGTGGTGATTGCCTCCTCCAGGCCGGGGTCGAGCACGAGCAGCACCTCGTCGCCGGCTTCGATGACGGTGTCTGCCTTGGGCACGAAGCCGGAGCCGCCGCGCAGCACGGAGATGATCAGGCAGCCCTCGGGCAGGGTGATGTCGGCGACCTTCTCGCCGACGGTGGGCGCGTCGTCGGCTACCTCGAGCTCGATGATCTCCAGGCGCTCCTCTTCGAGCGCGAGCAGGTGCACGAGGCCGTAGCGCGGCACCTCGTGCTCGATCAGGCGCAGGATCAGGTCGGTGGCGGAGACCGCGGGCTGGATGCCGAGCAGCCGGAAGTGATCGTGGTTGCGGGGGTTGTTGACGCGCGCGATGATCCGCTCGCACAGGTACTTCTCCTTGGCGACCTGGCAGACGAGGATGTTGTCCTCGTCGTCGCCGGTGACGGCGATGACGAGGTCGGCGCGCTGGATGCCGGCGCGCTCGAGCACCCACAGCTCGGTCGCGTCGCCGTACTGGACGGCGTGCTCGAACTCCTCCTCGGTTGCGAGGTAGCAGGAGCGCGAGGACTCGATCAGCGTGACTTCGTGATCCTTTGACATCAGCTCGCGTGCGAGGTTGCGCCCGACCTTGCCGGCGCCGGCGATGATCGCGT